>Ga0075425_100000005_pt1 | contig 252692 bp, 244 predicted proteins | sample SoiMethybrSBSTD4_FD_75300 | JGI IMG/M metagenome (GOLD analysis project Ga0075425, IMG submission 75300) | Bulk soil microbial communities from a Populus tree surrounding site in Tennessee, USA - Soil MetaG P. TD hybrid SBSTD4 | ecosystem: Environmental > Terrestrial > Soil > Tree plantation...
CGGTTCATCGAGGGGTTCACGGTGGGGGCGGTGAAGTAGTGCCGGCGTCCCGCCGGCCGGCTCGGCGGCGTCCCGCCGGCGCCGACCAAACCTCGATGATCGAGACGCGCCCCGTGTACTTCAACAAATCGAAGCCGCCTCCCATCCGGTAGCGGATCGTCACAGCAATGGTCTCGGCCTGCGACACTGCGATCTCGGGTCTGACCGGTGAAATGACTGGTTGGCAGTAAGAAACACAACTACCGACGGCGCCTCCTTCGGGGAGTAGGCCGTTGACTTGCCGATGTGGAGTGAATGGAGGCCTTTCGTAGATCGATCGAAGCGGCCGGCATCGCATGGCTACTATTGGCGAACCTCGGCACTTTGCCCTTGCCACCTCAGCGACACATTCAGCACTCTTGTAGGCTCCTATTGCGGCAGTAGCTGCGGTCTGCTATCGTCACGTCACTAATCACTTCATCACGTGCGGAGGTATCTCAGTGGTATCTGTCGCCCTTATCCGTTGGGATCGGTGCCTCGCCCGCGCCGCTGTCGCCGCAGTCCTCTCGCTGATGCCGCTGGTTGGCTTCGCACAGACCACGACGAGGACGGTTCTCGTGAACATCTGGTCCGGTTCTCCGAGCTGCAGCTGCGAGCTGTTGCCGGCAACGCATTCATACGACTTTATCGATCCGCTCGCACGCCAGTGGGATTCGCTGTCGGTTGTGTTTGATGCGGGATTCGAAGCCAACCAGGCGGCCGTAACGGATCTCACGGTAGAGATCAACGGCCAGCAGGTCGGGTCCCCGGCAGCCGTGAACAATCCGACTGACCCGTTCTGTGGAGGCCTGCAACCGTACACGTTCACCGCACCAAGCATGCTGCCCGGATACCACACTGGCGGGCACAATACGCTCACCATCAGTTGGAAAGGGTGGATGTGCTACAGCATCCCCGGAGATGCCCAGCTGACCTTCACCTACCCGCCGGTCCACCCGATCGAGTTCAACGTCACGGATGATCCGTTGCGGGAGCCTGACCGGCATGTCATCCTCACGAACACCGAGGCGGGATATCTTTACCCACGGTATCAAGGCATTGGCGGCCAAGACAAGATGGTACCGATGTACGTCCGGACGTTCGATTCGACAACTGGCGCACCACAGTCAGGCCAAACGGTATACCTGCGCGTAATCGATCCACCTGACCCCGCGCCGTATAAGAATCAGCCTGGGAAGGTCTTGTCACGCGTCAATGATAACGACGGGCCATCGGCAACGCTTGCGGGGAGTGCTATCGCCCCGGCCGCAACGCCGGGTGTATACCAGGGGACGAGCGGCGCAAACGGAGAACTCGATTTCACGCTTCTCCTCGATCCTCGGGCGGAGGCCGGCGACAATTACCAGGTCGAAGCGAGCTTCTCCGAGTTCTTCCCCGCCGGGATGACATGGAAATCGGGCGCATTGACCGCCTGGAAACGCATGTTCATCGAGACACTGCATACGTTGCGCAACGGCATTCCGCTAATCGCGGATGCAGCACAAGGATCACCGACGATTCATGTCGCCGATGACCATTACGGAGGCAATCGCGGAAAACATCGAATTGCCCAAGGCGATCTCATCGTTCTCGTGCATGCGCCGGCACGAGATCGCCGCAACATCCTGTACGGGTGGTACCGGGAGGAGCACAGTGTTGCGGACATCACCGCTGACAGCACGGGCTTTGTCGTCACCTTGGGAACGAGAGCAGGTCACATAATTACGCCGGAACAACTGCAGCACGACTTCGGCCGCGATCCCTCAGACCCGAACACGCCGGTGTATTCAGATTGGATCGCGTGGCTTTCGGGTGCAACTCTCGGCGCGGCGGACTACTTCGACGCCGATAGTCTTCTGGTATGGGGCAGCGGCAGCCCCTTCAACGATGCGTTCGTTGAATACTGGCTCTTGCCGAATAGCCCCTTTGGCTTTGTGCCACTGCCTCACTTCGGCGCGTTCGACGATACGGTCCTGCAGAGCTTTGCGAAGAAATGGTCCTTTACCGGCGCAGGAACTGCCGCGGCACCGAACCATCAGCTGCTCATGATTGCCGACAACGATGGATCTACGTCGCCGGATGCTGGGCGTACCACCACCAAGGTGATCGGCGAAACCTCGTCATGGGTTTGGCGCGGCACGATTGACGGCACGGTGCGAAACGGAAGGACAGCAGTCACCGACGCTGAAGCATGGGCCGAGAAGACTGTCGCCCATGAGATTGCACACCAGTGGCAGACGGACGGCACGTTTAACCTGCTCGATCACTGTCCGGCAGATACGCCGACTTATGATGATCCTGCCCTCGTTTGTCTGCTCGCCGCTCCCGACGCCACCGCCCAAGACCAACGAGCAAACGGCGTTGCCAGGTTCCACCTGATCTCGGTTCAGCCAACGGTCGGACCGCCGTATTACCACTCGGAATACTTCGGAATCCGCACGCGCTCCGATCCGTTCGTACCATAAAGGGCAAGATCATGAAGAAGCTCCTGCTTTTCGCAGCCCCCGTCATCTTTCTAGCGCCAGCGCTCTCCGCTGCACCGCCTCAACCGATCACCGCGAGCCTCACGCTGCCGTCCTCCGTTGTGTTGCCCGGCGTGCCGTTTGATATGACCGTGACCCTAACGAACAATTCATCCGCGCAGGCCTCGGTTGGTCTGCTTACGCGATTCGCTTTCCGGCTGCCTGACGGCACTACGTTCTCGCCACGCGCGATGCACCTCCTCGATCCGAATCCGTACCCGATCGGGCAGACCTGGGTCACCTTGTCAGCGGGAGAATCGCGCCAGTTCTACGTTCAGTGGGCATCCGTCACGCCCGATATTTTTCATTTTTCAGAGTTTTCGGGTCCGGGTGCTTACGACGTAACATTGGCGCTCAGCGCGTCAAAGACCGACGACGACTACGTGGGCGAGATCGTCACGAACGCTGCCCACCTGACACGCATCGTTCCGGCGGGACAAGATGGGGCACTCTGGAATCGCATGTCGGCCGCCATGGATGGGCGGTGGGCGGACGACGGCTTCTGGAATTCCAGGACCGGACCCGCAATCCTGCGGGAAATCCTGGAGCTTCACCCCGAGTCGGCGTATTACCCTTACGCCATTCTACTTCGAGAGCAGATTTCTCCGCCGACCGTTCCGACGACGGCCGACGTGGAACGACTATTGACCACGGCCGATCGGTTTCCCTCCTCACCAGCGTATCCGCATCTGTTATTGCGCGCTGCGGCCATTACAGACGGGTTTGCCGTTGACGCTATGTATCGCCACGACATGAAGGCGAGGTCGGAGTATCTACGCACAGCCGAGCGTTACTACGATGACGCCGCAAACAAGGTCAAAATCCCGATATTGCGCAGGATCGCCGAACGCCAGCGCGATGCGACTCATGCCGCAATCGAGCGTGACCGATTACGCGAAGCATCTAAGAGGATTCAGCAGTAGCAGCGATCAAAAGCCCCATCGCGGTGGTACGTCTTCGTAAGTTGATGATCCCGATGTCGACCTCCGGCATCCTGACCGTGGTGATCTTCGCCTTCACGCTGGTGACGCAGGAGTTCGTCTACGCCCTGACCTTCATCTCCTCCTCCTCCCACCAGACCGTCGGCGTCGGCGTCCCCACGTTCCTCGTGCGCGGCGACGTCTACTACTGGGGCTCGCTGATGGCCGCCTGCCTGATCACCAGTGTGCCGATCGGGATTCTGTACAACCTGTTCCTCGACCGGTTCATCGAGGGGTTCACGGTGGGGGCGGTGAAATAGCCCCTACCGGCGGTAAGGGCGCACAGCGTGCGCCCCCGAGGAATGACACGGCAGACGGCTTCAGATGCGCTGCGCTCCCTAGCCGGTAACGACGTTCGCAAGTCCGCGGCTTGATCGTGCGAGCATGTCGGTGAAGTCGGCGTTCGCAGTCTCGCTGAGAGCCGGTACGGTCTGGCCGGAGTTGACCGCCTTTTCGACGAAAGCGCGCGGCGTGGCGGTCACGACGCGGCGTTTCACCAGAGGTGAGGGAGCGGAGCTCCGGAAAGGGACGAAAACGGCGGCCATCGCGCGCAGCACGGCGATCTTCGCGCGAGGCATAGTTTCAATATGCTCTTGAGGCTGGCGTCTGGTCTCGACTGCCAACCTGGCCGATCTTGTGAAGCCATTTGATCATCCTTAACGAAGTATGCGCGGCCACTCTAGTCACCGATCGTTGCGTTAAATTCGCGAGTGTGCTTATCGTCAAAGTTACTGATTCGCCGTTCGCGATCCGGTTCGAAGGCGATATCGCGGATCGCTTCAATAGTTTCAGTGAACCTCGGGTCCTTCTTCGACTCCGTCGCCAGCGGCTCCAATGGGTCTCGTACGACCCTGTCGTACACGATTCGGGAAGTCCCGACAGTCCGCGTCTCCCGTTCATATGGGGACAAAGCGATGATACGCGGCGCGAGAAATACCGCTTCCTCGAGATCATGGGTTACGAACACAATGGTTTTCTTTCTCTCCTCCCACAAGGTAAGCAAGAACACTTGCATACGCTCGCGAGTGCCCGGATCAAGCGCGCCAAACGGTTCATCCATCAAGACGATCGCCGGGTCCTTCAGCAATGCTTGCATGACCGCCGCCCGCTGCTGTTGTCCGCCCGACAGCTCATGAGGGTATTTCTCTCGATGTTCGGCAAGGTCAGCGGCCCGCAGAAAGACTTCCGCGCGTTCGCGGAGCGCTCGATAATTCCTCCGCCATGTGAGCCAACCGCTACTCAGACGATCCCCAAGCATAAGATTCTCGATTATTGTGAGGTGGGGGAACAGGCCATAGTGCTGGGGGACGATGCCTCTGCGAACATCGGGATAGCCAAGCGGCTCGCCGTCTAATAGTACTTCACCGCTCGATGGCCTTTCTTGCCCGAGAATGATCTTGAGCAGCGTTGATTTCCCGGACCCCGACGGTCCCACGAGAGCAACGAGCTCACCTTTCGATACTTCAAAGCTGATGTCCCTAAAAACAACCTTCTCTCCGCCGGACCCAACATAGCTTTTCCCGATCCCTCGCACTTCTAACAGCCCGTCGCGCCGATCACCGACGACGGGTGGAGGCGCGCCGAGGCGTGAGACGGCCTGACCGCTCGCGCCGGCATTAGCTCGATGATTGATAGTCACTGTTTCCACGGATACAAATACCTAACAGCGAGCGCGAGGCATCGATCGATCGCGAAGGCGAGCACAGTAATCCAGATGACATATGGGATGATGGTCGCCATATCAAGATAGCGCCGCTGCAGGAAAACGCGATAACCTAAACCTTGCGTCGCCGCTATGCCCTCGCTAGCAATAAGGAAGAGCCAGGCCGGACCCACTGACTGACGAACCGCCTCGATGAGACGGGGCATCGTCAGCGGCAAAACAATGCGATAGACCAAAGCCAACTCAGAAGCGCCCAAAGTCTGCGCTTTCACGAGAAGTTCCTGCGGAATCTCCAGGGTCATAGTGTATATGTCTCGCGCTATGAAGAATGTCAGTCCTAGGAATATCAAACTCACCTTTGCCACATCGCCGATGCCGAACACGATCAAGAGAATCGGCAGTAACGCGAGCGTGGGAATAATCGAAAGGGCTGTGACAAACGGCAGCGCGATCAGACGCATGCCGGGAAACAATGCCATGTTCAGTCCCAAGAGAAGACCGGTTATCGCCGCTAGCACAATTCCGCTTCCGAAGCGAAACAGGCTCGCGAATGTGTCTGCCCACAATGTGAACGTGCCCGTGCGCACATCGCGCACGAAAGCCATCTCCTTCATGCTCTCGAGCATCATCGTGAACGACGGAAATATTTTACCATCCGGATTCGCTGCGAGATAGGCCGACGAGGTAACGTGATAGACGACGATAAGAGCGAGAAATGGCACCGCCTGATAGAATAAGGCCACCACCTTCGGCGGATGGGCGTGGATACCGAAGAGATATCTGTTGCGCTTAGACAAAGGCAATGTCCGACGCTACGCGTCTAATGTAAAGTTGCATCGTCTCGGAGCGCCATGCTAGTCGGGTGCATCGAACCTGTCAAACAGTTAGCCCAGTTTCCCACTTCTCCAACCCGTTTTACGACGCAAGTCCGACCGAACTCCAGAGCTTCCCCATGCGCGACACGCCCCACCGCAACCGATGCCCCCATCCCAGGAGTTACACGAGCTCGTTCATAGCTTGCCCAACGTACCCGCCGCGGCCATATCCATATATTTCGTATTGAAACGAAGACGAATTCGTTTCGCGTCGCCGAGGACCGTTCCGTCCGGAAACTGGACTCCAACCACATCGGGATTCTTCGCTCCCCTCAGCAGACCGACGTCGAAAATGAAGTTGCGGACGAACCGCATTGTCCGCTTCAATTGTGCATTCTTCGTGAAGTTCGACGCATCGGCTGGCGTCACGAACAGGTGTGTAGTTTTGAGCTGTGCCGTGAAGTCCGCCGCGCTTCCGCCAGCGCTCTTTGCCATGCGTGCCAGAGCTTCGCGGTGCCGTTCGCTGTTCCGCTCTGCCATGACGCCCATGGTCTCAAACCACGCCCCGACGATCGCCTTCTTCACGTTTTCGGATATGCCGGTTCGAACCGCAATTCCGTCGATTATTTCGCCGGGAATTTGCGAGGAATCAAAGAGCAGACGCGCGTCCTTTACCTTTCTCGTGGTCATCAAGATTGGATTCCATGTGACCACGACGGTACCGTTGCCCCCCGTCGCGAAGACCGCGCCGATATCGCTGTCGGAGGTATTCACCGTCTTGACGCTGCCAAGGCTGAGTCCGTTCATCTGTAATGCACGTGCCAACAAATAGTGGGATACAGTATACTGGACTAGTTTTACCTCGCGGCCTTTGAGATTCTTCACCCCGAGCGGTGTCGCCTTGGCGACGATGCCGTCGTTGCCGTTTGAATAGTCACCCACCACGATGAATGTTGTGTCGACACCACCGAGGGCAGGTATCGTCAACGCATCCATATTGGTGACCGCCACTGCACAAAATTGCCCCGCCGTGTACTGATTGATGCTCTCGACGTAGTCCATCGGCGGCGTGACGTCGAGAGCCACGCCAAACCGCTTTCCCCACTTTGCCAGGATGCCCGAATCCTTCATGAATTGTATCGGCTCCCAGCCGGTGTAGTGCGACCAGGCGATCGTGCACGGCTCCGCCGCCCCTGCGGTGAACGATGTGACCAGAATGATCCCCGATAGGACTACGAGTATCAATCGCCCTGTGTGATGACGTGACATGACATTCCCTCCTCGCTAGCTGCGTGGCGACGCTATAAGCGACCCGACACTTACTGTTGACAACTGGTCTAGCCTCTCGTGGGTTGTGCGCCCGTGACATCTGTGATGCCGCTACGTCGTTTTGAGCTAAACACCTCCCTCGTTCGAACGATCACGATCACCAGGTTGGCCATCACCAATTCGAATGCGACAGCGCCACTTAGAAAGGGCTCGTGCTCGGCGCGAACGGGAAAGCTGACGTAGAGGTTCACAATTACAAGCGAAACGAAAACAGGGATGTCGATAAAGATGATAATGTCCTTCGCCGAAGGTGCTGCGAACTTTTTATGTAGGTAGAAGTCCTCACATAGCATCAGAACGGCGATCATGATAAGCAATACTTGGTAAGAGCTCTTCGCTGCAGTACCCAGCGCGTGAATCGCTCCGACTGAGGTAAGCGCGATCAAGAATGAACCTGCGATCGCCACGCGGATGCCCTGTTTCTCAGGTATTTCGAAGAACAACAGAACAGAGATTGCAGTTGCCTGAATGATTGCCCACAGCTCCCAAATCTGATGTTGATTGAAAGTCCATACTCTGAAGACGAGGTGGTACGCATTCGTGTGGAAGAACTGGGCGACCATAAATTGGCGGCAGTCGGGCCTTGGCGCATGGGCGAAGAACGGAATCGCTGGAAAGGCGATCATCACGGCCGCGTAGAGCCCGAGAAACAAGGCTTCCCGCCTGTCAACGTTTTGTAACCGATTTCGGATCCTTACGAACATCTAACCTCCAACTCGTAGGCGGGAGCGCCGAATCGATGATCGCGTCCGATCAATTCAATAGCTTCCGAAGCTAGTGTGTTGGTGACGACATCTCATGGATACACATCGCAAGTACATTGGCAGGTCGTGGTGGCCCTTACATGAGGAGTGACACTAGTGTCGCTTTCCCTACCTCTGCGAAGCCAAAAACAAGAAAATTGGGCTGCGAGCTACCCATTCGCCATCCCGAAGGCGCTTGGAACGCGTCGGTTCGGGGCGGAGTCGGGGTCAGGGGCTTCCATCTTCGCTGGGAGCGGCGAAATCAGCGAGTAATTCATTCTCCAAGTGTGACTTACCGCCCCCAAACCGCGCCGCTTCCGAAGAGCGAAGGCACGACCCCGCCCGCCCGCGCGTGGGGATTCGAACCTGTGACCAAGATATTGGAGATCGAAGCCCGCGGTCAGTGCAGAGCCGGGGTCAGAGCTTCGCTTTTCGCTACCGGGCGAGGGAAGAGTCGGTAACCTATTCTCGAAGTGTGGCTTACCCGTATGGAACCGCATCGGTTCCGAAGAACGAAGGCATGACTCCCGCGCTCCGCGCCGCTGCGCGCTCTGCTTCCACGAAGCGTCAAGTTCGATTAGGTTTTTCGAAGCCTCTTTCCGGGCTGAGAAGAGCTGTCGAATACTTTGACGACGTCATAAACGCGGCATTCAAGTGCTTCGGCGAGCCGCAGGACCATCGTGAGGCTCGGCACCTTCACGCCGCGCTCAAGGTCGCCGATGAACTGCCGATTCGATCCGCAGCGTTCCGAGAGCTCAGTCTGAGTTAGGTTGCGCGCCACGCGAAGTTCACGCAGGCGTTTGCCGAAGATGGCTCCTTCGTTCTCTACCGCCAAAACGGGCTGCTCCCCTTGACAAATGCCGGATCGGAATGCATTCTATGGAATGCATCAATTAGAGGAACAGCTATGCAATCATCCAGCGCCGACCGCATCCGTCGCATCTTCCTCAACCGCAGTCCGAACTTTGCGCTCATCACGGCCGCCGAGCTCCTCGGCATCACGATGGAAGAGTTGAAACGCGACATCGACGATGGCGCGATTGTAGCGGTTTCGACCGGCGTGGGGATGCGCGTTCCGAAAGAGGAGCTGATCGCGGCGGCGATGCGGGTGTGGGAGCAGGGGGTGATCGAGGCGGCGCTTGGGGACGATGCGGCGAAGGTGCTGCCGGAGGCGATCCGGCTCGTGTTGTTGCGGGTGCGCGTGCCGCGGTATCAGCGCGACATGCTCGTCGCCCTCGCGAAACGGCATGGGACGACGGTCGACGCGGTGCTGACGCGCGAGCTCGAGGATGTTGCGTGCGCGCATGCCGAGGAGCTGGCCGCTATCGTCCCGACACTCGCGGCAGCGCTGGCGTGGCCGGCGCAGGCGTGAACGTGGGGCGGAGAGACGTCGTCTTGTTGCTGCTGCTTCTCAGGCAGTCGTGATCGTGCCATTTTGAGATCGTTCGCTGCGCTCACGATGACCGGGGCTCTCGGCGGAAGAGATCGGAGTCTTCTTGCGAGACTGCGCCGTCTCGGCGGATGACTCGCGATCGATTCAAGATGAACCTCATGCCTCCGCGCGAGACGGCCCAGCCTCGCCGCGAGACGCGCCGGTCTGGCGGCATGACACGGGAGCCAGGTCGCGTGAGGCCGCGATCTCGCGAGAAAACCCGCTTGTCACCGCGCATGACTCGTGTGTCTCAGCGCGAGACGGCCTCGTGATCCTCAATAGACGCGTTGTGTTCTTGAATATGACTCGGAGTCTCGCCGCGTGACTCGCGCTTGTCACGATCGGACACGCGTGATCCTCGTCAGTGCTCATCGTGACGGCGACGTCTGGTCACTGTGACCTCGCGCACGACCGGCTCGCATAAATGACCCATAAGCGCATTGGATTCAGTCAGTTCTCCGCTTCGGACGAACAAGTTACCTTTTCAGGAGTCATCTCGTCGAACTCGGAACGCGTGACGTACCATAGCCGCGCGTTACGGCGAGCTTCGATCCCTCGCCGCTCGGACCCGCGGCCCGGGCCGCGGACAACTCGTTAATCCTGTGACCCGATCCTACGGGATGTAAGGAGCATTCCATGTCTACGAAAAAATCCCCCAACGCCGCCCCTCCGGCCGACACGATGACGCCGGAGGACATGGTCGCGCAGTTGCGCGCCGTTCGTGAGCATGTTCCCGAGTACACGCAGTTGGCGATTCCCGACGCGCGGGCGATCCGGCGCGTCGCGCATGTCAACCCCGAGCTCGTGCAAGCCGCCATCAACAGCCTCGGCGCCTCGGGCGGCGTGCAGAGCCTCCTCGGCTCAACGGCCGCCGACGTCCAGCACGACGTCGAAGATGCCGCGCGCTGGACCGCGGTCGAGGACGAGCTGTCGGCGCTACTCAAAGGCGTCGCCGCGGCGAACCTCATCCGCCGCCACCGCATCGGTCTCGTCACGTTGCAGACGTACAACATCTGCCGCCAGCTCGTGCGGAAAAAGGAGAACGCGAACCTCCTCCCGCACGTGGAGTTGATGAAGCGTCTGAACAAGTTCGGACGGAAGCGCGCCAAGACGCCGCCGCAACCGGCGCCGCAGCAGGCATCGGCGGCGTGATCGCCCGACGTCCGAGAGCCGGGCGCGGCCGCGCCCGGCTCCTTCGCGCACGCTGATGGAAAGGGAGAACACACTCGGAGCGGATCGCCGATTGCACGATGAGCGCATCCCAGATGGACAAGGAATGCTTTGCAGCCAAGCGCGCCGAATCGACGATGTCCTCGGCAGATGGGCTGTAGACCGGCCACATTGCCAAGTCGTCGAGAATCTCGATGGCGACGTTGGCGGACAAGCCGAGTTTGCGAGTGACGGCGTTGAAGAACTCGAGCAGCACCTGCGTGCTGAATCGGCCAATTCTGTCCGCTGAGAGACGTTCGAGCAGATCGATCGAGATCCGCTGTTTTCCAGGCGACGTCTTGTCGTGGGCGTAAACGAGGATGTTCGTATCGACGAATTCAGCGCTCATGGAGCTCGTCGCGTGACCAGGAGGGGCGGCGATCACGGAGGCCGAAGTCGAAGCCTTCGCGCATGCGCGCGAAGAGGCGCTTACGCGCGCGTTCGTACTGCTCGTCTTTCACGACGAGAGTCTCCAGCTCGTCCGACAACAGCTTCGACAGAGAGACACCCCGCTCGACTGCGAGATGGCGGGCGCGGCGTACGATTTCGGCTGACAGCGTAAGGGTAACGCTCCTGCGTTGTCCGGCGGTCGCGGTGGCTGTTCTCGAGGAGCGTTTCACGGTGTAAGTGTAACCGGGGCGCGGTTCAATCTGAAGGTCACGAGCGTAAGCGGCGACGCGACTTCGGGAGGTCGATCTCCAGCTTCACGTGTCCGATCATGGTTTTCAGCTGGCCGATGCGTTTGCGCCGAATCAACTCCTGCAGCGCGACAACGATCGTCTCCGTCTTGGATTTGAACCCCAGTAACTGGCGCGCCTCTTCGATCAGCGGCTCCGGTATGTCGAGGTTTGTCCGCATACATGAATCTTAAGGCGGATTACGCATGCGCCTGGCCTGACTCCGGCGCCGCTTTCAACGGCGCTATGCCAGTGGTGAATTGATGCCGCCGATCGTGATGTTACGATGCCATGATGCGAACGACGCCGACAATCGACGAGTGTCTCGTGCGAGCGCTCAAGGAGATCGCCAACTGCTCCGGAAGACCGTTCAAGCAGGTTGTCAACGAGACGCTGCACGCCGGCCTCGGCGCGCGAAAGGCGCCGCGCGAGGCGCGCCGCTATCGCCTCACCCCAGCATCCCTCGGACAACCTCTGCCGGGATTTGATCTGGATAAAGCGTTGCAGCTCGCCGATGCACTCGAAGATGCGGAAGTCGCTCGAAAGCTCGAGCTGCGCAAGTGATTCTGGTCGACGAGTCCGTACTGAACCCGCTCGATGTCTGATTCGCATGCTCCTCGCCCTCCTCTCCGACCTCCACGCCAACCTCGACGCCCTCCGCGCCTGCCTTCGCCACGCCGAGGAGCGCGGCGCGGAGCGCTTCGCCTTCCTTGGCGATCTCGTCGGGTACGGCGCGGAGCCGGGCGCGGTCATCGACCTTGTTGCGGAGCGGGCTGGGGGCGGGGCGATTGTCGTTCAGGGCAACCATGATGCGGCCATCGGGGAGGGTGGGGGGCGGGGGATGAACGACCTTGCGTACGAAGCCGTCGAGTGGACGCGGAATGCGCTGTCCGACAGCGAGAAACAGTTTCTGGCGACGCTGCCGCTCATCGTCAGGGAGGGTGACCTCTGCTTCGTGCACTCCTCGGCCGATCGGCCGGAGCGGTGGGTTTACGTCGAGACCAACGGCGCGGCGCGGCAGAGCATCGAGGCGGCCGGCGCGACGTACACGTTCGCGGGGCATGTGCACGATCAGGTCCTGTACTTTCACACCGCGTCCGGGAAGACGGCGCCGTTCCGGCCGGCGAGCGGGAGCGCGGTGCCGGTGCCTCCGCACCGGCGGTGGCACGCGATCGTCGGCAGCGTCGGGCAGCCGCGCGACGGGAATCCGGCGACGGCGTATGCGCTCTTCGACTCCGCGCGCGAGGAGATGACGTTCTTTCGCGTGCCGTACGACCACCTCGCGGCGGCGCGGAAGATTCGCGCGGCGGGGTTGCCGGAGGCGCTGGCGCTGCGCATCGAGCGGGGCCTGTGATCAAGCCGGGCGACGTCGTCGACGGATTTCTCGTCGGGAAGCGGATTCACTCCGGCGCGATGGGCGACATCTTCGCACTCGACGGGAACATGATCATGAAAGTCCCGCGCGCGGAGCCGGCCGAGAGCATCATCGCCTTCGAGACCGAGGCCACCATCGTGCCGGCGCTGCGCGGAGCGCATGTGCCGCGCTTCGTTGCGGCGGGCGATCTGGCGCGGACGCCGTACCTCGTCACGGAGTGGATCGAGGGCGACAACCTCGAGGACATGCTTCAGGCCGGACCGCTGCCGCCGTCCGAAGTCGCGCGCGTCGGCGCGGCCATCGCCGATGCGCTGCACAGCATCCATGAGCAGGAGACGATTCACCACGACCTCAAGCCGGAGAACGTCATCCTCAAGAAGGACGGCGTCGCGGCGCTGATCGACTTCGGCTTTGCGCACCACGCGCGCTATCCCGATCTGCTGTCCGAGGAGACGCGCTTCGGCGCCGGCTCGGCCGCGTACGTCTCGCCGGAGCAGATCCGCGGCACGCGCGAGGATCCGCGCAGCGATCTCTTCGCCCTCGGCGTGGTGATGTACGAGATGGTCACGGGGCAGCTGCCGTTCGGCGAGCCCGACACCGACGTCCGCAATCGTCTCTGGCTCGATCCCGTGCCGCCGGTCGCGCACGTCGCGGAGATCGAGCCGTGGCTGCAGGAGGTCATCCTCCGCTGCCTCGAGGTCGACGTCGCGCAGCGCTACCAGTCGGCGGCGCACGTCGCCTTCGACCTGCGCAATCCCGAGCAGGTCGTCCTCACGGCGCGCGCGAAGAAGACGAAGCAGGCCACGTTCACGCAGCAGCTGCGGCGCTTCTTCCAGGCCTGGCGCGAGCACGCCGACCGTCCGCGGCGCCTGGCCGCGCCGGCGCACCGCGCGCCGATGGTCATGGTCGCGGTCGACACCGAGCACCCCGACGACCCGCGCCAGCCGGCCATCCGCCGGGCCACGGCGCAGGTGCTCTCGCTGAGCACGGAATTCCGTCTGATCTGCGTGACCGTCTTTCCGCCCCTCACCGATCACCTCGAGCACCTGGTGCGATTGCGGCACTGGGTCGAGCCGCTGCGGATCTCGGCGCAGCGGATCTCGCTGCATGCCATCGAGTCCGACGACGCGGCGGAGGCGCTGCTGGAGTTCGCGCGGCGGAACCATGTCGATCTCATCGTCCTCGGCGCGCCGGGTCCGGCGCAGCCTGACCGCACCTGGTCGCGCTCCGTGGCCTCGACCGTCACGGCGAACGCCGCGTGCAGCGTGCACGTCGTGCGCGCGGGCTGATCAGCGCCGGTCGATGACGGCCAGCTGGAAGCGCGACCAGTCGACGTCGACGATCTCGCGCAGGCGCTCGCCGGCCGACACGAAGACGCGGTCGCCGTGGCGGGCCAGCCGACGCAGCAGCCGCTCCACCGCGGCGGCGTCGCACGACTCGATCTGCAGCGTCACCGTCGACGCCGTCTTACGCAAGACGCGCCGGAGGTGGCGCGCCATACGGAGAATCGTCGGCGAGTCGATGGCGTTGTGCAGCGTCACGGAGATGTTCGGCAGTTCCAGCGCGGCGTCGGGGACGAGGCGGCGCAGGCGGGCCATGGCGCGCTCGACAGCGCGCGAGTCACGCGCCGTCGCGGAGACGAGCACGAAGCGGTCCGCGTACTGCTTCATGGCCAGGCCGGAGATCCAATCGCTCACCACCGTGCCGACCTGCTGCGGCGTGGCCAGCAGGGTCGTGCGCGCGAAGTGCCACCAGCGCGCCACGCCGCCGGGGCGGATGCCGCGCACCAGCATGCGCCAGCCCATGCGCAGCAACTCCTTGCCGGAGTAGCCGATCGGGCGCGCAGTGGGCGGGAGGTAGCGGATCTTGTTGAGGATGCGGTCGGCGATGCCGCGGTCGGAGAGGAGGCGGCGGTACAGCGACTGATAGCCGGCGATCAACTCCTCCGAGGTCATCGACTTCGGGATGACGTTCGTGCCGAGGCGCGTGTTGTCCGTCGCCTCGCCGGCCAGGCGGCCCTCGGCGGCCAGGCGAAAATATAAAGGTGTGCGCGGCAGCGCCGTGAGCAGGCCGATCATGGCCACCTGGATCCCGGACTGGCGGATGAACTCGTGCTGCAGGTCGAACGTGGCCAACGTGTCGTGGTCGAAGCCGACGATGAAGCCGGCGAAGACTTCGATGCCGTTCTGGTAGAGCCGGCGCAGCGACACCAGCATGTCCTCGCGCATGTTCTGCAGCTTGAGCGTCTCCTTGAGGGCCTCGGGGTCGGGCGACTCGATGCCGATGAAGACCCACTGGAAATTCGCGTCGCGCATGAGGTGGATCATCTCCTCGTCCTGGGCGAGGTTCAGAGAGGCCTCGGTGCCGAAGCGGAGGACGTTGCCGTGCTCGCGCTGGTACTCGCCGATGGCGTGGAGCAGCGCGCGGGCCTCGGGCTTGTGGCCGATGAAGTTGTCGTCGACGAAGAAGACGTTGCGCGCGCCGAGGCTGCGGAGGAGGTCGAGCTCGCGGATGATCTGCGCGGACGTCTTCGTGCGCGGCTTGCGGCCGAACATGACGATGATGTCGCAGAACTCGCAGCGGAACGGACAGCCGCGCGAGAACTGCAGGCTGACCATCATGTAGCGGTCGAGCTTCAGGAGGTCGAAGCGCGGCGTGGGGGAGTCGTGCAGCGACACTTCGCCCGTTTCGCGGTAGAGCGCCTTCGGCGCGCCGGCCTCGAAGTCGGCGCAGAAGCGCGGCCAGATGTACTCGGCCTCGCCGGCGACGACGGTGTCGGCGATGTCGACGTACTCCTCGGGGCAGAGCGAGGAGAAGCTGCCGCCGGACACGACGTAGTAGCCGCGCTGGCGGTAGTACGCGAGCAGCTCGCGCTGCCGCGGGAACTGCACGCCCATGCCGCAGATGCCGATGACGTCGGCCTTCGGGTCGCGGGGGAGGGACTCGACGTTTTCGTCGACGATCTCCACTTCCCACGATGCGGGCGTGAGCGCGGCCAGCGTGGCCAGGCCCAGGGGAGGGTTCACGGCGCGCTTGCCCGTGACCACTTCGTCGAGGGCCCAGCGGAAGCTCCAGAAACTTTCGGGTAAGCGAGGGTTGATGAGAAGTAGTCTCACAGTCCAAGCATCATAATTCCGAGATGAGAACTGCGCCACTCAGGGCGCATTGCTGACGCACCCATCCGTAGTTCCAGAATCGTTTGGATTGTCTCCGGCATCCTTGCGTGACCGATTTATTCGATCTCGACCTGATAGTAGACGTCGCCGAGAGGCAGCTCGCAGTTGACCGCGGGGAGCGTCAGGTGCGCGTCGCGGCCCTGCACCGCGGTGTAAACCCAGTGCTCGCCGTCGCGGCGATAGTGCTCGACGAGGTAGAGGTCCTGCGAGACGAAGACGATCTCCTGAAGCGAGTCGATGGTCTGGTACGAGAGAAACTTTCGTCCGCGGTCGTGCGCGGCAGTGCTGCCGGAGAGGACCTCGAAGACGATCAGCGGATTGAGGACGATGTCCGTGCGATCGTCCGCGAATTGCGGCTTCTCGCAGATCACCGAGACGTCGGGGTAGTAGAAGCGCGTCGGATTCAGGATACGCACCTTCATGTCGCTGGGATAGACGCGGCAGCTTGACGGAAGATGGCTTCGAAGACCCCAAATCAGATTGCTGACGATGAGATTGTGCCGTTCGCTGGCACCGGCCATGGCGTAGATCACGCCGTCGTCGTACTCGCTCTTCGTCTCGGCCGCCCGCTCGAGGCGAAGGTACTCCTCAGGGCTGAGGCGGTATTCAGGGACTGACGCCATCTCGAGGGAGAGTGTACCTCGGCGCGCTCCACGAGCGCCGACGCGCGCGCACGACCTCGCGCTCGACATCGCCGCAAGCGACGCGGCTGAGGAGGTGCGCGCCGACGTCATCATCGCGCTCGGGCCGGTGATCGAACTGTGCGGGGACGATTACATGGAGGACGCGATCGACTTCGGTCCCGAGGCAGACCGCCCGTCTCGCGGGAGACCTTCGCAGCGATCGTGACGCGGCTGCGCGGACGCATCCGCATCGGGTGCGACTTCGACGCGCCGCTGCGCAGCGGAGTGCCGCCGTCTCGGCGGCTGGAAGCGGCGGCGTCTCGCCGCCGCCGAGAGCGGGACGCTCTCGAGCCAGCCGGCGCGGACGCCGGCGCTCCGAACTTTTGTTGACAGGACTGCCGGTTCGGGAGCATCGTTTACCGTCTCATCCGCAGCAGCAACTCAGGAGGTGACCCGTGGAAGTTACCCGCCGCGGTTTCCTCAAGGCGACGACAGTCGGAGGCGCCATCGCGCTCGGCTTCGACGTCACCAAGGCGCGCGCTGAAATGCGCGCGATGAAGGTCTCCCGCACCACCGAGACGCGCTCCATCTGTCCCTACTGCGCGGTCTCGTGCGGCGTGATCATCCACACCTTGGGCGACAAGTCGAAGAATGCGACCGCTTCCGTCGTCCACGTCGAGGGCGATCCCGACTCGCCCATCTCGCGAGGAAGCCTTTGCCCCAAAGGCATCACCCTCAAGGACGACATCACCCACAAAGGCCGGCTCACCAAACCGATGGTGCGGCGTCCCGGCTCCGACAAGTGGGAGGACATCTCCTGGGACGATGCCATCGCCAAGATCGCGCGCAACATCAAGACCACGCGCGACAAATGCTTCGTCGCCAAGAACGCGAAGGGGCAGATCGTCAACCGCAACCCCGGCATCGCCTGGATCGGCGGCTGCACCGACACCAACGAATTCAACTACCTGCAGTGGAAAGCGATCTCGGCCTTCGGAGTGCCTTATCGGGACTCCCAGGCCAGAGTTTGACACGGGCCCACGGTGGCCAGTTTGGCCGCCACCTTCGGCCGCGGCGCGATGACCAACGGTTGGGTCGACATCAAGAACACCGATGTCATCCTGGCCATGGGCGGCAACCCCGCGGAAAACCATCCCGTCGGATTCAAGTGGTTCATGGAAGCGCGGCGGACGCGCAACGCCAAGCTCATCGCCGTCGACCCGCGCTTCACGCGCACCGGCGCGGTCGCCGACTTCTACGCGCCCATCCGCCCCGGCACCGACATCGCCTTCCTCCTCGGCATCATCCGCTACGCCATCAACACCGGGCGCTTCCACAAAGACTACGTCGTCATCCACACCAACGCCCCCTACGTCATCAACGACAAATTCACCTTCAGCGACGGCCTCTTCTCCGGCTTCGACGGCGGCAAGCGCGCGTACGATCCGGCGTCGTGGGCGTACGAGGGCGATCCGGCCAAGGGCGGCGCGTACGCCGTCGACGCCACGCTGCAGCACCCGCGCTCCGTCTTCCAGCTCCTCAAGCAGCACGTCGACCGCTACACGCCCGAGATGGTCGAGCGCATCTGTGGCACGCCGAAGGACAAGTATCTAAAGGTGTGCGAGATCGTCACATCGACCGGCAACGCCCAGCGCGTCGGCACGATCACCTACGCCCTCGGATGGACGCAGCACTCCACGGGCGTGCAGATCATCCGCGCCGCGGCCATGCTCCAACTCCTCCTCGGCAACGTCGGGCGGCCTGGCGGCGGCGTCAACGCCTTCCGCGGCCACTCGAACATCCAGGGGGCCACCGACACCGCCGGCAACACCGAGATCCTGCCGGGCTATCTGAAGACGCCGACCGGCGATCACCAGACCACCGCCGACTACTACAAAGCCGGCGTCCCGCCGACGTTGAACAACCAGCCGTGGGCGTCGATGAACTACTGGGTCAACTATCCGAAGTTCACCGTCTCCCTGCTCAAGGCGCTGTACGGCAACGCCTCGACGAAGGACAACGACTGGGGCTTCGCCTGGCTGCCCAAGATCGACGGCAACTACTCGTGGATGTACATCTTCGACGACATGTACAAGGGCTCGTCGATGCGCGCGGGCGGCAAGGAGCCCGGCCCCGAGGGCTTCCTCACCTTCGGCATGAACCCGGTCGGGCTCGGGCCGAACTCGAAGAAGATGATCGCCGCGCTGTCGAAGCTGAAATGGATGGTCGTCGTCGAGAACGCCGAGACCGAGACGGCGGGCTTCTGGAAGGCGCCGAAGGAGTACGGCGGCCCGCCCGCCAACCAGATCCAGACCGAAGTCTTCCTCCTCCCCGCGGCGAGCTTCGCGGAGAAGGACGGCACGTTCACGAACTCCGCGCGCTGGCTGCAGTGGAAGTGGGCGGCGCTGAACCCGCCCGGCCTGGCGAAAGCGGACCAGGAGATCGTCTCGCGCATCTTCCTGGCCGTGCAGAGCCTCTATAAGAAGGAAGGCGGCGCGGTGCCCGAGGCCGTCCTCAACGTGACCTGGCCGTACACGAATCCCGTCAACCCCGACCTCGGCGAAGTGTTGAAGGAGATGAGCGGCAAGGCCATCGGCGACATCAAAGACCCGAAGGACCCGACGAAGGTGCTCAAGACCGCCGGGCAGCAGCTCGACGGATTCGGCCAGCTCCAGGACGACGGCTCGACGCTCTGCGGCAACTGGCTACACTCCGGCGTCTACACCGAGGCCGGCAACAACGCGCAGCGGCGCAGCACCGCCGATCCGGGCGGCCTCGGCATGTATCACAACTGGGGCTTCTCGTGGCCGGCCAACCGCCGCGTCATGTACAACCGCGCCTCCGCCGACGCGAACGGGCAGCCGTGGGATCCGACGCGCGTCGGCATCAAGTGGAACGGCGAGAAGTGGGTCGGCGACGTACCGGACATGAAGCCCGACGCGCCGCCGGGGACGTTCGGCGCATTCATCATGCTCCCCGAGGGCGTTGGGCGGCTCTACTCGCCGGCGCTCAAGGATGGTCCGTTCCCCGAGCACTACGAAGCCGTCGAAGCGCCGATCGACAATCCGCTACACCCGAAGGTGACGTCGAATCCCGTGGCGCTGCTGATGAAGTCGGACAAGGACGTCCTCGGGACGAAGGACAAGTTCCCAATCGTCTGCACCACGTACCGCCTCACCGAGCACTTCCACTACTGGACGAAGCACCAGCAGGCGGGCGTGCTCAACGAGCTCTCGCCCGGCTTCTTCGTCGAGATCCCCGAGGGACTGGCGAAGGACAAGGGCATCGGCAACGGCTCGAAGGTGAAGGTGACGTCGGCCCGCGGCTCGATCGAAGGGACCGCGATGGTCACGAAACGATTGCCGGAGCTCAACGTCGACGGAAAACGCGTCTGGCAGATCGGGTTCCCGATCCACTGGGGCTACGCCGGCGCGCCCAACCACACCGGGCCGCTGGCGAATTTCCTGACGTCGTCGTCGGGCGACCCGAACACCTGGACACCGGAGTACAAGGCCTTCCTTGTCACTCTCGAGAAAGCGTGAGGAGGCGACGATGGCATCGCAAACGCTAGAAATCCAGCGCTCCTCCGCTTCGATGTGGGGAACGAAAACCGGCATCCGCTCGCTCCCCACGGTCTCGAAATACATCGACACCTCGACCTGCATCGGCTGCAAGGCCTGCGAGGCCGCCTGCCAGGAGTGGAACGACCTCAAGCGCGTGCCGACCTCGCAGACCGGCTCGTATCAGACGCTGCCCGAGCTCGACGCCGATTTCTGGAACCTGATCAAGTTCCGCGAGATCGACACCGCCGACGGGCTGTCGTGGCTGATGCGCAAAGACCAGTGCATGCACTGCGCGGAGCCGGGCTGCCTGGCGGCGTGTCCGGCGCCGGGGGCGATCGTGCAGTACGCGAACGGCATCGTCGACGTGAACCCGGAGTCGTGCATCGGCTGTGGCTACTGCGCGACGGGGTGCCCGTTCGAAGTGCCGAAGTTCCACGCCAAGACCGGGAAGATGGCCAAGTGCACGCTCTGCGTCGACCGCGTCGAGGTCGGCCTCGAGCCGGCCTGCATCAAAGCATGTCCGACGGGCTGCCTCAACTTCGGCACGAAGGAGGACATGGTCGCCCTCGGCAATCTGCGCGTGAAGCAGTTGAAGGACGCCGGATTCCAGGACGCCGTGCTCTACGACCCGCCGGGCGTGGGCGGGACGTCGGTGGTCACGGTGCTCAAGCACAACAAGCCGGAGTGGTACGACCTCCCCGCCGATCCGCACGTCCCCATCGGCGTGCGCATGTGGAAGCAGATCCTCCGCCCGGTCGGCGTGATCGCGGCGTTCCTCTCCATCTTCGCGGTCTTTACGCATTACACGAAGTACGGCCCGAAGGAAGTTGAGCCGGAGGAGAAAGTCCAATGAGTGACACGTACGCCCACACTCCCGTGGTCGTGGCCCGGACTCAGGAGAACGTCGTCGTCGGCGGCGAGATCGTCCGCCACCGCCGGGCCTCCCGCCTCATCCACTGGTCGGTCGCGCTCACGTTCTTCCTCTCGCTCATCACCGGCATGCCGATCTGGACGCCGATTTTCCGCTGGATGGCAGCGCTCGTAGGCGGCCTCGAGATCGCGCGGGTCATCCATCCGTACGCGGGGGTGCTGTTCTTCCTCGTCTCGGTGCTGCAGTTCTTCCACTGGCTCGGCGACATGCACTTCCGCTCCGAGGAGAGGGGATGGTGGCGGCCGTCGAAGCTGACCGCGTACATGCGCTATGAAGACGACCCGGCCTACGAGGTCGGAAAGTACAACGCCGGGCAGAAGGGGTTCTTCTGGGCCGTGACGCTCGGGGCGCTCGGGTTTCTGGTCAGCGGCGTGGTGATGTGGTTCCCGCTGAGGTTCCCTCCGATCGTGCGCGAGCTGGCCATCCTCCTCCACGACATCACGTTCATCCTCTTCTTCATCGGCATCGTCACGCACATCTACCTCGGCACGGCCGCGGAGCCGGGGACGTTCCGGTCGATGGTGCGCGGGACGGTGACGCGGCCGTGGGCGCGCCTGCATCACCCCGGCTGGCTCAAAGACGTCGAGAAGAAATGATCGTTTCCACCTCGGTGCGCGCGGAGTTCGAACGGCGCTCCGCGCGCGCCGATGCCCTCCCGCCGTCGGACGTTCTCTCGTTCGTTGCGCTGCTCTGCCACGCCCAAGGCGCGATCGCCGCGGGACTGGAATCGTCCGCGGCCGTCGACGTCGATCATCTCCTGCCGCTGGTCGAGCCGTTCCTGCGCATCGTCGCCGACCGCGGCCCGGAGCAGCTCGTCGAGCAGGCCCTGGCGCGCCTCGACGACGACGCCGCGACGGCCCGCGCGCGCCTGATGACGTACTGGAACGGCGACACGACGGCGCGCGACGATTACCTCTCGCGCGCCATCCTCCGCCCGTACGCGGAGGTGCTCCGCGCGCGCGGCGCGACGCTCGACCGCGTGCACAGCCGCGGGCACTGCCCGTTCTGCGGCGGGCCGCCGATTGTCAGCACGCGCCGCGCGCTGCCCGACGCCGAAGCTGGGACGCGCATGCTGCACTGCGCGCTGTGCGGCCTGGAGTGGAATTTCATCCGCGCCTGCTGTCCGTCGTGCGGCGAGGAGAAGCCCGGCAAGCTGCCGGTCTACCAGAGCGACGCGTACCCGACGGTGCGCATCGAGGCCTGCGAGACCTGCGCGCGCTACGTGAAGTCGATCGACCTGACGCAGGACGCGCGGCCGATCGCGGAGATCGACGACGTGGTGTCGCTGTCGATGGACCTCTGGGCGATCGACGAAGGGCTGACGCGCATCGAGCCGGGGCTGGCCGGAGTGTGACGCGCTCGCTGGAATGGCTGCTCGACGGGCAGCGCGCGCTACGCGACCGCTTCAACGATTTCGCCGGCGCGCTGCGGCGCAACGACAAGACGGCCCTCGACGTGGCCCTTCTTGATTTCGAACAACACCTGCGGCGCTGGACGGAGGCGGAGGAGACGGCCCTGATCCCTGCGGTGATGCGAGCATCGATCCCCGGCCGCGACCCGCGCCGCGAGCTGCGCCTCGAATACGTGCAGCTGCGCGAGCTGACGAATTTTCTCGTGCGCGGCCGCGCCGACCGCGCCCAGCCGTCGGAGCTGCGCGGCTACGTCGAGAATCTCGAGCGCCGCTTGACCGCGCACGAGAACGGCAACCGCGACGTCTACTATCCGGCCGCGGCGGGGAGTCTGACAGAGGAGGAATGGGAAGCGCTCGAAGCGGCGAGGCCGCGGCTCTGATCGCACGTTACCCCAACTGCATGAGCTCGAACGGCGGCTCCTCGTCCTCGCGCTTCTGCGCGCCGGCGTAGGCGGCCGCGAGGTCTTCCTGCGACCATCCGAGGAAGAGGCCCTCGCCGCGATAGATCGTGTCGTCGACGAGCGTGATCGCGCCGGAGCCTTCGTCGCACTCCACTTCCATCCGCCAGGCGGAGCGCGTAACGTTGCTCTCGCGCGTGCGGATCGGCACGCGCTCCATCGAACGAACCACGGCGTTGGTCAGCATGGAGGTCATCATGCCATACGGCTTCCTCCTCGACACGTACGAAACGGAGCGCATCAAAACGCTCTCGGTGTGGTCGCAGTTCGCCGACGGCGACCTGCAGTTCCGTCCCGCGCCGCTGGCGCGTACGCCGCACGAGCAGATGGTCCATCAGTGCATGAGCGAGCACCTCTGGATGACGAACATGCTCGGCATCTCGATCGACCTGCCGCCGCTGCCCGCGAGCGAGACGCGGCTCGACTTCCTCCGCCACTACGCCGCCGCGACGTCCGCGCGGCTGGCCATCCTGCGAACGAAGCCCGAGGCCTGGTTCGACGAGACGACGGCGTTCTTCGACGTGCCGCGGACGAAGTCGTGGGTCATGCTCCGCCGCCTCACGCACTCCGCCCACCACCGCGCCCAGCTCACCGTCTACCTGCGCCTGCTCGGCAAGCCGCTGTATTCGACGTACGGCCCCACCGCCGACACCGGCGGCCTCTTTCAGAACAAGGCGCCGGTGGTCTACCGCTACGCGAGCATCGAGGAACTGCTGGCGGCCGAGGAGCGCGCCGGGAACTTCCCGGCGCTGCCGGGGCCGGGGGAGAAGAGTCCGACGGAACGGCCTCGGTAAATTCGTTTATCCCGCGCGAAGACGCGGGATCAGCGGAGCACCTGCGCGAATCGTGCTTCGTGGCTTGTTCATCGCAGGTGCTCCAATGATCCCGCGTCTTCGCGCGGGATAAACTACAACACCTCGCCCGAATAAATATTGAACCGCCCATCCCTCACGAACCCCAGCAGCGTCACCCCGAACTCGCGGGCCAGCTCGATGGCCAGCGACGACGGCCCGCCCACGGCCGCCACCGTCGGGATGCCGGCCACGATGGCCTTCTGCACGATCTCGAAGCTGGCGCGGCTGCTCACGGCCAGGATGGCGTCGGGCAGCGGCGTGGCGCTCTCGCGGACGAACGAGCCGATCACCTTGTCGACGGCGTTGTGGCGGCCGACGTCCTCGCGCACGCGCAGCAGCGCGCCGCCGCGGTCGAAGAGCGCCGCGCCGTGGATCGAGCCGGTGGCGCGGAAGGCGGGCTGGGCATCGTGGAGCTGGGCGGGGAGGCGGTGGACGACCTCGCGGTCGATGGCCTCGCGCGGGGGGAGTGGCGAGGTCACGACGCGGAGGGCTTCGATCGACGTCTTTCCGCAGATCCCGCAGCTCGAGGTCGTGTAGAAGTGGCGGTCGAGCTTCGAGGCGTCGATGCGGGCGTGCGGGGCGAGGGCGACGCGCACGATGTTCGGCGAGCCCCAGTGCCGCACCGACTCGACGTCGCCGCCGCCGCCGATCAGCCCCTCGGTGAAGAGGAAGCCGACGGCGAGGTCGAAGTCGTCGCCGGGCGTCCGCATCGTCACGGAGATGTTCTTCTCGCGCGGCTCGCCGCCGGCGGTCCAGGCCGTGCGGATCTCCAGCGGCTCCTCGATGGCCACCACGTCGTCGGCGCGGTCGTCGTTGGGGGCGGCGACGCGGGTGACCTCGACCGAGGTGGTTTTCTCGGGCATGCAGGTGCCGATTGTAGTGCGTTCGAACCATCAAATTTGATGTATGCCGCTGATGGCCCGCGGAGGGGGGCTGCCTCTAGGATGACGGCCGTCACACACGCATGTGCGGCTCGTCCGATCTCCGCCACGGCCTAAGTGCTAGCTTTTCATGCCGAACTCGTCTACCGTTCAGGCAAGCAACTCTCGGTCTTCCATCCGTCTGCGCGGTTTTCGAGGGACTTCTGATGGCACGAGCCTCGGTCCGTCCAACGTTGCAACGCCGGCCGATTCGACCGCCCTCAGTCGCGCTGTCTCCAACGTCCGTTTTCAAGACGCCGCCACGACCGAACGTGGCGTGTTTCCTTTCCCCAAGACGCGAGTCGACTACGAGAAAAAGGAGTTGTCATGATTGAGAGGTCCCGTCGAGTTCCCATTTTCCTCGCGGTAATCGTTTGCCTCCTCATCCCAACGCTGGCCAGCGCGCAGGCCGTCATCAAAGTCAACGACAACGTCAACATCAAGTTCGGAACCCTGATCCAGGCGTGGGCGGACTCAGCCGAGATCGCCACCGATCCCCAGGGCTACGCGAACAACCTCTTCCTGCGCCGCTTCCGCTTCCTGGTCGGGGGGCAGATCTCGCCCACGGTGTCGTTCTTCTTCGAGACCGACAACCCCAATCTCGGCAAGGCGCCGAAATCGCTGGCCACAGGCTTCATCACCCAGGACGCGTTCGTGGAGTGGAAGCCGCTCGGCGCCACGAACAACGCCTTCATCCTCGACGCCGGCCTGATGCTGCCGCCGCTCTGCCGCAACTGCCTGGAGAGCGCGGCGTCGCTGCTGTCGCTCGACTACGGTTCCTACTCGTTCAGCGAGAGCGCGCCGACGCAGTCGTCGGTCGGCCGCGACACCGGCGTGCTGGCCAAGGGCTATCTCGCCGGCGGGCATTTCGAGTATCGCGCGGGCGTGTTCCAGGGCTTCCGCCGCAGCGGGTCGCGCAACGCCTTCCGCGGCACGGGCCGCGTGCAGTACAACGTGTGGGACACCGAGACCGGCTACGTCTATCCGGGCGTCTACCTTGGAAACAAGAAGGTCCTTTCCTTCGGCGCCGGCGGCGACCGTCAGAACGAGTACAAGGCGTGGTCGGCGGACGCGTTCATCTCCCTGCCGAATGCGGCGAAGAACGCCTTCAACGGCGAGCTGACCCTCCTGCGTTTCAACGGCGGCACGGGCTTTTTCACCACGCCGTTGCCGGAGCAGGATGACTACACGGCCCAGGTCGGGTACTATCTTGCATCGCCAAAAGTTATGCCGTGGATCCGCTACGAGCATCAGGATTTCAAAGCGGCCGCCAGCGACCCGAATGACAACCGGCGCTGGCAGGCCGGGCTCACTTGGTACCCGAACGGCGCCAATTTCAACGTGAAGGGTGCCTACTCGCACGTTGCGCCGAAGGTCGGCAACAGCACCAACGAGTACACGGTCCAGATGCAGTTCTTCTATTACTAGGGGTTACCCTCGGAGCGCCTCGGAATCGACGGCCGAGGCGCTCTGAAATTCGAAATAGAAGGAGAGGGCAGAATGGCGGATATCCCTATGCCTGGGAGCGCGGCTGGAGCGACAGCAGCGCGTGGCGTCGAATACCCGATCAAGCGAATCATCTTCGCCTCGAGTCTCGGCACCATGATCGAATGGTACGACTTCTACATCTTCGGCAGTCTCGCCCCCGTGATGTCGGCGCTTCTCTTCCCCGGGAAGGACCCCACCTGGGACTTGATCAAGTACTGGGCGCTGTTCGCGACGGGATTCATCGTCCGCCCCTTCGGCGCGCTCGTCTTCGGCCGCATCGGCGACCTGATCGGCCGCAAGTACGCCTTCATGGTCACGCTCTCGATCATGGGTCTCTCCACGTTCCTGATCGGATGTCTGCCGACCTACGCGGCCATCGGCGTAGCGGCGCCGTTCCTGGTGCTGGTGCTACGACTGCTGCAAGGACTGGCCCTCGGCGGTGAGTACGGCGGTGCCGCCGTCTACGTCGCCGAGCACGTGCCCGACACTCGGCGCGGCTTCTACACGAGCTTTATCCAGATCACGGCCACGTTCGGTCTCTTCGTATCGCTGGCCGTCGTTCTCGGCGTGAAAGGAATGATGACCGCGGCCGACTTCAAGGCCTGGGGCTGGCGCATCCCGTTCCTCCTCTCCATCATCCTCGTGGCCATGTCGTTCTACATCCGCATGAAGCTCGCGGAGTCGCCGCTCTACGCGGCGCTGAAGAGCACCGGCAAGACCTCGCTGGCACCCCTCAAGGAGAGCTTCGGCAACTGGAAGAACTTCAAGATCGTCCTCCTCGTCCTCCTCGGCGCGACCGCCGGACAGGGCGTGGTCTGGTACACCGGCCAGTTCTACGCGCTCTCGTTCATGCAGAGCATCATGAAGCTCGACATCGTGAAGTCGAGCATCGTCGTGGCCGTGGCCGTGCTCCTGGGCATGCCGTTCTTCACCGTCTTCGGCTCGCTCTCCGACAAGATCGGGCGACTGAAGATCATGATGGCCGGCAACCTCATCGCCGCGATTACCTACATCCCGCTCTATCACGCCATGAAGTCGGCCGGCACCGATCCGAAGAACCCGAACATGCCGCTGCTGATCCTTCTGGTGTTCATCCAGGTGGTTTACGTGACGATGGTCTACGGCCCGATCGCGGCGTTCCTGATCGAGGCCTTCCCGGCCCGGATCCGCTACACGTCGTTCTCGCTGCCGTACCACATCGGCAACGGCTGGTTCGGCGGCACGGTGCCGCTGATCGCCGGCTTCCTCGTCGCCGAGACCCACAACAACTACGCCGGCCTGTGGTGGCCGATCGGGATCGCGCTGATGACCTTCCTCGTCGGCACGTTCGCCCTCAGCGAAAGCAACCGCGTCGAGATCTGGCGCGAGGCCGAAGAAGCACGCCCCCTCTAACGATCGGCGGGCCTGACGATTCGTGCGTCGACAATCGTCAGGCCCGTATCACAGCGATGCGGCGGGCCGCGTCACACAGATGCACGGTTGACGGTGGTTAAGTGAGGGCGTGCGCACGCTCTTCTTGCCGCCCGCCTTCCAGGACTCCGCCGAATCCGGGCGGCTGATCCTGCGCGACGGCTCGACCGCGCAGATCCGCCCCTCCGAGCCCGGCGACCGCGAGGCACTCACGGAGTTCTTCCACCAGCTCTCCACGCAGTCGAAGAAGCATCGCTTTTTCTCCTCCGCTGATCCGCCGCAGGCCCTCATCGACCAGCACTGCGACTCCTCCGATCCGCGCGTGCGCTTCACCCTCATCGTCAGCCGCGGGCCGGGGATCATCGCCTGCGGCTCGTACGTGGCCCGCGACGCGGCGAGCGCCGAGGTAGCCTTCGCCGTCGACGACGAGCTCCAGGGCAAGGGCCTGGGCGGCCTGCTACTGGAGCGCCTCGCCCTCATCGGCGCGCGGCACGGCTTCACGCGCTTCTGGGCGGTCACGCAGATCGACAACCGGCTGATGCTCGACACCTTCGAGCGCTCCGGCTTCCCGCTGCGCTCGAAGGTCGAGGACGACTACGTCGAGATCGACCTCTCCGTCTCCCCGAGCGCCGACAGCGCCAGCCGCTCCGAGCTCCGCGACCGCGTCTTCACCACGGCCTCGCTGCGGCCGTTCTTCGAGCCGCGGCCGGGCGAGCTGGCCGTCATCGACGCGCCGCGCGACGAGGTGTTGAACGCCGTCGACGTCTGCGCGGCCGCCGGCGCGCGGGCGCTGATCGTAACGACGCGCGACGACGACGGCACGCTGCACGACGCGCTGCGCGACAAGGTCCGCACCCTCGGCATCCGCGTCCTCGGCCCGGCGTCGATCGGATTGATCAACACGGCCAACGCGCTGAACGCGACGCTCGGCGCTGAGATGCCGGCGCGCGGCGACGTGGCCATCCTGGCCCAGACCGGCGACGTCGGCGCGGCGATGCTGGTCATCGCCCGCGACCGCGGCGTCGGCGTCTCCACCTTCGTCTGCGTCGGCGACAAGGCCGACATCTCCGGCAACGACCTCCTGCAATACTGGCAGGGCGACGCGGCCACGCGCATCATCCTTCTCTACCTCGAGTCGTTCGGCAATCCGCGCCGCTTCGCGCGCATCGCCCGCAGCGTGAGCCGCGAGAAGCCGATCATCGCCGTCAAGCCCGACACCTCGTCCGCGGTCGAGGCGCTCTTCCGCCAGACCGGTGTGATCCGCGCCGAGACGCTGCAGGAGATGTTCGACCTCGCCGCGGCGATGCAGAACGGCACGCGCCTGCCGAAGATCGATGCCTACGCGGCGTGGCGCGCCGGCCCGCACGGCGTCGTCCCCGACTTCGACGATCTCGATCTCGCCACTGCGCGGGCCATCTGCCGCGCCGGAGTGGGGAAGGGATGGCTCTCGCCCGAGGACGTGCACGCGGCGCTCGAGGCGATGAAGATCCGCAGCAACGCCACGATCACGATGCACGAGGATCCGGCGTTCGGGCCGCGCATCGAGCTCGGGCGCGCCGTGCGCGTCACGCCGCTCACCGACCGCGCGGCCGAGGCGCTCGTGCGCGAAAGCGGCGTCGAGGCCGAGGCCGATGTCCTCCTGCGCATCTCCCGCCTCGTCGAGGAGTGTCCGGAGATCGCCGAGCTGCACATCGGCGACGGCTGTCACATCGCCGAGGGACGAATTCGGATACACGATCAGCTTCGAAGGAGCCGCACATGACCGTCACCGCCGAACGCGACACGCTCTACCGCGACATCGTCGAGCGCACTCCTGTGGCCATCCTCTACGCCGACCGCGACGGCGTCATCCGCATCTGGAACGCGGGCGCGGAAGCGATGTTCGGCTTTACCGCCGAGGAAGCGGTCGGACAGTCGATGGACATCATCATTCCCGAGAAGCAGCGCCCGCGGCATTGGGAAGGATGGCGGCGGGTGATGGAGACGGGCGTGACGAAATACGGCCGCGATCCGCTGGCGGTGCCGGCGCTGCGGAAGGATGGCACGCGTATCTCGATCGAATTCCACATCGTGCTGCTGGGCGACGGAGCGGCGGCGATCGTGCGCCAGGTCGAGCGGCGCCTGGCCGACTTTCGGCGCATCACCGACCTCGCCGCGCCCGACGGCCACAACATCCCGGCGTTCTTCTTCGCCCCGCAGTCGCCGCGTGCCACCGCGGTCGTCGTGCACGGCTACGGCGCGTCGAAGAGGGAGATGCTCGGCATCGCCACGGCGCTCGCGGAGAAGCGGATCGCCGCGCTGCTCATCGACCTCTGCGGCCACGGCGAGAACCGCTTCGCCATCGGCGCGGCCATGCGCGAGGAAGTCGAGGCCGCGGTCACCTACGCCCGCCGCTTTGGGAAGACCGCCGTCGTCGGCCACTCCCTCGGCGGCCGTCTCGGTCTCATGTCCTCGGCCGACTTGATCGTGGCCATGTCCCCCTCGGTCATGGTGCAGATGTCGCCACAGGGGAAGTGGATGTTCGAGAACCTTCCGGCGCCAGGCATCCGCGAGCCGTACTCCGGCTACGTCCTGGAGCTGCTCGAGGCCCTCGGCCCCGTGCCGTCGCACGACCGCCCGTGCCTGCTGCTCTACTCCGAGCGCGATCTGCCGGCGCTCCTCGACGGCGCCGGCGATCTGCTCGCGCAGCTGCCCCACGCCGAGAAGCGCAGCGTCAGCGACGACATCCGCCCCGACGTGCAGCACGAGAACGGTTTCATCCGCTATCTGCCGCGCTGGTTCAATCACCTCGAGCTGCGCTTCAACGCCGCGGCGTGCGATGCCGCCGCGGAGTGGCTCAGTGTTAGGCTTCACGTATGAATCGATTCGAATACTTCGACAAGATGGTGATCTTCGAAGACAGCGAAGAGGGGATGCAGAGCAAGCTCGACACGTGGATCAACGACGTCGGCAAGGACGGATGGGAGCTCGTCTCGTCGGCGCCGCTGATCGCGCCGAACAAGGACGGCATCGCCTACGGCACGATCGGACTGCACCTGATCTTCAAACGGCAGACGGCATGAACACGACGGCAGCTGACCTCCTGGTGCGACTGAACCTCAACTTCGACGACAGCCGCGCGATCGAGTTGTTTGACCGCGGCGGCCGTTACCTCTTTCGCTATTTCGATGGACAGGACCAGCGCGAGGTGACGATCGAGCTCGACGCCGAGCTCCGCGTCCTCGGCGAAGTGCGGGAGCACAGCGATGACGACGACTACGCTCACTACTGCGGGCACTGACATTCTCTACGAAGCCGACGGGCCGGTAGCGATCCTGACGCTGAACCGCCCGAACCGCCGCAACGCCCTCTCCCTCGATCTGATGCGCGAGCTGCTCGAGAGCCTGCGCCGCATCGGTGGAAATCCGGAGATCCGCGCAGTCATCCTTGCGGCGGAAGGGAAGGTCTTCAGCTCCGGGCACGACCTGAGTGAGCTCGTCGGGCGAGGCCTGAACGACTATCGCGAGATCTTCGACACCTGCGTCGAGCTGATGGCGGCCATCGAGTCGATCCCGCAGCCGGTCATCGCCGAAGTGCAGGGGATGGCCACGGCGGCCGGGTGCCAACTCGTGGCGACGTGCGACCTCGCCGTGGCCGCCGACCATGCCACGTTTGCGACGCCGGGCGTGCGCATTGGTCTGTTCTGTACCACGCCGATGGTGGCGTTGAGCCGTGCGGTGGGCCGGAAGCGCGCCCTCCAGATGCTCCTGACCGGGAGTCCGATCGACGCCCGGACGGCGGTCGAGTGGGGCCTAATTAATAATGTTGCGCCCGCGGCCGCCCTTCGCGAGGAGACCCGGAAGCTCGCGCTGCAGATCGCGGAGGCCAGCCCGGTCACGCTATCTATCGGGAAACAGGCGTTTTACGCCCAGATCGACCTCGACGAGCCGAAGGCCTACGCGTACGCGAAGGAGGTCATGTCGATGAACTCCATGGCCGCCGACGCGCAGGAGGGGATCGCCGCGTTTCTTGGCAAGCGGCCGCCCTGCTGGACGGGGCGCCCGTAGTTCGCCTGTCACATCAGAAATGGTGCGGGCGTCACATCGCCTGACGCCTCCATCGCCCTCCAGAATGCGACCCGTCACAACGCATTGTGCGCAAGCAAACAGGAGGTGCGAATGGCTGAGACCACGTTCCCGAAACATAAAGTCCTGAGCTGGCCGGCAGTGCCGAAGCCAACTCCCGACGAGGTTTACGCGGGCCTCTCGGATCAGGCCAAGGAGTATCCACTCTCGCTCGAAGCGATGTTGCGACAGAGCGAGAACTTCAAGAAGCCGGAGAACCTCACCACCGTCCGCGTGCTCGACGTCAGCAAGGGGATGATCATCGGCAACTGGTGCTCCTCGATGCTCTCGGAGCTCGGCGCCGACACGATCAAGTGCGAGCCCCCGACGGGCGATTCGCTGCGCTGGCTCACGCCATTCGGCCGCAAGGAGTACATGATCAAGGACGCCGAGACCGGCGAGCCGATCGGCCTGCACTTCCTTCACGAGATGCGGAACAAGCAGTCGATCACGCTGAACGTCGAGAAGCCCGAGGGCCGCGAGCTGCTGAAGAAGCTCGTCGTCCACTGCGACGTGCTCATCGAGAACTACGCGCCCGGCCAGTTCGACGCCTGGGGCATCGGCTACCGGCAGCTCAAGGAGATCAACCCGCGCCTGGTCTACTGCTGGGTCGGACAGAAGGGGCAGTGGGGCCCGTCGAAGGACAAGCCCGGCAACCTCGATCCGACGGCGCAGGCCGCGTGCGGCTTCGTGCACGGCACCGGACTGCCGAAGGAGTTCGGCGGACGGCCGACGCGCTCGGCGATGTGGATGGCCGACCAGGTCGGCGGCACCTCCGCGGCGATGGGCATCCTCTGCGCGCTGCTCTTCCGCGACAAGGTCTCCGGCAAGGGACAGTTCGTCGAAGCCACCGCGGCCGAGGCCATCATCCGCATCCTCGACTACAACTGGGCGTGGTACGGCATGGATGGAAGCATCCGGCCGCGCTACGGCAACTGGGATCTGGCGATCAACATCTACGCCGTCAATCCGTGCAAAGACGGCTACTTCATGGTCGGCGGCGGACACGACCGGCTGTGGTACCGGATCTGGCGCACGGTCGGTCAGACGCGGCCGGACCTCGAGGACGAGATCCTCGACGACAAGAGCCTGCGCCAGGTCGTGGCCCGTCTCCCGCACCTCAAACAGGTCAAGACGTACACGGTTCTCGCCGATTGGCAGAAGGACGTATCGCGCGCCGAGGCGATGAAAGAGCTGCTCGCGCAGCAGGTCGCGTCGGGCGGCGTGAACTACGTCGACGAAGTGGCCGAGGACCCGCACTTCAAGTACCGCGGCCACGTCGACGAGTTCGAGGACCGTCTGTACGGAAAGGTGCTCTTCGGCACCACGCCGTTCATCCAGCACAAGTGCCCGGGACGTCTGAAGTGGATCGGCCGGCCGCTCGGCTACGACAACCAAGAGGTCTACCAGAAGCTGCTGGGACTCGGACCGACCGATCTGGTCCAGCTCAAGAGCTCCGGTGTGATCTAGGACTGAGGAGGCAAGCAGATGACGACCGCTCCAGACTTCGAAACCTATTGTCAGGAGCTCTTCGATCACAAGTCGGCTTCGGGGAAGCCGGAAGTGCTCAAGGGCTATCGCGTGCTCTCCTGCACGCAATACATCCTCGGTCCGTCCGCCGCCAGCTACCTCGGCGAGCTCGGGGCCGAGGTCATCAAGATCGAGCTGCCGCGCCGCGGCGAGCCGATGCGCCACACCACGCCGTTCAACGAGCCGCTGCTCTATCCGCTGTCGCGATGGGCGCCGGAAAACGGCACGGGCCTCGGCTTCTTCGGCGCGAACTTCAACGAGGAGTTCGTCAGCCTCGACTTCCACCGCCCCGAGGCCCGGCAGGTCATCCACGAGCTCGCCGCCAAGAGCGACGTCTTCGTGCAGAACTACCGCCCCGGAACGTTCGACCGCTGGGGCATGGGCTACCAGCATCTGTCGAAGATCAACCCGCGCCTGGTGTACTGCTGGCTCGGCGGCTTCGGCGGATGGGGTCCCGGCCGCGTGCGCGCGTCGTACGACATCCTCGGACAGGCCCAGGGCGGCGCGTTCGGCATCACCGGTGAAGCGGCCGACCGCGGCGGCACGCCGGCCAAGCACACGATCTGGCTGGCCGACTACTGGGGCGGCATGATGGCCGCCGTCCAGGTCCTGGCCGCGCTCTACTGGCGCGACACGGTGTCGAACGAAGGCACCTTCATCGAGTACTCGCAGGTCCACGGCGTCACGCGCATGCTCGAGTACGCCCTCCCGCTCTACGGCCGCTACGGCATCCGCCGCGAGCGCTGGGGCAACTGGGACACCGAGCTCTGCGTGCACGGCATCATTCAGTGCGGCAAGTCGTCGTACCCCGACTCGAAGAACCCGCAGGAAGCGGAAGTCGGCTACTGCCTGATCAGTGCTCACAGCGACGAGGATTTCGCGAAGCTCTGCGACGTCATCGGCCGCAAGGACGTCGCCGCGCTCTTCCCGAAACACGACGACCGCGTGAAGGCCGACGCGCAGGCGCCGATCTACGACGCCATCGAGACGTGGGCGAAGGACAAGACGAAGGAAGACGTGGCCGCGATCCTCGACAAGGCCAACATCAACAACCAGCCGGTGTGGAACGCCAAGGAAGTCGCCGAGAATCCGCACTGGAAGCAGCGCGGCGCGGTGCAGTGGCTCGACGACCCGATGTACGGCGACGTCCACGCCCAGGGCCCGGCCTTCAAGATGTCCGACACGCCCCCGCGCGTGAAGTGGACGATGAAGCCCGTCGGCACCGACAACGAGCGCGTCTACGGCCGCCTGCTCGGTTGGGACAAGACCCGGCTGCAGCAGATGGAAGAAGCGGAGGTGATCTAGATGACTACCGCGACGATCGTTGAACCGAAAATCAAACAGGGACTCGTCCTCACCTGCTTCACGTGCGGCACGAGGAACTACCTCGACCCCTATCCGTTCTGGAACTTCACCGGCAACACCAAGTGCGCCGGCTGCGATCAGCTCTACGCCGTCTCGTTCAAGAACGGCCAGATGCAGAAGGAGCACGCGGAGACGAGCGGCAAGTGCGATCTCCTGCCCGGCTACGCCGAGCGCGAGGACGCCACCGAGATCACCGCGGCCGGGAAGATCCGTCCGGCCCCGCAGGCCCGCCCCGAACCGTTCAGCGGCAAACAGAAGGCGATCACGCAGAGCATCCGCGGCAAGGCCGTCAGCGGCCGTCCGCTCAAGAAAGATGAGCTGGTCGGCAGCCGCGCCAAGTTCATCGCCGATCTTCAGAAATAGGAGACGAACCGTGGAAGCGACAGCAACGAAATCGACCTACAAGTGCTGCGACTATTTCGAGGAGGCCCTCGATCCGAACATCCGCAAGGCCTTCCTCGGCTACTGCAAAGCGCGCGAGTGGCCGTTCACGGTCATGGTGCCGATCGGCGGTCTGGAAGGGGAGTGCCCGAAGCCGCCGGTCAAGAAGAACGGGAAGAAGTAGCGTGGCCACGCGGCGCGAAGAGTTCGAGCGGCGTTACGGCACGCTCTTTTCGGGGGCGCGCTCTCTGGTCATCGAGGGCGTCCCCTGGAAGCTCGACGATGTCATGTACAGCGCCGGCGTCGGCGGCGAAGACGTAAAGGTCATCGACGCCCCGCCGGCCGCGGACGGCCGTTACGCCATCCGCTTCTATGACGGCGAAGAGCGGCGCATCGTCTGCCTCGAGCTCGACGCCCGCTTCAACTACCTCGAGGAGCACCGCGTCCACGTCGCCGAGTGGCTCGGCGAAGCCTATTTCACGAACGAACAGGAGATGCCATGAAGGTCAAGTTCTACTACTCGAGCAAAGACAAACCGGGCGAGCAGTACGCGTGCAACAACGCCGGATGCCTCGCCAAGATCGACATCCTCAAGAAGCAGGGCATTGACGCCGAGGCCGTGGACGTGGCCAGCGTCGACGACGTGTTCCGCTTCTACCACTCCGCGCTCACCGGTCCGCCGGCCACGATCCGCGCTGTCTTCGGGATGAAGGGCGCCCTCGAGGCCGACTTCGGCCGGCGCACGCCCGCCGTCCTCGTCTTCGGCGATCCGAAAGACCGCTACCCGACCGACGCCTATCCGCGCCAGGACACCGGCCGCGGCGGCATGGTCGGCTGCGAGAAGGCCCTCGAGGACCTAGCGAAGGAGTTGGTCCCCGCATGAGCACCGCCACCCTCTCACGCATCCCGGAGACGTACCTTCCGCCGAAGGAGCTCCAGCCCGAGCGGATCTACAAGCTTCCGGAGCTCGCGTCGTATCCCGATCCTCTGAACAGCACCGAAGAGCTGCTCGACAAGCAGATCGCGGCAGGGCGCGGCGACAACCGCGCCGTCCTCTTCGCCGACCGCGTGATCACGTACCGGCAGCTCCTCGGCGCGTCGTGCAAGATCGGCAACGCGTTGAAGAAGCTCGGCGTCGAGGAGGCGGACCGGGTGATGCTGCGCTCGCCGAACGTCCCGCCGGCGCTCTTCACGAACTTCGGCGCGCTGCGCCTCGGCGCCGTGATGGTGCCGACCTCGCACATGCTCTCCCCACCCGAGATCGCCCACATCGCCAACAACGCCGAGGCCAAAGTCATCGTCGTGGCCCAGGCGTTCCTCGAAGGCGTGATCAAGGCCCGGCCGAATCTCAAGACCGTCAAGCACATCGTCGTCTTCGGCGGCAACAACGAAGAGCTGAAAGCGCAAGGACTCCTGTCGTACGAAGACATCACCGCCGAGGAGTCGCCGGTGCTCGCGCCGGTGCGCCGTTCGCGTACCGATGTCTCCGTGCTGCTCTACACCTCCGGAACGACCGGACTGCCGAAGGGCACGGCGCATTACATGGAAGAGGCGCTGATCGTCCCCGACACGTTCGGCAAGTACGGCTGGGACGTGCAGCCCGACGACGTCATCTGCGGCCCGGCGCCGATCTCGCTCGCCGGCGGCTACTCGACCGTGGCCACGATCCCGTTCCGCTTCGGCGCCTGCGCCTCGCTGATTCCGAAGTTCACGCCGGAAGCGCTGTTCGACACGATCCAGAACCACAAGGTCACGATCCTCAGCGCGCTGCCGACGGCGTACCGCAAGATGCTTGAGGTGCCCGACGCCGAGACGAAGTACGACCTCTCCTCGCTGCGCGTGCTCACCGGCGGCGGCGAGTCGCTCACGGCCAAGACGTATTTCGACTGGAAGGAGAAGTTCAACCAGGAGATCTACGAGGGCCTCGGCACGACGGAGATGATGTACGTCTTCATCTCCAGCGTGGTCACGCGCAAGGTGAAGCCAGGCGCGATCGGCACGGCCGTGCCGGGCTACGAGATCCGCGTCATCACCGAGGACGGCAAGATCGCCGGCCCCGGCGAGCTCGGACGCCTCTACGCCCGCGGCCCCACCGGCACGCTCTACTGGCGCCCGTACGAGGACGGCGGCTCGATGCTGGAGAAGCAGAAGTCGATCATCCGCGACGGGTGGGTGCTGGTCGGCGACTTCGTCACGCTCGACGACGAGGGCTACGTCAGCTTCGTCTCACGCCAGGAAGACCTGATCAAGAGCTCCGGCTACCGCATCGGACCGGAGGAGGTCGAGGACGCGGTGCTGAAGCACCCCGCCGTCGCCGACGCCGGCGTCATCGGCGTTCCCGATGCGGTCCGCGGACAGAACGTGAAGGCGTTCGTGATCCTCAAGCCCGGATTCGCGGGCGACGACGACCTGAAGCTGAGTATCATCAACAACTGCCGCGAGCACATCGCGATCTATAAACTGCCGCGCGAGGTGGCCTTCGTGAACGAGCTGCCGCGCACGCTGCAGGGGAAATTGCTGCGGCGGATTTTGAGGGAAAAAGTTTGACGATCGAGAACGGCGCCACGGCCACGGCATCGCTGACCGTGGCGCCTCACGACCTCGCCAGCGTCCTGAATTTCGAGCCCGGCGACGAGTTCCCCGGCGTCTTCGCGACGTCGCGCATGATCGCGCTGATGGAAGTGGCCGCGGCGCGCGTGCTTCGCCCCATGCAACAGGAGGGTCAGTTGTCGGTCGGCGTATCGATCGAGGTGACGCACACCGCCGCCACGCCCCTCGGCGGCCGCGTGACGGCGACGGCGAAGCTCGTCGGACGGGAAGGGAAGCTCTTCGTCTTCGAGGTGAGCGCCGCCGACGACGCCGGGGAGGTCGGGCGGGGGACGCACAAGCGGGCCATCATCTCCGCGGAGCGACTGTTGGCCGGTGCCGCGCAACGCAGACCTTGAAACGCGCTGGATCGGCCCGCCGCCCGAGGCTGCGCCGACGATCGTCTTCCTGCACGAAGGCCTCGGCTGCGTCGCCGCGTGGCGCGACTTTCCCGACCGCGTGGTAGCCGCCACGGGCCTCGGCGCGTTGGTGTACAGCCGCCGCGGCTACGGTTTGTCCGAGCCGGTGCAGGGCCCGCGGTCGATCCGCTTCATGCACGAGGAAGCGGAGCTGCTGCCGGAGCTGCTCGCGCGCTTCGGCATCCGCGAGCCGATCCTCTACGGCCACAGCGACGGCGCGTCGATCGCCATCATGGCCGCGGCCCCGGTGCGCGCGCGCATCCTCGAGGCGCCGCACGTCTTCGTCGAGCCGGTCTGCATCGAAAGCATCCGACGGGTCTCGCAAAACGAGCGTCTGCGCGAGCGGCTACTGCGCTACCAACATACGAACACGCTCGACGCCTGGTGCGATGTCTGGCTGCGCCCGGAGTTCGCGCAGTGGAACATCGAGGAGTACCTGCCGCGCATCACGACGCCAGTGCTCGTGATTCAGGGAACGAACGACGAGTACGGCACGATCAAGCAGGTCGAAGCCATCGCCTCGCAAGTACCCGCGCCCGTGACGACGCTGCTGTTGTCCGATTGCGGCCATTCGCCGCATTCGGAGAAGCCGGACGAGGTGCTGGACGCCGTCGCCGCGTTCCTGCGGTAGGGGCGCACAGCGTGCGCCCCCAAGCCAATCGGGCGCACGCTGTGCGCCCCTACCGATCAAACGACCGGCTGCCGCGCCTCCTCCAGCAGCCTCTGCGTCCCGTGCGACCGCGCCGCATCGCGCTCCAGCTCGATGCCGATCAGGCGCTTCTTCCACGGCGTCAGGTCAAACGGCTGGCCGTGGTAGGCGTCGATCAGATCGCGGTAGAAGCGCACGATCTTCTCCACCAGCGGCACCGGGTATTCGCGGCCCTGGATCTTGAGACAGTGCACGCCGAGGTCGATCAGGGTGGGGATGTCGTCGAGGATGAAGAACGCGTCGTTCTTCAGCGCCACCGCGTCCTCCCACTTCTCCTCGCCGCTGTACAGCGCCCACGACTCCAGGCAGACGCGGTAATCGAGTCCGCCGCGGTTCGGGCTTCCCTTGAACAGATCCTTGCCGAAGGCGTCGGTCGTCCGCTCCAGGCGGTGGTAGGGCGACATCCAGCACTTGCCGAGGTACGTGTAGCACTTGTTCGCATGGATCAGCACCTCGATGCCGACGTCGATGTTCTCGGCGCGCGAGGCCATCTCCCGGATGGTCAGCTTCGTGTCGGCCACGACCTGGGTCACGCCGATGTCGCGGTAGAAGCGCACGTCGTCGTTGTTGAGGATGTTCGCCCCGATGCTGGCGTGGATGACGAGCTCCGGAAATCTCTTGTGGGCCTCGGCGATGGCGCCGATGTCGGTCATGATCGCGCCGTCGACGCCCCACTCCACGAAGCGCTCGAGCTTGCGCAGCATCGGCGCGACCTCGTGGGACTGCATGTTCGTGTTGAAGGCCACGCGCAGCTTCACGCCCCCCGCGTGCGCGATCTGCAGGGCCGCGTACACGTCCTTGTCCGGCATCTCGTAGCGGTCGCGGCGCCGGCTCCAGCCGCGCGGGCCGACGTAGATCGCGTCCGCGCCGCCGGCGACATCGGCCTCCACCATCTCCAGATTGCCCGCGGGTGCTAGAAGCTCGACCATGCTTGCCTCCTCAGATTCGGCGCGTACTCCATACCGCTCTTTCCGAAATAAAACCCGTTACAAAGACCGACGCGGGCGTGACGTGTGAGCGTCTCCTCCCACGTGTCGTCGGCGAAGTCGTCGCCGGCGAAGACGCGGTCGAGCGCCGCGCGATAGACCGCGGCGATGTCGCGCCGGTAGTCCGCGCTCTCCGTCAACGTCTCGATGCGGAAGTGCCGGTGTCCCTCGGCCACGAGGCGCGGCAGGTGCTCGAGCATGCAGACGTCCTTGCCGCTCAGCACGCCCTTGCCCACCGTCTTCATCGCCCAGTCGCCCTGCTTGAGGAAGAGGTCCTTCTGGCAGAGCGCCGGGCAGTCCGCGCCCCACTTCGACTCGTAGTCGAGGAGGAAGCAGTAGTCGGAGACGCCGAGGGGCATCTTGCCGTGGACGAGGATCTCCATCGCCGCGCCCGACTCGTTCGCCACCTCGGCGATCTCGTCGAGGCTCAGCTCGTAATTCGGCGTGAAGCGCACCGCGCCGAGCTCGCGCAGCACCTCGACGCCCGCGGCCGTGTAGACGTTCGCGAAACCGCCGATGTGCAGCGGGATCTGCGGGATCTCCTCGTGGGCGATGCGGACGACGCCGAGGTTGTGGGCCTCGATCGCCTCCGCGCCCCCCTCGGCCGCCGCGGCGAGCATCTTCCGCACCTTCGGGAGAAAATCGTTGCGCGGCGCCGCGTACGTCGTGACGTAGGCGCGCTTCCCCTGGTCGCGCAGGATGCGCAGTCCCTCCTTCAAATCGGGGAGTCGCTCCAGGAAATTGTTCTCGTACAACCGGCAGTACATGTCGCCGAGGTAGACGGCGTCGTAGTCGTCGAGATTCGACTGGCGCAGGTCCTTGAGGTTCGCGATCGTCGTGTTCAGTTCGTAAGTCATGGCGTCTCCTATCGGCCGACTACGGTCCACATTGGGGGAAGCTGTGCGGGCTCGGCAATGGCGTTCCGAAAGCGCCTGACGAGCAGCGCCAGCGCGTCGGGAGGAAGGCTTCGTCCCTGCAATTTGAGAACGTCGACGCCGGCGTCGGCGTACGCGCGGATGTCGCTGACGCGGCTGATCTGACGGCTCGGCAGGAGGCGCGAGTCCGCGAGGCGATCGCCGTCGTACAGCTCCCACCGCTGCTGGCAGATGCGGAAGCAGGCGCCGGCGCCGCGGCGCTTGACGCTGCCTTTTTCCGAGACGTAGCTCGGCATCCAGCATTTGCCGAGGAGGACGTACTCCTCGACCATGTGCAGCATCACCTCGATGGCGATGCCGTCGACCGGCTCGATTTCGGTGGGATCGACGATGCCGGGCAGCACGACGGCGTGCGCGCCGAGGTCGCGGAAGAAGACGACGTCGGCGGTGTTGAGCGCGCCGCAGCCGATGCTCGCGGTCAGGCGCAGCGCGGGGAATTCGCGCCCGAGCGTGCGCAGGACGCCGATGTCGTTGACGATGACATCGCGGATGCCGAGGTCGAGCAGGCGAGGGATCTGCGCGAAGAGCGATGTGCGGTCGCGAGGGATCGTGTTGATGGCCACGTGAAGCTCGTGCCCCGCGGCCGCGCGCTGCGCCGTCGCGAGCTCTGCCCACGTCACCTCGCCGCGCGCCCCGCCGCGGCTCCAGCCCTTGAGCCCGACGTAGACGGCGTCGGCGCCGGCGTCGATGGCGGCGGCCACGCAGTCCGCGTTTCCGGCGGGGGCCAGCAAAATTACTCCACGGCGTCGACTATTCGCCGCGTGGAGTAATTCGTTTCGCGAAGCTGCCATAATCGATCTCGATGTCAACGCTGGCGGAGACCTACCGCACCATGGCCCACCTGCGCCGTTTCTTCGAGTCGGTGCGGAGGACGATTGCTACGGATGCCGGCGGCCTCACTCCCGCGCAGCAGTTCGCGCTGCTGACGCTCGCCGGCCATTCCGGCGCGGAGCCGATGACCATCGGTGATCTCGCGCACGAGACCTTCGCCACCATGAACACGACCTCGGCGCTCGTGCGCCGCATGGAGCGCGCCGGCCTGGTGCGCACGCGCCGCGCGGCCAAGGACCGCCGCCGCGTCCACGTGAAGCTCACGCCCCTCGGCGAGCGCCGCCTCCGGCCGTCGACCGCTGCCGTCGCCGAGGCTTTGCGCGCCGCCGCCGATGAGCAGGGCCGCGCCCAGCTGCGCGCGGCGTTCGACACCTGGTTCGAGAATTGGGGCGCCGTGATCAAGGCCCTCGCGCCGGGGAAGAAGCGCCGCTGACCTCACGACACCACCCGCATCTTGTACGCAAACGCCACCGCCTCGGCCTTCGAGTGCACCTCCAGCTTCTCGAAGATGTGCTGGATGTGATTGCGCGCCGTCAGCGGTGAGATACCGAGGTGGTTGGCCACGTCGGTGGCGTTCTGCCCCACGGCCAGCATCCCCAGGACTTCGATCTCGCGCGTCGTCAGCTCGCGCACGCGCGCGTCGGCGTGGCCCGCGTACGCCGGCTGCGGCGGCTCCATCGCCTGCGCCTGCCGCGCCACCTGCACGATGTGCGCGAGGACGACACTCTTTGTCGCCGGCAGCGTGAACTTCAGCACGGAGACGTCGACGGGGACGTAGTCGTCGTCCTTCGTCCGGTAGGTCAGGCCGAACTGTCGGACTGGGTCGCCGCGCTGGGCGATGGAGACGATCGGGCAGGCTTCGCAGCAGTAGCGGTTGCCGAATTGGTCGTTGCCGGCGAGGACGGTGCCGCACGATTTGCCGGCCACGTCGTCGTAGGTCCAGCCGAGGAGCCGGGAGAGCGGTTTGTTCCAGAAAACGATCCGGTTTCGCTCGTTGATCGCGAAGAGCGGCTCGGCGCAGAAGGCCAATGCGTCCAACAACTTGAGCAGCTCGTCCTCGGGCCGGATCAGCGCCATTCAAGGCCTCACGATTGGTTCGTCTGTCACATGAGAAATGATGCGAGCGTCACATCGTCACACCGTGGCGCGCGTCCGCAGAATGCTCGTCATCACAGGCCATTGTGCGGAAGGACGTGCTCTTGAGTTCACCGCATCACCAACCCCATGCCAGGGCACCGAGCAAGCGCGCTCCAAGGCCGCGTCGTTTCCAGCCGTTTTTGAATCTGCTTGAAAGGGGAACCACAAATGCCGGAACAGAACTATGAAGGAATCAATCGTTGGTGGCGCGTGGTCGGCGCCTTGCTCATGAACCTCTCCCTCGGCTCGCTCTACGCGTGGTCGATCTTCGTCGCCCCGCTGGAGAAGGAGTTCGGATGGAACCGCGCCCAGACTTCCATCGTCTTCACGATCGCGGTCTTCGTTTTCGGCATGTCCTTCGTCATCGCCGGACGCCTTCAGGACAAGCTCGGACCCTTCCGCATCTCCCTCATCGGCGCGGTCTTCCTCAGCCTCGGCCTCGTCCTGGCCAGCAGGACCGATAGCCTGATGTGGATCTACATCACCCTCGGCGGCGTCATGGGATTCGGCAACGGCTTCGGCTACGCCACGCCCATCCCGGTGCTCTCGAAGTGGTTCCCCGACAAGCGCGGCCTCGCGGTCGGCCTGGCCGTCGCGGGCTACGGCGCCGGCTCCGCGGTCCTGGCGTTCGCAGTTCCGCCGATGCTGAAAAGCGTCGGCTGGCGCGGCACGTTCCTCTGGCTCGGCATCGGCTACTTCGTGGCCACGATCATCGGGGCGTTCCTGCTGAAGAACCCGCCCGTCGGCTGGAAGCCGGCCGGATGGGCTCCCGCGCCGGCCTCGAAGTCGGTCGCCACGATGCGCGACTACAACCCCTCGGAGATGCTGCGCACGAAGCAGTTCCCGCTGATGTGGATCGCCTACTGCCTCGGCGCCTCGGCCGGCCTGATGACCATCAGCCAGCTCGTGCCGTATGCGAAGAGCGTCGGACTTCCCGCCACCGCCGCGACGCTGACGCTGCTCATCGCCGCCATCGGCAACGCCTCCGGCCGCATCTTCAGCGGCGCGGCCTCCGACAAGATCGGCCGCCTGCAGACGCTGCGCCTGCTGATCATCATCTCCGCGATCCTGATGGCCATCACGGCGAACATCAAAGACCTCACGATCGTCTACATCGTGATCTTCTGCATCTACTACTGCTACGGCACGCTGCTGTCGGTCTTCCCGACCACCGTGGCCGACTTCTTCGGCACGAAGAACCTCGGCGTCAACTACGGCTGGGTCTTCACCGCCTGGGGCGTGGCCGGCATCGTCGGCCCGCTGATCGGCGGCTACATGTTCAAGACGTACCACAACTACAACGCCGCCTTCTACACGGCCGGTGTTCTCAGTATTGTCGCCTTCGGAGCGATCCTGCTGGCCCATCGGCCCGAAGAGGCTCCGACTCCCGCGGCCGCTGCCGTGCCCACGCCGAAGGGAGCCACGTCGTAGTCATCCTAAGGAGCGCTCCTTGACGGTCTTCGACCTCGCGGAAGCTCAGATTGCCGTACGTTGGAAGGAGGAGGAAGCGATTCCTCCTCCTCCCGGCTTCATCGCCCAAGCGAATCTGACCGACCCCGGTGTCGACCGGCGCTTCTCCCTCGACAACTTCCCGCAGTGCTACGCCGAGTATGGCGAGATGCTCACCTGGTCCCGCCCCTGGGACAAGATCCTCGACGACTCCACCCCGCCGTTCTGGAAGTGGTTCACCGGCGGCACGCTCAACGCCAGCGTCAACTGCGTCGACCGCCACCTTCCGACGAAGGCGGGCCACGCGGCGCTGATCTTCGTCCCCGAGCTGGAGAACGAGCCGCTGGAGACGATCACCTACCAGGACCTCTACAACCGCGTGAACGAGGTCGCCGCGGTGCTGCGCGAGGTCTGCGAAGTGCAGAGCGGCGACCGCGTCACGATCCACATGCCCCTCGTCCCCGAGCTGCCGATCTCGATGCTGGCCTGCGCGCGCATCGGCGCGATCCACTCCGTCGTCTACAGCGGCTTCAGCGGCCACGCCTGCGGCCAGCGCATCGCCGACAGCGGCAGCCGCGTGCTCATCACCATGGACGGCTACTACCGCGAAGGCCATACCGTCGATCACCTCGAGAAAGCGCACGTGGCGATCGAGACGGCCAAGCTGCAGGGACACACCGTCAACAAGGTGCTGGTCTGGCGCCGCCACCGCAAACGCGCGCTGTCCGCGCAGCCGATGCTCGCCGGCCGCGACCTCTTCATGCACGAGGCCCTGACGCAATGCGCGTCGCGCAAGGTCGATCCCGTGGCCATGCCGGCCGAGGCGCCGCTGTTCCTGATGTACACGAGCGGCACGACCGATGCGCCGAAGGCCTGCCAGCACAGCACCGGCGGCTATCTCGCCTACGTCACCGGCACGGCGAAGTACATCCTCGACATCCACGAAGACGACGTCTACTGGTGCACCGCCGACGCGGCCTGGATCACCGGCCACAGCTACGTCGTCTACGGCCCGCTGGCGCTCGGCACGTCGACGGTGATCTACGAAGGCCTGCCGACTTATCCCGACGCCGGCCGCGTCTGGCGCATCGCCGAGCGCCTCGGCGTCGACATCTTCCACACCGCGCCGACGATGATCCGCATGCTCCGCCGCGGCGGCGCCGATGAGCCGGCCAAGTACAACTATCACTTCAAGCTGATGGTCACGTTCGGCGAGCCGATCGAGCCCGAGGTCTGGCGCTGGTATTACGAGACCGTTGGCAAGAAAGAGGCGGTCGTCGTCGACACGTGGTGGCAGACGGAGAACGGCGGCTTCCTCTGCGCGACGAAGCCGGCGCTGCAGCCGATGAAGCCGGGCAGCGCGGGCCCGGGCGCGCCGGGCATCCATCCCGTGATCTACGACGAAGAGGGCAACGTGCCGCCGCCCGGAAAAGCGGGGAGCGTCTGCATCCGCAATCCATGGCCCGGCATTTTGCAGACGATCTGGCGCGACCCCGACCGCTTCGTGGCCACGTACTACAAGAAGTACTGCCGCGATCCGCGCTCGAAGGATTGGCGCGACTGGCCGTACTTCACCGGCGACGGCGGCGTCTGCACGGACGACGGCTACTTCCGCATCCTCGGCCGCGTCGACGAGGTGATCAACGTGGCCGGGCATCGCCTCGGCACGAAGGAGCTGGAGTCGGCCTGCCTGGTCGTCCGCGACGTCGCCGAGGCCGCGGTCGTCCCGGTCGCCGACGCCGCCCGCGGCCGCGCGCCGGACGTCTACATCGCCCTGAAGCCCGGCGTCGCCGCCAGCGAAGCCATCGAGAACGCCGTCGCCGATCAGCTCGAGACGCTCATCGGCAAGATCGCCCGCCCGCGCCACGTGCGTATCGTGCCGGACATGCCGAAGACGCGCTCGGGGAAGATCATGCGCCGCGTCCTGGCCGCGATCTCGAACGAATTGCCGGTCGGCGACACGAGCACGCTGGCGAACCCGGAGGTGGTGGAACAGATCCGGGAGATGGTGCGGAGCGACGTGTAGAATCGCGCTCATGTCGGAGCGCTACGATCGCGAGTACGCACGATCCATCCACGATCCCGAGGGCTTCTGGGGCGACGCCGCCGGCGATGTTCACTGGACCAAGAAGTGGGACCGCGTTCTCGACACGTCGCGCGAGAATTTCGCGCGCTGGTTCGTCGGCGGACAGACGAACACCTGCTACAACGCGCTCGACCTGCACGTCGACCGCGGCCGCGGCGAGCAGGCCGCGCTGATCTACGACAGCCCGCTGGCCGGCACGACGCGCACGTACACGTACCGCGAGCTGCGCGACGAGACGGCGCGCTTCGCCGGCGCGCTGGCATCGCTCGGCGTCGGCAAAGGCGACCGCGTCATCATCTACATGCCGATGGTGCCGGAGGCGGTGATCGCCATGCTGGCCTGCGCGCGCATCGGCGCCATTCACTCCGTCGTCTTCGGCGGCTTCGCCGCGCCGGAGCTGGCCAAGCGCATCGCCGACGCCAAGCCGAAGGTGATCGTCTCGGCGTCGTGCGGCATCGAGCCGGGGCGGCTGCTCGCGTACAAGCCGATGCTCGACGAAGCCATCGCCCTCTCGCCGTCGAAGCCGGAGCGCTGCGTGATTCTGCAGCGCCCGCAGCTCACCTGCCAGCTCGGCGAGCGCGACGTCGACTGGAACGACGTCATGCGCGATGCCAAGCCCGCCGATTGCGTCCCGGTCGAGGCCACCGATCCGCTCTACATCCTCTATACGTCGGGCACGACGGGGGTGCCGAAGGGCGTGATGCGCGACAACGGCGGCCACCTCGTGGCCCTGAAGTGGAGCATGAAGAACATCTACGGCGTCGAGCCCGGCGAGGTGTACTGGACGGCCTCGGACATCGGCTGGGTGGTCGGCCACTCCTACATCGTCTACGGCCCGCTGTTCCACGGCTGCACGACGATCCTCTACGAAGGAAAGCCGGTCGGCACGCCCGACCCCGGCGCGTTCTGGCGCGTGATCTCGCAGCACAACGTGGCGGCGCTTTTCACCGCGCCGACGGCATTCCGGGCCATCAAACGCGACGATCCGAACGGCGAGTACATCCGCAAATACGACCGCGGCCGCTTCCGCACACTGTTCCTCGCCGGCGAGCGCTGCGATCCCGACACGCTGCTGTGGGCGCAGGAGAAGCTCGGCGTGCCGGTGATCGATCACTGGTGGCAGACGGAGACGGGCTGGCCGATCGGCGCGAACTGCGTCGGCCTCGGCATGGACCCGGTGAAGCCCGGCTCGTGCACGAAGCCGGTGCCCGGCTACGACGTGCGCATCCTCGATGACCGGCGCAACGAGACCGCGCGCGGGACGATCGGCAACGTAGCCATCAAGCTGCCGCTGCCGCCCGGCTGCCTGCCGACGCTCTGGCAGAACGACGACGATTTTTACAAGTGGTACCTGAGCGTCTATCCCGGCTACTACAAGACCGCCGACGCCGGTTACATCGACGACGACGGCTATCTGTGGATCATGTCGCGCACCGACGACATCATCAACGTGGCCGGACATCGCCTCTCCACGGGAGCGATGGAGGAGGTGCTGGCCTCGCATCCCGACGTGGCCGAATGCGCGGTCGTCGGCGTGGCCGATTCGATCAAAGGAGAGGTCCCCGTCGGCCTGGTGGTGCTGAAGTCCGGCGTGGCCCGCGGCCAGGAGGAGATCGTGGACGAGCTGATCCGCCTCGTGCGCGAGAAGATCGGCCCCGTGGCGGCGTTCAAGCAGGCCGTGGTCGTGAAGCGCCTGCCGAAGACGCGCAGCGGCAAGATCGTGCGCGGCACGATCAAAAGGATCGCGGAGGGGACGCCGTACACGGTGCCGGCCACGATCGACGACCCGGCGGCGCTCGACGAGATCGGCGCCGACCTGCACACCATCGGCTACCCGCACGCACCGTAATGCATCTCATCGACCTCCTGACCCCCGACGACATCGTGTTCGGCATCCGCGGCGCCGACATCGGCGCCGCCGCCGCGAGCCTGCTGCGCACGACGCTGCCCGGCCGCGGCATCGACGCCGCCGAGGTGGAGCGCCTGGTGCAAGCGGTGCTCGCCCGCGAGCGCGAGACGCCGACGCTCTGCGGCGCTATCGCCATCCCCCACGCCCGCGACGCGAAGGTGCCGGAGTTCATCGTGGCCATCGGCATCAACCCCGACGGCGTGGTCGAAGGCGCCGGCGCCCCCCGCGTGATGATCGCCTTCCTTTCCCCCGAGTCCCGCCGCGCCGAGCACCTCGATCTGCTCGCCCGCTTGGCGCGGCTGTCGCGCGATCAGGAAGCGATCAGCGCGATGGCCGGGGCGGGCCGGGCGGGGGAGGTGCTGGAAATCATTCGGGACAGAGCGAGGTAATATCGGGGTATGGCAGACGTGGTCCTGCGGGACGTCGACCCGGAGTGGCTGAAGCGCCTGGAAGAGCGCGCCGAAGCCAATGGCCGTTCGGTCGAAGAAGAGGTGCGCGCGATCGTCGAGAAAAGCGTCCCGCCGACGTGCGGAATGGAAACGCTGCGCCGTCTCTCTAGGGAATCCCACGAGCTGTTCCGGGGCCGAACGTTTTCTGACAGCACCGACGACATCCGCGAAGACCGGGAACGATGACCGTCGTTGTCGATGCCAGTGTCGTCGTGAAGTGGTTTCTTCCTGAAATCGATCGAGAAGCGGCCCTGCGTCTGCGCGATAGCGGGGAGAGGATCATCGCCCCGGACCATTTGTTCGCGGAGTCGACGAATGCTGTCCGGAAAAAGGTGCGGCGAGGAGAAGTCTCGCCCGAGCACGCTCGCGGCGTGATCGGGAGGATCGTCGCCGCGGCAGTCGGCATCGAAGTCGTGTCATGTCTCGACCTCGCCTCAGATGCGTTTGGGATCGCGATGACCTGCGGTTGTTCCGTTTACGATGCCATCTACGTCGCGCTCGCCGTCCAGCGCGAAGCCCGCCTGATCACCGCCGCCGACCGTCTCTACAAGGCCGTCTCAAACCTTCCCTAGATCGCCCCGCACATCCAGTCCTTGCGCGACTACTGAAGCGACAGGAACGAGGTAATATCGGTACGTACGTTTAGTCTAGGAGGTACGTACGATGCCAAAACTCACAGCGTCCCGGTTACGCCAGGATATCTACCGGATTCTTGACGAAGCGCTCGAAACGGGAGTTCCGGTGGATATCGAGCGGCGCGGCAAGATTCTGAAGATCGTCCCTCCCCAGGCGCAGTCGAAGCTGTCCCGCCTGCGGCGCCGGGACTGCATTCGCGTTGATCCTGACGAGCTCGTGCACATCGACTGGTCCGGCGAGTGGAAGCCGTGATTCATCTCGACACGCACATCGTGGTCTGGTTGTATGCGGGCCGAGTTGATTTTCTTCCACCGGCAGTCCGGGCCATGATCGAGGAGAACGAGATCGTCATCTCGCCGATCGTGTTGCTGGAGCTCCAATATCTTCGCGAGACGGCGCGCATTCAGGGGGATCCGATCGCAATCGTCGACGATCTGGCGCGGATCATCGGTCTCGCCGTGTCCGGAAGCGCCTTCGAGGAAGTCATTAGGGAGGCATGTCATCAAACATGGACTCGCGATCCATTCGATCGCGTCATCGTTGCGCATGCTCAGGTCGATGGCGCGCCTCTCCTCACGAAGGATCGCGCGATTCGGCGGCATTATCGAAACGCCCTCTGGCCGCGGCGCTGATCACTGAAGCGACAGCCGATCCGCGTCCTCCTCGTACGCGAACAGGTTCCCGAACCTTGCCCAGTCCACCATCGTGTCGAACATCGTCTGGTACTCCTCGCGGGGCATGGCCATGATGATCATCTCCCGCACCGTGTCGCCGCTCACTTCCTCCTCGCGGCGGAGCAGCTCGTACACGTCCTGGAAGAAGCGCAGCTTGAGGAGCTGGGCGCGCCAGATGGCCTTGCGCTCCTCCGGCTCGGCCTTCACGAACCGCCGGCCCTCGGCGGTCAGGACCACGTCCTGCTTCGGCGTATCGACGAAGTTCATCATCTCCGCCGCCTTGACGAAGGCCATCATGCGGCCGAACTCGTGGTCCGTCTCGGCGGCCAGCTCGAAGATGTCGTAGACGCCGGAGTGCGCGTCGAGGTACTCGAGCAGGCCGACGATCTCCGACGACGACGCATGCGGCAGCGGCTCGATGCGGCTGCGGGCCTGCGGGGTGGCGGGGACGTCGGGCATTTCCGCGCCGGTGATGATCTCGTGCAGGTAGTCGACCAGCTCCTCCGAGGCGCGCGAGCGGTAGTCGCGCGGCCGGGGCAGCGGGTTCTCCACCACCGTGCGCACGCGGCCGGGGTGGCTGCCGAGGACGATGATGCGGTCGGCCATGTACACCACTTCCTTGATGTCGTGGCTGACCATGAGGATCGACGAGGGGTTCTGATTCTCCGGCGACCAGAGGTCGATGACCTCCGCGCGCAGCGCCTCGGCGGTCAGGGCGTCGACGTGGCTGAAGGGCTCGTCCATGAACAGGATCTCAGGATCTACGGAAAGAGCGCGTGCCATCCCGAGGCGCTGCTTCATCCCGCCGGAGAGCTCGCGCGGGTAGGCTTCCTCGAAGCCGGCCAGCCCCACCATGCGGATGGAGCGCTCGGCGCGCTCGCGGATGCGCTCCGGCGGCAGCGCCACCGCGCGCAGCACCACCTCGATGTTCTCCAGCACCGTCATCCACGGATAGAGCGCGAAGCTCTGGAAGACGATGCTGACGCCCGGCGTGAGGCCGTCCACGAGCTTCCCGCGATAGAAGATCTCGCCCTGCGTCGGACGAATGAGTCCGGCCAGGATGCGCAGGATCGTCGACTTCCCGCAGCCCGAGGGCCCGAGAAGGGCCACCACCTCGAGGGGCTTGATGGCCACGCTCACGTCCTCGAGGACGCGCAGCTTCGAGCCGTTGGGCATGGTGAAGTCGTGCGTCAGGTTGCGCCCTTCGCACAGCGTCTCGACCGCGATCTCCGTCGTCGTCATTTGCTCAATGAAAACCGTTCCTCGGCCATCTCGTACAGCCGCCGCCACACGCTGCGGTTGAACAGCACCACCACCGCGGCCATCACCATCACGCTGGCGGCCAGGTGCGGGAAGTCGGCGCGCTCGGCGGCGCGGCTGATCTGCGCGCCCAGTCCGTTCGCCGTCAGCACCTGTCCCTTGAACGTCATGTACTCGGCCACGATACTCGCGTTCCAGGCCCCGCCCGCGGCCGTGACCCAGCCGGTGACGAGGTACGGGAACACGGCCGGCAGATACAACGAAAGGAAGCGCAGGCGCAAGCTCATCCGGTAGCTGCGCGCGGCCTCGCGCAGATCGCCGGGGACGGCCATCGATCCGGCGATGACGTTGAAGAGGATGTACCACTGCGTGCCGAGGAGCATGAGCACGACGCTGCCCCATCCGAGCGTCACGCCGAGGGCGCGCAGGATGGCGATCACGAGGGGGAAGAGCATCGGCGCCGGGAACGACGCGGCGATCTGCACGAGGGGCTGAAAAATGCGCGAGAGGCGCGGATTCAGTCCGATCGCCAGCCCGGCCGGGAGCGTCCAGAGCGTGCCGAGCGCGGTGGAGAGGAGAACGCGGCCGAGCGTCCAGCCGCAAGCGCGCAGGATCGGCGGGTAGTCGCGCCAGGAGAGGTGGCGGAGGATCTCGAAGAGCTTCACCGCGCCGAACAGCAGGCCCAGGACCAGGACGGCGAAGAGCACGAGCGACCACGTCTTGTCCGCGCGGCGTTCTTCGCTCTCGGTGCGATGCATGCGCGGCGCGGCGCGCACGACGCGCACGACGCGGCCCTTGATCCAGGCGGCCGCGTCGCCGAGCCACTCCACCACGTGCGAGCGCCGCAGCCAGTCGTACAACCACGACGACGCCGACGACTCCTCCGCCCCTTCCTCCACGCGGAACTTCTGCGACCACACCACCACCGGGCGCCAGAGCAGCTGGTCGAGGACGACGATCATCAGCACCATGGCCACGATGGCCCAGAACATGGCCCGGACGTCGCCGCGGTTCACGGCCACGCTCATGTACGAGCCGATGCCGGGGAGGCGGAAGTCCTTATTTCCGAGGACGAAGGCCTCGCTGATCATCAGGAAGAACCAGCCGCCGGCCATGCTCATCATGCTGTTCCACACCAGGCCGATCGCGGAGAACGGCAGCTCCAGCCACTTGAAGCGCTGCCACCAGTCGAAGCGGTACACCGTGGCCGCCTCGGCCTGGTCCTTCGGGATCGAGCGCAGCGAGTGGTAGAAGCTGAAGGTCATGTTCCAGGCCTGGCCGGTGAAGATCATGATCACCGAGGCCAGCTCCAGGCCGATGTTGCTGGTGGGGAAGAGCGCCACCAGCGCCAGCACGAGGCCGGGCATGAAGCCGAGCACGGGGATGCTCTGCAGGATGTCGAGCAGCGGCACGAGCACGCGCTCGGCCAGGGGGTCCTTGGCCGCCCAGTAGCCGTACGTCAGCGTGAAGAGGAGCGAGAGCGCGTAGGCCAGGAGGCCGCGCGAGAGCGAGTAGAACGCGTACATCGGCAGCGCTCGCGGCGAGAGGTCGATCTGGACCTGCGGACGCAGCGTGCGCCACTCGCCGGCCAGGGAGAAGATGCCGATGATGACGCCGACCAGGCCGAGGAGCAGGACGAGGTCGAACCAGCGCGCGCCGACTCGTTCGAGGAACGCGGTGGCCTCGCCCCAGCTCGTGTGCGGATGCGCGTGAGTCTCTTGCTCCGGCAATGTTCCTCCCCGCGCGGTCTACTTCCAGGATCGGTCATAGGCGGCGGCGATTGTAACTGACGAACCGATCTGTGATTCACTTCGGATGTCAATGACTGCCGGGAAGCGCGTGGCCACCTGGGCGGCGGCGATCGCGGCGATCGCGTTCGTCACGGCCATCGGTCGTCTTGCCAACGTCAACGCCACGACGGTCGGCTTCACTTACCTCATCGTCGTCCTCTTCGTCTCCGTCTGGGGCGACCTCCTCGTCGGCACCGTCTCCTCCGTCATCGCCGCGCTCTGCTACAACGTCTTCTTCTTCCCGCCGCTGTACACGCTGACCATCGCCGAGCCGGCCAACTGGGTCGCCCTCGGTGCGTTCCTGATCTCGTCCGTGACTGTGAACCGCCTCGTCGTCACCGCGCGGGTGCTGGCCCGGAAAGCGGAGCAGCGGCGCAACGAGCTGGAGACGCTCTACGCGCTCAGCGTCGACCTCTTCGCCGCCACGAGCCGCGTCGGCGCCCTCGGCGAAGCGGCCGGAAGAGCGCTGCAACTCCTCGGCGCGCGCGGCGGCGGCCTGGTTCTCTTCGACGGCAGCACCTATCGCCAGACCGTGATCTCCTGGAGCGGCGAGAAGCCCGACGAGATCGAAGACCTCATCGCCGGCGTCGGCCGGCACAAGGAGCCGCTGGAGTTTCCGTCGCCGCTGGGCCGCGACGTCTATCTTCCGCTCGTCGTCGGTGGCCGGCCGACGGGCGTGCTCGTAGCGCGCGGCACGAGTGCGTCGAAGCGCGCGCTGGAGTCGGCCGCGCGCCTCGTGGCCCTCGCCGTCGAGCGCGAGCGCTTCATGGAGGAGAACGCGCACATGCAGGCCCTGCGCGAAAGCGAAGCCCTGAAGACGTCGCTGCTGCGGGCCATCTCGCACGACCTGACGACGCCGATCACCGCGGTGACAATCCGCACGGAGTCGCTGCGCCGCCGCGCCGGCGCGGACAAGGAGTTCCTCGACGACGTCGACGCCGTGGCCGAGGAGACGGCGCGGCTGCGGCGGCGCATCGATAACCTGCTGGCCATGGCCCGACTCGAAGCCGGGAAGTCGAAGCCGCGCCGCGAGCCGACGCCCCCCGCGGACCTCTTCCGCGCCGCGCGCGAGAACCTGCCCCTCGTTTTCGCGGCGCGCCCGGTGACGGTGCACGTCGACGCCGACTGTCCCGACGCGAACGTCGATCCCTCGCTGGCGCTGGAGATCCTCGTGAACCTGCTCGAGAACGCCCACCGCGTCTCGCCGCCCGGCGCGCCGGTGGAGCTCGTGGCCCGGCGGCATCCGCTCGACGCCGACAAGGTGCGCATCGAGGTCCTCGACCGCGGCCCCGGCGTGCCCGCGACCACCGACGTCGCCCAACGCGGCCTCGGATTGGAGATCGCGCGCAGCCTGGCCGCGGCCAACGGCGGCAGCATCGGCCTCGCGCCGCGCGACGGAGGCGGCACCGTGGCGCGCATCGATGTTCCCGCCGCGCTGCTGCCGGTGGGGGAGGAAGCGTGACGATCTCCGCGCTCGTGCTGCTCGTCGACGACGATCCGGCCATCCGCGACTCGCTGTCGAAGGAGCTGCGCGCCGCCGGCTACACGACGGTGACGGCGGCGAACGGCGCGGAAGGCGTGGCGGCCATGCAGACGCATGCGCCGGACGTGATCCTCACCGACCTGGCCATGCCGCGCTCCGACGGCTTCGAGTTGATCTCCGCGATCCGAGCCACGTCGGCGGTGCCGATCGTCGTCCTCTCCGTGCGCGGCGGCGACGCCGACAAGGTCCGCGCCCTCGACCTCGGCGCGGACGATTTCGTCACCAAGCCCTTCTCCGTGACCGAGCTCCTGGCGCGCATCCGCGCGCAGCTGCGGAGAACGAGCACGCCCCCGTCGTCGACGCTGGCGTTCGACGCGCTGACGATCGACCTGGAGCGCCGCCGCGTCGTGCAGGGCGGGCGGGAGGTGCGCCTGACGCCGACGGAATTCTCGCTGCTGGAGCTCCTGGCCACGAACGCCGGGAAGCCGATGTTCATCGAGCAGATCATCGCCCGCGTGTGGCGCTCCGCGCCAAGCACGACGGCCGACACGGTGCGCGTTCATATGAGCTCCCTGCGGAAGAAGATCGAGCCCGATCCCTCCGAGCCCCGCTACATCGTCACCGAGCCATGGGTCGGCTACCGCTTCATCGCCGAGCCTTTGTGAACTCTTAATCTCAGCCTTCGCGTTTGTTTGCGACCGCGCCCTCCGCCGCGTGTTGTCGTAGATGTGAAATGCGCCATCTGCGTCGTTCTTTTCTGGGCCGTGGCGGCCGCGCTGGTCTTCGCCTCGCATTTCGAGGCGGCGAAAGTCTGCGCCATCGTCATTACCGCTTTTGCCTACGTCCGCGTCATGCGTGAGGCGACGCTCGAGCACGCGCTGCTCGTCGGCGCGGCGTGGCTCGTCTTCAGCATCGCCGTCGAAATCTTCGAAGCGTCGGCGACGGGCCACGACTGGTTCGACCTCATCGGCTCTCCCGCGCATCCCGTGGAGCGCCTCTTCCTGCTGCTGGCCTGGGTCGGCGCGCCGTCGCTCTTCGTGCGGACTCGCTCATGAGGTTCGCTGCCGCGTTGCTGATCCACGTCTTCGTCGACGGCTACTACGCCTGGAACGGAAATCATCCGGCGTCGCACGAGAACTTCATCGCCGGCACCGGCACGACGGCCGAACGCGCGAACGAGCTCAGTCTCAACCTCGCCGCGGTCGAGCTGATCCGCGATCCGGCGCCGGTCGGCTTTCACCTCTCGCTCGTCGCCGGCACCGGCGCCGACGTCGTGCACGCCGCCGAGCGCGAAGGCTTCCACCACGTCTATCAGGCCTCGATCATCTACAAGCCGAACGATCACCTGACGCTGGAGGGCGGCATCTTCCCGTCGCACATCGGCTTCGAAGGCTTTTTCTCGAAGGACAACTGGAACTACACGCGCGGCTGGCTCGGCGAGCTCTCGCCGTATTACCAGACCGGCGTCCACGCCGGCTACCAGTTCTCGAAGCAGTGGTACGGCGAGCTGCACGTCCTCAACGGCTGGCAGATCATCACCGACAACAACGACGCGAAGTCGATCGGCGCGAAGATCGCCTACGGCGGCAATCGCCTCAGCGCGTCGCTGAACACGCTCGACGGGCCGGAGCTGCCGAACGACGACCGGCATTGGCGGCATTTCGGCGATCTCATCGCCACGTGGAAAGCGACGGAGACGCTGAGCCTCGGCGGCTCGCTCGACCGCGGGCACCAGGAGCTTCCCGGCGACACCGCCGCGAACTGGCTCGGCCTCGGCGGCTACGCGCGATACGCATTCGACGGACGTCACGCCGTGGCCGCCCGCGTCGAGCGCTTCCGCGATCCTGACGCCGGCATCAGCGGCTTCTCGCAGAAGCTCACCGAAGGGACGCTCACCTACGAGCTGCGCCCGACGCCGAACTTGATTCTCAAAGTGGAGGGCCGCCGCGACCACTCCACGGCGAACGTCTTCGACGGATCAAAGAACCAGACCCTCGTCGTGGCCGGGGCAGTGGCGACGTTTTGATCATGTGGGATGCGCTTTTCATTCTTCTGACCCTGGCGCTGGTGGCGCTGTCCGTCGCCTACACCCGGGCCTGCGACAAAGTATGAACTTCGAAACGATCGTCGGACTGATCCTCGCCGTCCTCGCTCTCGGCTATCTGCTCTACGCGCTCCTGCGGCCGGAGGATCTGTGAACCTGCTGAAGATCGGCCTCTACTTCCTGCTGATCCTCGCGGTCACGAAGCCGGTCGGCCTCTACATGGCCCGCGTCTTCTCGCGCAAGGAGCACAACGCCGTCGAGCGCGCGATCTACCGTCTCGGCGGCGTCGACGAGACGCGCGAGCACGGCTGGATGGAGTACACCATCGCCATGCTCGTCTTCAGCGGCGTCGGCCTCTTGCTGACGTATGCCATCGAGCGCCTGCAGCACGTCCTGCCGCTCAACCCCGACAAGCTCGGGGCCGTGCCGCCCGACCTGGCCTGGAACACGGCCACGTCGTTCACCACGAACACGAACTGGCAGGCCTACACGGGCGAGTCGACCATGTCGCACCTCACGCAGATGGCCGGCCTGACGTTTCACAATTTCACGTCCGCGGCCGTCGGCATCGTCCTGGCCATCGCCCTCATCCGCGGCATCGCCCGCGCGGGCGCGAAGACGATCGGCAACTTCTGGGTCGACCTCACGCGCTGCACGCTCTGGATCCTCCTGCCGATCTGCGTCGTCGCCGCGGCCGTGCTCATGTCGCAGGGCGTGATCCAAAACTTCCACAAGTCGGTGGCCGCCACGACCGTCGAAGGAAAGGCGCAGACGATCCCGCAGGGTCCCGTGGCCTCGCAGGAAGCGATCAAGGAGCTCGGCACCAACGGCGGCGGCTTCTTCAACGCCAACTCCGCGCATCCGTACGAGAACCCGACGCCGTTCAGCAATCTCCTGGAGATGTTCCTCATCTTCGCTATCAGCGCGGGCCTCTGCGTCACGCTCGGGGCGATGACCGGAAAGCCGGGCCACGGCTGGGCCGTCTTCGCGGCGATGGCGATCCTCTTCCTCGCCGGCGCACTCGCCGCCACCTGGGCCGAAGAGCGCGGCAATCCGATTCATCAACGACTCGGCGTCGCCGGCGGAAACATGGAAGGGAAGGAAGTCCGCTTCGGCATCGGCGACTCCGCCCTCTTCGCCACCATCACCACCGACGCCTCCTGCGGCGCGGTGAACGCGATGCACGACTCGTTCACGCCCATCGGCGGCTCCGTGCCGTTGCTGAACATCATGCTCGGCGAAGTCATCTTCGGCGGCGTCGGCGCGGGGATGTACGGGATGATCCTCTTCATCGTCCTGGCCGTCTTCATCGCCGGGCTGATGGTCGGCCGCACGCCCGAGTACCTCGGCAAGAAGATCGAGGCCCACGACGTCAAGCTGGCCATGCTGGCCGTGCTCATCCTGGCCTTCTGCATCCTCGTCGGGAGCGCTATAGCAGCCGTTACTACAGCGGGCACCTCGAGCCTGAACAACGTCGGCCCCCACGGTCTCAGCCAGATGACCTACGCCTTCACCAGCGGCACCGGCAACAACGGCAGCGCCTTCGCCGGCCTCAACGCCAACACGAAGTTCTACAACGTCTCCCTCGGCCTGGCCATGTTCTTCGGCCGCTTCCTGATGATCATTCCGCTCATGGGCATCGCCGGATCGCTGGCGGCGAAGAAGAAGCTCGCCGAGTCCGCCGGCACCTTCCCTGTCGACGGCCCGCTTTTCACGTTCCTCCTCATCGGCGTGATTCTCATTGTTGGTGCGCTCACGTACTTCCCCGTGCTCTCGCTCGGGCCGTACGTCGAGCACTTCCTCATGAACGCGGGGAGGGTCTTTTGAGAATTCGCGAAGCCTTCGCCAAGCTCGATCCGCGGCGGATGTGGAAGAACCCGGTCATGTTCCTCGTCGAGATCGGCGCGCTGTTGACGACGATCCTTCTCTTCCGGGCCACGAATTTCTTGTTTCAGGTGCAGATCGCCATCTGGCTGTGGGCCACGGTCCTTTTCGCGAATTACGCCGAGGCGGTGGCGGAGGGACGGGGAAAGGCGCAGGCGGCGGCGCTGAGGAAATCGCAGACCTCGGTGATCGCGCGCAGACTTGCCGGCGATCGCGAGGAACAAGTCCCCGCCTCGCAGCTCCGCAAGGGCGACCGCGTCGTCGTTGAGGCCAACCAGCTCATCCCCGGCGACGGCACGATCATCGAGGGCATCGCCTCGGTCAACGAGGCCGCCATCACGGGCGAGTCGGCCCCCGTCATCCGCGAGGCCGGCGGCGACCGCTCCGCCGTCACCGGCGGCACGATGGTCCTCTCCGACCGCATCGTCGTCGAGATCACCTCCGAGCCGGGGAACACCTTCATCGACCGGATGATCCGCCTCGTCGAGGGGGCCGAGCGGCAGAAAACGCCGAACGAGATCGCCCTCGACATCCTCTTGGCGGGGCTGACGATCGTCTTCCTCCTCGCCACCGTCACGCTCAAGCCCTTCGCCGTCTACTCCGGCAGCGATGTCAGCGTGACCGTGCTCATCGCCCTGCTCGTCTGCCTGATCCCGACGACCATCGGCGCGCTCCTCTCCGCGATCGGCATCGCCGGCATGGACCGCGTGCTCCAGCACAACATCCTGGCCATGTCGGGCCGCGCCGTCGAAGCGTCGGGCGACGTGAACGTGCTCCTGCTCGACAAGACCGGCACGATCACGCTCGGCAATCGCCAGGCCACGGAGCTCGTCCCCGCGCCGGGCGTCGCGCCGCAGGAGCTGGCCGAGGTCGCGCAGCTCTCGTCGCTCGCGGATGAGACTCCGGAGGGGCGCTCCATCGTCGTTCTGGCAAAAGAAAAATTCGGGTTGCGCGGCCGCGTGCTCCACGACCTCGGCGCGCACTTCGTCCCCTTCACCGCGCGCACGCGCATGTCCGGCCTCGACTTCGCGAACAACGGCCGCGCCATCCGCAAGGGCGCCGCCGACGCCATCGCCGAGCTCGTGCGCGGCCAGGGCGGCGCGTTCCCCGAGCAAGTGCAGCAGGACGTGGCCCGCATCGCCGGCGAGGGCGGCACGCCGCTCGTCGTCGCCGAGAACTCCCGCGTCCTCGGCACGATCTACCTCAAGGACATCGTCAAGGGCGGGATGAAGGAGCGCTTCGACCGCCTGCGCATGATGGGCATCCGCACGGTGATGATCACCGGCGACAACCCGCTGACCGCGGCCACGATCGCGCGCGAGGCCGGCGTCGACGATTTCCTCGCCGAGGCCAGGCCCGAGGACAAGCTCGCCCTCATCCGCAAGGAGCAGGCCCAGGGCAACCTCGTGGCCATGACCGGAGACGGCACCAACGACGCCCCCGCGCTGGCGCAAGCCGACGTCGGCATGGCCATGCACACCGGCACGCAGCCGGCGAAGGAGGCCGGCAACATGGTCGACCTCGACTCGAACCCGACGAAGCTGATCGAGGTCGTCGAGATCGGCAAGCAACTGCTGATGACGCGCGGCGCGCTGACGACGTTCTCCATCGCCAACGACGTCGCCAAGTACTTCGCCATCATCCCCGCGCTGTTCCTCGTGACCTTCCCGGAACTGCAGGCGCTGAACGTCATGCGCCTGGCCACGCCGGAGAGCGCGATCCTCTCCGCCGTGATCTTCAACGCTCTGATCATCGTGGCCCTGATCCCGCTGGCGTTGAAGGGCGTCGAGTACAGGCCGCTCGGCGCGGGGCGCATCCTCCGCCGCAATCTGCTGCTCTACGGCCTCGGCGGCGTGATCGTGCCGTTCATCGGGATCAAGATCATCGACGTATTGCTGCACGCAGTGAGGCTCGCATGATTTCGACTTCCATTCGCATGACCATCGTGCTGCTCGCGATCACCTGCGGCCTTTATCCGCTCGTGGTCTGGGCGATCGGCCAGGCCGTGTTCCGCGACAAAGCGAACGGCTCGCTGATCACGCGCAACGGCAAGATCATTGGCTCCGCGTTGATCGGACAGCAGTTCACGAGCGATCGCTACTTCCATCCCCGTCCCTCGGCCTCCGATTACGATGCGATGAGCTCCGGCGGCACGAACCTCGGTCCGACGTCGAAGAAGCTCCGCGACCGCATCGCCGCCGATCTGCACGGCCGGAGCGACGTGCCCGCCGACGCCGTCACGGCCTCGGCCTCGGGCCTCGACCCGCACATCTCCCCGGCGAATGCAATGGCCCAGGCGCCGCGCGTGGCGCGCGCGAACGGGCTGGCGCTCGAGCGCGTGCAGGCCATGATCGCGGCGCGCACCGAGGGGCGGTTCCTCGGGGTGTATGGCGAGGCGCGGGTGAATGTGCTGCTGCTCAACCTTGATCTGTGAGGATGGCGCCCCTCAGCCTGGCGCTTCGCGCCTGTCCCTCTCCCCGCGAGCGGGGAGAGGGTGCTCGGAGCGCAGCGACGAGCGGGTGAGGGGCGCCACTCGTCCCACCCGACGCCTTCCGTGCGCTATCGTTCGTCCGACCCCATGACCGAGCGCGAACCTCACCACGGCCCGCTGCTGCTCCTCAGCCTCTCCGCGCTCGGCGTCGTCTTCGGCGACCTCGGCACGAGCCCGCTGTACGCGCTGCAGGAAGCGTTTCACGGCGAGCGCGGCGTGCGGGCCACGCCCGACAACGTCATCGGCATGGTCTCGCTCTTCCTCTGGGCGCTCCTCCTCATGGTCAGCGTCAAGTACGTGGCCCTGCTCATGCGCGCCGGCAATCGCGGTGAAGGGGGCATCCTCGCGCTCCTGGCCCTGCTCACGCGCGGCGCGCGCATCCGCCGTGCCGCCGTCTTCATCGTGCTGGCCCTCTTCGGCGCGGCCATGCTCTACGGCGACGGCATCATCACCCCGGCCATCTCCGTCCTCAGCGCGGTCGAGGGCCTGGCCGTGGCCACGCCGAACCTCGCCGGCGTCGTCGTGCCGTCGACGATCGTCATCCTCATCCTTCTTTTCGCCGTGCAGCCGTACGGCTCGGGGCGCGTCGGCGTCTTCTTCGGACCGATTCTCGCCATCTGGTTCGTCGTCATCGCCATCCTCGGCGTGCATTCGCTCCTCGGCAACCCGCGCGCGCTCATCGCGCTGAACCCGCAGCACGCCGTCCACTTCTTCATGACCAACGGCTCGCGCGGCTTCCTCGCCCTCGGCGCGGTCATCCTCTGCCTCACCGGCGGCGAGGCCCTCTATGCCGACATGGGCCACTTCGGCCGGCACCCGATCCAGGTGGCGTGGTACGGCCTCGCGCTCCCGTCGCTCGCCCTCAGCTACCTCGGACAGGCCGCGCATCTCATGCGTCACCCCGAGGCGGCCAGCCGCCCGTTTTACTCGACCGTGCCGGCGCCGCTGCTCTATCCGATGGTCGTCCTGGCCACGCTCGCCACCATCGTGGCCTCGCAGGCGCTGATTTCCGCGGTCTTCTCGCTGACGCGCCAGGCCGCGCAGCTCGGCTTCGCGCCGCGCGTCAACGTCGTCCACACCTCGGGCGCGGTGGCCGGACAGATCTATCTCCCCGCGCTGAACTGGATGCTGATGATCGCCACCGTCGCCATCGTCCTCGTCTTCCGTTCCTCCGACCGCCTGGCCGCGGCGTTCGGCCTCGCTGTCTCGACGACGATGGCCATCACGACAATCCTCTTCGGCGCCGTCGCGCACCGCCGCTGGCGCTGGTCCTGGCTGACCGTCGCCGCCGTCTGCGGGTTCTTCGGCATCGCCGACCTCGCCTTCGTCGGCGCGAACGTGGTGAAGTTCGTCGACGGCGGATGGCTGCCGCTCCTCATCGGCGCCGCGGTCTTTGCCATCCTCTCCACGTGGTCGACGGGGCAGCGGCTGCTGCAGTCGGTCTCGCAGGAGCGCTCCATTCCGCTCGACGCTTTCCTGGAGAGCCTGGCGCGGCATCCGCCGATCCGCATCCGCGGCACCGGCGTCTTTCTCGCCCGCGACGGGGAGGGCGTGCCGCTCGTGCTGCTCCATCACCTCAAGCACAACCAGGTGCTGCACGAAAGCGTCGTGCTGCTGACGATCCTGACCGCGGAGGTGCCGGTCGTCTGCGAAGAAGATCGCCTCACCACCGAGTCGCTGGCGATGAATTTCCACCGCGTCACCGGCCGCTTCGGATTCATGGAAGAGCCGAGCGTGCCGCTGATCATGCGCCTGGCCGCCGACCGCGGCGTTCCCGTCGACTTCGACCGCGTCACGTACTACCTCGGCCGGACCACGCTCGTGCCGCACGGCGAGCGCGAGACGAAGCGGATGAATGCCCTCCGGCTGATGCTCTACACGTTCCTCAAGCGCAACGACCGCAGCGCCTCGCTCTACTTCGAAATGCCGCCGAACCGCGTCGTGGAGCTGGGGACGCGCGTGGAGCTGTGACATGCCGCGCCTCGATCCCGACGAGCTCCTGCGCCTGACGCGCGCGGACGACACGGGGCGCGGCCGGCTCAAGGTCTACCTCGGCATGGCCGCCGGCGTCGGCAAGACCGTGCGCATGCTCGACGATGCCCGCAACCTGCGCGCCGCCGGCGTCGACATCGTCGTCGGCCTGGTCGAGGCCCACGGCCGCGCCGAGACGCTGGCGCGCGTCGGCGACCTCGAGGTCGTCCCGCGCCGCAAAGTCGCCTACCGCGGCGTCACGATCGAGGAGATGGACCTCGATGCGATCCTGGCCCGCCGCCCCGACATCGTGGTGGTCGACGAGCTGCCCCACACGAACGCTCCCGGCTCGAAGAACGAGAAGCGCTGGCAGGACGTCGAGGACATTCTCGGCCGCGGCATCTCCGTCCTCACCGCGTGCAACATCCAGCACCTCGAGGGGGTGCAGGACGTCGTCCGCTCCGCGACCGGCATCGACATCCAGGAGCGCGTGCCCGACCGCATCATCCGCGAGGCCGACTCCGTCGTCCTCGTCGACCTTCCGGTCGCGGAGCTGCAGGAGCGCCTCCGGCAGGGGAAGATCTATCCGCCCGAGCAGGCCGCGCGCGCCCTGGAGAACTTCTTCCGCACCGAGCTCCTCATCCGCCTGCGCGAGTTGGCCCTGCTGCAGACGGCCACGTTCTCCGGCGGGGCCGCGCCGGTGGTCGTGCAGGGAAGCGCGGAAGTCCGTCTCGCCGTCGGCGTGCCCTTCGAGCCGGAGATCGCCCGGCCGCTGGTGCTCAAGGCCTCGCGCCTGGCCGGGCGCATGAACACGCGCTGGTACGCGGTCTACGTGCGCCAGCGCAAGACCCACCCGGAGAACATCAGCGCCGAGGAGCACCGCAAGCTGAGCGAGAACGTGCAGCTGGCCATCGCCCTGGGCGCGACGGTGATCACGCGCGAGTCGGAGGACGTGGCCGGCGCGCTGCTCGACTTCGTGCAGTCGGAGGGGATCACGGTCCTCGTCGTCGGCCGCCCGACGAGGCACGGCCTGGTCAGCCGCGTCGCCCCGAGCACGGTGCACAAGCTGCTCGATCGCGGGCGGGGGTTCGATATCGTGATCGTGGATGTGTAGGTAGGGGACAGGGCACAGGGGACGGGGGACAGGTGGTGATGCCGCGAGAACGCGATCTGTCCCCCGTCCCCTGTGCCCTGTCCCCTAAACTATCATTCCCCCGTGCCCCTCCAGCCCGACTCCATGCTCGGTCCCTACCGCATCGTCGGCGTCGTCGGCGAAGGGGGGATGGGCGTCGTTTATCGCGCCAAGGACACGCGCCTCGGCCGCGACGTGGCCATCAAAGTCCTCACCAACGTGGCCACGACCGACCGCGAGCATCTGCAGCGCTTCGAGCAGGAGGCGCGGGCCACGGGGATGCTCAACCATCCCAACCTCCTCACCATCTACGACGTCGGCCACGACGGCGGCGGGCCGTACATCGTCAGCGAGCTGCTCGAAGGCGAGACCCTGCGCGACCGCCTCACGCGCGGGCCGTTGCCGCCGCGCCGCGCCGTAGACGCCGCGCTGCAGATCGCCCAGGGCCTCGCGGCGGCGCACGAGAAGGCCATCATCCACCGCGATCTGAAGCCGGAGAACATCTTCCTCACGCGCGACGGCCGGGCCAAGATCCTCGACTTCGGCATCGCCAAGCTCACGGCCTCGGCCGAGGGGGCGTTCAAGAGCGCGGCCACCGAGCCGGGCATGGTCATCGGCACCGTCGGCTACATGTCGCCCGAGCAGGTCCGCGGCGATCCGCTCGACACGCGCTCCGACATCTTCTCCTTCGGTGTGATCTTCTACGAGATGCTCTCGGGCGCGCGCGCCTTCAAGCGCGAGACCTCGATCGAGACGCTGCGGGCCATCCTCAAAGAAGACCCGCCGGAGTTGACGGAGAAGCTGCCGAACATCCCCCAGACGCTCGAACGCCTCGTCCGGCGCTGCCTCGAGAAAGACCGCGAGCTTCGATTCCAGTCGGCGCGCGACCTCGCTTTCAACCTGGAGACGCTGTCGTTCGCGTCGTCGTCCGGGACCTTCGCCGGATCGACAGCGACGCCGCGCGTGGCCGGGCAGACAGCGACCATGCGCGTCACCGCGCCGCCGGCGCGAACGATGACCACGGCGCGTCCGGTCGTCCCGCCCAAGCGGCGCGTCTCGCCGCTGCTCCTCACCCTGCTCTACATCGTCTCCATCGGCGGCGCGGCCTTCGGCGGCTGGTACTTCGCGAACCGGATGAAGGAGAGCGCGGGCGAGGTGACGTTCCAGCGCCTGACCTTCCGCCGCGGCGAAGTGCACAACGCCCGCTTCGCGCCCGACGGCGACACGATCGTCTACAGCGCCGCGTGGGACGGCCGGCCGAGCGAGATCTTCGTCGCCAACCGACGGAGTCCCGAAGCCCGGCCGTTGGGGGTATCGGACGCGGATGTCCTCGGCATCGCCAAGACGACCGAGATCGCTCTTCTTCTTCGCCGCGATCGCGTCAGCGACCTCGGCACGCTGGCCCGCATTCCACTCGCCGGCGGGACGCCGCGCGAGGTCGCCGAACAGGTCCAGTACGCCGACTGGTCGCCCGACGGCGCCAACCTCGTGGCCATCCGCTCCGTCAACGGCAAATACCTGCTCGAGGCTCCGGTCGGCAGCGTGCGCTACGAGACGCCGCATCCGCTGCACCACCTGCGCGTCGCGCCGGACGGCCGCATCGCCTTCCTGGAGTGGTACGGCGGCAAGGAGGAGATTGCCCTGCTCGCGCCGAACGCGGCGAAGCCGGTGGCCGTCGCGCGCGGCTGGCGGCACGGCGCGAACGGTCTGGCCTGGTCGGAGAACGGGAAGGAGCTCTGGATCACCGGCACCGACACGGCCGCGCCGCCGGCGCTGTACGCGGTGAACGTCGACACCGGCGAGACGCGCCTCGTCACGCGCTTCACCGGGCTGATGAAGCTCTTCGACATCTCGCCGGCCTCGCACGTGCTGCTGTCGACCGGCCTCTGGCGCGCGGCGCTCGAGTATCAGGCGCCGGGCGACACCGTCGAGCGCGACATGTCGTGGCTCGACTGGTCGAACGTCGCGGACATCTCCCGCGACGGCACGAAGCTGCTTTTCAACGAGACGCGTGAGGGCGGCGGCGCGGCGAACGCGATCTACCTCCGCGCCGCCGGCGCCGCGCCGGTGCGCATCGGCGACGGCCTCGGCGACGCGCTCTCGCCCGACGGCAAGTTCGTCCTCGCCCACAACGGCCTGAAGCTCGCCGTCGTCCCCACCGGCACAGGCGAAGCGCGCGACCTGAAAGTGGCCGGCGCATTCGATTCCGGCGCGGTGTGGGTGCCGAACTCGTCGCGCGTCATCGTCGCCGGCACGCTGCCGGAGAAGGGCTATCAGCTCCTGCGCATCGATACGCTCGACGAGACCGTGAAGCCCGTGTCGCCCGAGGGCATCTGGGGCGAGGCCTATCGCCCCTTCGCCGTCTCGCCGGATGGACGTACGGTGGCGGGGATGTCCGCCCAGAAGACGATCGCCCTGTACGACATCGAGGGGACAGCGCAGGGCCGGATGAACGTCGCCGGCGTCGAGCCCGGCGAAGTGCCGATCCAGTGGTCTGCCGACGCGAGCTCGCTCTTCGTCTACCGCCCCACCGCCCTCCCGGCGCGCGTCTACCGCGTGAATCTCGCCACCGGCGCGCGCGAGCTGTGGAAGGAGTTCACGCCCGTCGATCCCGCCGGCGTCTACAAGATCGCGCCGATCTGCATCACGCCCGAGGGCAACGCGTATGCGTACGACGCCTTCCGGATGTTGTCGGATCTGTACGTGGCCGACGGGATGAAATGAGTGTCACCGATGTCACCCCGAGCGAGAGCGAGGGGCCTGGGCGGTTGGGCGGCGCGATGAGGCTGCAGTTGTACACCGCCCGCCCCTCCAGGCCCCTCGCTCTCGCTCGGGGTGACATGCGTGTCACTCCAGCACACGGATCGGCAGCACCATGGCCTGAATCCCCTGGAACTGCAGCCGGCGCTGGATCGCATGCGGCGTCTCGTTGTGCAGCAGGCGGTGGTACCACTTCTCCTCGCGGAAAATCAGGCGTCCCATGAAGAAGATCGCCCGCGGGAACTCCTCGGCCAGCTCGCGGCAGATGTCCTCCACCGTCGACACCGCCTCGGTGCCAAGGGCCAGGCGGTAGTCGGCCTTGAGTCCCTGTCCCTGCGCCCAGGCCACGTACTTCCGCAGCGACTCCTCCGTTGTCCGCTCCAGGTGATCGATCTCCTCGGCGCCCTTGAAGTTGCCCGAGTCGACGACCGCGGCCGAGACGAAGAGGAACTGCTTGAAGTAGCCGGGAAACGACTTGTGGATCGACAGAATCTGATGCAATCCGAAGCCGGAGAACGACGAGACGCTGATGATCGCCGTCGGCGCGCGCTCGTCGAGCTCCGACGGCGTCACGTCGGGCTGCTCCGGCGCGGGGACGGAGATCAGGATCTCGTCGAGCCGCTTCATGCTCTCCTTCACGTTGCTGTAGTGGCGGTGAATGGCGAAGGCCAGGGCGATGACGAGGCTCGTGATCACCACCGTGATCCAGCCGCCCTGGCGGAACTTCTCCAGCGTCGTGATGACCAGGATGCTCACGCACATCACCAGCCCCGTGCCGTGGATGGACAGCTGGCTCTTCCAGCGGGGCTCCTTGGCGCGCTCGAGGATCCAGTGCCGGGCCATGCCCAGCTCCGTCAGCGAAAAGGTGATGAAGACGTTGATCGAGTACATGACCACGAGGGTGGTGATGTCGCCGCGCGTGTAGGCGAGGGCCGCCGCGGCGGCCAGGCCCATCATGTAGACGCCGTTCTTCGTCACCAGGCGGTCGGAGAGCTGGCTGAAGCGATGGGGCATCCACGAGTCGACGGCCATGTTCGCCAGCACGCGCGGCCCGTCGAGAAATCCGGTCTGCGCCGCGACGAAGAGCAGCGCCGCCTCGGCCGCGAGGCTGACGACGACGAACGCCGTCCCGAACGAGCCCCAGTGCCCGAATAGGTTCACCAGCAGGACGGAGTTCATCGTCTTTCCTTCGAGCGGGCGCGAATTCGTCAGCAGGTAGCCGAACATGATCCCGCCGGCGGTGAAGGCCAGCGACGCTGCCATGAGAGCCATCGTCCGCTTGCCGGTGCGCACGCGCGGCTCGCGCAGCATGACCACGCCGTTCGACACCGCCTCGATGCCGGTGTACGTGCCGCCGCCGAGGGAGTAGGCGCGGAGGAGGATCAGCATCAGGGGGATGAAGCCGATCGTGCTGATGGAGCCGTGGAAGTCGACGCGGGCCTCGTGGAAGACGGACGGCAGCCGCGTGAAATGCACGGCCACGGCGTAGAGGATGGCGAAGGCGTGCGTGACGATGAAGACGAGGAAGATCGGCGCGAGGACGTTCACCGACTCGCGCACGCCGCGCAGGTTCAGCACGACCAGGAGGCCGATGACGAGGAACTCCGCCGGCAGCTTGTACGGCAGCCACGCCGGCGGGAGGAACGACCACAGCTGATCGCAGCCGCTGGCCACGGAGACGGTGATGGTGAGGACGTAGTCGACGAGCAGCGCGCATCCGGAGACGACGCCGACGCGGTTGCCGAGGAGCTTCGTGGCCACGAGGTACCCGCCGCCGCCGCCGGGGAAGTGCTGGATGAGGTTCGAGTAGGCGATGGAGATGACGGCGATGGTGACGGCGGTCATGCCCACGAGAAGGATGGAGAGGTGGGCGTGCGGGCCGAGCGCTTTGTACGCTTCTTCGGGGCCGTAGGCGGACGACGAGAGTCCATCCGCGCCGAGCCCGACCCAGGCCAGAAAGGCGACGAGCGAGACGTGGTGGAAGATCTGCGGGTCGCTGACGTCGCGGGGCGGGCCGATGATTATGCGCCGGATGCGCTGGATCGCTGCCAAGCCGGAGAACTCTCGCACGGCTCGGGATTAAGAAGTTCTTAAGATTAGAACTCGATCTGCGCCCCCAGCTCCACCACCCGGTTCGGCGGCAGCCGGAAAAACCGCGCCGCGCTCTCGGCGTTGCGCATCATCGAGGCGAAGATCTTCTCGCGCCAGGTGGCCATGCCGCTCGGGCGCGCGGTGACGATGAGCGTCTCCCGGCCGAGGAAATACGTCGTGTCCATCGGCGGAATCTTCAGGCCGTGCTCTTCGCCGACGCGCTTGAGCAGCGTCGGTATGTCCGGCTCCTCCATGAACCCATAGCGCGCCGCGACGCGGTACATGCCTCCGCCGAGCTCATCGAACTGCAGGCGCTCATCGTTGCGCAGATGGGAGACCTCTTCCGTCACCACCGTCAGCAGGATGACCTGCTCGTGCATGGCCTTGTAGTGCTTCAGGCTGTGCAGCAGCGCCGGCGGCACCGCCTCGCGCGTGCGGTGCATGAACACCGCCGTGCCGGGAACGCGCAGCGGCGGTCGGGCCTGGAGCGACGTGACGAAGAGCTCCGGCGTCAGCGCGCCCTCGCTCAGGCGCGCGTTGAGGATCTGCCGTCCCTTTCGCCACGTCGTCATCAGCGTGAAGACGATGGCCGCGATGAGCAGCGGGAACCATCCCCCCTCGGCGATCTTGAAGAGGTTCGCGCTGAGGAAGGCCACGTCGCCGACGAGGAAGGCGGCGGTGATGAGGCCCGCCTTCAGCGCGCTCCAGTGCAGGAGGTCGCGGGCCACGACGTAGGCGAGCAGCGTAGTGATGATCATCGTCATGCTCACCGCCACGCCGTATGCGCCGGCCAGGTTCGAGGAGCTGCGGAACATGAGCACGAGCAGGATCGTCGCCACCATCACCGCCCAGTTCACCGCCGGCATGTAGATCTGCCCGATCTCCGCGCTCGACGTGTGCACGATCTGCATGCGCGGGAAATAGCCGAGCTGGATGGCCTGCCGCGTGAGCGAAAAGACTCCGGAGATGATGGCCTGCGAGGCGATGACGGTGGCGATCGTGGCTAGGGCCACGAGCGGGTAGAGCGCCCACTTCGGGGCCAGAAGGTAGAACGGGTTGTGGGCCGCGCCGGGATTGCGGATGAGCAGCGCCCCTTGTCCGAAGTACTGCAGGACGAGAGAGAGCCCGACGATGCCGAACCAGTCGACTTGGATGGGCTTCTCGCCGAAGTGGCCGAGGTCGGCGTAGAGGGCCTCGCCGCCGGTGGTGACGAGGAAGACCGCGCCGAGGACGAGGAAGCCGTGGCCGTGGTTCTCCATGAAGAAGCGCACGGCGTACATCGGATTGACCGCCAGCAGGACCTTCGGCGCGCCGAGGATGCCGCGGATCCCCAGAATGCCCAGGGTGGTGAACCAGACCAGCATGATCGGGCCGAAGACCGCGCCGACCCCCGCAGTCCCTCGGCGCTGGAAGAAAAAGAGCACCACGAGGATGATGATCGTCAGCGGAATCACGTACGGCTTGAAGAGCGGCGTGGCGATCTCCAGGCCTTCGACGGCGCTCAGCACCGAGATGGCCGGCGTGATCATGCCGTCGCCGTAGAGCAGGGCCGCCCCGAAGACGCCGATGGCGATGAGCGTCCCGTGCACGGTCGCGCTGAGGTTCTTGTCCATCCTCACCAGGCCCATGAGGGCGAGGATGCCGCCTTCGCCGCGGTTGTCGAAGCGGATGACGTAGACGTGGTACTTGAGCATGACCACGACGACGAGGGACCAGAAGATGAGGGAGAGGACGCCGAAGATGTTGTCGGGCGTGACGGCGACGGGATGCGCGCCGTAGAAGCACTCCCGGACGGCGTAGAGGGGGCTGGTGCCGATGTCGCCGTAGACGATGCCGAGGGCCAGCAGGGAGAGCGCGAAGAGGCGCCGGCCGCTCGCCTCGTCGCGGTGATGGATGCTAGGTTCCATGCGGGCGACGGGGGAGTGTACTAAAGAAAGCCTAAAGATGACGCAAGCGGGCAAAGCCCCCGCGCTGCAGGGCGGGCCGGCCGCCCTGCAGCGCGGTCCCGATCAGCCCTGCGGCGCAGGCTGCGGCTCGCTCGGCTTGCTGTTGCGCCGGCGCCGGTGCAGCCCCTTCTCGATCGCCTCGATGTGCGCTTTCAGATACGCGTTCTCGGCCTTCTGGGCCAGCCGGCGGGCGATGCTCAGGACGTTGAGCGTGGCCTGGCCGGCGGTGAAGCGTTTCAGCCGGATGGTGTAGTCGATGCCGGTGAACAAGATGTTGAGCTCATCGCGCAGATCGGCGAAGTAGCGCGCGAAGTCCTCGTCGGACTGCACTTCGGCCGCGTCGATCGACTCCGCCAGCGCCTTGTGCGCGAGCGAGGCCGCAATCGCCGCGTCGACGGCCGGCTGGGGAACGTTCGCGGCCGGCCCGCGCAGCTCCGTATGCGACGGGTGCGGCAGCGTAAATCCGGGGATCTGGTCGCGAAGGGAACGAACCTGATCGATGAGTTTGGGGACCAAGGCAGCGAAGTCGGGCGTTGTTTGGGTGGTGGTCTCTGTCTGTTTCATGGCATTTCTCCTATTTCTCTCCCGCGTGGGCCCTGCGGAGAAGAAAATTGTAGTGGGTCGGTCGCCGATAATGTTCCCGATATCCATTATGAACAATCATCGGTGACAGCGATCACACGAACGGTCGCCTGCGTCGAAGTTTCGATGGCGCGCATTGAACGTTCGGCTCCGCGCACCGAACATTCCGTGGGGTGGATCGAACGTTTGATCCGGAGCATCGAACGTTCAATCGCGGGGTCTGAACGTTCGATGCCGAGGACCGAACGTTCATTCCCGGTCATCGATCGATCAATCCCGCAGACCGAAAAATCATTCGCGAGGACCAAACACGCGATCGTGTCGTCCTCGGAGTCGGTCTTGCTGTCCAAAAAGTCAATGAGAGTCATCGATCGTTGGGAGGGAAGAGGCGATGCTCGTTGATCTTTCCGCTACCACGAACGCGATCACTCTTAAGCTGCAAAGCCGCTCACACGCCGGCCCTCTCCGCGGCAAGGGCGGGTGCTGCGACTGACGGGCGCCTCGGAGGGAGGATATGTGGCCGCCATGCTGGGCCAACGGACCGGCGGACTTATCAGCTTGTGAGGATCGTCAGGCGCCTGTGGCCGGAAGACGCCGAAGAAAATCGTAAGTTTGTATGACATCCGCCGGCTTGAGCTTTATTGTTCGATCCATAAACGCAAACGAGCGTGCGAAGTCGGTTGTGGTGACAGTCTGATCGCCGGACAATTCCGTGAGCCACTCCTGTACGACAGCGTAAGCACGCAGATGCGTAACCATCGTTTTTAGCACCGCGCCGACTTGCCATGTGCAATTCGCAATCCCCGGTGTTGATGCAAAGGTGACGCTGGACTGTTGCAGAAATTCGCGCTCGACTGACAGCGAAGCGCTGCCGCGCGGTTGAGAAATGAGTTGGTTGATTTCCTTGCACATGCGCCAGACGCGACGGCCGCCTTCCCCGAAATTCTTCCTTTCAATTTTAGAGGTAAGCGCCATGATGCAGAGCATCTGTGCGATGCGATCTGTGGACGTTCGGACTTCAGCAAGGCTCTCGATAAATGCGTCGGTCAGCTGCGTCGGCGAAATACCTGGACGGTCATCCAGCGCCGCGAGCGTGAGGAGAAACGCCTGCCAACTTCCATGTCTGCGCTCTCTGACAGCAGCCCAAACGAATGAAAGATAATCGTGATCGTGCGTCCACGCAAGCAGAACCGATCGACCAAGGCGACCGCGATATGCAGCGACCTCCTGATCGAAACGCTTACAGTCGCTGGTTGTGGCGAGGGACGCGATAAACCCCGCAACGTCCGGCGTTACGGCCGATGCCATGCGTCCAACCGCATCGTTGGATTTGCCGGCATGCTCTATGGATTTACCTAGTGTGCCGATCAAGTGCTCGGCGACTAAAAACTCTTGAAATGATCGGTGGGCGAAGTAAAGCGAGTCGCCAAATTTACGCTCAAGAAAACACGCCGACACGAGATCTCTACGTATTCCCTCCGCCGTCTCACCGATACGTGGCGTCGGAAATAGAGATGCGGGTATTTCGTTCGCCTGAATGGCGCGCTGCGATCGACTTGACGTCCACAGCCAATATGCCAAACGTCGCGCAAATGAACGGCGCTCTGCCCTATTGAAACGACGGCGTGCGATCTTTTCCTGCTCGCGATCTATTACGATGTCTACGAAGGTGCTATATAGTCTACCCAACGTCAGCGCAGTAGCTTCGTCATTCCATTGAGGGAGCACTTCGGCCAAAATGCGTAGTTGGACCGGCCGACTGGCAAGATCCGAGGATGATGCACCGCGCATGCGTTTTAGTGTAAGCCCCGGATCGATTGCGAACTGGAGCAGTTTGCGGCGATTCAGATACGCTGAGTAATCGCGAACAAAACGCTCGATCTGCCGTGGTGTGAATGGCTGAATACGCCGCTCTTCGTAGTTCGGCCAATCCGGTTCTTTTACAGTGAAACCTTCGATGACGCGATTCCCATGTAGCGCGTAACTATGCTCTTCGTCCGACATGAATGCTGTCGGCCGCCCAAGCAATATCACACGACTGTTGTCGGCGACAAGACGGTTTAGCTGACGAAAGTTATACTTGAATTGTTCCCATGTGAGCGTGTGCTTCATCTCGTCGAAGCCGTCAAGGAAGATCACAAAACGGCCATTGGTATTGAGAGCCATGAATACATCAAAATTGTAATTTCGTATCAGTGCAGACGAGGCGAGCACACGCCCCAAGAGACCCTCCAGGGACTGCTCTGATGATATCTCCGGCAGCCGTATTACGATCGGTATTCGGGCTGACGAATCGGCGCGTGCTGTGGCGGCAAGTGTTGCTGCCATATGACGTACAAATGTCGTCTTTCCCATTCCGTATCCGCCGAGGATCGCAAGCGGCCCGGCGCCAGCACGGATCCAACTCTCCACATATTCTTGCAAGTCTCCCTCTTCAGTGCGTGGCCTGACGTAATACGATCGCAGTTCATCTTCCTCTACGTTTTGACATAGCGTTGAGAGGTATGAAACGAAGTCAACCAAATTAGCCTGAAGCTCAGTAAATGTTAGATGACTGGCCGTTCGACTATCGCGGACGAATGCCGACGCGGAAGGAGTTAACCCGTTATCCGTCACCAAGAGCACTTCATCAATACGGTTAGCGTCATATAGTGTTCGATAATCGCTGAGAACATTATTTACTTCGTCCTGGGTCATTGCTTTGCCGTATTTCTTGCACTCGACCGCAATACGACGAACAACACCAAAGCGGCGTTCTTCTGCGTAGATATCGACCCTCTTGTGGCCTATTAGCGTTTCGCCAAGCACAGCGTAGCCAGCAAGCCGTAATAGCTCACGTACGTTGTCCTCAAAGGCTTTGGACTCGTTGCTCATGAAGGCTCCTCAAGATGTAAGTATATCGCGTCGGGCAGTGCGCCGAACAGATCGAGAGTGCACCTAACGCCCACTCTAAGCTGCAAAAGCCGCCCTCCACGCCGGCCTCAGGGTGGCGCGGCGGCTGCCGCGACGAACACGCAGTGGCCGGAGCGATGTGCAGCCGACGTGACGCCGCGTGCAGTTGGAGCCGCCCAAGGCGGCTCCGCCGCCGAGCCAACGCTCGGCGGCTTTTGTCAGCTTGTGAGGATCGTTAGGCGCCCATTTGCCGCTATGCATTATTACTAATTATCATAATTCATCATTGAGTGATTATTGAGTGGGAGTCTTTCCGGAGGCGAGGCCGCCGGAGCACTGTGGACGCAATTGCTTGTAAAGATATAGCTTGTCGGATCTGTAAGGCTCGTTGTGCAAAGCGAATCGCAGACAATTATTCGTGCAAGCGCTCTGAGGATCAAGCTTGTTTGGTATAAAGGATCAGCGCTTGTCCCAGCTGATACTCGGGTTGCCATTTCCAGATTTGGTGCGCCTGCGAGCGGATTGTGACGCTTATGAGGTCCTTGATTGCGCCATCCCTCCGTGAGAAGATATCGTGGGAATATAGGCGGCGATCGAGCAAATCGCCACCTTTGCGCGTCACGGAACCTTTGCGCGTCGATATGCGCGGGGCTAGCTTGTTTTGCCTCAACGCCAAGTGCAGTTGCTGACCTTCCCAACTTTCGCGACGGGGTTCGCAGCCGTGATGAATACACGGGTCGTGAGGAATGGACCGATCCGGCCGCGTTAAATTTTGTGGCATGTGCTACACAACAAAACGAAGCGGCGCGGCGCTTGCCGTTTCTGACCTCCCATGCTTCCCTTAAAGCAAGCGCCGTGACGCGGCCCCTCGCGACGCTCGTCACCATCTGGGCCGTGCGAGTTTTGCGAGAACGAAGCCTTGGCCAAACAGCCCGAGTAGCGATAATTTCGGCAAAAGGCGGTTTCCGATCTCGCGATTGCCCGCGGCAAATGGTCATTTGCAAACCGCGTTGAATGACGAGGTTGTGTCCAATGCCGGAGCCCTCGGCCTCGATGATTTCATCGTGAATTGGACGAATATGACCTCTGCATTTCTGGTCGGAACTCGATCGGATGGTTTCCCCGCCCGAGAGGCCCTCTTCGCCGAGTCGCCAGTTCAATGCTGCTTGGATTTCTGCTACGAGCAAGCTTCGGGGGCCCTTCTTTCGATGCGATTCTCGCGCGGTGCGCCTAACGCGATCACTCTAAGCTGCAAAAGCCGCCCTCCGCGCCGGCCTCACCGGGCGGCGCGGCGGCTGCCGCGACGAACACGCAGTGGCCGGAGCGAAGTGCAGCCGACGTGACGCCCGCCGAGCAGTTCGGAGCCGCCCAAGGCGGCTCCGCCGCCGGGCCTGGAGCCCGGCGGCTTTTGTCAGCTTGTGAGGATCGTTAGCCCGCCTTGCGATGTATGCCGGTTCTGACATATTGCTTACCGCATGACTTTGCCGAAGCCGCTCGTGTGGCTGCATGGCGGCGTGAAGACCGCCCCCATTTTCACGTGATGCGAGATCGAAGCAGGTTTCTTGCTGCGGCGATCGCAGAATGGCGAGATTCTGCCATGCCCGCCTCACGGCCGCTGCCGACACTTGGGCCGAACTGCGACGAATTGAGGATCACCGATCGCGATTCCGTTTGGCGCATCCTGTACCACTTGGCTCAGACGCGGTCGTGATTCTGGATCAGCTCGAGCGCATCGTTAGCCCGCTTCGCGAGCACTGGCGTCTTTTTCGTGCGTGGCCACTTGACGCTGAACGTATGAACCCAAGAATGCGCCGAGGGTAAGCTTGGCCAGGTCGATGAATTGCGGCACTGCCGTGCTCAGCAGTGCGAAAGTCAACGTCAGACCTATAGTTGCCAACGGCAGGCCGGACCAACCGAGCTTTGTAAAGAAACCAGTCACCCCGGTGAGGCTCCGCAGGCGAATGTATTCACCTACGCCCGATGATCTATCAACCTGAAGCAGTTCGTGAAGCAGCGTAATGTCTTGCGGCGGCATAACCGCACGACCAGCAGCGCCTGCGGAACGAAGAAGGCCGTAGCCCATAGCCGCAGTCAACACAGAGGCACCCAGCAGGATAACCGGAGCGAGAAATATGGCGAGATAATAGTCAAAGATCGCGGCGACGGAAAGTTGCGTCGACGGAGTCCCGGAGCGCTTCAGCATCTCGGAGACAAAATCACTCTTGCCAAGGCGGATTAGCAATCCTCCGGCGATCGCTAAGAGTATTACCGCCGCCGCCAGAAACGCCATGCCGCTCATTGTTAGAGCGATTGGAACGCGTTGTTCCGGCGGAACGCCAGAGAGCCTCGGTTCGGCTGGAGTGTCAGTCACGGAGTGCGCCTCCTTGAATTAGAAGTGTCTGTAAAAATCGGCAATCCTACCCATGAGCATCAAGTAGTCATGCGATTTTGACACAACCAGGCGCACTTTCACTCGCGGAGTTCGTGCTCGTCGATTGAGCATTTGGACGATCAGACTTGCGCGATGAGTCCGGTCGGGCTAACTCCGAATCGACTGCCCCGCGGGAAGCTATCTCCGGAGACGCAGTTCGGCACGTGGTCGCAATCGCCTCGAAGCGGCGCATTCCTTCTGACGCGGCATCGTGACGACGATGCGCACCGGTCCCTTCAAGTCAACGGGGAACCATGTGACCCTATCGATTTTCACGGCCCCGCGGTCTGTCCGTCACATAGGTGCATGACTTCTGTCACTACGGTGATAACGAGGGCGTCATAAAATCATCTCTGAAACATATGAGGTGTGTATGAAACGGGCTCTCATCCTTGTTGCTCTCCTGCTCCTGGGATTCGCTAGTTATGGGGCACAGCGCGGCGACACACCGCGCCAGCCGGACATCCGCGTCACGACGAGCACCGTCGGCCCGCAGCCACGGAAGCCGGCGTGGCGATTTACGGACGATGAACGAATCGCGCTCCGGACAAACGCTACATTAGCCCGGCAACGCGTGGCCGAGAAACGGCAGAGCCGCGCGACCACGGGCGTTCATGCCGCGAGTGCTGGCGAGCAACAATATGCTGACTCGTTCGAGGGTAAGACTCACCCGGAGCTGTTCCTCCCGCATGAGGTCTTCCGTAACTTCGTCGGGTTGGCATTCGCAGCAGATCCAAGGACGCAAGACATTGTTCGTCATGGCATGGCTGCGGACGTCAAAGCCGCTGGTCTTCCCTCGGACTTCTGGGAACGACTCGAACCCATCATCGCCTTCCATGTTGCCGACGTCCGGGCCGAGAAAGATTTGCTTGCCAGCCGCTCCAGGGCGAGCGGCCCTGCCCGCGCGCGCGTCGAAAAGGCCCTGGAGCAAAAGCGAAGCGATGTGTGCCGCAGCCGTGCAGATGCGCTTGCCGCGGCACGAGCCGCTTTCGGACACGAGCGCTTCGATCGGTTCCTCTACGATTCCGTTGCAATTAACATGTTTCATCTGTCGGATCGATTACCAACCGCGGAGCAGTTGCGGCAGTGGGAGCGAGGATGCCGATGAAACGCCTGATCGTTCTCGTGCCGCTTGTGTTGCTATGCAGCGTCGCCACCGCTTCTGCAGCCTATATTGATGGGAATGTGACGCTCTACCCGATCGATTTCGCGAGCTTCCGTTCTGTTGGATGGGCGACGTATTACAACGACCTCAGCCAGCAGGAAAGCGCTGCGATGAGCGGCGAACACGTCGTCACCGAAGTATATCCGGGGAGCATAGCCTTCACAGTCCCCGTTCAAGGTGACGGCTCCTACTTTTATTCGTTGGAAGGGCCGACGGATCCCGGCGCCTGTTATGGCACGTCGCTGCATGCTATCGCAAGGCCGGCAATACCTCCGATTAACGGACAGACTCAATTTGAGGGCACCTGGTACGGCTATACACAACAATGCGATCCGCGTTCGCCGGAGCCAATCCGCTATTACCTTGCCGTCTGGATTAGCCTGGATGGGTACGTCACGCCCGGCGGCGGTACGGGTTATCACGACGCTGGAGAAACTGTCATCGTCTCGACCTCGGCGCCCCCTGGCTATGAGTTCCTAGGCTGGAGTGGTGCCTCCACCTCAACAGAGCAGTCGACAGAGGTGTATATGGATCGCGACAAGACCGTGACGGCGAACTGGGCCTCACCTCCTCCTCCGCCGACTGATCCGCCGTCTGATTGCTCGGCCGACTGGGTCAGTGGTTGCTCGCCGATCGTCGTCAATTTCACTAAAGGCAACTATCAGTTGACGGGGACGGAATCGCCGGTCCTTTTCGACATCGCCGCGATCGGCAGACCCATTCGGATCGGATGGACGGCGGCCGGAGCAGACGAAGCATTCCTCTGTCTCGATCGCAACTACGACGGGAGGATCACCAGCGGCGCCGAGTTGTTCGGCAACGCAACACCGCTCAAGAGCGGCCGCCCGGCAGGGAACGGATTTCTCGCGCTCGCGCAGTACGACGACAACCACGACAGCGTCATCGACGCAAACGATGCGGTGTGGCCGCAGTTGCTGCTCTGGCGGGACCGCAACCATGACGGGGTCTCACAGGAGGATGAACTTTTGCCCGTGGCGGGAAGCGGCATAGTCGCGATCAGTCTCGACTACCACTGGACGGGACGCCGCGATGCCTCTGGAAACCTCTTCAAGTATGAGTCGAAAGTCTGGATGGTGAATGCGGGAGGCGAAGCTATGCCGCATCCCGTCTACGACATTTTCTTCGTTCGGGTACCGTGACCGAGAGACGATGCCGCTCGCTTCAACGATTCGCGGCCGCGGACCAGAGGCGGGGTTTCAGCGCCGCGGCCTCGATGACGTTCAGCGTCTGGCCATGAACATTCTTCCCATGGAGACCGGCGATTGCCGCGCGCGCCTCGTCGGCCATTCTGTACTCGACGAAGGCGAACCCCTTCGACTTGCCGCTGGGGAGCTCCCGGGCGATGTTCGCGGAGTCGGGTTTCCCGAAGGGGAGGGCCAGTTCTTGCAACTTCGCGTCGGTGATCTTCTCGGAGAGGTTTCCCACATAGATTCTCATGATGAAGCTCCTATTTTCGGCGGTGTTTGGCGGCGGTCATATCTTCCGGTGCCAGTATATTCCGGTTTTGCCAAATAGGCAACAACGCATTATCTTGTTGCCAAATCGGAAACAACCGTGTATGCTGTCGGCATGACCAGAGAAGCCGTTCGAACGACGGCGGGCAAAGTCCTTCGCAGCGACGATCTGATCGACGGCGAGAAGCAGACGGCCGCGGCCATCCTCCAGGCCAATCCCGATTTCGGGAACCCTCACGTCGTCCGCTGCGACTGGTGCCACGCCACCAGAACGCTCTTCCGCGACGAGGAAGACGGCCCGTTCAAGCGCACCGCGCACGGGTGGCTGTGTGGAAACTGCAACGTGAAAGCATCGAGCCAGGAGGTCCGGTTCTGAAGCGGCAAGCGTATGAGGAGGTCCGCGTTTACGACGGCGTCGCCGAGCGCACCGGCGTTCAATTCGCGCGGAGCGAAGTGCGCCGCAGCAGCGGTCACTGCGCAAGCCTGAGCGACTTCCTCCGAAAGGCTCGCGCGGCGGGGGAAGGCACGTTCTATATGCCGCTCGGCACGTGGCCCGCGGACACGCAGCGAATCGAGCTGCGAAAACCGTGGGTGGTCATGTCGTGATGAGACCAGGGGCCGGCTCAGGACTCCTGCGTTTACGTTGTTTCCTGGCGTGTCGGGCCTCGGCCTCGTCGATCGAATGCGACTGCGTGATGCGGCTGTCCTGCTTGGCCATCTCGGCGAGCTTTTGATAGTGCATGTAGAGCACGTTCAGCTCTTGCTCCGACAGATCTTCGACCGAGACGAGGCGGTTGCTGGCGCCGTCGAGGGCGGCCACGATCTCGTTCAGTTTCAGTTGCACCGCCAACGAGCTCTTGTTTTGCGTGCGCTGGATCAGGAAGACCATCAGGAACGTGACGATCGTCGTCCCGGTATTGATGACGAGCTGCCACGTGTCCGAATAATGGAAGAGCGGGCCGGTCAGGAGCCACGCGACGATCACGGCGAGGGCGAGCGCGAATGCGGCCGAGGAGCCTGCTTTCTCCGAGACCCAGCCTGCAAACCTCGACGAGAGGCCCGAGGTCACAAAGTCGCTCCTTCCGCTACGGCCTGGACGGGCCATCCGTCATCGTCGGCGCGACTCAATTCGCGATTCGAGACGAGGTGGGCGTTGCCGGCCGGCGCGCCCGCACGTGCCGCCTGATGCGCCGGCAAGACTGCCTGCCATTGCGGAAGCACGGCGATCGGGATGAGGAACTCGAATGCCTGGCTGTAACAGCGGATGGTCAGGATGCTTCCGTCGCCGACGTACTGCCCGGTCACGACCGCGTCGTCATACTCGACCTCGCCGATCCATTCGAGATCGAGAGAGGCCTGCAGATCGGAGCTCTCGTAGAAAAGCGCCGACTCGCTGAGGGCGAGGGCCACGGGAAGGTGCCGGTTGCCGTCGATGAGCTCTCCGCGGCTGACGAGCCGCGACGACGCCCGGCGGCGATCCATGAACTGCCGAATGCGGTCGGACGCGGAGCGCGCGGCCAGGTTGCGGCCGAGGTAAAGGACGGCGACGACGGCGATACCGACGACGAGCCATGTGAGCATGAGGGCCTCCTCGAGGTTTCAGTGGCGTACGGCGGCGGACCAGGGCAGGGGTTTCAGGGCATTTGCTTCGAAGACGTTCAGCGCCTGGCCGTGCACGTTCTTCCCATGGAGACCGGCGATGGCGGCGCGCCCCTCGGCGGCCATCCTGTACTCGACGAAGGCGAATCCCTTCGACGCGCCGCTGGGAAGCTCCCTGGCGATGTTGGCGGAGTCGGGTTTTCCGAAGGGGAGGGCCAGCTCGCGCAATTGAGTGTCGTTGATTTTCTTGGACAGGTTTCCCACATAAATTTTCACGATCAAGCTCCTTCCGCGATTACATCGCCACTCTTCGATGAGAACGTCCGAGGACTTCGGCTTGTAGCGCGTCGATCTCGCCGGCCAGCCGCTCCAGCCGAACGGCGTTCCGCTCCTGGATGCGCGCTTCACACCGGCGATAGCGGGCGCGCAGGTGCCGGTCGAGCTCCGCGCGGTCGGCGGCGTTCAGGTCGAGCAGCGATCGCGTCGTGGCGAGCGAGACCCGCTGCCGGCGATGCAGGCGCCACGCCGCCGCCGGGGCTTCGAACAGCAGGACCGCGGCGGCCGCGGACAGCAGGACGAAGAGCACGTGCGCGGGACGGGGTGAAAACGTGACCAGCGCGGTCGCGGCGACGGCCGCGACGCACGCCACCGCGACGGTCAGCTCGCGGCCGTGCCTCCAGGACATCGCCACCATCTCGCCGAGGTAGGTCATGGGCGTGACTTGCGGTTCATTCATCGCTGCCTCGCGGGTGCGGCCGGCGCGGTCAACGTCAGCTCGGAACGCACCTGTTTCACGCCGTCGATCTTGCCGATCAGGTAGACGGCGTAATCCATCTGGACCTCGCGCGTGACGCGGCCGCGCAGCCGCACGATGCCGCCCACGGACTCGATCTGGAAGCGGCAGCCTTCCAGCTCGCGCGCCATGTCCAGCTCGTGCTGAGCGCCCGTGACCAAGGCCTTGTCTGCGAGACCGGGCACGATCTCGATGAGGTTGGCCACGCGCCGGTAGCCGGCGCGCGCGGCGAACCGCCCTGCCGCGGCGGCCATGAGGGGATCGCCTGTCCGGCCGCGGATCAGAACAATTCCATCGATCTGATAGACGAGAAGCCGGTCGATCGTGACGCCGCCATCGACGAAGGCGGCGGTGAGGTTGACGGCATCGACCTGAGCGTACGCGGCGAGTGGAACGAACAGCACGACGGCCAAACACGCCAGCGTGTGTACGCGGAAGCGGGCGAAGTGGCGGATCATCTCGTGCCTCCGCGCGTCATCAGGGCGAACTCGGCGCTGCAGCCGTTGCGGACCCACACGCCGTTCTGGTCGGAGCCCCAGGTCCGGTTGAGGACGCAGTTGGTGCGGCTGAGCTGCCGCGTCAACTGCACGCCGAAGCGGGCGTCGCCGCGGCAGTAGCTGCGCTGCGAGCCGTTCGACTCGCAGACCAAGGTGCGCATGGCCTGGCTCGGTCCGCGGTCGCGGTACGTTCCGCTGTTGTCGGCGATCAGAAACTCGGCCCGGCAGCCGCGGTCGACCCAGATGCCCTGCCGGTCGTAGCCCCACGTGCGGCCTTCAACGCAATTGTTTCTGCGGGTGAGCTGGCGGCCGAGCGTGATCTGTCCCAGCGTGTCGGCTGCGCATCGATGGCGGCGTCCGTCGCGTGATTCGCAGACGACGGTGATCGTGCGATTCTTTCTCATATGGTTGTCGCCGTCGCGATTGCGATCGCGGTCGTCGCGGCTTTGCGCGGAGGCAGGAGCGGCGATTGCCGCCGCCAGAACGGCCACGAGAATGACGAGTGAAGAACTTTGGAAGAATCTTTTCATTTTGGACCTCCGGTCCTCGGTACGAAGAGCAGCAATCCGCCGGCGACGATCACCGCGATCCCTGCCCAGAGTGGGATGTTGACGGTCTTTTTCTCCTTCACGGAGAGCTCGATCGGCCCGAGCTTCGCGTCGTGCGTCGCCTGCGTGTACGTGAATTTCCCGTATATGAGTCCGGCGATGCCGGCCAGGATCAGTACGATGGCGACGATCTTGACGACGCTCACGACCACAACCTGCGCCCGGCCCGCCGGCCCGTGAAGAGCCGCACGATGAAGAGGAGGAGCACGGCGCCGACGAAGGCGACGATGAGGCTGCCGACCAGGCCGTGTCCGATCTCCACTCCGAGCGAACGGAAGAGATAGCCGCCGATGAATGCGCCGATGATCCCGACGACGATGTCGCCGAGGAGGCCGAAGCCATTGCCTCTCATGAACCGGCCGGCCAGCCAGCCGGCAACCGCGCCGATGATGACGATCCAAAGCAGTCCCATGGAATCCTTCTTTCTGGAAGTTGTGGCGGGAGAGAATTAGTCACGAACCCACGGCTGCGCCGTGATCCCGCTGACCTTGCGGTCCGTGAAGGCGATCCACGTCATCACCTTGTTGTCGTAGTTGGTGATGTAGCCCCACGACTCGTTCGCGCCGTCGACGGTGCGGCGCTCCGCCTCGTGGCGCATGATGGCGCGCACGTCGGTCAGCGTCTGTCCGGTATGGATCTGGGCGATCACGGTCTGATTGAAGATGGCATTGCCGCAGGCCTGAGCGTCGCGGTGGTCGCGGTGGCAGGGACGGATCGTTCCGGCCTGGTTCATTTCGCCGGGCGGGAGGGCCGTGTTCATTGTGGCGGTACAGCCGATGAAGGTGAGGGATGCGACGGAGATGGCGAGGAGGGTCTTCTTCATTGTGCGACCTTTCTGGTGCGGTTCGGTGGCTCGAAGCTCCGGCGGCGATTCGGCAGAACGTCGCCTGTCGCCGGAGTGGTTTCGGACCGAGTGACCGGAATGGCCGCTCTTGTCGTGGGGGTCATCGGCGGCCTTTTCGCTGGGCCGCCGGCTTTGATTTCGGTTGAGATTTGCCGTCCCCGTAGGGCAACGGCAGCCGCGCCGCCGCGGTGAAGTCTTCCGTCAGCAGGACGAGTTTTTCGATGATCGTCGAGACGCGGGGGAGGAACTCCGGCGGGATGGCGGCCAGCCGATCGATGAGCGGCTTCAGATGGCCGATGTTGCCGAGGTCGTTGGAAAGGAGGTTGCCGGGCTTTTCGCCGAGCGCTTCGGCGATGCGGACGAAGTCCTCGACGTACAGACCGCGCTGATTCGACTCCAGCCTGGCCAGGTGGGCCGGGGAGATCTCCACGCTTCTGGCGACCTCGGCCTGGAGCCGTCCTTTCGATTCCCGGAGCTGCCTGAGGATTCGACCGTACATGCCAAGAGAGTATGCACGCCGCTTGCCAATTAGTCAATCATCGCTGGAATCATTGCCAAAACGGAAATAGTCAAAAAAAGAGCGGCTCGGGCCGCTCTTTTCCATCGATGGGACGAATCGCTCAGACGGCGACGACCTTGTGGCTGGTCGAGCCCGAGACTTCGTAGATGCGCACGTCGGGCGTTCCGTTGAAGCACGGCTCGAGAAGCTTGACCACCTTGGGATCGGTGTCCTTGGTGTAGGCGTCGAGCTGCTCTTTCTTGTCCCACAGCGAGATGCCGATGATCTCGTTCTTGTTGCGGGAGAGGGTGAGCTGGTCCTTGAAGCCGTTGGCCTGGCGAAGAAGGGGAAGAACTTCCTTCTCGAACTTCACGGCGATCTCGTGATCCATGTTGGGCTTGACGCTGTAGGTGGTGTTGCGAGCGAACATTTTGTGGCTCCTTTTCGGGCCAAGTATTCGGAGTCGTGATGAATCTGCCTTGGGTCCAGACGCATTGACTGTCTGAGGGACTTCCTGAGACTTCGCTACTTTAGTTCAGTTTTACAGATAGTCAAGATAAATTATCAAAGTATAATCAAATCAGTTAAGTATGGACTTCGCCTCCGTCATCCGCCGCCGTCTCCAGGAGCTCGAGCTCGGCCAGCGCGACCTGGCCGGCGCCGCCGAGGTCACGGAGTCGTACATTTCCCAACTCCTGAGCGGGAAACGGCCCCCTCCGCTGCCGAACCGCACGGACATCTACGACAAGATGAGCCGCTTTCTGGCCCTCCCGCGCGAGGAGCTGGCCCGCCTGGCGGCGCTGCAGCACCACGAAGCCCTCGATCGCGTGTGGAAGGAGCCGCCGCCGGCCCGCTTCGGCCCGATGCGCGACCTGGTCCTGCGAAAATGCCGCCCGGCCCGGCGGGCCCGGCTGCGCGCGATCTTCGAGAAGGAGCCCTTCGGGGAGATGGAGAGTCTCATCACCCGCACGCTCATCGAAACGGTCCGCGACGAGGCCCGCCGGCACGCCCGCGACGAGCGCTGGCTCCGCTCCATCGCCTCCGCCGGCAGCTATCGCAAGATGCGCGTCCGCCTCATCGAGCTCCTCGACAGCGACCCGGTCGCGTCGATCGGCGACTTCTCGATCTTCCTCGACGCCTTGATCGAATGGTGGGACTTCGACTTCGTTCACTTCACGGTCCAGGTGGCTCTGGCCGGCGGGATCACCCGAAAATTCGGCTTTCACGAAGAGAGCGGCCGGGAGCCCGCCGCCGAGGAGCCGGGCTTGCGGGCCTTTCTCCGCGACGCCGCGCTCAGCGCGGGGGCGACCGCGGAGGAGATCGAGAATCTTCGCCGCCTGCGCTTTCCGCCGTCGCGCCGGCCGGCTCCTCTCTTCTACTACCGCATGCTGCAGGCTCTCCGGGATCCGCTGCATTTCCGGGAACGGGGCCGGCGGAAGTAAGGCGTATCGTGTGGCCGATGTCGAAGCGGCCGGGCCTGGTGACGACCATCCGCCTCACGCTGGCGGCGTTCCGAAAACACAACGCCTCGCGTTTCGGCGCCGCGCTGGCGTTCTACATCGTCTTTTCGATCGCGCCGACGCTGCTGATCGCCATCGCGGTGGCGGGAAGCCTGTTCGGAAGGCCGCAGGCGGAACGGGCGATCCTCGACCGGATCGGAGGCAGCTTCGGATCGGCGGCCGGCGTGGCCATCGCGGCGATGATCAAAAGCGCCGCGCGGCGGCGGGCCGGATGGGTAGCCACCACGCTCGGAATCACGACGCTGTTCTTTGGCCTGGCAGGCGTCTACCGCCAGGTCGACGACGCCCTTCGGACGATCTGGCACGAGAGGCCGGAGGACGGCGGAACGATCCGCTCGATCAGGAAGAGGCTGGCCTCGATGCTGCTCGTCGTCGCGGTCAGCGCGGTCGTGCTGCTTTCCGTCATCGCCGATGCCGCGATCGCCTTCACGGGACGGTACGCCGCGTCGCGTCTGGCCGGCGGCGAATTTTCGTGGCACGCCGCGCAGCTTCTCGTGTCCACGCTGGTTCTCACGGCGCTGTTCGCGGGCGTATTCCGTCTCCTGACGCAGGCCCGGGCGACGTGGCGCGACGTGGGCCTCGGCGGTGCGGTGACGGCGGTCCTCTTCGTGATCGGCAAGTTCGCGCTCGGCCTCTACCTAGGGAAGGCCGCCGTCGGCTCGGCCTTCGGCGCGGCAGGGTCGATCGCGGTGGTGCTGCTGTGGGCGTACTGGTCGGCGCAGATCTTTTTCTTCGGTCTCGAGTTCGTCCACGTCAGAACGGCACGATGAACGTCACTCCGATGACGCGGTACCAGTAGTCGTCCGCGGTGCCGAAGCCTGCCGAGCGGTTGTACGACGCGTAGAGGGCCAGGTGGGCCCCTTTGCCGATCGTCCCCTCGGCGCGCACGTCGGCGAGCTTGGTCGTGTGCTGGACGGTGCGGTCGATCTCTTCCCGTCCCGCCGCGACCGTTCCGGACCAGACCCACCCGGCGTAGCGCTTTCTCATGGCCAGCGCCCCCTGCCACTCGCGGTAATGTTCGGGGTTGAAATAGGCGCCGCCGACATCGAGCTGCTTCGACTCATATTGCCGCCAGCGAACCTGAACGCTGAGGCCCTGTTCGGGAACGAGTAGCCAGATCAGCCGCCCCCGCAGATGCACGCGCTCGTTCCCATCGGTGAAGCGTTGCGCTCCGGCGAGGCCGATGGCGGTGAAGCGCTTGCCCAGTTCCCGTTCGATGCTGACGGCTCCGAACGTATACGCGGTGGCGTTCTCCACGGCGGGCCGCGTTTCGACGAGGCCGCCCGAGGCGATGAGCTCGATGCCGGTGTGCGCGGAGGGCCGCAAGCTCCAGGTGGCATCGCCGATCAGACGTTTCCGGCCGGACACGCGCACGACGCCGCCCTCGGCGATGGTGCCGGCCAGCGTGTCGCGGCGCTGGTTTCGCCACAGGAAGAGCACCGCCGGAGCATCGGCGCGCCATCCGGATTGCGTGTAATGCGTCGTCTGCGCGGCGATGCCGGCGTAGCGGAACGGCGACCGGTAACCGGCCAGCGCGCCGCCGCGCAGGCGCAACGCGCTGAAGTGGTCCGCATCGCCGGTGGCGCTCACGTCGCCTAGGCCGGCGATCTGCGCCCGCGCGCCGGCGGCTGCCAGCATCGCGAAGAGTGCCAAGAGCAGTACGCGGGCCCTCATCGCGCGCCCCACGACTTGCGCAGCCGCAACAGCTCCGAGGCGTAGCCGGCGGCGCTGACCGGTTGCAGCACCAGGCTATACGCGAAGACGTACATCAGGAATCCGGCTACGTTGCGCCGTACGCGCAGACCTTGGGTGTCGAACATCCTGATGCTGATGCGGTACATCAAAAGGTTCATCAGCAGCGCCATCGGCAACAAGGCCAGGGTCATGGCGCCGGCGATCCAATAGACGCCGAACAGCGCCAGGACCACTCCCGGCAGGAAAGCCGCGGTATAGGCGAAGTCGAGCCAGGGGAAAAGGAGGTTCCAGTAGATGAAGAACGTCGACATGCGGGGGACGAGCAGAACGCGGGGATGGCGGCGGAAGGCCTCCATCATGCCGCGCGCCCATCGGCGGCGCTGGCCTGCGAATGTCTTGAGATTGCTCGGCGCGTTCGTGAAGCAGCAGGCATCCTCGGCGTAGCCGATCCGCCAGCCGCGCGCCAGAATCGCCCACGTGAGCACGATGTCCTCGCCGACGCAGTCGGCCCAGCCGCCCGCTTCCTCGATGGCGCCGCGCTCGTAGATCGAAAACGCTCCCTGGGCCACGAGCGTGCCGTGAAAGAGCGACTGCATCCGCTTGATCGCGGCGATGCCGTGAAAGTAATCCCACTCCTGGGCCTTCGTGACCCAGGTCTCGCGCGAGTTCTGCACGAGCATCGTGCCGGCGACCGCCTTGGTGCCGGGAGGATCGCTCAAATAGCGTTCCACGAGATTGCGCACGGCGTCCTTGTAGAGGAAGGAATCGGCGTCGAGGGTGATGATGAGATCGAACCGCGCCTCGGCCAGGCCGCGGTTCAGCGCCGCCGACTTGGAGAGGTTGCCCGGCTGCCGCAAGAGCCGGAGCCAGGGCAGATTCAGCGACTCGACGATGCGCGCGGTGCCGTCGCTGGAGCCGTCGTCGATGACGATGGCCTCGATCTCGCCGGGATACGTTTGGAGCGCTAGCGACCGCAGCGTCTCCAGGATCGACTGCTCTTCGTTATACGCGGCAATGAGAATGCTGAGGGGAGGGTAGTGATCCCACGACTGCCGCGGCGGCCGCCGATCGAGCAACAGGCTGGCCGCCAGGAAGGCGTTCATGAGCCCCGGCACGAGGGCGATGCCGCCGATGACGAGCAGGGCGACCGGCCAGTTCGAAAGGCGGGCCAGATCGCGCATCCACGGCAGCGCAACCCAGATCGTGAAGACCAGCCAGGCCGCGCTCACCGCGATGGCCAGCGCGAACTTGCCCCTCACCCGAAGGTAGGTGAAGCGTTCGAACGGGGGATCGCGGACAAAGGGCGGCGAGGTCAAAACGAGGGCGTGCGCGCGGTCGCCGGGCTGGGCGGTACGGAGCCGGGTCAAACGGATCCTTGACGGATGGGGGGAGATCGGACCATGGAAGCGAGCCTTGCAGGTCTCTTGCCATACAGGCAATGAGAGACGTGTTCGTTGCCATATCGGAAACAACGATCAGAGTCGTCCTACAGACAACGCCCAGCGCCGTCGTCAAACTGGGCAGTCCCATGTCAGGCATCGCCCCACCAAAGGAAGAAGCGGCATTCCCGATCTCCGCCCCCGCGTGGGACCGCGATGCTCCCACCATGATCGAGGCGCGCGCGTTGCTCGGGCGGGCCATCGCGCGGATCGACGAGCTCTCCGACATCGACCATCAACGAGTGAGCTATCTCGAGCAGCGCTCGACCGAGCACGAGCAGCAAACGCAGGACAGCCAGGAGGCGGCGGAGGATCTCTTTCACACCGCCAACAATGCGCTCTTCATCGTGACCGTAAATCTGAGCTTGCTCACGCGCTACCTGGCGCGCGAGAGATGCAGCGCCGAGGTGACGAAGTGGCTGCACCTCATGGAGAAAAAGCTCGGCGAAGTCGCGGTCGTGAATCGCCGCCTTCTCGCGGCCAAGGTGCAGGGCACCGGGCCGCTCTATCTCGTCCACTCGTACATCAATTTCCGATCGATCATCAAGCGGGCGCTCGATGTTTACGAGGACGTGGCACGTGAGAAGGACATACAGATTACGTGGGAGATGCCATCCTATCCCGCCATCCTCGTGTGGAGCGACGGGGTCGCGATCGGGACCGTGCTCGACAACCTCCTCTCGAACGCCATCAAATTCTCCCAGCCCGGGACGAAGATCACGGTGTCGATGCGGCGCGAAGCGAAGGAGGTGATCTGCGTCGTCCGCGACGAGGGACCGGGCCTGAGCGACGACGACGTCGCTCTGCTCTTCCAGCGGGGAGCGCAGCTCGATCCCCGGCCGACCGCCGGCGAGTCCTCCAGCGGCTTCGGCCTCGCGGTGGCGTACGAGGTCGTCGAGAGCCTGGGCGGACGGATCTGGTGCGATAGCAAGAAGGGAGAGGGAACGAGCTTCATGTTCGCCCTGCCCACCGACGCACAGGCCGGCCCCGCGTGAACGGACGAGGACCGGCAGCTCGGACCACGGTGCTGCTCGTGGAAGACGACGGCGAAATTCTCAATGCGCTCGTCACGCTGCTCGAAGGGCCGGAACGAAGCCTCGTGGCCTGCCGCGATATCGAGTCCGCCCGGCTCATGCTCGAGCGGCTGCCGGTCACGCATCTGGTGAGCGACATCGGCCTGGCCAGCTTCAGCTACGCGGGGCTCGATCTCATCCAGCACGCGCTGCGGCACGCGCCCGGGGCGAAGATCATCCTCATGTCCGGCATGTCGACGCCGGGTTTGAGGGAAGAGGCGCAGCGCCGCGGCGCGACCGCGTTTCTGAGAAAGCCGTTCCCCGTCGAGGAGCTCGAGGCGCATCTCGCCGTGACGGCCTCCGCGCCGGATCCGCGGCAGCCCCCGGCCGAGCTGATGGTGGTGCCGCTCCTCGACGAGATCATGGCCGATCCCGGGCTCACCTCGGTCTTCCAGCCGATCTGCCGCCTCGACGAACCGAACGCGCCGCCGATGGGCTTCGAAGGGCTCACCCGTCTGGCGACCAATACACCGTTTCGCGATCCCGAGCTGCTCTTCCGATACGCATTCGAGAAGGAGCGGGCCGCCGACTTCGAGCTGCATTCGCTCGAGCGGCACTGGACCGCCGGGGCGGCGCTCCCGGCGAGCCCGCTGCTCTTTACGAACATCCATCCCTCCGTCCTCGACGCCGGAAGCCGGCTGACCGAGGCCGTTCTCCGCGCCCCGATTCCGCCGGAACGGCTGGTCCTCGAGCTGACCGAGCAAGGTCCGATTCCGCGGACGCAAAGCGCCCGCGACACGGTGGAAACACTGCGCGGCCACGGTGTGCGCTTCGCCTTCGACGATCTCGGCATGGCCTACTCGCATCTGCAGTTCCTCGAGCACATCCGGCCCGCGTTTCTCAAGATCAGCCAGCACTTCGGAATGAGCATGGCCACGAACGCGATGAGCGCGACCGTCGTGCGCAGCTTGCTCCACTTGGCGGAGAACGTTTCGGCCATGTTGATCCTCGAAGGCATCGAGGATGCGCGGACGCTCGAGCAGGCCCGGGAGCTGGGCGTTCCTCTCGGGCAGGGATATTTCTACGCCCGCCCCGCATCCTCCGACACCTTCAGCCAGCGATCGGCGGTCCCACGTCAGCCAACGTAGAGCAGGTGCGCTGCGAAGTGCGCGGCGACAGTGACGGTGAGGGCGAGCGTCCATAGCAGCGACAGCACACGCCAGCTATTGCGGCCTCCGCGGAGATCCGACGCGGTGTGTTCAACGAGCTCCAGTACGTGAGTCATCGAGACCCTCCTTTGATGAAGTCTGCGAATGGGGAAGCGGAACGGTGCGCGTGCCGAATTCGTCGAGCGGCCAGAGGTCGAGAGGAAGCTCGCGGCCGCTCGCAACGGCCTTGGAGGCGGGACCGTGACCGATCAGCTCGATCCAGCCGCGCGGCGGCACCGCGTACGTTTTTCCGGAGTAGGTGAATTGTGTCCCCGGCGCGCCGACGAACTTGTACGACACCGTGCCCGTTTGGCAGGTGACGTTCGGTGCCGGGCGATGGAGGAGAGCGGCCAGGGTGATTGCAGTGATGATCATGACGGACACTCTGTCCAATTTGCGGACCACATAGCATGCGCTTTGTTCGTAGTAGCTTACGCTCGCTATGCCGCGACGGTGTTGGCCGGTTATCGAACACCTGTGCAAATTGTAGACGGACCTTCGTTGATTTCACGCGCCGCAAAAGTCCGTTGTTGATTGCTTGCCGTTTAGGTAAGCGTAGGGTCATTCGTTGCCAGTTCGGAAATGACCGTGTATGCTGCACTCGTTACTGCAATACACGTCTGATCTGCCGGTCGGGACCCAGCGCGCGCCGTGCGCGTTTCGCCGCTGCCCTCCATCCTCAGGCGCCTTCCTGAAAGGAATGCGATGGCCTCCCGAGCTTCATCGAAGCGCCCCCTCGTCGTCACGACCACTGCCGATTCCGCCGTCGTGCGCGTCGTCGGGATCGGCGCCTCGGCCGGAGGTCTCGACGCCTTCCTCGAGCTCGTCTCCGCCATTCCGGCCGAAACGGGGCTGGCCTTCGTGCTGATCCAGCATCTCGATCCGCGGCATCACAGCATGCTCGTCGACATCCTCGCCGGCGCGACGGCCATTCCGGTGCAGGAGGTGGCCGACGGGATGCGCATCGAGCGCGACCACGTCTACGTGATCCCACCCGATACCGAGATGACGGTTCAGGGCGACGTCCTCCGGCTGAAGCCTCGGATACCGAAGGTGCCGCATCGGCCGCTGGACAGTTTCTTCTGTTCGTTGGCGCAGGACCGGGAAAGCGATGCCATCGGCGTGGTGCTTTCCGGCAACGACGCGGACGGAGCGCTGGGACTGCAGGCCATTCGCGACGCCGGAGGGATCACGTTCGCGCAGAGTCCGGAGAGCGCGAAGTTCGAGGTCATGCCGAAGGCAGCCGCCGCGGCCGCGGACTTCGTGCTGCCGCCGGCGAGCATTGCCGGGCGGCTGGTGAGCATCGTCCGCCGCGAGAGCGCGGGGGAAGACAAGCAGCCGGCGCCGTCCGCCGGCGTGGAGCTCGACCGGATCCTGGAACTGCTGCGCGCCAGCCATCCCGTCGACTTCCGCCACTTCAAGCGGGCCAGCGTGGAGCGGCGCATCATGAGGCGCGTTCTCCTCGGAGACCACGACAGCGTGAGCGGCTACGCCGAGGCGCTGGAGAAGGACAGCGTCGCCGTGGAGACGCTGTACCACGATCTGCTCATCGGCGTGACCTCGTTCTTCCGCGACCCCGAGCGCTTCGAGGCCCTGAAGACGGCCGTCTTTCCGGCGATCGTGCAGAACCGCGGCGCCAAGGACAGCATCCGCATCTGGGTGGCGGGCTGCTCGACGGGCGAGGAGGTCTACTCGCTGGCCATCATCCTGCTCGAGTTCCTCGATGGCCGTTCCGATGCGCCGCGGATCTCCATCTACGGCACCGACATCAACGAGCAGTCGCTCCGGAAAGCGCGGGCCGCGGTCTACTCCCCGCACGTCCTGAGCGGCGTGACGCCGGAACGGCTGGCGCGATTCTTCACGGCCGTGCCGGGGGGCTACAAGATCGACAAGGCCCTGCGCGAGCTCTGCGTCTTCGCCGAGCACGACGTCACGCGCGACCCGCCGTACTCGAAGATCGACCTCGTCACCTGCTGCAACGTCTTGATCTACTTCGATCCGGAACTGCAGAAAAAAGCGCTGGCCCTCCTTCAGTACGCGCTCGCCCCGGGCGGATTCCTGATGCTCGGAAGCTCGGAGAATCTCCGCGGCGCGACCAAGCAGCTCGCGGCCGTCTCGGCGAAGCCGCTGATCTACCGCAAGCACCAGGTGCCGGACGCGCCGGCCGCGTTCGACATCGCTCCTCGCTCGCTGCGGTCAAGCGTGTCCGCGTCGTCGTCGGCGCCGGCAGCGCGGCCCGCCGGAAGCGCCGCCCGCGACGAGGACGACGCCTTCCTGGCCGCTCATCTCGCTCCATGCGCGGTGCTCGTCAATGAACAGATGGAGATCATGCGCATCCGCGGCGACGTTGCTCCGTTCATCGCCCTCGAACCGGGCGACGCTTCCCTGAATCTCTTCGGCCTGGTCCGGGATCACGAGGTCCTGGCCGTGCTGCGGCCCGCTGTCCGCCGCGCGTTCCGGGAACGGAGTGCCGTGACCAAGGAAAACATTCTCGTGGTGGAGGGCGATGTTCGCCGCAGTGTTGCGTTCGAAGTGATTCCACTCGGCACGCCTCCGCCGGGTCACGACCGCTGCTGGATCGTCTTCCACAGCGTCCCCGCGCCGGAGAAGGGCAAAGGGATGCCCGCCGGCAGGCGAACGGAGATCGACGGTCTCCGGCACGCGCTGGAGGCCGCCATCGACGACCGCGAGCAACTGGCGGACGATGCCGCCGCCGCGGCGGAGGAAGCTCAGTCGAGCGACGAGGAGCTGCGCAGCACGAACGAGGAGTTGGAGACGGCCAAGGAGGAGCTCCAGTCGGCGAACGAGGAGCTGAGCACGCTCAACGACGAGCTGCGGCTCCGCAACACCGCGCTGGTGGGGATGAACGACGACATCGAGAACGTCCTCGGCGCCGTGGAGATCCCGATCCTCTTCGTCGGTATCGACCTGACGGTACGCCGGTTCAACGTTACTGCCGGCTTGCTGCTCAACCTCCGTCCCGATGCCATCGGGCGGCCGCTGCGCGAGGCGAAGTCGACCCTCGACATCGTTCAGCTCGAGAAGCTCGTCGGCGCGGTCATGGAAACGGCCCAAGGCGCCGACGTCGAGGTCCAGGACTCGGCGGGCAATTGGCGCCTGCTGCGCCTGCGCGCCTACCGGAAATCGGGCGGGGAGATCGACGGCGCCATCGTGGCCATCCTCGACATCGACGAGCTCAAGCGAGCCGTCCTGGTGGCCGAGGAGGCCACGCGCGCGGCCAACATGCTCTCCGAGGCCGGCGCGCTGCTGGCGTCGTCGCTCGACTACGAGACGACGCTCGAGTCTCTGACGCGCCTCTCCACGGCGGCGTTCGCCGATTGGTGCGCCGTCGACCTGGTCAACGAGGACGGCTCGATCCGGCACCTCACCGTCTCGCACGCGAATCCCGTTTTGCGAGACCTGGCCTTGCAGTTCCAGGAGGTGGCGTTCAGCGAGCCGGAGCACGCGCCGGGCGCGCCTCAGGCCCTGCTGCTGCGCAAGTCGGTGCTGCTCACCGACATCGCCGAGTCGGACGTGACCGGCATCCAGCCGGAGGCGAAGATCATGCAGCTCATCGGCGCGCTCGGCGTGCGCTCGCTCATCAGCGTGCCGCTGATCGTCCGCGACAAGGTGCTGGGCACGACGACGTTCTCCTCGTCGCGGCGCCGGTACGAGGCCGTCGACCTGAAACTGGCCGAGGAGTTGTCGCAACGCGCCGCCGTGGCCATCGATACGGCCATGCTGTTTCGCGAAGCGGAGAGCGCGAACCGATACAAGGACGCCTTCCTCGGCACGGTCGCCCACGAGCTGCGCACGCCGCTCACGTCGATCGTCGGATGGGTGCAATTGGCGAAGAGCAGTCCGGACATGGCCGGCGAAGCGCTGGTACACCTCGACGAGAGTGCCAGCCTCCTGCGGGTATTCATCGAAGATCTGCTCGACGTCACGCGCATTCGCGAGCAGAAGTTGAACATGGAGATGCTGGATGTCGATCTGGCGGCCGTCGTCCGGTCGGCCCTGGAAATGACCGCCCATAGTGCCAGGGCGGGCAGCGTCCAGATCCGGTTGGACGTGGACCTCGATCCCGCGCCCTTGCGCGGGGATCGCGTGCGGCTGTTGCAGGTCGTCTGGAACCTGCTCAGCAATGCCATCAAGTTCACTCCGCCGGGAGGCGAGGTCGGCGTCCGGCTGGTGCGGCACGGCAACGACGCGCGTCTGTCGGTCATCGACACCGGTGCCGGCATCAGCGCCGACTTCGCACCGCACGTTTTCGAGCTCTACCGCCAGGCGGACCGGACGGCCATCCACATGCCCGGACTGGGGATCGGGTTGTCGATCGTCGCGCAGATCGTGAAGCTCCACGGAGGGATGGTGCGGGTCGACAGTCCCGGCCTCGGCCTGGGATCGACGTTCACCGTCACGCTGCCGCTCGCTTCGGCCGGCGCCGAGAGCCTCATCGGATCGGGACGCCGCTCCGGCAGGCCCCGCCGAACCGGGGAGCCGTCGTGATCAGACAACCCGTCGTGCGCTAAACTTGCAACGTCGGAGCGGCCAGCCAGGAAGTCAAGTTCTGAAAACGCCGGTGGGAAACACCGGCGTTCATGAAAGGGGACTTGCAATGAAGCGGACGTACATCGGTCTCGCGGCGGTCATCGGCATCGCGGCGCTTCTTTTCGGCCCATCACCAGCATTTGCCCAGATCAACCTCGGTACCGCGCAGAGCTTCGCCGTCCTGGGAGGCTCGACGGTGACCAACACCGGCGCGACCGTCGTCACCGGCAATCTCGGTGTCTCCCCTGGCAGTTCCGTCACCGGATTTCCTCCCGGCATCGTGACCGGAGGAGCGATTCATGCGGCCGATGGCGTGGCGGCTCAGGCCCAGAACGATCTCACCACGGCCTACAACGCTGCCGCGGGAATACCGTGCGGCTTCGACCTGACGGGACAGAACCTCGGCAGCGTCGGTACGCTGACGCCGGGCGTCTACTGTTTCACGTCGTCGGCGGCTCTGACCGGAACGCTGACCCTCAACTTCCTGGGCAATCCGAACGCACTCTTCCTGTTCAAGATCGGCAGCACACTGACGACAGCCAGCGGATCGTCGGTTGTTCTGACCAATACCGGCGGTGCGACCTGCCCGACGAATCTCTTCTGGCAGGTCGGCAGCTCCGCGACGCTCGGTACGGGCAGTACGTTCAAGGGAAACATTCTCTCGCTCTCCAGCATCACGGTGACCACGGGAGCAGGCTTGACCGGCAGGGCCCTGGCGCGGAACGGCGCGGTGACCCTCGATACGAATACAGTGAACATCTCGACGTGCGCGGGTGCACCGTCCATTCCGGCACTCGGCCCCGTCGGCCTGGCGATTCTCATGATTCTCCTCGCCGGCGCAGGAGTGTTCGCCATCAAGCGGCTCTCCTGACCTGAAGTCGGGCTCCGTCTTGCAGGGTGACAGTCATGGCTCTCCAACTACGACTGTTCACCATCGGCTGCGCACTGGCGCAGCTTCTCGTCATTTCCGCCCCGGCGCATGCGGCACGGCATTCATCCGTGAAAAAAACCAGGCCGGACGTCCTGAACGCCGCCTCCGTGAACCGTGCGGACCGTAATCCTGTCCTCCACTCGTCCGCGCAACACGGAGCCGCCGTCCTGCGGGTCCAGATCCTGCTGGACCGCGCGCATTTCTCGCCGGGCGAGATCGACGGCCGCTATGGCGGCACCACCAGCGGTGCCGCTGCTGCCTTCAATCTGGCGAAAAAGATCAAGGCTCACACCGAGGTCAACGCCGCGACGTGGCAGGCCCTGAACCTCGATACCGCTCCCGCGATCGTCCCCTACACACTCACGGTGGCAGATCTTGCCGGTCCCTTCGCTCCGATCCCGGAAGCGATGGAAGACAAGGCGAAGTTGCCGGCACTAGGGTACGAGAGCGTGACGGAAGGACTCGGCGAGAAGTTCCACGTCAGCCCGAAACTCCTCGCCGCGCTCAATCCCGGGACGAGGTTCGATCGCGCCGGCACGGTCATCCAGGTGCCGAACGTCGCGCGGCCGCCTCTCGAGAAAACGGATGGGATGACCATTCGCGTCAGCAGGAGAGAGGGTGCGGTCGAGGCAGTCGATGGAACCGGCGTCGTGCTGGCCCGCTACCCCGCCACGACCGGAAGCACGCATGACCCGCTTCCCCTCGGCAACTGGAAGATCAACGGCGTGGCCTGGAACCCACCGTACAACTACAACCCCGCCCTCTTTTGGGATGCCGAGGCTAGCGATAAGAAGGCGACGCTGGCGCCCGGTCCGAACAGTCCGGTCGGCCCGGTCTGGATCGATCTCTCCAAACCGCACTACGGAATCCACGGCACTCCCACGCCGTCAACGATCGGCAAGACCAGCTCTCACGGCTGCATTCGTCTGACGAACTGGGATGCCATGGAGCTCGCAAAGATGGTGAAACCGGGAATGGCGGCGGTGCTGGAAAAGTGACGGGCGGACGAAGAACGGCGTCATGAAGAAGTTCCTGGTACTCCTCGGCATTGCCGTCATCGCCCTGGCCGCCTGGGTGGCGGCGGGACCGAACCAGGTCGCGGCGACGCCGCCGATCGAGTCACGCGAGCCCGCGGTCCCACGCGATGTCATCGCGCCCATCGCCAAACGCATCGCAACAAAGCCGCCGCCGGCAGAAACGGGTGAGGCCGTCCCGGTGATGCGGGATCCCGATGCCCCGCGCCCGATGATCGTTCCGGTCGCCGGCATCGCCCGTTCCGCCATGCGCGACATGTTCGATCAGATGCGCGGCAATCACCGCCACGAAGCGATCGACATCATGGCGCCGCGCGGCACGCCGGTCATCGCGGCAGACGACGGTGTCGTTCAGAAGCTTTTTACCAGTGTGCAGGGAGGACTCACCGTCTACGAATTCGATCCCGACCAGCGTTTCTGCTACTACTACGCTCACCTCGATCGCTACGCCGCCGGTCTCCACGAAGGACAGCCGTTGCGCGCCGGCGAAGTCCTCGGCTACGTCGGCACCACCGGCAACGCGCCAAAGGACACCCCACATCTCCACTTCGCGCTGATCCGCCTCGATCCCGACAGACGCTGGTGGAAAGGGACGTACGTCAACCCCTATCCGCTGCTCGCCGGGCCGCGCACGCCGTGATCCCGATCATTTCGGCACGTACGTCACGGACCGCGAGCCGACCATGCTCTTGCCGAGCGCGGAGGCCCGATTGTTCTCGTCGTTCCGCGATGCGTACAGACGGTCGCCGAAAACGGCGAGCTCCCACCGCTCTCTCCTCTCGTTTCCCGCCTTCACGAAGAGGAACGAGGCCGAATAGATCGAGTCGCGCTCCGCCGCCACCGGGATGCCGTTAGACTCGATCCAGAGCCGAAGCTCGATCTTCGGCACGTTCACGAATCGGCTGCTCGTCCCGGCCAGCGTCGATTTCACCTGGATGCGCAGCAGCGTCGCGGGCTTCCCGGCGTGCGTGGACGGCATCTGTTGGATCAGCGTCGCGCCATCGAGATCGTTGAGCAGCATCGCCGCGACGTCGACGGCGTCGACGACGTTGAAGATCGTCAGCGCCGCCATGGCCGTGCGCGTGGGGGTGAGGTTCTCCGGGTTGCGCTTCTTGTTCTCCGCTTCACTCTCCGCCGCCTCGAGGGCCGCCGGCCGGACGCGAATCACCAGTCCGGCGGGCCCGATCTCGACTTCAAACCTCGCGGAGCCGGCGCGCGCCCCGGCGACGCCCTGCGAGTCGCCCTGCACCTGAAGCGATGCCGAGGCCGCAAAAGGGGCGTTCGCGGGATACCGCCGGAGAACCGCACGCAGATCCGACAGCGGGTCTCCCGCGGCCGGCAACGCCGCGAGCAGGGCACAGATCAGAAACGGGATACGCAAGAGATTCTCCTCCGAACGAGCCGGCCAAGGCCTCATCGTCCCCGCCGGCGCGCAATCCTGCGTGACGTCGCCAGCGTCCGGTTCCATCGCCACCGCGAAACGGTTACGGCAGGCGCGGCCGCTTTGCCGTTCTTGATGTATTGAAATTTCTTCCGCAGAGGCTCCGCCATCCTTCCGTCACTGCGCAGCATGCGCGGCAGCAGGGAAAACAACAGCGGACGGCGGGAGCTCTTCAACTGTTCGAAAGTCGTGGCCACGATCGAGGATCTGGGGGTGCCGGGCGTTTGCGCGCGCAACGCCGCCCGCCGCAGCAACCAGAGGGCTCGTCTCCGGGCATGATTCATCGAGGTTTTCATTGGCGATCGGCAATTCGGTAACGATTGCCACCATACACCTCGATTCGGCAAATCGGGATTTCCTTTGATGAGGCGGCTTCGTCGGCGGCGATGTTGCAGGTAGCTGACATATGCTCAACCTCCAACCGTTTGACGAGATCCAAGTTTACGAAGGCGTGGCGGAGCGCACCGGCGTGCACTTCGAGCGCAAGGACGTGCGCCGCAACGGTGGTTGCTGCGCCAGTCTGACCGAACTGATCAGAAAAGCGCGCGACGCCGGCGAAGGCACCTTCTATATGCCTCTCAATATGTGGCCCCAGGACACGGAGCGGCTCGCGCTGCGAAAACCGTGGGTGGTCATGTCGTAACCCTGCCATTGAGCGTTGGCTTCGTTGGCACGAGAGCCGCGTTGTTCATGGTGAGGGATGAGAGAAAATGGACCTGCCCCGTAAACGCTGCATCCTCGTCGCGGACGACGATGCAGGCATTCGACTCTTGCTCGTGACCCTTCTGCGTCGCCGAGGCTTTCGATTGCTGGAGGCGCGCGACGGAAACGAGGCGCTCGAGGCAATGCGTGCCGGCAGCGTCGATCTCGTGGTCACGGATCTGATGATGCCCGGAGTCTCCGGCTGGGATGTCTTGCGCGAGCGGGCCGCCGATCCCGCGCTGCGGCGGATTCCGATGATCGTCCTCACGGCATCCAACATTCGCGACGTGACGGCCGCCCTCGCCGGCAAGGACGTCTACGCCGTGCTCGGGAAGCCCTTCGATCTCGATGCTCTTCTGACGGTGGTGACGACCTGTCTGGCGCGGCCGGACGTTCCCATCCTGGCGGCGGCATGATGAATCTCGTGCTTTGGCTGCGATCGCTCTGGCCGTTCGGCGACCACATGATCATCCCGGAACGCAGGCGCGGCACGCGCTACCTGACGCTCAAGAACGCCGCGCGCGCCGCCATCGTGTCCGTCGTTGCATTCATCCTTCTCTCGATCTGGGCGGCATTTCGCCCTTCCCACGCCGGCGCCTCGTTGTGGGAGCGGCAGGCCGCGCCGCTCTCCGAGTCTCCGCCCGTCCGCGAGCCGTTTCCAGTCGTCCCGGAGGGATCGATTCACGATGCCCCGCCAGCTCAGTTGGTCGTGCCCGATGCGCCCGTCCCACCCTCACCACCCGTTGCCCGGCAGAAGACCGCTGAGCCTCGAGAATCGCCGCTCGGCACGGGACAGCGGATCATGATCTCGGGAGGGAAAGAGGGCGTTCAAGTGCACGTCGAGGCGCCGCCGCGGCACTGACTCGCAGTGACATTCGCCGCCAAAGCGCGTATAGTGGTCGCACGTCAGGGAAACTTCCCCGGCCCTTCAGTCCGTCTGAACTAAGTCAGATCCTCTGGACTCACCCCTCTTAGCCTTCAATCTTTCGACGTGTGCCCAGCCCCCTCTGCGGCGACAACGGAAGAACTGCCGGTTCAACCGGCCAGGAGCTTCAAATGAAATTGTATGTAGGAAATCTCTCCAAGCAGATCAATGACGCGCAGCTGAATGATCTCGCGGTGCCGTACGGCAAGGTCGTGTCGGCGAATGTCGCCACCGAGCGCTCCAGCGGCGAGTCGAAAGGTTTCGGCTTTGTGGAGTACGGCACCGACGCCGAAGCGCAGGCGGCCATCACCGGCCTCAACGGCCGCGACGTGAATGGACAGGCGTTGAAAGTCAACGAGTCCAAGCCGCGCAAAGACGCCGGCTTCAGCCGGTAAATCGCCGGCCGATCGGGAGGACGGCCGCCTGGCCGTTCTCCCACACGACACGAAGGAGATCACGTCATGATGGTGTTGCTATCGCTCGCGGCGGGTGTCGCGGTTGCCTTTCTGGGATGGAACTTGGTCCGCCGCTTTGGCGCCGATCGCATCGAGGCGCTCATGGACAAGCGCCGGGCCACGTCGCGCATCGTCAGCCGGGCGGAGCTCGTCGACGGCAACCGGCATCTCGACGTCGCCCTGGCCGTGACGCAGTCGACGTTGTTCTATGAAAGCGCCGGGATGCAGGCGTCCATCGACCTGCAGTGGGTTCGGGAGATCGAATACGACACCGAGCTGGCCACGGGCGTGGTGCCGCCGGAGGGGAAGGTCTTGCGGCTGCGCTCGAACAGTCAGACGTTCGAGTTCGTCCTCCCGAGCGACGTGATGCCGCGCTGGCACCTGATGCTGCCGCCGCGCGCCGGGAAAGCGGCGTGATCGTGTCCGACGAACGGCGCATTCGCCGCGTGGCCCTGCTGGGCAATCACCTGCCGCGCCACTGCGGCATCGCCACGTTCACCACCGATCTGAGCGACGCCATCGCCTCGGTCGGGCCCGACCTCGACTGCTTCGTCCTGGCCATGAACGACGGCCGCCACCAGTACGCCTACCCATCGCGCGTCCGCTTCGAGCTGGCCGACAACGACGCCGGCGCGTACACGCGCGCGGCCGATTTCCTGAACGTGAACGCGGTCGACGTGATCTCCGTCCAGCACGAGTACGGGATTTTCGGCGGAAAAGCGGGGAGCCATCTCCTGCCCTTCCTTCGCGAGCTGCGCATGCCGATCGTGACGACGCTGCACACGATCCTGGCCGCCCCGAACCTGCACCAGCGGCGCGTCATGGACGAGATCACCATGCTCTCCGATCGCCTGGTGGTCATGACCCCCGGCGGCGCGGAGCTTCTCCGCAACGTGCACAGCGTGCCCGAGGAAAAGATCGACGTGATCCCGCACGGGATCCCGAACGTGCCCTTCGCCGGCAGCAAGGGCCGCCTCGGCGTGGAAGGGCGGCCGCTGATTCTCACCTTCGGCCTTCTGTCGTCCGACAAGGGCATCGAGCACGTCATCGACGCGCTCCCGACGATCCTTTCGCACTACCCCGACGCCGTCTACATCATCCTCGGCGCAACGCACCCGCACGTCGTCGAGCGCCAGGGCGAGATCTACCGGCTCATGCTCGAGGATCGCGCCAAGCGGCTCGGCGTCGACGGCAACGTCATCTTCCACAACCGCTTCGTGAGCCTGTCGGAGCTCTCCGAGTTCCTCGCCGCGGCCGACATCTACATCACGCCGTATCTGAACCCCGAGCAGATCACCTCGGGGACGCTGGCCTACGCGCTCGGCGCGGGGAAGGCCGTGATCTCCACGCCGTACGCCTACGCCAAAGAGCTGCTCGCCGACGGGCGGGGGATTCTCGTGCCGTGGAAGGATCCGTCGGCCATCGCCGCGGAGATCGTCGGACTGCTCGACGACCCGGAGAAGGCCCTCGGCCTGCGAAAGGCCGCCGCCGCGCATGGGCGGTCCATGCTGTGGCCTGCCGTCGCCCACTCCTACCTGCGCTCGTTCGAGCGCGCCCGCTCCGAGAATTCGCAGCGGCTGCGCACGGCCTTCCGGGCCAGCACCCTGGCAACGCGCCCCATCGATCTGCCGGAAGTCAATCTCGACCACGTCGAGATCATGACCGACGACACCGGCATGCTGCAGCACGCCTTGTTCAACGTGCCGCGCTACGACGAAGGCTATTGCCTCGACGACAACGCCCGCGCGCTGCTGCTGATGACGCTCCTCGAAGACGCCGGATCGGACGATCCCAAAGTCGTGCACGCGCTGGCGTCGCGCTACATGGCATTCGTCAGCGACGCCTTCAACCGCCCGCTGGGACGCTTCCGGAACTTCATGTCGCACGCGCGGCATTGGCGCGAAGAGCAGGGATCCGAGGATAGCCACGGCCGCGCGCTGTGGGCCCTCGGCACGGTCGTGGGATGCTCCGCCGACCCGGGGCGGTACAGTCTGGCCGGGACCCTGTTCCATGCCGCGCTCCCGGCAGTGTCGATCTTCAGCAGCCCGCGGGCCTGGGCATACACGCTGCTGGGGATCGAGCGATACCTGCACGCCTTCGCCGGCGATCGCATCGTGCAAGCGGCCGGCAAAGCGATCGCGGAGCGCCTGCTGGCGCTTTTCCGCCGCACCGATCAACCGGAATGGCCGTGGTGCGAGAACCGCGTCACGTACTGCAACGCGCGGCTTCCGCAGGCGATGATCGCCACGGCATCGTGGACCGGCCATGCGGAGATGCTGGCCACCGGCCTTCGTTCCCTGGAATGGCTGATGACGATCCAGCGCACGCCGGACGGCTACTTCGCTCCCATCGGAACGAGAGGCTTTTTCGAACGGGGGATGCAAGCGGCGGTGTTCGATCAGCAGCCGGTCGACGCCTGCGCCACGGTCTCCGCCTGCATGCAGGCGTTTCGGGCCACCGGAGATCATCGGTGGAGCGAGCACGCCCGGCGCGCCTTCACCTGGTTTCTCGGTCAGAACCAGTTGCAGCAGGCGCTCTACGACCCGCTCTCCGGCGGTTGCCGCGATGCGCTGCACGTCGATCGGATGAACGAGAACGAGGGGGCGGAGTCGACGCTCTCGTTCCTCCTCTCGCTGATGGACATGCGCGCGGACGAGGTGCGCTGGAACGCCCTGCAGATCCCGGTTGCTGAACCGGCCGAGGAAGTCATGGCCGTCAGCTCGGGAACGGCTTGAACTACGAAACGCTATTCCGCCGCAGCGAGAGCAATCCCATCCTGACGGCGAAGGACTGGCCGTACCCCGTGCACACGGTCTTCAACGCCGGGGCGACGCTGCTGCGCGACGGCACGACGCTGCTGCTCTGCAGGGTCGAAGATCGCCGCGGGCACTCGCATCTCTCCGCCGCGCGGTCGGCGGACGGGATCGGGAACTGGGTCATTGACACGGAGCCGACGCTTCGCGCCGATCCCGAAAATCGCCCCGAGGAGCTGTGGGGGATCGAGGACGCGCGCATCACGTTCGTGCCGGAGATCGACCGGTACGCCATCGCCTATACCGCCTTCGGAAAGGGCGGCCCGGGCGTCTCGCTGGCGCTGACCGAGGACTTCGTCGCCTTCGAACGATGCGGGGTGGTGATGCAGCCCGACGACAAGGATGCCGCGCTGCTGCCGCGCCGCGTCGACGGCATGTTCGCGCTCGTGCACCGTCCCCTGGCCGACTCCGGATCGCACGTCTGGATCTCGTATTCGCCCGATCTGCGGAGCTGGGGCGGCCATCGAATGATGCTGCAGGCCCGGCGCGGCGGGTGGTGGGACGCGAACAAGATCGGGCTTTCGCCGCCCCTGATCGAGACCGAGCGCGGCTGGCTGATGCTCTACCACGGCGTCCGCTCGACGGCGGCCGGATGTCTCTATCGCCTCGGCGTGGCGCTCTTCGATCTCGCGCAGCCCGAGCGGCTCCTCCTACGCGGCGACGAGTGGATCTTCGGACCGGAAGCGCCCTACGAGACGCACGGCGACGTTGCCTACGTCACCTTCCCGTGCGGTACGACCGTCGGCGCCGACGGCGATACGTTGAATCTCTACTACGGCGCGGCGGACACCTGCATTGGCCTGGCCACCGGCAGCATCCGCGGGATTCTGCAGTGGCTGGACTCGCACGGGAGCGCATAGCCGGCGCGGGCTACTTCTTGTCCTTCTTCGGCTTCTTGATTTCTTTACGGGAGTTCTTTCCTTTGGCCATCTCGTCCTCCTGCTTCGTATGGTAGCGCGAGCTCCGGTCCACTCGATGTAGATATCGGACCGGGCGTCCGTCGCGAGCATGCGCGCGGGCTCTACGAGGCTTGGAAGCGGCGGGCGATCAGCAACTCAAAGGTTACGCTGCCTCGATGCCTCCCCATTCAGCGCTGCCGGTCGCCGAGCCGGTTCTTCCCCTGCTCTCTCGCGATTTGCCGCTTGGCCGCGACTGGCGCTACGAACTGAAGTTCGATGGCTTCCGCGGCATGCTCTATCTCGACCGCGGCGCGGCGAGCTTCCGCTCGAAGACGAAGCGGCCGATGCCGCGCTTCGCCGATCTCGCGGCCCGCGTGGCCGCGGAGCTGCGCGCCGGCGACGCCATCCTCGACGGCGAGATCGTCGTGATGGGGAAGCGCGGGCCGGAGTTCAACGCCCTGCTCTTCCACCGCGGCGTGCCACAGTTCGCGGCCTTCGACCTCGTCTGGCTGAACGGCCGCGACCTCCGCACCTGGCCGTACGAGACGCGCAAGGCGGCGCTGCGGCGGCTCGTGCGCGGGCATCGCTGGGTCTCGTTCATCGAAAGCCACAGCGAGGCGGAGCTGTTCGACGTCGTGAGCGGGATGGATCTCGAGGGCGTCGTGGCCAAGCGCCGCGGCGAGCCGTACACACCGCAGGCGCGGTGGATCAAAGTCAAGAACCGCGATTACTCGCAGGCCGTCGGGCGGTGGCTATACTTTCGCCGATGAGGCGTCTCTACAAGTTCGTTGAACGCCTCCTCCCCTTCGTCGACGTCCTCGTTTTCCCGTTCGTCTATCCCGCCGCGCTGCTGCTCAAAGCCATCCGCCGCGGCGGCGTGCAGCGCATGCCGCTGTCGAAGCGGGCCCTGCTCAGCGTCGGCGTCTTTCCGATCCGCAATCATTACTACGAGCCGCAGTTCGACGGCTTCGAATCGGGCGCCGAGGTCCGCGAGCTTCCCGGCATCGATTGGAATGCCGGCCGGCAACTGCAATTCCTCGACTCCTTCGACTACGCGGACGAGATCCGCGCCGTCTTCGCGCGTTGGAACCGGAAGCCGGCGTTCGATCTCGACAACGACGCCTTCGCGCCCGGCGACGCCGAGATCTGGTACAGCGTCGTGCGCTCGCGAAAGCCGCGCGCGATCATCGAGATTGGCAGCGGCCATTCAACGCTCCTCGCCGTGCGGGCCGTCGAGATGAACCGCGCGGAAGATCCCGGCTACAGCTGCCGGCACGTCTGCATCGAGCCGTACGAAGCGCCGTGGCTCGAGAGCACCGGCGTGACCGTGATGCGCGAAAAAGTCGAGCGCGTCCCGCCGGACGCGTTCCGTGCTCTCGGCGCGAACGACCTGCTCTTCATCGACTCGTCGCACGTCATCCGCCCGCGTGGCGACGTGGTGACCGAGTACCTGCAGATCCTGCCGTCGCTCAATGCCGGCGTCCTCGTGCACATCCACGACATCTTTTCGCCGCGCGGCTATCCCGACGCCTGGACCAAAGACAAAGTCCTTTTTTGGAACGAGCAGTATTTGCTGGAAGCCTTTCTCACGCACAACCGCGACTGGGAAATCGTCGCCGCGCTGAACTACCTCCACCACGCGTACTACGACCGTCTGAAAGCGCGATGCCCGTTCCTGAAGCCGGAGCACGAGCCGGGCTCCTTCTACCTCACGAAAGCAGCAGCTCCAAATCCTCGGCCGTGATCTGGCGCAGGATGCTGTTCTCCTCGCCGACGATGGCGTCCGCGAGCGAGCGTTTGCTGTCCTGCAGCAGGAGGATCTTCTCCTCGATCGTGTCGCGCGCCACCAGGCGGTAGGCGACGACGTTGCGGGTCTGGCCGATGCGGTGGGCGCGGTCGATGGCCTGCGCCTCCACGGCCGGGTTCCACCAGGGGTCGAGGAGGAAGACGTACTCTGCCGCGGTGAGATTCAGGCCGAGGCCGCCGGCCTTGAGGCTGATGAGGAACACCGGCACGCGCTCGTCTTCCTGGAAGCGCTTCACCTGCGCGGCGCGGTCGCGGGTCTGGCCGTCGATGTAGGCGTACTCGATCCCGCGCTGCTCCATGCCCTCGCGCACGATCGACAGCAGCGACGTGAATTGCGAGAAGACGAGGACCTTGTGCCGCTCGTCGAGCAGGATGGGCAGCTCCTCGAAGAGCGTGTCGAGCTTCGCCGCGGCGTCGCCGCGCAGCGCCGCGTTGACCAGTCCGGGGTGGCACGCCGCCTGGCGCATGCGCAGCAGGGCCTCGAGGATGTGGATCTTCGACGTCCCCAGCCCCTTCTCGGCGACGCGGGTGAGGAGGGTGGTGCGGTAGTAGTCGCGCAGCTCGTCGTAGAGCTTGCGCTGCTTCGGCTCGAGCTCGCACCAGGTCGTCTGCTCGACGCGCGCGGGGAGCTCCGGCGCGACCTGGGATTTTGTCCTGCGCAGGATGAAGGGCCGCACGGTGCGCGCCAGCATGGCCCGCGACTCGGCGGCCTCGGGCGTGCGTTTTCCGGCCTCGCGCAGCAGCGCCGTCACGCGCGTCGACTTCGCGCGCAGCATGCCGGGGTTGAGGAACTCGAAGAGACTGGCCAGCTCGCCGAGGTGGTTCTCGACGGGCGTGCCGGTGAGGGCCAGGCGATGGCGCGCGCGCAGCAGCGCAGCAGCCTTCGCGGCCTGGCTCGAAGCGTTCTTGATGGCCTGCGCTTCGTCGAGGATGACGTAGTCGAACTCGACGCCGGCCATCCGCTCGACCTCGCGGCGCAGCAGCGCGTACGTGGTGAGGACGACGTCGTATTCGCCGAAGTGCTCGGTGGTCGGCAGGCGGTCGGGGGCGGCGTGATCGAGGACGCGCAGCTCGGGCGTGAAGCGCGCGGCCTCCGCTTTCCAGTTGAAGACGACGGAGCGCGGCACGACCACGAGCGACGGACGGCGGTCCTCGGCGCGGCGGCGCTGGTCGAGCAGGGCCAGGACCTGGATGGTCTTGCCGAGGCCCATGTCGTCGGCGAGACAGCCGCCGAAGCCGAGGTCGCGGAGGAAGGAGAACCACCCGAGGGCGTCGCGCTGATACGGACGGAGCGTGCCGCGGAACGACCGCGGCGGCTCCTCGGCCTCGAGGACGACGTCGAGGATCTTGCGCCGGGCGCGGTCGAAGACTTCGTCGAAGGAGACGCTCTGCCGCGTGGCCAGAAGGGCGTCGAGCAGGACGATCTGATTTCGGCGGAAGCGGAGTCCTTCCTCGCGCTCCTCGAAGGCGGTGGCGAGGAAGGGCTCGAGCTGCTCGCGCCACTCGGGGCGGATCATGCCGAGCTTGCCGTCGCCGAGGCGGACGAAGGCGTCGCCTTTGCGCAGTGCGGTGAGGAGGCGCGGCAGGCGCACGCGCTCGTCGCCGAAGGTGGCGGAGGCGTGGAGGTCGAACCAGTCGATGCCGCTGCGCAGGGAGAGATCGAGCTCGCCGAAGCCGGCGTACGTCCCTTCCAGGCCGCGCACTTCCCAGCCGGCGGCGATGAGCGTGGGGATGGCCTCGGCCAGACGGGCGCGGGGGATCGACAGCGAGTCCTGGAACTTCATGAAGCCGGCGTCCCACAGCGCGTCGAGCAGGCGCGATTCCGCCGCGGCGTCGCGCATGACGATGCTCTTCTCCGATTCGTCCCACAGCGCCCGCGTCCGGGTGAGGGCGTTGGCAATGGTGCCGTCATAGTCGAAGGTGGCCACGGCTTCGCAGACGAGGTCCCACGCGCGGTCGCGAATGTCGACGACGGCGTGCGGGGCGACGCGCCGCTCCTGCCAGGCCACCTCGGCCGGCCACTCGAGCGGAAGCGAGGAGCCGGACGTCGCCACGGTCTTGAAGAAGGCGTTGATCTCCCGCTCCGGAATCTCCACGGTGTCGCGGCGGAGCAGCGAAGCCCAGGCATGCGTCTCCTCGTCGGCGAAGCGCGCGATGGTGTCGCGAAAGATCACGAAGCCGCCGCGCGTAATGGCCAGGGCGTCGCGGACGGGCACGGTCTCGTCGCCGCGATGCAGGAAGCCCGTCAGGACGTACTTCCCGACGCGGGCATCGGCACGGACGACGAGACGCCACGGCTCGCCGTCGTCGAAGGCCACGTTCGGTGTGTATTCGCCCTTGCCGATGCGGATCCAGAGCCGGCCGCTGGCGACGAGCTTCGGCACGAGAAAGTCGGCCGCCGGCCAGGAGATGGACTGATGCGGATCGATGATGCCGAAGGCGTAGCGCGACAGCATCGCCAACACCTCGCGGTCGACGCGGTCGGGGAGGCGGTCGATCGCGGCGTGGGAGAGGCGCAGTTGCTGCGGCTTCCCGAGCTCGCCGCTCTTCTTTTGCGTGCGCGCGGAGATCTCGACGGAGACGTCGATCATCGATGTCGCCGGCTCGACGACCCAGATGATCTCCGAGGGGATGTGCTCGCCGTCGCCGCCGCCGAGCGGAAGGAGCGTCGTCGAGATCTGCGAGCGCCAGCGGCTCGGCGGCGGGGTCCTCCGCCGCGGCGCGGGCTCCTCGTCATAGTCGACGAGGAGGTCATCGACCGGGCCGGGAAAGGCGACGCGGCGCGCGGCGCATTCGACCAGCGTCGCCCAGATGTGCTTGCAGACGTCGAGGTTCTCGTCGAAGTAGGGACAGGTGCACGACGTCCACAGCGCGCGATCGTCGTAGCGAAGGTTGATCAGGTAGTCGTCGCTGCCGCTGACCGAGGCGGAGACCGGGTCGTTGTCGGCGCGCTGCCGCCGCAGATGGACCGCGCCGCGATGCGCGTAGGCAGTCCCGCGCTGCCGCACCTGGACCGGGACGAACTGCTCGAGAGAGGAAAGGACGAGGACACTCACGAGAACCGCTGATTCTACCTCGGCGGAGAGTCGATCAGCGGGTTCAAGAGGACGTCTTTTGTGATCGTCGTGGTACAAAGCCTGCGATGCGCAAGACCGTCCGTATTGCCGCTGCTCTTCTCTTCCTCCTCGCTCTTCCGCTCGCCGCCCAATGGACCTCGATCGGCGACATGCCTGCGCCGTCGCGGCAGGGGAGCTCGCTGCGCTTCGACAACGGCAAGGCAGTGGCGGTGGTCACGGCGCTGTCGGCCGAGGTCATTCGGGTGCGGGTCTCGCCGGGGCGGGAGGGGCGGGATCATTCCTACGCGGTCGTCAATCGCGACCTCGGCGCGCCCGGCGCGACGCTCGTGGCCGGCACGACGACGTCGACGATCACCACGCCGGCGCTGCGCGTCGTCATCACCCATGCGCCGTTCCGCGTCAGCTTCTCCACCGCGGACGGCAACTCGCTCGACGAGGACCGCGGCACGGCCATGAACGGCGGCGCCATCCGGGTCTGGAAGCGCCTTCGCGACGACGAGCACGTCTACGGCCTGGGCGAGAAGATCGGACCGCTGGACAAGCGCGGATGGAAGCTCGGCGGCTACAGCTTCACGAACTGGAACAGCGACACCTTCGGCTACGACGCCAGCACCGACCCGATCTACGTCTCCGTCCCGTTCTACATCGACCTGCGCCACGGCGTCGCCTACGGCGTCTTCCTCGACAACACCTTCCGCAGCAACGTCGACATCGGACATCAGTCCGAGGGCGTGCTCTCCTTCGGCGCCGACGGCGGCGCGCTCGACTACTACTTCATCTTCGGCCCGGAGCCGAAGAGGGTCCTGGAGCGCTACACGGCGCTGACGGGCCGCATGCCGCTGCCGCCGCTATGGGCCCTCGGCTATCATCAGTGCCGCTACAGCTATTACCCGGAGTCGGTGGTGCGCTTCATCGCCGAGAACTTCCGCGTGCGGCACATCCCGGCCGACGTGATCTGGCTCGATATCCACTACCAGGACAAATACAAGCCCTTCACGTGGGACAAGAAGCGCTTCCCCGATCCGGCGAAGATGCTCGGCGATCTGCGCGCGGAGGGGTTCCGCGTCGTCACGATCGTCGATCCCCATCCGCCGCGGGAAAAAGGATACGCACCGTACGAAAGCGGGCTGGCGGGCGATCACTTCGTGAAGAATCCCGACGGCTCGATTTACGCGGCGCCGGTCTGGCCGTCGAAGGCGGAGGACGGCGACGCGCCCGACTGGTCGAAGCCGCCCGGAACGCTGAGTGTCTTTCCCGATTTCAGCAAGCCGGCGGCGCGGGCGTGGTGGGGCGGGCTCTATGCCGATTTCGTCAACGCCGGCGTGGCCGGAATCTGGAACGACATGAACGAGCCGGCGGTGTTCGACACGGCCAGCGGGACGATGCCGCTCGACGTCCGCCACGACAACGAGGGCTCGCCGACCGACCACCGCGAGATCCACAACGTCTACGGCATGCTCATGAGCCGCGCCACGTACGAGGGCCTTCTCCGTCTCCGTCCGAACGCGCGTCCATTCCTGCTGTCGCGCGCGTCGTTCGCCGGCGGGCAGCGCTACACGGCGTTGTGGCCCGGCGACAACACGAGCAACTGGGCGCATCTGCGCGGCAGCGTGCCGATGCTCCTGGGCCTGGGCATGTCGGGATTCCCATTCGTCGGCAGCGACATCGGCGGCTTCGTCGGCGCGCCGAGCGCGGAGCTCTTCACGCGCTGGCTGCAAGCGGGCGTGTTCTATCCGTTCATGCGGACGCACACGATGTTCGGCTCGCCCGATCAGGAGCCGTGGTCGTACGGGACGGAGCACGAGGCCCTGAACCGCAGCGCCATCGAGCTGCGCTACCGCCTGCTGCCGGAGATCTACAACGCCATGAACGAGGCAGCGGAGACGGGCGTGCCGGCCATGCGGCCGCTGCTGCTCGACTTTCCCGCCGACGAGCGGACGTACGGGACCGACGACGAGATCCTCTTCGGCTCCGATCTTCTCGTGGCGCCGGTGCTCGAGGAAGGGGCGCGCTCGCGCGGCGTCTATCTGCCGGCGGGGGAGTGGTACGACTTCTGGAGCGGCGCGAAATTCACGGGACCGGTCGGCGTGGACGTGCCGGTGACGATGGCCTCGATCCCGATCTTCGTCCGCGGCGGCTCGTTCGTCTTCTCGCAGCCGGTCGTGCAGCATACCGGCGAGATGCCGGGGCAGCCGCTCGAAGTGACGTTGTTCCCGGCCGCGTCGTCGGAGCGCTGGCTCTACGAGGACGACGGCAGCAGCCTCGACTACCGCCGCGGCGCTTTCGTCCGGCGCCGCTTCGCCGCGCGCCGCGACGCCGCCGGCACGACGATCGAGATCGGCGCGCCGAACGGCTCGTACCGGCCGAAAGGGCGTCCGCTCGTGCTCACGCTGCGAGGACAGCTGAGCGCGTCGCGCGTGCTCGTCAACGGGACGCCGGCGGCCTTCACGACGAAAGAGGGGTCGGCGACCGTGACGATCGCCGACCCCTTCGAGAGAGTCGAAATTCGGATCGAGAACTGATTAGAAGAGGTACCGTCCGCCGATCTGGATCTGTCGCTCCGTGTTGTTGATCGTCGAGAGCAATTGTCCGAAGCGTGGATCGTCCGGATTGCTGACCGGCTGGCCGTACTGCTTCCAGTCGAAGATGTTGAAGCCCTCGATGCGGATCTGGAACTGGCCGCGGCCGGGGACGCCGATGTTCTTGAAGAGGCCGAGGTCGACCGTGTGGTAGCCGCGTCCGCGGAAGGCGTTGCGGCCGCCGACTCGCGCGCCGCTGTTGTTGTATTCGGAGTACGGAAGGGCGCTCTGCACCGTGATCACGGAGTTCGCTCCCCATCCGCCGAGCAGCGCATTTCCCCTCGCCCACGGAAGCTCGTACGTGCCGGCCACGGTGAAGCGATGGCGCACGTCGTAGTCGGCGGGGCCGTAGTCGGCGCTGAGGTCGCAGTGCTTCAGCGGGTTTCCGCAGTTCGTATCGGTGGGCGAGCCGCCCCGCGAGGGGTTGCCGGGGAAGAAGCCCGGACCGTCGTTGCGGGCGTTGCCGAACGTATACGAGGCGAGATAGGAAAGGCCGTACTCGGTGCGTTGCCGCAGCGATGCCTGCAGGGCGTCGTACCTGGCCTGGCCGATGTATTCGATGACGGTGAGGCGCGTGTTCACGGCGCCGCCGAAGCCGGCCGACGAAAGGACCGTGGCCAGGTTGTTGGCGCGCGTGCCGACGTAGGACAGCATCGCTGAAGTCGATTTCGTCAGCTCGTACTGGCCGCCGAGACTCCACTCGCGCACGCGCGGCGTCTTGCTGTCGCTCGGGATGTAGACGATGCCCGAGCCCTGGGGAAGATCGGGACTGTTCGGATTGACCGGCGTCGGCAGCGGGATCGGATCCCACAGGTGGACGTTCGCGCCCGGACCGGAGAAACGGAACTCCGTGACCACCGCGGGCGGATTCTCGGTGAGCTCGTTGTCGATGCCGCCGCGGTCGGGGGAGAAGAAGACGCCGTAGGCGCCGCGGACCGACGTGCGGTCGTTGAGCAGGTAATTGAAGCCGAGGCGGGGGCCGAAGTTCCTCCGGTTCGTATCGAGTGTGGAGCGCGACGCGCCGTTCTGTCCCGGGATCACCAGCGTCTGCGTGACCGGGTCGTAGTTGGCGAGGCGGTTGTTCTTCTCGTAGTACGGAGTGAGGAGGTCCCATCGCAGTCCGAGGTTGAGGGTGAGGTTCGGGTTGACGTGCCAATCGTCCTGCGCGAACAGCGCGTTTTCCCAGCTGATGGTGTCGCGCTGCACGAAGCCGGGCTCGCCGGTCGCGGTGAAGTTCGTCGTGCCGATCAGCATGTCCGCGACTTCGTAGCCGGTGTAGCCGGGGGAGAAGCCGAAGGCGTCGCGGTAGAAGTAGAAGCCCTTGCCGAAGCGGGTGCGATCCTGCTCCATGGAGCGGCGCAGGGCCGTGCCGCCGAACTTGACGGTGTGCGGTCCGCTGAGCCAGGTCACGCTGTCGGTGAACTGCGTGGTCTTCTCGCGAATGGTGTACTGGCCGAAGTCGCCGAGGTACTCGATATACGTGCCGTCGCCGCCGCCGATCAGGGAGATGCCGTTGGAGAGGTTGATGCCGCCCGGTCCGCCGATTCCGATCGCGGCATTCTGGTTCTCGCCGAAGCCGACGGGGAGGAAGCCGTACTGGAAATTGGCCACGCCGATGCGGGCCTCGTTGACCACGTTGGCGTTGAAGATGTGCGTGTCGCCGAGGCGCAGCGTGTGGCCCTTGTGGAAGGACTGGCCGGCGCCGAAGCCGGCCTGGAAGCCGGGGATTCGTCCCGGATCCGAGAACTTGTCGTCCCAGCGGCTGCCGCTGAGGAAGGCCTGGTTCTTGGCGCTGAAGGTCTGATCGAGGCGCCCGTCGAAGTCATTGAAGTCGTCGCGTTTCTGCCGCTGCGTCAGGTAATTGTGGATGACGCCGGCGCGGGTCGGCGGCGGATACGCGTTCAGGTAGGCTCGGGCGACGGCGTTGATCATGTTCGGGGGGATGACGTTGCCGGAGAACGGCTGGCCCGTCGTCGGGTCGTAGATGATCACCGGCGCGGAGAGGCCGCTCACCGCCGGGTTGAGCAGCTCGGAGAAATCGCCCATGCGCATCTTCGCCGTCGGAACGGTGACGTAGTTCCCGACTTCGATCGGGATGCTGTTCCGCAGCCCGTGATAGCTGCCGAAGAAGAAGGTGCGGTCGCGGAGGATCGGCCCGCCCGCGGTCAGGCCGAAGTCGTTGTTGTTGAACTCCGGCTTCGTCGCCGCGAAGGCCGGGGTGGCGGCCAGGCCGTGCGGGCGATAGAAGTCGTAGACGCTGCCCTTGACATCGTTCGTGCCGCTCTTGATGACGAGGTTCTGGATCGCGCCGCCGGCGCGGCCGTACTCGGCGGGGGCGTTGGTGGTGATGACGGAGAACTCGCGGATCGTCTCCGGCGAGGGGACGTAGGCGATGCTGTTGGTGAGGATCTGGTTGTTGTCGACGCCTTCGATGAGGTAGTTGTTGAACTGCTCGCGCAGCCCGTTGACGGAGAGGGCCGTGCCGCCGAACTCGGAATAGCGGAAGGTCTCCGCGTCAGTGCCGGCGCCGCCGCCCGAGGCGTTGCTGCCGGGGATGCCGCGCGTCACGCCGGGGACCAGCGTGGCCAGCTGCGTGAAGTTGCGGCCGTTGAGGGGCATGTTCTCCACGGTCTTGGCGTCGATGAGCGTGGCGATCTGCGACGTCGTCTTGTCGATGACCGGCGCGGTGGCGGTGACGGTCACCGTCTCCGAGACCGTCCCGAGCCTCATCTTGAAGTCCATGCGCGCCACCTGGCCGACCGTGAGCGCGAGGGAGACGGTCTGGGTGGAGAAGCCGCTCAGCTCGACGGTGACTCTGTAATCGCCGACCGGCAGCGCGGCGATGGTGTAGGCGCCGCGGGCGTCGGTGACGTCGCTGCGGGAGTTGTTCGTGCCGGTATTCAGCGCGGTGACGGTCACGCCCGGAAGCGCGCTGCCGCTGCCGTCCGTCACGTTGCCTTCCAGACGCGCCGTCGGCGTCTGAGCCACCAGGGGGAGTGAGATGCCGAGAACGACGAGGACAAGGAACGACTTGAGGAGAATGGAGCGCTTCATGATTCCTCCCGTGCGCGTTCGTTGGTGTTTGTCGATAAATATAGCCTAGTGGAGGCGCCATGTGCCGCTGCTGTGCGCGGGCATGGAGATCGTCCAGGCCCCGGAGGTCCCCGCCGGCGTGCCGGCGCCGCCGTCGGCGTAGAGCGTTTCCAGCGCGCCGGCGCTCAGGGCGAGCGGGCCGGCGGTCGTTGCCGCGGCGCCGAGGTTGTGCACGACCAGGACGCGCTCGTCGCCGGAGCTGCGGACGAAGACGAGGAGCTGCGCGCCGGCGTCGAGCGGAACGATGTCGCCGCGCAGCAGCGCCGCGGAGCGCTTCCGCGCCGCGATCCAGTTGCGGTAGTACGACAGCAGCGACTGCGGATCGCCGATCTCCGCGGCGACGTTCGCGGTCGTCGTCCCGGCGGAGTAGGGGAACCACGGCGTGCCAGTGCTGAAACCGCCCGACGGCGTCCAGGCCATCGGCGTCCGCTTCGATTCGTCCGCGGTGGTGGGGCCGTTCTGCATCCCCACTTCCTCGCCGTAGTAGAGGAACGGCGCGCCGGGGAGGGTGAGGAGGATCGCCGCCGCGTTGCGCAGCTTGCCGGAATCGCCGTGCAGCACGGTGGCGATGCGCGTCTGGTCGTGGTTCGTGAGAAAGGGCGCGTCGATGAAGCCTTGCGGATACGCGGCGAGCTCCTGGCGCAGCGTGCTCACGATCTGGCTGCTGTTGGCGCCGTTTACGCCGTCGATGACTGCCGAGGCCAGCGGGAAGTTGAAGTTCATGGTCAGGTCGTCGGCGTAGTAGCGGGCCAGGTTCACGACGTCGGTGGTGTTCTCGGCGACGAGGACCGACTCCGGCTTGGCGCGGCGCACCTCGGCGGCGAAGTCTTTGAGGACCTGGTGCGTCTCTGCCGTGTCGGACTGGCCGGCGCCGGGGCCGGTCTCGACGAGGTAGCGCGTGGCGTCGAGGCGGAAGCCGTCGGCGCCCTGGCCGAGCCAGTAGCGCGCCAGGCGGAACATCTCGTCCTTCACCGCCGGCGTGCGGTAGTTGAGGTCGGGCATGCCGCTCCAGAAGACGCCGTAGTAGTACGCGCCGTTGAGCGGATGCCACGACGGATCGCCGCCCCACGGCTGCCTCCAGCCCGGATCGGTGGCGCTCCAGACGTACCAGTCGCGCTTGGCCGAGGTGGGCGACGACGCGGAATCGAGGAACCACGGATGCTGCGAGCTGGTGTGGTTCATGACGAAGTCGAGGATGACGCGAATGCCCCTCTGATGGGCCTCGGCGAGAAAGCGATCGAAGTCGGCCTTCGTGCCGTACTCCTTCTCGATGGCCTCGTAGTTCGTCGTGTCGTAGCCGTGATAGCTCGGCGACTCGAAGATCGGCGTGAGCCAGAGCGCGTCGACGCCGAGATCGTTCTTGAGATAGTCGAGCTTCGCGGTGATCCCGTTCAGATCGCCGATGCCGTCGCCGTCCGTGTCGGAGAAGCTGCGCACGAAAATCTCGTAGAAGACCGCGCCGCGCGCCCACTCGTGGTTCCACGGCTGCGCCGGCAGGGCCGCGCGGCGGCGGGCGGTGAGCGCCGGCGCCGAGGCGCAGGAGACGAGGAGGACGACGACGACCGCGAGCCGTTTCATCACGAGTGCCGATATTATGGACGGCAAAGGAGCGAACGATGAAGAACGTGCTGGCGCTCGGCGCCATCCTGCTCGCAGCCTCGTGCGTGAAGGGACCGGAGGCGACGTCGACCTCGGCGACGGCGCCCGCGACGGCGCACGCCGGCCCGGTGCGCATCGGCTTCTCGATGGACACGCTGAAGGAAGAGCGCTGGCAGCGCGACAAGGAGATGGTGGAGCGGCGGGCCAAGGAAGTCGGCGCGGTGCTCGACGTCCAGGTGGCCAACGGCGACGACGCCGTGCAGACGAAGCAGGCCGACAACATGCTCACCAAGGGCGTGGACGTCCTCATCGTCGCCCCGCACAACGGCGAGATCGCCGCGTCGATCGTCGACGCCGCCCACCGCAAGGGCGTGCCGGTCATCTCCTACGATCGCCTCATCCGCAACGCCGACGTCGACCTCTACGTCTCCCACCAGGTCGAGCGCATCGGCGAGATGCAGGCCGAGTACGCCCTGCAGCACGTGCCGAAAGGGAGCTATCTCCTCATCGGCGGCTCGCCGACGGATTACAACGCCATCCTTCTGCGCAAAGGGCAGATGAAGGTGCTGCAGCCGGCCATCGACCGCAAGGACGTCAAGATCATCTCCGACCAGTTCGCGCGCGAGTGGAAGGCGGAGGAGGCGCTGCGCCTCACCGAGGACGCCCTGACGCGGACGGACAAGAAGATCGACGCCATCGTGGCCTCGAACGACGGCACCGCCGGCGGCGCCGTCTCCGCGCTGGAAGCCGCCGGTCTGGCCGGCAAAGTGCTGGTCACCGGACAGGACGCGCAGAAGGACGCTCTGCAACGGATCGTCAAGGGGACGCAGACGATGACGATCTACAAGCCGATCAAACCGCTCGCCGACGCCGCCGTCGACGCCGCCATCAAGCTGGCGAAGAAAGAGCCGGTCGACGCCAAGGACAAGGTCAACAACGGCAAGAAGGACGTGCCGTCGATCCTGATCACACCGATCGCCGTGGACAAGAACAACGTCGATACGACGGTGATCAAGGACGGGTACCACACGCACGCGGATATTTACGGGCAGTGACGATGCCCGCGCCTCTCCTCGAGATGCGCCAAATCACCAAGCGCTTCCCCGGCGTGCTGGCGCTCGACCGAGTCTCGTTTGACGTGCAAGCGGGCGAGGTCCACGCCCTCGTCGGTGAGAACGGCGCCGGCAAGTCGACGCTGATGAAAATCCTCGGCGGCGTCTATCAGTCGTACGACGGCGAGATCCGCATCGGCGGCCAGCTCCAGCGCTTCGCCGGCGTGCGCGAGGCCGAGGACGCCGGCATCGCCGTCGTCCACCAGGAGCTGTCGCTCGTCCCCGAGTTTTCCATCGCCGAGAACGTCTTCCTCGGCCGCGAGCCGCGCCGCCTCGGCGTGATCCGCGGCGAGGAGATGCGCAGCCGCGCCCAGCGCGGCCTCGATCAACTTCGCCTCAAGCTCGACGCCCACACGCCCGCCGGCTTCCTCGGCATCGGGCAGCAGCACCTCGTCGAGATCGCCAAGGCCCTCACGCACGAGGCGCGCATCCTCGTGCTCGACGAGCCGACGGCGGCGCTCACGGAGAGCGAGGCCGAGGTCCTCTTCGGCATCCTCGGCAGGCTGCGCGCCGACGGCGCCGCCATCATCTACATCTCCCACAAGCTCGACGAGGTCTTCCGCCTCGCCGACCGCATCACCGTCCTGCGCGACGGGCGCACCGTCGGCACGAACGCGAAGTCGGAGATCGACACGCAACAGCTGATCGCGCTCATGGTCGGACGCGAGGTCGCCGACATCTTCCCCGAATCACACCGCCTCCCCGGCGACGTCGTCTTCGAAGCCCGCGGCGTCACCGTCGAAGACCCGAACGTGCGCGGCAAGCTCCTCGTCGACGACGTCAGCATCGCCGTCCGCCGCGGCGAGGTCCTCGGCATCGCCGGCCTCGTCGGCGCGGGACGGAGCGAGTTGATGATGGCCATCTTCGGCGCGCATCCGGGCCGCAGGCGCGGCGACTTCTTCGTCGCCGGCGCGCCGGTGGCAATCGATCAGCCGTCCGAGGCCATCGCCGCCGGCATCGGCTTCGTCACCGAGGACCGCAAGCGCTTCGGACTGCTGCTCGACCACACCATCGTCACCAACCTGACCTTGGCCGCGCTGAAGCGGATCTCCGGACCGCTCGTCACCGACGTCGACGCCGAGACCGCCGCGGGCGAGCGCTCCATGAAGGAGCTGCGCATCAAGGCCCGCTCCGTCTTCACCATCGTCGGCACGCTGTCGGGCGGCAACCAGCAGAAGGTCGTCCTGGCGAAGTGGCTGCTGACGAATCCGAAGGTGCTGTTTCTCGACGAGCCGACGCGCGGCATCGACGTCGGCGCGAAGCAGGAGATCTACATGCAGATCAACCGCCTGGCCGCGGAGGGCATGGCCATCGTTCTCGTCTCGTCGGAGCTCCCCGAGGTCCTCGGCCTTTCCGACCGCGTGCTCGTCCTGCACGAGGGGCGCATCACCGGCGAGTTCCGGCGCGACGAGGCCGCGGCCGAGGCGGTCATGGCGGCGGCGACAGGACAGGTGCGGCGATGACGGCGATCGACGCGGCCGACGACACTCCGCGCCGCTGGCGCATCTCCGGCGACGTCCTGCGCGCCTACACGATGGTCTTCGCCCTCATCGCGATCTGGATCTTCTTCGCGGTGCGCACGGAGAACGCGCTGTTCCTCCATCCCGGCAACCTCGCCAACCTGCTGAAGCAGATGTCGGTCACCGGCGTGCTCGCCGTCGGCATGCTCTTCGTCATCATCGCCCGGCAGATCGATCTCTCCGTCGGATCGCTCGTCGGCCTGGCCGGCGGCGTGGCCGCGATGTCGCAGGGATGGGGCTTGCTTCCGTCGCTGGCGGCGGCGCTCGCCGTCGGCATCGTGGTCGGCGCGCTGCAGGGAGCACTCGTCGCCTACGGGAACATCCCCGCGTTCATCGTCACGCTCGGCGGCCTGCTGACGTGGCGCGGCGTCATCCTCTATCTGAGCAAAGGGGAGACGATCCCGGTGCGCCTGCCGGTCTTCCGCATGATCGGGGTGGCCTTGATCACGCCGGCGTCGGGGATCGTTCTCGGCGCCGTGGCCATCGCCGCCGTCATCTGGCTGACGCTGCGGCGCAACCGCGCCCGCGCGCGCCACGGGCTGCCGGTCCCGAGCCTGGCCGCGACGGCCGCGCGCATCGTCGTGCCGTCGCTGCTGATCGCGCTCTTCGTCTATACGATGAACCTGCAGGGCGGCGTGCCGCTGCCGGTGATCGTGCTGCTGGCCGTGGCCATCGCCGGCCACTTCCTGACGCAGAGCACGACCTTCGGCCGTTATCTCTACGCGATCGGCAGCAACCCCGACGCGGCGCGGCTCTCCGGGATCAATTCCATGCGCTACATCCTCGGCGCGTTCGCGCTGCTCGGCGCGCTCGTCGGCATCGCCGCGCTGCTGCACACCGGCCGCGTCGGCAGCGCCTCGCCCGACGCCGGCACGCTCATGGAGCTCGACGCCATCGCCGCCTGCGTGATCGGCGGCACGAGCCTGATGGGCGGGCGCGGCAAGGTCTCCGGCGCCCTCCTCGGCGCGCTGATCATGGCCAGCCTCGATAACGGCATGTCCCTGCTCAGCGTCGAGAACGCCACGCAGTACATCATCAAGGGAGCGGTGTTGGTGGCAGCGGTCGGATTCGACATGGCCGGAAGGAAAAAGAGTTAGCATTCCTTCTGGAGGCGCACATGTCCATCCGTCGGTTGTTTATTGCTCTGCTCGTCACTCTCTGTTTCGCCCCGCTGCACGCCCAGGATTTCAAGAAGCAGGTCATCTATCAGATCATCACCGACCGCTTCTACAACGGCGACACGTCGAACGACAACCCGTCGCAGAGCTCCGGGCTCTTCGACGGCACGCACACGAACTGGCACCTCTATTGGGGCGGCGACCTGGCCGGCATCCAGCAGAAGCTGTCGTACCTCTCGGGGATGGGCGTGACGGCGCTCTGGATCTCGCCGCCGGTCGACAACCTGAACCTCAACATTCCCGACGGCAACGGCAACGCCACCGCGCCCTATCACGGCTATGAGGCGCGCGACTTCAAGCGCATCGAGGAGCACTTCGGTGCCTCGACGAACAGCTGGACGGCCTTCGACAACCTCGTTACCGCCGCGCACGCCGCCGGGATCAAGATCATCGTCGACTTCGCCCCGAACCACAGTAACGACAACTCCGGCGGCGAGTACGGCTCGCTCTACGACGCCGGCACGTTCGTGGCCGCCTGCAACAACGATCCGAACGGCGACTTCCACCACAACGCCAACGTCAGCGACTGGAACGACCGCTACCAACTGCAGTACTACACGCTGTTCAACCTCTGCGACATCAACCAGGAAAACGCGACCATGGACGGCTACCTCAAAGCCGCGCTGCTGCAGCTCGCCCAGCACGGCGTCGACGCCTTCCGCATCGACGCCATCAAGCACATCACGTGGGGCTGGGAGTACAGCATGAACAACGCGATCTACAACAACGCTCCGAGCTTCGTCTTCGGCGAGTGGTACCAGGGGAACACGGCCGACGCGCTCTACCACGACTCGTACAAGTTCGCGAACAAGAGCGGGATGACGATGCTCGATTTCCCGCTGAACACGGCCGTCCGCGACGTCTTCGCCAGCAACGCCGCCTTCAGCGAAATCGACGGCACGCTGACGACGGAGAACGGCAATTTCACCTGGGCCAACGATCTCGTCACCTTCGTCGACAACCACGACATGGCCCGCCTGCTGAGCGTGAACAACAACACCAGCCGTCTCAACGAAGCGCTGGCGTTCGTGCTCACGTCGCGGGGCATTCCGTGCATCTACTACGGCGACGAGCAGTACCTGCATAACGACACGAACGGCGGCGGCGATCCGTACAACCGCCCGATGATGGCCTCGTTCAGCACGACGACGACGGCGTACTCGCTGATCCACTCGCTGGCCACGCTGCGCCAGCAGAATCCGGCCCTGGCCTACGGCACGACGCAGCAGCGCTGGATCAACAGCGACGTCTACATCTTCGAACGGAAGTTCTTCAACGACGTCGTCCTCACGGCGATCAACAAGAACGATACGACCGGCTACAGCATCACCGGCCTCAACACCGCGCTGCCGCCGGCGACGTACTCGGACTACCTCTCCGGCCTCCTGGGCGGCTCGTCGATCACGGTGAGCAGCGGCAGCGGCGGCAACAACCCGGTCACGGCATTCACGCTGCCGGCGCACACGGTGACGGTATGGCATTCGACCGCGAGCGCGACGGCGCCGCAGGTCGGCTCGATCGGGCCGACGGTGGGCCAGCCGGGGCTGAAGGTGACGATCGCCGGGAAGGGCTTCGGTACCTCGACCGGCAGCGTGCTCTTCGGCACGACGGCGGCGGCGATCACGAGCTGGTCGGACACGTCGGTGACGTTCACGGTGCCGTCGGTGGCGAACGGCGTCTACCAGGTGCAGCTGAAGAACAGCGGCGGGACGGTCGCGAACACGATCCAGTTCACCGTGCTGACGGCGAAGCTGATCCCGGTGACGTTCACGGTGAACAACGCCACGCCGACGAGCGCCGGCGACTACATTTTCCTGACCGGGAGCACCGTCGAGCTCGGGAATTGGAGCACGACCTGGGACGGCGCCTTCGGCCCGATGCTCTGCCCGAATTACCCGACCTGGTTCATCAACGCCTCGGTTCCCGCCGGGACGGCGATCCAATTCAAGTTCATCAAGATCGCCGCGAACGGCGCCGTCACGTGGGAAGCGGGCTCGAACCACACGTACACGGTGCCGTCGAGCGGAACGGGGTTCGTGACGGTGAACTGGCAGTACTAGCGCAGCGCCTTCAATTTCGCGATCTATGCGAGCGTGAGGAGGTTCTTGAGGCGCACGAGCAGCGTGAGCTGCGCGCGCTTCATCTCCCGCTCGAGGGACATGATTTGTCGGGGCGCTGAACAACGATCAACTGCAATCGCTGTTAACGATGATCCAGGCCCGCGACGCCGCGCTCGGCCCGCTGGCCGAGGAACTGCAGCGGCATCAGCAGGCCCTCGAGCAGCTCCTACGCGTGCATCCGCGAGAACGCCATCTGCGCCCCGCCCCCTGCGCTCTGCGCCCTGATCCTCACGGCGCCCAGGCCATCCCGTCCGGCACATTCCCAGTCGCCACCGAGCCCGTCACCGTGAGCGAATCGAGATCGATCGCCACCACCTTCCCCGCGCCGGCGCAGGCGACGAAGGCGCGCTTGCCGTCGGGCGCGATCACGATCCCGGACGGCTCCGCGGGCGTGGCGATGCGCCCGATCAGCGTGCGCTTGGCGGCGTCGTAGACCAGCACCTCGCCCGAGGGGGGATCGGAGACGAGAACGCGCTTGCCGTCGACCGTGAACTTCACCCGGTTGATCGACTTCGTCGTTGTCGGGATCGTCTGCGTCACCGTGTCGGTCGTGACGTCGATGACGGCGATGCCGCCGTTCGCCGCGCGGCTGGCCGCCCAGATCTCGTTGCCGAAGCGGTCGATCCCCTCGGGGCCTTTGACCGCCGGAATCTGCTTGAGGCGCACCGCGCGCGGCGCGGCGGAGAGATCGATCACCGTGACGGAGTCGGAGCCGATGTTCGCCGTGTACACCTTCTTCTCGTCCGCCGTCGTCACGACCATGTGCGAGACCTCGGCGCCGGTGCCGTAGATCGATTCGACGTTGCCGTCGACGACGCTGCCGACGACGCGGCTTCCCTCCGCCGTGAACCAGATTCGCGGCCCGGCCGCGGCCAGCCCGTGCGGGCGCAGCACGGGAAGCTTGAGGCGCTTCCGCTCGCTGCGCGCGGCGACGTCGACGATCGACAGCGTCGAGCCGGGCTCCGGCCCGGTGCCGTAGTTCGCCACGACCGCGGTCTTCCCGTCGCCGGTCACGGAGACCTCGTGCGGCCCGTTGCCGGTCGGAATCTTCGCCACGACCTCCATCTTCGCCGGATCGACGAAGGCCAGCGTGGCGTCGGCTTTGTTGAGAACGAGAAGAGTGGCCAGCAGGACTGCGCTCATTTTCGTGTGGTGAAGTATCGCTTCAACCACTGCGACAGTCCATCGAGGCCGGGGAAGAGCACGCGCTCGGTGATGTTGGCCTGATCGAGCTTGTCGCGCACCTCCCACTTGAGCGAGGCCGGGACGATCACGCGGCGGTAGGCGGCCTCGTGGCGGTGCAGCAGCTCCTCGAGCGGGAGGGTGGCGCTCGACGGCAGGGAGAAGAGGGCGAACTGGTTGACAATGCGCTCGTCGAGCGAGGGAGGCTCGAAGAAGAGGACGAAGTCGTGTGCGGTGAGAGCGTCGAAGCCCTCCAGGGTGCTGGCGACGGAATTCAGCATCTCCGTCGTGAAGATGTTCTGCTCCTCGCCCAGGACGCGGCGCAGGGGAGCGGGGAGCGAGGCGTTCGTTCTCTGGTAATCGACCATCCAGATCGCGCCGTCTTCGTCGAAGTGCCGGAAGTCGTGCGTGGCGAAGTGCATGGCCACGAGCGGCGAGTACGTCCAGTCGAGGAGCCGCGTCGGCAGGCCGTGGTGCTTGGCCAGCGAGAGCCAGTTCCACACCGAGTCGCCGTGGACGGCGTGGCGCATCGCGTATTTGCGGAAGCTGACCAGGAGGTGGCGCTCGTGGGCCTCGAAGCCGCCGGCCTGCAGGCTCGTGTCGAGCCCGTGCGTGACCGAGGGCGCGCCGCGGAAGACATAGTGCGAGCGGTGGCGCTGGATGGCCGGCTGCCACGTGCCGCCGAAGAGAATCTCCTGGAGCTCGATCCAGGTGTTGACGCGGTGGTCGCTCATTAGCGGTTGGCGGTTAGCGGTTGGCGGTTAGGAAAACCGAATCGCGAATCGCGAATCGCGAATCGCAACCCCTAATCGCTAACCGCTAATCGCTAACCGCTAATCGCGAATCGCTACCTCGGGTATCCTCCTCCGATATGCGCAAGCTGTTCCCGTTTCTCGTCCTCCTCGCCACCGCCGCCCTGGCCCAGAACCCGCCCTACGCTCCCGACCGCCGCCCCGGAGAAGGGGAGGGGCCGTTCTCGCGGCTCATCATTCGCGGCGTCACCGTCATCGACGGCACCGGCGCGCCGCCGGTCGGGCCGGCCGACGTCGTCATCGAAGGGAGCCGCATCCGCGAGGTCCGCGTCGTCGGCGTGCCGATGGTGCCGGTCAAGCCCGAAGGGCGGCCGAAGGACGCGGCGAAGGAGATCGACGGCACCGGCCTGTACGTCCTCCCCGGCTTCATCGACATGCACGGCCACGCCGGCGGCGCCGAGCAGGGGACGACCGCCGAGTACGTCTACAAGCTCTGGCTGGCCCACGGCATCACCACGGTGCGCGAGCCCGGCTGCGGCAACGGCGCCGACTGGTGCCTGCACGAGCGCGACCGCAGCGCGCGCAACGAGATCGTGGCCCCGCGCATCGTGCCGTACATCTTCACCACGCGCCGCTCCTGGGACGGCGGCCCGATCGACACGCCCGAGCAGGCCCGGAAGTTCGTGCAGTGGGCCTCGAAGAAAGGCTTCGACGGGCTGAAGGTCTTCCAATCCACCGACCCGATCTTTCAGCCAGATATCCTCGCCGCTCTCCTCGACGAAGCGAACAAGCTCCGCCTCGGGTCGACGACGCATCTCGCCCAGATGGGCGTGGCCGAGTCGAACATCCTCTCCGCCGCGCGTCTGGGGCTGCGCGGCATGGAGCACTGGTACGGCCTCCCGGAGTCGCTCTTCACCGACCGCACCATCCAGGACTACCCGCCGTCGTACAACTACGGCAACGAGCAGGACCGCTTCGGCTACGCCGGGCGGCTGTGGAAGCAGGCCGCGCCGCCGGGGAGCGAGAAGTGGAACGCCGTCATCGACGAGCTGGTCAGGCTGCGCTTCAACATCGATCCGACGCTGACGATCTACGAGGCCAACCGCGATCTGATGCGGGCCATGCGCGCGGAGTGGCACGAGCGCTACACGCTGCCCTCGCTGTGGCGCTTCTACCAGCCGAGCCGCACCGCGCACGGCGCGTACTGGTACCACTGGACGACGCAGGACGAGATCGAGTGGAAGAACAACTACCGCCTCTGGATGCAGTTTTTGAACGCGTTCAAAAATCGCGGCGGGCACGTTACCACCGGCTCCGACTCGGGGTTCATCTACAAGCTCTACGGCTTCGACTACATCCGCGAATTCGAGCTGCTGCAGGAGGCCGGCTTCCATCCCCTCGAGGTCGTCCGCTCGGCGACGATGTGGGGCGCGGAGGCGCTGGCCGCGCCGCATGGGACGAAGCCGGAGACGGGCGTCGTGCGCGCCGGCTACCTCGCCGACCTGGTCATGGTCGATCAGAATCCGCTCGACGACTTCAAGGTGCTGTACGGCACCGGCGCGATCCGCGTGAACGACGCGACCGGCGCGGTGGAGCGGGTCGGAGGGGTGAAGTACGTGGTGAAGGATGGGATCGTGTACGACGCCAAGCAGCTGCTGCGCGACGTGGAGGCGATGGTGGCGAGGGCGAAGAAGTGAAGCGGGCCATCGTAGCGTCGCTGTTGCTCGCTGCCTGCGCGCGGCATGAGACACCCGCGCCGTCGCGTCCGGCGCCCGCTCCCGCGCCCGTCGTCGCGCACCGGACCTTCACCGTGCCGAAGCCGCACGGCGTTTCGACGCCGGCGAAGTGCGCGGGCGACGGCAGCTACGACCAGGCGGTGGAGTGCTTCCGCATGTCGTCAGGCTTCCGCTTCCGCGTGACCTCGCCCGCCCTCACCGCCGCCGGCACGCTGCAGCGCCCGCGCCTCGGCGAGGAGCGCGTGACGATCGGGGAGTGGACCGCGGAGACAAAGCCGAGCGGCATCGTCTGGACGCGCGGCGGCAAAGCGGCCACGCCGACGGCCGAGCTCGAGCGGCTCCACCAGCGCCTCACGCTTTATCTCGATCCGCAGAAGAAGGAAGGAGCGCCGCAGCTCGCCGACTCGACGGCGAAGGCGAACCACTACCACTTCACCGACGCGAACAGTGGCGAGGCCTACGACGTGTACGTGGCCAAGGACGACGGCCGGATCGTGGAGTTGCGGGCGGGGAAGACGGACATCGCCATTCAGTAGAGGAGAAACTTCTTCCGCCGCTCCCGAAAGGCGCGCTCGTCGTCGGACCAGTCGAGCTGCAGCGGAGCGCGCAACAGGCGATCGTCAAACTTGAAGTCGTTCGGGTAGAGCCGCTGCAGCGCCAGGGCGATGGCGATGCCGGTCTTTACCGGCTGGAATGCGCTGCGGTCGGTGACGATAAGATGAACGCCGCTGCACTGGCGCTTCGCGAAGAGGCTGGCCGACGGCGTGAAGGTGACCGGATCGAATCGGACCTCCGGCAGTTGGAAGGCCTTCAATTCGCGCGCGAGGCGCTCGCCGTCGACGTACGGCGCGCCGACGATTTCGAACGGCGTGTCCGTGCCGCGCCCGACGGAGATCGACATCTCCAGGAGGCCGACGCCGGGATAGAGCGCGGCCTCGGTCAGGCTGCGCATGTTCGGCGAAGGGTTGATCCACGGCAGCCCGGCGTCGTCCTGCCACTGGTCTCGCTTCCATCGGCGCAGCGGGATCACCGTCAAATCGACGTCGATGTGGCGCTCCTCGCGGAACATCTTCGCCAGCTCGCCGACGGTCATGCCGTGGCGGACCGGCACGCTGTGCCAGGCGATGAAGTCCTCCGGGCCGCGCAGCAGCGGACCTTCGACGGCGGCGCCGCCGATCGGATTGACGCGGTCGAGGACGATGAATTTGATGTGTGCCTCCGCGGCGGCCTCCATGGCCATGCGCATCGTGGCCACGTAGGTGTAGAAGCGCACGCCGACGTCCTGGATGTCGAAGACGAGCGCGTCGAGGCCGGCCAGCTGCTCCGGCCTCGGCTTTCGCGACTCGCCGTAAAGGCTGTAGACGGGAAGGCCGCGCACGGGATCGCGCATGTCGCCGACCTTCGCGTCCGCGGCGCCGAAGAGGCCGTGCTCCGGCGAGAAGATGGCCCGCACGTCGACACCGGGCGCGCTGCGCAGGAGGTCGATGGTCGGATTGCCGGCCCGGTCGATGCCGCTGTGGTTCGTGATGACGCCGATCTTCATCCCCTGCAGCGGCGCGAAGCGCTCCGCCACGAGCGTGTCGATGCCGTTGAAGACGTCGTCGCCGCGCGTGACCCAGTCGACGCGAGGCGTTGCGCCCGAGCTGTGCACGCCCGCCGCTTTCGCGGAGAGCGTGCCGAGCGCGACCTGCAGCGCGCGCACGTCCCCCTTGCCGTTGGGGTGCACGCGGTTCGAGAGGAAGACGTAGAACGTTTTCGATGTCGGATCGATCCAGAGAATCGTGCCGGTGAAGCCGGTGTGGCCGTACGAGCCGAGGGGGAAGAGCGTGCCGCGCGGACGGCTGTAGCCGGAGTCGATGTCGAAGCCGCCGGCGCGAAGGATGGGAACGTCCGGCGGCGTCTGCACGCTGGTCATGGCACGCACGGTCTCGGCCTTGAAGATCGGCGCGCCGCCGCGTAGAAGCATCCGCGCGAACTTCGTCAGGTCGGCGGCGGTGGTGAAGAGCCCGGCGTGCCCCGCCACCCCGCCCATGCGCCGCGCGGTCGGGTCGTGGACGACGCCGCGAAGCATCACGCCGTCCGCGAATTCCGTCGGAGCGATGCGGCTCGATGTTCGCGGACGGAAGCCCGTATCGCGCATCCCCAGCGGCGCGAAGATCTCGCGCCGCGCGAAGACGTCGAGCGGCTCGCCAGAGACGCGCCGCACGACCTCGCCGAGTAATTCGTAATTGATGTCCGAGTAGCGAAAAACATAGCCCGGCCGGTTCACCGGCTCCTCCGCGACCGCGAGAGCGATCCCGGTCTCGTAGCCGCTCCACGGCTTGCCGAGGTCGAGGTCGGGCCGCAGTCCGCTCGTGTGCGTCAAGAGCTGGCGAATGGTGATGTCGCCGCGCCCCTCGGCGATGTATCGGTTCAGCGGCGCGTCGAGCTCGACCTTCCCGCGCTCGATCAGCAGCCAGATCGACGGCGCCGTGGCCACGACCTTCGTCAGCGACGCCGCGTCGAAGATCGTGTCGCGCATCATCCGCTCACGCCGCGGCACGAGCGCGCGTTCGCCGTACGCCTTCTCGTAGATCTTGCCGCCGTCCTCGAGGTGGTAGACCGCGCCGGGAATGTTGTGCCGGGCGATGGCTGCGTCGATCGTGCGGTCGATTTCGTGCAGCGTCGTGCCGGCGAGGGCGATGGCGGCCAGGATCATCGTTCGAATCGCGATATCGCCGCGCCGACGATCACGGTCGTCAGCGCGCCGATGACGGTGTACCACGGCCAGGCCACGGCCTTGGCGATGCTCACCCACAACACGATGCCGATGCCGACGCTCATGGCCAGGAGCGCGGTCTTCGGTCCGCCGCGGCGCAACGTGCCGAGGAGGAAGACGCCGAGGACCGGACCGTTGATGAGAGAGGCCACGCCGAGCGCGGTCGAGAGCGCCGACTCCGTCTGACCGCGCAGGGCAAGGCCGACGACGATCTGCACGACGCCGGCCACGATCGTCACGATGCGCGAGACGTTCAGGATGTGCCGGTCCGTCGCCCGCGGCACGAACGGCTTGTACAGATCCTCGGTGAACGCCGCGGCGATCGAGTTCAGCGACGACGACATCGCCGCCGCGAAGATCGCCGCCACGACGAGCCCGGAGAGGCCGGTCGGGAGATGGCGGGTGATGAAGTCGGGGAAGACCTGGTCCGGGGCGCGGAACGGCGCGGCCGGACCGCCGCCGGCGATGCGGTCGGGACGGTAGAAGGCGAAGAGCAGGACGCCGATGAAGAGGAAGCCGACGAACTGCACGAAGACGACGACGCCCGACGACAGGAGCGCCAGGGCCGCGGAGCGGGGGCGGTCGGTGCACAAGTATCGCTGCACCAGGTACTGGTCGGTGCCGTGCGTCGACATGGTCAGGAAGCAGCCGCCGATCACGCCGGCCCAGAAGGAGAAGGGGAGGTGGAGGTTCGGCGAGAAGTCGAAGAGGCGGAATTTGTGGTGGGCCTCGCCGAGGGTCAGGGCCGTGGTCAACCCGCCGGGGATGTCGCGGATCAGGACGATGGCCGCGGCCAGCGCCCCGCCGATGTAGATGCCGAGCTGCACGACCTCGATCCAGACCACGGCCTCCATCCCGCCGTAGAACGTGAAGATGATCATCACCACGCCGATGACGACGACGCAGAGGGTGACGACCGACTCGACGGAAACGCCGGCCACGCTGCCATAGACGGCGGCGAGGACGAAGGCGGTGAGGAGGAGGCGCACGCCGTCGGCGATGGTGCGCATGGTGATGAAGAGGGTCGAGGCCAGGGCGCGCACGCGCCAGCCGAAACGCTCCTGCAGGAGCTGGTAGACGGTGATCATCTCGCCTCGGAAGTACGAGGGGATGAAGAGCACGGAGATGACGACGCGGCCGGCGAGGTAGCCGAAGACGAGCTGGAGGAAGGTGAAGTCGCCGCCCCGGGCGTAGGCGATGCCGGGGACGGAGATGAAGGTGATGGTGGAGGTCTCGGTGGCCACGATGGAGGCGCTGATGGCCCACCACGGCACGCCGTGCCCGGCCAGGAAGTAGCGCGTCGTGGTCTGCTGCCGCCGGCCGAACCAGGCCCCGGCCGCGACGACCGCGACGAGATAGCCGGCGATGATGACGAGGTCGATGGCGTGCAAGTTCGGCGATTGTAAAACGGGGCGCGCGTAGAACGGAAAAGGGACTGCGCAAGGCATTAGAGACGCTAATAAGCTCCCATTGAGACGCCATCATTGTGGCGGCGTCTCTTATCCGCACCTATAGAGCATTCGCTGAATGATGCCGATGCGCACCTGTGCACGATTTCGCCCCGCACAGGGGGTAGCAAATTTCACACGGCGGTCACACCACGCATTGAGGGCGCCCTCCCGAACCGCCCGGCCCGTGGCCGGGCCCAACAGGAGGGTTTATGCGTCGTCTGTCCCGCTCGATTCTCGTTCTGTCTGTTGTCGCCGCCCTGAATGCCCCCACCCTTCACGCCCGCCCGGTCAATGACGACGGGAATCCGCGCGGCCGCGTGGTGCCGCGCATTGTGAAGGTGATCAAGCAGGCTATTAAATTCGTTTATGCGCCGTCGGATGACGGAAACCAGCTGATACCGCCGCACCCTTAGTGGAGAGAGGCGCGCCCGGTCTCTTCTGGGCGCGCCCTCGCCGACTCGATCAACGCATATACGTCCCGTACAGCGTCGACCGGCAATTCGCTGCCGCTCAGCGTCTGTTCCAAAGCGACGACAGCATCAACAATGCGTCGCTCGACGGGCGATTCACGAAATTCGTTCGCAATGTCGACGATTATCTGGCGTGCATCGGTTTCGTCGCCGCGCAAAAGAAGAGTCTCGGCAATTGAGAGTCCGCATAGACCAGCTTCTTCGAATAGTTCGTGCTCGAGAAATGCCGAACGAGCGGCGTACAGATGTTGCAGCCCGCTATCGAGCTGACCTTTGGCAATGAGTACTTGACCGGCACCCCATTGCGTCCGAATGGCATTGACGCGTTTGCCCAGATCGGTCAATTTCGTGACCGCTTCGGAAAAATGAATATTTGCGACTTTAAAATCGTCCAAATGAATCGCGCAATATCCGGCATTGTGGTGACAACGCGCCTCAGCCTCGGTGTCTTTGGTTATCCGCGCGATCTCGAGAAGAGAATTGAAGAGTACCTGCGCATCGCGGTATTGTTGCTTCTCGAATAGTACATGTCCTTCAATTTCGCCGGCTTGTAAAGCACGAGGCAGATCGCCGTGTGCGAGAAAGACACTTCCCGATGTAATCGCGATCGCGCGCGCCTCCTCCCATTCGTTCGTGTTGAGAAGGGTCAATGCTTTAACGAGGTTCACGACTGCTCGATCCAGTCCCAAGGCGACATGTTTATCCAGAATCTCTTCGGCACGTCGAATGGCATCGAAGGCTTCGGAGATCCGCCCGAGGAACCTCAGCGTATAGGCGCGATCTTTCCACGCCATCGCCCGAATCTGCGCCAGCGTCACGGCCGGATACGCCGTTGCCGGCAGGGCATCCGCGATCGTCGTGGCCAGCTCCGCGAGCGCCAGCGCCTCGCGCGGATTGCGGTCGAGGCGGCGGCGCACTTCATCGCCCAACTGCTCCAATGCCGCATTCGTCTGGAAGTCCGGGCGCTCCGCGAGACTCGCCCACGCCGTGGGAGGCGTAGCTTCCACGGTCTCGAGCACGGCGCCGGCGGCGGCCCGCTCGTTCTTCAGGCGCTCGGCGGTTTCCAGGAACTCCGCGAGTCGGGCTTGCGCTCGGCTGGGGGGCATGCCGTCCTTCCTTTCGCAAGATACGCTTTCTCCGCCTTTTTGAGGCATTTCGACACCAGCTTCTGGGCGTACTTCGGTCTCACGCCGAGCGACTCGGCCACCTCGGCGATCGTGCAGCCCTCGTAATACCGGAGGCGGAGAACCAGCCGGTACCGCGGAGGCAACGACTCCAGTACGGCGCGCATCGTCAGCGCGTCGGGCAGATCGTTACGAATATCGTGCGAGCTCGGGTCCTCGTGCTCGAACAGCGCCTCCAGCTCCACCGTCTCGCCGCCGCGGCCGTGCTGGCGCCACCAATAGCGGCTGGCGTGGCAGATCCCGCCGAGGAGCCACGAGTGCACGTCGTGGATCTCCCCGCTGCGCTTCAGAAAGCAGACGAACACCTCGTGGACCAGCGTCTCCGCCTCCGACAGCGGCACGCGGAACTTCCGCACGGCGATGGAGACGAGGAAGTCATAGTGCGCCAGATAGATCTGCTCGACGTCGCCATCGTTTCGTTTCGGCGGAGCCGAATCGTTCAGCGAGCTCATAGTTGCAGAATCGGGACCCTTTTGGACTGTTGGGATGCACAAAAGTAACACGAATAGGGAGGTACGGATCGGGATTTTGCAACACCCTTAGTGATGTACGTCGTGCTCGTTCACTCTCCCGAGACCCCCGAGGCCGTCTTCGCGCGTCTGCGATCGCGCCGGCCGTGGTCAGAAATTGCGCCAGGGGAGCTTTTACGAGTCAAGGGACGGCGGCTGCGCGTCCGCGAGGTCGCCCCCGACGTCGTCGACGGCGAGCCGGTCCTGCGCGCCTTCACCGTCGCCGACAACGTCGTGGCCATGCCTCGGCGCACCGTCTCCGCCATCGCCGACCTCTACCGCTTCCACGCCTTCGTCGAGCGCTTCGGCTGCGACCCCGACGCCTGGCTCGCCCATCTCCGGGCCCGCGGCCGCGCCGCCAGCGGCGACGCCCGTCTGGCGCGCTGGCTGCGGGCGCGCATGCGCCGCGATCCGAACCTCATCGACGCCATCCGCCGCCTCGTCGCGGCCACGCCGATCGACGATCACTTGGAGAAGCGCACCTCGTAGATCGGCCGCCCCTCCGCGCGGTACTTCGCCTCGTAGTTCGTGCGCGGCGGATCGTCCGGCCCCGGCACGCGGCGCTCGGCGCGGAAGAACTGTTCGATCACCGGCGCGGCGGCCTCGAAGTACTCGCGGTGGTCCGTCACGTAGATCCCGGAGCCGCCGTCGATGAGCACCCGCCGCATCTCCGCGAGCGCCTCGGGGCGGATGATGCGCCGCTTCTGCTCGCGCTTGCGCGGCCACGGATCGGGAAAGTAGATGTGGATCTCGCTGACCGACGCGTCGGGGATCATCTTCTGCAGCACCGGAAAGGCGTCGTAGTTGATGAGGCGGACGTTGGCGAGGCCGCGCTTCGCAACGCGCTCGCGGATCACGCGGTGATAGTGCAGCGACTTCTCGATGCCGATGAAATTGACGTCCGGCTGCTCCATGGCCGAGGAAATGAGGAAGCGTCCTTTGCCCGAGCCGATCTCCAGGACCACGCGGTGGGCGTTGCCGAAGAGCGCGGCGAAGTCGAGCGGCGCGAGGCCGGTTTCGCGCGGGTTGACTGCAATATCGGGCATCGCGCCGCAGCTTACAATGCCTGCCGTGCGCATCCTCGGCGTCGATCCCGGCTCCGTCACCACAGGCTTCGGCGTCATCGACGCCGCGCGCGGGGCCCTGCAGCTCGTCGAGCACGGCTCCATCACCACCAAGCGCGGCGCGGATCTGGCCGACCGCCTCTGCCGCATCCACGCCGAGCTCACCGCCGTCATCGCCCGCACCGCGCCGCTGGCCGTGGCCATCGAGACCCCTTTCGCCGGGCGCAACGTCAAGAGCCTCATCCAGCTCGCGCACGCGCGCGGCGTCGTCCTGCTGGCGGTGCGCGCGGCGGGGCTGCCGGTCTTCGAGTACGCGCCGCGCAGCGTGAAGAGCGCCGTCGTCGGCTACGGCGCGGCGGAGAAGGATCAGGTGGCGAAGATGGTCCGGCTCCTCGTGAAGGGATGTAACGGAGCGATGTCGATCGATGCCTCGGATGCGCTGGCGGTTGCGATCTGCCACGCCCATCATGCCTGAGGGGGACGAGCTGCCTTTTTCCCGAACCTTCAGCGCCCTCCGCTACCGCGACTTCCGCCTCCTCTGGTTCGGCGCGATCACCTCCACCATCGGCACGTTCATGCAGACGCTGGCCCAGGCCTGGCTCGTCTACACCTTGACCAACTCCCCCTTCCTTCTCGGCGTCGACGGCTTCCTCTCCACCGGCCCGATGCTCCTCTTCTCCCTCTTCGGCGGCGTCGTGGCCGACCGCATGGCCCGGAAGAAAATCATGATGGGCTCACAGATCGCCCAGGGGACCTTCGCCCTCGTCCTGGCCGTGCTGATCTGGACCCACAGCGTCCAGATCTGGCACGTCTTCCTCCTCTCGTTCCTCACCGGCAGCGCCCAGTCGTTCAGCGGCCCCGCCTACATCTCTTTATTGCCGCTGCTGGTCAAGCGCGAGGACGTGCCGAACGCGGTGGCCATGAACTCGATGCAGTTCAACCTCGCCCGCGTCATCGGACCGGCCATCGGCGGCCTCGTCTTCGCGACCATGGGAGCGGCGTGGTGCTTCTTCATCAACGGCATCTCCTTCGGCGCCGTGATCATCGCCCTGATGATGATCCGCATGCCGCCGGTGCAGGACCAGCGCGAAGGACCGCGGAACATCTTCGGCGACATGCGCGAGGGCTTCGTCTTCGTGCGCCAGCGCCGCGCGCTGCTGCTGCTAACGTTCCTCTCCTTCGCCGGCACGTTCCTGGGCATGCCGCTCTTCACGATGCTGCCGGTCGTGGCCAAGCGGATCTTCGACCTCGGCCCGCGCGGCCTCTCGCTGCTGCAGGCCGACTACGGCATCGGCTCGGTCATCGGCGCGCTCTTCGTGGCCTCGAGCTCGTACGCGGCGAAGAAGGGGAAGCTCGCCCTCATGCTGCAGCTCGCCTTCGCCTGCACGCTCGTCGCCTTCGGCATCTCGCGCAACCTCGCCTCGAGCCTCGTCATCGCCTTCCTGGCCGGGATGTGCATCGTCGGCGTCATTTCGCTCTACAGCTCGCTCGTGCAGCTCACCACGAGCGACGCCATGCGCGGCCGGGTCATGTCCATCTTCATGCTTGCGTTCCGCGGGGGCATGCCGCTCGGCAACCTCCTGGCCGGCTTCGTGGCCCAGCGCTGGTCGATCACGGCGGCGCTGACGGTGAACGGGACGGTGCTGGCCGTCGTCGCGCTGGCGTTCATCGTGCGCGGCACGGATTTGGATACGATATAGAATCCGCTGCCCGTCATGGCGAAGCAAGAAGCCTCATCGGCGGCCGCTGTCGACGACGCCGCCTGCGCACCGGAGTGGATCGACATCCTCCGGCAGATGATCTTCATCCGCCGCTTCGAGGAGGCCACGGAGCGCGAGTTCCGGCGCGGCAAGATCGGCGGCTACCTCCACGTCTACATCGGACAGGAAGCGGTTGCCAGCGGCGTCCTCACCGCGCTGCGCAAGGACGACATCGTCTTCGCCGGCTATCGCGACCACGCCCACGCCCTCCTCCTCGGCTCCGACCCCGGCAAGGTCATGGCCGAGCTCTTCGGCAAGGCCACCGGCCTGTCGAAGGGGAAGGGCGGCTCGATGCATCTCTTCGACGTCGAGCACGGCTTCTACGGCGGCTACGGCATCGTCGGCGGCCACCTCACGCTCGCCACCGGCGCGGCGTACGCGCTCAAATACGAGAACACCGACCGCGTCTGCGTCTGCTACTTCGGCGACGGAGCGATGAACATCGGGTCGTTCCACGAGGCCATGAACATGGCCGGGCTGTGGGGCAACCAGGGCCTCTGCCCGATCGTCTTCGTCATCGAGAACAACGGCTACGCGATGGGGACCTCGGTCGAGCGGCACTCCGCGCTGACCGACCTGGCCGCGCGCGTGCGGGCCTACAACATCCCCACCGAGAAGGTCGACGGCCAGGACATCTTCGCCGTGCGCGGCGTCGCCGACCGCGTCGTGCGCCAGGTCCGCGATACAGGCAGGCCGTACTGCATCGAGGCCATCACCTACCGCTTCTCCGGCCACGGCGCGGCCGACGTCATGCAGCCGTATCGATCGAAGGAAGAGGTCGAGGAGCACAAGCACCGCGATCCGATTCTCATCCTCCGCAACCGCCTCGGCGAGGTCTGCGGCCTCGGCGACGACGACGTCAAGGAGATGGAGTCGCGGGCCGCCGAGGAAGTGTCGAAGGCGCTGAAGTTCGCCGAGGAAAGTCCGACGCCGCTGGCCGCTGAGCTGTACGACGACGTGGTGAGCCATGCCTGAGAAAAGCTACCGCGACGCCATCCGCGAGGCGATGATCGAGGAGATGGACCGCGATCCGCGCGTGCTCATCATGGGCGAGGACATCGGCGTCTACGAGGGCACGTTCCGCATCACCGCCGGCATGCTCAAGAAGTACGGCCCGCGGCGCGTGATCGACACGCCCATCGCCGAGGGGGGGATGGCCGGGACCGCCGTCGGCATGGCCATGCTCGGGCTGCGGCCGATCGTGGAGATGATGACGATGAACTTCGCCATCGTCGCGGCCGACCAGATCCTCAACCACGCCGCGAAGGTGCGCTACTTCTCCGGCGGGCAGGTCGACGTGCCGCTGGTCATCCGCGGGCCGCAAGGAGCGGGAGTGCAGCTCTCCGCGCAGCACTCGCAGACGTTCGAGTCGTTCTACGCGCACTTTCCGGGCATCAACGTCGTCGTGCCGGCCACGCCCGCGGACGCGAAGGGGATGCTGAAGACGGCGCTGCGCGGGCGCGATCCGGTGATCTTCCTCGAGAGCGCGGCGCTGTACGGGATGAAAGGCGAAGTCCCGGACGATCCCGACTGCACCGTCCCCTTCGGCGTCTCGCGCATCGCCCGCGAGGGGAGCGACGTGACGATCGTGTCGTACGGCAGGATGCTGCAGTTGTCGCTGATCGCGGCGGAGACGCTGGCGAAGGACGGCATCGAGGCCGAGGTCATCGACCTGCGCACGGTGCGCCCGCTCGACCTCGAGCCGGTCTACGCCTCGGTGGCGACGACGCACCGCGCCGTCGTCGTGCAGGAGCAGTGGAAGCCCTTCGGCGCGGGCGCGGAGATTGCCGCGAGCATCACCGAGAATGTGTTCGACGAGCTCGACGCGCCGGTCGAGCGCGTCGCCGGCGCGGACGTGCCGATGCCGTACTCGCGCGCGCTGGAGCTCCTGGCCACGCCGAAGGAAGACGACGTGATCGCGGCGGTGAAGCGCGTGATGTACAGGACTGAGGGATGAGGACTGAGGACTGAGGCTGCGCTCCGGCACGGTGTTGGCCATGGCCACCGGTGCTCAGTCCTCAGTCCTCAGCACTCAGCACTGGAGATGTGATGGCCGAGATCATCATGCCCAAGATGGGCGATGCCATGACCGAGGGGAAGGTCGTCCGCTGGTACAAGAAGGCGGGCGACGCGGTGAAGAAGGGCGAGCCGGTGCTGGAGATCGAGACCGACAAGGTCAACCTCGATCTCGAGGCGGAGCAGGACGGCACGCTCGGCGAAGTCGTCGCGGACGAAGGGAAGATGGTTCCGGTGGGCGGGCGGCTGGCGACGATTCTCGGCGCCGGCGAGACTGCGCCGGAGCCGCAGCGGCGCGCCACGGACAAGAAGGACTCGGTCAAGCACACGACCGGCGAATACGCCGAGGCCATCGAGACGAAGGGGCCGCGGAAGGATCGGAGCGCGCCGCCGGCGCCCGCGCCCGCGCCTCGGCCGGCAGAGGGCGAAGGCGACGGACGGCAGCGCTCGTCGCCACTGGCCCGGAAGATGGCGCGCGAGATGGGCGTCGATCTGAAGGGCGTGCAGGGGAGCGGGCCGAAGGGCCGCATCATCGCGAAGGACGTTCTCAGTGGAGGGCAGGCACCCCTGCCTGCCCATGACGAATCCATCCCCCTCTCCGCGATGCGCCGCACGATCGCCAAGCGCCTCGCCGAGTCGATCGGCCCCATCCCGCACTTCTTCCTCACCGCCGACTACGACGTCACGAACCTCCTCAGCCTCCGCTCCCAGATCGAAGAGAAGACCAGCATCAACGACTTCGTCGTCCGTGCCGTCGCGCTCGCTCTGCGCAAGCATCCGAACGTGAACGCCAGCTGGGGCGAGGAAGCGATCACGCAGCACGGCGAGATCCACGTCGGCATCGCCGTGTCCACGGCCGAGGGGCTCATCACGCCGGTCGTGCGCAACGCCGACACCAAGACGGTCCTGCAGATCGCTCAGGAAGTGCGCGCCCTCGCTGAAAAAGCGAAGAATCGCAAGCTGACGCCGAACGAGTATCAGGGCTCGACGTTCACGATCTCGAACCTCGGCGCGTGGGGCATCGAGGAGTTCACGGCGATCATCAACCCGCCGAACGCGGCCATCCTCGCCGTCGGCGCGGCCGAGGCCCGCGCGGTTGTCGTCGAGCGCCAGATCGTCGTGCGGGACCGCATGAAAGTGACGATGTCGTGCGACCACCGCGTCGTGGACGGCGCCGCGGGGGCGGAATTTCTGCGCACGCTGCGGCAATACATCGAGCAGCCGGTGCGCCTCATTCTCTAAAAACGCTGTTACACTGACCGGCGACCCCCGACATGCCTGGCCTCCACGAGCTCCTCGGGATTCTCGTTGTCGTCTTCGTCATCTGGTTCGTTCTGAAGATGGCGAAGGTCGCGATCAAAGTCATTTTCCTGGTGATCGCGCTGCTCGTCGCCGCCGGCGTCGTCTATTTCCTGTTCATGAGGTGAATGTTGAGCGATCGCAAATACAGACATAAGGGCTATCAGGACGGCGGCGGCTACTCGTACTCCGGCGGCGGCGACCAGCGGCCGCAGACGCCGCGCCCCGACAATCGTCCGCAGCGCATCGAGGGCGCCCCGCGCGGCCGCACCGCCGGCGGCTTCGGCCCCGAGGTCTTCAAGTGTAACAAGTGCGGCACGCAGCGGATCGGATTGGAGAACCCCACCACCGACGAGACCTGCGCGAACTGCGGCGCCGATCTGCACACGTGCGGGAACTGCCGTTTCTTCGACACGAGCACGCTGTGGGAGTGCCGCGAGAACATCCCCGCCCGCGTGACCGGCAAGCAGGTCCGCAACGAGTGCGCGTTCTTCCAGCCGAAGTGGGTGAAGGACCTCGCGCACGACAAGGCGCGCCAGCCGCAGACGCCGGACGAAGCGCGGAACGCGTTCGACGCGCTATTCAAAAAGTAGTGCCGCGCACATTTCGTTTTCTCGCTGCGATCCTCTCCGGCCTCCTCTTCGCCTTCGCGTTTCCGAACGTTGCGATCGGCTGGCTGATCTTCGTAGCCCCGCTGCCGCTCTTCGTCGCCGCGGCGCGCGCCCGCGGCGGGTGGGAAGCGTTCTTCCTCGGATGGACTTCGCAGTTCATCGCCTGGCTGTTGATGGTGCCGTGGGTCGTGCGGGTGATGTCGCATTACGGCGGGCTGCCGTACTTCACCGGCGTGCTGATCTTCATGGCCATGGCCGCGATCCTCGGCCTGTACGGCGGCCTCTTCGCCGCGATCGTGCGGCGCATCGATCCCGGCGCGAGCTACGCCCGCTGGCTCCTCGTGCCGCTGGCCTGGGCGGCGGTCGAGTACGCGCGCACGTTTCTTCTCAGCGGCTTTCCGTGGAACCTAATCGCCGCGGCCATCGTCGACTACACGCCGCTCGTGCAGTTCGACCGCGCGGCCGGACCGTACGCCCTCGGCGTGCTGGTGTTGCTGCCGTCGACGCTGGCGGCGTGGTGGATCGTAGCCCGGCCACGAGGGATTCAACGCCTCGTGGTCACCGGCGCCGTCGTCATCGTCTGCTTCGTCTGGTGGATGACCGGCGTCGTGGCGGTGAAGCTGATCGAGCGCCCGACCGCGCCGCGGCCGTCGACGGCGGCGCTGCTGCAGCCGAACATCTCGCAGGAGATGCGCTGGGACGACGCGAACCTCGCGCTGATCTTCCAGCGCATGATGGCCATGACCGACGACGCCTTCGCGCACGGCGCGCACGTGGTGATCTGGCCGGAGTCGACGGTACCGCTGTCGTACACGCGCACGGACTTCTTCCGCGACGCGATCGAGTCGGTGACGCGCCAGCAACGCGCCGACGTGATCCTCGGATCGGTGGCCGAGGATCCGAGCGACGCCACGAAAATGTGGAACGCGGCGTTCCTGGTGAGCGACGGCAAAACCGCCGGGCGCTACGACAAGATCCGCCTCGTGCCCTTCGGCGAGTACGTGCCGCTGCGCAAGATGCTCTTCTTCGCCCACAAGCTCGTGCGCGCCGTCGGCGAGTTCGAGTTCGGCACGAAGGACACGCCGCTCGACGGCCGCTTCCGCTACGGCCCGGCCATCTGCTACGAGGTGGTCTACCCGCAGATCCCGCGCCGCCAGGTCGTGCACGGCGCGACGGTGCTGGTGACGATCACGAACGACGCCTGGTACGACGGCACCGCCGCGCCGGCGCAGCACCTGAACCAGGCCAGACTTCGGGCGGTGGAGACGGACCGGTATCTGTTGCGCGCGGCGACGACGGGGATATCGGCGTACGTGACGCCGGCGGGGCGCATTGTCGAGGAGCTGGCGATGGGGAAGCAGGGGACGATATATGCCCGGTTTGAGCCGAGGGGGACGGAGACGGCATATGTGCGATATGGCGACTGGTTTGCGTGGGTGGCGATCGCGATTGTGCTCGTCGCGATCCGGCCACGGAAACTTAGAACGCAGAATGCGAATGCAGAATGAAGAAAATTGCCGCTAAGATGGGTTTCTCAATTCTGCATTCGCATTCTGCGTTCTGAATTTCCGTGGCCTATGAAAGACGAAACCTTCTCTCGCATCCCCATCCTCCAAGACCGCCTCGCCTCGGTCCGGAGCTATCTTTGACCTTGCCTCGGCGCGGAAGTCTCTCGACGAGATCGAGCGCGAAATGTCCGCGCCCGGCTTCTGGAACGACCCCGAGAAGGCCCAGGACGTCGGCCGCAAGCGCTCGCGCGTAGAGAAGCGCATTGCCGCGGGCGAGTCGATCAACGCCAAGTCCGAAGACCTCGAGGCGCTGCTCGAGCTCCATCGCGAGGGCGAGCACGTCGACGACGAGATCGAGCAGCTCGTCGCCCAGCTCGAGGCCGAGGTCAACTCCATCGAGCTCACCATGAAGCTCTCCGGCGAGCACGACGACCGCGACGCCATCGTCTCCATCCATCCCGGCGCGGGCGGCACGGAATCGCAGGACTGGGCGGAGATGCTCCTGCGCATGTACCTGCGCTTCTTCGAGCGCCGCGGCTGGTCGGCCGAGCTCGTCGAGGTCCAGGCCGGCGAAGAGGCGGGCATCAAGAGCGCCACCGTCATCGTGCGCGGCGAGTACGTCTACGGGCATCTGCGGTCCGAGCACGGCGTGCATCGCCTCGTGCGCCTCTCGCCCTTCGACGCCGCCAAGCGGCGGCACACGTCGTTCGCGTCGGTGCACGTCTACCCCGACATCGACGAGGCCATCAACATCGAGATCAACGACAAAGACCTCCGCGTCGACACGTATCGATCCAGCGGCGCGGGCGGACAGCACGTCAACGTCACCGACTCCGCGGTGCGCATCACGCATCTGCCGACCGGCATCGTCGTCACCTGCCAGAACGAGCGCAGCCAGCACAAGAACCGCGACGTGGCCATGAAGCTGCTGCGCGCGCGGCTCTACCAGCTCGAGCTCGACAAGCGGCAGGAGGAAGTGAAGAGCATCGAGGGGGTGAAGAAAGACATCGCCTTCGGCAGCCAGATCCGCTCGTACGTGCTGCAGCCGTACCAGCTGATCAAGGATCTGCGGACCGGATACGAGGTCGGCGACGTGCAGCGCGTCCTCGACGGCGACCTCCTCGAGTTCATCGACGCCTACCTCGCCCAGCGCGCCCGCAAGAGCGCGGAGGAGTAGCGGTGCGCGTGTCGATGCTGACGCCGCTGCCGCCCGCGAAGACGGGCGTGGCCCACTACGCGTCGATGCTGATCCCCGCGCTCGCCAAGCGCGTCGATCTCGAGGTCGTTTCTCAGCACTCAGCACTCAGCACTCAGCACTCAGCACTCCGTCTTTACCACCTCGGCAACAACCCGCATCACGAGTGGATCTACCGCGAGGCGATGGCGACGCCGGGCGTGATCGTGCTGCACGACCTCGTCCTCCATCACCTCATCGTGGAGATGACGCTGGCGCGCGGCGACGTCGACGGTTACGTGGCCGCGTTGCGCGCGAATCACGGCGAGGCTGGCGCGGCGTGGGCGCGGGGGCGGGCGGCGGGGCTGCACAGCGAGATGGGCAACTTTCTTCTGCCTGCCTCGATCGACGTGGCCCGGCGCTCGCGCGCCGTGATCGTGCACAACTACTACGCCGCGGAGCGGCTGCGCTCGTTCGGCGTGACGACGCCGATCCACGTCGTCGCGCATCCGTTCGAGCCGCATCCGGCGCGGCCGCGGCCGGCGCGCGACGAGCGCGTCGTCGGCTTCTTCGGCTTCCTCACCAGCGCGAAGCGCGCCGAGGTCGTGCTGGAGGCCTTCGCCAGGGCGCGCCAGCGCCGGGCCATGCGGATGCTCGTCGTCGGCGAGCCGGCGCCGAACATCGACGTCGACGCCTTCGCCGCCGAGGGCGTCGCGTTCACCGGCTTCGTCCCCGACGAGGAGTTCGCGACGTACTTCGACGAGGTCGACTGCCTCGTCAACCTCCGCTATCCCACCGCCGGCGAGACCTCGGGGACGCTGATCCGCGCCCTCGCCGCCGGCAAGCCCGTGGCCGTGAGCGACTACGCGCAGTTCGCGGAATTGCCGGACGACTGCGTGATCAAGATCCCGTTCGACGGCGAGGTCGACGCGCTCGCCGATTTCCTCGCCGGCGAGCTCCCCGACATGGCCGCCGCGCAACGCCGCTGGCTCGAAGAGAACGCCACGATCGACATCGCAGCCGAGGGGTATCTCAGAGCCCTCTCCCCGCCGCGCGGGGAGAGGGTCCGCGAAGCGGGGGTGAGGGGCGCCATCGCGCTTTTTCCGAGCCTCGAAGCCACGCGCCACGGCGACACCATCACGCTCCGCAACACCGGCGACATCACCCTCAAAGCGCGCACCTACGGCGAGCCCGGCTACCGCGTCATCGCCAAGTGGGACGGCGGCGACCGATGGCTCCAGCTCCCGCGCGATCTCGCTCCCGGCGAGGAGACCGTCATCGTCGTCCCGCATCGCAGCCGCCTCTATCACGCCCTCGAGTCGATCCCCATGCTCGATCCGGAGCCCTTCGATGAAGTTTGACGACGCCGCGCTTTCCCGCCTGCGCGACCTCGTCGCCAACCGCCCAGCCATCGAGATCGACGCCTCGCATTACCGCCGCGCCTGTGTCCTCGTCCCGCTCGTGCGCGACGGCGGCGGCTGGTCGCTCCTCTTTTCGCGCCGCTCGGCGAACCTCGCCGCGCACAGCGGGCAGATCGCCTTTCCCGGCGGCGTCGTCGAGGAAGGGGAGACGCTTCCCGCCGCGGCCATGCGCGAGGCGCAGGAGGAAGTCGGCATCGCCCCCGAGCGCGTCGAGCTCATCGGCCGCCTCGACGACCTTGTCACGGCGAACACCGGCTTCCTCGTCGCGCCGTTCGTCGGCGTGATCCACGAGCGCATCGAGTACGTGCTGCAGGAGAGCGAGGTCGACGAAGTCTTCGAGGTCCCGGTCGACGCCCTGCTCACGCCGTCGCTGCCCGAGGTCCGCTACGTCACGTACCGCGAGAAGAGCTATCCCGCGTATTTCTATCGCTATGGCGCGCACGAGATCTGGGGCCTGACGGGGCGGATGCTGAAGACGTTTCTCGACCTGGTGTGGCAGGCCATCTGATGGCCGAGCCGGTGGACAGCGCGGTGTTGTTGCGGCGCCTGCGCGTGCTGCAGCTCGTGTCGTTCGCCGTGGCGGTGGCGCTCGTCGTGGCCGCCGGCGATCTGCTCTATCCGTGGCTCGACCGGCGCATCGGCATGGTCTGGAGCGACGTGGCCGAAGGGGTGATGGTCTTCGGCATCCTCTTTCTCGTCACGCGCCCGCAGTCGCGGCAGCTCCAGCGCGCCATCGTCGAGCTCGACGCGCTGCGGCGGCGCTTCTACGCCGAGTCCATTCTCGATCCGCTGTCGGGGCTCAACAACCGGCGCTACTTCGACGAGCGGCTGGCCGAGGAGTTCGAGCGCGCGCGGCGCTACGGCCAGCCGCTGGCGCTGGTGATCGTCGACGTCGACCACTTCAAGCGCATCAACGACGAGCTCGGACACGCCGCGGGCGACGCCGCCATCGTCGAGCTGTCGCGGCGGCTGGCGGCGCGGCGCCGGCGCGGCGACTTCCTGGCGCGCATCGGCGGCGAGGAGTTCGCGCTCCTGCTGCCGAATCTGCGCTGCGATGCCGCGCACAAGTTTGCGGACGACGTACGGCGCATGATCGAGTCGGAGGAGCTGATCCTCGGCGACGGCCTGGCGCCGCGCCGCATCACCGTCAGCTGCGGCGTCACGGAGCGCCGCGACGACGACGAATTCGACTCCGCACTCATGCGCCGCGCCGACGAGGCGCTGTACGCAGCGAAGGCGACGCGGAACGCGGTCGCCGCGCGGTAGGGGGCGCACAGCGTGCGCCCGCGTGTGATGGGCGCATCACCGCCGGCGCGCGACGATCAGCGTCTTGTGATTTTCCCATGTTGGGGAGTCGGCGGCATCGCGCTCGAGCGACTCCATTCCTCGTCGAAACTCCTCCTCGGGCAGGCTACGCAACGAGGCCCATCGCCGATTGCGCACGATGTCGAGATACTCCGGTGTCACGCTCTCCGTGCGCAACACGACCGTGCGGCGCGATTCCATGGCAAAGCCGGCGGCGGCGAGCGCCGCTTCGATGGTCTCGGCGGCGGGATAGCGCGCGATGTCGCTTTGCACGAGCCCCGGAAAATAGCGGCTGAGGAAGCGCCGCCGGATGTCGGCTTCCGTCGCGGTGAGCACGACGATCGCGCCTCGGCGTTTGAGCACCGAGGCGGCGCGGCCGAAGAAGCCGCGCAGGTCATCGGCATGGTGTATGACGAAAATAGCCAGCACGACGTCGAAGCCAGCGGCGAAGGGCCAGTCGCGGTTCCAGTCGGCGACGACAGCGCGTACGCCGCGCGCGGCCGCCTGCGCGACGCACTCGATGGCTGTGTCGAAGCCAGCGATCCGGCAGTGAGTCGCCGAGGCCAGCATCGCCGCATCGACGCCGATGCCGCAGCCGGCATCCAACACCCGATCTTCGCGGGACACGAACGACTCCAGGAACCTTGTGAGGCCGGGCTTGGCGTAATGCGACGCCGGAACCGATCGGCTGATCGCCGCGTAAAAGGTGTCGTCTTCATTCGGCATGCGAGGCCACCAGTAAATAGCCGCCGAAGCGCCCGTTTTCCTTGTTGCCCGGCAGCGCCGCCAGCGCCGTGCAAAGGAGCCATTCGACGGCGATCGCGCCGATGCGGATGAGCCGGAACGGGAGATCGCGCGCCTCGCCTGTCGGAATCCTGCGGCTGTAACGGCTGCCGCCGATGTTGTGATCGCGGATCCATTGCAGCGGATCGGCGATCGTCACGGCCGGCGCGGGAACGATCTCCCGAGCCGCGCGCAACTGCAGCCCGGCTTGTTCCAGCAGCTCGCACCATCGCGCCAGCGGATAGTAATGAAGGTGTTGGATGCGATCGCTCTTCGCGCGCGCCCACGCGGCCGCGGCGGCGCTCCGCCCCGACCAGGCGCGGATGCGATATCCGAAGAGCTGCGATTCGAAGTCGACACTCGGAACCGTGAGCACGAGTAGGCCGCCGGGCCGAAGGACCCGCGACAATTCCCGCAGCGCTCCCTCGACGTTGACGACGTGCTCCAGCGTGGAGTTGCAGATGGCCAGGTCCACGGACGCGATCGCGAGCGGGATGGAGTCGAGCTCAGCCGAGACGAGCCGCGAGAACGTCTCGCGCGCCTTGATCAACCGGATTACGTCGCGGTCGATCCCGACCTTCGGAGTCCACGTTTGCCGCCCGACGTCGGCGAGCAATTGCGCAAAGCGGCCATCGCCGCAGCCGGCATCGACGAATGAGACCGCGTCGCGCGACGGCAGGAATTCGGCGAGGGCCGCGGCGATCGCGCCGGCTTCGAACATGCGCCAGATCGGAAGCCACGCTTCGCCCCAATAAAGCTCGGCGGCGCGCCAAGCGATCGCAGATGTCCGAAGAAGTCCCAAATCGGCCTTACGCCTGTTTCTGCAAGATCGGATCGACTCGGATCTTCGAGAAATACGGAGAGTACCCGAAGAAGTGGATCAGCTCTGCTGCCGCGGCTGCGACGCCGGCCGCCAGCAGAAGCATTCGCGGGTCGCACAGGGGCATCAACCGGAACGCGCGCACCGTCAGGAAGACGACGACCGCGAATGCGCTGGCGAATGCGAACTCGAAGAGCACCTTTCGGGCCACGGTGGAGCGCGGAAGCGGGCAATGCCACGATATTTGGTATTCGCTGACCGCCGCGGCCCACTGCTTGAAGAGATCGCACTCCTTGTCCGGGAAGACCTGTGCGCCGGTGACGAATTCGAGCGAGCTTCGGCGTAGCAGATTGAAACGGATGATGTTGATGTAGTTCTTGCTCGTCCGGACGAAGAAGTTCGTGATCAGGATCCAGGCGATGGCCACGGCCGCGGCCTCGAGAGCTCCTTGGCGGTTCAGATCTTTCGAATAGACGACGGCCAGAATGCCGAGGAGCGTGACCTGCGTCCAGCTCATCGACGTGTGCAGATCGGTGAGGGCCGCCTGGACGTTCGGCTCCATGGCCTGGCCGTATTCGGCCGCGATGCGCTGCAGGTTGTGGAGGTGATCGTCGGGAATCGAGTCGGCAGTCGCCAGGATCTTGTCCCAAAATCCATCCTGGAGCAGCGGCGGCAGCTCGACCGACTTCATACGCCCGCTATTTCTTCAGCAACCCCGCCACGTACTTGTCGAGGCTCGAGCCGTCGCCCGGGTCCACCGTCACGCCGTTGACCACGTATGTCGGCGTGGCCCGGACGTCGTTCGCGAAGGCGATGCCGACGCCTTTGAGGATCTCCGCCCGGAGCTCGGGCGAATTCACGTCGGCGTCGTACTTCTTCAGATCGAGCTCGTGGTCCTGGGCGAAGCCGCGGGCGAAGTCGTCGAACGTGAACGCCGACAGCATCTCCTGCTTCGCGTACACCTGCTTCTTGTACTCCCAGAACAGCTCCGGCTTCTGCCGATAAACGGCCCGGCCGGCGATGGCCGCGGACAGCGCCCACGGATGCATCTGCACGAGCGGGAGGTCGTAGCGCACGTAGCGGATCTTGTCGCCGTACTTGTCGAGCAGCGGCTTCATGTAGCCGGCGGCGCGCTGGCAGGAGGGGCACTCGAAGTCGGAGAACTCGATCACCGTGACCTGCGCCGCCGCCGAGCCGGTCACGGGCGAGCCCGCCACGATGGGGCCGAAGGCCTTGAGCCGCTCCTGGCGGAAATCGTTCTTCATCGGCGCGAAATGGCCGAGGAAGAACACCGTCCCGGCGGAATCGATCTCCCCCTCGAGAGCGATCGTGCCGCGGTCGGCCGTCTGCTGCAGGACGACGTTGTAGAGGCCGTCGCGGTTCTCGGTGCGGTCGACGATGGGCATCACGTTCTGCTGGAGGTTCTTCCAGGCGAAGGTCTTCAGCTTCGCCTCCAGCGTCGGCTGGTCCTTCACGTCGTCGAGGAACCAGGGGATGCCGAGGAAGAAGCCACCGCCCGCGGAGGTGGCGGCCAGCCACTGTCCTTCGCAGCCTTGGCGCTTGCTCTCGACGCGCACCATGATGGCGTTGACGGTCTTGGGCAGCGGATGCTGCAACTTCGCGTAGGCGATCTTCGCCTCCTCGCTGCAGACCGGGAGGTTCTCCTTGATCGTCTTCATCGCGCCGGGCGAGAGCGCGACCGGAAGGGTGTCGTCGTCGGCGAGGGCGCACGCGGCGATGGCCAGCGCGGCCATGGCGAAGATCAGTCGTTTCACGTTGTTGACCGTCCGAGAATGAATTTGCTGGTTGTCCAAACGGCGCGACTACGGCGCCGCATTTCCGCGCCCCTCGCTCTGCATCGTCCGGGCGACCTTTTCGGCCTCGGCGAAGACGCGCATGAAGTTCTCGCCCATGATCTTGCGGATGTCGGCCTCGGCGTAGCCGCGGCGCCTCAGCTCGTCACGGATGGCCGGAAGGTGGCTGACGTCTTCCATGCCCGACGGCGTGTCGCCGATGCCGTCGAAGTCGGAGCCGATGCCGACGTGCTCGATGCCGGCGACCTTCACCATGTGGTCGATGTGGTCGGCGATCGCCGTGTACGACACCTTCGGCAGCGGGTTCGCCTCCATCAGCTTCTTCACCCCGGCCTCGTAGACGGTGCCCTCGGAGGGGTCCTTGGCCTTCAGCTCGGCGACGGCCGGCTTGAGCTTCTCCGTGCGCTCCCTGTTTGCCTTCGCCACTTCATTCGACAGGAAAACGGGATAGAAGTTCACCTGCGCGACGCCGCCGTTCTTCGCCAGGGCGCGGAGCATGTCGTCGGTCATGTTGCGCGGGACGTCGGCGAGGGCGCGTGCCGAGGAGTGCGAGGCGATGACTGGGGCGCGCGACACGGCCACGGCGTCGTAGAACGTTTTGTCGCTGACGTGGGAGATGTCGACGAGCATGCCCAGGCGGTTCATCTCCAGCACCACCTGCTTGCCGAACGGCGTGAGGCCGTTGTGCTTCGCTTCGTCGGTCGAGGAGTCGGCCCAGTTGTTCGTGTTCGTATGGGTGAGGGTCATGTAGCGCGCGCCGAAGCGGTAGAAGGCGCGCAGGAGATCGAGCGAGTCTTCGATGGCGTGCCCGCCCTCGATGCCGATGAGGATGGCCCGCCTGCCGTCGCGCGCGGCGTTGCGGATGTCGGCGGTCGACGTGGCGAAACGCACCCACGCCGGATAGGCGTCGGTCATCTCGTGGACCGCTTCCATGATCTTCATGCAGTACGCGGCCGCGCCCTTGTTCGCGTATTTCGCGGGCACGTACGCGGCGAAGAACTCGGCGTCGAGGCCGCCGGCCTTCATGCGCGGGTAGTCGAAGTGCCCGTGGGCGTTGACCACGCCGAGGTCGAAGGGATGCTCGAGCCACTCCGTGGGCGTGTCGGCGTGCGTGTCGACGGTGACGGCTGCCGGGGCCGTCGGCTTCTTCGGCGCGCGCCGCGGCGCGGCGAGGGCGGGGAAGGCGATTAAGAGGAGGATCGCTACGGCGATGTTTGCGTGCTTACGCATCGGCGTAGCCTATCCGAAGTGTTGAGGAGGGGCACCGGTAGGGGCGCACAGCGTGCGCCCCCTTGGAATCAGTTGTTCGGCCGGGCCTCGCTGATGTCCTGCACGACGTCGCCGACTTTCCCCTTCTCCTCGGTCTCGATGGCCAGGTCGGCCATGGAGACGATGCCGGCGATGCGCCCGCTCTGGTCGCAGACGGGCACGCGGCGGACGTTCGCGCTGCGCATGACGTGAAGCACCTCGTCCATCAGGGCCTCTTCGCCGACGCTGCGGACGTGTCTGGTCATGGCCTCGTTGACCTTGCAGTCGAGCGGATTGCGTCCCTCGGCGACGAGACGGACGACGATGTCGCGGTCAGTGATCATGCCGATGAGCTTGCGCTTGTCGTCTACGACCGGCACGACGCCCGTGTCCTCATTCTTCATGATCCTGACGGCCTCGACGATGCCGTCCTTCTCCGTCACACACGCCGGATCGGGCGTCATGATGTCGCGCACGCGCCGCGATCCCGGACCGGATTTCTTCTGGGTAAGCATGCTTCCTCCTTCGTCAAAAGAGGGAGCAAGGGGCGTGCTCAGAACGCGACGCGAATCCCTCCCGTGACCGTCACGTACCGCACCGGCGAGGACATGTTGATCCAGTGGTAAGCGCCCTCGACGATGAACCCGTAGCGCCGGGTTATTGGAAAGTCTCCGTCGACGCCGAAGGTATAGCCATAGTTGGTCTCCGTCGGCACGTCATGCACCGCGTCGGGCGCGGGGCCGGACGCACTCCAGCGGTAGACGCCGAGGCCGACGAAGAGCCCGGTCGTGCCGTAGGGCTCGGAGAATTTGTAGTCGACGATGCCGTCGGCGTGCTGAACCGTTCCGGAGCGGGGGAACTTCGTCGGTCCCGTGGCGGCGCCGGTCTGGCGGTCCTTGCCGCTCTCGACGATGCCGACGTCGGTGTTCCACTGCCCCGCCTGAACTTTGAACCATGTGGCCGGCTCGACCTGCACGGCGAAGAACACTTCCTTCGCGCCGTGGGTGAGGCGGAAGCGGTCGATGGGGAGGTTTTCGGTGATGCCGGCGGCGTTGTTGTTCGGATCGCCGGCTGATCGGTCGTGGCCGGAATAAAGCCGCTTGGTGCCGCCGAGGAGGATGCCGAACTGCTGCCCCGTCTGCGCGAACGCCGGCGCGGCGAGGAGCAGAAACAGCAGTAAGAATGCGGATTTTTTCATGGCGGCCACTATACGCATGGGCTTGCGGGCTTTCAATTCTTCGCTCATCAGAAACGCGCTCCTCGGCAATACAATGTGCGCCGTGCTGCAGACGCTGTCGCAGTTAGGACGAGAGACCGCGCGAATCGTTCTGCACGCCTCCTGCGTCGTCTGCCGGCGCGAGCTGCCGTGGCGGGCCCGCACCGCCTCCTGCTGCGGCGACTGCTGGAGGTCCCTTCCGCTCATCGACGGTCCGAAGTGTGACTCGTGCGCGCAGCCGTTCTTCGGCGACGTCGCGGCGACGCGCTGCCTCGACTGCATGAGCGACCCGCTCCCGGTCGGCTGGACCGAGGCCTGGGGCCACTACCGTGGCGCGCTCGAGCGCGTGCTGCATGCGTTCAAGTTCGCGCGCCACGATTGGTTCTCCGAGCCGTTCGCCGACGCGCTGAGCGATCTCGTCGCCGCGCGCGACGACAACGTGTTCGACGTCGTCGTCCCCGTGCCGATGAGCCGCGCCAAGCTGCGCCGCCGCGGCTACAACCAGGCCGAGCTCCTGGCCCGCGCGCTGGCCCGACGCCTCTGTCTGCGCTGCGACGTCTCCCTCCTCGGCAAGCGACTCGAGCGGCAGACGCAGTCGACGCTGGCGAAAGCGGAGCGCGCCGCGAACGTCCGCGGCGCCTTCAGGGCCTCGGATGCGAGCGCATCGAAATCGATCCTCCTCGTCGACGACGTCTGCACCACCGGCGAAACGCTGCGCGCCTGCGCCTCGGCGCTGCTGCGCGCCGGCGCCGGGCGCGTCTGCGCCGTCGTCGTCGCAAAGGCAACGTAACGAATGACGGACCTCATCATCATCGGCGGCGGCATCATCGGCGGCAGCACGCTCTATCACCTCGCACGGCTCGGCTACAAAGGCAACGTCCTGGTCCTCGAGCGCGAAGACGCGCTGTCGAAGGGCTCCACCGCGCTCTCCGCTGGCGGCTTCCGCAACATCTGGACGACGCCGATCAACATGCGCCTGACGAGCTACTCGATCAAGCGCCTGGCGAATTTCCGCGAGGAGCTCGACTGGCCGATCGGCTTCGACCAGCGCGGCTATCTCTTCTGCCAGTTCGGCGAGGCCTTCGAGCAGGCCAAGACGTTCGGCGCGCAGTGGGAGGCCAACGGCGTGCGCATCGAGTTCCTCGATCCGCGCGAAGTCGAACAGAAGGTGCCGGGACTGCGCGTCGGCATCGACCACATCGACCCCGAGGTCAACGAGATCCTGCAGATGCAGCCGATCACCGGCGGCGTCTTCGGCCCCGACTGCGGCAGCTTCGATCCGTCGCAGGCGGCGCAGGGCTACTTCGTGCGCGGCATGGAGGCGCTGAACGGCCGCGCCGAGCTGCGCCTGCAGACGGCGGTGAAGACGCTGCGCATCGTCGACGGCGAGTACCGCGGCGTCGAGCTCGCCGACGGCAGCGTGCTCGAGAGCGAGAAGGTCCTCGTCGCCGCCGGCGCCTGGACGGTGCCGCTGCTCGAGGCTTCCGGGCTGCGCGACGACGACCTCCCGCCGGTGATCCCGCTCAACCGCATGCTCTTCATCACGAACATGCCGCCGATCGAAGGCTTCGAGCGCGTCCCCATGACGATTGTGGACAACGGCATCTACTTCCGCCCGGAAGGGCCGAATTTGATGATCGGCCGCGCCGACCCGAACACGCAGCCCGGCTTCGAGACGCCCGCCGACGCCGACTATTACCAGGAGCAGATCAACTATTACCTGCAGGAGCGCATCCCCGGCATGGAGCGCTGCCGCCTGCAGGCGATGTGGGGCGGCCTCTACGACACGAACGCGGTCGACCACAACGCCGTCCTCGGCGAGCACCCGCACGTGAAGAACATGCTCTTCGCCACCGGCTTCTCCGGCCACGGCGCGATGGAGGCGCCCGCCGCGGGGCTGGCGCTGTCGGAGTGGATCGCCTACGGCGAGTACCGGACGCTCGACGTGACGCCGCTGTCGATCCGGAGATTCTGGGAAGGGAAGCCGATTCACGAGACGATCGTGATTTAGAAGGGGACAGCGCACAGGGCACGGGGCACAGGTGGTTGTCTTGCCCGACGCGCGTGCACCGACAGAAACATCATCTGTCCCCCGTCCCCTGTGCCCTGTCCCCTACGTCCCATTTCGGCCTCTCCCTCCACCGATCATGCAGCCACACCCACTGCTCCGGCGCGCGGCGGATCTGCTCCTCGATCGCGGCGGTGATCTTCGCCGTCAGCGCGATCGGGTCGTCGTCGCGCGTGACTTCGATCGGCTCGTGGAACGTCAGCAGATATTTCGAGCCGCGCCGCTCGGTGAAGATGCAGACGACCGGCGTCTCCGTCCGGATGGCCAGCTTCGCCGGGCCGAGCGGCGTGAGCGCGGGGCGGCCGAAGAACGGCACCTTGGCGCTCTCGGCGCGGATGTTCTGGTCGATGAGGAAGGCCAGCAGCCCGCCGCGGCGGAGCGACTGGATCATCTCCCGCGCGGCGGCGGTGGAGCCGCGGTCGATGGTGCGGATGCCGTGCACGGCGCGCAGCTCGGTGATGAAGCGGTTGATGTCGGCCTCGTTGCGCTCGCGCTGCAGCGCCGTCAGATCGACGCCGAGGCTGGCCACGCAGTGCGCGGCCCACTCCCAGTTGCCGTGGTGCGCGGTGATGGCGATGGCGCCGCGGCCGCGCTTCATCAATTCACGGAACCGCTCGAGGCCGGCGACCTCGGTCGTCCGTTCGCGCATGGCCGCGTCGAGGCGCGGGAGCCAGAGCATCTCGAAGACGATGCGGCCGAGGTGGTGGAACATCGCCCGCGTCGTGGCGCGGCGCGTTGATCTCGGCCAGTCGGGAAACGCTTGCGCGAGGTTGCTCATGGCCAGACGCCGCTCGCGCCGGCGCAGGAGCCACCCGAGCTCGCCGATGGCCACGCCGCACGTGCGCGCGGCTGCGAGCGGCAGCCGGCGCACGATCGCGCTGATGACGACGAGGACCCGGTAGACGATGCGGCCGCGCCGGGCGCGGACTTCGGTGCGGTCAGCCACTCTGCGTCTCGAACTCTTTGACGATGGCGTCCCATTCGCCGCGCGCGCGGAGGAGACGCTCGACGGTCTCGCGGAAGGCGCCGTCGCCGCCGCGCGCGTCGAGCTTCCATGTCGCCGCCGCGCGCACCTCCGCCGCCGCGTCCGCGGGCGCCGCGGAGATGGCCGCGCGCAGCATCGGCGCGAGGTCGGGGAGGTCGTCGCCGACGTAGAGGATCTGATCGAATCGCACGGCGAGCTTTTTCGCGATCTTCTCGCACTCGGCGAGCTTGTTCGCCGCCCCCTGATGCAGCTCCTCGATGCCCAGCTCCCGCGCGCGGCGGACAAGCGCCGGCGAGCGCCGGCTGGTGAGGAGGACGATCACGAGCCCCGCCTTCTGCGCGAGCTTCGCGCCGAGGCCGTCGCGAACGTTGAAGTTCTTGATCTCCCGCTGCTCGCCGGAATAGATGATCTTTCCGTCGGTCCAGACGCCGTCGACGTCGGAGACGATGACGCGGATCGATGAGGCAGCGCTCATTCGCGGCGAAGGATATCAGCCGGCGTTTAAGCTTCTCACCATCAGCGTCCCGGCGGACCAGACCTGGAGCGCCGGCGCCGCGACGGCGGCCGCCGTCGCGTCAGGGCACGTAGCTTCCACAATTGCACGAAACGATACGTCGCAATCTTTCACTATCCAACAGGAACGGGTCTCACGAGCCGAAAGGATGCGACTTTATGAAAATCAAACGGCATGTGTTCCAGCACCGTTATGCAAATATAACCACGTTGTCCTTCAACAAGCTTGTCATGCTCGTCGTGATGATCGTGGGTGTATGGCCCAACACGGTTAGCGCGAATGTACGATTCTGCAATCGAACGAGCAGAAAGGCGTTTGTGGCTATTGCGTACGTTGAAAAGGACGCCCCAGGCACCAGCACGGGTGGCGACAAGGCCGTTACAGTCGAAGGCTGGTGGAGTGTGGAGCCCAATCAGTGCGAAGTCGTCAGTGATATCCATGCCGGCAATCACTGGGTTTATTACTATGCGCATGCGGCTGATAGCGTCTGGGAAGGAAACGCCCTGCTCTGCGTTTCAAGTGGGCGGTTTGAGATCAGTGCCCGATTCAAGCGGCAAGGCGATCGGTGTCCGGCGGGCTATCGATTAGAGGGATTCCAAAGGATGAACACTAACGCAAAAAACCACACATTTAATCTCAACCCTTGATCGCTTAGATTTCCTCGAACGTCCCGGTGCGCACCTCGCCGCTGCGCAGATAGCGGTTGATCAGCACACCTCCAGGCGTGCTGTTCGAGTGCGCCAGGGTGAAGGCCGACGCCTGTGCGTTGTCATCGAACAAGCGCTTGCCGCGTCCGAGCACGACGGGATAAACCAGAAACCAAAGCTCGTCCACCAGCCCGGCTGCGAGCAGTTGGCGCACCATATCGCTGCTACCCCACGTCAACAGGTTGGGGCCGTCCTGATGTTTGAGCGCGCGTATCGTGCCGGCAAGGTCGCCCGTCAGCGCGTGGCTGTTCTGCCAATCAAGCGCATCGGATCGGTGCGTCGCGACGTGCTTGCGCACGCTGTTGAACCGGTCGGCGATGGCGTGGCTGGTGGAATCGGTCCCTTGGCGCGGCCAATACGCCGCGAATATGTCGTAGGTACGACGCCCAAGCAGCAACTCGAACGGCTGCGAGAGCAGGCCCTGCAAGGCTTGGCCGATGAGCTCGTCGGCGTAGGGCACGATCCAGCCGCCGAGGCGGAAGTCGTCGCTGGGATCTTCCTTAGGGCCACCCGGGGATTGAATAACGCCGTCTAAACTGATCTGTTCGGCCACGATGAGCTTGCGCTTACTCTGGTCCATACGCGGAATGAATGCAATCACTGCTCCTTCATTCCCTCACGATGACGCGAATCATGAGGCGGCGCTCATTCGCGGCGAAGGATATCAATCCCGGCTCATCAAACAAGAAGGCCCGCCGGCGGTCGTCCAAAACACCGGCGGGCCGCTGGAACGGCCGGCTCGATCAGACCGTCACCGTCGCCGCGTCGTCCGCGTGCTCGACATCATGAGCGTGAGCTTTCTCCAACAGGTCCGCCATCGCGCCTTGCGGAACGGGCGTATCGGGAGACGCCTTCGCCTTCCCGCGGCGACCGATGGCTTTCTTCACCACGGCTTTCATTTCGTCGACGTACGGCCGGAGTCCATCGCCCTCGGGATGACGGACGTGATGCTGTGTGAGCAGGCGGGTAGCCCGATCGCCGAAATAGAAGATGTCTCGGTCGCTGCGTATCCGTTATTCTGAGTCAGCCGAATTGGCGTTAGGCGAATGGCGGTGTAGACGGAGGTTCGTGATAGCGAGAATGTCACTGTGAAGCGGCGGCCGGTCTGCAATTTTGTCACCGGCCGCTGCCGGCCGTCGCCCGCTACCGCGTCCTTCAGGATTTGTGCTGCGAGACCCACGATCTCTGCCAGGCCGAACTTCGATTTTCGCAGGCGGTTCTTCCGAACGGCGGCTGTCGCCGCCGCCGCTACCGCGTCCTTCCGGATTACTGTCTCGCAAGAATCAAAAACAGAACAAATTCGAGCCATCGCCTAACTACTCTCACAAGCTGACAAAAGCCGCCGGTCCGTTGGCCCGGCGGCCGAGCCGCCTCGGGCGGCTCGAACTGCACGCACGCGGCACGTCGGCTGCAGTTCGCTCCTGCCACTCCGTGTTAGTCGCGGCCGCCGCCGCGCCGCTATTGCCGCTCCGCGCGTGAGGCGGCTTTTGCAGCTTAGAGTGGGCGTTAGGCGAACGCTGGTTTCTTGCGTTTCAAGAACGCCGCGACAGCACCATACTCGCTACCGGCGACAGCGAAAACGTCCACATGGCGAATGTCCTCGAGACCACCGAGCTTACTCGTCCATGAGCCGTCATCCATCTGCCGGGCCATGTGAGTCGGTACGCCATCGCGAGAAGCAAAGATGGCCACCTTCTCAAATTCCGGCTCATGATCGCCTGCACCTGAAGGCTCGTAACCGAGTGTGGCAAACGCCTGAATGAAGCTCGTCAACGATTCCTCGCGGTCAACTCCCGCCGGCCAGTATGCGAAGGGTGATTCTGCTGGCCACCACCAGCGCGTGGCATCTCCGGCGGCCCAAGCTACGCAGTTGTAGCGCGCATCCTGCGGGCTTGTAACATCGAATCCCGCTTCTTTCAGCGCTGGGAAGAGCCGTTCCAGCCGATCGTCCGTCATCAGATCAGGCGGCGGTCACGGCCCCATGCGAGCCACGCTTCGATCATTCTCCCAATGTCACCGGCGGCATCGTCGGCAACAGGATTATCTCCGGTAATCGCATTCAGCGCGGGAAACCAGAACCGGTGGTTCTCGGCTAAATCCTTGAGCAAAAGTGGTAGTACAGCCGGCCCGAAGCCAATGATCTGACGATACGCAGGATGCTCCATCAACTTCACAGGCGAAGATAGATGCCCCGTCTCGGCAGTCCAGGTTTGAGCAAGTTCCTCAAACGCTACTCTTAGCCCGTCATCCACGCCGCGATCGGCAACTTCGGCGATCTGCTTTTCTCTCACTTCCCAGACGCGAGAGGCTCGTTCCTGCGATTCTTCCGGGGTCGTCCCGTGCGCTACGATTGTTCGTGCACCATCGGAAAGTCTTGTCGCGTAACTGCCGAACGAGCCGGAACTCCATCGTGCTTGCCGCTGCTCGTCTTGAAACGTTGTCTGTGTACGAGGCTTGCTCATAAGCTCATCAGATTCTACCGCACATGGCGAGATGCGTCGCATCGCCTAACAACCCTCGAAACTCGGCATGAACGTCATCGCTCGATGGGTATCGATCGCCGGTCATCCATTCACGATGGCCATAGTCATGGTCGTGGGAGTCGCCTTGCACCTCAGCTCCCCACACGAAGCACTCCGGACTGTGCTCCTCGTCGCTCTGATAGTGCTTTTGCCTGTTGCCGTGCTCATGGTCCGCCAGGTCCGCAGGGGATCTTGGACCAATGTCGACGCTTCCAATCCCGCTGAAAGGCCGCCACTCTTCGCGGTCGGTATCGTCGCTCTCGCAGTCTTGCTTGGAGCCGTGCTCGCGTTTCGGCCGGGATCCTTCCTCATTCGGGGTGCGGTCGGTGTCCTGATTATGCTTGCTGTTTGTGCGGTAGCGACAAAGTGGGTCAAGGTCTCGCTTCACATGGCATTTGGCGCACTGGCCACAACGACATTACTTTTTCTTGGCTCGCCGGCGGGCTGGGTGTTGCTGGCGGTCATGCCGGCTCTCGCGTGGTCGCGGTTGATCCTCAAGCGCCACAGGCCGGTGGAGGTCGTCATTGGCCTATTCGTCGGCATCGCATTCGGTTGTGCGATCATCAATATTTAGCCGGGAGTATTGGCGCGAGATACCGCTCGTTCAACGCGCGAAGGTGATGCAGCTCATGCCCGGCGATGTGAAACGCCAGCCCGCGGCGGACGCCGCGTATCCCGCGACCGTGCCGCGGCGCAGGCAGGCCTCCTCGGTGAGCGACGCGAGGAGCGCGATCGTGGCCGCGCGGACGGTCGAGTACTCGTGCAGCAAATCGCTCAGCGCGCGCTCCTCGAAGTTCGCGCCGGCGACGTACTCGTTCTCGTCGAAGCTCTCCAGCGGGCGCGTGTCGCCGCGGGCGATGCAGAGGGCGCGGTAGGCGAAGATGCGCTCGTCGTCGATCATGTGGCCGAGGACTTCCTTCAACGTCCATTTGCCGGGGGCGTAGCGCAGGCCGGCCACGGCGGCCTCGGAGAGATTGCCGAACAGCACCTCGACTTCGCGCGCCTGCCGCGTGAGCGCCTCGACCGCGTCGTCGCCGGCCACGCGCGCGATGTCGGCCTCGGCGTGGGCGCCGTACTCGCCGGGCGTCGGCCGTCCTTTCACGGCTTCGTCACCGGACGCAGCGTGATGTCGACGCGCTCGGGCCGCTGCGTGTACATCGCGCCGGTTCTGGCGTCGAGATAGCCGGGCAGCAGCAGGCCGAGAAGCGCGCCGGCGGTGAAGCAGCCGCCGGCCGCGCTGCTGTTGCCCTTGCAGACGATCAGGCCGGCGATGCCGACGCCGAGGGCGCTCGGGATCGCGGCCGGCACGTTCGCGACCATCGAGGCCGACTTCCCGCGCGTCAGCGCCACCGACTGGCTCTCGTATCCCGACTTGCTCAACGTGATCGAGCATCCTTCGGCGCTGCGCCGCAGCATCAGCTTGCCGGGCGTCGTCGCCTCCACCGCCGAGCCGTCGTTGCATGTGGCGCGGGCCGTTGCGCCGGACGGCGTGCTGTTCACGGAGATCTGTTGGGTCGAGCCGTGGAACACCGAGCCGCAACCGACGGCGATGATCGATGCGAGCGCTGCGATCGTGCGCGTCATGCGCAGATCTTATCCGACGATCGCCGCCAGCAGCGCCGCCGTGTCCTCGGCCGATTCGAAAAAGTAGTGCGGGTTTTCCGCGCGCAGCAGCGCCGCGGCCGTCTTCCCCGAGGCGATGGCGATCGTCGTGGCGTCGTGGGGGACGCCGCAGCGGACGTCGTAGATCGAGTCGCCGACGATGACGACGTCGCGCGCGGCGAAGTCGATGCCGGTCATCGCCGCGGCGCGCGCGACGGCGATCGGCGGCAGCTCCTCGCGGCGCGGCGAGTCGCTGCCGAACGCGCCGAAGGGGAAGTAGCGGTTGAGATCCGCGCCGGCGAGCTTCAGCCGTGCGCCCGGCTCGATATTGCCGGTGAGCAGCGCGAGTGTGACGCGCGCGTCGGCGGCGAGGGCGTCGAGCAGCGTCACGACTCCGGGGAGCGCGCGCACGCATCGCGGCGCGTGCGTCGCCAGCTGGTCGAGATAGATCGTCCAGAGCGCGTCCATGCTCGCGTCGATCTCCTCGGCGGCGAGACCGAAATCGCCCAGCACCATGTGCGAGATCTGCGGGTCGGTGCGCCCGGAGAAATCGTAGCGGCGCAGATCGCCGCGATAGCCGTACACCGCCTCCAGCGCGCTCGCGTACGCGGCGCGCGCGGCGCCGCCGTCGGTGATCAGCGTGCCGTCGATGTCGAAGAGCACCAGGCGCATGCGGCCCGCACAATATACTTGCGCGCCGTGCGCCGCTCGTCGCTCCTCGTCCTCTTCCTCACCGTCTTCATCGACCTCATCGGCTTCGGCATGGTCATCCCCTTCCTCTCGTTTTACGCGCGCGAGTACGGCGCCAGCGGGACGACGGTGGGCGCGGTCGTCGGCATCTACTCGATCATGCAGTTCTTCTTCGCGCCGATCTGGGGGCGGCTCTCCGACCGCATCGGCCGCCGTCCGGTGCTCCTCATCAGCCTCACCGCGAGCTGCATCGGCTACTTCCTCTTCGGCTTCGCGCGGAGCCTCTTCACGCTGTTCGTCTCGCGCATCATCGCCGGCGTCGGCGGCGCGAACATCGGCACCGCGCAGGCCTACATCGCCGACACCACGACCACCGAGGAGCGCGCCAAGGGGATGGGTCTGATCGGCGCCGCGTTCGGCATGGGCTTCATCCTCGGGCCGCCGCTCAGCGGGATCCTGTCCGACGTCGGCATCCATCACGGAATGCCCGGCAATCTCCTGCCGGGTCTCGTCGCCGGCAGCCTCTCCCTGAGCGCGCTCACGCTGGCCTTCTTCGTCCTCGGCGAGTCGAAGCGCCCCGACACGAAGGTGCGCGCCGGACTACCGCCGCAGTTCGATCGCCGCGTCTGGCGCGAGCTCGGGCACAAGCGCCTCCTCGCCCTGATCATGCTCACGCTCTTCCTCATGCTGCTGTCGGTGGCGGGGATGGAGACGAGCGTCACGCTGCACGCGCGCGACCGCTTCCACTTCCAGCAGATCGACCTCTCGTACTTTTTTCTCTTCATGGGCGTGATCGTGGCCACGATCCAGGGAGGGCTGATCGGCAAGCTGGCCCGCGCCGTCGGCGAGAAGACGCTCGTGTCGATCGGCACTGCGTCGTACACGCTCGGCCTGGCGCTCGTGCCGGGCGTCTGGCGCGTGCCGCTGCTCTACCTCGTGGCCTTCCTCGTGTCGATCGGGACGGGGCTCTGCTATCCGTCGCTCACGTCGATGGTGACGAAGGCCTCGCCGGCGAACGAGCACGGCAGCATGCTCGGCATCGCCACGGCCGTCGGCTCGCTGGCGCGATTCATCGGCCCGATCGCGATGGGCTTTCTGTACGATGTGGCGCAGGCGCGCGGGGCGTTCTACGGCGGCGCGGTGCTGACGGGCGCGGCGTTCCTGCTGTCGCTGTGGATGCGGCGTTACCCGCTGCCGACGGAGGCGGAAGCATGATTCTAAAGGTGGCCCGGCTCGGACATCCGGTGCTCCGCGAAAAGGCCTCGGACCTGGAGATCAAGGACATCAAGGCCGGGAAGTTCCGCGCGCTGATCGACGACATGATCGAGACGATGCACGCGTACGAGGGCGTCGGCCTGGCCGGCCCGCAGGTGCACCTCCCGCTGCGCATCTTCGTGTTCGAGGTGGAGGAGAAGGTGGCCAAGCGCCGCGGCATCGCCAAGGTCGGCGCGGGGGTGATGTTCAACGCGACGTACGAGCCGGCCGGCGCCGAGACGATCACGGACTGGGAAGGCTGCCTCTCGGTCCCCTTCCTCGGCGGCGAGGTCCCGCGCTACAAGAAGGTCCGCATCAAGGGGATCGACCACGACGGCGCCCCGGCCGAGGCGGAGATCGAGGGCTTCACGGCGCGGATCTTCCAGCACGAGATCGATCACACGGACGGGCATGTGTATCTGGATCGGATGCCGGATCTGCGCACGCTCGGGTACACGATCGTTTTGTAGGACTGAGGACTGAGGACTGAGGACTGAGCCTGCGGTCGGGCGCGATCATGCCCCGGCGCCGCCTCAGTCCTCAGTCCTCAGTCCTCAGCACTGCTTCTAGGGCACGAAGAACGGCCTCTTGAACTTCGTGTATAAATCTTCGATTTTCTTCGCCCAGAACCCGAACTGATTCGGTGGGAACGTCTGGCCGGGCGCGGGGTACTGCGTGCACGTGTTGTTCGAGTCCCACTGCGAGTGGAACACCGTCGCGCCGGGCGAGACGCGCGTGGGGAGCGGGTCCGTTGCGTACAGCCAGGCGTGCGTTTGCTGGAACGGCCAGCCGCTGCCGCCCTCGGGGAGCGCGGCCACGTAGCGCTTCGTCAGTGGCGGCGAGATCTGGTTGAGGAACGCGTCGCCGCTGCAGTCGTTCGACGTGAACACCACCGCGCTGCCGCCGAGGCCCGTCACCGGACGGAACGCCTCGGGGCTGACCAGCAGCGCCACCGAGTCGCCCTTCACCTCATAGCGCACGAACGCGTTGAGCGGGATGCTCGGGAACGACACGTCGTAGTTGATGATCTCGCCGATCTCCTTTCCCGTGGCGTCGAGCACCTTCGGCGCGCAGCAGCGCTGCGGCGTCGGATGCGGCCGCGGCGGCTGCGACGGCTGCACGGCGGCGGCCAGGAGCACGAATGCGAAAGCGATCATCGCAATACCTCCAAAAATCGTTGCATCTCCTCCGGCGTGCCGATGGTCACGCGGAGGTGTTGGGGAAGCGCGGGGAAGAGCCGGCCGACGCGGACGCCGTCGTTGCGCATGCCGGCAATGATTGGCCTCACGTCGCGGTGGAGGTCGATCATCACGAAGTTCGTCTCCGAGGGGATGACCTTGTAGCCCATCGCGCCGAGGCGCTCGACGACGTGCGCGCGCGTGGCGGCGTTGCGCCGCCGCCCCTCGGCCACGAAGCCGCTGTCGGCGAGGCTCGCTCGCGCGGCCACCAGCGCCATCACGTTCATCGTGTCCCACGACTTCTGCGCGTCGAGCTTCCGGATCATGTCGCGGTTGGCCAGCGCGTAGCCGGCGCGCAGGCCGGCCATGCCGTAGATCTTCGAGAACGTGCGCGCCACGACCAGGTTCGGTTTCGACTTCACCAGCGGCGCGACGCTCTCGTAGTCGGGCGAGGCCGCGTAGTGGTGGTAGGCCTCGTCGACGAGGACGATCGTCGACGGCGGCACGGAGTCGAGGAACGAGCGCAGCGCGGCCTTCGGCGTGATGCTGCCGGTCGGATTGTTCGGATTGCAGACGTAGACGACGCCGGCGCCGGCGGGAGCCATCTTGCCGAGGTCGTGCGCGTAGGCGCGGTCGAGCGGGACCTTCACGACCTCGGCGCCGCTGGCCTTCGCGTAGTGGGCGATGGCCTCGAACGTCGGGTCGGCGATGACGACGCTGCGCGACGGCGACGTGCAGGCGGCGGCGACGAGCTTGAGGATCTCGCTCGAGCCGTCGCCGAGGATGACCTCGTCGGTCGAGACGCCGTGGAGCCTGGCGATGTCGGCGGTCAGCTCCTCGGCCTGCGCGTCCGGATAGCGCGCGGCCACGGCGAAGGCATCGCGCATCGCGGCGATGGCCGCGGGGGAGGGGCCGTACGGGTTCTCGTTCGAGTTGAGCAGGACGACTTTCGACGCCGGCGGCGGCACGGCGAAGAGGCGAGGGAAGGGGAGCGCGGCCGCTGCTGCACCGGCGCCGAGGACTTGCGCGAATGCGCGTCGCGAGAGAGCCATAAGACCTCCTGTGTGGCCTCATGGTAAATCCAGCGGCCTTCGCCGGTCGTAGCTTTCACAAAAAGGAGGTCCGCATGAATCGCTTCCGTACGCTCCTGGTCTGTTCTCTGTTGTTGATCGCGGCGACGTCGCTGCTCGCCGCCGACGCCCCGAAGGCGCCGTCGCTCTACACGCGCCTCGGCGGCTACGACGCCATCGCCGCCGTGACCGACGACTTCATCGGCCGTCTCGCCGCCGACAAGCAGCTCTCCCGCTTCATCGTCGGGCACAGCCAGGACTCGCTGATGAAGCTTCGCCAGCACGTGGTCGAGTTCCTCTGCAACGCCACCGGCGGGCCGTGCGTCTACATGGGCCGCGACATGAAGACGGCGCACAAAGGGATGGGGATCACGGAGTCGGATTGGGACCTGTCGGTGAAGGCGCTGACCGCCACGCTCGACAAGTTCAAGGTGCCGGAGAAGGAAAAGGGCGAGGTCCTGGCCGCGGTCGGGCCGCTGAAGGCGCAGATCGTGGAGAAGCCGTAGAATCGAGGGGACGGGGCACAGGGGACAGGTCACAGATGTTGGTCGTCGTGAGAACGCCACCTGTGCCCTGTCCCCAGTGCCCCGTCCCCTGACATGATTCCGGCTCCGCCCAACGTTTCCTACTGGGACGCCTCGCCGCATTTCCGCGGCCTTTGCCGGCGCAAGCTCGGCGACGCGGCGTGGGCGTGGGCGGAGCTGCAGCTCCGGGAGATGGGCGCCGCGGCGGCGCTGATGGTGGCGCCGCTCGCGGCCATTGCCGATCGCGAGTCGCCGCGCCTCGTCACGCACGACGAGCGCGGCAACCGCGTCGACCGCGTCGACTACCACCCCGCGTACCGCGAGATGGAGCGCATCGCCTACGGCTCGGGAATGCTGTCGATGAAGTACACGCCCCACGAGCACGCCGGCGACGCCCCATTCGTCAGCTTCGCCCTCGGCTATCTCTTCGCCATGGCCGAGATGGGACTTTACTGCCCGCTGTGCATGACCGACGGCGTGGCGCGCATCGTCACGCGCTACGGCACGAGCGAGCAAATCGCGCGCGTCGTGCCGCGCCTCCCCTCGGGTGGCATGTTCCTGACCGAGCGCGCCGGCGGCTCCGACGTCGGCGCGAACGAGACCGTGGCCCGCCGCGGCAGCGACGGCACGTGGCGCCTCACGGGGCAGAAGTGGTTCTGCTCGAACGTCGACGCCGAGGCCGTGCTGGCCACGGCGCGGCCGGAGGGCGGCGAAGCGGGGACGCGCGGACTGCGAACGTTCCTGCTCTTTCCGCGCGGCAATCCTGGCGTGACGATCGAACGGCTCAAGGAAAAGCTCGGCGTCCGCTCCATGCCCACTGGCGAGGTCGCGCTGCGCGATGCGCCGGCCGAGGAGATCGGCGACTTCCGTCCGATGGCGGAGATGATGAACCTCTCGCGGCTCTACAACGCCGTCGCCTCGTGCGCGGTGATCGGCCGCGCGATCCACGAGGCGCGCTGGTACGCGGAGCGGCGGCGCGCATTCGGGAAGCCGGTCGTCGAGCATCCGCTGGCGCAGGAGACGCTGCTCGACCTCGAAGCCGAGCACCTCGGCGCGCTGCTGATGACCTTCGAGGCCGTCGACGCCCTGCGCCGCGCCGACGCCGGCGACGACACGGCCGCGCGCCTGCTCCGCGTCCTGACGCCGGTGGTGAAGGCCGTCACCGGCAAGCTGGCCGTGCCGTGCGTCTCCGAGGCCATGGAGCTCGTCGGCGGCAACGGCTACATCGAGGAGTGGCCGCTGGCGCGGCTGCTGCGCGACGCGCAGGTGCTGCCGATCTGGGAGGGGACGACGAACATCCTCGTCCTCGACGCGCTGCGCGTCGTGCGGAAGGACGGCGGCCACGAGCTGCTGCTGGCGCGCATCCGGCTTCACATGCCCGCCGTGGCCGACGCGCTCGAGGCCGAGCTGGCGTCGCTCGACGAGCGGCACGCGCGGCGCTGGGTCGACGCCCTCGCGCGCGCGTACGAGCTCGCGCTGCTCGACGAGGTGGGGGAACTGGCGGCGATGGAGCGACTTCGCGCGCGGCCGATGGGATTGTTGCCTGGGGCGAAGACGGGGTAAACCAGAAACCAGAAACCAGAAGAAGCACGGCCATTCTGGTTTCTGGTTTCTGGTTTCTGGTTTCTGGTTTAAAACAGCGTTAACGCCGCCGCCTGCGCCTCTTGCAGCAAATCGAGAAAACGCCACCGCGCAATCTCCCGCGCCCCCAGCGCCTCCATGTGCGGGGTCGTGACCTGGCAATCGATCCACGTCGCGCCGCGCGCGCGCAAGTGGTCGATGAGGAAAAGAAGCGCGAGCTTCGAGGCGTCGGAGGCGCGGTAGAACATCGACTCGCCGGTGAAGAGGCCGCCGGCGTCGACGCCGTACAGGCCTCCGACGAGATCGCCGTCGCGCCAGACTTCGACGCTGTGCGCGTCGCCGGCCTCGTGGAAGCCTGTGTAGGCGGCGACGATGCGGTCGTCGATCCACGTCCCGTCCTGATCGGGCCGCGGCGTGCCGGCGCAGGCGCGGATGACGGCGGGGAAGTCGCGATCGATGGTGAAGGTGAGCCCGCTCCGCTTCATGGCCTTGCGCAGCGTGCGCCCGACGTGAAGCTCGTCGAAGAAGATGACGGTGCGCCGACGCGGCGAGAACCACGGCAGCGGCATCCGCTCGTGAGGCCAAGGGAAGATGCCGTGGCGGTAGGCGTCGCGCAGCGTGTCGACGGCGAGGTCGTCGCCGATGGCCACGATGTCGCCGCGGGCGCGGCGGGGGTCGGGGAAGCGGCTCATGCGAGGCCGAGGCGCACGGCCGCGCCGAGGCGGTGCCAGCCGGTGCGGTACTCGGCCTCTTCGCGCAGGGCGCTGTAGACGAGCTTGAGGTCGTGGTCGTCGTCGCTTTGCACGGCGTGCGCGGCGAGGGCTTCGTCGCTCGGGAGATCGCGTAGATCGCGCTCGACGATCGGCGGGCGCCCGATCGTGACGTACGCGGCGAGGAGCGCGGTGGCGAAGGTGTCGATCGCTGTCGGGCCGAGGTAAGGCGCGAGCACGCGCATGGCGTGACAGCCGGTGACCATGTGCAGGGCGGTGAAGTTGCCGGTCGATGCGAAGATTTTCGCGGAAATGAGAGCGAGGTCGGGGAGGGCGGGGTCGGCGATGCCGTAGTCCGCGAAGGCAGGCAAGGCCATGACGGTGGCGATGCGGCTGTCGATCCCGCGGCCATCGACGGTGCGGGGGAGGCGATCATCGGCGGCGATGGCGGCGAAGGCCTGGGGCGCACGCTGTGCGCCCCTACCGGTAGGGGCGGACAGCGTCCGCCCACTCCATGAGGCCAACGCATCCGGGAGGTCCTCGGCCACGCCGCTGTCGACGGCGTAGGCCAATCGAATCAGACAATGAAATGCCTGCGCGACCACGCCGCCGTCGTCGAGCTGCGGGATGCGTCCATCCTTGAACTGCTCGCGCCGCGCGATCTCCGCGGCGCTCTTCGGATACAACTGCTTCGAATACGCCGCGGCGAACGCCCGCAGCCGCGCTTCATCCCCGCCGAGGCGGTCGAGCGCCATGAGTGCCATCGGCAGATGGTTGAACATTCCGCCGCGGTAGCTCGCGCTGAATCGCTGCGCGTCGAGGAGAAGCTCGCGGCAGGTCTCGCTGACCATCACATCGCCAGTTTCAGCTCGTCGCCCTCGGCGTCGACCGTGATCGTCCCGCCGTCCTGCAGGCGGCCGAAAAGAATCGAGTCCACCGACGGCTCCTTGATCTTCGTCGAGATCAGGCGGGCCATCGGCCGCGCGCCGAAGGCCTTGTCGTAGCCGTGCTTCGCCAGCCAGGCCCGCCCGGCCTCGGTCAGCTCCAGCGTCACGCCCTTCGGCGCCAGCTGCGCGCGCAGCTCCTCGATGAACTTGTCGACCACGCGCTCGATCGTCTCGAACGACAGCTGCTCGAAGGCGATCCAGGCGTCGAGGCGGTTGCGGAACTCCGGCGCGAACGTCCGCTCGATCACGCCGCGCCCCTTGCCGCTCGCGCCGGTGTTCGTGAAGCCCATCGAGGCGTCGCTCATCTCCCGCGCGCCGGCGTTCGTGGTCATGATCAGGATCACGTTGCGGAAGTCGGCCTTCTTGCCGTTGTTGTCCGTCAGCGTGGCGTGGTCCATCACCTGCAGCAGGATGGAGAAGAGATTCGGGTGGGCTTTCTCGATCTCGTCGAGGACTAGCACCGCGTACGGCGTGCGGACCACCGCGTCCGTCAGGAGGCCGCCCTGGTCGAAGCCGACGTAGCCCGGCGGCGCGCCGATGAGCCGCGACACCGTGTGCGGCTCCATGTACTCGCTCATGTCGAAGCGGATGAACTCCACGCCTAGCGCGACGGCCAGTTGCTTGGCCAGCTCCGTCTTGCCGACGCCCGTCGGGCCGCTGAAGAGGAACGAGCCGATCGGCTTCTCGGGATGCCCGAGGCCGGAGCGGGAGAGCTTGATGGCGCTGACGATCTGCTTGATGGCGTGGTCCTGGCCGAAGATGACCTTGCGAAGCTCCTCTTCGAGATTCTGCAGGCGGGCCTTCTCACCCACGGCGACCGTGCGCGGCGGGATCTTGGCCATCGTGGCCACGACGTGCTCGACCTCGGCCTCGGTGATGACCTTGATCCCGCCGTGGATCTTCGCCCGCGCGCCGGCCTCGTCGAGCACGTCGATGGCCTTGTCGGGGAGGTGGCGGTCGTGGATGTACTTCGCCGCCAGCTCCGCCGCCAGCGTCAGCGCTTCGTCGCTGAACGTCACGCCATGGTGCTGCTCGTAGTAGATCTTCAAGCCTTTGAGGATCTCGATCGTCTCCGCGACCGTCGGCTCGCCGATCTCGATCTTCTGGAAGCGCCGGGCCAGGGCGCGGTCGCGCTCGAACGAAGCCTTGTACTCCGCGTACGTCGTCGAGCCGATGCAGCGCAGCTTCCCCGAGGCCACGGCGGGCTTGAGGATGTTCGAGGCGTCCATCGTCCCACCGGAGACCGCGCCGGCGCCGACGATGGTGTGGATCTCGTCGATGAAGAGGATGGCGTCCTTCTTCTCCAGCAGCGCGGCGATGACGGCCTTGAGGCGCTGCTCGAACTCGCCGCGGTACTTCGTTCCGGCCAGGACCGCGCCCATGTCGAGCGAGAAGACCTCGCTGTTCTTCAGCACGGGCGGCACTTCGTTGCGCTGGATCTTCAACGCCAGCCCCTCGGCGATGGCGGTCTTGCCGACGCCGGGCTCGCCGACGAAGAGGGGGTTGTTCTTGCGCCGCCGGCAGAGGATCTGGATGGTCCGCTCCAGCTCCGGCCCGCGTCCGATGAGCGGATCGATCTCTCCTTTTTTCGCGCGCTCGTTGAGATTCACGGCGAACAATTTCAGCGGATCGCCGACCGACTGCGGCCCCTCCTCGTCGGGCGTGGCGAAGGCCGGGCTGGGCACGCCGTCGCTCTTGGCGATGCCGTGGGAGAGGAAATTGAGGACGTCGATCTTGTTCACGCCCTGGGAGCGGAGGAGGTAGACGGCCTGGGAGCGCTCGGCCTGGAAGATCGCCGCCAGCATCTGCCCGGTATCGACTTCCTTCCTTCCGGAGCTCTGGGCATGCAGCTGGGCGTACTGCACGACGCGCTGGAGCATGGCCGTGAGGACGGGCTGGACGTCGACGTCGTCGGGGAGCTTCTCCAGGGTCTTGTTGAGGTGTTCGTCGAGCTGCTTCTTGAGGAGGTCGACGTCGCCGCCGCAGTTGCGCACGACCGTGGCTACCTCGCGGTCGTGGAGCAGGGCGAAGAGGAGGTGCTCGATGGTCACGTACTCGTGGCGGCGCTTGAGCGCCTCGCTGAGGGCGAATTCGAAGGTCTGCTGGAGCTGCCGGGCAATCATGGGCGCTGGGGTAGCGAACGCAAGGGTCAGGCCGAGGATTTCCCTGGGTAAAAGTCCGATCCAACGGCCTCATTCCTGACCCGCCGCGGCGCCCGGAACTGCTCACGCTTTGACCCCGCCGCGGCCGCGCCGTCGTGGAATCAAGGACTTACGCGCCGCCGTGCATTGGCGGAATTCCTGCTCCATTGCCGCTCGCCCGAAATCCCAGGAGGAAAAGAAAGGAACCGTATGAAGCGAGCTCTCATCGTTCTCTGTCTGTTGTTGGCAGTGCCCGCCTTCGCCGGGGGAAACAAGGACAAGTCGGTCAGGAAGGCGAACCGACCGATTCCCAACTCCTACATCGTCGTTTTTGAAAGCCGTACGGCCGACGTGCCGGGTCTCGTCAACGAGCTGGCCGCGAAGCACGGGGCGAAGACGAAGTTCGTCTACGGCGCGCTCAAAGGCTTCGCCGCGGAGATGCCGGCCGCGGCGGCGAATGCCATCGCCAACGATCCGCGCGTGAAGTTCGTCGAGGAGGACAGCGAGGTCCACCTCGACACGACCCAGACCGGCGCGACGTGGGGCCTCGACCGCATCGACCAGCGCAACCTCCCGCTCGACGGCAACTACACCTATGCCACGACGGCCTCGAACGTCCACGCCTACATCGTCGACACCGGCATCCTGACCTCGCACACGCAGTTCGGCGGGCGGGCCTCGGTGGGCGTCGACGAAGTCGGCGACGGCCAGAACGGCATCGACTGCAACGGCCACGGCACGCACGTGTCCGGCACGGTCGGCGGCTCGACGTACGGCGTGGCCAAGGGCGTCTCGCTCGTGGCCGTGCGCGTGCTGAACTGCTCCGGCTCCGGCACGAACTCCGGCGTGATCGCCGGCGTGAACTGGGTGGCGTCGAACGCGATCAAGCCCGCCGTGGCGAACATGTCCCTCGGCGGCGGTGCCTCGCAGGCGCTCGACGACGCCGTGACCGCGGCGGTCAACGCCGGCGTGGTCTTCTGCGTCGCCGCCGGCAACGGCGACCAGTTCGGCAATCCCCAGGACGCCTGCACGACCTCGCCCGCGCGCGCGGCCGCGGCCATCACGGTCAGTGCCACGGACAACACCGACACGAAGGCGTCGTGGGCGAACTACGGCACGTGCGTCGACATCTTCGCGCCCGGCGTGAACATTACGTCGTCGTGGTACTCGTCGACGACGGCCACGAACACGATCAGCGGCACGTCGATGGCCACTCCGCACGTCTGCGGCGCGTCGGCGCTCTACCTGGCCGGAAATCCGACAGCGACGCCCGCCGCGGTAGCGAGCGCGCTGACGTCGAACGCCACGAGCGGCGTGGTGAAGAGCCCCGGCACGGGCTCGCCGAACCGCCTGCTCTACACGGGCTTCATCGGCGGCGGCGGCACGCCCGCGCCGACGATCTCCAGCTTCTCGCCGACGAGCGGCGGCGTGGGCACGACGGTGACGATCAACGGGACGAATTTCACCGGCGCGACGAGCGTGAAGTTCAACGGGCAGTCGGCGTCGTTCAGCGTGCTCAGTTCGACGCAGATCAGCGCCTCGGTGCCGAATTGCTCGAGCAGCGGCCAGGTCTCGGTGACGACGGCGGGCGGCACGGCCACGAGCTCCGGCTCGTTCAGCGTGACCGGCTGCACGTCGCAGCAGCAGCTCTTCGGCAACCCCGGCTTCGAGACCGGCTCGGCCGCGCCGTGGGTGGCGACCGCGGGCGTGATCGACAGCTCGACCGGTGAGCCCGCCCACAGTGGCTCGTGGAAGGCCTGGCTCGACGGCTACGGCACGACGCACACGGACTCGATCTACCAGGACGTGACGATCCCGTCGACGGCGGCGAGCGCGACGCTGACGTTCTGGCTGCACATCGACACGGCGGAGACGACGACGACGACGGCGTACGACACGCTGAAGGTGCAGGTCCGCAACACGGCGAATACGGTGCTGGCCACGCTGGCGACGTATTCGAATCTGAACAAGAACACCGGCTACGCGCAGAAGTCGTTCGACGTGACGGCGTACAAGGGACAGACGATCCGCGTCTACTTCCTCGGCACGGAGGACAGCTCATTGCAGACGTCGTTCGTGATCGACGATACGGCGCTCAACGTGCAGTAAGACTCGGAGCGCCGGCGTCCCCGCCGGCTGGCCCGCGGGCGTCCTCGCCCGCCCAGCCGTCGGGACGCCGGCGCTCCACTACGCCGCCGCCGTCCGGCGCGTGGCGCCGAACAGCGCCGCCACGTCGCCGGCGAAGCGCACGGCGTCGCGCGGCTCGAGCGAGGCGACCGTCACGCGGATGGCCGGCTCGCTGCGGAGGCGATAGCGCTCGCCGGCCTGCACCGCCCACCCCTTGCGCATCAGCGCCTGCACCGCCGCGCTCTCCTCGGGGAGGGGGATCCAGACGTTGAGGCCGGAGACGCCGTGGGCCTCGATGCCGCGGGCGCGCAGCGCGGTCAGGAGGGCGCGGCGGCGCTCGGCGTAGGCGCGCTCGGCGCGCACGAGCTGGCGCTGCGTGCGCTTGTCGCGCCAGAGCGCGGCCACGAGCGTCTGCAGGAGGTGGCTGACCCAGCGGATGCCGAGCCGCTGCCGCCCTTCGACGCGGGCGATCGTGGCGGCGTCGCCGGCGAGGAGGGCCACGCGGAGATCGGGTCCGAGGGACTTCGACACGCTGCGCACCACGGCCCAGCGCTGGCGCGAGGCGTCGACGAGCGTCACGTACGGCGCGCCGGCGACGGGGCCGGCGTGGTCGTCTTCGATCACCAGCAGCGACGGCCGCGAATGCAGGATGGCGCGAAGGCGCCGGGCGCGGCGATCGCTGATGGCCGCGCCGGTCGGATTCTGGGCGCGCGGCGTGACGATCAGCGCGGCCACGCCAGCCGCGGCCTGGAGCGCCTCGGGGAGGATGCCCTCGTCGTCGACCGCCACCGGCACGGCCGCGAGCGAGAGCGCGGCGAGCAGATCGGCGATGCCGGTGAAGCAGGGGTCCTCGACGGCCACGCGGTCGCCGGGCCGGAGATGCTCGCGGAGCACGCGCTCGATGCCGTCGAGCGCGCCGCTGACGACGGCGACGTGCGCGGCGGGGACGCGGTCGGCCGCGAAGTGCGCCTTGGCCAGAGCGAGGAGCTCGCGGTCGTTCAGCTCGCCGCCGTAGACGCGCGGGGGGACGGGCAGGGTGCGCACGACGCGCTGCACGTCGGGGAACAGACGCGGATCGGGATTGCCCTCGGCGAGGTCGCGCACGCCTGCGGGGAGCGGGGCCTCGATGGGCGCGGCCACGGGAGGGGCCGGGCGGATGCGCGTGCCGCGGCGGCCGTCGGCGACGATGACGCCGCGCTCGCGCAAGAGCCGGTACGCGGCGGCGGCGGTGGCGGGGGAGACGCCCAGGCGGGCGGCCAGAGCCCGGACGGGAGGGAGGGCGTCGCCGGCGGCGGCCCGGCCGGCGGCCAGGGCCTCCTCCACGCTGGCGGCGATCTTGACCGCCGTGGCCCCGCTGAGGTATTTTTGTACTGTCATATGAGTAATATTGTACTAGAACAAACTGAGAGAACCAAGGTCCGCCGGCTGCCCAGCCGGGCCTCCTACGACCGCGACGCGATCTACGCCATCCTCGACGAGGCCTTGATCTGCCACGCCGGCTTCGCTGCGGACGGGCAGCCCTTCGTCATTCCCACCATCCACTGGCGCGACGGCGACACGCTCTACTTCCACGGCTCCGCGGCCAGCCGCATGCTGCGCACACTGCGCGGCGGCGCCCAGGCCTGCGTCACCGTCACGCTCCTCGACGGCCTGGTCCTGGCGCGCTCGGCCTTCCATCACTCCATGAACTACCGCTCCGTCGTCGTCTTCGGCAACGCCCGTGAAGTGACGGACCGCCAGGAGAAGCTGCGCGTGCTGGAGCGCCTCGTCGAGCACATCGCGCCCGGCCGCTCCGCCGAGGTGCGCGGACCGAGCGAGAGCGAGCTGCGCCAGACCCTCGTCCTGGCCCTGCCCCTCACGGAAGCCTCGGCCAAGGTCCGCAGCGGTCCGCCGCTCGACGACGTCGACGACTACAAGCTGCGGGTTTGGGCGGGCGTGATTCCGCTGAAGCTCGAGCGCGGCGCGCCGGTGGAAGATAAGCGATTAGGGATTAGCGATTAGCGATTCGGGTGGACGAGCCCAATCGCTAATCTCTAGAGCTCCACGGCGGCACGACGCCGTTGATCCGCGCGTAGGCGATCGACTGTCCGAGGTGCTCGTGCAGGTGGTTGAGCGCGGTCATCAGCGCGCCGCGGTGCGTCGTGTCGTTGCCGAACATCTTGATCGGCTTCTCCAGATCGGCGTCCGTGCCCTGCACGGCGACCATGCGCAGGTACTCGAACGACTTCTTCAGCTCCTCGATGACGCGGGCCTTGTCGCTGATCTTCTCCAGGTTGCGCGTGTCGTACGACGGCGGCTTGGCGCCGGCGAAGGTGGCCAGAAAGTAGTTGCCGCCGGCGATGTGCATGTAGACCTCGCTGACGGAGCGCACGCCCGGCCCCGGCCGCCAGTTGTACTTCGACGCCGGCATGGCCTCGGCCAGCTCCACGATCTTCTTCGAGACGTCGTCGAAGTCGGCCAGGAACTCGGCGCGGAAGCCGCTCTTGGGCACCCCGTTCTGCTGCGTTTTCATCGCCGCCGGCGCGGCCAGCGGCGTGCAAAGCAGTGCGATGGCGACTGCGATTCGGATCTTCATCGAAACGAAGTTACTCCTTTCGAATGTTGGCCAGCAACGAGTGGTCGGGACCGAGGACGACGTTGCGCGGCATCATCGGCAACTGTTTCTGGATCGTCACGCTCTCTTCCTTCACCGGTACGAAGAGCATGGCCGCTTTGTTTCCTTCGAACTCCAGGCGCACCGGCGCGATGAGGGTGAAGTCGGGCGAGACGTCGGAGCGCTTCACGTTCAGCGTCAGCCGGAAAGCGTTGCCGTCGGGCTCGGCCTTCCAGCTGTAGCGGATCGTGGGAATCTCCGCGCCGTACACCCAGTCGTCGAAGAACCAGCTCCAGCTGCCGGGCGCGTCACGCTCCACGATCTTCTGGAAGTCGGCGGTCGTGGCCAGCTTGCCGTCGTACTCGTGCACGTAGTCGCGCAGGATCTTCACGAAGAGATCGTCGTTGTGCGTTTTCTGCAGCAGCATGGCCCGCAGCATGTGGATGACCAGCGGTCCCTTGACGTAGGCCTGCACCTGATAGCCGATCGGGTACTCGCCGGTAGAGGCGCGCTGGCCGATGCCGATCGGCCCGACGCGCCGGCGCGCCGAGGCGCGCATCTCCAGGAGCCACGGGCGCATGAACTTGCTGAACAGGCTGCTGAGATTTCCTTTGACGATGCTGTCGTAGGCGTCGAGGATCTCGACGAAGAACTTCTGCCCGTCCTTGACCGTCGACTGCACGAACATCATCGACGCGTACTCGGCCAGCGACTCGCTGAGCCACTGGTCGCGATACGTTTTCCAGCCGACGCGGTGGCCGAACCACTCGTGCGCGGTCTCGTGGCCGCGGAAGAGCTCCGACGCGCCGGGGTGCTCGCTGTACGTCCCCTCGGCGAGGTGGAGGAAGCCGTCGAAGGCCTGCCCATGATTGCCGGTGATGCTGGTGACGTAGAACTTGTCGCCGCCGACTTTCTCGCTGAGCAGGACCTGGTAGAACTGCAGGGCGTTGGCGACGTCGGCGCCGCTGTTGCGAATGCGATTCGTCGTGCCGAGGCCCGTGGCCCAGCCGAAGGAGACGACCTGAGGGATGCCCTGCACGTCGAGCGGCACCTCCTCGAAGCGCTCGGCGGTGGCGAAGGTGATCATCTTCGTCGGCTTCTCGACGAGCCAGACCGACGTGGTCGTGCCGTCGCCTTCCTTCTCGCTCTCCTTGCGCCCCATGCTCCGGATCTGATCTCGCTTCCCAACGGTCAGCGCGAGCTTGGCGGTGTGGGAATCGAAGGCCTCGGGCACCGTGGGATACCAGTAGTTGCCGCCGGCGTAGTTCGCCGATTCGAGGTCGTACTCGAAGGTGATGCGCCGCACGTCGTTCTTTTTCAGCGGCTCGGGGAATAGGATCGTCAGCGTGTCGTCGTACGTCTTGCGGTCGAGCTGCATGGTGCGCCCGCCGATGTGATCGCGCAGCACGACGAGCGGCTGGCCTTTCTCATCCCTGGCGGTGAGCTTTTGCGACCACGGATGAAGTTGCAGCGGCAGGGCCACGATGCCGTCGGCGAGCGGCGTGAGCGCTTCCTCGATGATGTAATGGCCGTAGATTTTCCGCTGTTCGGTGGCGCCCATGCGCTCGGTGAGGCTGCGCTTCGTGAGGTCGGCCTTGACGTCGATGTGGTCGAGCCTGGCCAGCCGTCCGTCGCGCGGGCCCGGCCGCCCATCCGCGGCGCGATCCTCGGCGCGGTCGAGGCTGACCCACACTTCGGGGAAGGCCTGCGCGAAGTGAATGAGCTGGATCTCCTCGCCGCGCCCGGAGTCGTAGCCGTACGTGAGCCAGTCGTAGGCGCCGGTTTTGATGCCCGCCGTCCAGTGCGCGGCGGAGGGGTTGGCCATGGCCGTGACGATCATGGCGTCGACGTCGCGGCCGAGATCGATCAGCCAGTGGTTCTGGCGCTTCTCGGCTATGCCGTTCGCCGCGAACGGGCCGTTGGCCGCGCCGGGGAAGAGCTTGTCGATGGTGTCGTCGGAGACGCGGAGGACGAGCTGCGTGATGGGCTCGTCGATCTGCGTCAGCAGCGGTTTGTCGGCGAAGCGGCGGAGCTGGGCGAGCTCGTACTTGTCGGGCACGATCATGTTGAAGCGGCCCGAGCCTTCGAAGACCAGGCCGGTGATGCGGCCCGACGCCGTCGGCGCGGCCAGGGCAACGCTGCCGGACGTGAGCGTGAACACGGCCGTGTCGCGTGTGATCGTGACCGGCTTCGTCAGCGGCACTCGCGCGCCGTACTGCCACTTCTGCAGCAGGTCGTAATCGGCTTTCCATTGCTCGGGCGTCGCGGCGTACGCGGGCACACAAAGGGCGAGAAGGAGCAGGAGCTTGCGCATGAGAGATCGGCCTCGGATGATGGACAGACGGCAGGGTAGCACAGCGGGATGACAAAGCCCGCGCGCTGTGTTACTTCGGCGACACATGCTCCGCGCCAACCCGTTTCTGCACGTCGATGCGGACCGCATCTACAACCCGCTGACGGACCGCGCCGCCGTCGCGGGCGACGCGGAGTACGAGCGGCTGCGCGCGTTCCTCGACGACGGCGGCGACGCCGACGGCCTCGAGGCCGCCGGCTGGCTCGTGCGCGGCGACGTGTCCCATCGGCATCGACTGAAGATCGTGTCGCTGGAAACGGCCACGGCGTGCAATCAGAAGTGCTACTTCTGCCCCGTCTCCATCGCCCCGCGCGCGGACGAGGTCATGAGCGAGGCGATGTTCGAGAGCATCGTCGGACAGCTCACGGCTTTCGACACGGTGGAGAGCGTGTTCCTGCAGTCGTACAACGAACCGACGATCGATCGGCGATTCGTAGAACAGTGCCGGACGCTCTTCGCCGCGAAGCTGCCGGTGGCGGTGCTCTCCAACGGCTCGGGGCTGACGCCGGCGAAAGTCGATGCCCTGGCCGAGGACGGGCCGCTGCGCTACCTCTGCGTCAACCTCTCTACGCTCGACCGGGAGCGCTACGCGCGCGACCGCGGCGAGGACCACCTCGGCATCGTGCTGCGAAATCTCGACTACGCGAAGGACGTGGCCGTGGCCGAGGAGATGAAGATCGTCGTCCTCGGCGTCGGCGACTCGGTGCATCTCGACGACACGCAGGCCATCAGCGAGCGCTTCGCCGGCAGCCGCTTCGCCGTCGAACAGCACGTGGTCATGGACCGCGCCGGCTGGCTCGACGTGGGGCTGAAACCGCCCGAGCGCAAGGCCCAACTGCGCGGCTGCGACAACGTCGGCTCGCGCCCGCTGCAGCACCTGCACATCACGCCCGCCGGCAAGTGCGTGCTCTGCTGCGAGGACTACGACGAGCGCTACGTCGTCGGCGACCTCGCCGCGAGCACGATCGCCGAGGTGCTCGAAGGCGACGCCGTGGCCACGCTGCGCAAGTGGGTTTACGGGATCGAAGAGGCGCCGGCGGACTTCATCTGTCGGAACTGCGTCTTCGCGCGTTAGGGCCGGGCCTGGGAGGTAGAATCGCTCGTGATGCACAACGAGTTCACCGCAATCATCGAGCAAGACGACGACTGGTTCATCGCCTATTCGCCCGAGATCCCGGGCGCCAACGGTCAGGGTCGCACAGCCGATGAGGCACGCGCGAATCTAGGTGAAGCGATCTCGCTGATTCTCGAAGATCGTCGGGAGGACGCTCTCCGCGGAGTTCCGGCCAACGCCATTCGCGAAACGGTTGTCGTGGAGTGAAGCAGAAGGAGCTGCTGCGTCACCTGCGGCGGCACGGCTGTTTTCTCAAGCGCCAGGGCAAAGAGCATGAGCTCTGGTCGAACCCCCTCACAGGCCACATCGAAGCTGTTCCCAGGCACCAGGAGATTCCCAATCAGCTCGCGCGCAAAATCTGTCGAGAGCTCTCCATTCCGGAGCCGTAATCGCGGGCGGCTTGCAGCTTAGAGTGAGCGACGTTACGCCGGCTGGCCCGGCGACACCGGCGCCAAGAAGTTCGCCATCCCCACGGTGAGGCCGACGCCGAAGACGTACCAGAGCGCGGCCGTGCTCTGCGGTGCTTTGAGGATGCCGGCGCTGGCCAGGACGAGCGTCGTCACCGCGGCCATCGACAGCAGGAGCATCAGCGCGCCGGTGATCTTCAGGATGGCCGGGACACTGCGTCGTCGCGCGCCGAGGGCGGCGATCAGCAGCCCGAGCGCCGAGCCGAACGGAAACATGAGCCACAGCGTCAGCGCCTGGGTGATGGTCAGCCATCCCATCTCCGCGGCCAGAAGCGCGGTGCCGGAAATGAGCCCGAGAGCGATGAGCAGGACACCGACGAGGAGAATCATGACTGTGATTTTACTCCCGCCGGCCTTGGCCTGATTCCTGCTCAGGCGGCTATCTGACAACCTGCTTCCGGGAGTACGAAGTCGTGCAAAACGAAGGCATTGCAGCTACCGGCATCGAAGGACTCGATTACATTCTCCTCGGCGGCTTTCCGCGCAATCACGTCTATCTGCTGCAGGGCGACCCCGGCGTCGGCAAGACGACCCTCGGCCTGCAGTTCCTCCTCGAAGGAGTGCGCAACGGCGAGACGGCGCTCTACATCACGCTGTCCGAGACGCGCGACGAGCTGCTCGCCGCCGGCCGCTCGCACAACTGGGACTTGAGCGGGATCCACATCTACGAGCAGCTCATCGGCGAGGAGAGTCTCGACGAGGAAGAGACGACCGTCTTCTATCCCGCCGAGGTCGAGCTGGGGCAGACCATCAAAGCGTTCCTGGCCGAGGTGGAGCGGCTGCGGCCCGAGCGCGTCGTCCTCGACTCGCTCTCGGAGATCCGCCTGCTGGCCCAGAGCACGCTGCGTTATCGCAAGCAGATCCTGGCCCTCAAGCAGTTCTTCTCCGGCCGCAAGATCACCGTGCTGTTCCTCGACGACCGCACCGCCGACGTCAACGACATGCAGCTCCAGAGCGTGCCGCACGGTGTGGTGGAGCTGGAGCGCTACACGCCGCTCTACGGCGCGACGCGGCGGCGCCTGCAGCTCGTGAAAGTACGCGGCCTCAATTTCCGCGACGGCTACCACGACTTCAACATCCTGAGCGGCGGCATCGTCGTCTATCCGCGGCTCGTGGCGGCGGAGCATCATCGCGGACTCCATCAGATTGAAGCGCTTCCCAGCGGCATGACGGAGCTCGACGAGATGCTCGGCGGCGGCATCGACCGCGGCACGAGCACGCTGATCATGGGCCCGGCCGGCTCCGGCAAGTCGGCCCTGGCCACGCAGTACGCGGTAGCGGCCGCGTCGCGCGGCGAGAAGGCGGCCATGTTCCTCTTCGAGGAGAGCCTGTCGAGCATCTACAACCGCTCCGCGGCGCTGGGGATGCCGCTGCGCGAATTGGCAGAGAACGGAACGATCGCCATCCGACAGATCGATCCGGCTCAGCTGCAGCCGGGCGAGCTCGCCCATCTGGTGCGCCAGTCGGTCGAGCGCGACGGGGCGCGCGTGCTGGTGATCGACAGTCTGAACGGCTATCTCAACGCCGTCCCCGAGGAGCGTTTCCTGCTCCTGCACCTGCACGAGCTGCTCAGCTACCTCGGTCAGAACAGCGTGGCCACGCTGCTCGTCTTCGCGCAGTACGGATTGTTCGGCATGGCCATGCACTCGGCCGTCGACGTGAGCTACCTGGCCGATTGCGTGATCCTGCTCCGCTACTTCGAAGCGCGCGGCACGATCCGCAAGGCCCTCTCGATCGTGAAGAAGCGCAGCGGCATTCACGACACGGCCATTCGCGATCTGGTGCTGACGCGCGGCGGAATCAAGATCGGCACGCCGCTGGCGAACTTCCGCGGCGTGCTCAGCGGGATCCCCAGCTACGAGGACGTCGTCAAGGAGATCCGCGAGGCGTGAACGACGACCCGCTCGCGCATCGGCTGCTGATCGTCGCGCCGATCGGACGCGACGCGGAGCTGATGTGCACGCACCTGCACAACGCCGGGATCGCCTGCGATTCGTTTCCCGACATCGAGTCGCTCTGCGCGGCGATGGGCGAGGGCGTCGGGGCCCTGCTGCTCACGGAGGAGGCCCTGCCGCCCGACAACGTGCGCCGCCTGGCCGACGCGCTCGAAGAACAGCCGCCGTGGTCGCAGGTGCCGATCATCATTCTCAGCGCGGTGCTGGCGCTGGAGGCGAAGCCGCGCTCGTTCCAGGAGCTGGGGCGGCGGACGAACGTGACCATCGTCGACCGCCCGGTGCGCATCCAGAGCCTGATCAGCGCGGCCCGGTCGGTGCTGAGCGCGCGGCAGCGGCAGTACGAGGTGCGCGACCTGATGCACAAGCTCGAGGACCGCGTGCACGAGCGCGACCGCTTCCTGGCCATCCTCGGCCACGAGCTGCGCAATCCCCTCGGCGCGATCCTGCTGGCCTCGCAGATGACCGACGACGACGGCCGCCTCGACGGCGAGCACGCCAGGCTGATCGAGCGGCAGTCGCGCCATCTCACGCGTATCGTCAACGACCTCCTCGATCTGTCGCGGGTGATGTCGGGGAAGATCGTGATCAAGCCGCAGCTGCTCGATCTGCGCGCGGTCGTGCAGCAGTCGCTGCAGACGGTGGAGGCCTCGGCGCAGTTGCACGACGTGGCCATCGAACTGCGCCTGCCGAAGGAGCCGGTGCCGGTGAACGTCGATCCGGTGCGCGCCGACCAGATCATCAACAACGTCCTGACGAACGCGATCAAGTACACGCCCGAGGGCGGGCACGTGGTGCTGGCGCTGGAGTGCGAGGGGGCGACGGCGCGCATCCGCGTGACGGACGACGGCGTCGGCATCGCCGCGGAGCGCATCGGCACGATCTTCGAGCTCTTCGCGCAGGCGGAGAACGCCATCGGCCGCGCCCAGGGAGGGATGGGCATCGGCCTGGCGCTGGTGCGCAATCTGGTCGAGCTGCACGGCGGCCGCGTGACGGCGAAGAGCGACGGCCCGGGCAAGGGCTCGGAGTTCCTGATCGAGCTGCCGTGCGCGCCGGAGATGCCGGTGCAGGCGCCGCCGCCGCGAAAGGCGAGGCACAGGCCCGCGCCGCGCAGGATCGTGATCGTGGAGGACAACGTCGACGTGCGCGATCTGCTCGGTCTGAAGCTGAGGCGGCTCGGCCACCAGGTCGACGCGGTCGGCGACGGCGTCACGGGCGTGGAGCGAATCCTCCGCACCCGCCCGCACATGGCCCTGATCGACATCGGCTTGCCCCGCCTCGACGGCTACCAGGTGGCGTCGGAGGTGCGCGCGAAGCTCGGCGACGAGGTCGTGCTCGTGGCCGTGAGCGGCTTCGGCCAGCCGGACGACAAGCGCCGGGCGCTGGAGGCGGGCTTCGACGACCACATCACGAAGCCGGCGGACGTGAACGACATCGAGCAGATGCTGGCGCGGTTGGAGCGCTAACGTTCGCCGCTTCGCGGCTCCCGCCGCCGCTGCCAGAACGGCGACTCCGGCCAGCGCTGCTCGATCGCGTAGTACGCCGCGCGGCGGGCGAGGTAGGCGTCGAAGTGGCGGCGGACGTCCTTCGCATACGATTCCAGCATCTCCGCGCTCGGCGTGGCGGCGACGCGCGCGGCCTGGATGCCGCTGGCGAGGGCGTAGCCGATGCCCATCGACGACAGCGGGTCGAAGGCCACGGCGGCGTCGCCGGCCGCGGCCCAGCCGGCGCCGGCCACGGGCGTGGCGATCTGGGAGTGGGCGGGGCAGACGACGGGGTCGTGCGTCAGGCGGCGCGGCGCGACGCGCGCGCGGGTGGCGCGCGTGCGGGAGAGCAGCTCGTGCCAGGCCTCGCGCTCGTGCAGGCGGCCGGCGCGGACGACGTCGGCGTCGGTCATGAGCGCGGCCACGAGCTTGCCGTCGGGGAGGCGCGCCGAGTACCACCAGCCATCCTCGAACGACTCGACGAGCGTCGACGAATCGCCGTCCTCCGCGCCGTCGAAGATGCCGGCGAGGCCGGTGAGGTGATCGACGATCTCGGCGTGCGCGCCCTGGCGGCGGGCGAAGGCGGCGTGGCGTCCGCTGGCGTCGATGACGAACGGTGCGCTGATCGCCGTGCCGTCGTTGAGGCGCAGCGTCCAGCGCTCGTCGATCGACTCGATCGTCGCGTTCGTCAGCAGCGTCCCGCCGCGCTCGCGCACGAGCTCCGCCAGGGCGGCGTCGAAGCGGCGGCGGTCGAGGTGCCAGGCGTCGCCGGCGCCGGTGAAGAGGAAAGCGCGGGAGACGACGGCGTCGCTGCCCCAGGCCGCGCTCGTGCCGTAGGCGCGGAGCTCCGCGTCGATCACGCCCTCCGCGCCGAGGTAGGCGAGGAGCGGGACGACGCCGGGGGCGAGCGTCTCGCCGACGCGCCACTCCTCGTACGACGAGCGCTCGATCACGACGGGGCGGAGCTTCGAATAGCGCAGCAGCGTCAGCGCGGCGGCGGTGCCGGCCGGCCCGCCGCCGACGATGGCGACGTCGAAGTCCGTCATGGCGGCGCGTTCGGGTTGCAGTCGGGCACGCCGTCGCACGCGGCCACGCGCCCTTCTTCGCGGAGATACCAGGCCAGGGTGAAGTAATTCGTCGGCGTGGCGTAGCTCCCGGTCGCGGCGAGCTGGTTGATCGGATGTCCGACCGCCACCGCAGCGGGGACGAATTTGTCGTTATTGCGTTCCTTCTCCACGAAGTAGGGGTATATCCGCCCTTCCGGAGACTCGTTCTCGTTGACGATGAAGCCCATGTACTTCCAGGCGATGACCAGGTTGCCGATGTTGTTCGCGCCGCGCGTGTAGTAGACGGAGAAGCCGGCCGGGACGCCGGCCACGGCCTGCTCGGCCTGCGTCATCTCGCCGGTGATCACGTGCATCGGCGCCTGCGGCGGCCACCAGTACGTGTAGAACGTCGGCGGGGTGGGGATGGCGGTGATGTTCGTCGTGTTCGGCTGCGGCGGCTCGCTGAAGTTCACGTACTCGACGGAGCATTGGTAGAAGTCGGACATCCACGGCGACGACATCCGCTTGGTGAGGTCGCCGGGCTCGCAGCCGTCCTGGGCCACGAGCCACTGCGGCGGGGTGATGCCCGGCGGCCCGTACTTCGCGTACCAGGTGCCGGTCTCGTCGCCGAAGGGGCTGAGGCCGTGCTCGCGGTACCACGCTTCGTCCTTGAAAATTTTGATGCGGTACGGCTCCGCGTAGATGACGGGATTGCGCATCGTCCACGTGGTCTCGATGCCGGGCGACATCGGATGGCCGACGCAGTTGCCGGCCGAGGCGCGGTCGAGGGGGTGCACGGCGTTGGGCCATTCGTCGAACGGCCCGGTGGTGAAGAGCCCCTTTGCCCACTGGCCGAGGAGGAAGTATTGCGTGCGAGTGAGGCCCATGAACTTGTCCTGGTCCTCGTTGGTGACGGAGTTCGAGCCGGAGTTGAGCGGCATCATCGGCACGCCATTGTGGAAGAGGCGCTGGTGCGGCGGGGAGAGCTCGCTGCCCGAGGAGTCGCGGAAGTAGGAGAAGAACGTCTCGCGATTCTTGAGATTGCCCGGCGAGGCGTCGCGGGGGTTGAAGCGCGGCGAGGTGAAGGCCACCATCGAGGGCACGTTGGCCACCCAGATGTAGTCGGCGATGCGCTCGAGGATCGGCTGGATGTCGCGGTCGTAGCTGGCCTGATACGACGGGTTGTACGCGCCGTTCGCGTAGAGGTCGGGGACGAGGTTGTAGTAGCGGACGCCGACGTCGAACATGAGGTCGTCGAGGGTGGAGATGTTGCGCAGCTCGGGCGCGTACTTCGGCGAGCCGACGAGGGCCCAGGCGGTGAGGACGATGGGCTCGGCGTGCCCTTTGAGCTTGAGCCGGCACCACACCGGGCCGTCGGAGATGTCGTCGAACCAGGTGTCCTGGCCGGTGTAGGTGGCGATGGGGGCCTCGCCGCCGGCGCGGCCGTGGCCGCCGAGGACGACGAGGCGGCCGCCCTTGGCCATCATGATCTCGCCGAGGGTGTTGATCTCGTAGGGGACGCGGGGGCTGTCGGCGTCGATCTCCGGGAAGCTGAAGAATGGATAGTCGGGCGGCTTGGAGTCGCGCGCGAAGCGCTGCTTCTGCCCGACTGCGCTGACACGCCGCGGACCGGGGTCGATGATGAGCTGCTTGCGCCGGTCGTCGACGCCCTCGACGTCGGCGTTGCGCAGCGACGAGACGGATGTGGCCGTACCCTGCTCTTCGGGCGATGGGTAGTAGTTCGCGTTCTCGGTCTCCGCGCCCGGCTGCCCGGCCAGGTAGGTGCAGCCGATGAATTCCTGGTTGTTGTACCAGACGCCTTTCTTGTTGGCGAGATGGACGGTCCACTCGATCGACTCGACGCTGGCGTCGTCGAGGGTGATCTCGCGGCCGGGATCGGAGTCGTCGTTGGAGTCGAAGGCGTAGACGCGGAATTGCGCGGCCTGGCGGCGGATGCGCCCCTGCCCGTCCTTGAACTTCCGGGTGAAGAGCGGCCTCCCGTCCTTCATGATCGGCGTGCCGTCCGGCGTGCACTCGACGGGCAAGCCGCCGATGGTCTCCGGCTCGAGGTAGAACGAGTCGGGGGAGTTGCCGAGCCGGGCCACGCCGAGCGAGGGATGGACGGCGTAGCGCAGCGGGCCGGGCGGCCCCTTCTTCTTCGCCTTCCGCTTCTCGGCGGCCGAGAGCCGCGTAGCCGCGACCGCGGCGACGCTCGTGACGGTGAGGAATTTGCGGCGAGACCAGTCCGCCATCGTTCACCTCGCACAGAAAGAGTGGTGGAGTTACTGGAGGAGTGTCGGCAGACGGACGTTTCCCTACCCTGGCGCGTATCGTGTTTGTATGCGACGCCTCGGCCTCGCCGCGCTCTTCCTCGCCGCCGCCGCGCCCGCCTTCGCCGACTGCATCGGCAACGGGCACTATACGATCGTGGAGAGCGCGCAGCCGCAGCGGGGGACGCGCTTCCCGTACACCGAGGACCTCGTCCATCACCTCGACGACCGTCCCGTCGGAGCGCGGACCGTCGTCGCGTACAACCCCGATCTGCACTGGGTGAAGATCCAGAGCGGCTGTTCCGATTTCTCCGAGCAGAACGTCAGCGCCTCCGCGCCGGTGAACCTGTTGCTGCGGGCGTCGCTGCGCATCAGCTTCACGCCGCGGCCGACGGCGCCGCTCGACGCGCGCTACGAGGTCCAGCTCCGCCTCGGCAAGTCGGCGGAGGACCCGGCGGCAGTCGTCGCCTCGACGGAGCTCCGCCACGTCGGGCCGCGCATCCCGCGCGCGGAGCGCTTCAACGGACTCGTTCGCGATCTGCCGGCGGGGAACTACGTCTACTCGATGTGGTTCCGGCTCCTCGACGGGCCGGAGACGAACAGCGTCGCCGTCGACCTGCAGTGGCTCAACGCCCAGGGCGTGCCGCGCGACTACCCGGCGGCCGAGACGGCGGCGGACGCGGTCGACGTCGGCGGCGCCTGGACGCGCGTCGGCGAGGCCATGGCCATCGAGCCGCGCTGGCCGGTCGATGTCGCCCTGCAGGCGGCCTTCCGCGTCGATGCCGCCGACGGCGCGACGAAGATCGAGATCGCCTTCACCGCGGATGGCGAGACCGTCGGCGAGCACGGCGTCGTGGGCATTCCGGAGCTCCTGCCGGACGGAATGGCGGCCTTCGACGACAAGCGCGCGCTCTCCGCCGAGCCGCACAAGATCCAGCTCTGGATGCGTGCCGACGCCGGCGTCGCCCGCGTTGCGGCCGCGCGCGCGAGGGCCGTGTCGATGCCGCTGCGGCTCCCGTTCGTCAACATCATCCCGATGCAGCGCGCCAGCGCGAACGATCGCGTCGTCGTGCGGCCGGAAGGCGACGCCGTGCAGCCGCGGGCCATGAGTCCCGTCTGCGGCAACTGGGCGAAGGTCCTCGAATTCGAGCTGCCGCCGTCGAAGGGCGACTTCTCCTGGTCGATGGATGGCTACGTCGAGATCGCCGACTTCGACGTCACCGGCTACGGACAGCTCGGCGTGCAGATCGAGCATCGGAGCAAGACCGCCAAGCCGGGCAGCGACGACTTCGACGACGCCACCGACATCGGCATGTTCGAGTTCCAGGCCCGGCGCGGCGGCGACGGCATCTATTTCTACGGCGACTGCTCGAAGTGGGGCAACGACGCCGGCAACCGCATCTCGCTGTGGGTGCGCCGCATGCAGGGGTGCGCGGACGCGCCGCTGGACGGACAGCTCGTGGTCGGGCAGCGCTGGGTGGCGATCAAGATGCTCCCCTCGCTGGGCATGCATTTGCCCTAAGTCCAGCCGGGTCAGTAGTTTGGCCTAAACTCACAATAATTAAGAATAAAACTTTGCGGCAACCAAGTTTTATCCGAAGCCAAAGCAGTCGCGTTAATTGTTGACATTATCACGACTGCTTTTATGATCTTCATCACGCAGCCGAAGTGGTCCGTGGTGGGTGAGGAGTCGGAGCATGGCATTTGAGAAATGGGAGCCGCAGCAGGAGTCGGAACGTCCCTCGTCCGCGACGATCGTGCAATCGCGGCTGATTCGTCTGCCATCGCCCGTGGCCTCGGCCCTGCGCCTGCGCGGTAAATCGAGCGCGAACCTTTACTACGACAAGAAGCGCAAAGTCATCGGCATCCGTCCGCTCGAGAGACGAGAGGAAGGGGCCGCGCGCATCCGCCAGTCCGACAAGTCGACTTCGCTGCACGTCCCGAGCTTCTTCCGCTTCTACGACATCGAAGTGCCGGGCATCAAGCGCTTCCACTGCTGGTACGACGAGAAGGAGCGCATGGCCATGATCGACATCTCCAAGCCATCGCCGCGCGGGAGACCGTCGGGGACGTAGCGGACTGAAGTCCACATATGAATCGGGCCGCCCTTGCAGGCGGCCCGAAGTGTTTTTAGTGATGCGATGCGTGCCGCTTGGGCGGTGCGGGAACGGTGGCGCTGTTGAAGATCTGGATCATCGCCTCAGCCGAGGCCGGCGGCACAATCGCATAGCCGTTCAATCCGCCGGTGCCGAAGAGCGCGCCGTTGTTCTGGAACGTCTCCGCCACCGAGGCCAGCGGGATCTGCGTGCCGTAGCCGGCGTTGATGGCCTTGATGTACTCGTTGGCGAAGAGCGTGTAGCCGATGTCGGTCAGGTGCACGCCGTCGTTCGAGAAGAGGCCGCCGCTGATCCAGGTGTTCGTCACCACCACGCCGCCGAAGACCTGCGGCTGGGCCATGCGGTCGAAGAGGCCCTTGATGTCGGCGAGCGGAATGTTGCGCGCCGAGGCCTCCGCGGTGATCGTCGCGTTATACGCCGTGATCGTGTCGGAGAAGACCTTCTGCTCGGTCGGCGTGATGATCTCCGCGTCGGTCAGTGGCTCGCCGACGTGCGGGAGGAGGCTGAACGGCGGGACGGCTTTCAGGTTCGGCGGAATGCCGAAGCCCTGTTGGTAACGCGCCAGCGCCGAGAGCAGGAAGATGCTTCCCGGCGGGACGGCCGCGGGCGTCGTCGAGCCGGCCGGCAGATAGAAGAGCGGGATCGGATTGCCGTTCACGATGACCGGCTGGAAGTTCGAGTCGAAGACGACGGCCGGCAGCCGCGAAGTGAGCGGCGGCGTGGCGAAGCTGGCCGGGAGCGTGCCCATGACCATGCCGGCGTTCGGCGCACCGCCGGTGAGCGTGTCGAGCATGGCCTTGTACTGCGCGGCGAACGTTGCGGGCGGCGTGAGCTTTCCGGGGTCGCCGACGCTGACGGCGCCGAGGAAGTCGTTGCCGCCGATCCAGATGGCGATGAAGGTCGGGTGCAGAGCCAGGGCCTGCTGCACCTCGGTGCCGAGGCCGCGCAGGATGACCTGTCCGAGTCCGGCCGCCGCTCCCTCCGCCCCGGTCAGCGCCTGCACCGCGCCGACCGTGTAGCCGGGCACGGAGAGGTTGTTGTACGGACGGCCGAAGCCGGCCATCAGCGGCGCGCCGGCGCCCGGCACGGTGACGAGCGTGGAGCCGTTGAAGACGAGCTCACCGCCCGGCAGGCCGGGGTTGCTGACGAACGGAATAGCGAAGCAGTTGTCGGTCGCCGACGCGGAGGGCGAACAGATCTGCAGCCCCACCTGGCGGGCGATGATGGCCGGCCATCCGAACGGCTGGTGGTTCTGGTTCAGCGAGCCGGCCTCGAAGCCGGCGCCGTAGCTGTCGCCGATGGCCACGAAGCGGGTGAAGTCAGCCGAGCCGCGCGCGGCAAAGCTCGGAACGGCGAGCGCGAGGACGAGCAGCATCATCGCGGCGATGCGTGCAAAGCTTTTGATGCGAGTCATTGGTTCTCCTTTGTGGTCGCTCGGCCGCTAAAACCGATAGCCGAAGTTGACGCTGATCAGGTTCGCGTCGGTTTTGTACGTGCCGTTGAAGTTGTCGCTGTTGATGCCGTTCGTGCCGCGGGTCTTGAAGTGGAGCACGAACTCGCTGACGTCGAGGATCCACGGGCCGCGATGGTAGCCGACGCCGAAGCTGACGCCGACGCGGTCGGAGTCGGGCAGCAGCGGCCCCACGCCCTCGGTCGGCTGCGGGTTCTCGTCATACACCGCGCCGAGGCGGATGTCCCAGTTGGCGGTGGCTTTCTTGTTCGCGCCGAGGCGATAGGAGTACGTGTCGTGCCAGTTCTGCGGGCGGGTGAAGTTCAGCGCGGGAGTGGTGTCGAAGCTGACCGCCAGCGCCTGGAAGCGGCTCCACGTCGTGTGCGTGACGTCGAACTCGAGATCCCAGTCGTGGCCGATGGCCGAGGTGGCCACGCCGGCGGCGAGGACGGCCGGGAAGTCGATCGAGGTCGTGATGCCCTGATCGGGCGGGAGCTGCGCTTTGACCAGAACGTCGAGCGGCGTGTTCGTCGGAATCTGCGTGAAGTGCGCGTCGCCGCGATAGTTGATCTTGGACGCGGGGCGATAGGAGACGCCGACGCGGAAGGCATCGCTCGGCTTGAAGAGGATGCCGGCGTTCCAGGTCCAGACGGTGTCCCAATCGCTGTTGAGGAAGGCGTTGGCGGTGTCGGAGATCTTTCCGTTGAAGGGGTTGAAGGCGGCGTTGTTGCGGTTCAGGGCGATGTGCGAGCGGCGGTACTCGGCGCCCGCGCCGATGGCCAGGCGGCCGTCGGAGGTCTGCCAGGCCAATGCCGGCTCGACGGAGAGGAGCTTGACGTTCGCGTCGCGGGAGATGAAGCGCCCCACCCACGGCTCCTGCCAGTTCGTCCGCAGGCCGTACGGCGTCATCAGTCCGACGCCGAAGGTGAGGTTGCCGCCGATCGGCAGGATGAAGTAGGCGTTCGGCGGAACGAAGGTGTGCGCGCGGTATTTGCCGGTCGTGCCGGAGGTCAGGGGATCGTTGGGATCGCCGACAAATTCGTTGGAGAAGTTGATGGCGGTGCCGCCGGCCAGGAACTCGGCCTTGCGCTGCTGGGCGATGCCGGCGACGTTGTAGAAGATGGCCGTCGGATCGTCGGCCGTGGCGACGAAGGCACCGCCCATGGCCGTCGCTTTGGCGCCTTGTTCGAAGAGGGAAAATCCGGAGCCGTAGGCTGCGCCGCTGACGATGAGCAGCGTGGCCGTGGTCAGTAGGCACAATCGGTAGAAGGGACGCAAGGTAGACCTCCTAAGTCATTCGAATTGCGAAATTACATGGCACCGGGGACGCGGCGAATCATAACATCATGTTCTGATGCTCGTGCGCGCCGCTGCCTTGCTGTTGATCGCGTCGAACGCGCTCGCCGGCATCGCCTACCGTTTCGACGGCACGGCCACGGGCAGCGGACGCGTGATCGCGGAGGGACCGAAGATGCGCGTCGAATTCCTGCGCGGCGAGCGCGTGTTCTCGGTGATGATCTCGACCGACGGCGGCAAGACGCTGACGACGCTCGATCCGGCCACGAAGACGTTCAACGTGACGAACGTGGCCGGCCTGTTCGAGGCGGTGTCGCTCACGAACGCGAAGGCGACGGCCCGCGACCTCGGCGACGGCGGCACGCTCGAAGGCTACCCGACGCGCAAATGGGTCGTCGATGGATCGTATGACCTCCGCGTCGGCGACACGCCGGTGCATTTCACGATGCACAGCGAGTCGTGGCGCACCGAGCGCATCACGGAGGACGCGCAGCTCAAGGGCAGCTCCGTCGCCGAGGCCATGATGCCGGCGAACGTGAAAGGGTTTCCGCTGAAGGAAGTGATGACCATCGCCTCGAAGGGGGGAACGGTGAAATCGACGACGGAGGTCCACGACGTGCGCCGCGTGAGCACGACGCCGGCGATGTTCGCGGTACCGGCGGGGTACAAGCGCAAATGATCCTGGCACTGCTTCTCCTGCTGGCGCCGTCGGATGTGTACCGTGTGCGCATCGACACGACGCAAGGCCCGTTCGTCGTCGAGGTACACCGCGCCTGGGCACCGCGCGGCGCGGACCGCTTCCGCGAGCTGGTGCGCGCGCGCTTCTTCGACGACTCGCGCTTCTTTCGCGTGCGCCGCGGCTTCATCGCCCAGTTCGGCATCGCCGGCGATCCGGCCGAGAACGCGCGCTGGAAGCCGTTTGGGGACGATCCGGTGAAGCAGTCGAACGTGCGCGGCACGATCGCGTTTGCGATGACGGGCCCCGACACGCGCCTCACGCAGGTGTACATCAACCTCGGCGACAACGCCCGCCTCGACAAGGACGGCTTCGCGCCGTTCGGCCGCGTCGTGGAAGGGATGGCCGTCGTCGACCGCCTCCACAGCGGCTACGGCGAGGAGTCGGGCGGGGGGATGCGCGGCGGGAAGCAGGAGCCGTTGTTGCGGGGAGGGAACGCGTATTTGGATCGCGCATATCCGAAGCTCGATCGGCTGATCCGCGCGTCAGTCGAGTAACTCGCGCAAAATCTCGTTCGCCAGATCCGCCTTCGCCTTCCCGCGCGTCTCCTTCATCAACTGCCCGACCAGAAATCCGAACACCTGCGCCTTCCCGCCGCGGTACTGCTCGACCTGGGCGGCGTTGCGCTCGAGCACGCGGCGGGCGGCGTCGCGGATGGCGGCGGGGTCGCTGATCTGACCGAGGCCTTTGCGCTCCACGATGACCTCGGGCGCCTCGCCGCTGGCGGACATGTCGTCGAAGATCTCCTTGGCTGCCTTGCCGCCGATGGTCCCGCCGTCGATGAGGCCGATGAGGCGCGCGAGCATCTCCGGCGTGACGCGGTAGTCGCCCAGATCGAGGCGCTGGTCGTTGAGCACACGCAAGACCTCGTTGCGCACCCAGTTCGCGGCGGCGCGGGTGTTGCCGGAGGCGGCCACGGTGGCCTCGAAGTAGTCGGCGAGAGCGCGCGCGGCGACGAGCGCCTCGGCGTCCTTCTCCGGAATCTCGAAGTCGCGCTGGTACCGCGCGGAGCGCTGGTGCGGCAGCTCCGGGATCGTGCGCGCCACCTCCTCGATCATCGTCCGCTCGACCGCGAGCGTGAGGAGGTCGGGATCGGGGAAGTAGCGGTAGTCGTGCGCCTCTTCCTTCGAGCGCATCACGCGCGTCTCGCCGGCGGCGGGGTCGAAGAGGCGCGTCTCCTGATCGACCGTGCCGCCCGCCTCGAGCACGGCGATCTGCCGGGCCACTTCGAAGTCGACGGCCGCGCGGATGAAGCGGAACGAGTTGAGGTTCTTGATCTCCGTGCGCGTGCCGAGCGGCTCGCCGGCCCGGCGCACAGAAACGTTGGCGTCGCAGCGCAGCGAGCCCTCCTCCATGTTTCCGTCGCAGACCTCCGTGTACATCAGGATCTGCCGCAGCCGGGTGAGGTATTGCGTGGCGTGCTCGGCGGAGCGGACGTCGGGCTCGGAGACGATCTCCACCAGCGGCACGCCGGCGCGATTGAGATCGACCCACGAGACCTCGCCGTGGTGGATCGATTTTCCCGCGTCCTCTTCCATGTGGATGCGCCGGATGCGCACGTCGCCGATGCGGCCGCCCGTGGCCAGCGGCTTGTCGAACTGGGAGATCTGGTAGCCCTTCGGGAGATCCGGATAGAAGTAATTCTTGCGGGCGAAGACGGACTGCTCGTGCACGGCGCACTCGGTGGCTAGCGCCGCGCGCGCGGCCAGCTCGACGGCGCGGCGGTTCAGCACCGGCAACGCGCCGGGGTATCCGAGGCAGACCGGGCAGACCTGCGAGTTCGGCGGCGCCCCGAAGGCGGTGGCGCAGCCGCAGAAGATCTTCGTGGCCGTGAGGAGGCGGGCGTGCACCTCCAGGCCGATGACGACTTCCCATTTGGACATCGGGAGCGATTATGCCGTACCACGGAAGTAAACGTTTACATCGAAACTTCTTCAAATTGTTGATGTTGCGAGACCTATAATTGCCGTTCACCGTGCCACGCCCATCGCTTTTCCGCGTTTACGCGACGGCGACCACGCTCCTCGCCCTCGCGGTGCTGGTGACGACCGCGGTCGTCCGCCCGGCCTCGGTCGTTGAAGCCGCGGCGTTTGCCGTATTGGTCGCGCTGGCGGCGTTGCTGCGCGTGCAGACGGACGAGACCTCGATCGGCTTCGAGGCCGCCGTGGCGCTCGCGGTCATCCCGCTGCTGCATGACCCCGCGGTCGCGCTGGTGGCGGTCTTCGCCGGCGTGGCGGCCGCGGGGCGTTTCCGCCTCCGCTCCCTCTCCGACGCCGCCGAGCTCGCGCTCTCCTACTACGTCGTGGCGCTGCTCTACACCTCGGCCGTGGCCGCGACGGCGCCGATGATGGCCAAAGTCTCCGGCTACATCCTCCTCCTGGTCGGCTATCTCCTCGTGCACCTCGGCTTCACCGCCGCGAAGCTCTACGTCGAAGGCAACGCCGAGGCCATCGACGTCCGGCGCATCCTCGTGGCCGAGGCGCGCGTGCTCCTCGTCGTCACCCCCATCGTCGCCGTCGAGCTGATCGCCTACCGCGCCTTCGGCCTGCCCGGCTTCGCCGTCGCCTTCCTGCCGGTGCTCATCGTCGCCTACGCGCTGCGCAACGAGACCGACGCGGCGCGGCGCAACGCGGAGCTGCTGCGGCGCAACCGCGAGCTGTCGATCCTCACCGAGAGCGCCACGCGGCTGCTCTCCGCCGAGGGCGATCAGGAGACGCTGCGGCGCATGGTGGCGCTCCTCGGACAGTTGGCCAAGCTGAAGGCCTGCGCGATCGTGACGTGGGAAGCCAACCCCGACGTTCCCGGCACGGTCTACCGCTTCGGCGACTGCCTGCCGACCGACCAGGACATCCTTCGCTGGGTCGACGAGCGCGGCCTGGCCCAGTCGGCTCCGAGCCGGGCCTTCGTTTTCCAGCACGAGATGCGGCGCTTTCCGCTCTCGGGCAGCCGGTCCATCCAGGTGCTGATCGGCATCCAGACCGCGGAGGTCATCTACGGCGTGCTGATCTACGAGAGCGAGGACGCCGGGATCCTGAAAAGCGGAAGTCTGGACTTCCTGACGCTGCTGGTGAACCAGACCGCGCTGTCGCTGCAGGACCAGCTTTTGCGCCGGGAGATGGGGGAGAAGACTTCCCAGCTCGAGGCCCAGGCGGCGACGACGGCGACGATCCTGGAGACGGCCAACAGCCTGATCGGATCGTTCGACGTCGACGCCATGCTGACGCGCATCGCCCAGGCCATTCGCAGCGCCCTCGGCTTCGACGTCGTGGCCTTCGCGCTGCACGACCCCAAGCACGACGCCTTCGAGCGCCGCGCCCACGCCGGCCTCGACGAGGTGTGGGAGGAGATGCGCAAGAAGCGCGTGGAGTCGAGCGAGATCACGCCGTTCTTCAACCAGGAGTTCCGCGTGTCGAACTCGTTCTTCGTCTCGCACACGGCCCTGCGCCAGAGCGAGCACGGCGTCTTCGTGCGCCCCGACGACGCCGCCCACCGCCCCGACGAGTGGCACGAGAATGACATGCTGCTCGTGCCCCTCATGGCCGGCGACCGGATGGCCGGCTACCTCTCCGTGCGCGACCCGCACGACAAGCGCATCCCCACGATCGAGAAGGTGCAGACGCTGGAGATCTTCGCCGCCCAGGCCGTGACGGCGCTGCAGTCGGCGCGGCAGTACGAGGAGATCCGCCGCCTGACGTTCATCGATGGCCTCACGCCCGCGTACAACCACCGCTATTTCCAGGAAGCGCTGTCGAAGGAAGTGAACCGCCACACCCGCAGCAGCAACGATTTCGCGCTGGCCATTCTGGACATCGACAATTTCAAGCGCGTGAACGACACGTTCGGGCACCCGGTCGGGGACGAGATTCTCAAGGGCCTGGTCGAGGAGCTGATGACGAACGCCCGCGAGAGCGACGTGGTGGCGCGCTACGGCGGCGAGGAGTTCGCGATCATTTTCCCCGACACGCCGGCGGCCTCGGCCAAGGACGCCGCCAACCGCATGCGCGAGCTGGTCGAGCGCCGCGAGTTCCCAATCGCCTCCATCGGCCGCTCGCTGCGCGTGACGATCAGCGTCGGCGTGGCCGTCTATCCGCACGACGGCGCCACCAGCACCGACCTGATCTCCCACGCCGACGCCGCGCTCTACTTCGCCAAGAAGAACGGAAAGAACCAGGTGGCCCTGGCCGCGGAGCTCGCCGACGAGGGGGCCGCGCAGGCGTGAGCCTCGCTGCAGGGGGCAAATTCGCTCGGCGCGTCACTCCTTGAATTGAGGTGCGTCGGAAACCGCCGCGCCTCAACCCGCTCGAGGAGAGACCGATGCGTCGAGAATTGCGGCTGGCCCTCATCGCTGCAGCGTTGACGGGAATTGCGTTCCTCTTGCCGCCCGCGGCCTTCGCGACGTGTTCCGTGACACTCAATGCCAGCGGGCCGGCGAACGGTGCAGTGACGTATACCGCCGTCTCTACCGGCCAATGCGGCGGCTCGAGCGTGACGGTCACGCTCAACGGCGGCTACGTCGATTCAAAAAACTGCGCCAACACTTCGACGTGTACGCTCAGCGGCACGATCGGGACGATTTGTCTCAAGACCGGCACGTACACGTTGAGGGCCAGCAGCGGATGCGGCCGCAGCGGCAATCCGGGCTGCGTCTCTGACACGTCGGGAACGGCGTCGACCTCTTTCACGGTCAACACCACGCCCACAGTGTCGCTCTCCATGCCCGATCCCGACAGCCAGGGCCATACGACCGTCACCATGAATTACGACTTTCCGAACACGGACTACGTCGGCCAGCGGCGCCTCCGTTGGACAGTGGACGGCATCCCGACGCTCGAGCAGACCTTCAACACTCAAAGCGGTACCTGGCAATTCGGCTGGGACCTGACCTGCCAGAAAGGGGAGCATTCGTTCCAGGGAACGGCATTCGCTTGCGGCGGACTCTCGCCGACGACCTATCCGAGCGACCCGGAGTACATCGCAACCTCGAGTCTGATCACGAAGGAAGTCTCATCGAAGCCGAGCGTCCACGTCTCTTATGCCGACAGCGCCGCCTTGGACGGCACCGGCACGGCGACGGTCGATTACAGCTTTCCGAATACCGGGTACTACGCGCACCGGCGCGTGCGCCTTACGCTCGACGGCTCGATCTTGTACGAAAACGTTTACAACACGGTGTCGGGAACCGTGACGACGCCGATCAGCATGGCCTGCGCCACGCCGGGTACGCATGTGCTGGCCGCCACGGCATGGGCGTGCGGCGGTGTTTCGCCGACGACGTATCCGACAGATCCCGACTACATCGACTACAACGAGACGACCGTCAACACCGATCACACACCGGCAGCCGATGTCTCGGTCGACATGTCCGTCGTCCCGCCGGTGGCGACGGTCAAGTACTCGTTTCCGCGAACGAGCTCCGCGAGCTCACGCCTTCTTCAACTCGTTTGGGCCAGCAGCGGCCAAGTGCTCCTCCAGACACAGCCGGGCACGATGACCGGTCAATGGCAAGTCGCGCTGCCAGCCTGTCTCCCTGGCAGCGATCACGATGTCCTGCTGCTGCACGCGGTTGCATGCGGCGATGAGACCGCGGAGAGCTCGACGGCGGTCGTGCTGCCGCAGTGCGATCCGTCGTGCTCGACCCAATGCCCGTCGTGCGTGGGAATGCCGATTCGCGTGACGAACGGCAACATGCGGCTCACGGACCGCGACCCTCTGCCGGGGTTTCCGGTCGCGCCGCTGGAGCGGACGTACGACAGTCAGCTCACGACGGCGGGCGCGTTCGGCCGAGGCTGGACATCGGTCTTCGACGCCGGACTGCGAAGCTGGGGCGATGCCGACGGGCGTGAGATCGTCAGCTTGACCCTCGAAAACAACGACCGGGCGGTCTTCGCCCGGCACGCCGGCGTTTATCTGCAAGTATGGCCGTCCGGCCTGCCGGCGCGAGGGTCATTGACCTACGATGCCGCCTCGGCGACGTTCGTCCAGCGCGACGCCGGCGCCGCCGTCGCGCGCGTGTTCGGCGCAGCCGACGGCCGGCTGATCGCGCTCCGCTCGCTTACTGGCCAGTACGAGGTGCGAATCACATACGTCAGCGGCAAGCCCTCGCGCGTGGAGGACAGCCGAGGATCTGGAGCTGGACGGTGACCTCGGGCGCGAACGGCGCGGTCAGCAGCATCGCGGTCGACGGGCAGGCGAATCTCGTCTGGAACTATCTCTATGACGGCTCGGGAAATCTGGTGACCGTCAAGATCAACGGCGATCCGTGGCGCGTCTACACCTACGGCAGCGCCGGCATCACCGAAGCGCGCGACGGCGGAGGACGGCTGATCGAAGGCCACTCCTATGACGCGAGCGGCAATGCCATCAGCTCGACTGCCGCCGCCGACGACATCTCCAACATCGAATACAACGCCTCGGGCGCGCGCGTCCCGGGCGAAATGGTCACGCGAGTGACGTACTCGAGCGGCCGGACGACCGATTATTTCAGCCGCTTCGCGGGCGGGAAGATGCGCACCGTGGAGGTCAAAGGCTCCTGCGCATGCGGGAGCGATGAGGCGGTGTACGCCTATGACGGCAAAGGGCACGTCGTACGGCAGCAGAATGCGAGCGGCTACATCGCTCTGTCGACGTACGACGTCGCGACGGGAAACCTCCTTTCCCAGTCTGCGCCGTTGCGTCCGTCGGCGTGCGATCCCGCGGCGGCGAGCGATCATTGCCGCCTCGATCCCGACGCCCTCGCCGCGGCAACACTGTTCGAAACCCCGGTGACGCTGACGACGACGTTCGCGTATGCCGACGCGCACTGGCCGGACAAACCCACCGACATTGCGATGACGAGCGTTGCGTCCGGGCGCCAGCGGCGAGAGGCTCGTTCGTATCACCCGCTCACCGGCGAAGTCGCGAACACAGGAATCGATGGCTGGCAACCGGGTGAGGAACCGGTGCGCAGCGAGCGGGCGACGGCAACGATGTTCTATGGCGACGCATTGCCGTCGCCGTCGGCAGGAGACCTCGATCAGCCGCCTGCGTCGATCTCGCCGACCGCGCCGGCATTCGACCCCGGCGGAAGCTTCAACAGCGCCTGGCTCGCGCTTCCGCAGCCCATCGGCCTGCCGCGATCGATCGATGGTCCGCGTACGGACGTGGCCGACGTTACGCTGTTCGTCTATTACCCGATCGATGCCTCGGTACCGGCGACGCTGCGTGGCCGGCTGGCGGCAACGAAGAACGCCGCCGGCCACGTCAACCGGTTCGAAAGCTATGACGCGTTCGGTAACGTCCTTCGCGCCGTCGATCCCAACGGCGTGGCCACCGAGTCGTCGTTCGACGCACTGGGCCGGCCGGCCACGACGACGATCAAAGCTGTCCCCGGTTGCGATACGACGCTCGATCCGCTGTGCGCCACCGATCTGACGACGACGAGGACGTATTTCCCGGCCGGCCCGTTGCAGAGCGAGCAGCGCGCCGGCGGAGGCATTACCGCGTACACATACGATGTCCGCGGCCGCGTCGCGACCATCTCCCGCGGCCCCTCGGCCGCGGACCTGCGCGAGCAGATCGAAACCAGCTACGACAGCGCGACGGGACTGAAGGGTCTCGAACGGTATCTGGCGAATGAAAACGGCACGTGGACGGAGAAGCGCCGGGAATCGTTCAGCTACGACTCGTTGGGCAGGCTCACGGCCGTCACGCATGCGGACGGCAACAGCATCGGCTATTCATACGACCCCCAGGGGCGCCTCGGCAGCGTGCGCGACGAGAACCACACGGTGCCGAACACTCTGTATGCCTACGATCCGGGCGGGCGGCTCGTCAGCGTGACGCAATCGCTCGGCACGGCTCCAGGCGGGCAGATCGTCACCAGGTATGCGTATGACCGCCAGGGCAATTTGACGGCGGTGACGGACCCGAATGGAAACGTGACGTCGTACCTCGTTGATGATCTCGCGCAGGTCGTGCAGCAGACCAGTCCCGTCACCGGCGTGGCTGCGTACGGCTACGACGCGGCGGGCAACGTCGTCTCCGCAACCGACGCCAACGGCGCGACGACGGTGCGTCGCTACGATGCGCTCGGACGGGTGCTGAGCGCCGCTTCGACGCGCCGCGAACCATCAGGCCAGATCTCGACGGAAACGGTGGGCTGGACTTACGATGACGCTACGGCCGGCCATTTCGGCGTCGGCCGGGTGGCAGCGATGAATGATCCGGCCGGAACAACGACGTATGCGTACGAGCGGCGGGGCCTGCTGCGCCTCGAATCGCGGTCATTCCCCGATTCTGCGAACAGTTACGCCACCAAATTCTCCTACGATGCCGACGGAAATCGTGCGCTCGTCGGCTACCCGTCGGGCCAGCTCTCGGTGAGCTATGCCTTCGATTATGCGGGGCGGCCCGTTGGCGCGAACGGCCTCGTGACCGCTGCAACGTACTTGCCCTTCGGACCGCTCTCGCAATTGCAATTCGGGAACGGCACGGTACAGACGCTCGATTACGATACCCGCTATCGCATCACCGCGAATAAACTGACGGCCACGAATGTCGCGCCTCCGAATGCCACAATCGCCAGTTATGTGTATGGATATGACGCCGTCGGAAACGTGACGAATTTACAGGACGTGACGGATTCGAGCTACCACCGCTCCTTCGGCTATGACGAGCTGAACCGGCTGATCCGCGCCAATACCGGCTCCTCGCTCTGGAAAACCGGCGATTATTCGTGGGACGCGATGGGAAACATTCTCTCGGCGAATCTTTCCGTGGTGATTCCCGGCGGGCCGGATAATCTGGCCCGGACGAATCCCAAACGCTTCCAGCCGCCGAGCAAGCCAAGAAAAAAAGGAACACAGGTGCAGGAGCTGGGGCGGTCGATGAGTTTCAGCTACAACGGCACCACGCCGAAGTTGGCCGTGGTCACCCTCAATGATCTCGACCGCAGCGTGAGCCACGACACCGCCGGCAACGAGACCTCCTATGTCGTCGCTCGGAGCTACTCGCCGCGCAATCTCCTGGCAACGGTGCAGGACCAGACCGATCCCGAAGAGCTCTCGCCGCACATCCTTCGCTACGGCTACGACGGGCGGGGAGTGCGCGTGGAGCGGACGGAAACGCCGAGCAACGGGTTCGGCACCTCGGTGCATCGCTTCTTCTTCTACACGCCCGAGCTGACGCTGCTGGCGGCCACGCGCGACGACGGCGTCAACGTCTGGGGCGGCAATCCTCCGACCGCGTTCGGCAAGAATGTCGACTACGAGATCGTCTGGTTCGGCGATCGTCCCATCGCGCAGATCGCGCCGGGCGCCGCGCCGCTCTACACCTTCGCCGACCACCTCGGCACGCCTCTCTTGCAAACCGACGGCACCCCCGCCGTGACTTGGCGCGTCGAGTACGAACCGTTCGGCAACATCTACGAAGTCCGCGCCGGCACGCGCGCCGATCAGCCGCTGCGATTCCCCGGCCAGGAACTGGCCATGACGTTCGAAGGGCCGGAAGAGAACTTCAACATTTTCAGGTGGTACAAGGGCGGGTGGGGGCGGTATACCCAACCCGATCCGATCGGCTTAGAGAGCGAAACCAACCTTTACGCATACGCCCTGTCCAATCCGCTGCTCGCAACTGATCCGCTCGGGCTTGCCGCAAAGGTCTGCTGTCGGCTGCTCGCCCAGTGGCTTGCTGGTTCAACGCTGAGACAACGACACTGTTACGTGATTGCCGGAGACGGCACTCGCTATGGTCTTTATCCGGAGCAACGAAACGGCAAGACGGTGGGTGTGGCACGCATGAACGACCCCAGAGACAAGGGCGGGACGTGCAAAGACTGCCAGTGCCCATCAGGTGATCAATGCTTCAAGAATGCATTCAACAGCTATCCGGTCGGTGATTACCGTTACTTGGGACCGAACAGCAATACGTTCGCCGGAACGCTCGCGAAGAAGTGTTGCAAGGGTGGCATTCCGAAGGGGCTCGGCAGCGCACCAGGAATCGATGATGACCCGCCGAAGTAGGCAATCGGACCAATCGGTCATGCATCGACTCCTGCCTGCGGCCGTGTTAGTAATGGCAATGACTTGCGGAGGCGCATCCTCGTATGACGGTGACGGTCAACTCGTCGATCGTGGCAGATCAGCAGCAACGGATCGGTACGTGCTCGACCTCGGCCCGATCAAGTCCGGTGTGTCGGAATACAGCGTAGGTGTACTCCCATCAGCCGAGTACGTTGTCGGTTTCCTCGTGTTTGGTTTGCGGCCGGAGGAAGCGCAATCAATTGCATTGCACGGTCGGGGCGAACTCGTCATGGTGTTAAGGACCGAGTCAGGTGCGACGGTCTGGACGAACGCGGCACAAGCACAAGAGTGGGTCTGGGGGTGCGGCGTTGGCGGTTGTTCTGATGCCTTCGGTTACCTCCGTTCCGAGGGTAGCAGCCGTGGCACTTACTTTAGCGTGCAGCGGGGGAAGCGTTTTCGGCTAAAGGTGATAGTGCCATCATCCGCCGGTCTGTTCGCACATCGAAATGTGCATGTCGTCGCGAGAGGTGGTGGATGGAAGTAATCGTCCACCAAGCCAGCGGTTACGTCTCCGCCCACCCGCCCGTGAGCGTACCGACGCGCACGTGGTTCTGGGATCCGGCCGGCGTCGATCGAGTGCGCGTCGAAGTGAAGTGCTGCAGCAACTGATCATGATCACGTTCAGCTTGAAAGCATGCGTTGTTATCGCGCTGGTCGTAATCGTCGCCGTGGCAGTCGCCGCGGTGCCGTTCCAGAAGCGGCGCGTGAGCACGCGACTCAGCAACGGCGGCTCCGTGGTGCTGTCGGTTCCGCCGCTGTGGAACGCGGTGCGCGGCGCGCAGGCAACGCTGCGTTATGAACGCGCCGGTGAGCCAGATCGAGAAGCGACGATGCTCCACGTTCGAGCAGCCGATCATGGCGATCGCCGGGCCGACAGACGCGACGGTGCTGTGCGTGTACGACTTCGACGTGGGCTACCGCATGATCGCGTTCGATGTGAACGCGACGCAATCGGAGGCGAACGACGAGCTGAAGATCATCGTTCCGAAGTCTGACATGGCCGCTCGGCACGCGAACGCGGAGGAGATCGCGTTCGCAGCCGAGCGGATCCGGGCGATGCCGGCGGTGTCGTTCGAGGCGTCCTCGGTCCCGACGATCGATCTCGGCTTCGTGAAGGCGTACGCGCAGCAAGGGAACGTCGTCGCGCATCGGCGAGGTACTGAGCCGGGAACGGAATCGAATCGCCGCGGCACAGCCGTGCCCGTAAGCGAGATCGCATTCACCTGATGCGCGATCACATGCATGCGTTCGATGATCGTTTTAGTCTCGCCTGGAGGACAGCGAAAGTGGAATGGACGAGCCTCGCAGGCAGCTGCGCTCCCTCGGCGGCAAGGGAAGATGCGGCCGCACGGCAAGCAGCTGTCGACGGCGGAGGTCGAGGCGCTCATCGCCTATATCCGCAGAATCAAGGCGAAGTGACCTCACCGGCGCGGTGAAGCAAGTTTGAAGCGTTATTCTTCGCTATGATCTGAGGGAGAGCTAAACCGTGGACAACAGGTACGAGATCATCATCTTTTGGAGCGACGAAGACAAGGCGTTCGTCGCCGACGTGCCTGAGCTTCCTGGCTGCATGGCGCACGGTCCTTCGCATGCTGAAGCATTGGCCAATGCCGAAGAAACTATTGGGTTGTGGTTGGAGTCGGCGCACGACTTCGGTCGTCCTATTCCTCAGCCCAAAGGACGTCGACTCATTTACGCCTGATCGACGGGCGACTGTCCTTCGCCGCTACGAGTGGTGATGACGTAAGCTTCGCGGCGTCATGAAACGCCGCCTCCTCGCGCTCGCCTTCCTCGCCCTTCCGCTCTCCGCGCAATCGCTCGACCAGAGGATCGACGCGGAGATGTCGTCGCTGCTGGCCACGTACAAACAGCTGCACGCGGCGCCGGAGCTGTCGATGCAGGAGGCCAAGACCTCCGCCTTCGTCGCCGGGCAACTCCGCTCCCTTGGCTACACCGTCGACGAGAAAGTCGGCAAATACGCCGATCCGAACGCGACGTGCTACGGCGTCGTGGCCTTGATGAAGAACGGCAGCGGCCCCACCGTCCTCGTGCGCACCGACATGGACGCCCTTCCCGTCACCGAGCAGACCGGTCTCGCCTACGCCAGCCAGAGCGCCGGCGTGATGCACGCCTGCGGGCACGACATCCACATCACCATGCTCCTCGGCACCGCCAAGATGCTCGCCCAGATGAAGGACAAATGGCACGGCACGGTCATGCTCATCGGCCAGCCGGCCGAGGAAGTCGTCAAAGGCGCCGAAGGGATGCTCAACGACAACCTCTACTCGCGCTTCGGCACGCCGTCGTACGCGATCGCCATCCACGACAATGCCGACCTGCCCGCCGGACAGATCGGCTACTACCCCGGCTACTTCATGGCCAGCGCCGACTCCGTCAACGTCACCATCCGAGGCGTCGGCGGCCACGGCGCGCGGCCGGAGGCGACAAAGGATCCGATCGTCATGGCCGCGCAGTTCATCACCGCGCTGCAGACCATCGTCAGCCGCGAGGACTCGCCGCTCGACCCCGCCGTCGTCACCGTCGGCGCGATCCACGGCGGCACGAAGCGCAACGTCATCCCCGACGAAGTGCAGCTGCTCATGACCGTGCGCACGTACAAGCCCGAGGTGCGCCAGCGCGTCCTGGCATCGATCGAGCGCATCGCCAGAGGCGTGGCCACCGCCGCGGGCGTGCCGGCCGACCGCATGCCCACGGTCGAAGTGCTGAAAGGGGAGTCGACCGAGTCGACGTACAACGATCCCGCGCTGACGGAGCGCCTGGCCAAGGCGCTCAAGGCGTCGATGGGGGATACGAACGTCGTGCAGATCAACCCGCTGATGGTGAGCGAGGACTTCGGCCGCTTCGGCCTCGGCAGGAAGATCCCGACGGCCATGCTCAACGTCGGCGCCGTCGATCCGGCGCGCATCGCCGCCGGCGGGCCGCGGCCGTCGCTGCATTCGTCGCAGTTCGCGCCGGTGCCGGAGCCGACGCTGCGCGGCGCGGTCAAGGCCATGACGCTCTCCGTGATGGAGCTGTTACGGTAGCGGTGTTATCCTCCGGGACGCGGCGCCGTCCTTCCACACGAAACTTCGCCCGACGCGTTTCAGACTCGAACGCCCATTTCCAGTCTGAGGGACGGCGCCGCCTTCGTTCGCGGGCATAAGTTCAGCACGCATCGGGCGTGATGGACGCGACGCTCACCCCAACCACGACCGCCACTCCCGTTCAGCTCGGCTGGCGCCGCGGCGAGGCCACCGAGAACCTCATCACCCGCGAGTGGCTGATCACGAACGCCCTCGGCGGCTACGCCTCCGGCTCGCTCGCCGGCGTCTCCACGCGGCGCTTCCACGGCATCCTCATCGCCGCCCTGCGCGCGCCCCTCGGCCGCACCATGATGTTCAACCACCTCGAAGAAGTCGTGAGCGGCCTCGGCATCTGCTACCGGCTCAGCGCCGACGAATACGGCAAGCGCGAGGTGAGCTGGCCCGAGCCCGACTTCCTCGAGGAATTCGTCCTCGAGCGCGGCCTCCCGGTGTGGCGCTACTCGAAGAACGGCATCCGCATCGAGAAGCGCACGGTCATGCCGCATGTGCAGAACACGACGTACGTCTGCTACCGCCTGCTCGAAGGGCCGCCCGGACTCGTGCTGCGGCTCCGCCCGTCGCTGCACTTCCGTCCGCACGAGGGGCTGGTCGCGGAGAGCATGTCGACGAAGTGGAACGTCGCCGAGCACACGCCGCAGGAATTCGAGCTCGACGACGGCAGCGAAAAATATCCGGTGCTGCGGCTGAAGCTCTTCGGCCCGAACGCCCGGCTCGAGCAGAGCGTGCGCGCGTTCGACCACGTCCTCTATCGCGTCGAGCGCAGCCGCGGCTACGAGCACGAGGGGGCGCTCTGGAGCCCGGGCGTGATGACGATCGATCTCGCGCCCGAGGAGAGAGCCGGCTTCATTGCCTCGGTCGAAGCGTGGGATGTCATCCGCGCGCTGCCGTTCGACGACGTCTGGAACGCCGAGAATGAGCGCCGCCAGCGCCTCCTCGGCATCGCCGGCCGCGAAGAGCAGCTCGTCCTCGCCGCCGACCAGTTCATCATCCATCCCCACACGCGCGCCGCCGACGAGGCCCGCGTGCGGGCCGCCGGCGACGAGCCGCGCACGATCATCGCCGGCTATCACTGGTTCACCGACTGGGGCCGCGACACGATGATCAGCCTGGAGGGGCTGACGCTCGTCACGGGGCGCCATCGCGAGGCGGGCAACATCCTGCGCACGTTCGCCTCGTACATCCGCGACGGGCTGATCCCGAATCTCTTCCCCGAGGGGGAGCACGGCGGCCTCTATCACACCGCGGACGCGACGATGTGGTTCTTCCACGCCATCTGGCGCTACCTCGCCGCGACGCAGGACCGCGAGACGGTGCGGGTCATGATCCCGCGGCTGCTCGACATCGTCGACCACCACGTGCGCGGGACGAAGTTCAACATCCACGTCGATCCCGCCGACGGACTGCTCTCGCAGGGCGCCGAGGGATATCAGCTGACGTGGATGGACGCGAAGGTCGGCGACTGGGTGGTCACGCCGCGCCGCGGCAAAGCGGTGGAGATCAACGCGCTCTACTACAACGCGTTGCGGATTCTCGAGCAGCTGCTGCTGGGCGAAGGCGACGAGGCCAACGCGCGGCGCATCGACTCACTGGCCACGCGCTGCCGGACGTCGTTCAACGAGCGCTTCTGGTACGAAGAGGGGCAGTACCTCTACGACGTCGTCGACGCGAACGATGCTTCGCTGCGCCCGAACCAGATCTTCGCCATCTCGCTCGACTTCCCCGTGCTCGACGAGGCGCGCTGGCGGCGCGTGGTCGACGTGGTCGAGCGCGAGCTGGTGACGCCGGTCGGCCTCCGCTCGCTCGCCCGCGGCGATCCGAATTACAAGCCCGCGTACGACGGCGACCTCCGCGCCCGCGACGCCGCGTACCACCAGGGAACGGTGTGGAGCTGGCTGATCGGCCCGTTCATCGACGCCTGGCTGAAGGTGCACCCGAAGGACCTCGTCGGCGCGCGCCGCTTTCTGGACGGCTTCCAGCCGCACCTCGGCGACGCCTGCATTGGCACAATCAGTGAGGTCTTCGACGCCGAGCCGCCCTACACGCCGCGCGGCTGCGCGGCGCAGGCCTGGGGCGTGGCCGAGGTGCTGCGGTCGCGCGTGAGGGTGAGCGTATGATCGAAGCCGAGTGTCACGGCGCATCGCCATCGTCCTGCTGCTGTGCGTGACCGGCGCCGGCCGCGCCGAGGACAACTGCGGCGCGATGCTGCACGCGATGAGCCGCTTCCGCGGCACGGTGCGCTCGGTGCGGCCGATTGCGTCGTTGCAGAAGGCGAAGTTCATGGCGGTCGATCTCGACCCGTCGTTCGTGGCCTCGATCGACGTCGACGGCAAGACGCTGGCCTTCGGGATCCACAGCCCTTCGCGTACGTTCGGCCCGGGGCCGATCGTCGGAAAGACATTCGATCTGGAAGCGGAGCGGATGGATTGCGACCGCAAGTTCCGGCGATACCTGACGCTGCGACGACCGCTGCAGACGCCCATCGTGGAACCGTTTTCGGGACGCCTCGAAGTCGGCCACCGCTACCGGGCGAAGGTCCGGCGGATGTCCCTGGGAGGGCTGGCGCTCGTCGACTATTTGTATCTGCCGAGGCACCACCTGGGCGGCGTTTCCTTCGCGAACCCCGAGGCCGTCACACGCGCCGAACAGGAGATCGTCTTCGACGTCGTCGACCTTCACATCGATCAGGAAGGGGAGCGGCAGTGGATCTCGGTCTATAGCGTCACGATCGTTACGGCGCCTTGAACCACTCCCGCTCGAACAGCGCGAAGCTTCCCGGGTAGGCCGCTTCGAAGTCTCCGTTCGGCAGCGGCGTGAGGAAGAACACGCCGTTGTCGCCGGGCTTCAGATGCCGGTCGAAGGCGGCCAGCCCCGTGCGCGTGCGCACGTGCAGAATCCGCTGCCCCCATGAACCGCGAAGGACCGAGATCACCTGCAGGGCCGATCGTTTCTCGAGGATGGCCGGCGCGTTCAGCGTCGTGCGCGTGGCGGTGACGTAGCCGACGACGACGAGCGGCGACTGTTTTTGAAGAGTGTTCAGATCGATCGGCTGGAGCGTGGAGGCGAGGATGAGCGCGGCGAACAGAGGCATGCCCGTTAGACGCCGTCCCGTCCGGAGAATCAACCGCTCTTCGGCAGCGCGAACACCCCATGCAGGTACTGCGTGGGGCTGGCCGCGAACGTCCGTTTGTTCTCCTCCGACGAGAAGTAATAGACGCGCCCGTTCATCTCCATCTTCGGCGTCGTGGCCCGGATCGAGATCTTCTGCCCGTCTACCGGGTCGAGGCCGATGGCGGGCGAGAACGGCAGCGACGCGCGCACGGCTTCGTCCTGCGGCGTGGGCGGGGGAGGGGCGTCCAGCGTGATCTGGCCGACCGTGCTCTTCGGCGCGGGGGCCTCGTCCGTCAGCACGGGCGGGGGCTGCAGCGCGGCCGGCTGGGGCGGCGTCGAGTCGATCGTCTGCACCTCCGCCGAGCGCGGGGCGGCTGGGCGGGCGGGGGCGGACTCCTGCTTGCAGGCGAGCGCGACACAGAGGAAAAACAGCCAGCGCTTCATTGCTAGATCTCGGCCAGAAGCCTGTGCCGGCACGCCTCCAGGTGGCGCCAGGCCATCCCCTCGTTCGTCGACGCCTCCAGCACCAGCACGAGGTAGTAGCCGTCGCGCAGGTCGCACGTCAGCACCTTCGTCTTCTCGAAGTCCATCTTCAGCCGCTGGGGCCGGCCGGCATCGAGCGACTCGCAGAGCTTGTGCAGCTGCGTGCGGAAGATCCCCTGGTACGCGCCGATCAAGCGGAGGTCGTGGTCGTCCGCGTCGAAGGGCCGCTCCGTGATCACCTCCACGCATTCGCCCTCCCAGTCGAGGAACAGCGCTCCCAGCGATCCGTCGATGGATTGCAGGAGGTCGAGAAGGATCTGCTGAAACAATTAGGCGGCGCCTCTCACTTGCTCGTCGATCTGGATGTCGCCGCGCCGGACCGCTTGCACGAATGCGTCCACCACGCGCGGATCGAAGCGCGTCCCGGCGAAGCTCTTGATCTTCTCGACCACGTAGGCGAGCTCCATGGCCTTCTGGTACGGCCGGTTCGTGGTCATGGCGTCGAACGTGTCGGCGATGGCCACGATGCGCGCCTGCATCGGGATCTGCTCCCCCTCGAGATTGTCGGGATAGCCGCCACCGCTCCACTTCTCGTGGTGGTACTTCATCCCCGGGATGATGTCGATGAGCTGAGCCACCCCGCTCATGATGGCCGCTCCCTTGGCCGGATGCTGCTTCATCACCTCGAACTCGTCGTCGTTGAGCGCGCCCGGCTTGCGGAGGATGCGGTCGTCGATGCCGATCTTGCCGACGTCGTGGAGCAGCGCGCTGATGCGGAGGTTGCGCATCTCCTTGTCCGATAGCCCCACGTTCTTGCCGATGCCGATCGAGTAGCGAGCCACGCGCTCCGAGTGGCCGCGCGTGTACGGGTCCTTGGCGTCGATGGCCGCGGCCAGCATGCGCACGGAGTTGATGAAGAGGAGATTGTTCTCGTGCGCGGCCTTCTTCAGCTGCTCGATGGCCTGCCCGACCGCGGTGGACATCACGTTGAAGTTGTCGGCCAGCGTGCCGATCTCGTTGCGGGCCTTCACCTCGACGTGCTGCCCGTAGTTGCCGTTGGCGATCTCCTGCGTCCGCTCGGCCAGGGCGTGGATGGGGCGGGCGATGCGCGCGGCGAAGAGGACGGCCGCGGCGATGGCCAGCGCCAGGGCCAGCGAGCTCCACGACATCGTGGCCTTGATCATCTTCGTCACCGAGGCGAAGGCCGTGCGCTCCGGCTTCTCCACGACCACGCCCCAATCCGGACGGAGCACCGGCGCGACCGTGCCGAGCATCTTCGTCTGGCGCCCGTCCTGCGTCTCGCTGTACGACTCCGTCAACCGCTGCGGCGCCTTCATGAAGTCGGCCACGATCTTGAGATTGCCGACGTCGGGGCGGCGCACGTCGACGCTCGGCTCGCTGTGGATCAGCACCTTGCCGTTGCGGTCGACGAGGAACGCCGTGACGTCGCCTTTGCCTTCCTCGCGAATCCGTTCGGTGATGCGGCGGAGGCTGACGATCCCCTCCACGCTGCCGATGATCTGGTTGTCGTCGCTGATCGGCACGGCCACGACGACGACCGGCTGGTTGAGCGCGGTGAGGTACTGGAACGTGCCGGTGTACGGCTGCCCCTGCGCGGCGGCGACGAGGGCGAGGTCGAGCTCCTGGGTGACGCCGCGGTCGAGGTTCGGCGGCACGGCCTGGGCGCCGTGGCCGGCGCGGTCGAGGATGCGCACGCCGAGGATCTCGCTGTCGGAGGTGATGTAGTCGCCGACGATGTTGCTCTGCGCGGCCCAGGTGAACGGGTCGGCGCCGGGCGGGAGGGCGTGGCGCATGGCCCGCAGCGAGGCCGCGATCTTGGCCAGCTGCTGGGTGTTGCTGGCGATGGTGGTCTGCACGTCGGTGGCGATGCTGACGGCGGAACGGGTCAGGTATTTTTTCTCCAGCGTCTCGAGGGAGTCGCGGTTGATGCCGATAAGGACGTAGTGCGAGATGACGAGCGGCAGGAGGCCGACGACGATCATTGCGCCGAGGAGAGTCCAGACGAGGCGGCCGCGGCGGGAGGGGAGGTCGGACATTGGGCTCGGATTATAGCGGCGCGAAAATGCAGAATGCAGAATGCAGAATGCAGAATTAGAAGCGGAGCAATTCTGCATTCTGCATTCCGCATTCTGCATTCCGCATGGCCACCGCCATCTACGTCCACCTCCCCTTCTGCCGCGTCCACTGCGCCTACTGCGCCTTCGCCGTCTCGACCAAGCTCGGCCTGCAGGACGACTACACCGCCGCGCTGGTGCGTGAGATCGAGGAGCGCGCCACGGGGGAGGCGGTGGAAACCATCTTCTTCGGCGGGGGCACGCCGTCGCGGACGTCATGGGAAAACTTGGCGCGCGTCGTGGCCGCGCTGCGGGCCGGCTTCGCCCTCGAGCATCCGGAGTTCTCCCTCGAAGCAAATCCGGAAGACGTGACCCCCGAGGCCATCGACTTCTGGCGCGCCCTAGGCGTCAACCGCCTCAGCATCGGCGTGCAGTCGTTCCACGACGCCGAGCTTCGTCCCCTCGGCCGCGTGCACGGGCGCGAGCGCGCGCTCGCCGCGCTGCGCGACGCCGTCGCCAGCGGTGTCCGCACGAGCCTCGACCTCATCCTCGGCCTGCCGAACCAGAGCGCCGCGTCGTTCCGCGAGACCCTCGACCTCGCCATCGCCAGCGGTGCCGGCCACCTCTCCCTCTACATGCTCGATCTTGAAGAGGGCACGGCGCTCGTCCGCCGCGGCACGCCGCTGCCCGACGAGGACGACGTCGCGTCGCTCTATGTCGAAGCCATCGAGCGCCTCAACGCCGCCGGCCTGACGCAGTACGAGATCAGCAACTTCGGCGACCCCTGCCTCCACAACCTCAGATATTGGCGCCGCCAGAGCTACCACGGCTTCGGCCTGGCCGCGCACTCGTTCCTCGGCGAGCGCCGCTTCGCCAACACGCGCGACCTCGGCCGCTACATCGCCGGCGCGCGCGGCCCGGAGCTCGACGAGTCCCTCGGCCCCGCCGAGCAGCGCCGCGAGACCCTCTTCCTCCGCCTCCGGCAGAACGCCGGGATCGACTACGATGACATCGTGCACCTGTGCGGTGAGGAGGGTATCGAATGGATGGCACGAGGTCTCCACGATGGCTGGCTGCGGCGCGACGGAGCGCGCGTCGCTTTCACGCCGGCCGGATTTCTGCTCAGCAACTCCTATCTCTCGCAGCTCTTTTGATGGCCCTGCCGCTTTGCGCGCAGGACATTCAGTTCGATCCGGCCACGACGCAGGACGAGTTCGCGCAGTTCTCACGCACGATGGGGCAGGCCATTTTCGCGACGCCCGTGCAGCCGGCGCGCGCCTCCGGCCTCCTCGGCTTCAACGTCGGCGTGGCCGCCACGCTCGTCAAAGTCGATCAGAACGCCTCGTGGTGGCGCCACGCCGTCCCGGCCAGCAACGATTTCCTCACCGGCGGCGGCTACGCGGCCGTGCCGCGCCTGGTAGCCAGCAAAGGACTCGGCTTCGCCACCGTGTCGGGGAGTTACGCGAAGGTCCAGAACAGCGACGTGAAGACGTACGGCGGCGCGATCGACGTGCCGGTCGTGCGCGGCTCGGCGCTGACGCCGGAGCTCGCCGCGCGCGGCTCCTACGCGACGATCAGCGGTATCGACGTCTACAAGCTCAAGACGTACGGCCTGGAGCTCTTCGTCAGCAAGGGCTTCGGCCCCATCACGCCGTACGCCGCGATCGGCCGCCAGCGGACGAATGCGACCGGCACGATCAACTCCTCGGCCGGCCCGTTCACGCTCACCGACACCAGCAACATCAACCGCTACACCGCGGGGGTGCGCTTCTCCTTGCTCGTGCCGAAGATCGTCGTCGAAGTGACGCAGGCGGAGGTGCGGAGCTACGCCGCGAAGATCGCCTTGGGGTTCTGAGTTGATCGAGGAGCTCGTCCGCCCGGCCTCCGACGCCGACATCTGCGACCTGGCGGCGCTCCTCGCCGACGCCGTCGCCGCCGGCGCCTCGGTCGGCTTTCTCGACCCGTTGTCGCTCGACGACGCCGCGGCGTGGTGGCGCGCCAAGCTCGCCGCGGCCGATCCGCGCGCCCTCTTCCTCGTCGCGCGCGACGCCGAGGGGATCGTGGGGACGGTGCAGCTCCTCCCGGCGGCGATGCCGAACCAGCCCCACCGTGCCGACATCGCCAAGCTCCAGGTCCACCGCCGCGCCCGCGGCCAAGGTCTCGGCCGCGCCCTCATGGATGCCATCGAGAGCCGCGCCCGCGCCGCCGGCTTCACGCTCCTGACGCTCGACACGAAGCGCGGCGACGTCGCGGAGAAACTGTACGAAGGATCGGGATGGACGCGCGTCGGCGTCATCCCCAACTACGCGCTCGACCCGGACGGCTCACCATGCGATACGGTGGTTTTTTACAAGCAGCTCTAGTCATCGTCGCCCTCGCGCACGGCACGCCGAGGGAAGTGGCCACGAAGGAGCGTCTCGACAAGCTCCTCGCCGCGTACGACCTGCGTGATTACACGTTCACGCGGCGCGTAATCATCGAGGAGGGGGTGATCAACCACGCCTTTCCCGTCCTCACGCTGAACACCGGCTTCGCCGACTCAGACGACGAGCTGCTGTCGTCGTACGTCCACGAGCAGATCCACTGGCATCTGCGCGAGCATCGCTTCCAGCAGGACGCCGCCGTCGCCGAGCTGCGCCGGTTCTATCCGCGTGTGCCGGTCGGCTTGCCGGAGGGCGCGGAAAGCCCCTACAGCACGTACGGCCACATCGTCACCTGCTACCTGGAGATGATCGCCGACCGGCGCCTGCTCGGAGACGAGCGCGCCGCCGCGGTCATCAGGAACAAGCGGCACTACACGTGGATCTACGGCGTGGTCGTGCGCGACGAGGCCAAGGTCGCCGCCGTCGTCCGGCGCCACGGGCTGGGCGTTGCCGTCACTTCAGCCCCAGCGCGTCCTTCACCGCCTTCATCGTGAACGTCCCCTTCGGGCCGAAGCCCATGATCTGGCCGTTGACGATGTAGGTCGGCGTCGAGTTGATGCCGTTGTCGAAGATGCGCGACACCTGCTCGAGAAGGGCCGTGCGCTCGGCGGGGCTGCGGTAGATCTTCTCCACGGCCGACCAGTTGATGTCGCGGTCCTGGCAGTACTCGCGGATCACGTCGTCGAAGCTCTTCCGCTTGCCGATCTCTTCCTGGTTCGCGTAGACATAATTGACGTACTTCCAGTATTCCGCGGGGGCGACCTTCTCGATGGCCCGCGCGGCCAGCGCCGCCGGCATGGCCCACTCGTGGTGCTCGAAGAGCGGAAAGTCGAGGCGGACGTAGTCGACCTTGGCCAGATGCTTCTCGATGATCGGCTCGATCTCCATGTGGGCGTGGCGGCAGCTCGGGCACTCGAAGTCGGAGAGCTCGATGATCTGGGCCTTGGCCTTCGGATTGCCGCGGTGGACGCCGTTCTTGAGGTTCAAGGCTTCGAGGAGCGTCTTCGATGGCGGCGTGAAGAGGTTGCCGCGCGTGCCGACGACGAGGAAGCGCTCCGAGGCGTCGACGAAGCCGTGGTAGGCGAAGGGGCCGTACGGCGTCTGCTTGAAGATGGAGACGGAGCGGATGCGGTCGGGGAGCGGGAACTTCGACACGCTCGCCGTCAGCGGCTGCTTGAGCGCCTCCATGGCCCGCTCGGCCACGCGGACGTCGACGCTGCGCGAGTCCGCCGGAAGGTCGAGCATCGGCCCGATGAGGATCTGCTGCGTCAGCGGCGAATAGAGAAACGACGTCTGCCGCCCGCACGACGAGTCGCTCGACGTCTGCGTGAGCAGGTAGCGCATGAAGCCGATGGGTGCCTCTTTGTCCTCGAGCTCCAGGGTGAGCTTCTGGTCGGGACAGCGCGGCAGGGCATGCGCGGCGTAGTCCTTCAGCGCGGTGATGTCTGCGGGAGCGGCGGTGGCGAGAACTGGAAGAAAAGCCGCGAGCGCGGCCACGAATAGGTTTCGCATCACGGCGAGTTAACCGTCCGATAGCTGTGTTCAATCCAGGAGCGGAGGCCGCCGGCGATCAGCACCACGTTGCGGAAGCCGGCCACGCTCAGCACCTTCGCCGCCACGGCCCCGTCGGTGGAGCTGTCGCCGTACACGAGCACGGTCTGGTTCTGGTACGGCAGCAGCAGCGGAAGCTGATGCTCGATGGTGTCGAGCGGCGAGTTCAGCGCGCCGGCGATGTGCCCGCGCGGGCCGCGGTAGACGTCGATGGGCCGCACGTCGATGACGATGATCTGCTGGCTGTCGAGGATCATCTCCGCGGCCACCGTGGACTCGACCTCGGCGTAGCCGCCGGCGGTGGTGGAGACGCCGACGGTCTTGCACGCGGAAACCAGAAACCAGAAACCAGAAACCAGAAGCACCGCCCCAATTCGAGCCACGAAGTATGGTTTCTGGTTTCTGGTTTCTGGTTTCATAAAAACTCCAATTCAAACTCCGCCTTCACTTCACCCACACGCGTGCCCGACACATTGAACGTCGGCCACTCCCTCGGCAACCGCACCTCCACCCCCAGCAGCTCCAGCGTGCGCAGAATCACCGGATTCCGGCCGCGCGTCATCGAGCCGTCGTGAATCTTCAGGGCGATGGCCACGGCCGTATCATCGGCGACCCCCAGGCGCTCGGTCAACGACGATGTCATTTCCGGAGCGATGCCGATGGCGTAGAAGCCCTCGGCGCCTTCCTTCGCAAGAAGCCCGCCGCCGAACGACTCCATCAGCGGCGTCGTCATCGTCCAGGCCCCGCCGACGTAGTAGGGGAAGGCCGTCATGGCCTCGACCACGTTCGAGGCGCTCTCCGCGTAGCGCTCCAGCGCCGCCGGCGCCATCAGGCGCGCGTATGCGTACGCGGCGCGGTAGAGCGAGAGCGTGAAGGCGGGAACGCCGCAGCCGTCGATGGCCATCGGGATCTCCTCGGCGGCCACGCCGGCGAAATCGGCGACCGTCGAGCGCATCAGCACCTGCAGCGGATGCTCGGCGTCGATGTAGCGCGCGCTCGGCGCGTCCATCACCTTCGTGGCCAGGAGCATCCCGGCGTGCTTGCCGGAGCAGTTGTTGTGCAGCGGCGACGGCGCCTCGCCCGAGGCGCGCAGCTCCGCGGCGGCCTTCTCGTCGTAGGGCATGTGCGCGCCGCAGAGGAGGTCTTCCTCGTCAAACTCGCCCTTGCGCAGGAGCGCCGCCGCTGTCGCCACGTGCAACGGCTCCCCGCCGTGCGAGGCGCACGTCAGGGCGATCTCTTCGCCGCTCAGATCGAACTCCTCGATGCCGCCGTATTCGAGCAGCGGGATGGCTTGGAACGGCTTGGCCGCGGAGCGGATGCAGGTGCGCAGCGACGGATCGCCGGCGAAGGCCAGCAGGCGTCCGAGCGAGTCGACGACGGCGATGGAGCCGGTGTGGAAGGACTCGACGTGCGCGCCGCGGTAGACGCGCGCGAGGACTTGCATGCGGCGATTCTATGCGCGGGCCGTGGCGCCGCCGCTCTCCGCGGAGACGGCTTCTTCCTCCGTCCCGTAGATTTTGAAGACCGCGTCGAGCTTGGCGAGCTTGAGCAGCTTCATGATCCGCTCGGAGGGGTTGACAAGAATCAGCTTTCGGTTTTGGGTCGTGAACTTGCCGAGGTAGCCGACCAACTCGCCGATGCCGGTGGAGTCGATGTAGTCGATCTTGGTGAAGTCGACGATCACGTTCGTGCTCTCGTTTTTGAGCACGTTCTCCAGCGCCGCGGAGAAAAACTCCGCGCTCTCCCCGAGCTTGATCAGCCCTTCGACGTACAGAATGGTGAAGTTGTCGACGTGCTTCTTTTCGACGATCACGCCGGGCATGCTAGCAAATCAGAGGCCATGAACTGTACGGACCGCCACGACGCCGTTCATCCCCCCGAAGCCGAAGGAGCTCGATAAAAACAGGGCCGCGTTTGCATCGCGCGCAACGTTTGCGACGGTATCGAGATCGCATTCCGGATCGGGCGCGTCGAGGTTGATCGTCGGCGGCAGGAATCCTTCGTTGAGCGCCGCCAGCGAGGAGGCGATCTCGATCGCGCCGCTGGCCCCCATGGCGTGGCCGTGCATCGACTTCGTCGAGCTCACCGGCACCTCGAAGGCGCGCGGGCCGAGGACCGTCTTGATCGCCTTCGTCTCCGTGACGTCGTTCGCTTTCGTGGCCGTGCCGTGGGCGTTGATGTAGCCGACGTCGTCCGCGGTCAGCCCGCCGTCGCGCAGCGCCAGGGCGATCGCGCGCGCCGCGCCGTCGGCGGAAGGATCGGTGATGTGGCCGGCGTCGCTGGTCATGCCGAAGCCTACGATCTCGCCGAGGATCGTCTGGCCGCGCCGCCGCGCGCTCTCGAACGACTCGAGCACGAGCACCGCCGCCCCCTCGGCGAGGACGAAGCCTTTGCGGTCCGCGCTGAACGGCCGGGAGGCGGCCTCGGGGTGCTCGTTGTCGATGGCCATCACGCGCATCGACTCCCACGAGCGGATCGACCCGTACGTCAGCGGCGCGTCGCTGCCGCCGGCGAGCACCGCGTCCATCTCGCCCGATCGGATGGCGCGGAAGGCCTGCCCGATCGCGTGCGCCCCCGAGGCGCAGGCGGAGACGACCGCGTAGGCGAGGCCCTTGGCGCCGAAGCGCGTGGCCACCACGCTCGCCGCGGCGTTGTACATCGACCAGGCGATCGTCGTCGGCGGCACGCGCGTGGCGTTCTCGCCGTAGATACGCCTGTAGCCGGCGTCGAGCATCTCGCAGCCGCCCATGCCCGTGCCGATGATCGAGCCGACGCGCTCCTGCTCGAAATTCGCCGTCGCGAAGTTGGCCTGCTCGCAGGCCTCCTCGGCGGCGATGACGGCGAAGCGCGTGAAGCGGTCGTGGCCTTTGACGAGGCCCTCGTGCGCCTCGCGCGGGACCTCGCCGCCGATGCGGCAGCTCAGCCCCGAGGTGTCGATCGACTCGATGAGCCGGACGCCGCTGCGGCCCGCGCGCAACGCCTCGACCGCGGCGCGCTTGCCGCGGCCGAAGGGGGAGACGATGCCGATGCCGGTGATGGCGACGCGGATCAAGCGGAGAGGCCTTCGACGATGTCGATCATGTCCCCGAACGTCTTCATCGCCCGTGCCTTGTCGTCGGGAATGGAGATATGGAACTCCTCCTCGATGGCAAAGAGGATCGTCAGGGCGTCGAGCGAGTCGATGCCCGCCTCGGCCAGCGGCGTGGCCGGCGAGAGCGTCTCCTCGGGGATGTCGCTCTTCTCTTTGCGCACGATTTCGATCAGCCGCCGCTCGATCTCGTCGCGGGTCATAGGGCGGCTATGATACGCCGGTGTCGCGGCGCCCCTGGCTTCTCTACCCGGCGTGGATTGCCCTCTGCTTTGTGCTTTTTCTTGCACTTCGCGGCGCCAGCGACCCCTCCCGCCCGAGGGGGAGAGTGCTCAGCAACGACGCGGGGCGCATCGCCGCGGCGATCGTGAGGCAGCAACCGCCGTACCGCGGCTACGAGACCGTGCACGTCGCGCTGAGCGACGATCGCCGCCGCTGGATCGTGCTGTGTGACGCGGTGCCGCATACGGCCTTGAAGCGCGCCATCGTCGTGGAGCTGGATGCGGGGGATGGGAAACTGTTGAAGATTCGGAAGCCTGAGAGCTGAGAGCCCCGACCCCATGAAACTCACGCCCATGCTCGAGCAGTACTTCGACATCAAGCGCCAGGTCCCCGACGCCATCCTCTTCTACCGCCTCGGCGATTTCTACGAGATGTTCTTCGAGGACGCCGAGCGCGCCGCGCCGCTGCTCGACCTCGTGCTCACGGCGCGGCACAAGGGGGGAGAGAACGAGGCGCCAATGTGCGGGGTGCCGTATCACGCCGCCGACGCCTACATCGCCAAGCTGATCAAGCAGGGGTTTCGGGTCGCGCTCTGCGAGCAGGTCGAGGACCCGGCCGCGGCGAAGGGGATCGTCCGGCGCGAGATCGTCCGCGTCTACACGCCGGGGACGTCGACGGAGTCGGCCATCGTGGAGCGCGAGACGTGTTACCTCCTCTCGCTCCTCCCGAACGGCGAGCGCCTCGGCGCCGCCTATCTCGACGTCTCCACCGGCGATTTCTTCGTGACCGCGTACGCCTCGGCCGACGACGCCCGCCTGGCCGACGACGTGGCCCGCTTCGCGCCGCGCGAGGCCATCTTTCCGCGCGAGAGCGGCATCAAACTGCACATCCCCTCGACGGAGAGCGAGCCGTCGCTCTTCGAGACGCGGGCCGCGCACGACTACCTCTCGCGCCACTTCGGCACGCAGTCGCTGCGCGGCTTCGGCCTCGAAGGCGACGACCCGCGCATCGGCGCCGCGGGCGGGGCGCTGCGCTACGCCGCGGCGTCTCACCGCAAGCCGCTCGACCACGTGCAGACCCTGCGCGTCGACAACGACAGCGACTACCTCCAGCTCGACGCCGCCACGCTGGCGAACCTGGAAGTGCTGGAGTCGCGCGATCCCGGCCGCCCGCGCGCCTCGCTCTGGAGCGTCGTCAACGCCACACGCTCGGCCATGGGCGCGCGCACGCTGCGGCGCTGGATCGCCCGGCCGCTGAAATCGCGCGACGCGATTTTCGAGCGCCACGACGCCGTCGACGAGCTGACGCGCTCGCGGGCCATCCTCGAGCAGATGGCCCAGCGCCTCGCGCAGATCGCCGATCTGGAGCGCCTGGCCTCGCGCGTGACGCTGCGCAGCGCGACGCCGCGCGAGTGCCTGACGCTGGCCGATTCGTTGATGACGATCGAGGAGCTGCGCGAGGCCATGCGGCCGCTGCAGGGGCCGTTGCTGACGTCGCTGCGGGACGCGTGTCATCCCGAGCGCAGCGAGGGACCCCCTGCCGCAGGGGATTCCTCGCGCGCTGCGCCGCTCGGAATGACACTCAACGACGTCGTCACGCTCATCGCCAAAACCCTCAACGACAACCCGCCGCTCGCCGTCCGCGACGGCGGCGCCATCAAGCCCGGCGTCGACGCCGCGCTCGACGAGCTTCGGGCCATCGCCCATGGCTCGAAGTCCATCCTCATGCAGATCGAGGCCCGCGAGCGCGAGCGCACCGGCATCGGCTCGCTCAAGATCCGCTTCAACTCCGTCTTCGGCTACTACATCGAAGTCTCCAAGGCGAACTTCGCCAAAGTCCCGAGCGACTACATCCGCAAGCAGACGCTCGCCAACGCCGAGCGCTACATCACCCCCGACCTCAAGGCGCTCGAGGAAAAAATCGTCGGCGCCGAGGAGAAGGCCAAGGCCATCGAGGTGCGCCTCTACGACGAGCTGCTGGAGAGCATCTCCAAGATGTCGGGAGCCATCCTCGCCGCCGGCCGCGTCGTTGGCGACATCGACGCCCTCGCCTCGCTGGCCACGATCGCCGTCCGCCACCGCTACGTGCGCGCCGCGCTCTCCGACGACGTCGAGATCTCGATCGAAGACGGCCGCCACCCGGTCATCGAGCAGATCACCGCGGAGCGCTTCATCCCCAACAACACCGAGGTCGCCCGCGACCGCAACGGCATCCAGATCATCACCGGGCCGAACATGGGCGGCAAGTCGACGTACCTTCGCCAGGTCGCGCTCATCGTCCTGCTCAACCAGGCCGGCTCCTTCGTGCCGGCGGGCAAGGCCCGCCTCGGCATCTTCGACCGCATCTTCACGCGCGTCGGCGCCTCCGACCAGCTCGCCCGCGGCGAGTCGACGTTCATGGTGGAGATGCACGAGACCGCGAACATCCTCAACAACGCCACCGAGCGCTCGCTCATCATCCTCGACGAAGTCGGCCGCGGCACGGCCACCTTCGACGGCCTCTCCCTGGCGTGGGCCATCGTCGAGCACCTCCACGACACGCCGGGGCGCGGCGGCATCACGCTCTTCGCCACGCACTACCACGAGGTCACCGACCTCTCGAAGACGAAGCCGCGCGTGGCGAACTTCAACGTGGCCGTGAAGGAGTGGAACGACCAGATCATCTTCCTGCGCAAGGTCGTCGAGGGCGCCGCGGACAAGAGCTACGGCATCCAGGTGGCGAAGCTCGCCGGCATCCCGCAGTCGATCATCGAACGGGCCCGGGAGATCCTCTCCACGCTGGAGCGGCACGAGCGCGACCTCGTCGAGGAGACGCGCACGACGGGGCGGGCGGCCACGCGCCAGCTCTCGCTCTTCGGCTCGCGCGAGCAGGACGTGCTCGACAGGGTGCGGGCATTGCAGTTGGAAGCGCTGACGCCGCTGCAGGCGCTCAACGAGCTGGCCAAGTTGAAGGAGAGGCTCGAAGACTGATGGGAACGCAACTCCTCGGAATCGGCCTCACCGGCACCGCGCTCACGGAGCTCGAGCGGCGGATCATCGTCGACGTCGCGCCGTACGCGATCGTGCTCTTCGGACGGAACATCGACACGCCCGAGCAGCTCCGCGAATTGATCGCCGAGGTCAAGGCCATCGCCAGGCGGCCGCCCGTTTTCATGATCGATCAGGAAGGGGGGCGCGTCGACCGCCTGCGCGCCCTGATCCCCGGCCTTCCGAGCGCGCAGGCGTTCGAGGAAGGCGCCGACGCGGCCAAGCTCGCGGAGTGGTCGGGACGGGTGATGGGGATGGCCCTGCGCTGGCTCGACATCGAGGTCGACCTCGCCCCGGTCGTCGACGTCCGCGGCGAGCGGCACCCCGAGGGGCTGGAGCGGCGGACTTTCAGCGACGATCCGGAGCGGGTGGCGGAGCTCGGCGGCGCGTTCATGCGCGGGCTGCACGAGACCGGCACGGCCTCCTGCCTCAAGCACTTTCCCGGCATCGGCCTCGGCTCGGCGGACTCGCACTACAGCAAGACGATCATCGATTCGTCGGAGGAGGAGCTGCGCGCGCGCGACCTCGTGCCGTTCGCGCGCCTCATGCACGAGGCCGGGGCGGTGATGGTCGGCCACGGCACGTATCCGCACATCGATCCCGACACGCCGGCCACGCTGAGCCGCCGCATCACCACGGATCTGCTGCGCGGCACGCTCGGCTTCCGCGGCCTGGCGGTGAGCGACGACATGGAGATGCACGCCGTCGCCAACCTCGGCGCGTACGAGATGCTCGCCGACCGCGCCGTCCTGGCCGGCAACGACGTGATCAACTTCTGCAGCCACGTCGAGCGCGTGCTCGACCTCAAGCGCCATCTGCGCAACCTGGTCGATACGAACCCGGCCTTCCGCCCCCGTTTCGACGAGGCCATCGTCCACGGCGAGCGCTATCGCGCCCACATCGCCCGGCTTCGCGGCGCCGCCCCCCCGCCGGTGGCGCGTTTCGAGGAGGTGCAGGACGAGGCCGCGCGCTTCATCGCCGAGATGTACCGCACGCGCTCGGAGCACGAAGTCGTCAGTGCGCCGCGGACGGGGACGACCGGGCGGGAGGAGTGGACGTAACGGCCTCGAAGTGGAGGTAGCGCCACGGCGGCCCGCCATTCAAGCCCCAGAATTTGAACGTCCCTTTGCCGTCGCGCATCTGCTCGCGGTTCTCGCACCAGCCGACGTTGAAGGGGATCTCGCGCGGCAGCTTGTCGCCGCCCTTGATCCATTGGTCGACGACGAAGGTGAAGCTGGCGAAGTCGTGGTTGAACGGCATCCCCTGGAAGTTGTGCTTGAGATTCTTCACGTGGCCGACGGCGACCCAATCGGCCTTGTCGTCGCAGCCGTTCGGGCAGGGATGCTCCGGACACGGTTTTGTGGCAGCGAGAGCGAGGGCAAGGACGATTAGAATTCTCTTCATGGCAAACGTTGGACACCCGGACTCGACCGAATATGCATCGCCCTACGCCGGCTACGTCGGCAATGTAACCGAGGACGACATTCTCGGCGCGCTGGAAAAGCAGTCCGCCGAGACCTCGGCGCTGCTGGCCCGCATCGACGAAGCGAAAGCCTCGCACCGCTACGCGCCGGAGAAGTGGAGCGTGAAGGAAGTCGTCGGCCATTTCACCGACGCCGAGCACGTCTTCTCCTACCGCGCTCTGGCCATCGCCCGCGGCGACAAGGCCTCGCTACCGGGGTTCGACGAGCACGAGTACATGAAGCACGCGAACTTCGACGAGCGCCCGATGGGCGAGATCGCCGCGGCGTACGCGGCCGCGCGGGCCTCGACGCTAGCGCTGTTCCGCGGCTTCTCCGACGAGGCCTGGCGGCGCAGCGGGACCGCGAACAACAATGGTGTCTCCGTTCGCGCGCTCGCCCACATCGTGCTCGGGCACGAGCGGCATCATCTGAAGGTTCTGCGCGAGCGCTACGGCGTGAGTTAGCCCATCGCCACGTAGCGCACGACGGCGACGTAGTGGAAGACGCTGCCGCCGAGGACGCAGAGGTGCCAGACGCCGTGCATGTGCGCCACGCGATTGGACATGGCGAAGAAGGCGATGCCGATCGTGTAGACGACGCCGCCGGCCACGAGCAGGACGATGCCCGGCCTCGGCATGGCCCGCGACAGCGGCTGCGAGGCGACGATGATCAGCCATCCCATCAGCGTGTACAGCACGATGGAGACGGCGCGGTAGCGGCCGTGCAGGAAGACGTCCTTCAGCACGCCGGCAATGGCCAGCGTCCAGACGATGCCGAAGAGCCACCAGCCCCATTTGCCGCCGAGGGTCACCAGCGTGAAGGGAGTGTAGGTGCCGGCGATGAGGAGATAGATCGCGCAGTGATCGAAGACGTGGAAGACCTTCTTCGGCCTACCGCGCAGGGAGTGGTACAGCGTCGAGCTGAGATAGAGGATGACGAGCATCGCCGCGTAGATGGCGACGGCGGCGATCTTCGAGGCGCCGCCGCGCCGCGCCGCCAGGGCAATGGCCACGGAGCCGCCGGCCAGGGCCAGGACGGAGCCGACGATGTGGGTAATGGCGTTGAATCGCTCGCCGCGGTACATCTGTGAAGGATAACAGGGCACAGGGACAGGGGACAGGTCCTGTCCCCCGTGACCTGTGCCCTGTCCCCTCAGAACGGCACTTCGTCGTCGTCTTCGATCTCGGCCGGGGGCGCCGCCGCGCCGCCCTTGCGCGACGCGGCGTAGTTGCCGCTGCCGGCGTAGGAGCCGCCTTCGTCGTCGCCTTTGCGGTCGAGCATCTTCATGTTCTGGGCGACGATGTCGGTCTTGTACTTCTTCTGGCCGGTTTCCTTGTCGTCCCAGCTGTCGGTGCGGATCGAGCCGTCGATGTAGACGAGCTTTCCCTTGCGCAGGTACTGCCCGCAGATCTCGGCGAGCTTGCCCCAGACGACGATGTTGTGCCACTCGGTCCGCTCCTGCTTCTCGCCGTTGCGGTCGGTGAATTTCTCGTCGGTGGCGAGGCTGAAGCGGCAGACCGTCTGGCCTCCCGCGGTCGAGCGGATCTCCGGATCTTTGCCGAGCCGCCCGATCAATATGACTTTGTTGACCATCGATTTGCACTCCCTTGTTGATGTGAATTCCGGCGCCGGATGCTGGGCCGGCGCGACACGGGCGCAGCCTGTGTGGGTGGGGGAATTGTAAGCGATCCGCGGCGCGGGGGATGGTTTTCTACCCCTCGTAGAGCGATCATGGAACGCATGGTTGACTGGCTGTGGGGAAAGATCGACGCGATCGCGGACTGGCCGACATTTTTCGTCCTGCTGCTGTTCTTCCTCGTCTTCAACGCGCTGTTCTATCTCTACAGCGCGAATTATCCCCGCAGCTCGTTCGACGGCCAAAGATTCGGCATCTCGCCCTCCGACGTCGAGCCGATCCTGCGGGACTTCCATGAGCACAAACAGCTCGACCGCTACCTGGCGCAGGAAACGCAGCTCGACCTTTTCTTTCCAGCCGTGTATGGGCTTCTCTTTGCCGTCATCATCGTTGGCATCAGACCGCGCGGGTGGCATTGGCTTGCCGCACTTCCGATTGCCACGGCCTTCTTCGACTACTGCGAGAACTTCTGCTTCATCGCGCTGGTCGTGAGCTATCGAAAGGCGCTGGCGGTCTCGCCGGCGCTCGCCGTCGTGGCCAGCATCGCTTCGCGGCTGAAGTGGACGTTCGTGATTCTCTCGCTTGCCGCGCCCATCGTCGCGCTCGTCAGACGCTGCTGGTAGATCCCGATGAAGTGCGTGATCCAGCGCGTGCGCCGCGCCTCCGTCTCCGTCGGCGACGAGCTCGTCTCCGAGATCGGCATCGGCCTCCTCGTCCTCGCTGCGGTCGAGAAGGGCGACGGCGAGCAGACGATGCGCGACGCGGCGCGCAAGATCCGCGAGCTGCGCATCTTTTCCGACGACGCCGGCAAGATGAACCGCGACGTCAGCGAGGCCGGCGGGGCCATCCTGGCGGTCTCGCAGTTCACGCTGGCCGGCTCGATCGCCAAGGGCCGCCGCCCCAGCTTCGACAACGCCGAGGAGCCGAATCGGGCCCGCGAGCTGTTCGAGATCTTCGTCCGCGAGCTCGCCTCCACCGGCATCGCCGTCGCCACCGGCCGCTTCCGCGAAATGATGATCGTGTCGCTCGAGAACGACGGCCCGGTCACGTTCGTCTACGAAATTTGAGCCGGTATACTCCGCCGCTATGCCTTACGCCCCCTCCGAGATCGAGCCGAAATGGCAGCAGCGCTGGGTCGACGCGCGCGTCGCCGAGGTCGACGTCACCCAGCCCGGCCAGAAGTTCTACATGTTGAACATGTTCCCGTACCCGTCCGGCGACCTCCACGTCGGCCACGGCCGCAACTACATCCTGGGCGATGCCATCTATCGGGCCTTCCGGATGCGAGGACGGATGGCCCTCAATCCCATGGGCTGGGATGCCTTCGGCCTTCCCGCCGAGAACGCCGCCATCAAGCGCGGCACGCACCCGCGCCAGTGGACACTCGGCAACATCGCCCGGATGAAGGCCCAGTTCGCGCGCTGGGGCATCCTCTACGACTGGTCGAAGGAGCTGGCCTCCTGCGAGCCGGAGTACTACCGCTGGAACCAGTGGCTCTTCCTGCAGCTCTACAAGCGCGGCCTGGCCTACCGCGGCAAGGCGCCGGTGAACTGGTGCCCAGTCGACCAGACCGTGCTCGCGAACGAGCAGGTCATCGACGGCCGCTGCGAGCGCTGCGGCGCGGAGGTCGTGCAGCGCGAGCTCGAGCAGTGGTTCTTCAAGATCACCGACTACGCCGACCGCCTCGACGCCGGCCTCGACGCCCTCGACGACTGGCCCGAGAAGGTCAAGCTCATGCAGCGGAACTGGATCGGACGCTCCGTCGGCGCCGACGTCGAGTTCCCCGTGCCGTCCCTCGGCAAGTCGTTGCGCATCTTCACCACTCGCCCCGACACGATCTACGGCGCGACGTTCATGGTCCTGGCGCCGGAGCACCCCGACGTGCCGGCGCTCATCGCCGATCATCCGCGGCGCGCCGAGATCGAGCAGTGGATCGCCGGCGTCCGCAACCAGAGCAACCTGGAGCGGCAGGAGGCGGGGAAGGAAGGGCACTTCACCGGCAAGACGGCGGTCAATCCCTTCACGAACGAGGAGATCCCGATCTGGCTCGGCAACTTCGTGCTGATGCAGTACGGCACGGGCGCGATCATGGCCGTGCCGGGGCACGACGAGCGCGACTTCGAGTTCGCGCAACAGTACGGGCTGCGGATCCAGCGCGTGGTGGACGGCGGCGAGCTGCCGTACGTCGACAAAGAGCACGGCGTGGCCGTGAACTCGCCGCTCATCGACGGGCTCAAGTTCGCCGAGGCCGTCGAGAAAATCATCGACGAGATCGAGCGCCGCGGCATCGGCAAGCGCATGGTCCGCTACCGCCTGCGCGACTGGCTGATCTCCCGCCAGCGCTACTGGGGGACGCCGATCCCGATGCTCTACTGCGACCGCTGCGGGATCGTGCCGGTGCCGGAGGAGCAGCTCCCGGTAACGCTGCCGCTCGACGTGCCGTTCACGGGGCGGGAGGGAAATCCGCTGGCGAAGGACGCGCGCTTTGTCAACGCCTTGTGCCCGCAATGCGGCGGCGCGGCCCGGCGCGAGACCGACACGATGGACACGTTCGTCGACTCGTCGTGGTACTTCTGCCGCTTCATCACCCCGCGCGACGACACGAAGATCTTCGACTCCGCGCTGGTGAACCGCTGGCTGCCGGTCGACCAATACATCGGCGGGATCGAGCACGCCATCCTCCACCTGCTCTACGCGCGCTTCATCACCCGGACGCTGTACGACATGGGCCTCGTCAATTTCGAGGAGCCGTTCACGCGGCTGTTCAACCAGGGCGTGATCACGAAGGAGGCCTACAAGGACCAGAGCGGCGCCTGGGTCGCGCTGAACGAGGTCGAGATCCGCGACGGCCGGCCGTATCGCGGCGAGGAGCTCCTGACAGCCGAGGTGGGGAAGATGTCGAAGTCGCACTTCAACGTCGTCCCGCCGGACGAGCTGATCGCGAAGTACGGCGCCGACACGGAGCGCGTGTACACGCTGTTCATCGCGCCGCCGGAGAAGGAGGCGGCGTGGTCGGATGAGGGAGTGGTGGGGGCGTCGCGGTTCCTGAATCGCGTGTGGGCGCAAGGGGAAGCCGTTTTGGGAGACAGGGCACAGGGCACGGGGGACAGGTCGCTGACGCGCAAGATGCACCAGACGATCGCCGCCGTTACGCAGCGCATCGATCGCTTCGAGATGAACACGGCCGTCTCGGCGCTCATGGAGTTGTCGAATGCGATCGGCGATGCGCTTGGGCGCGGCGACGATGTGCGCGAGGCGTACATCGTTTTGCTCAAGCTCCTCCATCCGTTTGCGCCGCATGTCACCGAGGAGCTTTGGGCGATGCTCGGCGGCGAAGGGTTCATCCTCACCTCCGGCTGGCCCGTCGCCGATCCGGAGTTGATGAAGGAAGACGTCGTCACCGTCGTCGTGCAGGTCAACGGCAAGCTGCGCGGGCAGGTCGAGGTGCCGGCCGGGTCGCTGGAGGGGCAGGTCTTCGCAGCGGTCGACGCCAATCCGGCGGTGCAAAAATGGCTGACCGGCAAGGAAATCGTGAAACGGGTCTACATTCCGGGTAAGCTGGTAAACGTGGTGATCAGATGAAAAAACAGAGCGTGGCCCTTTCTATTCTTTTACTGCTGTGCGGTTGTTTCCAGATCGATAACGCCATCACTCTCAAGTCCGACATGTCCGGCACGGCCGACTTCCACCTCGGCATCGACATGGAGCCGATGGTGGTGATCATGGCCCAGGTCGGCCGCTCCATGGAGGGGAAGACCGGACCGGTCCCGCCCGAGGAGCTCGCCAAGGCCAAGGCCGAGTTCAAGGCCTCGGCGAAGAAGAACGCCGCCAAGGCCGAGAAGACGCCCACCGAGAAGCCGAAGAAAGAAGACGTCGAGAAGGGGCTCCCGCCGGGCGTGAAGCTGATCTCCTTCGACGCCAAGGAGGCCGACTTCGGCGTCGACACGTACTTCAAGTTCGGCTTCGACAAGCTCAGCCACCTCGTCGGCGTGAAGCTGCCGTCGTCGAAGACCGAGGACCCCACGAAGAAGAGCGTCATCGACACGCCGTTCGAGGGCCTCGAGGTCGTGGAGAAGGGCGACACGATCACGATCCGCACCAAGCCGCAGAACCCGACCGAGAAGGTGCAGGAGGAGCAGAAGGAGAGCGGCGGCCCGCCGGCGGATCCCGAGACCGAGAAGATGATCAAGGACGCCTTCAAGAAGATGCGCGTGACCTACCGCATCACCGCGCCGTTCAAAGTCGTCTCCTCCAACGCCACGCGCCAGGAAGGGCAGACGCTGATCTGGGAGTACAACATGGAGAAGTTCGAGCAGATGTCGAAGAAGAAGAACCTCGACGACCTGGCCGTGCAAGTGACTTACAAACGATGAAGCGCGCCCTCGCCGCCGCGAGCTGTTGGTTGCTGGCCGCCGCCTGCGGCTACACGCTGGTCGGGCGGGCCCAGAACCTTCTGCCGCCGACGGTGCACACGATCCAGGTGCCGGCCTTCGTCAACCGCACCACGCGCGTGGAGCTGGAGCAGCGGGTGACGCAGGCGGTGGCGGACGAGTTCGTGTCGCGCGGCCGCTTGCGCCTCGTGACCGTGCCGTCCGAGGCCGACGTGATCCTGCGCGGCTCGATCGACAGCTTCGGCATCTTCCCGATCGCCTTCAACGCCCAGGGGCGGGCCACGCAGTACCAGGTGGCCATCACCGCGAACATCGAGCTCGTCGACCACCGCGCCGAGGACAAGGTGCTGTGGAAGAACGACCAGTACCGCTTCACCGAGAACTACCAGACGAACACCGAGTCGACCGACGCCTTCGACCAGGAGACGCGCGCGATCCGGGAGATCGCCGTGCGCTTTGCGTCGACGCTGGTGACGAATCTGCTGGAAGGTTTTTAGGTTCTTAGGTTCTTAGGTTGTCGAGCGGCGCCGCTCCTAAGAACCTAACAACCTAAGAACCTAACAACTCTCACGGCCCCTTCGCCTTCGCCTTCTCCTCATCCTGCCGGTCGCGCATCAGGATCGAGACGATCAGGTAGAGCGCCACGATCATCGAGATGAAGTAGCCGATCACGGCCAGGCCCGGGTATCCGAAGATCGCGAAGCGGCTGGGGACGCGCATCAGCATCGTCGAGGAGATCAGCAGCGCCGCCGTCACCGCGCCGACGGTGATGCGGTTGGCGATCTTGTGGATGCCGGCCAGGAAGACTTCCGCCTGCGTCAGCTTGATGGCGAACGTCAGCCGCCCCGCCGCGGTCTGGTCGAGGATCTCGCGCGTGCGGTGGGGGAGGTCGAGCACGAGCTGGTTCAGGTCGAGCAGGGCCGGATAGAAGTTCCGCGGGTTGAATTTCTGGGTCAGCTTCTGGGCGATGAGCTCCTCGGCGTAGCCGCGGATCACCAGCGACGGATCGAAGTCGCGGTCGAGCTTCCTGCTAATCCCGTCGAGATGCAGCAAAGTCTTGCCGAGCATGGCCAGCTCCGCCGGCGCCTTGAGGCCGTCGTTGTTGGCGATGGCGATGACGTGGAAGATCAACTGCCCGGCGTTGACCTGATGGACGTCGGCATCGTGGAACGTGGCCACGATCGTGGAGATGTCCTTGGCGAAGCGCGAGACCTCGAAGCCTTCCTGGACCTCCGACATGCGCACGCAGGCGTCGGCGACTTCGTGGCCGCGGTTCGAGGAGATGGCCAGCAGCAGCTTGATGATCTCGTCCTGCAGCTCGCGGCTGATGTGGCTGACCTGGCCGAAGTCGAGGAGGACGACCTGCGGCGCGCCGTCCACGTCGCGGACGAAGATGTTGCCGGGATGGGGATCGGTGTGCCAGAAGCCGTCGACGCAGACCTGCTTGAGGTAGGCGCGCGTCAGCACCGCGGCCAGCTCCGCGTAATCGTGCTCGAGGAGCGACAGCGGCGTCAGCTTCGAGACCTTGCGCCCGCGCACGAGCTCCGTGGTCAGCACGCGCGAGGTGCTCATGTCGTGGATCACGCGCGGCACGTAGATCTGCGGAAACGGGGCGAGATTGTGGCGCAGGACCTCGGCGTTGCGCGCCTCCTGCAGGTAATTGAGCTCGTTCGTGAGGGTGATGCGGGCCTGCTCGATGGCGCCGACGAGGTTGAGCTTGCGGGCGATCTCGGAGTGCTGGTCGAGCGACCGGGCGATGTCGTGGAAGGCCTCCAGCTCCTCGCGCACCTGCTCGCGCACGTCCGGCCGCTGGACCTTGACCACGACCTCGGTGCCGTCGCGCAGGACGGCGCGGTGGACCTGGCCGAGGGACGCGGCGGCCAGCGGCGTGGCGTCGAAGAATTCGAAGGCCTTGGAGATGCGCACGCCGAGCTCCGCCTCCACGATGCGCTCGACCTCGGCGAAGGAGAACGGCTCCAGCGAGTCCTGCAGCGACTCCAGCTCGGCGATGTACTCGGGCGGGACGATGTCGGGCCGCGTGGAGAGGACCTGGCCGAACTTCACGTACGTCGGTCCCATCTTCTTCAGCGACTCGGCGAAGGCCTTGGCGCGCCGGGCCGCATCGGGCTCGATGGCCTCGTCGCCTTCGTCGGCGATGAGGTCCTCCGGCGCCAGCGAGAGACGGAAGTCCTTCCGTCCGTAGCGGGTGAAGAGCACGAGGAGGTCGCGGTACGCGGCGAGATCGCGCGCTTTGAGCATCACGGACGAGGTTGCAAGCGCTAGGCCTCGTTGAACTGCGCGTGCCAGCGGACGAGGCCGCCTTCCTTCGTCAGGAACTTGTGCAGTCCCGGCAGCGCGCGGATGTCGGCCTGGATGGAGTCGGCGTCCGCGTCCTGCGGCTTGACGTCGAAGGCCTGGCCGGTGAGGTGCCGGCTGACCTTGTTGCGGTCATCATCGGAGATCGCGTTCAGCGTCGCCAGCAGACCCGCGGCGATGTCCGCCTTCGACGTCGCCTCCGGATGATCGTCAACCCACTGCTGCAGCGCGTCGGCTGCCACATAGACCTGCTTGATCCACTTGCGGTTGCCGGAGGAGACGATGTTCGAAGCCATGGCGCTGGCCTGGTCGGCGAGCGAGCGCCTGCCGCTGGTGAAGACGATGTTCGGCCACTTTTCCTTCAGCGCTTCCGCGGCGGCTTTCGTGGTCGGGGCGAGATCGAGGGCATCGATTGCTGGATCGCTCATGGGCAAACCTCTCTATGTTAGGATGCCTGGATTTTAACGGAGGCGCACCCCAAAATGGCTTACCGCACACTCTTCACCTCGGAGTCTGTCACCGAGGGGCATCCGGACAAGATCGCCGACCAGATCTCGGACGCGATCCTCGACGCCGTGCTGGCCGAGGACCCGCTCGGCCGCGTAGCCTGCGAGACGCTCGTCACCACCGGCATGGCCATGATCTCGGGCGAGATCACGACCAAGACCTACGTCGACTTTCCGTCCGTGGTCCGCAACACGATCCGCGAGATCGGCTACACGCGCGCCAAGTACGGCTTCGACAGCGAGACCTGCGCGGTCATCTCCTCGATCGACCCGCAGTCGCCCGACATCGCCCAGGGCGTCGACACCGGCGGCGCCGGCGACCAGGGGCTCATGTTCGGCTTCGCCTGCCGCGAGACCGAGGAGCTGATGCCGCTGCCGATCCAGCTCGCCCACAAGCTCGTGCGGAAGCTCACCGAGGTGCGGAAAGCGAACGAGCTCGACTTCCTCCGCCCCGACGGCAAGTCGCAGGTGACGATCGAGTACGAGGGGAAGCGCCCCGTCCGCGCCAGCGCCATCGTCATCTCCACGCAGCATTCGCCCGCGGTCAGCAGCCGTGATCTCCGCGACGCCATCATCGAGCACGTCATCAAGCCGACCGTGCCGGTCGATCTGATCGACGCCAACACGGTCTTCCACATCAACCCCACCGGCCGCTTCGTCATCGGCGGCCCGCAGGGCGACACCGGCCTCACCGGCCGCAAGATCATCGTCGACACCTACGGCGGCCGCGGGCGTCACGGCGGCGGCGCGTTCTCGGGCAAGGACCCCACGAAGGTCGACCGCTCGGCGTGCTACATGGCCCGCTACATCGCCAAGAACCTCGTGGCCTCGGGGCTGGCCGATGAAGTCGAGGTGCAGCTCGCCTACGCCATCGGCGTGGCCGACCCGGTGTCGGTCTACGTCGATACCTTCGGCACCGGCAAGATCGATCAGGCCAAGCTCGTCGACATCGTCCGCGAGAATTTCCAGATGACCCCGCGCGGGATCATGGAGTCGCTGCGCCTGCGCCGCCCGATCTTCAAGAAGACCGCGGCGTACGGGCACTTCGGACGCACCGAGCCGGAGTTCACCTGGGAGGCCACGGACAAGGTCGAGGCCCTGCGCGACGCAGCGGGAGTCGGGGAGGCCGTCGCGGTATAGGGTACCCTGGGCGGGACGGAGGAGACCATCATGTCCCGCTTACGATTCCTTTCCATCGCTATCGTTGTCCTTTTGTGCGCGCTTCCCGCCGCCGCGCAGCCGTACGGCGCGTACCTGGTGAGGAGCTCCGGACACGGCTACGTCGAGGTGCCCGACAGCAGCGCCTTCGCGTTCACGACCGGGTTCACGCTCGAGGCCTGGGTCGCGGGCTCGGACACCGGCGCGTGCTCGGGCATCGCCGGGAAGCAATACACGACTGCCTGGTGGATCGGCGTCTGCGGCACGACGCTGCGCTCGTACATCAAGGGGACGTCGAGTCTCTTCGACGGCGGCAAGGTGCCGGCCAATGAGTTCGTGCACATCGCCGTGACTTACGACGGCGCCACGCGCAAGCACTACATCGACGGCGAGCTCGTGGCGTCGAAGGCGGAGACGGGGCCGATGACGACGAACACGCAGGCCATGCGCTTCAACAGCGACACCGCCTATCCGTTCAGCTACGCGAATACGCTGGACGAAGTGCGCCTCTGGAACATGGCCCGGACGCAGGACCAGATCCGCTCCACGATCAACACGCCGATCAATTCGCCGCAAGCGGGACTCGTGGCCGTGTACCACCTCGACGGCAACGCGGCCGACGCCATCGCCGGGCACAACGGGTCGACGAACGGCACGGCGGGGTATCTGGTGTCGCCGGTGGCCTTGGGCTGCGGCTCGTCGACGACCTCGCAGCTCTGCCTGGCCGGCAATCGCTTCGCCGTCACCGTGAAGTGGATCGACCACGATGGCAATCGAGGAAACGGAAGCGTCGTGGTGGCCGGCCCTGACTCCGGAGTCTTCTGGTTCTTCGGCTCGTCGAACTGGGAGCTGATGGTGAAGGTGCTGAACGCCTGCCCCGCGCCGTTCAACCGCTACTGGGCGTTCTCCGCGGCGACGACGGACGTCCATTACCAGCTCATCGTCACGGACTTCAAGAGCGGCCAGACGAAGCGCTATTTCAACTACGACGGCAACAACGCGCCGGCCGTGAACGACACCGACGCCTTCGCTACGTGTCCTTAGGCTGCCAGAGCTCGATCCGGTTTCCCTCCGGATCGAGCGCCCAGCCGAAGCGGCCGTAGTCGGTGTCGTCGATCTTGTCGTCGACGGTGACGCCGGCGGCGCGGAGCTGCGCGAGCAAGGCCTCCAGGTCTTTGACGCGGTAGTTGACCATGCACGGCTTGTCGAAGTACTTCGACGTGGCCGGAAAAATCGCCCACGCGGTCTCACCGAACATCGCCCCGCCGTAGGACGGATCGACGTCGATGCCGAGGTGATCGCGGTACCAGTCGCGCAGCGCGGGCGCGTCCTCCGCTTTGATGAAAACACCGCCGATGCCGGTGATCCGTTCCATGACAACCTCCTTCATCGCAGGGTGAAGAGTGTAGCCGCGCCGCGGGACGTGACGCTCGCGGCGTAGTGGTCGAGTGTTTGGGCGAGCATCCGCTGCGCGGCGGGGGAGAGTGCGGTCTCGCGCTCCTCGACTTTTTTCACGACCGTCGTCGGCGCCGGCAGGGAGACGACGGCGACGTGGGTGATGCCGTCGCGCCGGAGCTTGGCGTAGAGGGCGTCGGGCGTCGGCTGCTCGAGGTAGGCCGAGACGCGCGGGCCGTCGAAGTTGCCGCCGCCGCGGACGCGGTGCTCGAACCAGTAGGTCTCGTTGAGGCCGACGACGAGGATGAGCGCGCCGGGAGGGGCGAGGGCGTCGATGCTCTCGATCGTTGCGTAGGAGGCACGCGCTTTTACGAGGTACTCCTCGTCGGATTGCGTCGCGCCGAGAAGGGCGAAGACACCGCCGCGGTCGACGAGAAAGACGACGAGGAAAAGCTGCACGGCGACGGTGGCGACGAGCAGCACGCGCAGCGCGCGCGATTGGCCGAGGTTCTTCGCCGCGCCGACGGCGGCCACGGCGAGATAGGGCAGGAGGATGCGCGCGGACGGCGCGAGGAAGAAGAGCGCGACGGCGGCGACGGCCAGCACGATCGGTACGAGGCCCGAGGTCAGCGGCAGCAGGGCCAACAGCGACGCGCCGAGGCTCTCGTCGATGAACTTGCCGTCGAAGACGTAGTCGGCGAGATTCGCCGCGCCGCGGTAGTGCGCGACGTGCGGCGCGAGGCTGGTGAAGAAGGGCGCCAGCGGATTGCCGGAGAGGATCGCGTTCCTGACGAAGAAGACGCAGCCGATGGCGAGCGCGGGGAGGATGGCCCGTCGGCGGCGGGCCAGGAGCAGGATGGCGATCGGGATGAAGGTGTACTTCGTCAGCAGGCCGGCGCCGGCGGCGGCACCGAGGGTGGCGTCGTCGTCAGTCGCTTCAAAGGCAATCAAGGCCAGGCCGGCCAGCGGCCAGTCGACGAGCGACCAGCCGGCGGCGATCATCAGCGCCGGCGTGGCCAGGATGGCCATCGTCGCCACGGCGTTGCGCTCCGTCAGCCTCCAGGCCACGAAGGCCGTGGCGATCGCCGCGCCGAGGTGGAGGAAGTGCGAGGCGATGCCTCCGCCGAGTGCGCCGAGGAGCGCCAGCAGCGGGAGGTCGGCGGACTCAATGCCGAGCGGGAAGTACGAGTGTGAGAGCAGCGGCAGGGCGATGGCCCGCCCTTCCTTGACCCATGTCCACGGCACGGCCAGGTGATAGGCGAGCTCGTCGAGCGACGACGGCGGCGCCTGGGCCATGACGAATCCGACGACGGCGACGACGACGATCGGCCACGGCGCCGCCGCGAACTTCGCCGGCCGTGCCTCGAAGCGGCGCACGACGGCGTAGATCCCCCACACGCCGGCGACGACGAGGAGCGCGAGCATGACCGCGCCGGAGACGTTCAGCAGGCCGACAAGAAAGCAGAGCGCGCCGAAGATCGGATAGCCGACGAGGAGGTCGCGGGCGAGATCGAGCTCGCTCCACTCCCATCGCCGGGCCACGAGTCCGCGCACGGCGAAGCCGCAGCCGATGAGCGCGAGCGACTCGAACGCCCCCGCGGCCAAGGCCACGCCGGCGCGGCGGAGGAAGAGCTCGACGAGGACGAAGCGGTCGACGAGGACGAGGAGGAGGTAGACCGCGACGGCGATGGCGATCCAGCGGCGCCACTTGGACATCACAGCGGCGCCACGGCGGCCCGGATCGCCAGCACGTCCTCGATGATCCGGCGCGCGGCCTCCGGGCGGAGCTGCGTCGTCCGGTCGCTCAGCGCCGCGGGCGGGTTGTCGTGCACCTCCATGAAAAAGCCGTCGGCCCCCGCCGCCGCCGCGGCTCGCGCCAGCGGCCGTGCGAACTGCGGCGTTCCGCCGGTCTGCTTCCCCTCGCCTCCCGGGCGCTGCATGGAGTGCGTGATGTCGTAGACGACGGGCGCGCCGAAGCCGCGGATGAGCGGAAAGGAGCGCATGTCGACGACGAGGTTCTGGTATCCGAACGAGGCGCCGCGCTCGGTGATGAAGACGCGGTCGTTCCCCACCTCCGCCCCCTTGTCGAGGATGTTCTTGGTCTCCTCGGGCGAGAGGAACTGGCCCTTCTTCACGTTCACGGCCTTACCTGTCCGGGCCGCCGCGGTGACGATGTCGGTCTGCCGGCAGAGGAAGGCCGGGATCTGGATGACGTCGAGGACCTCGGCCGCCGGCGCGGCCTGCTGCCATTCGTGGATGTCGCTGAGGATCGGCAGGCCGGTCTCGTCCTTCACTTCGCGCAGGATATCGAGTCCCTTCTCCAGCCCCGGCCCGCGAAAGGACTCGATCGATGTGCGGTTGGCTTTGTCGAAGGACGACTTGAAGACGAGGTTGATCTTCAGCTCGTCGCGCAACGCGCGCAGCAGGCGGGCCATGGCCAGGACGTGCTCGCGCGACTCGATCACGCACGGCCCGGCGATGAAGAGCGGCGGGTTGTCGCCGCCGAAGGCGACGTCGTCGGTGATGCGGATGGCGCGCGTCATGCGGACGCGGATTGTACCGGCTTGGCCAGGGCGATGCCGGCGAACGGCATGACGATGAAGATCGCGATCGACACGGCCGTGAACCAGACCGGCTGCGGGATGATGATCGAGTTGGCGATGCCGCCGCAGAGGAGGAGGACGCCGAGGACGTACGCCGGAATGCGGCTCCGTCCGATCTTCACGGCGATGAAGGTGCCGAGCAGCGTCCCTACCAGCCAGCCGGCGAGAACGAGAACGAGGGCCTGCAGCGGCAGCGTGGCCACGAAGGCCTTGATCGTGGCCATATCGTGCATGTCCGCTCCCGGTGGGAACGGATAGAGGTGATGAACGAACATCTCGGCGCCCTGCACGCAGACGAACGCCGCCACGAACCCGGCGATCACGCCGAGGACGCCTCTCACACCATCTCCGCTTCCGTCGGCGCCTGCATCAGCATCGTCGTCTTCGTCGAGCTCTTGTAGGCGCGCGCCGCGGCGATGAACGAGCGGAACAGCGGATGCGGCGCGGCCGGGCGCGACTTGTACTCGGGGTGGAACTGGCAGCCGACGAACCAGGGGTGCCCTTCGAGCTCGATCATTTCCACGAACTTGCCGTCGGGCGAGGCGCCGATGACGCGGAAGCCGCGCTCCTCGAGCTGCGGGACGTACTCGGGGTTCACCTCGTAGCGATGGCGGTGGCGCTCCTCGACGAGCTCGGTGCCGTAGGCGGCGCGCGGGATCGAGCCCTCCTTCAGGGCGCACGGATATTTGCCGAGGCGCATCGTGCCGCCGAGGGCATCGACGCCGATGAGGTCGCGGAGCTTGTAGATGACCTTGTACGGCGCCTCGTCGTCGAACTCCGTCGAGTTCGCGCCGACCATGCCGCAGACGTTGCGGGCGAACTCGATCGTCGCGCACTGCATGCCGAGGCAGATCCCGAAGTAGGGGATGCGCTTCTCGCGCGCGTAGCGGATGGCGCGCAATTTTCCCTCGACGCCGCGCGAGCCGAAGCCGGGGCCGACGAGGATGCCGTCGACGCTGGCCAGCTCGCCGTGGTAGCCCTCCTCCTCCAGCGACTCGGAGTCGATGTAGACGATGCGCACCTTGACGTTGTTGGCGATGCCGCCGTGCGTCAGGGCTTCGTTGAGCGACTTGTAGGAGTCGCCGAACTCGACGTATTTGCCGACGAAGCCGATGCGCACCTCATCCTCGGGGTGGCGCATCTTGCGCACGATCTCTTCCCACTTCGTCAGCGCGCCGATCTCCTCGTGCGGGAGGTGGAGCTTGTCGAGGAGGATCTCGTCGAGGCCCTCGCGCGAGAAGGCCAGCGGGACCTGGTAGATGAACTCGACGTCGAGCGCGGAGACGACCGACTCCTCCTCGACGTTGCAGAAGAGGGCGATTTTTTTCTTCATGTCCTCGGGGATCTCACGCTCGCTGCGGCAGAGGAGGATGTCGGGCTGGATGCCGATCTCGCGTAGCTTCTGCACGGAGTGCTGCGTGGGCTTGGTCTTCATCTCGTCCGAGGCTTTGATGTAGGGGATGAGCGTGACGTGGATGTTCAGGGCGTTGCCGCGGCCGACTTCCTGGCGGAACTGGCGGATGGCCTCGAGGAAGGGCAGCGACTCGATGTCGCCGACGGTGCCGCCGATCTCGACGATGACGACGTCGACGCCTTCGCTGACCTCGCGCACGCATTTCTTGATCTCGTCGGTGATGTGCGGGATGACCTGCACGGTCTTGCCGAGGTAGTCGCCGCGGCGCTCTTTCTCGATGACCTTGAGGTAGATCCGGCCGGTGGTGAAGTTGTTCTTGCGCGTGGCGCGCATGGAGGTGAAGCGCTCGTAGTGGCCGAGGTCGAGGTCGGTCTCGGCCCCGTCGTCGGTGACGAAGACCTCGCCGTGCTGGAACGGCGACATGGTCCCCGGATCGACGTTGATGTAGGGATCGAATTTCTGCAAGGTGACCCGGAAGCCGCGGGCCTCGAGGAGCGCGCCGATGGAGGCCGCGGCGATGCCCTTGCCGAGTCCGGAAACCACACCGCCCGTGATGAAGATGTATTTCGTGCTCATGATGGTCGTCTCCCGAGGTGCACAACTCTCGTGCCGGCTTGTTTGGAGGGGACTCGTGTGGCTGTGGCGGGTGAGACGGGTGTGGTGAGCATTGCGCTCACGAACGACTTCCCCCGAGATCAGGACGCATCGTTGCCACCGATGGAGGAGATTTTAGGACGAGGACGGGGGAGGCGGCAAGTCAGGAGACCTCCTCGATCTTGCGGAGGCGGTGGATGAGCTGGGCATTGGACGCGCCGATGGTCTCGTGAACGCTCTTGAAGTTGTTCCTCGTCTCGACGCGAAAGTGGTCGACCTTTTGATCGACGAGGTGGATCAGCTCGTCGTTCCGCTGCATGTCGGCGCGAAGCCCGTCGACATCGATCCCAATCTTGCGGACTCGATCGTCCAGTTGCGAGAATCGCTGATCGACTTCAGTGAACCTCTGCTGGACTTCAGTGAACCTCTGCTGGACTTCTGAGAACCTCTGCTGGACTTCCGCGAAGAATGCTCTGAGCTCGTTGTCTTCCACTGCAACTCCTTTCACCGAATCAGGAGCGGCTGTTCTCGAGATCGGTGATGCGTTTGCCGAGCATCGTGAACGAGATGCGAATGTCGGAGCGAATGTCGACGAGGTTGTCGGCGGTCTCGAGGCGGAAGCGGTCGAGCTTCTCGTCGACGTTGTTGACGCCTTCGGCGATTTTCTTGATGTCGGTATGCATGCCGTCGATTCGGGTGCCGACTTCGATCCTGAGGTCGTCGAACTTCGTTTCCATCTGCGCGAACCGCTGATCCATTTCCGAGAACCGCTGATGAACTCCCGCGAAGAATGCTCTGAGCTCGTTGTCTTCCACTGCAACTCCTTTCGTCGGCGCCGAGGGTACCTCGGAGTCAAGGCACCTGTGGGTTCCCTCTCTGCAGCGGTCCGGAAATTCTACTCCGCAGAGACTCGGCGCAGCTCCGCCTCCACCCGCCCCACGTCCTCGGGACGGTCCACGCCGAGGTGCGGCTTGTCCGTCATCAGCACGCGGATGCGCAGGCCGTCCTGCAGCGCGCGCAGCTGCTCGAGGGACTCGGCGCGCTCGAGCGGGGCGGGGGGGAGGGCGGTGAAGCGGGCCAGGGTGGAGGCGCGGTAGGCGTAGATGCCGATGTGACGGAGGGCGGTGTCGCGGGAGCCGATGGGGGCGCGCGAGAAGTAGAGGGCGTGGCCGGTGAGGTCGGTGACGACCTTGACCACGTCGCGCGCCAGGAATTCTTCGTCGGTCGCCAGCGGGCAGGCGAGGGTGGCCATCTCGGACTCGGCGAGGGCGGCGATCAGTTGATCGATGACGAGGGGATCGATCAGCGGCTCGTCGCCCTGCACGTTGATCACGGCCTGGAATTGTTCGCCGAGGAGGCGGACGGCGGCGGCGATGCGGTCGGTGCCGCTCTGGAAATCGCCCTCCGGCTGCAGCACGCGGCCGCCGAAGGACTCGACGTGCGCGGCGATGCGCGCGTCGTCCGTGGCCACGTAGACGGCCGAGGCCAGGCGCGCCTGCGCCGCGCGCTCGTAGACGCGTTGGATCAGCGACGTGCCGGCGACCATGGCCAGCGGCTTTCCGGGAAAGCGCGTCGAGGCCCACCGCGCCGGAATTACAATCACCGCCTTCATGCCGGCGGCCGATTTTATCTCTCCTTCCGACCGCGATCTGATGCGCCGCCTCTCCATCGTCTTCGGATTCCTCCTCCTCTTCACCTTCGCCTTCAGCCGCCTCGACCTCCTCTACTCGCACAAGTTCTTCGACAACAGCGGCCGCGCCGAATGGATCTGGGTCAACCATCGCATCGCCTCGGGCGACCCGCAGGCCTTCTTCGCCACGAAGGATTTCGACCTTCCGCCGAACCGCTACTTCACGAAGATCAAGATCGCCGGCGACCCCGAGTACACCCTCTGGTTCAACGGCCGCGAGATCGCCGGGCGGCGGGTGGGGGAGCAGCCGACGCTCGACGTCTACGACGTCACGCCGCTGGCGCGCACGAAGGGGAACCGCATCGTCGTGGCCCTGCGCAGTCCGAACGGTGTCGGCGGGCTCATCGCCGCGGTGGACATCTCCGCCGACTACCAGAACCTCGCCGTCACCGACGCCTCGTGGCACATCGTGAAGCGCTGGACGCCCGACCTGCTCGCGCGCGACTCCGGCCCCGCTGCCGCGCCGCTCCGCCTCGGCCGGCCGCCCGCGCGGCGCTGGAACTACCTGGCCACGGTGCCGCGCGACTTCACGATACCGCCGCATCGGATCATCGAGCCGTCGGCGGCGTTCACCTTCAACACGGCCCTGGCCGGCGTCGACATCGTCGAAGGCGTCGCCGTCGCTGTATCAAAGAATACTATAGCGACAGCGTACGACTTCGGGGCCATGACCGGCCGGGTGGAGCTGACCATCGCCGGCGACAGCAACGCCAGCCGCGCCGTGAACGTGCGCTTCGCCAACGAGCGCTCGGAGCTGATGACGATCGAGGGCAACGTCGAGCCGGTCGTCTTCGCGCCCGGCGAGCGGAGCATCATCGATCCGGAGGTGCGGCGCTTCCGCTACGTGATGGTCTACGGCGGCGGCGTGCGCGCCGAGGCCGTCGACTAGAAGATCACCTTGCGGATGAAGTACTCCTGCAGCTTCGTGCGGTCGGGAGGGATGCCGCCGGCGTAGAGGGCCTGGGCGTCGGCCTGGGTCATCTGGAAGCGGCCCGAGGAGCCGCCCGTGGTCGTCTTCATGAAAATCTCGGCCATGTCGATCTGCGCGCTGGGCACGCCGGCGTTGTGGACGATGAGGAACGCCGCCGCGGAGAGGACGTTGAAGACCTTGTCCTCGCTGTCGGCGGTGAGCTCGCAGTGGATCGAGGTCTTGTTGATCGAAGTGACCTTGTGCTCGAAGATTCCGACGTTCTCGAACGCGCGCGTGAACTTCTCGATCACGCCCGGCTGCACCTCGCTGCCGGTGGCTGGCGTGGCGGCGACCGTGTTGGCCGGCTGCGGCGCGGGCGCGGTTTGCTGCGCCTGCTGCCCCGGAAGCTTGCGAAGGCGGATCTGCGAGCCGAGCGACGGCTGGGCCTGCGTCTGCGCTGCGGCGCCGGTCGTGCCCTGCTCGATGCCGAGGACCTCGCCGCCGCCGAGGCGCGTCACCTCGTCGGACTTCGCCGGATCGATCTGCGAGGCGTCGACCACGAGCGAGCCGCCGCTCTGCATCAGGATCGTGGCCCGATTTCCGTTGATCGTCGGCTTGGCTTTCGCGGCATAGCGGCTGCCGTCCCTCATCACCACCCAGTACGTGGCGGCGAACGCGTGTGCGGCAAAGAGCGCGGCGGCGGTGGTGAGCACGAGTGATTTCTTCATCGAGGTCTCCGGAATCCTGCGTCGAGAGCGTGAATTATACTGAGTCGACGTTTCAGAACGCCGGTCCGTTCGAATGCGATTCCTGCCGGCAGAACGAGGACCTCAATGCTCGTAGTGATGGAGGCCGGAGCCCGGCCGGAGCAAGTCGAAGCAGTCGTCCGCCACATCGAGAAGATGGGGCTGAAAGCGCATCCGATCCCGGGCGCGCACCGCACGGCCATCGGCATCACCGGCGCGCAGGGTGTCGCCGATCCGACCATCGTCGAGACCTTCCCCGGCGTGCAGGAAGTCATCCGCGTCAGCCATCCCTACAAGCTCGTCAGCCGCGAGGCCAAGCCCGACGACACGGTCGTGAGCGTCGGCGGCGTCGACGTCGGCGGCCACGGTGTCGTCGTCATCGGCGGCCCCTGCGCGGTGGAGTCGTACGACCAGACCCGCATCGTGGCCGAGGGCATCGCCCGCGCCGGCGGGCAGCTCCTGCGCGGCGGCGCCTACAAGCCGCGCACCTCGCCGTACTCGTTTCAGGGACTCGGCGAGGAGGGGCTGGAGATCCTGGCCCGCGTCCGCGAGGAGTTCGATCTCCCCGTCGTCACCGAGGCCATCGACGAGGCCTCGCTCAAGCTCGTCGAGGCCTACGCCGACTGCATCCAGATCGGCGCGCGCAACATGCAGAACTTCTCGCTGCTGAAGGCGGCCGGCCGGGCCCGCAAGCCGGTGCTGCTCAAGCGCGGCATGGCCGCGACGCTTGAGGAGCTGCTGCTGAGCGCCGAGTACATCATGGCCGAGGGCAACTACAACGTGATGCTCTGCGAGCGCGGCGTGCGCACGTTCGCCGACCACACCCGCAACACGCTCGACCTCAGCGTCATCCCGGCCATCAAGCGCATCAGCCACCTGCCGATCCTGGCCGACCCCAGCCACGGCACCGGCAAACGCAACAAGGTCGCGCCGATGTCGCGCGCGGCCATCGCCGCCGGCGCGGACGGCCTGATCATCGAAGTCCATCACAAGCCCGAAGAGGCGCTCTCGGATGGGCCGCAGTCGATCGTCCCCGAGGCCTTCGCGCAGCTCGTGCGCGAGGTCGACGCCATCGCGCAGGTGATGGGGCGATCGCTGCAGCCAGCGCTGGCGGCGTCGTAAGGCGTGCGCAGAACCAAGATCATCGCCACGCTCGGCCCCTCCTGCGGCGGCGAGGAGACCATCCAGCGTCTCCTCACCTCGGGCGTCGACGTCTTCCGCCTGAACTTCTCGCACGGCACAAACGCCGAGCGCGTCGAGCTCATCAAGCTGATCCGCCGCATCTCCAACGACTCCGGCAAGTACGTTCCCATCCTAGGCGACATTCAGGGGCCGAAGCTGCGCATCGACGACGTCGACGGCGTCGTGCACCTGCTGAACGGGCAGACCTTTCGAATCACGACCGAGCCGGTGCTTGGCAACGCGCAGATCGTTTCCACTCCCTTCACGCCCTTGCCGCGGGAGATGTCGATCGGGCAGCGCATCCTCATCAACGACGGCCTCGCCGAGCTCGTCGTCACAGCGCTCGACGAGAAGACCGTCACCACGCGTGTCCTGCACGGCGGTCCGATCTCGTCGAAGAAGGGGATGAACTTCCCCGACACGGAGCTGACCATCCCGGCGATCACGGAGAAGGACCGCGAGGACGTGGCCTTCGCCGTGGCCCAGCAACTCGACTACATCGCCGCGTCGTTCGTGCGCCGGCGCACCGACATCGAGGATCTGCGCGAGATCCTGCGCGGCCTCGGCGGGAACGAGATCAACGTCATCGCCAAGCTCGAAAAAGCGCAGGCCATCGACAACCTCGAGGAGATCCTCCTGGTCAGCGACGGGGTGATGGTCGCGCGCGGCGACCTCGGCGTGGAGCTTCCCACCGAGGCCGTGCCGATCGTGCAGAAGAAAATCCTGGCCAAGGCCAGCGAGATGGGGCGCTTCGCGATCACGGCGACGCAGATGCTGGAGTCGATGACGGTCAGCTCCCGTCCCACGCGCGCCGAGGCCTCCGACGTCGCCAACGCCATCTTCGACGGCTCCGACGCCGTCATGCTCTCCGCCGAGACCGCCTCGGGCATGTACCCGGTCGAGTCCGTGCAGATCATGGCCCGCATCGTCATCGCCGCGGAGCAGAACCGCCAGCTGGCCGTGCGCGGTGAGCGCGCTCCGTTCCGGAAGTTCTCCGAGACCGACGAGTTCACCGACGCCCTGGCCGGGGCGGCGCGCTACGCGGCCGAGCAGCTCGACGCCAAGTTCATCGTCGTCTTCACCCAGACCGGATTCGCGGCGCGGCTGATGTCGAAGTTCCGTCCGGCCCAGCCGATCATCGCCGTCACGCCGTCGAGCTGGGTGGCGCGCAGGATGAACATCCTCTGGGGCGTCCAGCCATTCGTGCTGCGCGAAGTCGGCGAGTATCACGAGCAGATCGTCGAGCGCGTCGACGAGTTCCTGCTGAGCCGCGACATCGTGGCTCCCGGCGACCGGTTGGTCATCCTGATGGGCTCGCCAATCTACCAACGCGCGAAAACGAATTTGTTACGGGTTCATCGCGTTATTGCGCACATCTGACAGACGGGTTTGACTCGCGCCCAAAGCGCTCTTAGACTCGTGTACCCAGAGAGAATGCAAATGCGCCGCTTCCGCGCGCTCGCCGTTGCCTCATCGATCGTGGCGATCGCCGCGTCGGCGCGCGCCGACGGACCGCTGCCACCGGCACTGCAGGTCCTCGGCAGCGTGACCACGGCGGCCCGCCCCGTCGCCAACGTGCTCGTCATCGCCCTGAACCTCAGCAGCCTCGAGGCCAGCCAGACCATGACCGCGGTCGACGGCACGTTCAATCTTCCATCCCTCCCCGCCGCGGTCTACAGGATCATCGCCGTGAAGTCCGGCTTCGCGCCGGCCATGGCCATGATCATGCCGACGAAGGAGAAGCAGCGTATCTCCCTGGCCCTGAAGAACGAGAAGACGGCCAACCGCGACGCGAATCAGCAGATCTGGGAGCTGCGGGCCTCGCTGCCGCCCGACGTGCTGCGCGACATCGAGGACGTGCTGCGCCAGCCGCAGGCGCAGATGGCCTCGCTCGCGCCGATGCTGAACGTGCCGCGCTTCAGCGGACAGATGTCGTCGATCACCGGCGTGCCGCAGCAGAGCAACTCGCCGACGACCGCGCAGACGGCCCTCGGCGTGGAGAGCCGCCTCGGCGAATCGTGGCAGCTCGGCTTCCGCGGCAATCTTCACCGCATCGACGACCCGACCGACGACGCGCGCTTCGGCACGCCGCTGGCGGAGTCGAGCGCCATGCAGATGGAGCTGCGCTCGTCGCCGACCGACGCCTACCGCCTGGCCTCGACGAAGAGCTGGTGGCGCTACCGCGACGACAACGTCACGCCGCAGGCCGCCGCCGACATCCGCTCGCACAATTTCGAATGGGAGCACGGCGACGCCAAGCTGCAGGTGCGCTACCTCGCCCAGCAGAACCTCTTTGCTGCGAATCCTGGCTCGGATCTGATCGAGGTGGCCGGAAACACGACGGTGCTCCAGGCCGGCCGGACCGACGTCGGCGTCTCCCTGCGCGTGGCGCAGGAGAGCATGCACAACGCGCCCAACGCCACGTTCCGCACCGCCGACCTCACCGCCAACGCCAACGTCGACGTCTCCACGCGATTGATGCTGCAGTACGGCATCTCCAGCCGCCTCGGCATCTACGGCACGGAGTGGGCGCCGCGCACCGGCGCGGAGTGGAAGATCGGCAAAGAGACGTCCATCGTGGCCAGCGGCCTGTACAAGGTTTACGAGCAGGACCAGCAGAATGCCATGCCTGCCATCGTGGTCTGGTCCGACGAATCGCGCGTCCTGCCGAAGTATGCCTACTCGGTCGGCATCGTCTCCGGCGACGAGTCGCACAACGGCGTCTCCATCGTCGGCACGGTCATGCGCATCGACGCGCCGCTGCGAGTGATCTTCACCGACGGCTTCGAGCAGTTCTGGGACGGCCTCTACGTCGACAACGGCGACGTCCGCCGCGATCTCCGCCTGAACTGCCGCAAGGAGCTGGCCAAGCGCTTTCTCGTCGACGTCTCCTCGAGCGCCGGCTACATCCGCCCGGCCATCCCCTCGCTGCTCAACGGCAACAAGAACTTCGTCACCGGCGACGTGCAGTCGACCTATCAGCCGACCGGCACGACGCTGGCCATTTCCTACCGCGAGATGCGCCAGCCGCCACAGAGCGGGGGCGGCGGAGACTACCGCAGCGAGCGGGTGAACGTCCGCGTCGCCCAGGCGCTGCATTTCCTGCTCGATCTCAAGCTCCTCCTCGGCGTCGAAGTGGCGCGCGCCGACAACTCGCCCTACCTCCTCGACACGATCGATCCCAACGGCGTGACGCGGAAGTACATCGGCGGACTGGCCGTCAATTTCTAGGATTCGTCCTACACGCGCCCGCGCCATCCGCCTATTTTTTCCTTTTCCAGTGTCGATATTTTTGTGTCGAGGATGCCGACCGGCCGGTCGAAACGAATCATCGTCGTCGACGATCAGCCCATCGTCCGCGCCGGATTGCGCCGCATCCTCGAATCGGTGCCGGAGTGGCAGGTGGTCTCCGACGTGGCCACGTACGATGAGGCCCTCGCCGCGGTCCGCGCCTTCGGCTGCGACGTGGTGGTCCTCGACATCGCCCTCGGGAAGCGCAGCGGCCTCGATCTCCTCAAGCAGCTGCGCCGCGAGTTCCCGCGCATCCCCGTGCTGATCCTCAGCGTGCACGCCGAGGACGACTACGCGCTGCGCTGCCTCCGCGCCGGCGCGGTCGGCTACCTGACGAAGGAGAGCGCCCCGGAAGTCGTGATCGAGGCCATCGAGCGCGTGACGAGTGGCAAGCGCTACATGAGCGAGGAAGTGGCCGAGCACCTCGCCGCCCGCGCCGTCGACGGCAACGAGACCCTCCCGCACGAGCGCCTCTCCGACCGCGAGATCGAGATCTTCCGCCTGCTCATCGAAGGGAAGACGGTGACGGAGATCGCCAACGGGCTTTCATTGAGCGTGAAGACGGTGAGCACGCATCGGTCCCACATCCTGCAGAAGATGAAGATGAGGAGCACGGCGGACTTGATCCGCTACGGGATCGCGCATGGAATGGGTTAGGCGGCGAGGGGGACGCCGATCTTTCCGCAGAGCTCCCGCATGCGGCCATCGACGGTCAGAATGGCGGCACGCTCACGTCGCGCGAGAACTACGTAGTAGAGATCGTATGCGGGATGGCGGTGGAGGGTAGCTTCGCGAAGCGCGTCCTCGGCGAGATCGGCGACGGCATGGAAATGGTTGACCATCGTCAAGGCAGCGTCGAAGCGCTGCATCGCCTCATCGAGCGCAAGTCTGCCTGCATTCACATACTTCCATAGACCGTTCGTCACCTCCGGAATGAACAGATCCGGAGCCATGACCGGCACGGCGCCGACCAGTGCCGCGACGACGAATTGCTTTTGCTCGCCGGCAACCGCGGAAATCGCCGCGGAAGCATCGAGAACGACTTTCATCGATCGCGGTCTTCTCGGATCAGCTGAACCGGATCGAGATCGCTATCGATCGGCGGGAACGCGAGTATGCGTTGAAGGTTCAGCAGGTATTTTCGCCGTCCCTCATTGGCCGGGCTATTGGACAGCTCGGCGAGCGCTTGCTCAACGACAGTGCGCCCATTCATTCGCGCGCGCTCAGCCATCTCCAGCGTGGTCATCGCCACGAAATTCTACCGCTCCCCGCCCAGCCCCGGCCGGATCTCCTCCACCAGCTTCTCGAACCTCATCGAGATTCCCTTCGTCACCACGATCTGCTTGAGGTAATTCAGCGACGTGATGGCCGCGGGGATGCCGGAGATCGCCGTCGGGATCGAGGCCAGGCGGGTGGCCAGTTGGATGGTCTTGTCGGTGGCGCTGTAGTCCGTCGAGCGCAGGTCGGCACGCGCTTCACTTTGGTAGGCCAGCGTCAGGAGGTAGATGTCGGCCACGAGGTCGCGGAAGCGCATCTCCGCGCCCCAGGCGAAGCACTCCCCGTTGCGGATGTTCTCCAGGAACTCCTGCACCGTCTCGCCCTTCGACACCGTGTGCACCTTGGCCACGTGCTTGAGCGTGTGCGCGTCCGAGCCGCCCACCATCGAGATGTGGCGGCCGTGCCCCTGCACCGTCTGCACGAGCTGCTGGACCATGCGGTTGTGGAACGAGGCCATGGCGCCGTTCAGCACCTCGAAGATGTCGAACATCTCCAGCAGCTCGGCGATGTAGCGCACGGCCACGTTCTTCATCCGGTAGTTCTGGAACAGGTGATTGATCCCGAAGATCATCCGCTCCGCCTTCAGGTAGGGGATCAGCTCGCGGATATTCGGGCGCAGCCGCTGGATCTCGCGGTGCTGGGCCTCGTTCAGTCCCCACACGCCGACGTGGATGCGCTGCCCCGTCTCCGGGAAATACGTCTCCACTTCTTCACCGATGAAGAAATCGGTCATGTCCGGATTCTTGTTCAGCAGGTAGAGCGCTCCGTCGATGGAGTCGTGGTCGGTGAGGCAGACGTAGGACATGCCCCGGGCCTTGGCGATGCGGTACACATCCTCGGGAGCGTTGTAGCAGTCTCGGGTATTGGCGCGCCGGAAATACTTGAACACCGAGAAGCGGCTGTGGCAGTGCAGATCCGCCCGCTTCAGGTGAGGATCGGACAAAACCACCGCCGGCGCCAGGTCATTCATGTAGATTGCAACCGTCGCATTTTCTACAATTCGCGTGCCCGTGGGCAACGCGGCTCTATCCATGGCGCAACAGAAGACAAAACCGAATTCTCCATCCGAGTGGATCGATCAGGAAGTCCCGACGCGGCTTCCGATCATTCCCCTCGTCTCCTCCGTGCTCTTTCCCGGAGGCGTGCTCTCGCTGCAAGTCGGCATTGACCGCAATGTCCGTTTGCTGAAGAGCATTCCCGACGAGCAAAACCTCATCGCCGCCTTCTGCCAGAAAAGCGGCGACAAAGAAAACCCGCGCCCCGAGGATCTTTCACCGATCGGCGTTCTCGCCGCCATCGTGCAGCGGCTCCCGCTGTCGTCGGACCGCTTCCAGCTTTTTCTGCAGGGACGGCAGCGCGTGGAGCTCGTGCAGATGCTCCAGCAGGAGCCCTACTTCGAAGGACGGCTGCGCGAGGTGATCCCCCGGCCGACGCCGAAGACGATCAAGACCGATCACCTCATGAACAAGGCCACGTCGCTCTTCGAGAAACTCGTGGAGAGCGACTCGAAGTACTCGAACGAGCTCCTGAACATCCTGCGCATGAACCGCGACGAGGGGCCGGACCCGTTCGCCGACCTCCTCTCCTCCTTCGTCAACCTGCCGCTCGAAGAGAAGCAGCTGCTCCTCGAGACCGTGAACCCGATCGAGCGCCTGGAGCTCCTCATCGACTGGATCCAGCGCGACCTCGGCAAGGCCACGATGGACCGCGAGCTGCAGCGCCAGATCAAGGACTCCATCGACCGCCGCGAGCGCGAGAACTACCTGCGCGAGCAGCTCCGCGTCATCCAGGACGAGCTGGGCGACACCAACGCCGCCGAGCGCGAGGCCGACACCTACCGCGACCGCATCGAAGCCCTCCCTATCGCCGAGGAGCACAAGCTCCAGCTGCGCCGCGAAGTCAACCGCATGACGCAGCTCTCGCCGTCGTCGTCCGACTACGCCGTCATCAAAGGGCACCTCGACACAGTGTTGCAGGTGCCGTGGGGCGAGAAAACCGAGGACCAGCTCGACCTCGCCAAGGCCGAGGAGGTCCTCGAGGCGCGGCACTACGGCCTGGAGAAGGTGAAGGAGCGCATCCTCGAGTTCCTGGCCGTGCTGAAGCTGAAGGGCGATCTCAAGGGACCGATCCTCTGCTTCGCCGGGCCGCCCGGCGTCGGCAAGACCTCCCTCGGCGCCGCGATCGCCGACGCCCTCGGCCGCAAGTTCGTACGCATGGCCGTCGGCGGCGTCACCGACGAGTCGGAGATCCGCGGGCATCGCAAGACCTACATCGGAGCGATGCCGGGCCGAATGATCCAGAGCTACATCCAGGTCGGCGTGAACAACCCGCTGATCATGATCGACGAGATCGACAAGATCGGCAAAGACTACCGCGGCGATCCCGCCTCGGCCCTTCTCGAAGCCCTCGACCCCAAGCAGAACCACGCCTTCGTCGACCGCTACATCGAGATCCCGTACGACCTCTCGCACACGCTCTTCGTCTGCACGGCGAACATCCTCGACAACATCCCCAGCCCGCTGCGCGACCGCATGGAGGTCATCCGCCTCTCCGGATATACGGAAATGGAGAAGCTGGAGATCGCCAAGCGCCATCTCATCCCCGAGCTCATCGGCGACCACGGCCTGACGCCGGAGCAGGTGAAGATCGACGACGAGGCCATCCTGGCGGTGAGCCGCGAATACACGGCCGAGGCGGGCGTGCGCAACCTCGAGCGCAACCTGGCCACGATCATGCGCAAGATCGCCCGTAAGGTGGCCAGCGGCGGCGAGGCGCCCGCGCCGGTGCAGGCCAAGGACCTCGAGCCGTACCTCGGCCTGCCGTCGTACGAGCACGAGTTCGCCGAGCGGCGCCCCGAGGTCGGCGTGGCCACGGGCCTGGCCTGGACGCAGTTCGGCGGCGAGATCATGTTCATCGAGGCCACGCGTATGCCCGGCAGTGGGCGCACCACCGTCACCGGCCAGCTCGGCGACGTGATGCGCGAGTCGGTCTCCGCGGCGTACTCCTACGTCCGCTCGAAGGCGGCCGACCTCGAGATCGAGGACAAGCAGTTCAGCGAGCACGACATCCACATCCACTTCCCGGCCGGCGCGATCCCGAAGGACGGCCCCTCCGCCGGCGTGGCCATCGCCACGTGCATCGCCTCGGTGACGGGGGAGCGCCCGGTGCGCCACGAGGTGGCCATGACGGGGGAGATCACGCTGCGCGGCAAGGTCCTCTCGGTCGGCGGGATCAAGGAGAAGGTCCTGGCCGCGCACCGCGCGAACATCAAGACCATCCTGCTCCCCGAGGGGAATCGCAAGGACCTCAGCGAAGTGCCGGAGGAGATCAAGAAGGAGCTGCTCTTCATCTTCGCCGAGCGCGTCGAGGACGTCTGGAAGGAAGCGCTGATCCCCATCGTCGTCTCGAAGGACCACGCCCGCAAATACGACGAGGCCGAATACCGCGCCGAGCGCCAGCAGAAGAAGGAAGATCGGGAGAGAGCCGAGCAGCGATGAGGCGCGGCTGCCTGAACAACGTCCTCTTCGGCTTCCTCGTCTTCGTCGTCTTCGGCTTCAGCACGTATCTCTGCTTCACGTTCTTCGTGCACGGCCGCTCCCTGCCGACGCCGAACCTGATCGGCAAGTCGGTGGCCGACGCGAAGGCCGTCTGCTCCGACCTCGGCCTGACCCTCGACGTCAGCACGCCGACGCGCAACTCCGACAAGGTGCCGGCCGGCTTCGTGGTGTGGCAGAACCGCTCGCCCGGCACGACGAACTTCATCAAGCGCGGGACGCGGATCAAGGTCGAGCTGAGCGCCGGACCGCTGGTGCTGCGCGTCCCCGACTTCAACGGCCAGCGCCCCGGCACCGCGGTGCTGCGCCTCGGGCAGCTGAACCTCAAGCTCGGCCAGACGACGTACGCGGAGGTGAACACGCCGGCGCAGCAAATCGTGGCCGAGGATCCGCCGAAGGAGACGGTGGTGGCGGCGCAGACGCCGGTGTCGCTGCTCATCGGCGTTCCGCCGGCGCCGCGCCCGTACATCATGCCGGACGTGATCGACCACAGCCTCGACGAGATTCGCCCCTACTTCGCCGCGCACGGGCTGAACATCTCGACGGTGAAGTTCGAGTCGTACCCCGGCCTGCCCGACGGCGTGATCATCCGCCAGTACCCGCTGCACGGCGCACCTGTGTCCGCGCGGGACGCGATCACGGTGGTGGTGACGCGGCAGGAGGCGGGGGGGATCGTCGAGCAGACAAAGCCCACTGCGACGCCGTGACGCCACGGAAATTTAGAATGCAGAATGCGAATGCAGAATTGAGAAACCGGCGGAGCTTTCTACATTCTGCATTCGCATTCTGCGTTCTGAGTTTCCGTGGCCGAATGCAATAGACTGCGCCCGATGTCGATCAGGATCGCACCCAGCCTGCTCTCCGCGGACTTCTCCCGCCTCGCCGACGAGCTCGCCTCCGTCGACTCCGCCGACCTCATCCACCTCGACGTCATGGACGGCCACTTCGTCCCGAACCTCACCATCGGCCCCGCCATCGTCAAAGCCTGCCGCGCCTACAGCGCCAAACCGTTCGATTGTCACCTCATGATCGAGCGGCCGCAGCTCTACATCGAGCGCTTTCTCGAGGCCGGCGCGAACATGATCTCCGTCCATTTCGAGGCCGAGGCGCACCTGCAGCGGGCCTTGCAGATGGTCCGGGCGGGAGGGGCCAAGGCGGGCATCGCCATCAACCCGGCCACGCCGGCGGAATCGCTGACCACGGCAATCGAGTTCTGCGACTTTGTTCTGGTGATGACGGTGAACCCCGGATTCGGCGGCCAGCAGTTCATCGAACCTGTCGTGCCGAAGATCCGTCATATCTCTCAGATGATCCAGGAGAGAGGTCTGCCCGTCGAGATCGAAGTCGACGGCGGGATCGACGCGAAGACGGCGCCGCTGGTCGTCGACGCCGGCGCGCGCATTCTCGTGGCGGGCTCGGCGATCTTCGGACAGCGCGACCGGGCCGCGGCGATGCGGTCGATCCGCAACGCGGTTTTATTGGAGGAAGCTTGAGATTGAGTCGAAGCATTGCCGCGGCGGCGCTGGTTCTGTTCGCGCTGACCGCCTGTCATCACGCCCAGCAGCCCAAACGCGTGGTCGTCGATCCCGAGCTGGCCAAGCTCACCAAGGAGCAGGCCTTCCAGAAGGGCGAGGATCAGTACACGAAGAAGAAGTATGCGAAGGCCCGCACGTACTTCTCCTACGTCTTCGAGAACTTCCCGAACGATCCCCTCGGACGCCGCGCCCTGCTGCGCGTCGCCGACGCCTACTTCGCTCAGGGCGACCCGGTGAACCTCGTCGAGGCCCAGTACAAGTACCGCGACTTCATCAACCGCTACCCCGGCAGCGACCGCGCCGACTACGCCATGCTGCAGATCGCCATGGTCTCGTACAAGCAGATGGACCGCCCCGACCGCGATCAGCAGAAGACGCAGGAGGCGCTCGAGAAGTTCAACGAGATGGTGCGCGCCTATCCGAAAAGCCCGCTGAAGGCGGAGGCGGAGACGCGGCGGCAGGACGTGCTCGACCGCCTGGCCAAGCACGAGCACATCGTGGCGCGCTACTACATGAAACGCAAAGCGTGGAGCGCGGCCATGCTGCGCCTCGACGGCATCGTGGAGCGCTATCCGAACTACAAGGACAAAGACGCCGTCTTCTTCGACCTCGGCACGTCGCTCGTGGCGATGGGGCGGAAGGCGGAGGCGCGGCTCTACTTCGAGCGCGTGCTCAGCGAGTTCCCGAAGAGCGACTACGCCGAGCGCGCCCGCCGCAAGCTCGATTCGCTGAAGACCGCATGAGACCCGCGGGCGTGCTCGTCGCCGTCGTCCTCCTCGCCGGCTGCGCGAGTGGGAGAAAAAACGCCGACGACCTCCCGCCCGTGCCGATCCCGAAGGCGGAGACGGAGGCGATCAATCCGACGCCGTCGGCGACCGAGGCGCGGCTCAACGAAGTGCAGACGCAGCTGACGGAGCTCCTCGAGCGGCTCGACGTGCTGAACGCCCGCATCGCCCGGCTCGAAACCGCCGCGCCGGCGCCCGTGCCTGTGGCCGCGCCCCCACCCGCGCGCGTGCCCGCGCCGGCTCCTGCGCCGGCTCCCGCCCAGGAACAGGTCCAGCCGCCACGTGCGCCGGCAGTCCTCCGCGGCGCCGATCTCTTCGAGGCCTACCGCAACGCGCTCATCCTCTTCGGCCACGGCAAGCACGCCGAGTCGCGGGCGGCGTTCGAAAAGATCTTCGAGGCCGATCCGAACGGCGAGCTCGCCGACAACGCCCTCTTCTGGATCGGCGAGACCTACTTCGCCGCCGGCGACTATTCGAACGCCATGCGCTACTACGCCCGCGTCACGAAGGAGTACGCCGACCAGAACAAAGCCCCCGACGCCATGTTCAAGATGGGCCTCACGTACGTGAAGACCGGCGACCTGGCCATGGCCCGCCGCACCTTCGAGGAGTGCATCCAGAAATATCCGTACTCCACGCCGGCGGCGTCCGCCAAGTACGAGCTGAAGCGCATCAAATACTAGTGTGCTGAGTTATAAATTCGCAGCATAAGTGTGTACGAGGTCGTGTTCTACCATTCCGGGGGACACGGCGATGCGCAACGGCCGACCGAAGACAGGGTTGATCCTCAGCGACGACG
>Ga0075425_100000006_pt1 | contig 250166 bp, 223 predicted proteins | sample SoiMethybrSBSTD4_FD_75300 | JGI IMG/M metagenome (GOLD analysis project Ga0075425, IMG submission 75300) | Bulk soil microbial communities from a Populus tree surrounding site in Tennessee, USA - Soil MetaG P. TD hybrid SBSTD4 | ecosystem: Environmental > Terrestrial > Soil > Tree plantation...
ACGCATTTGCCGTCCGGAATTGTGGTGCAGTGTCAGAACCAACGCTCGCAGCACCAGAACCGCGCGGTCGCGATGCAGGTTTTGCGTTCGCGTCTTTATGAACTTGAACTGGAAAAGCGTCGCGCCGAAACAAAGGAGCTGGAAGCAAACAGGCTGGACATTAGTTTCGGGTCGCAAATTCGGAATTACGTGCTCGCGCCTTATCGTCTGGTGAAAGACGCGCGCACAAAACTCGAACGCGGCGACGTCGATTCGGTGCTCGACGGCGACATCGATGATTTTATTAAGGAGTACCTTTTGTCGCGCCGCACGGCGTAGTAGCGCAAATTGTTAATTTGCGCGTGATAAATTATGGCAGCTATACCCTCAGATATTGAAGCGGAACCCGCGCAACGCAATACGCGCGTAAACGAGATCATTGCAATCGCTTTGATCGCGACGGCGTTACTGCTCGGGCTCTGCCTGGCTTCGTATAATCCAAATGATCCGTCGTGGAATGCTGCGGGAGAAAGCGGCGCGCACAATTGGATCGGCGCGGTTGGCGCAAACGTCGCGGCGGCATTCTTTCAAACGATCGGTCTCGCTGCGTATCTGCTTCCCTTCCTCTTGCTGGCGGCGGCCTGGCGTCGGTTCCGTTCACGTCGCATCAATGCGCCAGTTTCGCGCATCGCGGGCTTGGTCATTCTCGTTCTTTCATCCGCCGCTTTGCTTTCGCTCGCGAACTTCAAGCCGTTCTTTGATGCCAGCTACAATGCCGGCGGATTGGCCGGCGCGCTCGTCGCACGCCTGCTCGTCTCTGGCCTGAACACAATCGGCGCCACCATCTTGCTGACCGCGATCGCCGCCACCGGCGTTCTGCTCGCAACAAAGTTTTCCTTCGCAGGTTTCTACGCGAAGTTGTCTGAAACGATCAGCGAAAGATTTGCTGTCATTCGACTGATTCCCGAACGAATTCGCGCGTGGCGTCAAGCTCGCCGCGAACGTCGGCAGCAGAGAATCGAATTGAAGCGACAAGCCAAAGCGGAAGGCGCGGTCGCCACGACAGCGATCAATACCAGAGAAGCCGAGGCCGGCACTCAGATTCGATCGAGTGATCCTGAACTGGCTGAAGCTTTCGCCTCTTTCGCCGCCCAGACCAGCGCGCCGAAGACGATGTCCGCCGCGGCTGGCGTCGCTGCCGCACCCGTTAAGAAAGCCGGTTGGGCCACTCGCGGGCGCGCTTCGACTGAGACGGCCGAGTCAGCCATGGTCGAAGAGATGGTGCGCGAAGCTGCGGTCAAGCGAAAAACTGAAGCGCCCGCTGCTGGTTCGCTTCCATTCGATGGTCAAAGAAGAGTCTCAGCCAAGTCTGCGGCATCGGACTATCAATTGCCCTCGGTCGAACTCTTGAACGAGCCGCAGATGCGCAGTGAGCAGGCTGATGATGAATTGCTTGGCATGGCAACCAAGCTGGCCGAGAAGTGCCGCGAGTTCAACGTTACCGGTCAAATTAAATTCATCTGCCCTGGCCCGGTCGTGACCACTTATGAATTCAAACCCGATCCCGGTGTGAAGTATTCGCGCGTCACTGGCCTGGTAGACGATCTCTGTCTCGCCCTAAAAGCTGAATCAATTCGCATCGATCGCATGCCGGGCAAACCGCACGTTGGCATCGAAGTTCCCAACCCGCGGCGCGAAACTATCTTTCTGCGCGAAGTCATCGAATCGCGCGCCTTCAAGGAATCGACATCGAAGCTCACCATCGCCGTCGGTAAGACGATTGACGGTCTGAACTACGTCAGCGATCTGGCAAAGATGCCCCACTTACTAATCGCGGGCACGACCGGGTCTGGAAAGTCAGTCGGTGTTAATTCGCTGTTGGTTTCGATTCTTTATCGCGCGCGGCCCGATGAAGTAAAAGTGATCCTGATCGATCCAAAGCGCCTCGAACTCGGCTTGTATGAAGATATTCCGCATCTGGCGACGCCAATCATCGTCGATCCGAAACCGGCGGCGCGGGCGCTGCGTTGGGCGGTAGGCGAAATGGAGCGACGTTACAAAGAACTGGCTGGCTGGGGCGTTCGCAACATAGACGGCTATAACGCGGAGCGCGAGCGCCGCAACACCGTCAAGGATTTCGACGAAAACGGCGAGCCCTGGACGCGCATGCCGTTCATCGTAATCATCATCGACGAACTCGCCGATTTGATGATGACCTCCGGCAACGAAGTCGAGGATTCCATCACCCGTCTCGCGCAAATGGCGCGCGCGGTTGGAATTCACCTCGTGCTCGCGACCCAGCGACCGTCGGTCGACGTGATTACCGGATTGATCAAGGCAAACTTCCCTTCTCGCATGTCTTATCGCGTTTCTTCCAAAGTCGATTCGCGCACGATTCTCGACACGAACGGCGCGGAACATCTGCTCGGCCGCGGCGACATGCTGTTTCTGCCACCGGGTTCCTCGCGTCTATTGCGCGTGCACGGCGCGTACGTCGACGAAACCGAAATCAACAAGATCGTCAGCCACGTCAAAGCCCAGTGGGAGCCGGATTACGACGAAACCATCACGCAATCCGACGAAGAAGCGATGGGTCTGGAAGATTTGGACGGCGAGCGCGATGAATTATTCGAAGACGCGCTGCGCATCTGCGTTGACATGAAGCGCGCTTCGACTTCCGTCCTGCAAAGGCGTTTGCGCATCGGCTACGGCCGCGCCGCAGCCCTGCTCGACCAGATGGAGCGCGAAGGCTTGATTGGCAAAGCCGACGGCGCCCGGCCTCGTCCCATACTGCAAAAAGCATTTGAGCTGATTGGCGATTGGGATGAACAGGAAGTTGAGGCTTGACGCTCAATCGCTGCAACACCATGGGCCGGCGTCTCCATGACTTCCACAACTTCTGTGAAAAAGTCTGTGGAGATCGCAGGTTTCGATGTTACAACTTTCTTACGCTGCAACACTTCCAGCAAATTGCACTCTGAAACGACATTTGATTGACTAACAGCATTGACGGGCTCCCGCGGCGGCTCGGCCGCAGCACAGTGCGGTAAGGCTGTGCCTTACCGGCAACGGCTTTTCGAAATCTGTCGGCGAGGCTAAGCCTCGCCGAAATGTTTTGTTAGAAGTATAACGGAAAGGCAGAGCCTTTCCGCACTGTGGTGCGGCAGAGCCGCTATTAGAGTTTCGCGTAGAACCGTTGATTTAGCGGGACGTCCAACTATAAACATTCCGCTCCTAAGGAGCTTCGGCCAGGAAGCGTCGCTAATTACTCGAATGACAACGTCCTCTTTACTCCGTCTCAATTCGCGGCCCCTCTTGTTTGCCCTGTTGTTAGTGACTCTAGGTCTATCTATCGCAGCTTGCACCAAACGATCGCGCAACGTTGCGCAATCGCTCGCCGCCCCAGCGCTAGCTTCATCAACTCAGCCGCAGCGAATCAATATCAACACCGCTTCAGCGAACGAATTGGAAGGGCTGCCGGGAATTGGTAAGGGCCTTGCTCAAAGAATCATTGAGCATCGCGAAAAGTACGGACCATTCCGCAGGCCGGAACACCTGATCATCGTCCGCGGCATCAGCGACAAGCGCTTTCAAGCATTGCGAGAGCTCATTAAGGTTGACTGATGCCGGAACTCTTGCAATTGCGCACGGCCACGCGAGAAATCTTCGATGAAACGCTGCGCGCCATCGATCCGCACACGGCTGTGCTTACCTCCGTTCGACGGAACGGCTCGCGAATAAACGTTCGAGAGATCTCAATCGACATTGGCAACCGCCATATTTATTCAATTGCGATCGGAAAGGCCGCTCCGAAGATGGCCGCGGCAATCGATGACCTCTTAGGTGAGTCGTTGACCTCCGGAGTTATAACGAGTAGCGCCGGGACATTATCTCAAGTCGAATTGTCGCCGCGCTGGCAGCAATTTTACGGCGGACATCCTCAACCTAACGATCAGAGTCTCGGCGCGGCAGAGGCCGTCTTCGATTTGTTAGATCGTGCGAATGAAGAAGGCGCACTTATCATCTTCCTCATCTCCGGCGGAGGTTCGGCAATGATCGAATGGCCGTCTAGCGACGACATCTCACTCGCTGATTTACGAACGGCAAACAAAGTTTTAGTGAATTGCGGCGCCTCGATCGCGGAAATCAATTCTGTCCGCCGCGCGTTTTCCGCAGTGAAAGGCGGGCGTTTAGCCGCGCGCGTGCCGAACAGCGACCAAGTTACATTGATCGTTTCCGATGTCCCGAAAGGTCAGGAATGGAGCGTCGCGTCCGGGCCGACCATTCTCCCACCAAAAGACGCGCCAGACGCTCGCGCAGTGATCGACAAGCACGAGCTGCGCGATCAATTACCGAAGTCGATCGTCCGAGTCGTTGAATCTGAAGCAGATGCGGCGGCAGAAAATTCGCCACAAGTCGGTCCTTATTTCGTTTTGCTCGACAACGAAGCGGTGCTTGCAGTTGCCGCTGAGGCTGCGAAACAACGAGGTTTCATTCCAGAGATCGTCGCAGACATCTCTGATCAACCAATCGAGGACGGCTGCGACTTGCTGCTGAGCCGATTAGCACAGTTGCGAGCGAAACATCGCGGCAGCGGTAAGTCTATTTGTTTGATTTCAGGCGGCGAGTTCGCCTGTCCGGTTCGAGGTGAAGGCATCGGCGGCAGAAATCTCGAGACAGCATTGCGTCTCGCCTGTACGACAAACTTGAGTTCGTCGCACACGGCCGCTCTCTTTGCGGGAACTGATGGCATTGATGGAAACAGTCCGGCGGCGGGCGCTATAGTCGACAGCACAACTTCTGATCGAGCAAGAAAAATCGGACTAGACGCGGACGATTTTCTGCGGCGCAGTGATTCGTATTCTTTCTTCATTGCCCTCGGCGACGTGGTTGCAACTGGCGCGACCGGCACCAACGCGCGCGACATTCGCCTTCTGATTTCCGAAGCAGATTAATCGCGCGACGGCGAATTACGTCTTGACTCGCGATCGTTCGCAGCTTATAAGACTCTAGCAATCAGGAGATCGAGTGGCAGCTCAACTTCAGGACACGGAAGCCTCAACTTTTCACGGCGCGAGCCTTTCATTCAACGATCTCGCAGATCGACTAAAAACCCTTACCTCAGTTCCCTCGCTGGTCGAAGTGTACGAGCTAGTCGAACGCACCACCATCGGCGAGGATGAAGTTCAGCCGTATCTTGGTTTCAAAGCCGGCAACTATTCGCGTCATCGCGTCATGAAGAACGAGTTTGTCGAGATGTTGGTGCTGTGTTGGAAGCCCGGACAACGCACGCCGATTCACGATCACAACGGATCGCACGGCGCGGTGTTTGTGCACGAAGGAATTTTGTGGGAGACGACTTTCGCATACGACACGGAAACCGGCCTGAATTATCAATCACATCGCGAGTTGCGCGACGGTGGATTGACGGGATCGGAAGTTCCCGACATCCATCAGCTCGGCAATCCTGATGTCAGCGGCCGCGACTTGATAACGATTCATATTTACGCGCCGCCATTGGGAGTTTTGAAGACCTACAAGCTCGGCAGCGCTACGATCGATCTTTACACACCTTCCGAACCAGATTTTGTCTAAGCCCTCTATCGAGATACGAAAGTATTCAGGTTAAGACTTTTCCCGTCGCTGACAATGCTGATCGTCCCGCTCTCGCCCGTCGTCATCACCTTCGCTCCGCTCGCGCGCCAACGCTCAACCACTTCTTTATTGGGATGACCAAAGATCGACGTGCGTCCGACAGAAATGATCGCAAGCGAAGGACGCGTCGCGGTAACAAACGCTTCAATAGAAGACGTTCGGCTGCCATGATGCGCGACCTTCACCACGTCTGCACGTAATTCTGCGGGCAGCTTTAACAGCGCCGCTTCGGTTTCTTTCTCGACATCCGCCATAAAGATAAGCGTCTTTTCACGATACCGAACGCGCACAACCAATCCGTCATTGTTGCGATAGGGCGCGTTCGCATCAGCAGAAGCCGGCGGCCAGACAACATCAATCGTGACGTTGCCGAAATGAAGCACGTCACCGGCGCCAACCTTCTCAATCGGGACACCTGCGTCCTTCATCGTCTCGGCGAACCGTGTGTACTCGTGATCATCTGAAGGCGTGCGCGCGACGATCGCGGCGCGCACTCTGAAATTTCGTGCTACATCATTCAGGCCGTCAATGTGATCCGCGTCGGCATGTGTCGGCAGAATGTAATCGACTCGATCGAGACCGCGCGACCAAAGGTATTCAGACACGACACTCTCACCGATACTGCGGGTGTCGCGCTCGAACGGCTTTTCTCCATCATCATCTGACTTGTTCCAATCGATGTTCGGGCGGCCACCGCCATCAATCATTAACGTCACTCCGTCGGGCATTGTTACCAAAGCGCAGTCTCCTTGCCCAACATCGAGAAAGTCGACATGGAGCTTGCCGTCGGTCAGGCCCGCCGTGAACGGGTGTAAGAGAATTATCGATAGCAAAAGACCGAAGGCGATCGCCGCGATCCTAGTGTGCGCGAGACTGGGACCTCTTCGGCGACCAACGATCACATCCGGTCGCAACGGATTCCATCGAGTGAGCGCGAAGCAAAGAAAGCCGAGCACAAGAAAATAAAGGACGTAAATCGCCGCGGACCAGCCGCGGTAATGCGGCAATCGAATCGCGGCAATGCCCAAACGATTGAAGGGATCGACTGCGTGAACCATCAGCCATTCAAGCTTTTCGGCTAACCACACGAAAGGCGTCGAGGCTGACGAACTGACTTGCGCGACGATGATGGCAAGCAACGCGACGAAGGCGACAAGCGCCATCGCTGCCCCGACAAAAATATTCAACAGCAGCGAGGCGAACGAGACTCGATGAAAATAGATGATCAGCGCGGGCAGCATACCGACTTGCACGCTCGCTGAAACAACAATCGTGGCTGTGACAAAGCGAAGAAGTCTCTGGGCCCGCCAGCGTTCGAGCGCCGCTGCTGCGGGCGTTTTGAAAAGACGAAAGCGAATGTTCGAGGCAGCCATTTCAGCCTTCCAGGCGCGTTCGCTCCAAAATAATCCTTCCGACAAGAGTCGAACCCGGCGCGAACAGATCGGCGGATAAGGAGTTTCGTGCGTCGGCCTCCAGGAACCTACGGCTTGCATTCGCGTCATGATCGGGACGGCGATAACAACGATTGAGATCACCGAAAGAAACGTAAGTTGAAAGGATGGATCAAATAGATCGTTAGGTCGCCAAACTAGCAGCACAAGAGCAGCGCCGGCAATTACGTTAAGCGAGTTAGCGCGCCGCCAAACTATCGGCGCAAATATTCCCAGACTGAACACCAACGCCGCTCGGATCACGGGCGCTTGGGCGCCGACAGCAATCGAATAGGCAAACAAAAACGAAACCACGCAAATGAATTGAACGATCCGATGGCGCGTGAGGCGTCTCATCAGCAGAAAGATCGCGCCCGCGATGAAGCTAATGTGCAATCCCGCAATCACCAGCACATGAAATGTTCCACCCGCTCGAAACCGATCCGCGACCTGGCGCGAGACTTTGTATCGATTGCCGAGCAGCACCGCTTCCAAAACGCCCGCGGTCTCAGGAGCGAATCGCGTATCGAATTGTTTTTCTAAACTCTCACGCCATTCGTATATCCAGGCGAGCGGCAGAAAGACTGTCGCATCATCAAGCCGCTCAATTAGCAGGGGACTCTTGATTACTCCGGTCGCGTCGAAGTCTTTGCGATCGAGATATTCAGTAAACGGCATCACTCCCGGATTGCGATAATCCTCGTCGCGATTCAAAACAGTCAGCACGCGAAGCCGCGCGCCGTGACGAAGTTCGAGTGCTTCGTACTTACTGCGAGTCTGTGCATCGGCGCAGTTCGCGAACAGCAAAACCGTACCCGTGGCGTCTCGTTCGCCGAATCTTGATCGAACGGCTTCTGCTCCCACCTGCAGATAGAACCCTTCCGGCGCGGATTCAGGCTGCCCCTGTACGACCGCGGTCAACTCAATTGGCTCATTCGCTGTGAGAGTCCCCCGCTCATACATTCGCGAAATGCGATTCGGTGCAACATTTCGATTTTCGATCAGCGAAAGAGTGAGACCAGTGAAGACGAATGCGACAACCAAGAGCATCGGCGCACCTGTAAGCTTTCGCTTTTGAACCAACCAAATGGATAGAACGACGAGGCCAGCGACGACCGACCCGCCGAAGACAAGAACTACTCGCGAGTAAAAGTTGATCTGGCTACCCAGCAGGATGCCGCCAGAAATCGACACAGCCAGAACAAGCAGCGGGCTTTGAAGGAATCGATGCTGTGAGAGCTCGGGCATGCTCTCTCGCTTAACCGATTTACGAGAACGCCTTTAATAGGCGCCCGAACATACCAAACGTAATGAGATAGTCAAGCGAGATGCGGATGCAAATATCTTGCAGTCCCCCGCACGACCGCGCCTGTTCACTTAAGCGCGGGTTGCGATGATCGTGGTAATGAAGAGACAGGCCACTCTAACTATCTCAATCACGCCGGCAGCATCCGGCGCTCGCTCCCGCGATTTTGACAAACGCGTCCAGACCGGTGACGCTTCCTTCATTCCACACCACAATGCGGAGCGTGTTCGTTCCGGGAACTAGCGCAGATCCGGTATATGTAGGCGGTCCCTTTGGCGCGCCACTGAAGTTATGGTTGCCGGTGGTGGCGTAGATTTGAGTGCTGTTAATGAAGACCTTGGCGCCATTGTCCGCATAGAAAGAGACGCTCAAGGCAGGCTTCAGACTACACACGCAGAATGCGTATTCGTAAGTGTAATAGCCAGCATCACTCCCGCGGTTAGGATCTACCGAGACCCAACTGGAACCCGTAATAGGACCAGCCCACCCCGAATACGGAGTGACGTTCACTGGAACTCGTGGCACGGTAACGCCTGGGCCGCTGACGAGCATCCAGCCAGGCTGCCCCGTGCCGGTTTGCAGACTTGAACACTGCGGAGTTTGAGCCGCGACACTGGCGGCAGTGATTAAACCAAGCGCTAAAACTAAAAATAGACGCGTCATGGAATCTCCTTTGAATGACTTCGAGTTTTAGCTCTCCCGGTAGATAAGGGTAAGACATCGCAAGGGAGTAAAACCTTGAGAGCTAGCTGACAATCAGCCTTGCTTTAGGTCGGGCTAAAGGCCTGGGAGGCTGAGGTCGAGTCCGGTAACCCGGATGCGATGCGCAAAAGAACTCTATCAGCCGCAACTGTATCCATCTGTGCGTTAACACACACATACAATTTGGACTTGGTTGTACGAGGTTAGTCTTTACGTTATGAACGAGGGAGGCTGTCGTTGCTCATTATCAAGTGGGTCACAGTCTCCACGTGATGCGTCTGCGGGAACATATCAAAGGCGACGATAGAGTCCAGCGAAAATCCGCCTGCGATTAGCTTCTTTAGATCACGCGCGAGCGTCGCCGGATCGCAAGATACATAACAGATTCGTTTTGGACTAAGTTGCAAGATTCCGCCAATAACTCGTGATTCAGCTCCGGTGCGCGGCGGATCGAGCAGAAGGAAATCAGCTGCCGGAGGCGCACCATATGAACCAATCCAGTCGCCCACATCGGCATTCGCGATCATGGCATTCGTCAATCCGGCGTTCGCGAGGTTTTGACGCGCACGCCTCGCCGCATTGCGATCGTCTTCGACGGCGATCACCGATCGGAACCTGCGAGCGAGCGGCAACGTGAAGAGGCCGACTCCAGAGTAAAGTTCGATTGCCGTCTCTCCGCTCGCGTCACCAATCGCTGTGTCGATCAAGCGGGGAAGAAGATCGACGTTAGTTTGGAAGAAATTTTCCGCGGTTAGAGAGTATGTTTCGTCGTGAATCGTACGACGCACATGACGCAGATTGCCCTCGCTCACGCTCGGGCTTCTGACACTCGGCGCGATCGAGACGCCATCATCGCCGGCAATCGCACGAAAGTAGCGGGCATCCTGCGGCAGCACATCGTCAGCCATTTGAACGCGGAGATTCTCAAGCGCCGCTTCCAACTCCGGCACGAGCACCGCGCATTCGGCCACGTCGCAAACGCGCCGTGAAGCACTCTCAAAGTAACCAAGCAGTTTTTGATCCGCATCGTATTGCCACTGAGCCCGCGCGCGATAATGCCACTCGTTTGGCGCGGCGATGATTTCAAGATTCGGGATGTCGATGCGAGCGATGCGATGCAGACAGTCTTTGACGATCTCTATCTTGGCGGCGAGTTGTGCCGGATAATTCAGTTGCTGAAAATCGCAACCACCACATCGACCAAAGTAAGGGCAGGGCGGCTCGACACGCGCTGGTGACGGTTCGAGTATCTCTTCGATTGACGCAAAGGTCACACTTCCCTTCACGCGATCGACACGAACTCTTAGGCGATCGCCTGGCGCGGACAGCGCCACCATCACGGTCTGACCGTCAGCGTGAGCGAGACCCAGACCGCCGGGCAGGATGCGTTCGATCAATACTTCGAATGCTTGTTCAAAGATGGCCGAGTTCGCATGCATTGGCGCAACTATCCATCGCCCGGGGCGCTCGCACTTCAAACTATTGCGGAATCGGCTACCAGAAAGTCTTCGTCAATCTGTGCGAGGCTCGGCGCAGCGCTTGAGACGTCGCACGCGGCTTCACTTTTCCGTGGCATAAGCTCCGATTCCGGAAGCAGGATGCCGAGGAAGTCACGCATGAGGCCTTCGTCCTCGGCCAGGTAAATCTCATTAATTTCCGTTACGGCTTTCCGGATGGCTCCCGAGGGAAGTCCTGAGATTCTGTCGACAAAAATCTTTGGGTGGTTCGTCTTCGCCAGTTGCTCACTTTCGCTTTGCAACTGTTCACGAAGCTTTTCCCCCGGACGCATTCCGCTAAAAATTATTTGAATATCCGTTTCCGGCTGCAAACCCGAACGCCGGATGACCTCCTTCGCCAGCTCGATGATTTTTACCGGCTGTCCCATGTCGAGAATGAGAATTTCTCCTCCTTCACCGATAGCGGCCGCCTGCAACACCAGACTGGCGGCTTCCGACGGGGTCATGAAATATCTCTCCATCTCGGGATGGGTGACCGTGACCGGACCACCTTTACTTATTTGTTCGCGAAAGATCGTAACGACTGAACCATTCGAACCGATCACGTTACCAAACCGCACTGCAAGAAATCGCGTCGAGAAGCTTTGATTCATCTCCTGAATAATCAACTCCGCGACTCGCTTAGTCGCTCCCATCACTGAAGAGGGTCTAACGGCCTTATCAGTGGAGATCAGCACGAAAGTTTCAGCTGCGAATTTGCCTGCCGCGTTTGCCAGTTCGAAGGTGCCAATGATGTTATTTTTCACCGCCTCTACAACATTTGTTTCCATTAAAGGCACGTGCTTATGCGCCGCGGCGTGAAAGACTATGTGGGGGGCGAAACTCCGGAAAATCGAATTCATTCGCCGTGCGTCGCAGATATCAGCAACCAGAGCCTTGGTCTTCGCGGCCGGGTAATTTGCCAGCAATTCTCTTTCGATGAGAAAGAGTCCGTGTTCAGTTCGGTCGAGGAGCAGCAACGTTTGCAGAGGGAATGCTGCGAGCTGCCTGGCGATCTCCGACCCAATTGAACCTCCCGCGCCGGTAACCAGCACAACCTTGTCTTTCAGGATTTGCTGCATGACTTCCTGATCAAGCTGCACCGTCGGCCGTCCAAGTAGCGCTTCGAAAGGGATGTCTCGATCATGTTTGCCGTTAGCCGCGACCGATGCCGGGATCCTGGTTTCCGTCACCGACGGCGACGCATCTGGCGCGGCGGGCCGTTGAGCTCCACCGGAATTAACCTGGTCCCTTTTGACGAGGCGAGGTCTTCGTTGTTGCGATCTTCTTTGAATGCCTTCGATGGTGGCGCAGACTCGCTCGAGGATTTCGCTTTCCATCTCAGACCACATCGGCAGACTCAGACACTCCCGCGCAAGCTTCTCTGTCACCGAAAGGTTGTGGCAAGCAAAACGACGATAAGCTGTCTGAAGGTGAATGGGCGGATTGTAGTAGCTGCGGCTGTCTATGTTTTCCGCGGCTAGCGCGATCATCAATTCGTCGCGGCTTAAGCCAAATTGATCCTTATCGACGGTAATACAAAAGTCTTTATAGGCGCTGCGATCACCGCTTCTCACTTGCTGAAATCCAATGCCCGGCAACTTGCCTAATTCTCTCTGATAAAAATCCGCGTAGGCAGTTCGGTTTTCGACGGCTGAACTCAACCGGCGCAGGCTCTCGATTCCGATGAGAGCGGAAATTTCCGGCAGGCGACCATTCAATCCAGGCGTGACAGTGTTGTACGCTCCGTCGTTACCGTATTCACGGGCGATCCGTAGACGCATAGCCAACTCATCGCAGTTGGTCGCGATAATTCCGCCTTCGCCTGCGATCACGAGCTTCGTAGGCGAGAGGCTGAACACCTGAACATCGCCTTGCGAACCGATCGGTTCATCCCGATATGTTGCGCCGAAGGCGTGAGCGGCATCCAAAATGAGTTTCAGATTGTATTGATTCGCAAGTTCTTGCAGTTCGACAATCGGTGCGGGATTCCCAAAATTGTGCACTGCAACGATTGCGCTGGTGCGCGTGGTGATGTGTTCAGCAATGGTTTCCGGGTCGATGTTCCGGGTGTGAAAATCCGATTCCACGAACACCGGTTTCACTCCCGCCCAGACCAACGCACTAGCGGTTGCCATGAACGTGAAGCTTGGGACAATTGCCTCTCCGTGGAGGTTCAACGCGCGGTAAGCAAGGGTCAACCCGGTCGTGCAGCTTGAAACTGCAATCGCGTGCTTGACCTGTAGATGTTCAGCCGCTGCTTTTTCGAATTCTGACAACCAGTGGCCTTTCGTCAACACGCCACTGGTTAGGATATTCGATAAGTTTTCCGAGAGTACCTCAAGACCGGTTACGAAGGGTCGGACAATAGGGATCTTTGGCAGTTTGCTCATGCAATCTCTCTAGATTTGATGGATCGGGCCGGCACTCCCACGGCGACTACATGGTCGGGAATATCGCGGATAACAGCGGCGCCACTTCCGACTATCGACCATGGGCCGACGCTTACACTCTGATTGATTGTTACGCCCATACTGATCCAGCAGCCCTCGCCGATCGATGCGTTCCCCGCAACGGACGAGCCCGGGGATATTACTGCATAGCTGCCGATCTTCACGTCGTGAGCAATCCAGGACATGCCATTAATCACAACATGATTTCCAACGTCGGTGTTTACGCTGACGAAAGCATACGGGAAGATCATTACGCCGTGACCGATTCTCGCGTGCGGTGAGATATGCGCGAGTGGCGAAATGGCATTGGCAAACGACAGGCCCAAACTCTCGGCGCGCTTGACCAGACGCTGGCGAGCTTCTGGTAGTCCAACCGCGCAGATGACTGATATCTTGTCATGCTCGGCTCTTTCAAGCCAGGACCAACCGCCCAAAACCGGCAGGCCCTCTATCTCTTTTCCATGCAAGGCCTCATCATCGTCAATAAATCCAAGAAGAACTAAATTGGGTGCTTGCGTTTGCTGGTGTCTCAGGATATCGGCGACTTCGCGACCGTGGCCGCCGGCGCCGACAATTACTATCTTTTTCATTTTGGGCTTATGATGATAGCGAAACCTGTTAGGTCTGACTACCCGCGACACCATAAACATTTACTTTCAGAATTGAAGAACCCTGAACAGCGAAGGCTGAAGATTTGTCACATGTGCGCCGCCCTGGAAGGCGCGACGTGGATGGTCGAGCAGCTACGCGAATTGCGCGAGCGTTTCGGTCACGACGTATATGCGTGCGTGATTCGTGAAGACTGTGATTTCGCAGATCGGCTGCGGGCGGCGGGAATCAAATGTTTTTCGCTGGAGTTTGGTTACCAAACTCTAAAGCAGATGGCGCTGATGCCGTTGACAATTATCAAGGTAGCGCGCTTGTTTCGGCGCGAACGTTTTGACGTTGTTCAGACTCATCTTATCGCCGCGATGATAGCTGGACGGATTGCAGGTTGGCTCGCTGATGTCCCGGTGCGGCTGGCGATGATCGCTTCGCCCTGGCATCTGGAAGCTCGGATTTCCCGCTACATAGATCGAGATACTGCGTGGATGGAATCGGGCCTGATTGCCTCTTGCGAACAAACCGCCAGGCTATACGAGCAGATGGGCATCGCTCCAGGAAAAATCTTTCTCATTTATTATGGGCCAGACGAGCGAAGATTTGATCCCAAAGGAACTCTGCCGATCGGTCTTCGGGAAGAATTCGGTTGGCCGGCGGAGACGCCGCTGGTCGCCCTGGTGGCATACTTCTACCCGGAAAATCCGAAGAGTGGATGGGTTCCTGAAACACTCTTCGATCGGGCTATCAAGGGCCACGAAGAGTTTGTTGGTGCGGCAGCAGTTGTCCTACGCGAATTCCCGAACGCCAGGTTCCTTTTAGTCGGTCGCGGGTTTAGTGAGCCTGGTGAAAATTTTCGACTAAAGATAGTAGAACGAGTCAATAGCTTAGGCCTCGAGAACGAGATCATTTTCACCGGTCATCGGTCCGATGTGAATCGGGTCTTGCGCGATGTCGATGTCACCGTGCAAGCGCCGCTTATCGAAAACCTGGGGGGCACGATCGAGGCTTTGCTGATGGAGCGACCGCTCGTTGCGACGCGAGTCGGTGGAATACCCGACAGTGTGCGAGATGGTGAAACCGGAATTCTCGTTGCACCCGGTGATCCAAACGATCTGGCTCGCGGAATTTTGCGGATGCTGCGCAATCCGCAAGAGGCCGAGCGCCTGGCGCGCAACGGTCGCAAGCTAATGCTCGAGCGATTTACGTTGACTCGTACAGTTGACGATCTTAATCAGCTTTACCAAACTCTTCGGACAAAGAAGACGCGGCACAGCTACAACCTCCTACTTTCATTCTATCGTCAGCTATTCGCGCTACCTGTTTACGCCTATCTCGGTTTCCGCGTGATCTTTGTTGAGTATATTGTGCGCCTATACGCGCCCATTTATATGCGTGTCTTTTATGCGAAAGCTATTGGGTATGGATCGATTTTACGCTGGAAATGTAGAGCCGCCGGATCGCGGGTGTACTGGAAAGGTATCGGGGCTGCGAGCTATTTGCGAAACTCTGTGTATGCCGCTTTGGGAATCACTCGTCGGAAGCCTGATGATTTGAAAGATCGATGACTGACCAACAATTCGAGTTAACCCGCGAAGCCTCAACCGGAAGTTTCGCTCTTGAACATTCGGCACCAGCCCTGGCGCCGCTGATCAAGATTCGGGCGCACCGGAAATCTCTACTTCTCGAAGCTAAAGAAGTCTGGGAACACCGTGAATTGCTTTTTCTTTTCGTTTGGCGGGACATGAAAGTCCGTTACAAACAGACAGCTCTCGGGATTGCCTGGGCCGTTCTCCAGCCGCTTTCACTTGCACTGGTCTTTGTCATCTTCTTTGGAATTGTGGTGCGCGTTCCCTCGAACGGAATTCCTTATCCGCTCTTTGCGTACACAGGTTTGCTGGCATGGTTGTTCTTCGCGCAAGCAGTCGGAACCGGCTGTCAGAGTTTGAGCGGACACGGGTCTCTAATTAATCAAATTTATTTTCCGCCTTTGATTTTGCCGCTCGCAAACATCTTTGTGAGGCTGATCGATTTTGTGGCGGCCGCCAGTGTGATTGCCGGCCTGATGTTCTATTACGGAATAGCACCGGGTTGGAGAATTCTGCTGGGTCCGTTTTTGGTTATTGAACTCGCGGTCCTGGCTTTCGGATTGAGCGCCGCTTTGGCTGCGTTGCATCTCAAATATCGAGACGTTGGTTCGTTACTACCGGTGATTCTTCAGATCTGGATGTTCTGCTCACCAATCGTCTACCCGGCGAGCTTGATCGGCGGCCACTGGCGACGGGTTTACATTCTGAATCCGCTCGTTGGGATACTGGAAAACTTTCGCGCGGTGTTATTCGGTTTGCCTTTGGATACGCTGGCGCTGCGCACTTCAATCGTAATGACGCTCGCGGTGACGGCCGTGTCGCTTTGGATCTTTTACATGATTTCAAAGGACGTGGCGGACGTTTACTAAGACGATGCCTCCAATTTTAGAAGTTAAGAATTTGAGCAAGTCATATTCGCTGAGGCGAGCCGCTTCGTCACTCCGCGAAGCGTTTCAGTTAATGCGCCCCGGACATTTCCACGTTGAACAGAAGCGGCCACAGGCTTTTTGGGCTTTACGCGATATTAGTTTTGAGGTTTCAAAAGGCGAGAGCGTGGGCTTCATCGGACGCAACGGCGCGGGAAAATCAACTCTGCTTAAGATACTCTCGCGGGTCACACAACCATCGGCCGGTGAAGCAAATATCTATGGCCGCACTGGCAGCCTGCTCGGAATCGGTGCTGGTTTTCATCCCGATTTCACCGGCCGGGAAAATGTTTTCCTCAATGGTGTCATGCTCGGAATGTCACACGGCGAGATCCGCCGTAACTTTGAAAAGATCGCCGCCTTTGCCGAACTTGAACGTTTCCTGGATACGCCGATCAAGTATTACTCGTCGGGTATGTACGTGCGGCTGGCGTTTGCGGTCGCCGCTCATTTTGAACCTGAAGTCCTGCTAATCGACGAAGTCCTGGGAGTAGGCGACGCAAGCTTTCAGAAAAAATGCTACGCCAAGCTTGAAGAAATTCGCCGTCGCGGATCGACTGTGCTGATCGTGAGTCATGACCTGCTCTCAGTCCAACGGTTTTGCGACCGCGCGATACTTCTGGAAGGTGGCAGCGTGCTCGACATGGGAAGACCCGACGCAGTTGTCGCCAAATACCTGGACGTCATTCAGCGAGACCAATGATACGAGAAATCAGTCGTTCCTCATGAACCCCTGATGCCTGCGCCAGAGGTGGCGGTGGAAATATTTGTACGCCGGGCTGTGAGCTATCAGTGTGTGATTACACTTTTGCGCTACAGAAAAAACAGGCTCAAGCGGGGCACGCCGAAGTGCTCGCGCAAGCGTTTGCGAAAAAGATTATCGCGCGTCTGCGCGAATGCGGCTTTGTCCATGTGACGCTTGTAGGGCTTGATCTGCGAATCCACTTCAGTGTCGATTAGTTTCAGCGTCTCGCCGTCAATTGCGCTTCGCATAGCGTCATCGAGCATGCGCTCGACCCCGGTAAGCGACTGCTCGAGTTTCCGCGTGTCAGGTTGTGCCGATGATCGATAATCTTCAGCAATCTCAGTCAGGAGTTTGGTCGCGCGCGCGAACGCTTCGCTCAGTTCATCCTGTCGCGATGCTCGTTGACTTGCGAGCCCGGTGAATTCTTCCAGCGATCCTTCCAGGTGCGCAATGACGGTCGCGCGTGGAAACGGAGAACTTGAATCCTGATCAGAGTCCGGCTGGTCGTCGTGGCTGCCGACGCGCGATTCCAACCACTCCGCGTATTGAGCCTCTACTTCCTCCTGGCAATACAAAAGTGTTTTGACCGTGCGCTTATGTTTCTTGGCGTCATACGAATCGAATGCATGCTGGATTCCGCGCAGGGCCACGTGCAGCGGCACTCCGCGTTCCTTCCAACTTTCGATCAAAGCCCAATCCATCGGACTAAGCATCAGGTGCTTGCCGCGACGGCGAATGAACGTGTCTTCGATTTCAGAGAAATAGGAGAAGTAATTCAAGCGTTATTTACCACAGAGGACACAGAGGAACTGAAGGAATCACTTTTGCCGTTCATACACGAGTCGCAATCCTTCCAACGTCAATGTTTCGTCAACCGCCTGGATGAACTCAGAGCCTTTCGCAATCAAAGGCGCAAGTCCGCCGGTGGCGATGATTTTTGGTGAACCGCCGAGTTCATCGATCATCTTGCGCAGAATTCCATCAACCAATCCGATGTAGCCGTGATAGAGGCCGGACTGCATCGCCCCGACTGTGGCCGATCCGATTACTTTCTGTGGATGTTTGATCTCGACGCGCGGTAATTTCGCAGCGCGTTCGAATAACGCGTCTGATGAAATTGTTATGCCCGGCGTAATTACGCCGCCGAGATACTCGCCGCTTGCATTGATCGCATCGAAGGTCGTAGCCGTGCCGAAATCAACAACAATGCACGGCGCGCCGTATTTCTGAATTGCCGCAACCGCATCGACAATTCGGTCAGCGCCGACGTCTGACGGTGGCTCATAAAGAATTGGCACGCCAGTGTCGATCGTGTGATCGATGAACAGCGGTGTCAGATGAAAATAAAGTTCAGCCGTTCGCTTGAGCGTGAAATTCAGCGGCGGGACCACCGAAGCGATCGCAATCGCATCGATTGATTTGAAATCGAGACCGGCAAGGGAAAACAAATTCCGCGCGTGCACTCCCCACTCATCAACTGTGCGTGAACGGGCCGTCGTCAGACGCCAATGCGCAACCAGTTTCTCGCCGTCAAACACTCCGAGCGAAGTGTTTGTATTTCCGATGTCGATTACCAGCAGCATAAGAACTTGGGGGTTGGGTTTTGGGTGTGAGGTGTAGGCTCAACCAAAGCTCATCATCCCCCTACACGCCACCCCAACACTAACTCCAATTCGGGTGTTAAGGTTTTCCATGGAACCCAAAACAGTAATTATCAAAGATGCCTAAACAGTATTCCTACACCCAATACCCAACACCCAATACCCTAAAACCGGACCGAACTTAACACCCTTTCAACTTCATCAGCGGCTACGCGTGCGCCGTGCTCAGCACGAACTAGTTCGGCGACCTTCGCAGCGGACTCGCTGTAGCTGCGGTCATCTAGCAGAGTTCGCAACTCTCGCATCGCCGACTCTGCATTGTAACGCGGGCGCGGCAAAACGCGACCGCAGCCAAGGCGGGCCACTCGCGCTGCATTGTCAAACTGATCGTGCGCATGCGGCACAATTAAGACCGGCTTTCCCGAACGCAGGCCCTGACCCGTGGTGCCGACGCCGCCTTGGTGGACCACCGCGCACGCGCGCGGCAGCACTTCACTGTAGGGCGCGTATTCGAAGGCTGCAACTCCATCTGGCAAAGGCGAAGACGGCATGTTGCGTGAGTGCCCAATCAGCAGCAAGGCTCTCCGGCCGAGCCGCTGTGCCGCCGTAATTGAGTCGCGATAAAACTCTCGCGCAACCCAAAACGCTGATGACCCAAGCGTGAAAACAATCGGTGGCGGACCACCGTCAAGAAACTCAAGCAAACCATCTGGCGTCTGCGTCTCTCCGCAAAAATCGCGACGATCGTAAAAAGGAAATCCCGTGACGACTGTGTGAGGCGGCCAGTCCGGCTGTGGTTCCGCCATCACTTTTGAAAACAGGGCCAACACTTTCTTCGGCGAATGTTGTCCCTTAAAAAGCGGTTGTTCGCCACGCGGCAGTCCAAGTTCCGCGCGTAAATCATAAACAGGCTTCGTCATCTTCTCGAGCTTAACGGTTGCCAGCGCCATCACCCCTCGACCTACCCAGGGACTGAGACGCATCAGGTAATACAACCATGGCCACTGTGGGGGGACAATAGGATCGTAGACGGAAAGAAAAGAAGCGGGCGCCAATACGCTCGATATCCACGGCAGGCCCTTCTTCTGCGCGACCATCGTGCCCGCAAATGGCAGCGGATGGGTCAATATTAAATCGGCGCCGGCGGTTGCGGCATCCAGATCAACGTAGATTTCGTGCAGGTAGGGAAGAATCAGGTCACCGACGGCCTCCGGACCCTTCTTTGGGTCCATGACCTTTCCCACTACTCTCGCGACTTCGTCCGGTTCTTCGACTGGAGGCATGTCCGGCCGCACCGGAAAAAATTCCAGTCCGATCGTTTCCATCTTCTCGCGGTAAATCTCAGAGGTTGCGATAACCGGTACGTGCCCGCGCCGCTTCAATTCAAGCGCTATTCCAACGTAAGGATGGATGTCGCCAAACGAACCAAAGGTTGAGAGGACGATGCGCTTTCCGCTGGCGGTGTTTGTCATTTAGTCGAGGTGGCCGGGCGTAAAGCTGTGACGTCACCCGCACGAACTTGTTTGATCTTACCCTCAGACAGCTCAACCCGAAGCGCCCCGTCATTACCAAGGCCGCGAGTCACACCAACGAAGCTGTCGTCATGCAATGTCACACGAACCTGCCGGTCGAAAGCGTACGATGAATTCGCACACCACTCGCGGATCGTGTGTTCCGCGCCGCCCTCGTTTTGTAATACTTGATATCTCTCCGCGATCGCTTTCAGAAGTTCAGCCAGGACTATTTCGCCATCAATCTCTTGACTCCTCATTTCTTCCAGCGAAGTGGCGGCAGATCGCAATTCTCCGGTCACTGCTTCTTTCATCAAGTTAATGCCGATCCCTACAACCGCCGCTGGGCCACTCGCTGTTTCAATAGTCTCTGCAAGTATGCCGCACAGCTTACGTTCGTTTGCGAGAATGTCATTGGGCCACTTGATGTCCACGCATAATCCATATGATTTCATCAATGCGTCCGAGACCGACAGAGCTGCCATCAACGGCAGCAATGGCCAGAGATTCATGGGAAGCTCTGGGCGCAGCACGATGCTGAAATAGAAACCCGCATCCTTCGGCGAATGCCAGGCGCGGTCAAGCCTTCCGCGCCCGGCGGTCTGCTCGCGAGCCATGACGCACAAGCCTTCGGGCGCACCCACGCGTGCCTGTCGCATGGCTTCGAGATTAGTTGAATCGATTTTGTCGAAGCGAAGCATCGTTGCTTGAAACATGGCTAGCACCCTGAACGCGCAGAATAAACGAAAGCTCCGCGACGTGCTATCTGAGATTGCCCCGATCGCTCGCAAACATGATCCAACCTTGGCGGGTCTTCCCGCCTCTCACTTAATTATTTCCCGGCCGGAAAACCTCGACGATTTAGCCTTTTTTCCTCGTAACTTTGATCTCGACGCACGCAATCAAATGAACCGGAACATATCGCGAAGCTCATCAATTCTGTCATCGGCCCTCGTCATCGGTTTGCTTCTCTTCGGCCTCTGGTGGTTTTACACGCGTGTGTGGAACTTTGGCCACCACAAGCGCGGGCTCGTGCTTGCGCTCGGATTTCTGCTGCTCTCTGATGGTCTGTATCTGTTGATTCACGCGTTTTTGCGTCCACATTACTATTACGGCACCGAGTGCGAACCTGAGGATCTTACCGTCGTCCTGTCAACATACAATTCCGGTCACGCTATTGCCAGAACAATTGAGGGCGCACGACGACATGTTCCCATCGACCACATCCTGATCGTGTCGGATACCTCCACCGACAACACGGTCGAGGTAGCCGCGTCGCTGGGCACTCGCGTCCACCAGAACGAGGTGAACCTGAACAAGGCTTTGACGATTAGCAGAATCTCTCCTGAGATTGAGACTCCCTACACGTTGATACTCGATGACGATACCTTCATCGGCAACGCCACGATTCCCACCAGCCTGCTGGATGATGGTTATGACGCCGTGGCTTTCAACGTGATGCCTGAGCCGGAAGATTCTCTTGTCAACAAATTTCAGCAGTACGAGTATCGGAAGAACATGTTTCTGAGCAAATCGCTCAGGGCTGGATCTGCGTCAGTGGGAAATGTATCGGGAGCGATTGGGCTCTATCACACAAAGGACGTTCAGCTGCAGAGCGCTTACCACTCCGGCTTTTTCGGCGGCGAAGATCAGGAACGCACAACTCTTACTTATCTCTACGGCAACGGTAAGGGAGTCACTTACACCGATTCCGTAGTATTAACCGAGGCTCCGCACACCTGGTGGCAACTCTTCCGTCAGCGCGCAACCAAGTTCGGCGGCGGATGGGGCGCAGCCCATCTCAACATTTTGTTTCTCTATCTCAGGCTTATCGTCTCGCCCCGAGCAAAGTTCGCTTTGAAGTTTGAGAAAGGCTATCAGGTCTTCATCACACTTACCGATCCGTTGCGGCTCGTGCTTTTTCCATTAATGTTTTTAGACCCAATTGGTTTTCTGATCGTTTACGCAGCTTATGTGGGGCTTGAGATCATTCTGTGGATGTGGACGAAGCGCGCGGACAGTCTGGCGATCGTGTTGCTGTCGCCCCTCTACGGCATGTTCAATACAATCGGACGCTTTGTGGCGATTCCATTTTGGATCAAGAATCGCTTCGATTTCATCTTCCGCCTAAAATTTCATCGCCGAGTCCCGCGACGGAATCTGATTGTCGAATATGCGGCGATTACCACGTTAATATTCGCTCTGTTGGCATATTCGATATATCGATTTCCAGATATCAGTCTGTTGATTCAAACCGCAGCCGACTAAAACTCGCGTCCCAAACAAAAAACGCGGACACAGCAATTCGTCTGCTGCATCCGCGTCAATCCGCGTTTATCCGCGGCTAATTTTTCGTTCTTAACCCAGCACGCCGCGGAACTTCGATGCACCGCCGGCGTAACCCGGAAACACCGACTTCAAGTTAGTCGCGCCGAGATGCTTCTGCGCAATCTCACCGAACACGTCGCGAAAATCAGTGGTCAGGGCCAGGTCGCGACCTTCGTATAGTTGATCGTTCTTCAATCCGGGCCAGTCGCCATGAACTTTTCCGCCACGCACGCTGTTGCCGACGATGAACATCGCGTTCGCGTGTCCATGATCCGTCCCACGATTGCCATTCTCTTTCACTGTCCGTCCAAACTCAGACATCGTCAGGATCACGACGTCGTCCATACGCTGGCCGAGATCGGTATACAGCGCGGCGATTGAATTGCTGAACTGTCGCAGTAGATTGCTTAGTTGTCCCTGCTGATTGCCTTCGTTGACGTGCGTATCCCATCCGCCGATATCGGCGAACGCTACTTCCAAGCCGACGCCGGCCTTGATCAATTGCGCCGTTTGCCGCAAAGCATTGCCGAACGGAGTCTGTGGATAGTTCGCACCGTTATCAGGTTTGTACTGGCCGGGATTGACCTGCTTCAAATAATTGATCGCTTCGAACGTTTCTTTGCCGGTGCCGTGCAATGCGTCGTTAACCGTCTGGTCATACATGGCCTCGAATCCGCCCTGCACGGTTGCCGAACTCTGCCCGGCGCGAATATTAAAGTCAGCCAGATTCGAAATCGCCAGCGTCGACGCCTTGCCTTGCATCACGCGCGGCATGTTCTGGGTCATCGAAACCGCGCGGAACAGGGACTTCTGCGGATCGGCCTTCGCTTGCAGATAACGATTCAGCCAACCATCGGCCGTCGATTTCACGCCCGGCGTTCCCGACTCCATATAGTCCTGCGCATCAAAATGCGAACGAGTGCTATCGGGTGAGCCCGATGCGTGGACGATCGCGAGCCGCTTCGAATCCCACAGCGGTTTGAAAGCGGCCAGCGATGGATGCAAGCCAAAGTAACCATCGAGATTGATCGCCGCCTCTGCGCCGCCGTTCGGCTTTGCAATCGCGATGTTGGGTCGCAGGTCGTAGTAGTTATGTTCGCCGTAAGGCACCACCACATTTAATCCATCGACTGCGCCGCGTTGAAAAATCGCGATGAGCGTCTTGCGTCGTCCGCCGCTCGCATTATCAAGCGTTGATGCCAGGGTGCGTTTCAAAAACGAAGGCGCCGAAGCCATGACTCCAAACGAAGCCAACGCGATGCTGCCTGATCTGATGAAGTATCGACGATTCATAATTTCCCCTTGTCTGACTCATATGTTTTGTTCTTTGTTCTTCGTACTTTGTGCTTTGATGTCTAAACCAAGTACTTCCGTTTCCACTCCTAAGTACGAAGTTCAAAGCACAAAGCACGCCTTACTGCCTTTGAAACTCCGGCGACCCTAGAATCAATCCTGCGAGCTTCACAACTGGATTATCAATCGATGCCGGATTCATCCGCGCGAGTTGTTGCTGCTGCTGTGGTCCACCGCCCGGATTCAAGTTGCCTCGCTGGAATGCAACCTCAAACGGATTTGGCGGAGCCCCATTCGATGCTGTCTGGGCCGGCGGCATCGGCGGTAAAGTTATTTGATCGTTTAATTCTTTCAGCAGCGTCGCGTGCGTCATTGGCGAAATCTCTCCACCAACGATCAGCGTGACGAATCGATCGAGCAGTTTTTCCTTGTCGATTGATGCTCCTGTTTTCGAGTCGCCCAGTAGCTTCGAAAGATCGACGCGCGTGCCGGGAATGCGATTGCTGACCAGCGCCAGCGCAAAGTTCATCCTTTCGAGCAACGCGCCGGTGTTCACCCAATTCTCCGCCACATCGGAATAACCATTAGGCGTCTGGAAGCCGTAGAGCGGCTGGCCCATGCGCGCAATCCATTGATGAAACTGCGGACCGCCGTTCGTGTCCGCGCCGAGGGTGCGCACGGCGCTGACTGCTAATTCGAACGGGCGCTTCACCTTCGCGCGATAGGCATCCGCTGAATTGAATTCCGGCGAATAGAAGATCGTGCGCAGCATCTCGCGAATGTCGCCGTCAGTTTTCACATAAGTCTGGGCGACGCGATCGACCAGCGCCGGCGGCGGCTCGTCTGAAACAAATCTTCGCACGAGTTTGGTTGCGATGAATTTCGCCGTCGAAGGATGATGCGCAAGGATATCCAGAACCATGTATCCATCCTTGATGCCGCCACCGGCAGGAATCTTGTGACCGAGCACGATCTTCTCGCCGTTATCGTGGACGCCCGGCCGAAAGATAAAGGTGCCTGGATTATTGCGAATCATGTCGGCCATGCGCGGGTTCATCACCGCTTGTGCCGCAGCGCCTGCTCCGCGCGGAGCGATGATGGTCCAACCGGTAAAGCAGCGCGCAACTTCCTGCACGTCTTTCTGCGTGTAGCCGCCATCGACGCCGAGCGTGTGCAACTCCATCAACTCGCGCGCGTAATTTTCGTTGATACCGCGTCGCTGTTGCTGTTGTTGCGGTCTCTGCTGCTGCGGATTGTTGCTCATCAGGATCGCTGCTGGACCACGTCCCGCGCCCGGCCGTTGCCGAGGCTGCTGCGCGTCCGGACTTACACTTTGAAAATTGTCTAGATAGAAGAGCATCGCCGGACTCTGCGCATCGGCGAGCAGAAGATCATAAAACTTGCCGAGCGTGTGCGGGCGGATCGTGTCGCGATCGTACGATGGCAATAGCCAGCGATCGGCGCCTTTCGCCGCGTACACGTTGAAGTGGTTGGTCCAAAAATCAACCATCACTTCCTGCAATTGCCGCTCGCTGTAAACCGCGCGCAGAATGCGCGACATTTGTAGCTCACCGGTTAAGAATTGCGCCGGCCGCAGATTGTTTTCTTTGAAATACTCCATCACCGCCTGACGATACTGCGGATTGTTCATCGGGTTCGCATCATTGGCGGCAGCATTCGGATTCGGATTATTCGGATTAGCCGGCGGTTGCATTTCAGCAGGCGCCGTTGCGCCGGACTTGGCCTGATTAGGATTCGTGGCGTTCGCTCCGCCCTTCACACGATTCTCGCGAGCCGCGGCGAGATCGGCCGGCAAAGCATCGCGTTTCTGAAGCTGCTTAAGGAGTTGCCCCGGTTGCGGATACTTCTCGTAGAGTTCGGCGGTGGACATGCGCAGCGACTCAAGATTTTGCAGCTTTGCCTCGCTTGATGAGTCGTCGATTTTTTCCGGATTGAGTTGCAGCTCTATATATTTATCGACACCCATCGCCTTCACGCGGTCGACATCACCGGGCCGAGCCCCAAATCCGAGCCGGTTTAGCACATGCAGAATGCGCTGATCCTCATTGAGCTTCGCCGTCGATTTGCTTGCCGGCGCTTTCATGCTCTGCGCGCCCACAGCCGCGGCAAACGTGCTCAGGAGCAACGCGGCAATCATCAAAAAGGCGCCAGTTTGGCGCGAAACTGACGGTTTGGATTGAATTCTTAAGTTCTTCATGGCGATGCCTTCACCTTTTATTTTCGTACCGATTTTCGCTTTTGCAACCTTCTTTTAGACGCCGGGTAGGGGCGCTTGGTTGAGTAAATCTTCGCTGAACCGAAACTCGATTACGGAGGCGTTACGGGCGGCGCGGTCGCACCAGCGCGTCGCGGCTGCGGCTTCGGATAAGTCACCGGGCTGCGATTCCCTTCCTTGTCGACCGCGCGCACGCCGAAAAAATAATTGTCCTTCGACATCCCCTTCATCGTGTAGGTCAGGACGTTGCCAACTGCGCGCGAGTGTGTCCACGTCGCTTCCGTCGTGTCGCGCCAAACGATTTCATAGCCGGCGATGTCCGGTTCTTTGTTGGCGTCCCACTTGATCGGCGTGTCGTTGGATAGGCTCGTGGGAAACGTCACGTTCTTGGGCCGGGCAGGGGCCAAAGCCAGAACTGCGAGCGACACTGCATTAACACGAGCCACGTTCGCGATGTAGTTGAAGTCGTCGAACTGGGGCAAGTCTCCGTATTGAATTCCGTTTTCGATGCGAACGTTCTGATGCTGATGCTGATAATTCTCGTTCGGCTCAGTGAAGCGCACCGCGGCGTAGCCGCGTTCGAGAAACGGTTGATGATCGCCGCCGCGGCCGTACCGATCGCGGCGGTAAATCATCCAGACTTTCATCGAAGGCACGTAGCGCTCGCCAACCTCTTTGATAAATCGCGCAAGTTGTCGCGATTGCGAATCGTTTTCGCCGCCGACGCTGCGACGCGTCGTTGCTTCCTGTTGAGTTTCATTCGAAGGCACGCCTTCGGAAAAAACTCGGACCGTGTGCGGATCGTGAACGCCATTACCGCCAAGCGAGCTACCGATGATGTCATTCGTGAACATTGCTTCGATGTCCATGTTGGCCTTCTTCGCTTCTTCTGCGAAGTGGGTTGCGCCCAGCAGACCTTGCTCCTCTCCCGGAACGGTCATGAAGATAATTGTCGCGTCGAACTTGTGCGGCGCCATCGCGCGCGCCATCTCCAGCACCGCGGCGGTGCCGGAGGCGTCGTCGTTAGCCCCCGGCGCATCGCACTTTGCATCGGTTGGACTGCTGCACATTGAATCGTAGTGACCGCTGACGACGTAAACTCGATTCACTGATTCAGCCTGCGTTCCTTTCAAGGTTGCGACGATGTTGGTCAGCATCGTCGGCTGCGGAACGCGCGCAGCCTTAGGCTGTTCGAAGGTCTGCTTTTCGACAGTCATGCGACCTTCCGATCGGGCCGCAGCTTTTTGAAACTCGCCGAAGAGCCAGTCGCGCGCCGCACCAATCCCGCGATTCGGATCATTTTGATCTGAAAGCGTGTTGCGCGTGCCGAAGCTGACTAGTTTTCGAATCGTTGCTTCGATGTTGCGCGGATTGATGTCCGCAACTATCCGCGCGATCTCCGGATTGCCCGCGCGCGCCACCGCTTTTCGCTTTTGCGCATGGGCAAGAATGGAAAGATTCAGAAAAATAACCAAACAGAAGAGGAAACCAAAGCTTCGATGTGAACGCATCGCGATGCTCCGTGAATTGATCATCCGAACAGTCGAGACTGTATCAACTCACGGGCGGCGCGAGCAAACAAGAACTTGCGATACTGAGGTGCTATCGTTCGATCTTCTCAGAGTTGGGACGGACCTCAACAGGCACGGGCTCTGATTCAAAGAATCGTGTCGTGTTTTCGGTGACGCTGGTGCCTACTGGTAATCGGGCCGGCGTTGGTTGGGCCATCTGTGGCATTGGCGCGGCAAACCGCGACGGCAGCGCAGGTGCGGTGGAAACTTTATGAGATGAGAGCGCGGCGGTAATCAGCTTCGAAAGCAAGCGAAACAATAAGATGTCGATTATCAGGATCGTAATCATTCCAAAAAATACAATCGCCATAGGCAGGTCTTTGCTCCCAGTCGTGGTGGATAAGTCAATTGCGGTTGAAAGAACTCCGGCAAATCCACCCAGCGAAAGGAAGAGCATAACCAACCCGATGATTAAGATTGGCTTGGTAACATTGATCGGGGCGATTTCACTGGCGGGCTGTAGCACGGAGACCAGATTTGCACCGCAACGATTGCAGTAATTGAGGCCGGTGCTTTCAGTGCCGCAGGATGAACAAAACATACGAGTGAATAGTAAATCGGGAATAGGAAATAGAAAAGACCCTGGTTCTATAGTTCCATCGTTCTATAGTTCCACCGGTCATACGACCGCCCCGGCATGACGGTTCACTTCTATTTACGATTCACGGTTTACTTAATGAGGTAAGCCTGGCCTTTCCACACAACAATGACCTGGCCGCTGAGTTGTTGAGCGATAGACCGCAAGCTGGAATCAAGCGCCTGGAATTCGTCTGAGCCTCGCGAAATGCTCTTCATCGCCATGGATGATTTGAACTTTTGATCGATCCATCCACCAGCCTGACGGCGAAACTTGTGCCCGCCAACCGATCGCGTTTCAAGTGATTCTGCTTCAGAAATCTGTTTGTCGCTGCCCGTCCGAGTCTTTGACGGTTCATCACGGCTCTCGTTCTGAGCGCGATTCGCTAGATTGTCCATGTTCCTGCTCGGGCCGCCTTTTTGTTTTTCATCGGTGGCTTTGCGCGACGGGGCGGCCGGTTGGTTCATCGTTACGATGCGAGCTCCATCGTCAGTCCGGCCTGCGTCCTTGGCTAATACATCTCGTTCGCGACCCGCGGAGGCGATCTTGTTCGAAGTCTCAACTTTTTTCTGATCGTATAAAGCGCCAACCGCACTCCGCTCTTCTTGAGCTGCTGCTGGTGACTCGCCTGGCGGAGGCGGCGCGTAAGACGGCAACGTCTTGTAAGCCTTCGATGAGTCGGCTTTGCCCTCAGTGGATGTGCTCGGCAACGGAGCTTCCTTCGTGGCGATCGGCGGCGCGATATTCTCCGCGACTCGCGACTCCTCGCGTTTTGGATTTTGAGCTGAAGGAGTTGCCGCGAGAGTGGGCGAGGCAGTGCTCTGCGCGGCATTCGCTTGCCCATTTCCGTTGCTCTCCACAGGCGCTCTGAGTGCGCTGGCCGGACGCTGTTCGGTCGGCTCGTTTCCGGCCACCAGATTTCCTTCGCTGCGCGGGCGCAACGCGATGTACGCAACTCCAGCGACAATAACGAGGACGGCTGCAAACGCCGCGTAGCGCAAGACCGGAAGAGCGAAAATGCCTGCGAGCATCTGCCAAACCGATCGCGATTCTGGTTTAGCCGGGGCCGATTGCTCACTTCGAATCACGGCGCCGGCGCCCAGAGAGAGCTGCGCGATTTGCTGGCGGCATTGATCGCAATCCGCAAGATGCGACACGTAACGAGAGCGCGCCGCAGGCGGCAATGCGCCTTCCGCGAACGCGTTCATTTCGTCAGCGTCGAGATGCTCCAGCGCCGGTGTGCGAGCCGCACGACGAGCGTAACGTCGCATCAGAAGATCAATTTGTTCGTCGTTCGTTGTCATTACTGGTAAAACGCTCGGCAAAACTCCTGCTTATGAACGCACCCGGTGGTGATAACTTGCATTGATTATCCACCCGCGGGCGACTCTTGCAACGCGGACTGTGAAGTCCGGGTCAGCATCGGTTCAACCTCGGTCTGCAACTGCGAGGCAATCTCAGCCAGGCAGTTCGCCGCCTCAGCCTTTGTCCATCCATGTTCCTCCATCAAAATCGTTTCCACATGTTGGCGTACCTCGCCGTGAATTCGCGTCAGGCGACGGCTCGCGGTTGCTTCATGGACGCCCAGAACAGCTCCCGCTTCGCGCAGACGCAAACCATCGAAGTAATACAATTTCATCAGCAGACGATCTTCATCTTCGAGTTCGGCCAGCGCCCGAGCCAAAGCCTTCTCAACATCCGCCGATGCCAGGTCGGTCGCCAGCAAATCTTCCGGGCTGGCCGCGGATTGAAACGCATGCGCGCCATCTGGTTCAGCGTCCGTCTGCGCCAATCGATCGAGATCCGAATCTTCTTCAGTCCGAACTAACTTCGCCTGCCGGCGGTGCTGGTCGATCGCGAGCTGCCCCACGACCGCGCGCAGCCAGCCACCCAACGAACCGGCGCCGGAATAATAGGCAAGCTTACCTGCCGGCAGGCCATCTTCGCGCACCTTCAGCCCGTGCAACTCAGCCCAGATCGATTGTGCAACATCATCGGCCATCGCTTCGTTCGAGCTGGCAGAACGCGCTGCCGATCTAACGGTTGCGCCATAAGCTTCGAACAGATCGCTCCAGGCTGCCTGATCACCCTGTTCGCAGGCAATCACCAGACACAAATCGTCGGCGTGCAGACTGTCGAGGAACTTAACGATGGTATTGGCATCGGCTGATGGATCGTCTTTCAGAACGTACTTCCCGGTTGCCGCGCGCAGACGCTTCGACAGCGCTTCATGATTCAACGATCGCGCATCTTCAGCGCGCGTGAGCATTCGCTGCGCGCCGGCGGTCATCAACTCATCGATTTGTTTCGGGGTCAGGCTCAAGTCAGTTCGTGCGTCGCTATGCTATCACGATCTCTGCGTGTCGATTAGCAAACGAACCCGCATGAGTTTGATGAGGAGCGACGATCCACCGGATGCTTACTAACCGCCGAAAACTCCAATTATTCCATCAAATCGACAATCGCAACCGTACTCTCTAAAATCGTGTCGTGCTGCGCATTACCGAAATTTTTCATTCAATTCAGGGAGAATCCACGCATGCCGGGCGGCCGTGCTCGTTCATTAGATTGACGGGTTGCCCGATGCGCTGCACCTGGTGTGACAGCGCGTATACGTTCAGCGGCGGCGAGCATTTCACGCTCGACGCAATTATCGATCGCGTGCGCGGCTTCGGTTGCAAGTTGGTCGAAGTCACTGGGGGCGAACCGCTGGCCCAGCGCGAGGCGTTCGATTTGATCAGTCGCTTGTGCGACGAAGGATACGAAGTACTGATCGAAACCGGCGGCTATGTCTCGACCGCTGAAGTCGATCAGCGCGCCAAGATCATTCTCGATATCAAGTGTCCGGCATCGGGTGAAGCAGAACGAAACGATTGGAGCAACCTTGAGCGACTGCGACCTGATCAGGATGAAGTTAAGTTCGTGGTGGCTGATCTTAGCGATTGGGAATTCGCGACAAGGACGATCGCGCAATACGACCTGGATCAGAGGACCAAAGCGATTCTGATTGCCCCGGCGTGGGGCTTGATCGATTTGCAAGAGCTCGCGAGTTGGATAACGCAAAGCGGTCTCAACGTTCGCATGCAACTCCAGCTTCATAAATACGTCTGGGGGCCGGACTTACACGGCGTGTAGCGCAAGTTGTCAACTTGCGTTGAATAAAACGATGGGCGGCAGCGGCGAAAAACTCGAACCCAATTTAGCGGATGAAGATGATTCATCCTTCGTCCCTCATCCCTCCTTGGCCGTCTGCCTCGTGTCCGGCGGCATGGATTCGTGCGTGACTGTGGCGATGGCAAATGAAGAGAATGAAGAACTCGCTTTCCTTCACGTCTCGTACGGGCAACGAACTGAAAGCCGCGAGCGACGCGCTTTTGAAGATCTCGCTGATCACTACGGCGTCACCAAAAGATTGGTGGCTTCGATCAAATACTTGAAAACGATCGGCGGCTCATCGCTGACAGATAAGACAATCGAAGTCTCTGAAGCCGACCTCAGTTCGCGCGGAATTCCAACAAGTTACGTTCCGTTTCGTAATTCACATCTGCTTTCGATCGCCACGAGTTGGGCCGAAGTGATTGGCGCGCAACGGATTTATATCGGCGCTGTCGCTGAAGATTCCTCGGGTTATCCCGATTGCCGGCCCGAGTTTTACGAAGCTTTTCAGCGCACCATCAATGCCGGCACAAAACCCGAAACCCGAATCGCAATTGTGACGCCCGTCATATCTCTGCGTAAGTCAGAAATAGTAAAACTAGGCGTAGAATTGGGCGCGCCTTTGGACTTAACCTGGTCATGCTATCAGGCGGAAGAGCGCGCTTGCGGGCGATGCGATTCATGCGCGTTACGTTTGCGCGCCTTTGCTGAAGCTCACATGAGAGATCCGATTCCGTATGCTTGACACTAGTCGGCGCGGTGATTAACTTAAAGTCGGTTCAAGGCTACAACTTAGGGTTACCGCATCGCATCTTATCGTTGGCCCGACGGAGCCATACTTTGGGAGGAATACAATGCGTCGTCATTATTTAGTTGCTTCAATACTCACTTTGACAGTTCTGCTGTTTAGCGCGGTGGTCGTGTCTGCTCAAACGGGTCAACTTCGCGGCACCGTGAAGATGATCGGCGCTGACGGAAGTGAGGCGCCGGTCCCGAACGCGATCATCGATGTCTATCGCACCGACATATCCGGCGATTATCACACCAAGACGGACAAGAAAGGCGAATGGGTGTTCGCGGGTCTTCCTTACACGGGGAGATACGTAGTCGCAATCAGCGCGCCCGGCGCTTCACCCGTGGCCAAGGGAGGCGTATTGGCGGGACGCGACACTCCCGTCGATCTGACGCTCTCTGCTGGCAACGGAAAGAAAATGACGCGCGAAGAAGCAATCGCGGCGGGCAATAGCGGCGGCGGCGCGACGAGCTCTGGTAGCGGGCCCAGCGAATCCGATAAAGCCAAGGCCGCCCAGATGGCCAAGGAAAACGCGAAAATCGAAGCTGAGAATAAGAAGATCGAGAACTCCAATCAGGTGATCGCCGATGCTTTCAAGAATGGCAACACGGCGTTGCTGGCCGGTAATGAAGCTGACCGGGCAAACAAGCATGATGAAGCAGTGAAGCTTTATGGCGACGCCATCCAGCAGTACGACGGTGGGCTGGCGGTCGATCCTGAACACCCGGGTGTTACTTCTCTGCTCACGAATAAGTCTGCGGCGTTGCGGGCGCGCGCGGTCGACAAATACAACGCAGCGATTCCGTTAAAAGATGACGCCGCGAAGACGGCCGGCATTGAAGCCGCAAAGGCCGATTTCAAAGCTGCCGCCGACAGCGCGACTCAGGCGGTTGAACTGGTCAAGAAGCAGCCGACGCCGACTGATCCGGAACAACAGAAGCAGCAGACGACAAATAAGTATTTCGCACTGTCGGGCCGCGCGGAAGCGATGCGCTTGTTCGTAACCAAAGTTGATCCTTCACAGGCCGATGCAGGCGCTACGGCATTTCAGGAATACATGGCTGTCGAAACTGATCCGGCGAAGAAAGCAAAAGCGCAAATCGATTTAGCGCAAATGCTCTTCGATGCGGGTGCGGCGGATAAGGCGGTGGTTGAGTTTAAGAAGATCTTGGATGCGGAGCCCGGTAACGTTGACGCCCTGTACGGCATGGGCATCGCGGAGATTAGTTTAGGCTATGGCGCAAACGACAAGGTGAAGCTTCAGGAAGGCGTGAATTATCTACAGCAATACGTTGACAAGGCTCCGGACTCGCATCGGTACAAGGCTGAAGCCAAGGCAACGCTCGCGGAGTTGAAGAACACTGAGAATGTCGTTCCTGAAAAGACAACAACTAAACCGGGAACGCGTAAGCGTCCGTAGTTTTCAATGGTCGGTAATATTAGAAGGCGGGCTCTGTGGCCCGCCTTTTTTTGTGTCAGAAGCCCGACCGTCAGTGAGAGCCAGGTCATCAGGAGCACGACTGCGCTGAGAGTTGAGATGTCTGAGTTGCCCTTCCTCACGGTCGGGCTTCTGATACATCAATGAAAGTCATGCGATCCAACATTTTCGACTTTTATCTGCAATGGCTCGATGCGTCTCGCTTTCACTGAAACGACGTTGTCCTGATGCTGCAAGACTCCTTCGATCAGCAGGAAGGGAAAGTTTACCAGCGGCAATCGATTGGTTTCGAAAAGTTGCGGCGTCACAATTATGTTCGCGATTCCCGTTTCATCTTCCAGGCTCAAAAACACAAATCCTTTAGCCGTCCCGGGCCGTTGTCGCACGATTACCCAGCCCGCCACTTTCACCCACATTCCATTTCGCATGGTCTTTAGATCACCTGCGCGCGTCACGTTCATCGTGTTGAGCCACGCGCGTTGATGCGCCATCGGATGGCGGCCAATCGTTATGCCGGTGCCCCGTAAATCCGCATTCAATCTTTCATTCAAACTCATCTGCCGAAGCGGTGAGCCGCCATTCTCTTCGAGCGTTTCATACAATGGCCCCGGCTCGCGCGAGACACGTTCGACTTGCCAGAGCGCATCGCGACGATGCGCGGCAGGGGGCGGGGTGTAGGGGGTAAGGTGTAGTGTGGGCGACTGAACCGCAATCTTTGCGTTCCTTTGCGCCTCCGCGTCTTGGCGCGAGATTCCGTCAAGCGCCGCGCTATTGAAAATGTGAGCAAGCCTCTGATTTTCGTTTTCTACACCCTTCACCCTTTCCCCTATCCCCTGCCCTATGAAATTCAACGCTCCGACTGCCGCCAACTTTCGCAACTCATCTTTTCTTAATTCCGGCACGCGTCGATGCAGATCATCGAAACTGGAGAACGGTCGCTCAGATCGTGCGCGCACAACCGCGCGCCCCGCTTCTTCACGCAACCCTCTAACGCAAAGCAAACCAAGCCGGAGGTGGCGCAAGTTGTCAACTTGCGCTACAACGCATTCCCAATTCGACCGCGTCACATCAACCGGCAGAACTTTCAATCCATGTCGCTGCGCATCCTTAATGATCGTGAATGGTTGATAGAACCCCATCGGCTGATTGTTGAGTGTCGCCGCCGTGAACGCGGCCAGGTAATGACATTTGAGATACGCGCTGGCGTAAGCAATCAAAGCAAAGCTGGCCGCGTGCGATTCGGGAAATCCATAAAGCGCGAATGAAGCAATCTGCTCGATGATCTCTTCCTGAACCCGATCTGCAATTCCCTTCTTCGTCATTCCGCGCCGCAGTTTTCTTTCAATCTCTTTCATCCGTTGCTCGGATCGTTTGAAGCCCATCGCGCGGCGCAACTCTTCGGCTTCACCGCCAGTGAAATCAGCGCAGATCATCGCCATCTTCAAAAGTTGTTCCTGGAACAAGGGCACACCCAACGTTCGCTTTAGCACCGGCTCCAAATCCGGATGCGCATACTTCACCGGCGCGCGCCCGAGTCGTCGCTCCAAAAAAGGATTGACCATGTTGCCGACGATTGGCCCAGGACGAATGATCGCTACCTGCACCACAATGTCGTAAAACTTCTGCGGTCTCAGACGCGGCAGACAAGACATCTGGGCCCGGCTTTCGATCTGAAACATGCCAATCGTGTCCGCTTGTTGCAGCGCGGCGTAGACTGTGGGGTCGTCCTGCGGCAAATGAGCGAGATCGACTTCCTCCGTATAATCGTCGCGAATTATTTGAATCGTCTCTTCCAACACTGCCATCATGCCAAGACCGAGCAGATCGACCTTTATGATTCCAAGATCGGCGCAATCTTCTTTGTCCCATTGCACGACGACCCGGCCCGGCATCGCTGCCGGCTCGAGCGGAACTACTGAATCGAGTTGTCCCTGACAAATCACCATGCCGCCTGAATGCTGGCCCAGGTGACGCGGCAAATCCTGCACGGCCGTGTAAAGTTGGAAAAATTTCTTGATGCGCCGATCGCGCAAATCCAATCCGGCATCTTTGAACTGACGCTCCGTCGTGTCTTTCGGATCTTTCCATTCCCACGTGTGCACCAAGCCTGACAAACGCCCGAGCGTCTCATCATCAAATCCGAGCACTTTGCCGACTTCGCGCGCCGCCGAACGACCGCGATATGTGATCACGTTTGCCGTCATCGCCGCGCCAAGTTTTTCATAGCGCTCGTAGACATATTGAATCGCGCGCTCGCGCTGATCGCCGCTGGGCAGATCGAGATCGATGTCCGGCCACTCGCCGCGTTCTTCGGAAAGAAAGCGCTCGAATAAAAGCTCCATGCCGACCGGATCGACCGCGGTAATGCCGAGCGAATAACAAACTGCGCTGTTCGCCGCCGAGCCACGGCCTTGAATTAAAATGCCGTTGCGCTTGCAGAATTCGACGATGTCCCAAACGATCAGAAAGTAGCCTTCGAGTTTCAGTTTCTCAATCAAATTTAGTTCATGCTCAATTTGTTTCTGCGCGCGTCCCGATAAATCGGGATTGCGGCCGTAACGCAAACGCGCACCTTCATACGTTCGCGCGCGGAGGAACGAAGTCATCGTCTCGCCCGGCGGCACCGGATACTTTGGAAATTCGTAACCAAGATCTTTCAGCGTGAAATCCAAACGAGATGATAGTTCGACTGTATTCGCGATTGCCTCCGGCAGATCGGCAAATAACTCATTCATCTCCTTCGGTGATTTTACGAAGCGCTCTGAATTGATCGACAACAGCCGCCCGGCAGTTTCCAAACGCACGTGGTTACGAATGCAGGTGAACACATCGGCGACTTGCCGCTGCGCGCGGGTCGCATAGCAAACTCCATTCGTCGCCAGCAACGGAAGTTTCAAACGGCGTGCAATTTCGAGCACTGCATGATTCCGCGCCTCTTCATCGCGATTGAAATGACGTTGCAACTCCGCATAAACATTTTCTTTGCCAAAAATATCGATTAGCCGCTCAGTTATTTCTTCTGCTTCTCTGTGTCCTCTGTGGTTGAGTTCGTTCGCCAGCGGCCCATCATCAGCACCTGTCAAGCAAACCAATCCCTCCACATGCGCCGCCAACTCGTCGAGCGTCACGGCGCACTCGCCCGGCTTGGCGTGTTTCGGCACGCGCAACTTCATCAAGGTGACCAGCCGGCAAAGGTTTTGATAACCGGTGCGATTACGAACCAGAAGTGGGAGAGTGAATGTTGAGTTCCGAGTTTCGAGTTTCGAGTTTCGAGTTTTCGAACCTGAAATTTGTGGTGCCTTTTGATTCTCATCCGCAGACTCGAAACTTGAAACCGCTATCTCCGCGCCAATATGAGCTTTGACCTTCAGCTTCTTGCCCGCCAAGTGAAATCGCGCGGCGCCATAAACTCCATCGTTATCGAGCAGTGCCATCGCCGTCATCTTTAATTTCGAGCACACAGCAATTAATTCTTCCGGCGTCGCCGCACCGCGAAGAAAACTGAACGCTGATCGCGCATGGAGTTCAATATACTGCTCACCGCTCACTGTTTAATGCTCACTATTAGTCATAGATTCCGGCAACGAACCATTGCTCATTCGTCAAATCGCGATAGATGCGACAGAGGATTTCGCTCTCTCGTGCATCAGGATCAACCAGCGCCACGTCCCATTCATCTCTCGCCCATACGTCAGATCGCCACCAGTCGCCCGACCCGCGCCAGGGCCCGGCCGCGCAAATGACCTGTCCGCGAATTCTGATGGATGCTGTTTCTCCTCGCGCGCTAATCCGCGTCGGCTTTCCGCGGGTAGTTTCGACATCAACGCGCCACGCCGGTCGAAACATTCTGAAACCCATGACTGGGAGCGCGGGGGCCCCGCCTGCATTGAGCGCGAAACGCGAATCCTTCTTTACGTTGCGCCTGGTTTTTTGATTGAGACAGAATCGCTTCATCCGAAACGCATCGGGCCGGTGCGTGTCTAAAATTTCCGGCGAGCCGACATTGTCAGCGCCAACTAACTTCGCCAATCGCGCCAAAGTGATTTCCAACTTCTCAGGCTCAGGCGCCAGCGGAATAAATAATCCAGTCTGTGAAGCGCGCGGCTTTACCGGTTGGGCGCTAATCGAAACTGCAACGATCGACGCCTGTGGAGGCTCGCGCTCTATTTCAAATAACAGCAGACGCAGAAGCGTCTTGGCATTGCACATCGGGACCGGCAAAGTAACAATGCACTCATGAAATGGACCCAGTTCATTTTCACGATTTATTTCTAGCTCGCTCGCCACTACTCGGCTGGCTGAAAGCGGTTCGGTAATCAGTCGAAGCTTTAGTTCATTCGTGGCGAGCGCATACTCGTGCAGGTTTGCGCATAGCTGATTGAGCAGGCGCGACAAAATGAAAGACAGCGGCTCGAGTTCGCTGATTGGATCTTCTAATTCGAGCGATTGCTCAAAACCGATTGGCGGCCGCACCAAATTCAATTGGCGATCAATCTTCCCTTGTGCAAGCCTTTGCAGTCGCACGCCGTCCTGGCCCAATCGCTCAGCCACGCCGGCTAAAGGCAGCTGGGCCAGATCGCCAAATGTGCGCACACCCCAGAGCACGAACGTCTCTTTAATTTCTGCCGCACGATCCGCTTCAACTCTGGCCAGTGAATAATCCAGATTTCTGATCGACAAAGGCCCAAGACATAACAGCTCGTCACCGCCGTCGATAATCGTCGTTCCTTCAAAGCAGCGCGCCACGTGAATCGCGACGTCGGGATTCGCAGCAATGGCCACATTAATTTTCAGATTAAGGTTTGTCGCGCGACGAACAATTTCACTCGCAACGTTGCGTATGGAATCGTCGGGCGCATTCAATTTATTGGCGACAAATTTAGTTGGCGCGCCAAACAACAAGTCTTGCCCGGAAATGTCGAACACAACGGTGTCCGCCGCGGTTTGCTCAACCAACGGCGAAAACGTGAACGCCAGATCGACCAGCGGCGAAAATCCGCCTTCCTTCTCAGAACCCGCAGCGGTTGCTTTAGAGACAATTCGGCCATAAATACAGGCAAACATACTCGCCTTTCCTATTCGTCGGGTTTTTAATTAGGATCGTGGCGAATATTACCGAATATCTACGAATATGACAAGGCCTCAGTGAGAGTTCGCCTTAAATTTTATTTCAGGGGTCTGCCATTCAACCGGTCGCTCGCGATAAACGCAGATGCGCATCGCTTGCAGAAAATGCGAGTGCGTCTGCGGCGAGAATGTTGGAAGGGATGTTTGCACCAACGAAAGATGACTGTCTTGCTCCCGTTGTATCGTGAAGCTGCTGTAACTATTTCCAGACACTAACGACAAGCTGCTGGGCCACACTGAGCTTTCGCTCTTAACTTCCAAGGCCAGCGCCGCACACGAGCGGACTGCGGCTACAGGTGTGAGGACTATTAACGCATTTGGAGTGTTTTCGATCGCGCGGCGAAAACGGAACCACCACGTGGAGATTACGCGACGAACAGTTTTCACCGGCAAATCGCAAAGGTTCAACGCGACGAATCCAAACCCGCCGGCGTGCAAAATTAAATCGACAGCTTTGAAAGCACGTTCAAGGTTGCGGCCACAACGAATCCAAAGCAGTCGATCAAAATCGACATCGGCCTTTGTCGCCGATAAAAGATCAAACGTGTCACTGCAATCGACGAGTGCGCAAACCTCTTCCTGTGAAGTTGCGGCGGCCAACGCCGAAAGCATGAGGCTCGTGCGGCCGGATGAAGCAGTTCCATGGATTTCCGTTATCGCTCCGCGCGGAAATCCGTATAGGGCATTATCAATTTCGCCGATGCCCGTTGACAGAGTCTCAGGCGGCAATCGTTGGTATCGCTCGAACACGTGGCCGAAACGATCTGCAAGAGCTGATTCAATCTGCTTTTTGGTAACGACGGCATTCATGATCTAAACAGCAAATTCGAAGTTAATGAACAAAGATAAATCTGAAAGCTCAGCCGAAAACTTTTTCCCTAAGCGCAAAAGTCTGAAAGCTTTTCGCGATGCGGCCGAGGACTGCAAAGCTTGCGATCTTTGGGAGCGCGGCACTCAAACCGTCTTTGGTGAAGGCGGGCGACGCGCTGAAGTCGTCTTCGTCGGCGAACAACCTGGCAATGAAGAAGATCTCACCGGCAAGCCGTTCGTCGGACCAGCGGGCCGCTTACTTGATGAAGCTTTACAGGAAGCAGGCATCGATCGCGCACAAATTTACGTCACTAACGTAGTCAAACATTTCAAATGGGAACCGCGGGGCAAACGCCGCATTCACAAAAAACCGAATGCGCGCGAGATTAATGCTTGTCGCCCATGGCTTGAAGCAGAAATCAGTTTGTTGAAACCAAAAGTCATTGTTTGCCTTGGCGCGACGGCGGCGCAGGCTTTGCTCGGCTCGCAGTTCAAAGTCACCAGGCAACGCGGACAATTCATCGAATCAACTCTTGCGCCTTACATCATGGCAACCGTTCATCCGTCTTCAATTCTGCGAGCGCCGGATGATGAAACTCGGCACGTTGAGAAACGTCACTTCATCGATGATCTGAAAAAGGTTGCGCACGTTCTTTCAAAGAGCTAGACGATAGCGATTCCAAATAGAACTAAGATTACGGATCACAGATTTAAAATCTCAATTCATTTGTATTTGCGAATGACGCCGACAACAACCCCCTGAATCTGAACTCGCTGCGGTGGCCGAACGATGATTGGTTCGTAATTCGGATTTGCCGGCTCCAGGCGTACATGATTTCGATTTCCATAGAAACGCTTCACGGTTGCATCACTGCCATCGATTAAAGCCACCACCGTTTTGCCATTCTCGGCAGTTTGCTGTGACTGCAAAATGATGAAATCGTGGTCGCGGATTTGTTCATTAATCATTGAATCGCCGCGCACGCGCAACGCAAACATTCGCCCGTCGCGCATCATGTCGCGTGGAATGCAAACCGTCTCATAGTTCAAAACGGCTTCGATCGGCGCACCTGCGGCGACGACTCCGAGTAAAGGAATTTCGTACTTCTCTTCAGCCGTTCCTTCTTCAGCCAATTCGATTCCCCGGCTGACGTTTGGAATGCGCCGAATAAACCCCTCTTTCTCGAGAATCGAGACGACGTTATGCGCGCTGGCCGACGAACTCATGCCGAATTCCTTTCCAATTTCGGCGATCGTTGGCGCTTCCTGATGAGCTTCAAAATACTGCCTGATATAATCCAACACTCGTCTTTGTCTGGCAGTTATGGGCACGACTTAATCTCCTCAATCGGCGAAGTTGTGCGAATATTATCGAATACCTGCGAACAATTGTCCATTACTTTTCTCCCGCAGCGGCCAAAAATGCTCTAGAAAACTTTCATTGACAGAATCCACATCCCAACGCTAAGATTCAGGTTGCAACGGTGTTGGCCGCCGTTGTCTCCTTGTCCTAACGTACCTTTTGGCCAGACAAAGTCGTCCCACCGAGGGATTCTGTTCCCTTTTACTGAATTTCAAAAGACAAGGCTCGAATGTCAGCAAAACTCGGCGAAATTCTCGTCCGCGAGAATCTGATCAGCCCGCAGCATCTCCGCCAGGCACTCGATTATCAGCGAGAGCACGGTGGCCGTCTGGGGTACAACCTCGTCAAGCTCGGGTTAGTTTCAGATGACACGATCACCGCTGTCCTATCGCGGCAGTACGGTATTCCTTCCGTCAATCTTGAACTATTCAATATCGACGATTCGGTGCTGCGTCTCATCCCACAGGAAGTCGCGCAAAAATATTCCGTCCTACCATTGTCGCGTGTCGGCGCCACCCTCACCCTCGCCATGGTCGATCCGACGAACGTGTTCGCGATGGACGACATCAAGTTCATGACCGGCCTGAATGTCGAGCCAGTCGTCGTAGCCGAAGCGAGCGTTCAAGCGGCGATCGCCAGGTACTACAGCACCTCGCGTGAGATTGAGCTGGCAGCCGTTGCGCCTGACGCAACGGTCGAAGGCTCAAACGGAAATGGTTTCTCACAGGCCGACCTGGTTTCTCTGGACAGCCTCGATTTCGATCACGAAAGCCTCAACAGCGAAGTCGAAGTTTTCGAAGACAACGAAGAAATCGATCTCTCCAGCCTCACTCGAATGAGTGAGGACGCACCGGTTGTTCGACTCGTCAATGTCCTCCTGGTTGATGCACTTCGCCGTGGAGCGTCAGACATTCACGTCGAGCCTTACGAAAAAGAACTTCGCATTCGCTTCCGCATCGATGGCGTGCTCTACGACGTTATGCATCCGCCGCTAAAGATGCGCGACGCGCTGATCTCTCGCATCAAGATCATGTCCAAGCTGGACATCTCTGAGAAACGTCTACCGCAGGACGGCCGCATCAAGATTCGCGTCAAGGTTGATTCGCGATCGCGCGAACTCGATTTTCGCGTGTCTACTTTGCCGACGCTGTTTGGCGAAAAGGTCGTACTTCGTCTGCTGGACAAGGAAAAGCTGATGCTGGACATGACGAATCTCGGTTTTGAGCCAGAATCCCTCGTCAAGTTTCAGCGCAACATCGCAAAGCCGTATGGGATGGTGCTCGTCACTGGCCCAACTGGCAGTGGCAAAACCAACACCCTTTATTCAGCACTGCAATCGCTAAATACGGTCGACACTAACATCATGACTGCGGAAGATCCGGTCGAGTTCAATTTGCCGGGAATAAATCAGGTCCAGATGAAGGAACAGATCGGCTTAAACTTCGCCGCCGCGCTACGTTCGTTCCTGCGTCAGGATCCCAACATCGTGCTCGTCGGCGAAATCCGTGACTTTGAAACCGCAGAGATCGCGATCAAAGCAGCTCTCACGGGCCATCTGGTTCTCTCGACCCTTCACACCAACGATGCTCCCTCAACGATCTCACGACTCATGAACATGGGCATCGAGCCATTCCTCGTCGCCACGAGTGTCAACTTGATTCAGGCTCAGCGACTGATCAGACGTATCTGCAAAGACTGCAAGAAAGAAAATCCCACCCCGGTTGAGGCATTGGTCGAAATCGGTTTTTCTCCCGAAGAAGCAAGCAAGATCAAGACCTTCAAAGGCAAAGGCTGCCCGAGCTGCAACGACACGGGCTACAAGGGCCGCATCGGCCTTTACGAAGTTATGGAAGTTACGGATGAGATTCGCGAGTTGATTTTGATCGGCGCGTCGTCGCTCGAACTGAGAAAGAAGTCGATCGAGGACGGCATGATCAGTTTGCGTGAATCTGGTCTGCAGAAGATACGGGCCGGAGTTACCACCATTGAAGAAGTTCTACGCGAAACGGTGGCGTAAAAAAAGGGGTGAAAATATGTTACGTCGAATAGCTTTATCAGTTTGTCTGTTGGTTACCGTAGTTGTCCTATTGCCCTTTGCAACTTCAACTGCGCACAACTTGCGTTCGCAATTGTCTGCGCATTCCCACCGTTTCCATCATCATTCGAGAGCATGGTGGCGTCGTCATCGCGCCATGCTGCGCCGCCGTCAGGCACTGATCGCGCGACGGCGTGCGTTGCAAGCTGCCAACAAAGGTGTCTCGCCCTCGATGCAATCAAAGTCTGCAGAAAATCACGTCACGATGCCGTCAGCCCTGGCATTGCCGGAAAATGTTGTTAGAAACGGAAGTTTCGAAATGCCCCTGCCTAACAACTGGTCGGCCTCTTCAAATGGAAATGCCGGCTCGAGTTTTCGCATAACCCCGCCGGATGGCGCTCCCGAAGCGCAGGCGAGCCTTGCCGTTGTGGCGGTCGCGCCCGCGACTAACATACAGCCGATGCCCAGCGAACAGCGAAAGATGTTAGGCGGGGTAATGTTTACGGATCTTCGCCACACGGTGATTGACAAGATGATTACCGCCGGTGGCTGGGTTGTGAACGATCGCCAGCGAGACATCGGCGGTCATCGCGTATTCGAAGTCATCGCGCAGACTCCGGCGACAAGTGACGGCAAGCCTGAACAAGTTTGGAATTACTACTTCACCGAGATCAACGGACGCCTGTACTCGCTGATTACACGTTCATCAAACGTTGCTAATCAGAAAGTTGCTGCTGACGCCGAGCAATTCCTCTCGACGTTCCGCCCGATGGAACCGAGGCGTTAAATCTACTCCAAGGACACAACCGATGCTGGAAACTCAACCACAAGTTTCTCTATCAGAACTTCTTCACAAGCTTGCCGAAGTCGGCGGGTCCGACCTTCACATCACGACCGGCACCCCGCCGCTCGTGCGCGTGCACGGCGAGATCCGGCCGCTTGATGGTTACCGATCGCTGACTTCCGGCGAAACAAAACAACTCGCGTATTCTGTTCTCACCGATGCGCAGAAACATCGCTTTGAAGAGAACCTTGAGCTGGATTTCAGCTTTGGTGTCAAGGGACTCTCGCGTTTTCGTGCTAACGTCTTTAACCAACGCGGTGCCGTTGGAGCAGTCTTTCGCGCGATTCCTTACGAGATCAAGACGTTTGACGAACTGGGGCTGCCCACCGTTCTTACCGAACTTTGCAAGAAACCGAGAGGACTGGTCCTGGTCACTGGGCCAACCGGCTCAGGCAAATCGACCACACTCGCGGCGGTCATCGACAAAATCAACAAGGAACGTCACGAGCACATCTTGACGATCGAAGATCCGATCGAATTTCTTCACAATCACAAGAGTTGCATCGTCAATCAACGCGAAGTGAATGCCGATACGCACGGGTTCGCACAAGCTCTTCGTACGGCGCTGCGTCAGGATCCGGATGTAGTGCTGGTTGGTGAGATGCGCGATCTGGAAACGATCGAGTCGGCCTTACGAATCGCAGAGACCGGACACCTTACCTTTGCGACGCTCCATACTAATTCAGCCGTGTCGACGATCAATCGCATCATTGATGTGTTTCCGTCGATGCAACAAGCTCAAGTACGCGCGCAGTTATCACTAACGCTCGAGGGAATTCTCTGCCAGAGTCTCTTGCCAAGAGCAGACGGCCATGGACGAGCAATGGCGATGGAGATCCTCATCCCGAACTCAGCTATTCGTAACCTGATCCGCGAGGACAAGGTCCATCAGATCTATTCCATGATGCAGACGGGCCAGGACATTCACGGGATGCAGACGTTTAATCAGTCACTCGCAACGCTGTTCCACAAGAGAATCATTTCAAGAGAGACGGCGCTGCAGCGATCCTCAAACGTGAATGAGCTTCGCGATCTAATCGACCGTGGCTCCGGCATCAACGGCAATGGATCTTCCGCTCGCCCGCAGATGCCTCCTACCTACAGTCCGTCCGGACGGCTGCTTAATCGAAACCGATAACGAAACCATCAGAGCAAGAACGGAGTATTGAAAGATGCCAACCTATGTTTTCAAGGGCCGCAACCGCATGAACGAGGTGGTGACTGGCGAGCGCGTCGCCGACAATCGCGAAGCGCTACGACAGATCCTGCGCCGCGAACAAGTCACGCTGACGTCGGTAAAAGAAAAGGGTCGCGAGATTGGGATTCCGAAACTATCAGGTAAGAAGAGAGTCAAATCAAAAGAGCTTGCGATCTTTACGCGTCAGTTCTCAGTTATGATCGATGCCGGCTTGCCGCTGGTCCAGTGTCTCGACATTTTGGCTCAGCAACAGCCGAACAAGTATTTCCAACAAGTTCTCGCGCAAGTTCGTCAGGATGTGGAAGAGGGGTCGACGTTGGCCGGGGCTATGATCCGACATCCCAAAGTTTTCGATCAACTGTACGCGAACATGGTCGAGGCCGGAGAGACGGGCGGTATCCTGGACCTAATCCTGCAACGACTCTCCACCTTCATCGAAAAGATCGTGAAACTGAAGCGCGACGTTGTCTCAGCGATGATTTATCCGGCGGCGGTAATTTTCCTGGCGATCGTCGCTGTCGCGGTGATCATGATTGTAGTTATTCCACAGTTTCAGACAATCTTCATGGGGCTGCTTGGGCCAGGCGAACCACTGCCGCTTCCGACACGAATTGTTGTTGGAATCAGTAATTTTCTTGCCGGTTGGGGTGGCCTCGGCATGTTGATTGTGATTATCGGCGCGACCGTAGGTACTAGCTTTTATTATAAGACGCCAAATGGCCGTAAACGGATCGATACGATTCTGCTAAAGCTGCCTATAATCGGACCAATCTTTCTGAAAATCGGAATCGCTCGCTTCTCGCGAACCCTCTCAACGTTGCTATCGTCGGGTGTGCCTATTTTGCAGTCGCTCGATATCACTGCGCGCACCGCTGGAAACGTCGTGATCGAAGCAGCAATCCTCAGCGTGCGAACCGCGGTGGAGCAGGGCAAGAGCTTTGTTGAGCCCCTGCGCGCCGCAGAAGTTTTTCCGCATATGGTCTCGCAGATGGTTGGCATTGGCGAACAAACGGGCGCGCTCGACGCGATGTTGGGCAAAATTGCTGACTTCTATGAACAGGAAGTCGACGCCGCGATCGCTAACTTACTGACACTGATTGAGCCGGCACTGATCGGATTTTTGGGAGTAACGATCGGATCGATCGTCATCGCCATGTACTTGCCGATGTTCACCTTGATCGGGAAGCTATCGCAGGGCCATTAATTTCACCAAAGAACTACTGTTGATTCGTATTAAAGTCGTGGACTTCGTATTAATGTGTTGACCTTCGTAATAAACCGGTGAACGAAAATAATGGCGTTAAACGCCCGCGGAACATATACGTGTTCATGCGGGCGTTTTTTCTCTAGTCGGACCCATGACGCGTCGAGTTGTTCAGAATAACGGCGTTATTGCCTACGAGGATTCTTCGCCGGCGAATGCCAGCGGCTTCAAGCATGGAGGACGGTCTTTCACGCCGCCCGCTACAGCCAACAGTGATACCGAATTTGTAAGGAACGAGTTCCACAAGCTTTTAGAAGAATCGAAATTCGTAACGCAGGTGATCGACATCCACCGTCGGGATCAGTTTCGATTGATTACGGATGGCCCTTGCGAATCGCATATTGATGGTGCTTCGAATGGCAACTCGGCTGAGTGGCAGATGTTAGTGGCACAAAATCTCCCTGCTTGGTTGTTTTGGGTAACAGACATATTGACCACGCAGGCGAAGCTGATCGCCCAAAACCGTCCGATGTCTCGAGCCCAATTACGGGCACTTATGAATGATCGGTTGTTACGTCAGACAAGCAGCGAACTGCGCTTGAAGACGGGGCGAAGCAGTCTATGGACCGCTGAACTACTAAGACGGGCTATCAATCACGCGCTGCGGGATATCACAACGCCTGGCGCCGTAACTCTTGGTACTGTTGCGAGAAGAATCAACATCAGGTCGAAGGAGTTGCTGACAGGCCTAAGCACGCCTCTGACAGGTAAGCATCTACAAAAATTACTCAAACAACACAACATCGACTGGCTCGAAATCAAGCGATCGTACAAACATCGACTCATAGTCCGAGGATTCCGCAGCCATTTCAGAAGCTAACTCATAATCAAAACCTCAGACCTCAGGTAGTAGAGATCATCGGCGCTTAGCCCGGCTCGCAAGCTGGTTGCTGTCAACTTCGTCATCAATCAAAATATCTGTCGAGATGCCCACGAGACGCGCGTATTTGAGCAGAATCGGCAATGGTGGTTCCCTAGTACCCAGCTCATATTGAGAGACGGCTGAGTAATCCACCCTCAATCCCAAAGCCCTGCTCATTTCAGTCTGAGACATTCCTAACATCTCGGCACGAATCGCTCGCAATTTCTTGCCCAGATATTTCGGCTTTGGACGCGCCTTCGATTCCATCACAAGTCGGGCATTACTGGACCGTCAGCAAACATATGAAGTTTGCACGCCCAGCGGTGACCGAAATCACGAAAGAACAACCCGCGCGCAATTCGATCCATAACGCGGTTCACTCTTGTCACATCAAACTGGAATGTTGGAATTTCGCGCCCGTCAGGCAGTTGAAACACTTCGATGTTTTTGAAAACGCTAGCAACCAGACCTTTGCGACCAGGGCTGACAGACCAATCTTATGGCCTTGCAGGTATCATATTTTTGTACCCACAGGTGCCAGGATGGGTTCTACTGATGTGGTCACGGAGATATTTCCAGATGGATGCCGATTCTTTACTCTCTGTGGATAAGCGCCGTCCTATCCTGTTCCTCAGAGCTTTCCAAGACGATCAGAAGCTGAAGTAAATATGATTATGAGGTTCTTAGATTTTTCACTCGAAGTCCGACTGTCGAATTACTTCACTCGTTTCGGGCCTTTCGTCACTGTCGGTCTTCCCGGCGAGACCGCGCCGGTGCGCGGCGCGGCGCGCGTCATCCTGTCACATCAGGAATGGCTGCCGAGAGTAGCCGACTGGATTACGCAAGCGAGCGTCATTGTAATGTACACCGGATGGACTAACTGGTTGAGTTGGGAACTGGCGAAGATCATCGAGACCGGCAGCACCGACAAATTGATACTGATTATCCCAGAAGTCGCTGGAGAAGCGCGAACGGTACGCGCCGAAAAAATTTCCCCACGGATTGAGCGATTAAGCCAGATCCTTCAAGGCACAAGGTGGAGTAACTCGTTCGCCAACATTCGCAACGTCGTGGACGTGCGCGCGATGCTGCTTGGTGATGACGGGTCGATCGTTTTAGTGCGGAGCCGACCGAACAACCGAGACTCGTATCACCTGGCGGCGCTGATCGCTCATTACATCATACTTAATAAGGGCATCCCATCGTCGTTGCTCAACGAAACAGAGGCGCGTTGAGTTGCCTGGACTCATACCAGTTCCGAACTATAGAGGCACAATAACTGAGCTGAACATAAGTATGAGCAACAGGCCACCACCCAAAAGTGAGAATACCTTTTCGTAGAAATAGTATCGGAACCTCAGAAGCCGCTTCACGAATTAACGTCAGTGGCCTGTCCCAATACGCCAGGAATTACAAGCGTGCCTAACTTCAATTCATCCGCTCTCTCTAAGAGTCCATCCATGTCTCCTGTTGATATTACAGGGTTTTCCTCAATCGACATCGCGGATTTGACAACTATCCACGTTGCTTTCCTGCCGTACAACTTAATAAGAGTATCCTGCAACAGTTTCACTCCTCGCAAGTTCACTCGGGTTCCGCTTCCTACATCAAATGCGTCCACGGCTCCTGGCTGAAAGAGGAATAACGGAACTCTTTTGTCCACTGCCGGTTTCAATCGCGTAAATTGAGTCGCCTCAAAGCACTGAAATCCCGTAACTTCAACGGAGTCGCGAAGGTCAGTTAATAGAGAGTCTATGGAACTAACCCCCGGATACATGAAAAAGGGAATTCGATTTCGAGCGGTAGCCTCTTGGAGTTTGAATGCAATCGAATTTAGAAATGCTGGGTTACCTGGCGCCAAGTAAGCACATTTGACGCCGGTTTTAGCCGTTTCAATAATTAGGTCACATATCTCCTGATAGACTCTTTCACGTTTTCTTCCTTCTTGATAGAGGTAACCTAAATTAACTTCCGGGCAACCGATGTCCGCAAGATACTCGGTGACTCTCGAATCGTCTTCGCAATGAAAGACTTTCTGCATATTTTGCAGAAGATAATTCGACTCAAGCGTAATCTGAGTAATCGCCCGAACGCCAAGTCCGAAGACGTGCACGCAGCCTTCGGATATGACTTTCCCGTCACTGTCGGATAAAGGTTTCCCTGGTTCCTTTGTTTTTGGGGTCTTTTTCTTCATCGTTATACCATTTATAGCGAACCAGCTTGCCGCCGGCTTCCAGTGTCAATTCGAAGTACGCACTGCGGAAGCGTTCATTCAAAGCTCGGCGATTTTCCTCAAACGCGTCGGTTATGTCCTTACTGAGGGGTTGCTCGCCTGCCCTACTTTCAGCGTCAAGACCGTTGCGAGAATTGTAAGATCCGCGCATCTTGACTAGGCTTGCGGACGCATCAATGACCGTTATTCCCCAGTCCGCTATATAAGAACTAATTAGAAAACGCTTCTCGGGATGCTTGTCGGGAACATAATAAACCTTCCAGAACGTGAGTTCTCGGGCCTTTAATTGTCGCGTCGCTGGATCCACAAAAACGTATAGCAATGTTTCAACCTCGTGACTTTGAATTTGAGGATTAGGCTTCCCAGCTTCATCAGGTTTCCCTTGCTCAAGCTCTTGTCTGTAGATACCCACCATGTCGCTGTGTTCAACCGGAGTAGGGGTCGTAGCATCGTTTCTTAGGATCCTCATGACTATTGCTACTGAGCCGATTACGATGGCGACAACAGCGATCGATATTAGAGCCCAGAAACTTTTCTTTGATATTTTCATAATCGATGCCTCTCCCGTCTTATCGTTCTGACTATTGAAATACACGGGTGAAACTCCGTGGCTATGTGCATCGCCTGGACTTCCAAGCGCGGACTTATTTGTCTTTTGTTTGTTGTTGAATGCCGGTACCGTCTTGGGCCGCTTCTTAGCCTTCTCTTTCGCGACTGTCTGAGGCTTCTCTTTTACCTTCATTACCGGTGTGAGATCTTCCGGAATGTTCTCGAGTTGAATCGCATTGACGCCAAACTCAAAGCACTGCCGAAATGACTTTCCAGCAAACAGGGCGTCATAAAAACCATCTGCAAACCTAAGAGCTGCTATGTCACCGATGGCATATTTCATGCCTACCACAAAATCGATATGACGGACGATTTCATTGGCCTGGACCTCCGCAAAGCATGCATTGAGAACGACACATTTAACATGGCCACTCACCAATCTGAAAAGATTGCTTAACGCGGTCGTCGGAACGAGTTTCATCTGGCCAAGATCATCCTTACAGACGATTCCGTCTTCACCTGCGCCGTGCCCGCAGAAGTGAACGATTTCCGGTTTGTGCTCCAAGAGCGCCCGTCGTATATGCGAAATTGTTACAGCGGGTTCTACCTGTACATCAAAACGGTCTCTGCTATCGCTCTGCTTGAGCGAGTCCTTAATGTGCCGGAGTTCTTCGTCAAGATGTAAAGCTGGTGAACCGTCAGGATTAGCGGCAAGGAGTAGGATTCTTCGAATTTGAGTTCGTTCCGAAAAATGCATGTGGCTGATTCCAGCAGAGGTGGCTGCTCACACTTATTGCTTCGGATAAATCTCTTAATTTAGATGTCATTCTTCAAAAAGATTCCGCACCTCACTTACGTGTCAGGGGCTACGATGCCCATGTTGAACCGTAGCTTGTTATTGAGAAACAGAATAATGATTATGGCTGTTACTTGGCTTTATGCTCTAGATTCCTGCTTCGCCTAGCAACAAATTGTTCTGTGGGCGCCTTAATAGCCTGGCGCTCCAACGGACCAAATGTCTCAATTCGTTTAGGTTCAGATGCCTTAGGATTCACCGCAATCAAATGTGGAGCGACGGCTGCGGCCGCGAGTGTAAACGCCTTCAACATTACTTTTTCCATCTCATTCTCCCTTCGGAATCCACATAAAGACCAAGGCCAGATCGAGAGTATAGCACTCAGAGTATTTGAGATCGTTTACCGCGTCAAGAACCAATCGTACGAGGGTCTGCACGGAAACGCCGAGTGTATAGCCGCTTGTACATTCGGAGCCCTTCCAGTTTTCGTTCGTGTGCCGGCGCGCACCTCCAATTGATGGTGAGTAGGACATCGACCCTCTTGATGAAAAAGCGATTCGGTCCAACGTACTCTTCTTATCAGGAACCGTTCGCGAGTTTCTACGAACAGATTGAGCGCTTCCGCCGTGTTTGGCAGCTTGTGAAGGTGATGTTCGAGCCACGCACGATGTCCTAAACGGCGTATTATTTCCTCTTTAGAGACTCTGACAGGTTCACCCTTTTGGGCTATTAACTCACCGGAAATCTTCGCGATCATTTTTGGAAATCTTTGATCCCACATCTTCCACGAAACTGGCTTACGCCTGGCGTGGTTTACGATTGCCGCCGGCATATTTTCGTTGAGCCACTTTCGATCGTGACGAGTGAGCCAATAATACCCATACGGTGCAAGAGAAATCAGTTGGTTTCGGCTCGCCTTGGGTTTTTTCCTACGCAACATTAGCCAGTCTTGGCGTCGTGTTTGCAGTTCAGCCTCGAAAGTCTTGCGAGGATTGCCGTACTCTGCGAGTACTTTTTGACTTGTCGGCCTCGCCCAGCGGCCCTTGCGAGGGAAGGCAAGCCCGAGTCTGATCGCGTGTCGACGAAGAGTAAACGGAATCACCCCTAACTCGTTAGCTAGATTCGTCAGTGTTACCGATCCATTGTTCCACTGTTCCTTGAAATGTGATTCCCATTCATGTCCATAGGAAACTACTCGATTGAAAAGGTAGTGGTCAGTGCCGTCCCTATCCGGTCCTACTCGCAGATATCTAAATCCGCAATGACAGGAAAAGAGGCCAACCGGGCGCCCCTTGTTGTGCTTTTGGCCATTTGTTATGCGACAAGTTTCTGCTGTTAGTTCGCCGAAGTGAGAAGCTGCCCTATTGAGGCATGGCCATGGACCATCTCCGAAAGGCTTGTACTCTTCAAATGTTTCCAGGAGATATTCGGGCGAACATTCCAGGAATGTCATGATTAGTAAATGTCGAAGCGGTGGATGATTCTCATGGATGCGGTCGCGTCTAAGTAAGGTGAAAAGCCATGCGCGCTCGGGGTTTTGCACATCACTGTGCAGATATTTTAGTAGGTCGTGCGAGTAAAAACCTATGAAGTCACGAACGATCTCGTTGTTTTGAAGGCGGCCACCATAGTAAGCCAGGCCCCGCCTAAGGAGTTGGTTATGATATCGTGCCTGAAATTCAGGACCGCTTGGTGGATTCCCGCGCCAGTTCAGAATCCATTGTGCGTGTTTGGCGAGTTCGAGCTGAAGAAACTGCGGCCGGTCGTTGCAATCGATTCGACGTGAGGGACGATTGTCAATTGCCGATTCAGCCGACATGAAGGCCGTGCAACTCTTGCGGTCTCTCCAAGCTGCTCTACTGGATTCAAGAAAAGTCGAATGGGCTGCACAAACTTCTATACCCGGCAGTTGATGACATCGGTGCCAGTAAGTCTCGCCATATTTCCCACGATCGAGAATCACACACTCAGGACAAAACCGAAGACTACTGGGCATTGGAATTTTGCCTGTATTAACTGCCAACCGAGAATTGATGCGATTCTCCTGGTCGCCAGCCATCTCGTCCCGAATGATTTTCAGGCGCTGTTGCGAAATGAACGGGGCATAGAATCCCAGCAGGGTATGGTCATCGATGATTCGATCGACAGTATGGCCATGACCCGGCGGTAATGCCGAAAGCAGGCGGGACAATCGATTTGGAAAAGCGATGTTTGCTACGCCTGTTACGCCGCCAAAAAGCTGACGAGCCGTCGTAGCAACATTTCGATACTTAGATCGATCGCTGAACCTTGCACAGGCGCTATATAGCAACTCGTCGGAATAAGGATCTGAGAAGAATCCAATCATAGTTAAGTAATCGGCGAGATACTAATAACGATGTCCTTCTTAGAGAACTCCGAAGCTGATTTGACGTAACCCTTATCTCTGAGCGCGTCATAAGCTGTCGACGTCTTCTTGGCTGCTGCGGATTTGACAATCTTTGGCAGGATGGGTTCGCGTTGTGGCTGATGTTTGCCGACGGGTGCAGTGGACGCGGTCGCGGACGCGTTTCCCGCAGATTGTGTGATCAGTTTTGAACCGGAGTCTGGTAGCATTTGCGAAGAAGTGTTGATCGATGCGGCCATGCCCGCGGCAGAAATTGTTGCTTGAATGTCAGGAGCAGAAGCAAGAGTACCTTGCACAAACTATCTTTGCCGATCCATTTTCGGGAAGTGATGCAAAATATTCCTTCAACGCGTGCGGATAAACATCGTCCCACCTGGCGAGTGCTCCCTTGTTGTTGTTCTTAAGAGCTATTAATACGTCTCTCAGCATGACGAACTTATCTTTTGCTACTGACCGAATGACATTTGCGGTGACAGTCTCTTTCCCAATGTCAATCGCCCTCTCTTGTGCGAACATGTAGAGTTTTATCGCGAGGTCTGTTATTCCCTGACTTTCTTCGTACAGCACATCGCTCAGAGCCTTGGCCGAGCTCTCTGACGTAGCTTTGCCAATGTCGCCGGGACTAAACGACTTTCGGGTGTATTGAGCCCTAAAAAGGGACTGCACGAACAACTCCCATTGATCGTCCTTCTGCATGCGATCCCAGATTAAATCTCCTTGTCCAGTGCCTCGCCTTAGCTGACTGAATTCCCCGCTAAGCACCGCGAGCGCTCGGTACGTTCCGACGAGAACGACCGGGACGCCCATGTCAATTAGAAGCTGGACGAAAAAGTTGAGGAGAAGGTCGGCGCCTCCACTTCTTGCTAGACTTAGTCGTTGAATCTCATCGATCACAAGAACGCCGATGTAATGGTTGCCGGCGACAGTAGCCGTGTCTGAAAGCAATTCAGTTTGGATAGCGCGCTTCTTGCCGTATTCAAAGCGGTAATTGGTTCCTAACAAGGCATCTATGGTCTTGAAGAACGAAATACATAGGCCTCTGGGATTTCCATCAAATGGGCAGTCGAGCTTTAGCCACACGACTTGCGATTGAGTGAATGGCTTACCTTGATAATTACTGTGGTGAATCACTTGCGGAAACAACTTCAAGATGCGTTCTACCGAGAATGATTTGCCTACACCGCTAATACCGGCGATATTGAAGCCGGACGCAGTCGACATGAATTGAGGGGCTCCGGCCCTGTACTGCTCTCCGTATTGATCGAATGAGTCCAACACCGACGGACGAGATCTTTTGCCGTGTGGGAAAGGATTACGGCCTGCATACCCGATTCTCATGACGTTCGTGAATCGTCGATACAGGTCGATGTGAATGTCCATTGGGGAGAAAAAGCGCATCGCGTTCTGAATCGATAGATACCTTACTTCGTCCGAGGCTTGACGCATCGACTCGGAATAGTTTGGAAAATGCTGTAGGCGAAGGATCATCTGCTCAGTGGTGAGCATTGGCGGTAGCGCCTCTTCGAGAGGATTGCCTTGATGATCGGAGATCTCCGGCGTTCGATACACAGCATTTACGATACTGCCTCGGCATACGGTCAACGGCGATCGAGTGTCCATATTATTTGTCATGATTTCTCCATTGGGTTTTAAGAAGCGCCTCGATCTGAGTTAGCTTGCTTGAGGCGGGCACGTAATAATCAGCTCCATTTGAACCATCCTCATTCTCACTATTGATGTGAGCGCTATTAGCAGACGAGGGCTCTTTCTGAGCTAAAGGCCAGCGCGTCCGTTCGCGCTCTAGCTGTTTCTCCGTGGCCCGGTTCAAGCGAATGTTTCTTCGGCGAGATTTCTTGCTGAGTTCACCAGAGGCTGCAAGCGCAGCTCGCGTTTTCTCCGAGGCTTCGCCGACGATGGCTTCCTTTTGTGTTTGTAGAACGGCTGATGATCGTAATCGTTTTGTCTCGGAGACTTGGTGTGCAGATCTCTGGAGCGCGTAATAGTCCATCGCATCGTACCAATCCAAAGCGGGAAGATTCTTCGACGCCGGCGTCCGATTGCAGGCTTCCAATCTAGCGCCACGCTCGAGAGGTAAGTAGATCCATTCTGTTGTCCGAGGATCGTAGGCGATCTCAATCTTCCACTGCCCACGATTGCGAGCTTTAACAAACCAGTTTTCGCGTAGTGCTGTCTCACACTCGTAGTAGAGATCGCCTTCGAAATGGATTCCTCGCGGTGTAATTGATACTTGTTTTCTAGGTAGGAGATTAAGACGGACAATTTCTTGCGATGGTTGGGTTAAGCGACCTCCTCTAGAACTGATTCCCCAATTCCAGAGTTCCAATGGATAGCGCGGTACGTGAGCGGCTACCATGTATTCGTCCATTCGGTAATTCGCAAGATAATGATTGGAGTTATAGTCGAGGACGTAGCATGCCAGAAGTTTCCGACATTCATCGAGGGTCATTACTGCCTGTAAATCGTAATCGCGCGTTACTCGCGTGCGCGCGATTTCCGGAACATAGCCCGGCGTGAGGCGGATAACCTTCTCTTTAGCCAGGCCGAAACTTCGTTCGACCAGACCCTTCCAATCGGCGCGGCGGACTGCAGTGTTATGGATGCGAATGCCGAACGCGTTTACGAGGCTGTCCGCGTTGTAGCCTTCGAATTCGCCTCGATCCGCCAAGATTCCTGTCGGTAGTCCTTTACACGGCCATTCATCTTCGGTTATTTGAATTCCCAGATCAGCGCAGAACGTGACCTTGTCGGTGCTCACATTATCTAGCGCCAACATAGCGCCCAACCAGCTTGGCCCTTCGAGCAAGAGAGCAAATCCAGTCATCGCGCTGCTGAAGAGGTCAATGCAGTTGTAAAGAACGGGTCTTCCTATTATGCGAGTACGGTCTAAAGCGCTGACGAGATATAGATCCAGTATCGTGGCGTCGATCTGATTTATTGAGCCCGGCGCGAATGCCATTTTTCGCGGGTCGCCCAGCATCTGTCGACTCCGCAATTCGAATTCGGTATGACCATTACGCGCGCGTTTTTCTTTTTCATCATCTCTTACGTGTTCGTACCAATAATAAAATTGATGAATCGTGGGCAGCTTGTCTGCGGCAGGTAGAACGGGAACTGGGACGCCCTTTACAATCTCATAATCGACTGCAAAATATTTCTGCAGAGTAAGGTCAAACGTCTGTTTGAGAGTTCTTCCTTCAGGAGTGGTGTAGAATTTTTTTAATCCGAGTTCGAATTTCCTGTAGATATCGGCTGTCATCCGAACACCGACGCCTGTAGATTGTCGTCCGGTACTAGTCGCGAGAGCGGATCGTCGCCCGCTTTTGTGATTCTGCTTGTTTACTTGTGAAGAACGAGCGAGTCTCTTCTTTCCAGGAGCGCCACAATTCTGGAACTGCGGCAAGAGGGCGTTCTTCATCCGACCTGATTGCCACCACCGCCGCAGGCGTTTAATCACGGTTGTTTTGCTGAGCGTGCCAACCGTACCGTCTTTTCTCTGACGCGCCGTTGCTTGTCTGAATTCCTCCACTATTGAGGCGCGTTTCCAAAAGTACAGCCTCGCTTCAGCGCCTGCGCTTTCTATGAGCGGCAACATTTCAAGCCATATCTGATCTCTTTTCTCGCGCCGTTTAGGATCAATTTGTTCTTCCGGGACATGAACTCGGAAAAATGGATCATTCTCGCGAACAACGCACTCGCCGCCTTCATAAGAGCTTTGAATCGCCTTGTAAGAGCGGAGCGCCGGGAAAGCACGGCTATCTAGTATGTTGATTACGATAGCCTCGTCTGACTCGGCATCGAAATCCAGAACACGTTCAATTACTGGGGCGGCGTTTTCTTCACCCTGAGACTGTGCCCATTCGAGCAGCACGTTCGGCGTTAACTGAAGCTTCTTACGAGAGTCTATCATTGGAGAATTGCAGGCTTGGAAATTAAGCGCAGAGGTAATTCAGGCCGAATTGGAATATTCATGTCGATCCGAAATCTCCGATTCGCTATTAGGTGGCGAACGACTGCGAGGCTCGTGCCCGCTTTCAAAGCGAAGATTCGATCAGATTGTTCAGCTAACGATTTTAGTGGAGAATCCTTGGAGATCAGTTTCAATGCCAAATGATGTTCGACAACGTTAACCGTACCTTGAGCGATCGGAGCAAGGCTTTCCAAATCTTTGTGAGAATGGACCCACTGGACGTTGTTAACAAACTCTCGCGACACATCAGCCTCGGTAATGATTCCCCAATCGACTCCGCGGTTGGCCCAATAAACGCGTTCGATTTCAAATTTTTCGATAACGCGTAAGGATGAAAGTTTGTTTCGGTATTTGATTGTCCTAGCGACATCGACGTTATGAAGCGCATTCCCGACAGTGATTATGAAGTCTGTCGTCATGACGATCGGCTGTTTGGTTTTTACGTCAGTAGGATGTCGAATGCATAGCTGTTGTGCGATTGCCAACGTCTCATCAAGGTCCAGCGGAAATTGCTCGCGAATGTCCAGCACGCTAGGGGACCAGTCAAGAACGTAGAAGAAGAACCATTCGAGCTGGCTCATGAAATGATGTACTCTTCCGGTCTTCCAGCCTCGGACTCTGGTAGCAAGACCAATCGACGCGACGTCCTGTATACGCAATTCTGGTTTGTAGTCATGTCCCCTCCCAAGACCGCGGCCTTCCTTGCGACGCTTTTCTCGCAAGCGAGCGGTCATGTTTCGTCTTCGTTTGGCCACTTTGGTCCTCCGGGAAAGGCTCCTCTTTCGAACCGAGCGCTGGAAGAAAGCCGAAATTGCTTCTTGTGCTCAACCAAAAGACTGAAGCGGCACCGTATCCAGATTTGCAGCGAATTATTTGCTACTGATTTGTCGGCGATGCAGTTGATTCTACTGTCAAAGTTTTTGACAGTCGGGCTTGCGCAGTATGTGGGATTGAGCTAATCGTTTACTAGTGTTGCAAGCAAACTGTGAGGCGGCTAACTGGTATTGAAGTTCCCACAAGGGAGCCCCCAGGAGTCAAGTTCGGTATATGCGTAAATCTGCGTTGTTAGATCTTTTTCACTCTCTTCCACAAGGGCCTTTAAGACATAACCACACCAGTCCGGAAAACTGAACCCTTCCTCCTTCCAGGATGACGTTTCAGCCCCGATATCTTGCGGCATGCAACGGACCTCCGCTGCCTATATTACCTGTGGTAATATAGGAAACATCCTAAGCTTGTCACTGACTACAAAGGAAATCGATCCCACGTGTTCGGCGAATAGGTCATGGATTCCTTTCGCCTACATTCCGCGATGGATAGAACAAACGAACCAAACGAGTGAATATTGTCTTCAGATTGTCAACTCCGATGTTATCGAGGCCGCGAACAACAATGTAGGTAGATGAGGACAACGCCAGAAGCGTCGTCAGAATATTTATCTCGGCGATCTTTTCGCCTGGAGATGTTACTGTACGTGCCATCGTGTAGCCTGCAAGCAGAAGCGCGGATACGACCTCGGTAACCCCATACCAGAGCCGGCTGATTTGCCTGAAGACGAAGAGACAGATTCCGAGGATAAGAACCCCAATAATTCCACCGATAATCGCGTTCGTATTCGATATTCCGCTGACGAGGAGTTGTAGGAGTTTAACGATCAGGAGTAATACGAAGTATACGACAACGATTCCCACCGCCACCCCAGCTAATATTCCCAGCACGCGAAATATGTCGGCAACGTACGGCTCTAATTCGCCACGGGCCCATTCGAGTTTTTCGGAGGCTACGAGGTAAGCTGCAATCCATAACACAACACATACTTCAGGATTCGTTCGCCAATAGAGAACCGTCGCCAAGAAAGCCAGAGTTGTACGAGGAGCAATCCACCAGCCAGCGGTCACACCGGGCGCGACGGCATTGAAAGTGGAAAACCACCACATCGTCGTACGCGGAACAATTACTGCTCCCAACACAAAACCGATGCCCATCAAGACCCCGTGAGAATGCCAGTAATAAGTTTGAAAATAAGATTCGATTGAGTCGACCATATAAATCGTTTTGTGCCAAGACACGTTTGGCTTGACGTACTGGCCGCGGTGAACGAGGAAAAGGATGAGCCCGTATGCTGGTATTAAGAGATAGCCATTCCAAACACGAAGCTTCTTCTTTTGTGACAGTGGACTCGATGAATGATTGTTTGGTGTAGGAACAGCGCCTGTGGAATCACGCGCGTTCGAGTTTACGCCGGGCGCAGAGCCAAAGCCTTGTCCAAACATGTCGGAAAATGGATCTGTATTTGACCTTGTAGATTGGACTTCTCTCGCTTCCCCCTCTCGATCAACTAAGAATCGAGTCTCGGGCTTCTTTGTTTGGGGAGTCTCGTAAGGTCCGGGCATTTTGTTCGTCCCACAACGGGAAAGCGAGGCTTCCCAGCATCTGCTTCGTCACCGATGAAGGCAGTTTCGCGCTGATGAGCTTATGACTTTGCGGATTTAGCCAAGTCTCTTAAAGATCTCTTTAACGATAACTGACATAGCTTCTTTAATAATGGTTAATCCCAAAGGCACTAACACGAAACTCACCATGCTTGCACCCAATGCCTCTTGGGTCCAACCAGTCTCAAATTGAAACAGCCGGTTCCACCTAAATTGGTCCCTCATTACACTGCGAAAGCTGTGATAATCAATCCACAGACCGAGGACGCCAAGGAAATAGAGGACTTGTAAGGCGCGGTATAACTGATCGGTTAGGGCAAGATCAGAGACGGCTGTACATATAATAATCATCAAGGCCATCCACAGACTCTTCTTTAATCCAGACCGCCCCCGAATAAACGGCAAGAAGTATCCGAAGAAGAACGCGACCGACAGCCAATAAGCTACCTCTGAAATGATTCTGACAATGAAACCAAGCAAAACAAAAGACTGAGAATAGACAGATAAGTTTGTCCGTTGACCGAACACCTGCAAAAGCAGCAATGGGATGACGAGAACGGTACCCCGTTTGACCGCCAAAAGACCATTTCTCCAATTAGATGAAGATGGTCCGACACCCAGCAAAACATCAGTTACTGAAATAGTATCGCTAACCCTCAATTCTGATTCGTGGCTGGCGATCGAACTCTCAAGTTCCAGCTTTCGCCTTTCGTATTCCTCGTTGCGAAGGTTAGATTTATCCTTTTCAAGGCGCCTTAGAGTATCGCGTAGCGAACGAGTATCCAACGCCCCAAGTACTTTGGCTGTCCAACCTGTCCGTTGTTCGACAATGCGATCAATTGCGTCGCCCAGCTGCGCTTGCCTTTGTTTCGAAAACATCAAGTAATGAACTGCTATCCAAATAGCAAGCAGCAAAGGTATCGGTAGCATTAGCCATTCCAATCCAGGCTGGATGACAAAAACCGCGAATATGAGAACGCCAAACGCCATCGTTGTGTGATAATCAGCATGTGATCCGTCGAAAACTCGTTTTAATAGAACAAGTAGGCCGACAAAAGTCACGTACGGAAAAATCGCTTGCAAAGAACTGAATGCGGTCTCAATGTCTTGCAGCACGGCCATGTGTTGAAGTTCACTAGAAAAGGCTGGTCTGAAAAGACTCTGCGGCTGCGGAATACTAAGTAATAAGAAGATCACTAAGCATAGCCCAGCGACTAGGCGGATCTTTCTAGTCATCATCGGCCGCCATAATCTCATCAGCAGAATCACAAGAGAGATAAGAACGAACCATGTGACAAGAGGGGATAGAAGGTTACGCAACATTAACAGGGGAAATCTGCTTAACACTAAACCCATCATAGTCATTATGGAGAGGATCATTACGGCACCTAAGCTTATGCCGTGAATAATCGTCCCAATCCAGATCGACAAGAAATCGTTTCGAATGAGCCTGATGATTCCAAACAGAAGAAACGAGATGCAAACAATGCTTGTCGTAGTCAACACAAGAACTCTAAGATCTTCCTGAGCAAGTTGACCGGGCTCCTGATGGAGAGCGCGAGACAGATGCGAGGCCAAAAACCTTGTACCGGCCTGCGAATTCAGATGTTCTACAGCCCTCGCCGCTAAGTCCCTAATAAGATAGAGAATAAAGGGAACCATTACACCTGCGACTAGCCATGGAACCGTGCGTTTAATCGTTGAATTTGTTTCAGTGGCGATCAGGTTCGAAGCTTGCTTTCCAAAGAAAGCAAGCGTCCAAATCATCGGAATGGCCAATAGCGCACCTGACAAGAACTCATAGGCGACAAGGATTTTCGGCGGGAGTACTTCATACAACGAGGATCTGATGGTACGCGTAACGTTCCGAAGGGATCCGAATGGCAAATAAGTCAGAGGTACAGTTAGTTCCTCCTTCGCCTTGGGATCATTTGAACTCCTAACGATGTCTGCTTTGTTCTCTTGATACGAGCGGAGGATCGAAGCATTGTCCTTTATTTGCGGACGACTCAGATCGTAATCAGCGACGTTGATGACAATCTCATCTTGCTCGTCACTTGTTGCCCGCCAGTCAGTTTGAACGTTTACATTCTGATCAAACATATTTGAAAACAAAACCATCGAATTGGTACTGTGACATCGAGTACTGAAGTAGACTTTGCCATCTCTTTCGGGAGCATTAAATGTAGCGCCTTCACACCACGGTGCTATTTCATAATGGGCGATCGCAAAATCATTGAATACCTCTTTAACAAACTGCGCCAGACTCTGAGATGCCAATCTGGTATTCCTGATGAGATCTAATCGCTTATCTTCAGAAGTGAGAACCGCATCCAGCTTTACTTGGATATCGCGGAACGAGAAGTCGATAGTCACCTTGCGAGATTGCAATCGCTGGAGACCCTTGTCTGAGCTGAGGACAACTAGGTGCTCACTTGCAAAACCAGGCTCTAATAACTGCGGAACGCGCAAGAAAACAGTCTTTTCGTCTTCGCCCGACGATTGATGCCAAGCACTTAGGGTGCATTTCGCAATCACACTGTTTTCGCCTGTCCGAATAATGACGTTATCAAACTGAAACGTGCCTTCGGATTTGTGGGAGGCATAGAGAAATCCATTTAGCTCCAGCAGTACATAACATGGTGCAGAAGTGTGTCCAGAGATTTGTGCTAAGTGCGGATGCTCATGGTTGGTGATGGCATCGATTGAAATTAGATTCTCGTTGACAGGCCTCTCTAGGAAACCATCAGTACGAAAGACCACAAACAAGACGCCCGCCAATAGCAAAACCACGAGAGTCATGACAAAGGCGTAGCGAAGGAGTAGCGTTTTCGAGATCGGCATCTCTTAGTGATTTCGCGAACGTCGGGTGTTATAGCGCCGAATCACGCGTTAACGCATCACAAGAGTGATTCGACTTTACAGAGGTTTACAGTCGACACATGCGATTACCACAACAGTTCTGGATTGAGTTGCCACGAGGTCTGACTGCCCATCATCAACTTTGATTGTAATTGTGTACTTGCCTGGCCGAACTCCTGCTAGATTCCAGACCACTGTAGGCCCCTTACCGACTACTTTTCCACCAGTCACCTTCCATTTATAACGAAGGAGGTCGCCCTCCGAATCCGAGGCATCGACATGCACCTGCACCTCCGTTGCATCCTTGCAGCCTGAAGATTCCTTCGGTTTAGGACAATTCAGCGTTACAAGATTTGTAGAAAGTGAAAATGCGGAAATCACCGGGGGTCTGTTCCCGGGCCCTTTGTCGCAATTTTCGACGGTTATCTCACTGCTTCTCGCTTTGGCCTCACATGAAGGCTTCAGTCCTGTGACGGTGACCGTTGCTTTAATGTGCTGACCGTCATTTCCGCTGACAAACAGATCAGGCGTGTACTTGCCGCGCACGATGCTGCCGGCGGAGACAGTCCAATTATATGTTGGCAGTTGAGTCGTCGAGCCGTCGTTGAGCCTAGCAGAGAATTCAAACGGCCTCTCCGAACAAGCCTCTGTCGGAGAAGTTATCGTTATACATTTCTCCGCGCCACTAGATGGTAACGGAGAGTTCATTGGAAGAGTAATGACTAGAGAGATTCCAATCGCCAGGCTGTAGCTCAGTATTGATCGTCCGACACTCTCTGCAGGGGCGCGCATTTTCTTATCTTCTTAATTGCCTGACGGGCAAGAAACGATTTTCACTTTGATAGTCTTCGATGTCGTGGCGCATTCAGATTTCAGACCCCCAACCTTTACCTTCGCTTGGATGTTCTTGCCCGCATACCCTCGCACAAAAAGCTGAGAACTACTCTTTCCACGAACGATTATCCCCGCGGAAACAGTCCAGCTATAGGTTAGTTCGGCAGCGCTGGACCCATCCACTACCTTCGCAAATAATTTGAACTCCCTGCCCCCGCAAGCGGTTGCCGGCGCCTCGATGGTGATGCAATCTTCGACGGGTTGGGGCGCCATGCGTCCCACGGCGACGGTAATCGCCGGGATTAACCCGATAATCAATAAGCAAATGCTCTCGTGTCTTACTAGCCGCAGATTCACAATCCAACCCATCCGATGCTGGCTTCCAGCTATTGTGAGAAGTCCAACCATGGCCACCCAACTAAACGCCGCCCAAGTCGAAGGATGGAAAAGTCGGCGGCGATTCGATAGATTTCATCAGTCATGAGAAATCCTCTTAAGATCGGCTAAAGAATAATGACGTTTTGGCGACCGAAACTGGGCTTAGCGCATATGCAAGGATGCAGAAACTCTTTCGAAAAGCTCGGTTACTACCGTGGACACCCGAGACGATATTTCGACTCTGATACGCGTGTCAAGGCATTTTTACCGGAATTGTAAGCCCCCATATTAGCTCTATTCCCAGCACACGGAGGCAAATCCAGGACTACATAAGGAGGTCGCTCTTAAGAGCAATATATCTGGCATTACTCCCTGACACGCCGCTCCACATCGTAAGGTGGGACGATCTGATCCTTGACGGAACTTCTACGTTAATCGAATGAGCGATCCCAAACGTCAGCACTAATCTGGCGATTGTTTCGACCTCCTATCCGCAAGCGCGATCATTTCTGTCGCCTGTTACGGCCCATTCTATTATCTCAGGCAGCGCGAAACCAGAAGATTTGCCACAGACCGAAGACTAATTCGCCGCCGTCATCTCCCCGGCTACTTACCTGCAGAAAAATGACGGACGCAACTCATTGGGGTGCATATCGTGGGAGCGACAGGTTTTTGATTACTCAGCGTTTCAATCTGCACTATTACTTGCTCGCGCACCTCTCCCGCAATCCGTGTCAACAAATCGCCATCTCGAGCCATCCAGCCCGCACCTTTAAGTAGAGGCTTTTCAAGGTGTCCGATCCTCTATCCTTAATCTGAGGAGGATCGGACAGCAATCTAAAGAGAGGATCGGACAGTCCGGTGCCTGACTCGTAAACCTCACCAACTTTTCTGAGAAATTGAAGGAAATTCTTGGGCACGCAAGATGCACAATGCCATCTGCCGAACACAAGCCGGTGTGGGCTTGCATTGGCCAGGCTCCGCTAATGAAGTCCACGACTTTAATACGACGTGTTAAACAGACAAGGAGGGCAAAGACGACCTCAGTCCAGTACTTTAGCAGACCGACCAATAGTGCGGATGAACGAGGAATCAACAATTTACGAAGGGTTTAGTCCAGCACATTATTTCAACTCAACAACAACAACTACTACTACTACTACTATTAAGCACTCGTAGTCGGTTCAGCAAAACGACTCGTCTTCCACCAAGCGATGGTCCTTCGAAGTCCTTCTTCGAGACCAACACCCGGGCTGTATCCCAAAAGTGATTTAGCCAGGGTGAGGTCGGCGAGGCTGTCTCGGATATCACCCACGCGTGGCGGTTCATATCTGGCACGAATGTCCGTGCGCCCGGTTAGCTTTTGCACTGTGGCCAATAATTCATTCAGCGTCACGCTCTGGCCATTTGCGACATTAATGACCTTTCCCGCCGCTTCCCGCGACTCGGCTGCTCGCAGATTCGCATCGACCACATTTGAAACATACGTGAAGTCACGCGACTGTTCGCCGTCGCCATAGATTACCGGGCTTTCCCCGCGATTCAGCGCTAAGAGGAACCGAGAGATTACTCCGGAGTACTGCGAGCCGGGATCCTGACGCGGGCCGAACACGTTGAAATAACGAAGGGACACAGTCTCCAACCCGTACGTTCGGTCAAACACTTGAGAGTAATATTCGCCAACCAGCTTAGCGACGGCATAGGGCGAAAGCGGCTCGGGACGCATACTTTCTCGCTTCGGCGACTCCGCCTGATCGCCATAAGCGGAACTCGACGCGGCATAAACGAGGCGACGCACTTTTCGATCGCGCGCAGCTAGTAATAGGGAGAACGTTCCGTTGACGCTTGCGTCGTGAGTTTCTGCTGGATTACTAACGGACCGCGGAACCGACGGAATTGCTGCTTCATGGAAAACCATCTCGACGTTTTCCAGAGCGCGGTTCAGCGCCTGCGAATCAGTGATACTAGCCTTAATGAAGTCTATCTCGCCGCCTATCTCAGCCAAGTTTTCTGGGTAACCGGTCGATAGGTCGTCAATGACTCGGACCCGAGCGCCGCGCTCAAGTAATGCGGCCACAATGTGTGATCCTACAAAACCGGCTCCGCCCGTGACTACAACGATTCCCGAAAGCGGCATCGCTTACCGTCCCACTCCCACGTATTCGAATCCCAGTTCCCGCATGTCAGGCGGATCATAAATATTTCGCAAATCTGCGAGGCGCGGAGTCTTCATCAGCTTTCCAATCCGCTCCATATCGAGTGCCCTAAACTGATTCCATTCTGTAACGATAACGAGGATATCCGCGCCACTAGCCGCTTCGTACTCGTCCGCAGCGTAGTCGATCGTGGGCAATACTTTCTGCGCTTCATGCCTTGCAACAGGGTCGTAAGCAATCACTGTCGCGCCGCGATCGATTAAGCCCTGGATGATTTCGACCGATGGCGCATCGCGCATGTCGTCGGTCTCTGGTTTGAAGGCCAGCCCAAGGACAGCAACGCGCCTACCGGAAAGATCGCCGCAGATCTTCTCGATCTTCCGGATCATTGCCAGTCGCTGCTGCCGATTCACTTCAATGACAGCTTCAACAATTCTGGTTGGCGAATCGTATTGTTGACCGATCGTAGTTAGCGCGGCGGTATCCTTCGGGAAACACGAGCCGCCAAATCCGGGGCCGGCGTGCAGAAACTTTGGTCCAATGCGTCGGTCCATACCAATGGCGCGCGCCACGTCGTGAACATCGCAACCAACCTTTTCGCAAAGATTCGCTACTTCGTTGATAAAGGAAATCTTCGTCGCAAGAAATGCGTTGGCTGCGTACTTGATCAGTTCTGCGCTCTCCACGGAAGTAATCACAAACGGAGTTTCAATTAAATAAAGCGGCCGATATAGATCGCGCATAATCGCTATTGCTTCTTGATCAGCCGCACCGATCACGACGCGGTCGGGCCGCATGAAATCACTTATGGCTGCTCCCTCGCGCAGGAATTCGGGGTTTGACACCACGCTGAAGTCGACCGGTTGTTTTTGATTCTGTTTGATGAGGCTGGCCAACCGTTTGCCCGTACCAACCGGCACCGTCGATTTCGTGGCGATGACCTTGTAAGAATCCAGGTGCCGAGCGACTTCTAGGGCAGCGGTTTCTATGAAGGTCAGATCCGCTGAGCCATCAGCGCAAGGAGGCGTTCCGACGGCCAAGAAGATCACGAGCGATTGCTTCGTGGCGACTTCGATGTCAGTCGTGAATCTTAGACGTCCTGCCTGAAGATTCTTCTTGATTAGGGAGTCGAGCCCAGGTTCGTAGATGGGGCTTTCGCCCTTTGTCAGTCGCGCGATTTTGTCTGCGTCAATATCTACGCAGGTAACATCGACACCGAATTCAGCAAAGCATGCGCCGGTGACGAGGCCAACGTAGCCTGAGCCAATAACGGCAATGTGCATTCAGCATTTCCTACGAGAAAAAACGATATGACAAAATTTACGGGTCACGCGCTGGATGCGCGTGACCCGCAGATTCACAATCAAATGGCGCGCAGAATGCGCGTCACGAGCCCTGGTTGGACTCAATCTTACTTGGTCGGACTTACGACAGTTATTGAACCACCGAAGTTCAAATCGTTGTTATGCGTAGCCGCAATAATCGCTGCTGCTACTGCTCCGCCGGCGGCCAACAACAAAGCTGCAAGCGCTCCACCACTAAGATGTCCGAAACTATCCGGCTTGGTCAGTCTCGTGCAGCGAGTTCCAGGTTGCGGCGTGCCCGCTGACTCAGAAGTGCCGGCTGCAACTGCCTTGGTCTTTCCAGCAGCTCGCAACTCAACAAGACCTGCCTGCGACGCAACGATCATATTGCCGCATTCCACATCAACCATGAAGCTTGATGCATGGCTCGCATCCGCAACAGCGGCGCCATCCTTCGCGGTAACGATCGCCGAAGTGCCGACCAACGTCGAAACCTGAACGCGACCAGCATCGAGGGCCCCGGAGATATTTCCCTCTCCAAAGCTCAGCTTCACGGTCGAATTCGGGAACAACTCAACTCGGCCCAGTTTTCCAAGGCTCACCGTTGCACTGCTGCCAGCTGCTGTTGCAATTACGCTGTCAGTAAAAACGGTTGCACCCGAGATCGCGGCCTGACCATTCACGGTAACTTGACCGGAGACCGAAAGCTCGCCTGACGCTTTCTGCCCCGGCGTTGCCAGCGCCACCATGGAATAAACGCTAACAATGGCAACCGCGACACAGAATGCAATAGACTTACGGCTCCAAGTTCTGCTAATCATCATTTCCTCCCGTACAGTAAACAAGTTTTGTGGAAGACCACTGCGAAAAGACTCACCCTCATCGCAATTGACGGATGTCTCCGCCCCAACTCGAAATCTCGCTCACGCGAGACACAAAAAGAAAGCATGTCGGGCCAGTAAAGAAGGCCTACTCCTTGCCTTTTTACACGAACCGCGACCCCAATGTCAACAATAAACCCTTCGATCTAAAAGACCTAAGCCACATTATTTACTAGCTTTGCGCCGCAAGATACCATGCCGTTCGCACCCTGTAAAGACATTTTTTCCCTGAACCTTGTCAAGAATTTGTGTTTTTGGCTGATACCTGCGGGTTACTCCGGACAGAAAAGCGTCGAGGGATTCTACTGAGGAACTACCCGTCTGGCCCTGGTTGTCGACTGGCCGATACGCTGACCTTTGGCATTTGTTTCAGATGAGGCGGCGGGCCCACCTCCGCGGCTCATCAAGTCCGCTTGTTCGTAAGGATCGAGCCGCGCAAAAACGTAAAAAACATCACCGGTACGCACCTGACCCAAAAACCTAAATTTATTCGCTACGACCTCGTTCTGACGGAGGCTCGTGGGCTTTGGCGGATGCTCAAGAATGGTTCCCAACTCATCTGAAGTTACCGCCTCCAGTTCGGGTACATAATCGTTTCCGCTCTGCCTAGCCAGCCTCACCGCCATCTGCTTGAGTGCGTGAATCCGATTTGAGTTTCGTCGGTAGTAGGCCGCGTTGATTTCTCTTCTGCTCGCGCGATCGTCAACGACTTCTTGTTCGTTGCTAAGGTAGCCGAGGTAAGCCGTTACCACCGGACCAAACTCAGAATCGCCTGAAGCATTACCTCTCTGCGCAACGACCGCGCTGGCGCATGCCACAACCATTGAGAGCGAAATTAATAAATGCACCGGACGAAATAGGCTATTCATGGAGGTACCCTCGGTCATAAATGGAGTTGCGTCCGACGGTTGGCCCGCCGGAATAAAATACCCTAACTAACGGCTCAACTGCGAATCATTGTTGCTGTCCAATTGTTGCGCGGCATTATAGCGCCGTAGAAACGCGTTTCATTGCGTGTGTAATTCAGCGATGTTACATTTCAATTTCAAATAAACGTGAGCGAACAGGTTTCCAAAAGTCGAATTGCGATTGGAGTCACGGGCGGGATCGCTGCGTATAAAGCCATCGAAGTATTGCGCGGCTTGCAACGAGCGGGATGCGAGGTGCGCGTGGCTATGACACGCCACGCCTGCGAGTTCATTCAACCTCTTACCTTTCGCGCACTGTCCGGTTCATATGTGGTCGTCGACGACTACGCGCCTGATAATCCCGATCCAATCGCTCACATAACCTTCTCCCAAACGATCGATCTCTTTATCATCGCCCCGGCGACCGCGAACACGCTCGCAAAGTTAGCGAACGGAGTCGCGGATGATTTCTTGACCTCGACATATCTTGCTTGCACTGCTCCAGTTCTGGTTGCGCCCGCGATGAACACTACGATGTGGCAGCATCCCGCCACGCAGCGGAATCTTGAAAAGCTCAGAGGCGATGGCGTTCACATTATCGAGCCAGACGCTGGAGAGATGGCCTGTGGGACAATTGGCCCAGGCCGATTGAGCGAGCCTGATCGAATCGTGACCAGAGCCCTCGAGATCCTGGCGACGGTCCAATCAGGCGCGGCCGCCAATTCGCACCTCAAATGCGATTTACAGGGAGAGCGCATCTTGATCACCGCCGGGGCTACTCGCGAACCAATCGATCCGATTCGCTTCATCTCAAATCGCTCGTCAGGGCAGATGGGATACGCGCTGGCTCAGGCTGCACATCGCCGCGGCGCGAACGTCGTTATAGTTGCAGGGCCGACAACGGCAGCACAGCCGGCGGGCATTGAGTTAATCAAGGTTACATTAGCCGAAGAAATGAGAGCCGCCGTCCTTGGCCAAATCGAAGGCGCTTCGATTGTAATTGCCGCTGCGGCCGTTGCTGACTACAAAGCGAAGAAAATAGCACCAGCCAAAATTAAAAAGTCGGAACCAATGCTTAACCTCGAATTGGTGCGCACACCAGATATTCTCGGCGAAGTCGCACGGCAGAAACGAGCAGGTCAACTACTGATCGGTTTCGCTGCTGAAACGAACGACGTGATCTCCAACGCGGTTACGAAGATGACATCGAAAAATCTCGATATGATTATTGCCAACGATGTCTCCCGCAAGGACATCGGTTTTGACTCGCCAAATAATGCAGTGACAATTCTGGTGCGCGACGGATTGCAACCGGTCGAACTCCCGCTAATGTCTAAGCTGGAAATTGCCGAACGAGTTCTTGACGAGATCGTCAAGCTGCGCCAGCGAATCTCGAACGCGAAAAGCGCATAAGCAGAAAGAAGGATCATGGGCGACAATCCGAACGACGCCGAAGTCCTGAGTCTCCTCAGTCAGGTGCGCGAACATGCGAAGTTTTTCGGCGAGCTGGGCGCTGAATCAATTGCGTTAGGCGAAGCCAGCGACGCCCCGCAAGCAGTCCCTTTGCCACTCAGAGGCGATGAGCCCCGGAGTCACGCAAGCCAACCGCTTCGGGAGGAATCTGTAGTGTTCGCGGGCAGCCCTCCCGCCAACAAAGTCTACTCTTCGAAATCGATCGAGCCACCAGAGGCTCTCTTCGAATTGTCTCAGCCGCAGACGTCCTTCACTCAGACCCGAGAGAATCTCGAAGACATTTGGCGCGACATTGGCGATTGCACTCGTTGTGGTTTGTGCGAAGGACGCACTCAGGTGGTGAACACTCACGGGAATCGAAACGCGCGCTTGATGTTTGTCGGCGAAGCGCCCGGCGCTGATGAAGACGCGCAAGGCAAGCCGTTCGTCGGCCGCGCCGGCCAGTTGCTGACGAAGATGATCGAAGCCATGGGGATGAAACGCGAAGACGTGATCATCGGCAACGTCAATCGCTGTCGCCCGCCCGGCAATCGCCAACCGACGCTCGAAGAGGCCGCAATCTGTCGTCCATTTCTGTTTCGCGAGATTGCCGCGATCAAACCAGAAGTAATCGTGGTGATGGGGAACACGGCGCTTCGCAATTTGCTGGAATTACGCGAAGGGATTACGCGGGTGCGCGGCCAGTTCCGTGATTTTCGCGGCATTAAAGTCATGCCGACTTTCCACCCCGCGTACCTGCTGCGCGATCCATCCAAGAAACGCGAGACCTGGGAAGATTTAAAGAAGGTCATGGAGTATCTAGATAGCACTCCATCAAAATCCAAATCGTAATTCACAATCACGCTTTCAATCATCACCCAATTCGCGCTAGGCTGACGCGAGCCTGACTCTCATGACCGTCGCCGCGCAATCTTCCGATCGAGCTACTCCGCAATTCGCCCAAGTCGCAGTTCCCGTTCATCTGAGAAAACTGTTCACGTATCGACTGCCCGCTTCAATGCAGGTCGCGGCGCAGGTCGGATCTCGCGTCATGGTCCAACTTGGCACAAAACCTACCGCGGGTTATATCGTCGCTCTGCTTCCGCAATTGCGAGCCGGCACAAGCCTGATCGAATCAGAAATCAAAGTCGTTCAGGAACTACTCGACGTAGATCCGCCGTTAACAGCCGACGTTTTGGAAATCACCCGCTGGGTTGCCGATTACTACGCGGCGCCATGGGGAGAAGTCATGCGCGCGGCGCTGCCTGCGGGGATCAACGCGACGGTTGAGCAAACGATTTCGATTACCGATGCGGGGCGAACGATGCTCGCCGATTCGCCAAACAAAGAAACGATCGAGTCCCGCGCACTTCAGCTGCTGGCAAAAGAAGACGAAATTGAACTCAACGCGTTTTGTCTCCGACTCGGATCGAAAAGCATTCCGAAATGGCTGCGCGAATTGGAAGACCAAAGTTTAGTTCAGCGCTCGTATCGAACTCGCAAGACAGCTACGCAGGCTAAGAAACGCAGAGCCCTGCGCTTGATCGATTCGTCGATTCACACAGCGCCGATTCGAAAAACGAAAGCCCAGGAACGCGCCATCGAGACTCTCCGCGCCAATCAAAACGCGATGCCGGTCAGCGAGCTGACGAAGCGAGCCGAGATAAGCGAATCCGTCATTCGCACACTGCTCAAAAATCGTATCGTTGAAGAATTCGAAGAAGACATTCGCCGCGATCCGCTGGCGCGGGCCGAGTTCCCTGAAACTGAAGATTTCAAACTGACTCCGGCACAAGCAGACGCGTTGCGCGCGATCCACGAACCGCTGAAAGAACGCGCGTTCTCGCCAATTCTTTTGCACGGCATAACTGGCAGCGGCAAGACTGAAGTCTACATTCGCGCCATGCATGCGGCGCTTGAAATGAATCGCGGCGCGATGATGCTGGTGCCCGAAATTGCGCTGACGCCGATTCTTTCTCGCCGCCTGCGCGCTCACTTCGGAAATCGGATTGCGATCTTTCATTCATCATTATCGAAGGGCGAGCGGTTCGATGAATGGTCACGGCTGCGTTCGGGTGAAGCACGCGTTGTCCTGGGCACGCGTTCTGCAGTGTTCGCACCAGTGAAAGACCTCGGCGTGATTATCGTCGATGAAGAACAAGACTCGTCGTATCGACAGGAAGAATCGCCGTACTACCACGCGCGCGACACCGCGATTGTGCGCGCTCAGAGAGAAGCGGCTGTGGTTGTGTTGGGCTCTGCGACGCCCTCGCTCGAATCGTTTCACAACGCCCAAACCGGTAAGTACGAATACATTCAATTACCGGATCGCATCGCAAACCGTCCGCTCGCGCGCGCGGAAATTATCGACATGCGCGAAGTCTTTGCGCGCCGAAAGAAGCCGGTGGCTTTTTCCGATGAACTATTGTCGGCAGTCGAAGAAACTCACGCCCGCGGCGAGCAGACGATCATTTTGCTGAATCGTCGCGGTTACTCGAGCTTCATTCTCTGTCGCTCGTGCGGCGAATCGATTGAATGTCCGAATTGCGATGTGACGTTGACTTACCATCGCGGCGACTCGACGCTGGTTTGTCATTACTGCAACCATCATCAGCGCGCGCCGTCGCAATGTCCCGCGTGCGGCAGCAAATACATCTACTATGTCGGCGAAGGCACCGAGCAAATCGAAGAGATCCTGCGGAAGCGTTTCCGCGGCTTACGCATCGGCCGCATCGATCGCGACACGAAATCACGCCGGCATGAGTTCGAAAAGCTGCTGCTGGATTTCGGCAAAGGCGAGATCGATTTATTAGTAGGCACCCAGATGTTGGCGAAGGGACACGATTTTCCGAATGTGACTTTGGTTGGCGTCGTCTCGGTCGATGCGGGACTCGCCTTGCCCGACTTTCGCGCTGCTGAACGCACTTTTCAATTGATTACCCAGGTCGCCGGACGCGCGGGCCGCGGTGATTTGCGGGGCCGAGTCCTGATTCAAACTTATCATCCCAATCATTACGCGCTTCGTCATGCGACGGCTCAGGACTATCGTGGTTTTTATGACGAGGAAATTCGCCATCGTCGCAATCACGGCTATCCGCCATTCGTCGCGCTTGCTCTGGTGCTGGTGCGACACAAGGACGAGTCACGCGCGCTCAGCACGGCGCAGGAACTTCGAAATGCTTTGAACGAAGCAAACCGTGATCATTCGTGCCGCATTCTCGGCCCGGCGCCCGCGCCGTTCGCGCGGCTGCGCGGAGAACATCGCATTCAGCTACTTCTGAAATCACGCAGCCGCAAACAGATGCGCTCCGTGATCGATCAGGCAATGAAAAAATTTGAAGAGCGTAGCGGTGATTTACGTTCGATAACTCTGGAAATTGATCCGGTCAGCATGATGTGAATACTCTTTGAAAGGTCGCCACTGCTCCCTTCTCCCAATGGGAGAAGGGTTGGGGATGAGGGCTTACGTATTGGTCGAACCGTGAGTTATTGTCCTCCTCATTAACTCTCGCGGCGAGAGTTAATGAGGAGGACAAATTCGTAGTTGAGTGCAAATCCGCTAAGCCCTCACCCTCACCCTCTCCCAGGGGGAGAGGGAAAGCAGGAACTCGCGGTATGCGGTTTAAGGCAAACTTGAGATAAACTCAAGCCGATGAAACTCTCCGAACTCGCGGCTCAGACGGGGGCGATTTGCAGAGCGACTGATGGTGATATTGATATCATCGGCGCGGCCGGACTTGAGCAGGCCGAACCCGGGCAGGTCACGTTTCTGTCGAATCCGCGTTACGCACCGAAAGTCGCGACCACTGGCGCATCCGCAATTTACCTGGCTGAAGCCGCAGCGATCACGCGAGAGGACATCGCGATCCTACGCGCAAAAGATCCCTACCTCGCTTTTACCAGAGCACTGGTTGCGTTCCATCCCAAGGCAGCCTTCGAACAATACTGGGATCCCACCGCGGTCATTGATTCGAGCACGCGGATTCCCAAAGATGTTTTCATCGATGCGCATGTCGCAATTGGAAAGAACGTCACGCTCGGCGAACGCGTCCGCATTCATCCGAACGTTACCGTCTATGACAACGTCTCGATCGGCGACGATTCTGAAATCCATTCCGGCGTGGCGATTCGCGCCAACTCCATCATTGGCAAGCGCGTCATCATTCACAACAATGCGGTGATCGGGGCTGACGGCTTTGGTTTCGCCAAGGACGAACAACGGCACTGGCTGAAGATCCCCCAAGTCGGCCGCGTGGTTATTGAAGACGACGTCGAGATCGGCGCGAACTCGACGATCGATCGAGCATCGACGGGCGAGACGCGGATCAAACGGGGCACAAAGATCGACAACCTGGTTCAGGTTGGTCACGCCTGCATCGTCGGCGAGGATGCGTTGCTGTGCGCGCAAGTCGGCATGGCCGGCAGCTCGCACGTTGGTGATCGCGTGATTCTCACGGGCCAGGTGGGCATTGGCGGGCACATCACAGTCGGCGACGACGCGATTCTCTATCCCCAGAGCGGCGTTCCGAATGATGTCGCGCCGGGAGAAATTCTCGTCGGCACGCCGGCATTTGAAGTAAGCGCCTTCTGGCGCGCCGTCGCGGTGTTTAAGAAGTTGGGAGAGGTTCCGAAACGAATCCGGGCTTTGGAAAAGAGACTGGATGAAGTTGAGAAATCAAATTCCGAGCAATAGAGATCTGCACTGGTCAGCTGAAGAAGTTCGCACTGCGTTTTTGTTTTGGCTGTTCTGGACAGTCTGTGTTTGTCTGTCCACGATTCTAATCGCCGCGTTATTCACTGACTGGCCATACTTCCTTCACGAACAAAGCTACTTTAGGTAACCGTGCCGCCGTCGACGATGACAACTTCGCCGTTCATGAAGCTGTTGCGATCGCTGACCATGAACGCGGCGAATTCGGCGAGTTCTTCCGGACGTCCGAGCCTGCCGCTCGAAGTCCAAAAGTCATGCATTTGCAGCCATCTTTCAGGCAGCGCCTGGGCGAGATCCGTATCAAAGATTCCGGCGGCAATGGCGTTAACTTTGATTCCAAAAGTCCCGGCTTCGCGTGAGAGACATTTCGTGAAGCCAATCATCGCGGCTTTAGAAGTCGCGTAATGAACGGCTGTCGGCAACGCGCGAATCGCGCCGATCGAAGTGATGTTGAGGATGCTGCCGACACGCTGACGAATCATCTGCTTGTAAATCGGTTTCGTAACCGCGAACAAGCTACCGACGTTCACACCAATGACTTCGTCCCACGCGCGATCGGTTGTGGTTGCAAAGTTATCTCCGCGATTGATCGCCGCGTTATTAACCAGAATGTCTATCCCGCCCCAGTCCTGGATTAGTTCGCGAGTCATATGCTTCAGGCCAAACCGATCGGTGACGGAAATTTTGAACGAGCGCGCCCGACGACCGAGAGCTTCGATGACACCCATGACTTCTTGCGCCAGATCGTCTCGCGAGTTGTAGTTGAAAGCGACATCCGCGCCTTCGCGGGCAAACACCTGGCACAACGCTGCGCCAATTCCGCGCGTGCCACCAGTTATGAACGCGCGCTTTCCTTCGAGTAACAGACTCATCTTTTTCACTGTAGCACAGACTTCGGTCTGTAAGTCTCTCCGTGCAACCCGATCACGGATTGAACCCTATGCTACTTAGCCAAACCTGATCTCTTTGAACGTCAGAACGACGGGATTAAATCGCGAAGCAACTGTGACAGTCAAGAAGCGGTCCACGCCGCGGGCGACAGCAGGGGCTTAAGCCGCGTTCTCAGCGAGCGATTCGGACTCCGCGCGAACTTGTTCCGGAATCAACGCGGTAATCTCTTCGACGATCCGTTTCGTGGCATTCGGAAGCGCAATCGTGATCGTCGCGGCGCGCATGGCCGCGTAATGTTTCGAGTCATCGATCATTCGGTGAATCACCGGGACGATGTCGGAGGCTTTGTTGAGCATCACGGCCGCGCCACTCTTGACGATTAGGTTCACGGTACTGGCTTCCTGGGGCATCGGCCGGGTGATCGCGTCCGCGATGATTGGGACGCGGCAAGTCAGCGCCTCAAAAGTGGTCAGACCGCCGAGCTTCGAAACCATGACGTTCGCCGCGCGCATCAGTTGCTCGACTTCATCTGAGTAACCGATGACTTTAACTGGAAACTTTGCCTCGGCTGCGACCAATTCAACTTCGTTCTTCAAGGCTTCGTTCTTGCCGGCGAGAAAAATCGCCTGCACGTCCAACTGGCCCTGAATTAACTCGCGAAAGATATGTGGAATGTTTCCCCCGCCTTCCCAACCAGCGTTCAGGAATACGGTGAATTTCTCCGGGTCGAGCCCGAGCGCTGTGCGCGCGACGCGCGCCGCGTCTTCACCGGGAAAAGAGAATTTCGGATGGACCGGCATCCCGGAAATCTTGATTCGCTCCGACGGAATGCCGTAATCGATTAGTTGCCGGCGGGCATCTTCGCTGGCTACCAGGTAAAGCCGAACATCGTCGCACGCCCATCCCTTCCAAAATCCGTAATACGGATCAGTCACGACCGTAACCAGAGGAATTCGATCAGCTAGTCCCAACTCTTTCAGTACTCGCGCGAAGATGTGTTGCGTCAAGGGGTGAACGCTGACAACTATGTGCGGGCACCAGCGCTCGAATAGACCACGAACATAACCAATGCAGCGAGTATGAAAAAACTGTCGCGTCTCTGGGCGAAACCGGTTGATTAACCAGTAGTAATATTTCATCCAGTGCTGCTTGTTGCGCAGCAACCAGTTGTAAATTGCCACTAGCTTGGCGGCGAGATGATGCGACTCTTCAACGGCCCGCACCACCCGCACCGCGTAAGACTCGCCTTTAACAAAGCTCTCGATCCCGGCCACGATCGCCGCCGCCGCCGAGCGGTGTCCACCGCCGGTATCGGACGAGATGATCAGGATTTTGGGTCCGTTAGGATTCATTCTTAAGGTGTCAGAAGCCCGACCGTTAGGGAGGGCACGTCGGGTAATACTCTCGCTGCGTGTAATCAGCGTTGCCCTCCCTCACGGTCGGGCTTCCGACACTCTACACTTTCAACGCAACTCCGTCAGGCTGCTCTTGGACTTGCTGCTCAAGTTCGCGCGCTGCTTTCTTCATCTCGCGCTCGAGCTTCTTGATTTGAATCAGGTGCTTTGGGTTGAACGGGAGCGACGGATAGTAACAATTCGATTCGTGCGTGCAGAAGCAACCGTTGGCCGCATGCTTGCGACGCGCCTTCATCGCATCCGACAACCAAAGTCCCTGGAAATTCCATTCGTGATCGCGAAGGTTGCCGATCGGCGCGAGGTTTTCGCATGAGGACAGCGTCCCCTCGTCGTAAATCACCGCCCCCGCCGTGCCCGCGTAACAGGTCAACTGTGCTTGCTGCGTTTCTTGCGTCTTCGTAATCAGACCGTGCATGTAGATGTCGATCGCGGCTTTGAAGAAGCCGGCGTTGCCGCCGTAGTTGTTCTTGATCGCGGCGTGACGCGAGTCGTCATCGATCATGTTCGCCAGTTTGGCGTAGCGTTTGAGATCGATGTCGAGTTCGATCGGATCCGCAGACGGCGGACGAATGTAATTGAAGTTGACCTTGTCAGGCTTCAGATCATGTTTCAGAAAGTCATACCACTCGAAGATCGAGTCCTGGTTCGAATGCATGAAGCAAGTGCAGGTTTGCAGATCGAGCCGCGGGTACTGCTTCTTAATCGCCTTCAACTCGCGGGCAGTTTCGATCGCAATCGACCATGAGCCTGGTTTCTGCCGAATCTTGTCGTGCTGCTCCTGCAGACCATCGATACCCATCGCCACGGTCACATTCAGGTTCGGACATTCTTCGAGAATCCGAGTGACGTCCGGAAAGATTCGTTTCTGAATCTGTCCGTTCGACATCAGATAAACCGATTCCAGGTTGTTATGACGATAGAAAGAGCTGACGATCTCCGGCAAATCTTTGCGGGTGAAGGGCTCGCCGCCCGCCAGAATCAAAACTCCGAGGTTCCCGCCGAGCGTCTGCGCGATGCGATCAATCTCGTGCGTCTTCATCTGCAGTTTCTTGCGCGGCCGATCGTCCAACTCGTCCGTAAAGAAACAGTGCGTGCAACGCATGTCGCACACCGACGTGACCAGGATATTCAATAAGACCGGCGCGAACGGCTGACCCAGGGCCATCTTCGTGTAGCGCTTCAATAATTCTCGTGTGGTGTAATCCATAAAACTCTAGTTCTCTAACTCTTCATCAATAAATAGATCGTCGACCGCCATCGACCAGCCGGGCACGGCCAACTCGGCTTCTGCAATATCACCGCGGCGGAAGACTCTCGGCGCCTCGGGCGCGTAGCTACGCCATAACTTAATTACTTCATCGCCCAAAAGGTCAACATCCCAGACGCACAGAGTTCCGGCGGCAAAATAGTCCGAGCGCTTTTTCTCGATCGCAGCTTCCGCCGCAGGTCCATAATCGCCTTCGCTGCGAACCTCGACCGCAAAAACAGGCGCGCCTTCGAAGAACTTCATGCCCGTCCATTTGCCAATGTGATACGCCGCATCGGGGCAAAACGATTTTCGGTTTGGCAGTTTTACATGAAAAGCCGCGTTGTCACCGACCGCAAATCCATTTTTGGTTCGTTTACAGTAGTCCCGCAAACTAAGCGCGATTTCGAGTGCGGCATAACTCGGAGCAGCTCCAGTGGGGGACATGTGGACAATTTCTCCGTTGACGATTTCTGCCTTACCGTCTACGCGACAAAGATCTTCAATTGTGGCTTCCAGGTTCGCTACCATCGACTCAACCTCAAAGCGATTCTAACATGACCGCTCAGTTACGTCTTATTTATCGCGCGCTGATTCCCAGCGCTTTCATTCGACGATACAAGTGACTGCGATCGATGCCCATCAACTCGGCCGCGCGCGAAATGTTGCCGTCGGCCTCTTCCAGTTTGCGCTGGATGAATTCGCGGTGATAGGCGTCGCTGGCCTCCTTAAAAGAAGGAAAACGATAAGACGACGCGGGCGGTTCCGCTTCCCCAAACGCCGGCAGGTCTTTCACCCCGACGCGTTGATTTTGATGCATGATCACAACGCGTTCGATCGTGTTTCGCAATTCGCGCACGTTGCCCGGCCAGGAATATCTCTGCATCACTTCGATGACTTCCGCGTCAAATTTCTTGGCCTTCTTGCCATATGCGGTGGCGAACCGTTCATTGAAATGCTCGATTAGCTGCGGGACATCTTCCAGGCGATCGCGCAGCGGCGGAACTTCAAAGGGAATCACGTTCAGCCGAAAGAAGAGATCGCTGCGGAAAGTTCCCTTCTCGATCTCTTCATCAAGGCGTTTGTTCGTGGCGGCAATTACCCGCACGTCGACGCTGACCGGCGTGTTGCTGCCGACGGGTTCGAACCGTTGCTCTTCCAGCACGCGCAGGACCTTCGCCTGAACGTTTGGACTCATGTCGGAAACCTCATCGAGGAAAAGCGTCGCGCCGTCGGCAAGTTCGAACTTCCCTTTCTTTGCAGCGGTCGCGCCGGTGAACGAGCCTTTGGTGTGCCCGAACAGTTCTGACTCGATCAGCTCCTCGGGTATCGCGGCCGAATTCACTTCTATAAACGGAGCTGCAGCGCGGCGTGATTGAGCATGAATGGCCCGCGCAACCAATTCCTTGCCGGCGCCCGATTCTCCCGAAATCAATACGCGTCCGTCCGTCGGCGCAACGACGGCGATCTGCTTACGCAACGCACGCATCGCCACCGACTCGCCGATCATCGCGTATTCCTGTTTCAGCTCGGCGGACATTTCGGCGTTCGCACGCTCGAGCTGTCGCTGCCGCAAAGCGTTGCGAACCGTCAGCACCGTCTTCTCGATCGATAGAGGCTTTTCGATAAAGTCGAAAGCGCCGAGTTTGGTCGCGCGCACCGCAGTCTCAACATTGCCGTGACCGGAGATGATCACGACCGCGGCGTCGCAATCCGATTCGCGCATCTGCCGCAAAGTTTCCAGGCCATTGATGCCCGGCAGCCAGACGTCCAGCAGCACGCAGCCAAACGCGCGCCGCTGCACCGCCTTTAGACACTCTTCGCCGCTCGCGACAGCTTCGGCATTGAAACCTTCGTCGCGCAGGACAGCGCTCAACGTTTCGCGAATGCCGCGTTCGTCGTCAACGATTAGAATTGATTCGGACATCACTCAACCAAGACGTTTAGACGCGGGACTTGTCCCGCGGCGCACAAGTGCGCCGTTTAAACGGTAAACTAGCTAATAGGTACCGGTAATTCAATCACAAACCTTGCCCCGCGCGGTGTGCTCGCCTCCGCGAAAACTCGCCCGCCGTGTTCAGTGATGATGCGCGAAACAATTGCCAAACCCAATCCAGTGCCACGACCGCGCGTAGAAAAATATGGCTGGAAGAGACGCTTGAAATCGCCCGGCGGAATTCCTTGTCCGCTGTCCTCAACTGTGGCCAGAACAACCTCGCGCGTGGAGTCGTGCCTTGTAGTGATCGCGATGCACCTTTCTCCTGAAACGTCAGTCAAAGCTTCCAGCGCATTATCAATCAAGTTCACGAACACTCGCTTGAGCTGCTCAACATCAACCATTACCCCGGGCAGTTGCGAATCCAACATCAGCCGCAACTCGGCGCCGCTGAGCCGATCATCGTAAAGCTGCGTTGTCTGCATAATCACGTCGTTGAGGCTGCTGACTTCAAGCCGCGGCGGCGGCATCCGAGCGAATCGAGAAAACTCGTCAACCAACGCTTTCAATCCAGCGACTTCACGAGTGATTGACGTCGTGCATTCTTCGACCACGCGGGCGAGTTCCTCGCGATCCTCGGTTACGCGATTACCGTTAGGCTGGCCGTTTGATCCGGTCGTGATCGATTCCGTTTCCGACCCATTGGTGCGCACGCCAAAATTGCGTGCAATTCTTTCGGCGGACAATTGAATCGGCGTCAGCGGATTCTTGATTTCATGCGCGACACGACGCGCGACTTCGCTCCACGCGGCCGCGCGTTGGGCCGCAAGCAACTCGGATAAATCTTCGATCACCAGGACCACGCCGCGACCATCGTTCGGACTGCCGCGCAACGCTGTCGCCGTCAGCGCAACTGGAATCACGTTCGCGCCGGCGCCGCGGCTGAGTTGATTCTGCTCTGCGGCCCGGCCCGCGCGTCGCGCGCGCCGCACCAAACGATCGAATACCGCTCGATCTTCATCGCTCAGAAGTGTCATGAGCTTGGCCCAGGCGGGCGGCGGTTCGCTCAACTTGAGAATCGAAATCGCCGCCGTATTAATCGTGGTGACACAATCGTTTTGATCCAACGACACAACTCCGGTCGAAAGCGATTCCAAAACTGTCTCGATATAGTTGCGCCGTTCTTCCAGTGCCAGGTTTTTTTCTTTGAGCGTGTTCGCGCCGGCTTCAATATGTTTTCGATTAGCGTCCAGCTCGGAAGTCATTTGATTAAACGACTCGGCGAGTAACGCTAACTCGTCATCAGCGATCGTTTCGACGCGATAGGAAAGATTTCCGCGCGCGACTTCTTTCGAAGCTTTGGCCAACGATCTAATCGGCGCGGCGAATCCGCGCGAAAGATGAATCGCGACCCAGGTCGATGCGAACAACAAAAGCAACGTCATCAAGCTAAGCGTCGAAATTCCGAGCAAACGCACTTTGCGCTGGCGTTGCAGCAAATGCTCGTACTCGCGTTGCGAACCGGCGATTGTGTCATTGACGTCCGTATCGCTCAGCCGATGTGGCACCAAGATTAGACGCGCGCCAGCCTTGAGCGGCGCCGACGTCAGGTCGAAACCCTTGCCGTCCGACAGGGCTTCACCCTGATCGGATTGACGGCCACGTCGCAAGATCGTCTCCAGCTCTGCCTTTTGCGAATCGGGAATGCTGGCTGCGGAATGCGCGACGATTTGACCGTCATCCGCAACGATTTCGATCGCCGCCAACTCGCCAGTCGCAGCTAACCTATCGAGAGCCGGCTGCCAGTCCGATTGAGATCGCGCGTTGATGTCGGTTGCCAGCAAGGTCGCGGTCTGGCGCATCTTCTCGTTCTGCAACGCGAGGTTGTCATGCTGTTGTTCGCGTACCCGCTCGACGACATTTTCCGGCAGACGCCCCATCCATTTTTCGATCGAACGGTTGAGGAACAAGTAAGAGAACGCCGCCATTGCAGCGATCGGCAGCAGGCTGAGCCCAATAAAATAAATGAGCAGCCGCGTTTGAATCTTAGCGCCGGGTTGTCGTTCGCGACGCTCGCGTCGCAACCTGAGCAAGCTGCGCAACAGAATGAAACTGAAGACGATGAAGGCCGCAAAATTCAGCGACGAAAGCGCGTAGAGCAGCAGTGTGTCTGAGCCTGTTTCGGGCGGCAGCACCGCTGCGAAGTTGAACAATTGCTGCGCAACGATGATGGCCAGCAGCACGAGTACGATTCCGGCGAGCAGCCAGGCGGCCGTCCGTCGCCCGCGCAGCTTGCTTTCCTCTGATTGGTTCGTGTTTGTGCTCACAGAACGTGTTTGCGGCAATGCCGGATGATTGGGGCAAAGTTTAGCACAGGCGGCGGCCTGCTTCGCTCCGCAGCGGAGAAGTGCTGTCCTAATTATGCGTTACTCCGCCGGGGCATTAGCCCGACCGTGAGGGAGGGCTCCAATAGGTCGCATTTTGAACCCTCCCTCACGGTCGGGCTAATGCCCCGGCGACCCGTCTTAACCAAAGAGCAATGATTTCTACATCGCGCTCCTCTGGAGCGCATCTTGAAATGACCTCAGCGAAACACCGAAAGCTAACAGCGAATGCTAGAATGCCGCTCGCCGAATGGAAGCCTACAACTTCTTTCTTGATCGTAACCGTCATCTACGCAGCGGCTGGCGTCTCGCCATCTTCGCGGTGGCTTTCATCATTTGCTTGCAAGTGTCCCACGTCGCACTGCTCTGGATTCTGAGCGCGGCTTTGCATCGCTCGATTTACGATCTTGCGAGCAGCAACTGGAGTCTCGTCGCCGGGCACGGATCGATTCTCTTCGCGGCGCTGGGGATCGGTTGGGCCTGTGGAGGGCTGCTCGAAGAATTGCCGTTTCGTGCCCTCGGCTGCACGCCGCATCCCGGATGGATTCGCAATCTTGCGTTGGGATCGATTCTCGGCGCCGCCTCGCTCTTGCTCGCAGCCTTGATAACGGCAGCAACGCGCGGGACTCAATTCAAAATCGATCCCGTCAATGCCGGATCGATCACGCGCACGCTTACTTTGTCGCTTGGCATTTTTGTCTTCGCGGCAGCCGCGGAAGAAATCTTGTTTCGTGGTTACCCTTTGCAGACTTTGACGCGGGCGAATCTCGCCTGGCTCGGCATCCTGCTCACTTCAGTCCCGTTCGCGACGGTTCACTTAAACAATCCCCACGCCGTGCCGGGATTCACTTTTATCAACACTGCGCTCGCAGGTGTCTGGCTGGCCGTCGCTTATTTGCGCACGCGAAGTTTGTGGTTGCCTCTGGGGTTGCACTGGTCATGGAATTGGGTGCAGGCATCGCTGCTCGGTTTGCCGGTCAGCGGCATCGAGCGCATCGCCCCCGCGCCTTTATTAAAGGGACTGAACCTCGGACCCGATTGGTTGACCGGCGGAGCCTACGGAATTGAGGGCGGCGCGGCCTGCACGATCGCGCTGGTAGTCTCAACGCTGGTTATCTGGCGGGTGAAACTATTCGCCCGCGCCGACGTAACAAACCAAACCGCTGTCGATGTTTAGAGGCGGGCTACTGCCCGCCAGTGCGGACAAGGATGTCCGCGGTCCTGCAACTCGTTAACACTCTCTCCACGGTTCCCGTCTTAGTCATGTCTGAAGCAGTAAGCAAAATAAGAGTTGCGGGTCCGAATTCTTCAAAAGGCGTTTCAATGATCGAGGCCGAAGCCACCGCGGAGATGTTACTGATGACAGGAGCATTCCGCTCTCCCGAAGAAACCGAGGAACCAATCGAAGTGATTTTGGTCCGCGCGGTGCTTGCGGGCGAACACGATCGGTTTGCTCGGCTGTATGAGATTTACGCGCCGCTGGTCCACGGAATTCTGTTGGCGCGCGTACCGCGTGACGAAGTTGACGATCTGACTCAGGAAATTTTTATGCATGCGTTGAAGAAGCTGCATGCGTTGAGAGATGCGAAAGCCTTCGGACCATGGATCGCGATGATCGCCAGAAACCGGGCAATTGATTTTCATCGCAGCTCTCGCGAAACGGTCGAAGTGACTGAACAAATCGCCATCGCAAATACGCCGAACAGAACGGCGAAAGAAGTGCTGGACTTGATTTGTGCCTTGCCTGATGCCTATCGCGAAACTTTGGTCCTGAGATTCGTCGAGGGAATGACCGGGCCGGAGATAGCTTCACGGACCGGACTAACACCGGCGTCGGTGCGCGTGAATCTGCATCGCGGCGTGAAGCTGCTGCGCGAAAAGATGGGAGTAGTTTAGCGGCGGCCTATGCCCGCCCATGCGGACAAGGAATGTCCGCACTTTAACAGGAGGATCGGGGCAGTAGCCCGACCGTGAGGAAGGGCTCAGATCGGACAAGACTTATGAACGAGAATTATCTTTGGGATCGAACCGGCGAACCGGACAAAGAACTGCTACGGCTTGAGGAGTTGTTAGGCGAGCTTCGCTATCAACCGCGACCTCTGCAAATTCCGAGCAACGTACGCGTGGGACGAAGAAGCTTCGCTCCGGCTTTGGCGATTGCCGCAACGCTGCTCGTCGCAGTCGCGATCGGTCTTTGGCTCAATCTTAATCACCGTTCTGTCGCGCCACCCCAACAAGCGAGCAATTCTCAACCGGCACAACCGAACACGCCCGCAGCAACGAATACGGGAAGCGAAACTCAGGCAGCGACAATTAACAATCCGCCGAAGCCGAACAAGCTCGAGCGTCATCAGACGATCGCGCGATCGTTCACGACCAACAGACGTCCGCGATCCGTAACTCGACAGCCGGAGTTGACTGCAGAGGAACTCGCGCAGAAGGAACAAGTCGTACTCGCGCTGCGCATGGTCAGCGTCAAGCTCAACCTGGCCCAGCGCAAGACCCAGGGCGTTTCCCAAACAAACATCATTCGCAATCAACACAAGATAGGATGAAATAATTATGAAAACACTCTTCCAAACTTTATCGACATTCGCGCTCGCGGCCCTGCTACTCGCGATCGGCGGTATCGGCGCGAAAGCACAGTCGGCGAAGCTGCAACTTGATCAACTTGACGTGCTCGCCAACCGCGCCAGCGAAACTGTCGACGTCAAACTCGACGAGCACTTGATGCAGACCACCGCGAAATTCTTTTCCGGCAAGGATCCTGACGACGCGGAAATTCGCGATCTAATCAAGAACGTAAAAGGGATTTATGTGAAGAGCTTCACGTTCGAAAAAGATAACGAGTATTCACCGGCCGAAGTTGAATCCGTGATGTCACAGCTTCGCGGCGGCTCCTGGAACAAGATTATCGGCGTCACCAGCAAGAAGGACGGCGATAATGTCGATGTTTACCTGATGAGCGTCGGCGATGAAATTAGCGGACTCGCCGTGGTAAGCCTCGAACCGAAGGAAGTCACGATCGTGAATATCGTCGGCCCAATCAATCTCCAGAAACTCGTTCAATTGGAAGGTTCGTTCGGCGTGCCCTATCTAAATCTGCCGGCGCCAAAAACGAAAAGCGACAAGTAAGTTGGCGTATCAGCGGCCCGACCGTTAGAGAGGGCTCACTCTCCGGAAGCGCATGAAAACCAAAGTTACAACTATCGGGTTAGTTCTTGCCCTCGCGTTGGCAATACCGCTGACCGCCAGCGCAAATCGCGACGGGTTCGATGATGTAGTCAAAGCGATCGAGCAGTTCTATCACGTGAAGCATCAGAACATTCCGCTGTTAGCTCGCGCCGGCATCAAGGCCGTGCGCACCGGCGCGAAGATTCGCGGCGGCGAATACAGACGCATCGCCGAAGCCGGCAGCATGCGCGTCGCGTACTTTGAAGATCAGACGTTCGATTCGCGCGGAAACATCGCGGCCTTCAAAGCTTCGGTCCAAAACACGCTCGCTGATAGCTGGTCACCGCTGGTGCAGACCCTGACGCCGAAAGAAGAAGAGCAAACCTATATTTATGTTCGCGATGCCGCGCAGAAATTTCACGTGCTGATCATCACGATAGAGAAAAAGGAAGCGACCGTGGTCCAGGCTACCGTCTCGCCTCAGGCTCTCGCGGATTTGATGAAGAACCCGAACGAGATGGGCAGGACCTTAACCGACGAAGCAACGATTAGCGATCCATAAAGACATCGTGTCAGAAGCCCGACCGTGAGGGAGGGCAACATGCAGGAGAGTCATGAAAAAATCAAACAGAATTCGCTACACTTTGTGTCTGGTCTTATTCACCCTGGCAATCACGATCGCGCCGGCGATCCGGGCGCAGGAAGTTGCCGACACGCTCAAGATTCGCACGCGCGTTGTATTCCTCGATGCGCTGGTTAAGGACAAGAAGACCGGCGTCCCTATCTCGGATTTGAAGCCGGATAATTTCGAACTGTTCGACGATGGCAAGCCGCGGACGGTTTCCTATTTCAACCGCGAAGGCCAGGCGCGGAAGCCGCTCGCGATGGTCCTGATTCTCGATCTGCGCGATGACGGAGCCGGCAGATTTCTCAAGCGCGACGAAGTGCGCGCGGCGATCGTCGACGAATTAAGCAAACTGCCGCCCGGTGATGAGGTCGCCATCCTCGCCATTAATGTAAATTCCGTTGACGATAAATCCGCTGCGATTAGAAATGGCAAGGCACTTTGGCTTACCGAATTCACCCGCGATCGCACACAGCTTCAGATAGCTCTCGCCCGCATTCCCGCGCTGGTTGCTCCGGCGCCGGATTCTGACAAGAACAACGCCTCGAAACACGATCCGAACAGTCCTGACCGCGAAGGCAACGCAAGCATCATGGTGAGTTCGGACACTGACCAAAACAAGACCAAGGATTCGACGAAAACGGCCACTCAAGAGAAGCCCAAAGAAAACGACGTGCTCGAGATTGAGACGATCAAGGGAAAGAACGGAGCAGTTGTAACGCGGACGATCAAGAAGGACGGATCCGTAAACATCGTCCGCACGAGCAGCAACGGCAAGGTCAATATTCAGTTGGATAACATCTATGACATGGCTGGCGCGACGCGCGACGCGACACATCTCGTGGAAGAGAAAAGGCCGAATTCGCAAGCCGCGATTGTCTGGTTGTCAGATGGCATTGCGCCAATTTTCAAGGAGGACGTCGGCGCCACCGAGCAAATCCTCATCCGGCAAAATGCGATCTTCAACACGATGAACGTCGACATGCGCACGCTCTACAAGTTTCTCCTTCCACTGGGCCAGCCGCTCGTCGGCTGGACCGGTCTCAACCTCGCGGGCAGCGCCAGGCGTCTGGCCCAACAAAGCGGCGGCGAAAGCGTGCACGTGAGTCGCATGAAAGATTACGGCGCTGGACTGGCTCGCATCATCGGCAACCTCACCGCGCGCTACAGTTTGGGATTCGCACTCGCCGAAGACGAAAAAGACGACGGCCGCATGCACGAACTTGTGTTGCGCGTGAAGGCGCCCGACGCGAAAGGTAAACAGCGTCGCATCGATGTGAGTTCACGCCGCGGCTACTACATGCCAAAGAACGAAACCGAACAAGCTGCCGCAACCAAGTAGCGCCGTCACAACCAAATCAGTAGAATGGGCTTCGCTCGATCAATTGCTCGTGTACATCCGGCGAGCAGCACCTCGAATGAAGCTATTCACTATCGAAGAAGCCAACTCGTTACTTCCCAGCGTGAAGCCGATCGTCAAAGCGATCCAACGCTCGCATCGGCGCCTCGTCTCGCTCGAAAGCATTGCCAAGCACGCGGCGGCCGGCTCTGAGTTTGGCGGCGGCGGCATGCCCGACGGCATGCGTTACGCGCAACTGCTGGTCGATCTTTCACTACAAACGGGCCAGCTCGACGCGTTGGGAATTCAGTTGAAAGATTACGGCCAGGGTCTCATCGATTTCCCGTCGATGCGAGATGGTCGCGTCGTGCTTCTCTGCTGGAAAGCCGACGAAGGCGATCAGGTCGAATGGTGGCACGACGTCGAAGCCGGATTCGGAGGACGCCAACCGTTGTGAAGGAATTGAAAAGTGAAAAATGAGAATTGAAAGATTCAAATTGACGCCACGCCGGCACCGCTGATCGTCGAACGAATCGAATGTCCGAAGCCGGCTGAAAGGTAGTTCAATTTACAGTTTGCAAGTTTCATTTCTTAATTCTCAATCTCTTCCGCAAGCCCACGCTTGAACCCCGAATCTCAACCAACTTCAACTCTAACTCCTGCTATATTTTCTCGTTGACTAGTTAAAGTTGAACTGTTAGTATCGGCGGCGTCGGTGGAACGGGTCTTACTATGCGATCCCGTTCCTTGGTTCGAGTTGACGAGGCACCGCCCATGCAGCGTCGCTCATGACGGTCAACCAGATACTGCCCCGTATCTACAACTGAACCAATGACTCAAAAGGCTCTACCCCGACCTTCCGCGAAATCAAAAAAAGTCAGTATGGCCAGCCGCAACGCGACGGGCGAAGTCGAAGATTCTTCCGAGTTGCTAACGGCTTCAACGCTGCTTGAATTCCCCGGCACCCGCAACGTGCCTGATTGGCGTAAGCAACTTAGCCAGCGTGTTCGCGAAGTTCAGGAACGCAAAGCACGCGAAGCTGCTGAGGAACTCGCAGCTGCGCAAGCGTTGGGTCTGGTATCGTGCGCATTGCCATCAGGTCAGCTTGAACTCGTTCCCGATCTCGAGCAGCAAATGATGAACCCGATCGTCACCAAGGCTCTCGAGCGGCTTGAGCGCGCGCGTCGACCTGAATACGCGGAATCGCGCATGACGGCCACGGCAGCGGCGCCCGCGCTTGCTCCTGAGACACATTTCTCACAACCGCTCGCAGAACCAGACAAGCGGCCAAAGTTAACTATGGTTGCGCCGATTGAATCGGTTACCGAAACTGTCGAGATCTTCGATGCGTCGATTGAAGGCGGGACCGAGGCCGCGGATATCGTGCACGGACCTTTTGAAGATGAAGTCCCAATCACTAGAGTTGGGATCACGGCTAGACAACCGCAGCCAGCGTTTGAATTCCCGCTCGAAGAACCTGCGATGGAAGGACCGAAACGTAAAGCTGTCAGAGTTCTTTCCGACAACGATGCTTCATTATCGTACCTCGAGAATTGTTTGGCAGTGCCCGCGCTTCCCGAGGATACACGTCAAGACATTCCCACTCTTACGCGCCGAATCACCGCGGGAGTGTTTGATCTTCTGTTGGTCGCGTTGATGGTTTCGCCGGCCGCCGCAGCTATCGAGTTCTCTGGCGGAGATTGGCTCAACCCGCGCGTGTTTGGATTAATGGCCGGCATTACGGCAATCACGATCTTCGCTTACTTCACGATCTCGGTCGCGCTCACCGGACGAACGCTGGCGATGCGCATGTTTTCACTGCGCGCAATCGACATCCGGACGGGATTGATTCCAACCGGCGGGCAAGCAATCATTCGCGCGCTCGGGTATGTCTTCTCGCTGGCATTGTTCGGCCTCGGCCTCGCCTACGTCTTTATCGATCCGGATCGCCGCACCATTTACGATCGCTTCTCAAACACGATCGTCGTGCGCAGCTGATTCGGCGCGCAGCCATCCCCGCCTGCACTCGCGCTCATCTTGCGCGCTTCTTTTCTTCATCTCAGCCAAAACATTTCTATGCTAACTTCTCAGCATGGATGATCGATCTATCCAGGAAATCGTTGACGAGATCACGCCACTCCTGATCGATCGCGCGCCGGGAAAGATCTTTCAGTTCGATCCCGCCACAATTGCGATCGATTTCGGTCTCCGTCAGCAAGGTTATCTCTTCATCAGCGCCGACCCATCGCTGCCTCGCATTTATTTGATTCAGCGTCGCGTCCGCGAGCTCGAACAGCAGAGCGTGCCGCTGAATCAATTTGGTCTTTCGCTCAGAAAAGAATTGGCGAACACCAGACTGATTTCGTTAGCGAAGGAAGCCGGAGATCGCGTCGTCCGTTTTGATTTTGCGGGAGAAGACGAGCTAGGCGAGCCAAAGCGGCGCACGCTGATCGCGCAACTGACCGGACGATCTGCGAACCTGTTCCTGCTCGACACCGGACAGGCAGTCATTCATGCCGCGAGGCCGACAGACTTCTCCGGTCAACGAATTAGCGAAAGGTATGTTCGACCGGGCGGTGAAGCAAAGCAAGGAACCAAGTCGAGCAAGCTACTCGAACAAATTCACAGCGGAGCTTCTTCATCACCGTCCGAAGCGGCGGATGCTTACTTTACTTCTCTGCTGGCTCAGCGCACACGTGAATCAAGTGCCAACACGGTCCGCTCACAACTGAAAAAAAAGATTGCGCAACAGCAAAAGTTGCTCAAGCAGTTGCAGAGCGATCTGGAGAGTCACGCCAACGCCGATGACCACAAACGAATCGGTGATCTCCTGCTCGCGAATCTGAGCACGGGAAAGCGCAAAGGAAATCGGGTCACGCTGATCGATTATTTTTCTGATGACGTGGCGCCAATCGAGATTGAGTTGGACCATGCAGTCTCGCTTCAGGAAGAAGCGCAGCGCCGGTTCGCTCTCTACCAACGATCCAAACGCGCGGTCGGCCAGGTCACCTCGCGAATCGATGCGGTGAAAAGAGAGCTGCACGAACTTCAGGCAAAGGAAGAGACGCTGGAGCGGGTACTCGCAGAACCGGCTGCAGTAGCGGGCCGGCTTTCGTTGTCCTCAAAGTCCACTCTCGCGAGCCGGAGCGCCGCACCAAAGCGCATCCCAGGCACACGCCGGTACATCTCTGCTGACGGTGTCGAAATCCTCGTGGGACGCACGTCGAAGGACAACGACCATCTGACGTTAAAAGTCGCGAAGTCAAACGATCTCTGGTTGCACGCTGCCGACTACGGCGGGTCGCATGTCGTCGTGCGCAATTCAACTCGCAAAGAAGTTCCGCATCGCACGCTCATCGAAGCGGCGCAGCTCGCCGCCTGGTTTTCTCAGGCGAAAAAAGATCCAAAAGTCGATGTTCACTACACTCAACGTAAGTTCGTGAGCAAAGCGAAAAGCGCCAAACCCGGTCTCGTCCGCCTGCAGCGATTCAAGAGCATCACGGTCGAGCCAAAGGAAGCGGGAACGCGAACGTAATCCACAGATTACACAGATTAAACAGATAATAATTGAAAGTTCTTAACTTCGGTTAAGTTCGATATTAGACGTTCGCGTCCGCACTGCTTAAGAGCTCCATTCAATCTGTGTAATCTGCGGAATCTGCGGATTGCTTTACGCAGGCGCGACCTCGACAATCACTTTTCCGCGGGCATGTTTTCCTTCCACGTAACTCACAGCATCGGCTGTTTCACTCAAACTGAAACGTCTATCGATCACAGGTGTCACCTTCCTTGCTTCGATGAGTTCACCAAGAATCCTCAAGTCCTCCTGGTTCAGTTTGGCTATAAAGCTGGTGAACTTCTGGCTCACGAATGGCGACAAAGCTATCTGTGTGATCGAGCCGGTCAAGATATCGATCATCGAGTCGATCCCGAGGGCGCCGCCTCCGAGATAAATCCCCTTCTTAGTTAAGGCGCGCCGGTGCTCTGAGAACGAATGGTTCACTACGAGGTCGAGAATCACGTCGTAGTGTTCGCCACTCGCCGTGAAATCTTCTCGCGTGTAATCGATGAGGTAATCAGCGCCGATCGATCTAACCAGCTCCACATTTCTCGTGCTGCATACGCCAGTTACTTCTGCGCCGAATGACTTGGCGATCTGGACGGCAAAGGTGCCCACGCCTCCCGCCGCACCATTAATCAGGACTTTCTGGCCCGGCTGAATCTGTGCTTTATCGCGAAGACCCTGCAACGCAGTGAGTCCAGCAACCGGCGCCGACGCGGCTTGTTCAAACGAGACTTGCTCGGGCTTCAAAGTGAATGCGGACGCTGGGGCGCAAACATACTCGGCGAAAGCACCGGCGCCAGTGCCGAATACGTTGTCACCTGGTTTGAACTGCGTAACGTTCTTGCCAACCGCTTCGACGTGTCCCGCAACATCCCGCCCGGGCCGTGTGAAGTCTACTTTGGTCACCGCGGACATTACGCCGCGAAACGAAGGGTGTTTCAGCAAATGATAATCAATTGGATTGACTGAAGCCGCGTGAACTTTGATCAGAACTTCATCGTCGGCAGGTGTTGGCTTTTCGACCTCTTCCAACTTGAGCACATCGCGCGAGCCGTCTCGCTGATAGATAATCGCTTTCATCTATCTCGACGTACGAGAGCTGGTGAACTAATGTTTCGACTGAGACCGACCAGGCGTATTGATTTCGAGTACGCCGGAACAATCCACAGATTGCACAGATTCAAAATCAGGACGGGAAAGCGAAAGAGGGCTTCCTGGACTCGCTGCGTTAACAGCTTGACTGTTGCCTCCCCTAATGCTCTTGAAATCTGTGTCATCTGCGTAATCTGTGGATTGTCGTCTTGGGATCTTCGTTCACTTTCACACTACTCGAATCGTTTACTCTTGCTCATTTCATACACCAAACGGTAAAGCTCCCCTTACTAACTTTGCATAAATCCGTTCAAACGAGCATTCCCTCTCCAGATAGATTGGCGGCACAGTCATTGCCATTGTCCGGTCGGGGAAAGGGAGAATCACCAGAATGAAAAACTTCAGCACTAAGATTGGCGGCGCAATTTTGACGCTCGCTTTTATATTTAGCATATCCGCGGCAGCGGGAATGACAGCGCAAGCACAGGATCGGGATCGCGATCGAGATCGACGCGACCGGGATCAACGTACAGATCGAAGGCGCGACAATGACAATCAGCGCTCCAGCCAGAGCCAGGTTTGGAATGGCCGAAGAAATAACGATCAGGAACGCATCCGCCGCGAAGAGGCAATTCGCCGTGAAGAGGCGATTCGTCGTGAAGAGGCTGCTCGGCGGGCCCGCGTCTATGACAATGGCCGCTATAACAATGGCCGCTACAACAACGGCAACTATGGTAACTATGGAAACTATGGCGGCTACGGAAACAACGGCGGCTACGGCAACTACGGTGGTTATGGCAACTACGGTGGTTACAATCAGGCTGCGGCGAACCAGGGTTATCAGTATGGTTTGAACACCGGCGCCAGTGATGCGCAGCGTGGTCAGAACTACAACCCGCAGAGATCACACTACTGGCGGAACGCTTCTTCGCAGGCCTTTCGCAGCGGCTTCGAACAGGGCTACGCGCAGGGCTATCGACAGTATGGTGGTTATGGGAACCGTGGCGGCTACGGCAATCGCGGCAACATTCTCGGCGGCATCTTTGGCCGGCCTTAATTAGTCAGACAACAGTCAAATCCAACCTCGAGAAATGCCGCGAGCAATCGCGGCATTTTTGTTTTTGCACACGCTGTGGTTCGTGCCTATAACGAAGGAACTTCCCGACGGCACTAAACCAATCCTCTTCACTTTGCATGTAACTAACAGCCAGAGCCGCTATATGTGTGCTAACCCACAGACGCTTGCGATTCCCTCATGTATAAAGGCTTAGCTCCTCGCACCGTCAAAAATGCTTCTCTGCTAGCACCATACGGGGCGAGACGCCCATTTCACTGACAACATCAGCAAGCCAGAGGATTAGCAGAAAAGAATATGTTGGATTTCGCAAAGGAGAGTTTTTATGAGCAGGATTAAGTTATGGCCGCATGGGGTAATCGTGGCAGCGGTGTTCGCAGTCATCGCGGGCCTGGGCGTGTGGTTCTACGCAAAACATGAACAGAAGGTAGCGGCTGAAGCGCTACCAGATGCCGCGCGCATACAGCGCGTCGATGGCGAAGTAGCTTTCTGCGATGACCGCACAAACACCGAGGCCAATGCCCAGTGGACCGCCGCGACCGCGAATCAACCTTTCTCTGAAGGAGATCGAATCTATACGCGAGAGAACTCGCGCACGTCGCTCGCTTTTAGCGGGCGCAATTTCGCGCGACTCGATCCAAACACTTCGCTTGACGTGGTGTGCTTTAAAGACCACCGCACGCAGCTCGCGCTTCGCTCCGGCTCGGCCATGTTCGACGTCGGGTACTTACAGCCAAATGAATTGTTTGAAGTGGCCACGCCAAACGGCGCGGTGGATTTTGATCAGCCCGGACTTTACAACATCGGTTTCAATAACAATGGCGGTGTGCTCGTTTCAGTCCTGAGCGGATTAGCGCGGGTAGTTGGACAGACGGGTTCAGGCGAAATCAATAAAGGCGAAATGCTTACACTCGTGAGCCAGGCGGCGGCCGAGGTGGCCCTGTCGAGATTGAATCGCCAGGACGCCGGATATCAGGTGGACGATTATTACCGTTATCAATATCCGAATTCCTACGATGGCCGTTACAGTAACTACGACGCCTATCTCAACGATCCAAACTATTACGATCCCTACCAGCGCAACGCGAGCTATAAGTACGCGAGTTCCAACATTCCCGGCCTCAACGACCTTGATGCTTACGGCGAGTGGCAGAACGTGGGCAGTTATGGTTATGCCTGGCGGCCACGAGTTGATAACGGTTGGGTTCCCTATCAGCAGGGTCAGTGGACCAGCAGTAATGGGTATGGGCCGACCTGGATTTCGAGTGAGCCCTGGGGCTATGCGCCTTATCACTATGGACGTTGGGCCAACGTGAGTAATCAATGGTACTGGATTCCCGATGGAGTGAACACGACGCCGTCGTACGCGCCGGCCCTGGTTGCTTTCGTTTCGAACAACAACCAGGTTGGCTGGGTGCCGCTTGGTCCGGGTGACAGTTATGCGCCGCGTTATTACGACGACAACTGGCAGCCGCGTTATCTATCGCAGACGAACGTCGTGCCCGCACGACTTATCAATCTCAGCATACCCGGAGCAGTGACCGTCGTGCCGATGGAGGCCTGGGGTCGCCCGATCGATCCGCGCAGCATTCGCAGGATTGATCAGCAGCGATTGGCCTCAACTAGATCGACGCTCGATCCTTTGACGCTCACTCCGCTGCGAAACGCCGTAGTCAACTCAGCCTGGGGCCGCGGCAAAATTGATTTGCCGCCGGGCATTGCCAGAAAACTTTACGACACGCGCGTCTATGCCGGCAGCGACATCCAGGACTCGAAGTTTCGGAAGGACCTGCCAAAGTCGATGCGCGTAGAACGCGTTTCTGACACGGCCCGAAATCAAAAGTTCAAGGTGAAAGACGATCGCCAGCTTGAGCAGCAGGCAGATACGACGCGCAAACCTGAAGCAGATCAGGGACGCAGACAAGACGCAGCCCGTGTGAGCGGCGAAGCTAAGAAAGACAATAAGGACGCGCGCCAGATCGAGCAGCAGCAGGGAAAAGATACGCGGGCTCAGGAGAAGGCGGCTCGCGCTCAGACGCACGTTCAGGATAAAGCCCAGCGTCCGGCACAAGGGCGAGCGCAGGGAGAACGTGTAGGCAAGCCGGCAAAGTCTGAGGCAAAGCCGCAGGCACAAGCCGCGCCAAAGCAACCGGAGCGCAAGCAGAAACCACCAGCCGCAGCCGGCGGCGACAAGGGTCAGGGCGGCGGTAAAGGCAAGGGTAAGAAGCCGTAGGCTTGAGACCTGGTAGCGGGTGAGTGCGGATCGTTCCGCGGCTCCGCCGCAGCACATTGCGGAAAGCCTCCGGCTTTCCGTCACCCCCTTTACTTAGTAGAGGCTGCGCCTATTCGGCGAGGCGCAGCCTCGCCGTCATTTCAAAAAGTAGACGTCACGGTCAGGCACAGCCTGACCGCAGTGTGCGGCGGCATAGCTGCGATTCGATCGGGACGCCACCACCGGCTCACAATCCAGGCTCACTGCCTCACTGCCCTGTTATACTCCCGCCCCATGCGCGCATTTTTTCTCGTTCTAATATTCATCATCGAGGCGATGTCCCAGCAACCACAGGCGCCCTCGCCGATGGTTGAGAACACGCGCCCACATCCTCGCATCGCGCAGTCCGACGCTAAAGGCCGCCGGATCGAACTTAAGTCACTAAAGGGCGCAATACTTTTTATCAACCCGCGCGTCAATCCGCAGGCTCCGGTTCCGCTTCTGATTCACTTCCACGGCGCACCCTGGTTGATCCAACAGCACGTGGCGGAACATTTACCAAAGGCAGCTCTGATTACCGTGCAACTCGGAGCCGGCTCGAGTGTCTATGGCCGTCCTTTCGAACAGCCCGAGCTGTTTCAGACTCTTTTACGCGAGGCCGTGGACGAGTTACACCTGCAACGTGGCTGGGCATCGATCACTCTGAGCGGATTCTCAGCCGGGTACGGCGCCGTGCGCCAGATCCTGCGCAACAAAGAAAACTTCGCGTTGGTCAATAACGTTTTGTTGCTCGATGGTATGCACACGAGTTACCTGCCTGAAGGCAAACCACTGGCTGACGGCGGTGCGATTGATCCAGGCGGACTCGATTCTTTCATCGCCTTTGCCAGAGAAGCATTGGCGGGAAGAAAGTCGTTCGTATTCACTCACTCTGAGATCTTCCCCGGCACCTACGCGAGTACTACTGAATGCGGTGACTACTTGTTATCGCAATTGAATCTGAGACAGCGGGGCCAGCTTCGTCAGGGCCCGATGGGCATGCAGCAACTCAGCGCAATTGACGCCGGTCATTTTCACGTGCGCGGCTATGCCGGCAACGCTGCGCCCGATCACATCGACCATCTTCACGCCATGCCGGCGTGGTTTGGCTTGCTGTTTCGCGGGCGCGGGTAATCGGCCTGAAGCGGCGATATCGAATTGCCCTGCGCCTGAGCGGGGTATCATCGGAAGGTTTTTTTCGGGATGAGTTAGTTCATTTCCTGCGAGGATGGAATCCAATACAACGAACGATTCATTTGATAGCTTTCCGTGGCCAGAGCGGACGTCGGCCTAAGAGCGTTCAGCCTACGGGAGCAGGCGACAGCATAAAGCCTGGGGCGCAAGCCCCAGGATCAGAGCCAACAACAAGAAATGAGTCCGCGACGCGGACGACAGCGCATGGCAACGAGCTGCCGCCCCGCTCCGCGGGCTTGGTGCATCTTTACCGACGGTTTTCCCCGGGGCTCACGCCCCGGGCTTTATGCTGTCACCCGCTTCGCGGGTTCGGTCCTCGCCCATAGCGAGTTCATTCGTTCGTGCAATCTGTGGATATTCTTCTCTGGTCTCTGGCGGGAGTTTTAGCCACCTTGCTATAGTAGGCCAGTTCCCGTCAGCAGTTTTTCTGTTTTGACTTACTTCGGATCGTCTTTCGATCGAAGAGAATCCGTTTTGTTTTGTTGTCTGAAGGAGGAGTAAGAAATGGTCAAAGAAATGATTGATGGCACGTTTCGTCAAACTAATCTCCCGAACGAGTCGCCCGCGTATCTGGCCAAGCGCGAAGAGGTGCGCCTGGCGGAAATTGAATTGCGAAATCAACGCGAACGGGTTGCTGAACTGCGGCGAGCGCTGCCAGAGGGCTCGACGATTACGGACTACGAGTTTCTTGAAGGCCCATCGTCTCTCGACGAAGGCGATGAGCCGGTCAGCAGAGTGCGTCTGAGTGAGTTATTCACCGCGCAGGATCGTTCGCTGGTCATCTATCATTTCATGTTTGGAAAGGAGCAGATCACTGCTTGCCCCATGTGCACCGCGTGGATCGACTGCTTCAACGGCATCGCTCATCACGTCGCACAGAATGTAGATCTGGCAATTGTGGCGGCCGCGGATCCATCGACGTTGCGCGCGTATGCTCGCGAACGAGGCTGGGACAAACTGCGTCTGCTGAGCGCGGGCGATAGCACGTTCAAATACGACCTCGGCAGCGAGAATCACGAAGGTCAACAGGATTCGACGATCTCGGTTTTCACTCGAGACAATGACGGCAAGCTGCGGCATTTTTACAGCGGTCATCCCTGGCTCGGGCCCGGACTGTGGGAGCGCGGCATTGATGAGTTAAACCCGATCTGGAATCTGATGGACTTGACGCCGCAAGGCCGGGGCAAGTTTTACGCCTCGCTCGAATATGGCACGAAGGTGCAAACGGCGAAGCGGTAATTAAAGCCTGCGGAGCAGGCGAAAGCATAAAGCCTGGGGCGCAAGCCCCAGGATCACGAACCATAAATTAATGTTTGAGCCCGCGAAGCGGGCGACAGAGGTACCGCGGCTTTGCCGCCGCACACTGCGGTAAGCCTCCAGCTTACCGTCTCGATGTCTTATTGGTTTGCGGCTACGCCGCACACCTGAGGCAAACTTCCCTTCTCCCTGACTTATTTTCATCTGTGTAATCTGCGTAATCTGTGGATAGATCTCGGCTCAGTTTGTTTCCGCCCGCTCCAGCATCTTGTTCAAGGCCTTTCGATCAAACAGCCGACCGTTTGATATCACCGCATTGATTTTTTGAGTGTTGCGAATATCTGCGAGTGGATCAGCATCGAGCAGTACCAGGTCAGCAATCTTCCCCGGCTCAATCGTCCCCAGCGTTTTATCCAGGCCCAGAAACTTCGCGGGATTCAGAGTGGCTGCTCGCAACGCTTCCACTGGAGTCAGTCCGCCGATCACCATCAGCGCCAGTTCATCATGCAGACTGAAACCAGGAAAGCAGAATGGATTGCCCGTGTCCGTTCCGGCCAAAAGCGGCACGCCCGCGCGCTGCATCGCACCCACAATTTCAACCTCTTTCTTAAACACCTTCTTGACGTAATCGTTGTCATTTCGATTAGCGATGCGCTGGCCCCATCGCTCCCTCATCGGCCGCGGTACATACTTGAGCCGCGCATCATTTCGGAAACTCTGATCGCCGAGGTACGCGTTGCTGCGCAGAACCGTCAGCGTCGGACATTGCCAGGTCTGGTTCTTTACGAAGCGTGCGAATAAGTCTTTGGCTTTTCGGTCGCTGAAAGTTTCTCGCAGATTTTCCCCTTCCCTTCGAGAGCGTGCGCCCGGAGCTCTGGCCTTAACGATCTCATTTCTTAATTCCGTTTCATTGTAGGAACACGCGAGCAGGACCCCAGTCAGATGCTCGATGCTCTTCTGACCGGCATCAGACGCTTCCGCCGCTGAGACGGTAAACGGGACGTGCCCGACAAACGAGATGCCCTGCCGTTTCGATTCGTCGGCGATGCCGAAATACGCGTCACGCGGCAGCAGCGAATAGACTTTTACAAAGTCCGCGCCCCACTCCTTAACTTTTCTGACCGCCTTTCGCCCTTCGTCTTCATTGCTCACGGCAATTGAGTTGGGCCAAACCGGTTGCGGCCCGTCGATGATCGGACTCGCGACGATCATCCGCGGCCCGGTCAAAGAGCCTTTCGCGATTTCGTCGCGCAATCGCAGAAGCTCAGAGTTGCCGAACATCTCTCGGATGCCGGTTACGCCGTTCGCGGTGAAGAGCGTGAATGAGTCCCGGTTGTACCAGTGCACGTGCATGTCCCAGAGACCGGGAATCAAGAACTTGCCTGACGCATCCACTACCGTTGCGTCCGGCGGCGCGGTCATCTCGCCGGCTTTGCCGATATCGGAGATGCGATCGCCGCGAATGACCACGGTCATGTCGGGCTTGGACGGCCCACCGGTCACATCGATGATCGTGACATGGGCCAACACCAAAGGCGCCGCTTGGCGATTGCCGTTCGATTGAGCCAGCAAGAGAGCAGGCAGGAGCAGAAGCAAAGCAATCCGACTTTTCATAGTACTTAAGAAGCCAACGCGGTGTTTAAGGTTACGCCAAGAAACAAGAATTTTCATCAACCGGTGTTCTCCTCTCCCTCTGGGAGAGGTTAGGTGAGGGTGCGAAGCATGAGTCCGCGGGGCATGAGGTCAGTACCGGCAGCGATAGCGACCGGGTTGTTCTTCACGCCGAAGGCGTGAGAGAGAGTAGCCGGGGGTAAGCGCCGCTTCGGCGCGTCACCCCCGGATCAGGTCATTTATATTTCTTATTGAGCCCGCGAGGCGGGCGACAGAGTCGGTACCGGTAGCGATAGCGACCGGGTTTGGTCCGCGTTGCGGACCTTTGATAGTAGCCCAGCGCTTCAGCGCTGGGATCGCGATCAGTTAATTGATCATCACGCTGAAGGCGTGAAAGAAATTAGCCCGGGGTAAGCGCCGCTTCGGCGCGCCACCCCCGGATCAGGTCGTTTATATTTTCATTGAGCCCGCAACGCCGGCGACAGATCACGCCGAAGGCATGACAGAAAATAGCCGGGGGTAAGCGCCGCTTCGGCGCGCCACCCCCGGATCAAGTGATTTATATCTTCATCGAGCCCGCGGAGCGGGCGACAGAGTCAGTACCGGGAGCTGTAGCAAGTTCGTTGTTCTTCACGCCGAAGGCGTGAGAGAGAGTAGCCGGGGGTAAGCGCCGCTTCGGCGCGCCACCCCCGGATCAAGTCATTAAATAAACAACAAGAGCAAGGCCCAACGGGCCGACCTCTTCAATCATCTTCAAATCTGTCTCCACGACCTTACGGTCAGACTATTCGCTCGTGCCATTTGAAGGTCCGATCTTTGACCGGGAACGTTCGCATTCCGACCTGTATCGGTCGCGTTCCTAATAAGAACATGCGACTTCCCCATTCACGTTTTCACATTCCGACTACAAACATCGTCACGAAGCCATAAGATTTCGATATTACGACTCGGACTGCCAAGGTTCCTTCGAATAGTCCCCGCGCTCCAAGGTCGGAATGCGTGCGTTGTTGGTCGGAATCTTGATGCTCCAGGGTCAATAATTTGATTGTTCTTAGGAAATATTGAGAAAGAAGGGTAAGAGGCTCTACCTGCGCCATAACCCCCAGCCTCACGCCGAGGGCGTGAAAGAAATTAGCCGCGGTAAGCGCCGCTTCGGCGCGCCACCCCTGGAACAGGTCAGATCATTTCTTCCCCTCTCCCGCTGGGAGAGGGGTCAGGGGTGAGGGTGCTCCGCATGAGCCCGCTTTAGCGGGCGATAGAATTTGGAGTGCGGTGCAATCCTGATTCATCGGGAGACACCGCTGACTGGAGCGCAAGCGTCCTCGCTTGCCGGGCTCGGATTCCAAGACGCGCTGAATGCAGGCGGGCGCGTGCGCTCCAGTCGCCGTCGCCGCTTCTCTCTGCCGGCGCACCCCCAAATCTGGCGTCTCCTCCGCGGACTTGGTTTCTTTTCATCGACGCATTCCCGGGTCTTATGCCTCGGGCTTTATGCTTAAACTCGCTTCGCGGGAAAGACCGACATGACATTGACGCGGCTATGCCGCAGCCCATGGCGGTAAGCCTCTGGCTTGCCGTCTCAATGATCTTATTGACTTGCGGCTGCGCCGCCGCACGTTCGAGGCGCAGCCTCGAAAAAATCAATTGTCCCGTCTCCGGAAAGGCCCAGCCTTTCCGCACTGTGCTGCGGCAAAGCCGCAACCTCAAGTGCAAGAAAATTGCATAATCGAAGACTATTGCCGACCGAACGATTGTAGCCGATCGTCCACAGACTAACGGCACATTCCGATCTAAGATTTTGGCGCTGTTATTTCTGAAAGATCTTTGTTCGGTGAAAACGAAGAAATGCTGGATTCGGTTCGGCTATCTTCTCAGGCAATCGGATCGGTCGCCCTTCAAATCGAGAGAAGTTGTGCTCTAGAGACTTTGAGGGAAGGAAACGCTTGAGTCTTGCGCTCAAGACAACACCTAAGTTCTCGTCAAGAGTAATTAGTCCAGCATCGAATGCTGCATCATGAAGAGTGGAAAGGCAGAGGCCGTTGCGCGGATCCAGTCGGTGTTTCGGGAAAGTTCTCCAAGGCTTGATGTGGCTTGCCACGAGCAGACGCGGAACGTTGATTCCGCTGATACAACAACTCACTCCATACGAAGTCAGGACCGTTTGTCGGAAGAACTGTTGTCCACGGCGGACGCGGACAGATGCCGTCGCCTCAGTGGGACCCGAGGGTGGTTTCGCTGACGGTTCAAGGCGAACCCTGTCGCGTTCCAAGAAATCGATTTCACGATCATTATTCGTAGTGAAGAGGTCATGCAGAAGTTGTTCGCTCGCTGGTCCAAGCTCCTCAATGTTCGAATGAAATTCTTTCCACATGTCGCGATCTTGCTTGCTGGCGCCCGAGAGTCCTTTTATGCCCCGTGCTCTTTGAACTGGATCGAGCGAGGCCAAATTACTGAGCTTCATTGCCAGACTGCTCGATGAGCGCCCCATCCTTGATGCAACGTCAATGATTATCGGATTGTTGTGATGGAACTGACCGAAGAGCAGCTTTCCATAGAGATTAAGAGCTATGAGCGCGTGTTCGCGTGTCCATTTTACGTTGGGCGCCTTGACCATGGGCGAAGTGTAACGGAGTCCCGAGGCCTTGCAAAATACTTTACTTGCACGATTCAAGGTGCCTGGGTAGTATCCGCAGGTTTCTCATGTTCCCAATTCTCACCAACACCTATTTCTACGGCGCTGGACTCATGGACATTGGACTCCAAGCGGGTGGTCTAACGTTGCAGCAAAGCTTTGAGATCGATGCGCTCTGTTGCGACACGATGCGTTGGAACTTCGCTCATGAAGTTGTGCAATGCGACATCACGAAAAAGCTTGTCGAGTCTGAAAATGAATGCGACGTGATGGTCGCGACTTATCCTTGCACGAAGTATTCGCCGATCGCTGACATTCACGGCGTGCGCACGGGGGACGATTTGTTCCTGCATTTCTTTCGACACGTGGCGATTCGACGGCCCGAGCTTTACGTCGTCGAGAATGTTCCGGGCATGAAGAAGTTTCCGGTCGTGATGGAAGCAATGACAGAGTTGCCGGACTACTACGTGCACGTTGCTTGTCCGGTGAAATCGTCGACTTGGTTGCCGCAAAAAAGAGATCGGTTGATCATCATCGGCAGCCGGCGAAACTTTGCTTGGCGCGAGCCATCATCTGAACGCGCGGCCACTCTCGCAGAAATACTTGAACCCGATCCCACACCGCACATTCCGGATTACGTCCTCAAACGTCTCGGCGGCGCATATCGAGATCGACCGATAATCAGCGACCCGGACCGCGGCGACATCGCGCCAACCTGCGTGGCGCATTATGCGAAGGATTTGAGTACGAGACTCGTTGTCGATCGACGGTTTCCGCATGGCGTGCGGCCTTACACCGTTCGAGAATATGCAAGACTCCAGGGTGTCCCCGACACATTCACCTTCGTCGGCAGTCCGAACGATGCTTATCGAATGATCGGTAATGGCGTCTCGGTTCCGGTGGGAAGATGGATCGGATCTGAGATCGTCAGATATTTTCAGTGAAGGAATCGGTTAGCGCGGCTCTGCCGCAGCATATAGCGGAAAGCCTACGGCTTTCCGCGTGTCGGTCTGTTTTGTTATGAGGCTACGCCTCAGTTGGAGGCGGAGCCTCCGAAACAATAAAGAAGTGTGCCGGTAAGCCATAGGCTTACCGCAGTGTGCGGCGGCAAAGCCGCAGGTGGTTTGAAAGGGACCACTTGTGCCCTCCGTTACCACCGCCCTCACCCCAGCTCGACCGCCCATCTGAGGAACCCAGGTCAAGCTACTACCCGGTCGCTACCGCTCCCGGTACTGATTTCATGCATTCGCTCTCTTCACTCTGCCACGACTGCCCCCCGCCGCTCTCCAAACCCCTTCACCATCAACCACACCGACAGCGCGAGATAAACAAAGCCGAGGGGCATGCCCATGGCCGTGGGATACGGGCTGGGATAAGGAATGAATTGTGGCAAGGTGATGCCGGTAATCTGCATCAGCGTCGTGAGCATTCCCAACGCAGCCAAAACGCGCGGGACCAACGCTGACCGCCAGAGCATGACGAACAGTATGAACATCCAACTGACCATGATCAGCAGATGAGTGTAATGCACCCACTTCCATGCTGAGCGCACGGCGGCGGCGATCATGGTGTAAACACCGGCGTCCGCGGCGGCCACGTTTGCGTAGCCCTGACTTAGCGTGAACATCGACATCCAGGCGGCGTTCTCAATACACTGAAGCGTGAAATTTGCGATGGCCAGCGCGAGCACCCAGATCGCGATGGACAAGCCGTACTGCCTAAAGACGGGAAGCGCGGCCGCGGCGATCGCGATTGTGATCGCGCCGCCGACGAACAAGAGCATGACAGACAGTCTGACCTGGAAAGATTTCGCCGGGTCGTTCGCATTGAAAGTCAACGGCGATGCCAGCCCGTGCAACATGATGTATGGCGGAACCAGGCCGGTTATCAAATGTATCAATAACAATACGCCGACAATTCGGCCGGTGCTTCTGAGTGATCTCATGCGCGCCTCCTAATACGAAGGATTCGCCGGGGGATAAATCACCAGCTGACTTGGTGTACGGAAGCGGTAATGATGGAGTTCCGGGGAAGAAGTATGAAGGCAGAGGTCAGAGATCAGAGGTCAGTAGTCAGTGGTCAGTGGTCAGTGGTCAGTGGTCAGTGGTCAGTGGTCAGTGGTCAGTGGTCAGTGGTCAGACGCGACAGTCCCCGACGGGGACGAATTTAATAGCCGGTAGCAACGCCACCGGACAAGCAATAACAATTCCATCGACCCTGAAGGGGTCGGATTGATGTTCGACCCTTTCAGGGTCGGGGGATCCTCGGTAATTCTGATCCGTGGGCGTTGCCCACGACTATTAAATTTCACACCTGCGGCTTGATCACCCGGTCGCTATCCCGACAAAGTCGGCACCCTCACCCGACCTCTCCCAAAGGGAGAGGAGAAGAAGCTCCCGGTACTGAGTGCTGGCAGCGAAACTTTCGGTTGAGATGGCGGAGGTCGGATCATCTGCCGCCCGCTAAAGCGGGCTGACTATTATCAAGGGGCTTGGTTCCGGGGGTATCGTCCCGATGAATCGAGACTCAACCCCCCGGCTACTGTCAGTCACAGCTCCGCCGTGAAAACCTTCGCTTTCCATTTCTTAATGTCGACGCCTTTCACCACCAACCACACGGCCAGCAGGAGTCCACCGGGAAACATCAACATTAGTAGCACGTCGGAAGCGTAACGCGGCGCGAGAATCAGCAGGAAGTTTCGCACCACAAATCCAACGCCGCCGATCGCCATCAGCACGCCGAGAAACTTTGGCAGATAGCCGGAACGAAAGATCAGGCAGGCGCGGATTATCCAGCTCATGCCGTAGTAAGCGGTGAAGATCATTCCCGCATAGCCATAGAACTTTAGCGACAGCAGTGCGAGCGAGTTGAGTTGATCGAGCGAAAAGGTCTTCAAGTAGCCGGCGCCGCCGATGATGAGTGGCGGTGCAAAATAAAATAGCTCGGCGAAGGCAAATAGAGCGGTGCCGACCAGCCCGATGAAAGCAGCCAACAAAGAGAGCTCTTTGCTCACGGGTTTGAGCAGCGCGTACATGATCACCACCAGAGTGATGTCGCACAGAGACTCGATCATGAAGGCCGCGAAGCCCAGGCGATAGACAAACTGGAAGTTCGTGATGTTTGCGGCCGTGGCCGCGGCATCGCCTGACACGATCATTTTGGACGGCACGTAAGCTTCACCAAATCCGCCCGCCACGAGCGAAACCAGGAACAGGAGCCCGGCAATCCTTGCGTATCTCTGCGCGTTCATAAGTGATTTCCTCCCAGGGATATTTATTAAAGACGACTGAGGAGGAGAAATGTTCACTGGAGATTGGAGAGGCCATTCCCGCAGAGGACGAATCTAAGAGCCGGTGGCAACGCCACCGGAACCAGGCAACAACGAGGGTCGAATTGATGTTCGACTCGTTCATGGTCGGATGTTTTTGAAATGATTGATCGTTGACGCAGGCGGCTACTCAGAAGTGGTGACTGCCTGTTGTTTCCATTTATCTTCGTCGACACCGCGGATCAAGAGCCAGAAGATCATGATTGCGGAAGTTAATAAGCCGAAGAGTGCAGTCACCGGGAACGTCCTGTAACCAAGCGGCGGATACAGGAAAGTTAACCAACAGAAACCTGAGAGGATGCCGAGCACGCCCAGCCAACTCGGCAGGAAGGTTGAGCGGAAAATCAGGTAGCCGTTCAACAAAGTAGAGAACCCGAAGAAAGCCAGCGCGGTTGCGGCGCCGTAGTCATTCACTTTCAAAAGAACCAACGCAATCGACTGGAGCTGCTCTGACGTGAATCCGTGCAGCGCCGATCTAATTAACGCTGTTCCGCTCAGGCCCGACGATGCGATTGCGTTCAGGACAAACAGCGGCGCGATGTAGAACACGCGAGCGAAAGTTTTGACGATGCAGCCGCCGAGTTCGATGAAGGCCGCGACCAAAGCGATCGGCTGGCTAACCGGCCGGAGCAGTACATACCAAAGAGCTACGGTTGCTATCTGGGACGCCATCTCTATCAGATAGACGGTGAAGCCCAACTGAAATAGGGCCTTGTGCGCGAGGATATTGTTGGCAGTTGTGGCAGCGTCACCGAAGTTGATGAGTCTTTCGCTGACAAACCCCTGGGCGAAGATGCCCGTCAAAATTGTGAGTAGGAAGAGCGCGCCGATTATGCGGGAAATGAGACGCGGCTTGGTAGTTGTTGCGGCCATGTCTCGTTAACGTATCGAGCGGTGGAGATGTTCAATGGAGATTGGAACATACCCCCGTCAGAGACAGCGGCAACAAGCAGGCGGGCGAAGACAAATACGGTCGAAACCACAAAGATTCTTGCCAGTAATCTCGGGTACATCAATTGTTATCACCCAATCCAGTTCAGCTTCCTCTTCAGGCCCGAATTTCGGTCTACTTACCCCGGCGATTCGTCGTCGTGGGCCACACGAACGTGCATGACGCCGGCGCCGCCACGGCCGTCGGCGTGATCTTCAGTGGAGTCAGGTTGTTCTTCGTTAGCAAGCCGTTGAATGTGACGATGTCCATGCCGAGCATTGTCTTCCATGCGCTCGCCGTTGCGGTGAACTCTTTGCAACCGGTCTCCCAGGTATCAACCTCTGCCTTGGTGGGCGCCATGTCGATGCCGTTCTGCGAAAGCGGCGCGAGCACCGTGTTGAAGATCCCGTTGATCGACCTGAACGTGAGTATGCTGCCGGGAACACGTGCGGGTGCGCCAAAGCCACCTCCGCCAAAACCACCGCGTCCGGCGGGGGGCGCGCCGCCCATCGTCGCCAACTTCGTGTCGAGCGCAGTCGCGGCCGTTGCGACTTCCGGCGGCAGCGAGCTTTTCATGATCGCGGCCAGTTGTGCGCGCAGTGCGGCGACTTCTTCGTTGGCGGCGTAGCTGTCTTTCATGCCCTGCCATGCAGCCATCGCCAGTTTGTTCTGGGCCCGCAGCGCCGACATCATGACCGGGCTCTCGCCAATGCGCGGATCGTTGTGCACGATGAGAGTCTGCGTGTAAGTGGCGCCGTCCACCAAAAGCTTGACGGTGTACGTGCCCGGCAACGCGAGCGAACCATGCGGCGCCGGGGTGACCTGGCCCGGCGCTGAGTTCATCTGATTATTGATATCCGGATTGTAGCCCGGAGGATCGTCATAACGCAGATCCCAGTTGATGCGATTCGTTCCGACGTTCGTCGAGAGTGTGCGATCAGACGAAGCCATCAACCAATAATCGGGATACGGCGGCCGCTGGTACATCGGCGGCGGCGTGCTCGTGATCGTCCGCACCAACTTGTTCGTCGAGTCGAAAATTTGCAGCTTGATCTCGCCGGCCGGCGGCTTGCTCAGATGGTAATAGATGAGCGCACCGAAAGGCGGATTCGGCGCGTGCGGCAGCTCGGGATTCATCGGCTGATCCCAATTGCCGTTCATCCTTGAGCGAATCGCATCGCCGGGTTTGAATAGGTACGCGGGCGCGGCCGCGATCTGCTGCGACTTCGCGGCGATGTCGCGCAGCGGACTCATGTCGTCGAGCACCCAGAATCCGCGACCGTACGTTCCGATCACCAGATCGTTCATGTGATCGTCGGTGTGAAAAACCATGTCGCGAATCGATGTGCTCGGCAGATTCAGCCGCAGCGATTGCCAATGATCGCCGTCGTCGAATGAAACGTAGACGGTCGTCTCGGTGCCGGCGAAGAGCAAGCCTTTCTGTTTGGGATCCTCTCGAATGACGTGCACTTGACTGCCGGTGCGTTCATCAGTCGGAAGGCCGTTGACGATGCGCGTCCAGGTCTTGCCGCCGTCGTGTGTGCGATAGATGTAATGCTGTTCCGGGCCGGCGGGAGGAGCACCACCGCGGCCGAAGCCAGGATTCGCGAGCACGTAGGCGGTATTGATGTCGCTGTGTCCGGCTTCGACGGTGACGAAGTTGGCGTTCGCCGGCAGATCGGTAATGTTCGTGACGTTGTTCCAGGTCTTGCCACCGTCCATCGTGTTATAGATCTGTCCCGTGCTGCTGCCTGACCAGACGACTCCTTGCTTGACGGTTGAAAGCGAGAAGTCCGAGATCGATCCTGGCAATGCGCCGCGCCCGGCCGGAGCCGCCGGAGTTGGAGTAGGCGTCGGTGTTTGTGTTGGAGGAGCCTTTGTCGGAGCCGGAGCGGGTGTCGGGGCTGCGGGCGCAACGCCGCACGGCATCATCGGCTGACCTTTTGCTGTGGTCAGGTCAGGACTGAATGCCTTCCAAGTTTGAGCCCCATCGCGCGTCACGAGAATGCAGTTGTAACCTACGTACAGCGCCTTTGGATCGAACGCGGTATCGAACCGTTTCCAGAAATCTCGGCCTGCGACATACAGATTCGAGTCCGTTCCGAAATTTGGCGCGACGTTGCCCCACTGTCCCGTCGCGATATCGATCTTGATCAGTCCATTGCCTTGTCCGGCGCCATAGCCCACACCATACACAGTCGTAGGCTTGAGCGGATCCGGTACGACGGTTCCGAACTCGGATGACTGCAACGGATATTGATCGAGGCTCGTGATCTGACCCAGGTCGCCGCGGCTGCGCGTCATGATCGCGCCGGTGTCCTGTTGCGACGCCATCACCCAATACGGGTACTGGCTATCGGTAGCGATATGGTAGACCTGAGCGATCGGGACCTGGTAATAGCCGCTCCAACTCTGACCGCCGTCAAGCGTGATCGCCGGCCCCTGATCGAAGCCGAAGAAAATACGTTGGCCGTTGGTCGGATCAATCCAGGCGCAGTGCGGATCCTCGCCGCCGGGCGCGCCTTTAAATGCCGCGAAAGTCTTGCCCCCGTCCATTGATCGATAGACGGTAGTGCTAATCGTGTAAACGATGTCGGGATTTTGCGAGTCCACCCAGACGCCGGAGCTGTACGAGCCCTGGCCATTGGATACTCGCGTATCGTTGCCGGCCATGTGCTGCCATGTTGCGCCTTGATCGTCAGACCGATACAAGCCGGAGCCGCCCTGAAGCGGGCCGCCCACGACGTAGACGCGTTTGCCATCCGTGTGCATCGCGATCGCGACGCTGATGCGACCGTTGTACTGCGGTAACGTATCAACTTTTTTCCACGTCTTGCCTGAGTCGGTCGATTTGTAAAGCGCGGTCCCGTTCGGTCCTTGTGGCGCACCACCTCCGCCAAATCCTCCACCGAATCCGCCGCCGGCGCCCTGCGCGGTTGCGAAAATCACGTTGGGCTTGTCGAACGCATACTCGACATCGCGCGTGCCGTTTGCGTTTTCGGGTCGCAGCGTGTTCTCCCAGGTCTTGCCGCCGTCAGTGGTTCGGTAAATCCCACGGCCGTTGTGCTGTGCGTCGCCCTGTGTTGAGACGACTACGCGATTCGGATCTTTTGGATCGATGACCATCTTGTTGATCTTCGTCGTTTCCTCAAGACCGATGTGCGTCCACGTCCTGCCGGCATCCGTCGATTTGTACATGCCGTCCCCGGATGAACCTCCCACCGAATCTCCCGTGCCCACATAGACGATGTTGGGATCAGACGGCGCGACTTGGATCGCGCCGATGCTGTCGACGTTTGTGAACTGATCGAAGATCGGGAACCACGACACGCCCGCATTGGTCGTTTTCCAAACGCCACCGGCGGGCGCTCCGAGATAGAACACACCCGGCTGACCAATCGCTCCGGTAACGGCTGAAACGCGGCCGCCGTGAAACGGTCCGATGTTGCGCCAGCGGAGACCAGCAAAGAGGTCGTCGCCCGGAGCCAGGTCGACTCTGCCGCGATCGCCTACTGCATAATTAACCGCTGCCATAAGCAGCGTGATTCCGAACACAGCAGCAACAATCGACAAAGCCCGGTAATTTTTTTTCATCTAGGAATTGACCTCGGTTTGAGAACGACAGGCCGGTAAGTAGCAAGAACGGCGATGCGATCAAGGGTCGGCCGCGGTCTCGAATAAACTTTCAACGATCCATGTCGGGGATGTGTATTGCGAAGCGCCACACGAAATGAATCTCCAGGAAGTTTCGGAGATCATCCATTGGCCGCTACCTTAAACTTAATCGCCATAACTTATCACAGGAGATGAGGAACCGTAAGAAAAGCACTCGTCGATTGCGCCCTAATTCTGAAATTCTCTGCGAGACTACGCTGAGAAAAAACTAAATAGGGCACTACCCCTGGTTTTTTCATGTGTTCGATCGAAGCTTAAAAGGTCTCGCCTTCACCCCGATACTGTCGCCGCCGTTGTGAGCGTTCGACGAGCCGCAGTTTCACGCGGCCATCTGTTGCGCCGGTTCGTTGGAGGACGAGGGACCTTTGCCCCTCCTTCTTAGAATCAGCGAAGAGATCAGGGTGATGATAAGTCCGACCGGAAGCGGTTCGATAAAACTGAATGCGGCATTCTTGAATGGATTGTCCAGCAGCTGCTTTAGTTGTTTCATCTCCTCAAGCTTCGCGTCGATCGCTTGTTGGGTCGCGCCTGCCGCTCTCATTTTCCCTACCTCGTAATTTGAATAGTCACTGACGAAGTTTGGCATGAGTTTGAAATACATGATCTCCCAGTTCACGACGTAGCAGACGCTGGTGATCAGAACGATGAGCGCGCCCACTGCGAACGCGCGGCCAAAGGAAATTGTGCCGCCGCCGACGTTGTCGCGGTAGGAACGGATGCCGAAAAACACCATCAGAAACGACAGCACAATGACGGTGTAACCAATGATTAGCGATTTGTCGTAACCAAGCTGTTTGGAAAAAGGAAGCGTGCCCAGCGTCAACACCGCGATGATCACACCGCCGATCAGGCCAAAGGTCAGAACTGTCTTTTTCATAGTTTGAATTCTCCGAGGCAGTAGCCCGACTGTAAAGGAGGGCTCCGGTCCGCCGATTATTGTCCCGCTTTAGCCCTCCCTTACGGTCGGGCTACTGCACCGGTTGTCCTCCTAACGAAGAATTTGAAAAGCGGCGTGAGATTAGATTTATGTGGCGCAGATGTCGTCATCCTTTTGGGTGATTTTGGGTTTTTCCGCAAAGAATCATGCTTTCGGGTGATAAGAAATTGGTTCATTAATTCATTGAACCATTGGCTCACTGGTTCTCTGGTTCATTTAAGCGATTGGTTCAACGAGTCAATGAAACAATGGACGAATGAATCAATTCCCTCATGGGATCAGGCCGAGTTCCTTACCAATCTGCACGGCCTGCGTGCGCCGTTTGGCGTTCAGCTTATCGAACAGCCGGCTTGAATGCGTCTTCACGGTGTTCTCACTCACAAAAAGTTTTTCAGCAATTTCCCGGTTGCTCAGGCCGCCGGCGATCAACTCGAGAATTTCGTGTTCGCGCGGAGTGATGCCCAGTTCGCGCAGCCGCGGCTCGTTCAAGGTAAACGGCGGCGCACCGGTGACCAGGACTTCCTTGACTACATTTACAGTCACGGTCTCTTTATTTTTGGTGAGTTTCAGTCCCAGCCAAATCCCGAGACCCGCGAAGACCGCCGCGACCAGCCCCCCATAAATTTCGGTCATGTGCTCGACGACGAGAAAGCGATATTCAATCAGCTTGAGCAGGACAATTAGCAGTCCGCCGCAGACGCCGTAGATCAGGATGTGCTTCTTCATCACAGAAACGGAGCCCGATAATGAGGTTCCAGCGAAAGTCGGAAAGTCGACGAGAGGCTAGGCTGCTTCTTTCGCGTACCTGATCACGGGCACGGCAATTGTTTTTTGCTTTGGCAGGCGATTAAAGTTGCCAATTAGATTCGCGAGCTGGCGTCCCACATCGGCTCTTACAACTTTCTCGCCGCATTTAGGACAGACTCCTGTGGGTACTGCTTCGATCACCACCAGCTTTCCTTTGAGCCAGAAGTCTTGACTAATCTTTTTTTCCAGCATCCGCTCACCGCAAACATGGCAACTGCCGTAATCGTATTTCTTCTTGTGGTTGTTCATAGTCTTATTCAAATGCGTACGTGGTTATGAAAAGCAACTTACCGGTTTCCTTGAGCCGACAGATGAAGGCAACATCTCGATCATCTGTCGCTTTTCCAACTATTTCGAATCGCGCGCCTCTTGGGTCGCGGGTGAATCGCCGACTGACCTTTCCGGTCGCAATCACTTTTTCGATGTCAGCGAAAATAAGATCGTCATCTGCCATCTCTTCAAAGAAATTCGGGACGGTAAACTCGTAATCGCCATCACGCACTTTGTTTCTAATGACATCGATAATAGCCAGAGTAATTGACTCCTCTCAAGTCTTGACTACTTCTTCACCACCGTGATCGTCACACTCGAAGGGTACTGCTTCGAGTGATGCACGACGTTATGCGCGATGACGCCGGTAGTCTCGGCGTAATTATTACCGCCGGTGTTCAGGTTTCGATCGAAGCGCGGAAAGTTACTACTGGAAATCTCGATGCGAATGCGGTGGCCGGCTTCGAAGAAGTTGCTGGTGTTCATCGGCTGAAAGCTGAACTTGTAAACTTCGCCCGGCTTCATCCATGCGAGCGGCTTGTCGTAACCGTTGCGATAACGCAGGCGCTGAATCGTTTCATCAAGATTGTAAGCGTGGCCGTCGGGATAAACGTCGATCAGCTTCACCGTAAAGTCTGTGTCCTTCACGTTAGACGACACATAAAGAGTTACTTCTATCGCACCGCTGAGTTCCATTCCTTCTTTCAAAGGCTCCGTCGAGTAAGCCAGAATGTCGTTGCGCTCTTCCATCTTGCGCTGATCGAACGCGCCGCCCTGCACCGCATTACCGGTGCAGCACACATTGCCGCCGTACGAGGGCACCGGATTCATCGGATCGTAATCGAATTTGTCAGGGAAATCTGTCGCCGGAGTGGCGGCGACGAGCGCACCATCACCGTTGAGCGTGTTTGCTTTGCCGCCACTTGATAAAAAGAAGGTGAGAGGTTGCGCGCCCTTCGGTGGCCAGGTCTCGGAGGCTTGCCATTTGTTGATGCCCATCGTGAAGTAGCGCACGCGCGGAATCTTTTCGAAGATGCCGTTGTTGTCTCCGCGAAGGAAGTGATCGAACCAACCCCAGGTCAATTCGTCGTAATTCAAACGCGCGTCGCCCATGCTGCGCTCGCCGACAACGGTGTTTTCGGTCGCGCGCTTGTAACCGCAGTGAAGCGTCGGCGCGATCACCGCGTACTGCTGGTTCGCGATTTCAGGCGAGGCGGTCTTGCGCACGTGATTGTAAGCGGCGAGGTTTGGCCCAACCGAGACGTCGTACCACGACATGAACCAAAATCCCGGCACGTTGATCTTCATGTTGTCGTGCCACAGCCCGCCGCGATACCAGGCTGGGTCGTTTGGCGCGCGCTTGATCATCGCGCCGCGTGTGTCAACAGGCATTTCGTCGGCGAAGATTCCACGTGGTCCATCGACGGCTTTCAGAATATCCATCTCGGGAAGATGACGCAGTGCCTGCGCCCAGTCGACTGGGGGCTGCTGCTGCGCGAGATCGAATGACTTCGACGCGCGAATCAAATCTTCCTGCGAAGCGTTCGGGGGAAACATCGGCCGCACCTGGTTCTGCTCGCCGTTAATCCAGGCGATGAATAGCATCTGCACCGCGCCGCCTCGATACCAATTCCCTTGCTCAAAATAAGGAGCGACACGTCCCACGCCCGCGCCGAAGCCCTGCGGAATGATCGCCGCGAGCGCGGGATTCCCTTGCGCGGCCACCGCCAGTTGCCACTCGGCCGTCGAAGAGCAACCGATCAAACCGACTTTGCCATTGGACCACGGCTGCTTCGCGATCCAGGTCAGCTCATCATCGCCGTCACTGAGCGGTGGTCCGAGAATGTCGTAGTTCCCTTCCGAGAAAAAATGTCCGCGCTCGTTCATCTGCACATAGGCGTAGCCGCGTTTGACGGCGTCGAGCTCGGTGCTCAGGTCGCGAGGCACTCCGTTGCGCACGTCCCAGAAATTGAAGTTGTAAGGCGTGCGCGAAAACACCGTCGGATATTTCTTTGAAGTATCTTTCGGGCGATAGACATCGGCGGCCATGCGCTTACCATCGCGCATCGGGATCATCAGCTTGCGATCGATGATCGCGACAGACTCCAACTCTTGCTCAACCGAATTACGCCGCGCGACCTGTTCCGGCGTTAAGCCGCCACGCTGTTGGGCATCGACGGTTGGATGATAGTGCGAAAAGAAAACGGCGAGCGCGGCAATGACACAGATCGCCGCCAGCAGGATGGGCTTTCGCATTCAGGATCCTCCAGCAGAGAATTTGAATCCAGACACTCAGCAGATAACGTCATGCTTTTACCACAGAGGACACAGAGGAAGACAAGTCATGAAACGCTTTACGTCAACTTTGGAGTCCCTTCATGACTTCTGTGTGCGAATCGAGAATCCAGTCGCGCTGACTTACCCGGATTGCGCGGATTGGCAAGACAAATTGTTCAACCCTCGTTCGGGATTTGGGCGACCGGCAGCTCGACTCGAAACGTCGTGCCTTTCCCCTTCTCGCTTTCGACCGAGATCGTTCCGCCGTGCAGATCGACAATCTGTCGCACAATCGAGAGGCCCAGCCCGGTGCCACGCTTCTTCGTCGTGAAGAACGGTTCGAACAAACGCGCCTGCGCCTTTTGGTCCATGCCGCTTCCGTGATCAGAGATCGTAATGATCGCGCGATCACCATTCGGTGGCGCGACGGCATCGAGTGTCCTCGGGGCCGTACTGGCCGTCAGCAGTTCAGCCGAGACCGTTACCGGAGACTTGGGCGCGCTCGCGTCGATCGCGTTCGCCAGCAGGTTGACGAAGACTTCGCGCAGTTGCTCGCTGTCCCAGAAGCCGCGGATTTCCGGCGTGGTCAGATTAGTCTCAACCGGCGTCTCTTTGTCGCGAACTCGATCGGCGATCAGATCGATGCTGGATTCGATCACTTCATTCAAATCCGTTTCGGTTCGCTCTAACTGTCGCGGCCGAGAGAACTGCGTCACATCGACAACCAGTTTGTTCAGGTGATGAATGCCGCGCTCGACCAGAGTGATCGTCTTTTCGGCATCCTCGCTGTCGGTATATTGACGCAGCATCTCAACGCCTAAGCGAATACTGCCGAGTGGATTTTTTATCTCATGCGCGAGCTGCGCTGCCGCTGAGCCCACAGCCGCCAATGATTCGCTGCGACGCAGGGCCGCTTCAGATTTGGCGGCTTCGGTAACATCGACGAGCGTAAGAATCTGGCCGCGTTCGCCGTCGATTTCCAGCGGCGAAGAATAAATGTCATACGTGGCGGCGGCAACTTCTTCAGCCAAATTCCAACGTCCACGATAGGTCGCTACGTCGACGTGCGACGCGGTCGCGGCTTCCAACAACTTTCCGGCTTGCGGCGAGCCGACGCGATCGTGAATCGATGAGCCGACGGCTGCTTGCGGAAAGATGCGGAAGAACGCTGTGTTCGCGCTGCGGATGCGATCGTGTCGATCGATTGCGGCAATCGCGCTGACCATGCCCTCGAGCATCTGATTACTGAATTCGCGTTCGCGACGCGCGGCTTCAGTGCTTTGCTTGGTCTGACGAAAACGACGCTGCACTTCCCAAATCGTACCCACAGCTACCAGGAAACCAATTATCAAAGCTATGAGGTTCCACCCTCGAATCGATCGCGTGGCCGCGAGTTGCGTCGCTTCCGCGCGACGATAGATCAAGTCCTCTTCATCGCTCGATTCCTTAATTAGGTCATTCAGATCCGCGTCGACGTCTCGAAAAGCCGTATAGCCTTCCTGCGAGTAACGCGATCGGTCGCGCGAGATATCGAGATATTTCGTCACGTCGTCATGGAATTTATGCCACTTCGGCAATTCCGAGAGCGGCGGCTTGTCAAGCAAAGGCAACAGGTCGTTGACCGTGTTGCGCGCGGTGTCGAGACGAAGATCGAAAGGCGGCCGCAATTCATGACGGGCATCTGACTGCATGCGGTTGCGCGCCTCGTTATCGACTCGCGTCAGAGCTTCGCGATACCGCAGCAGCAGCGAGGCGCGCGCGGCGTAGGATTGTTCGAGTTGAAGCGCGCTGCGACTTGTATCTTCGATTCTGCGAACGCTGAGATTGCCAAGCAAAAGAATCCCGAGCAGTAAGAGTGCGAAACCAACAATCAATGGCACCAGAGCCGGGTCGATCCGCGAGCCGAGCTTTCCTCGCGACTGATCGCCGGGAGCAACGCGGCGATAGACGACCTTGCCATCGGAAGGATCTTGTTTTCGACTAGCGACCATTCAGTTGCCAGGAGATGTTTAATTCAAGATGTAAAAACATTGAAAATTGAAAAGTGCAAAATGAAAAATGCAAATTGGAGAGACGAAAAAACCCCGGTTCCGAACTAAGTGTGCCGCGCTCACGTACCTCTTAATCGTTATTCAGCTTCGTCCTTACATTTTGCAATTTTCATTTTTCAATTCTCAATTCTCAATTTGCAATTCCCTATTGCCTTCTGCCTTCTGCCTACTGCTTCTTCGCGTCCATCCAATTGTCGCCGATTCCTGTGTCGGCAACGAGCGGTACGTCAAGCTCGACTGCATTTTCCATTTCACGTTTCAAAGTTGCCGCGACTTTTTCAGCTTCATTCTGGGGACACTCGATCAGCAGTTCGTCGTGCACCTGCATCAGCATCTGCGCGTTCAGACCTTCACGCCGAAAAGCATTGTCGGCATGAAGCATCGCGATCTTGACGATGTCGCTCGCGGTTCCCTGAATCGGCATGTTGATGGCTTCGCGTTCCGCGGCTTTGCGAATGTTCGCGTTGCGATCGTTGATGCCGGCCAGCGGACGAATGCGGCCATACAACGATCGCACGTAGCCATGCTCGCGCGCCTGCACCGGAATCTCGTCCATGTAGCGTCGCACGCCTTTGTAAGTCGCATAATAATCGTCGATCACTTTGCGCGCTTCCTGGCGGCTGATGCCGACCCGCTGCGATAAGCCCCAGGGCTCGATCGCGTAAGCGATGGCGAAGTTCACAATCTTCGAAAAGCGCCGTGCCTCTTTTAACTCTCCATCGGTTTTTGCGCCAAACACCAAACGCGAAGTGCGGTTGTGAATGTCGTCGCCTTTCTGAAACGCGTCGAGCATTACTTCGTCCCGCGTAATGTGCGCGAGCAGCCGCAATTCAAGTTGAGAGTAGTCGGCCGAAATAAGTTTGTTTCCCTTCTCAGCGACGAAAGCGCGGCGAATGCGCCGGCCAAGTTCGGTGCGAATGGGAATGTTCTGGAGATTTGGATCGCTCGATGACAGACGGCCGGTCGCGGCCACGGTTTGATTGAGCTGACCATGAATTCTTCCGTCGCGCGCGACTTGGTGCGGCAGTGCGTCGGTGTAGACGCTCTTCAATTTTTCCAGCTCGCGATATTCGATAATCAGTCGCGGCAGTTCGTGAGTCAACGCCAACTCCTCGAGCACAGCCTTGCTGGTTGAGACGCGACCCGTCGAAGTCTTTCGGCCGGACACGATGTTCAACTCTTCAAAGCATTCACCGACTTGCTTGGGCGAATTAATATTGAATTCGCGACCAGCGATTTGGCAGATCTTACTGGTTAGCCTTTCAAGCTCGACACCGAGATGATGCGAAAGTTCCGCGAGCACATTGAGGTCGACGCGAATCCCGGCGCGCTCCATTCGATAAAGCAAAGGCGCCAGCGGCAACTCGATGTCGTGATAGATGCTGGTGAGATCCTTCTCGTCGATTCGCTTGCGCAACTCCGACGCGGTCTGCGCGGTAAGGTCAGCAACCTCAGCCGCACGCCACGACTCTTCCGAAAAACCTTCGAACGGAGGACTGCCGCCTTCGACGCCAACCAGGTCCCGAGCCAGATCGTTCAGCTCATATTTACTACGCGTCGGATCGAGCAGATACGCCGCGATCAGCGTGTCATCTTCAACCCCGGCAGGTTCAATACCGAACGGCGCCAGCAACGACGTCGCTCGCTTCAGATCGTGCACGGATTTTTCGAGCAACCCATTCGTCAGTAGTTCTTTCAGCGAAGCCATCGCGGTGTCGCGACCTTCCGCAAAGTTTTCGAGATCGACGAACGCCGACTTCCCTGCTTCGGCCGAAAACGCAATCCCTCGCGCTCCATGATCGTCACGCAGGCTCTGCTGCTGACCCGCGCCCGGGGCCGACGAATTCGAAAGCGCAACCCCGACATGCTCTGCCTGCCAAAGTTTTTCCAGCAGCGCATCCAGCTCTCGCTTATTCCGTACGATTGAATACTGACGCTCGACTTTGCTGACGATCGTTTTCGCGCCGTCGGCAAACTCATTGGTGAGATTTGTAAACTCGAGTTCGCGAAACAGCTCATAAGCTGCCGCGCGATCGGGCGGACGTGCTTGCAACTCTTCGAGGTTCAACGTCACGTTATCGATGTCGCATTTTATTTCGGCCAACTCGCGCGACTTGCGAATCAACTCAGCGTTATCACGCAACGACTCGCGATAACGTTTGTTTTTGATTTCTTCCCAATGGTCGAGAGCGTTGTCAATCGAGCCATAGTCCTGAATGAGTTGCACCGCGCCTTTTGGGCCAACGCCCGGTGCGCCTGGGATGTTGTCGATCGAATCGCCCATCAATCCGAGCAGATCGACTAACTTGTTCGCAGGCACACCAAACTTCTTCAGCACCCAGGCTTCGTCGCACCATTCGATCGGCGGCACGGGCTCTTTTCGCTTCACGACCTGCGAGTTCTGCCGCATGCACACGACCAAAGGATCCTGGACGAGCTGGCACATGTCCTTGTCGTTCGAAACGATGACTGCTTGCAGTCCTTTTTCCGTGGCCTGTTTCGCGAGCGTGCCAATCACGTCGTCCGCTTCAAAGCCTGTCATGCTGATCATCGGGATGTTGTAGGCTTCGCACAGGCGTCTGATGTAAGGCAGTTGCGACGCGAGATCCTCGGGCATCTGCTCGCGATTGGCTTTGTAATCCGTGAACGTCTCGTGGCGAAAAGTTTTTTCTTTCGACTCAAAAACTGCGGCGATGTATTTCGGTTGCTCGTCCTGCAAGAGCTTCCGCAGCATGTTCGTGAAGATATAGACGGCCTGCGTCACCTGACCTTTCGAATTCATCAATGGCGCGGCGCGATTCGCCATCGGCGCATAGAACGCGCGAAAGATGTGTGACATCGAGTCGATGAGAAAGACTCGATCGGCCGGCCCGTTTCCGGCAGGGGATTTCGTCTGCGGCATTTCGATTTGATCATAGGGAGCGCTTCCGAGTTTCGCAAGCGGCTAAAGTATCGACGCGTGGCGTGTTCGCATCAGCTAGTCTGGAACATCGTCGTATCTCCGCCACAGTCGGTCACAAGTTTCACCTTCTTGCTTAAGAAGAAATTTGGAACGTGCATTGCTCCTGTCTTTTCGCTCTTATAAACTCAGACTGCCTCCAACTTTCTGAATGAACAATTCAAACGCGAAACAGATAACGCTCGTTGGTCCAGTTGAAGCAAGCGGAATCGGATTGCACACCGCCGTGCCCGTGAATGTGCGGATGATGCCCGCGCCGCCAGACACAGGTTATGTTTTCAAGCGCACCGACCTGGGCGGGTTCGAGATTCCGGCCACAGTTGAGTCAGTTGCGCATTGCAGCTATGCGACGACATTGATGCGAACGGGCGTGATGCTCTCGACGGTTGAGCATTTGCTGGCAGCGCTGCGTGGCTGCGGCATCGATAACGCATACATAGAAGTTGACAACCTCGAAGTCCCCATCATGGACGGTTCGGCGGAAGCCTTCGCGGAAATGATCGAAAGCGTGGGCGTCGCGGAGCAGCCGCTGGCGCGTCGCGCTCTGCTCGTCCGCGAAAAAGTGTCGGCCGTCTCGGGCAATCGCAGCATAACGATCGAGCCGGCCGACAATTACGAGATCGATTGCACGATCGATTTCGCCCATCCGCTGATTGGGGTGCAGCATCGCACGGTAACGCTGGGCAATGGCTCGTTCGCGCGCGACATTGCATCGGCGCGTACGTTTGGATTCATCGAAGAGGTCGAGGCACTGCGACGCGCAAATCTTATCCGCGGCGGCTCGCTGGACAACGCGATCGTGCTGACGAAGCACGGTATGCTGAACGAAACTGGCCTGAGATTCACCGATGAGTTTGTGCGTCACAAGATCCTCGACATCGTCGGCGATTTGGCTTTGCTCGGGATGACAATCCTCGGGCGTGTCCGGGCTGAACGCAGCGGTCACCTGCTGCACGCGTCGTTGATGTCTTCGCTGCTAAGGAATCGCGCGGCCTGGGAGATTGTCGACGTTCCTGTTACTGAGCCTGAACCGGCTGCGCTCGGAGAGCGGACATTCTTGTCGGCCTAACGGATTTCTTCGGCAGGCTGTCGCATGACAACGACCTTTTTCGCCAAGTTGCCCTCCCTGACGGTCGGGTTTCTGACACGGGCCCGCCACTCTGCTAAAATCGAAATTCAATTAGACGTTTCGTTAGATCGACGCATCTAACGCTGCAAAACTTTTTTTGGAGGCATTCCAACTTCAATGAAATATCGCGCAATGTTCGCCCTGCTTTTCGCATTCACGCTGGCGCTCTCTGCTGCAACTTTACGCGCACAGCCGCGAAACGGAGCGCCGGTTCAGGAAACCGACGACGAATTCAAGGTCACGACTTACAAAAGGTTCACCGATAACCGCGAACCAAATCCGGCGGCGGCTTATCAAGCCGCCCGGGACTATATGGCGAAGTACGGCAAGGAAGACGATCAATACACGCGCTACCTGCGAGTGTGGATCTCAGCCTACGAGGAAGATGAGCGCAACATGCGCCTGGCGGCAGAGCGCGCCGATCGAGAACAGCAACTGCTCGGCAGCTTTACGCAAAAAGATTTTGCGAAGGCATACGGCATGGCGAAGCAGGTGCTGGCCGATAATCCGGACAATGTAAAGGTTCTCATTGCGCTCGGGTATGGGGGTGTCTTCGCGAGTGAAACCCGTAACGAGACTTTCAACGATGCCGCCGGAGGATATGCGCAGAAAGCAATCCAACTAATAGAATCCGGGAAGACGCCGGACACTTGGGCGCCATTTAAGAATCGGGAAGACGTGCTGGCATCGCTTTACTATGCGGAAGGATTTTATTCGCTGAAGCCAAAGCCTGAGTCATCGATCGTCAACCTCATCAAAGCCTCTCAGATCGATAGCGATCGCAAGACTTCTCCGTCGACTTATTATTATCTGGCGCTTGCTTATCAGAATGGACCGTACAAGCGACTGTCTGAAGATTACACGAAGCGATTTGGTAATCAGCCTGAATCGCCCGAAAGCAAGGCAGCGCTGGAAAATATCAACAAGATGATGGACAAGATCATCGATGCGTATGCGCGCGCAGTTGCGCTGGCGAGCAAGGATCCTCAGCAGCAAGGTCCGCGAACTCAGTGGATGAATCGGTTGACTGAGCTCTACAAGTTTCGCCATGAAGATTCGGAGGCGGGATTGAATGAACTGATCTCGGGCGTGCTGTCGAAGCCGTTGCCGCAGTGAGGAGCGCAGGCATCCTGCCTGCGGTGCGCCGTCATCCTGACGGCGGTGTGCCTGAGTTAAGCGGGCAGGATGCCCGCGAACCGCACGCATGATGCGTGCGCTCCAAGCCTCGCTTGACAACGCACCTTTAATCATTAGAATCGAATTTCTTTGACATGCGGGAGTAGCTCAGTGGTAGAGCATCGCCTTGCCAAGGCGAGGGTCGCGAGTTCAAATCTCGTCTCCCGCTCCAAATTCGAGAGATTCGAAGGCGGAAGGATGAAGAATAGATTTTCAGTTTTTGGTTTTCAGTGTTGCCGCTAAAACGGCGGACGTGCTGGAAAACTACAAACTGAGAACGCAAGAGTTTCTTCATTCTTCCGCCTTTATCTTTCGTCTCCCCCTTTCGGCGGCGTAGCCAAGTGGTAAGGCAGAGGTCTGCAAAACCTTTATTCATCGGTTCGATTCCGATCGCCGCCTCCAATCACCCCATTAAACAACAATCGGCGAGTCCCCTTTGAGAAAGCAGCGCAGTGGCATTGAAGCGCTTCAAAGAATTTTCTAATCCCCAGACCGGAAGTTCCATCACACGTTAGAACATCTGTGAAGTCATCAAGGGCGGAAAGGAAGCGAGTGCAATGAGAACCAGGAGTGACAACATGTCGGTGATCATCGAACGGAGACATCGAGGGCATCGTCTCTTTATGCTGTTGTTGTGGCTTCCGCTCTGCGCCGCGATGGCGTTGGGTCAGAGCTCAGTCAGCATCAAGATGAATGTCGATGCGACCGAAGCCGCGCGCAACGTGCTTCACACCACGCTGACGATTCCGGTTAAGCCCGGGCCGTTCTCGCTGCTTTATCCGAAGTGGATTCCCGGTGAGCACAGTCCCACGGGCCCGATCAACGACATGGTCGGGTTGAGGTTAAGCGCGAATGGAAGAACCATCCCATGGACTCGTGACCCGGTCGAGATGTTTGCGTTTAGTTGTGAGATCCCGGCCGGAGTAAGCGAGCTTAATGTCGCGTTCGACGATGTGTCTCAGCCAGGCACGACCATGAGTGCGCGTCTGGCGCGCGTCAAGTGGAACCGTGTGCTCGTATATCCCCGTGGAATGAACAGCGACGCGGTGCGCATCGATGCCTCGATCAAGTTGCCGGGCGGCTGGAAGTTTGCGACGGCGCTGCCGGTATTGCGAGAGCGAAGGGATGATGTCGAGTTTAAAGAAGTCTCGCTGACAGAGTTGGTGGATTCACCTTTGATCGCGGGCGCGAATTTTCGGAAGCTCACCTTGCTGTCGACTCCCTTGTTGCATGAGATGGATATTGTCGCGGACACACCGGCTGCGCTCGAAGTAAGACCAGAGACGTTGCTTGGCTGGCAAAATCTGGTGAAGGAAGCATACGCGTTGTATGGCGCTCGGCATTATCGCAGTTACCATTTTCTCTTGACCTTGAGCGACGTCGGCGGCAGCGAAGGTCTGGAACATCACGAATCAAGTGAAGACGGAGTCGGCGAAAAGGCCTTGAGCGATCCGAGCCAGCTGATCGATCTCGGTGATTTACTGGGCCATGAGTACACCCACTCTTGGAATGGGAAGTATCGTCGTCCGGCCGATCTTACCACTCCGGATTTCGAGCCGCCGATGCACGGCGATTTGCTTTGGGTCTACGAAGGCTTGACTGAATATCTCGGAAAAGTTTTGCCCGCGCGGAGCGGATTGTGGACCCCGGAGAATTTCCGCGAGTCGATCGCCGCCGTCGCCGCCGAGATGGACAATCAGTCAGGACGAAAATGGCGGCCGCTCGTCGATACTGCGACCGCGGTGCAGTTTACCTATTCATCGCCGCGCGCGTGGATGAATTACCGGCGCCGCGTTGACTACTACTTCGAAGGGCTTCTCCTGTGGATGGAGGCCGACACCATCATTCGCCGGCAAAGTCAGGGCAAGTTGTCTTTAGATGATTTCTGCCACAAGTTTCACGGCGGACCGGACACCGGGCCGATGGTCAAGACCTACACTTTCGACGACATCGTGAACACGCTCAATCAGGTGACGCCGTACGACTGGCGCGGATTCCTGAACGAGCGCGTTAACATGATTGCGGTGGGCGCGCCGCTGGGCGGAATTGCCAACGGCGGTTGGAAGCTGGTTTACGACGAGAAGCCAAACGAGGAAATCAGGTTCAATGGACAACAGCGGAAGTTCATGAACCTTACCTATTCCATAGGTGCAATAGTGAGCACCGACGGTGTCGTGCTTGACGTCAATCCGGAACTACCGGCGGCAAGAGCGGGGCTCGCTCCCGGAATGAAAATCGTTGGAGTGAATGGCCGCGCGTGGTCGGCAGATGCCCTGCACGACGCGATTGCCGCCACGAAGAAGGCGGCGACGCCGATCGAATTGCGCGTCGACAACGGCAGCTTCCAGGAAAACTACAAGGTGACGTATCGTGGCGGTGAGCGCTATCCACATCTCGAACGCGATGCGACGAAGCCTGACTTGCTGAGTGAGATAATCAAGCCGCACGCGCATTAGCAGCCGGTAAAAGTGCGGGGCATTAGCCCAACCGTAAGGGAGGGCTCAGAATTGAATCGTGGGGAATGAGCCCTCCCTCACGGTCGGGCTAGTGCCCCAGATCACAACTCTCGGACGCTACATTCATCGCTCGATCGTTGCTTTCAAGATGTAGTCGAGCCGAGGAAATTCGCGCTTCAGAAATTCGTTACCGCCGGTAAACACCGGATCTTGTTTTCCGGCGCGAATTCCGCCGCCTGCTTGTTCGCCATACCCGGAAAAGAGCGCGTCCGCCACGTCCATTCCCTCAATGACTTTGGCGAACGGTACGAACGGTTCCTTATCAAACGTAGCGGAATTATCCCGCAGGTTGATGAAGACCTGCGTCGTGCGTCCATTCGGATCCTTGAAAGCAAACGACATCGCTCCGCGAGTATTTGATTCGACGCGTGGGTCGTCAGGAATCGTGATATTACGCCAACGCTGCGCGATCTTCGGATCGCCATTGATCCCAAACTGCGCCCACGTTCCCGCTCTGATGCGAAAAACTGCGGCCTGATCATAGAACCCGTTACGCACCAGGTTATAGAAACGATCGACACCGTGTGGCGCCCATGCGCGACGCATTTCCAGACGAATGACGCCCTTAGTTGTTTCGAGCCTGACATGCGTGACATCCGGAGCCCGCCCATTCATCTCGGGACTATCGGGTGATAAGAGCAGTTGACGATCTTGAGCGCCTGAGCCCTGGACCATCAGAGCAAGAACGCAGCTTAAGATCACGACTTTCCACATAAGAATTCAGATATTAGGTCAATTGCGCCGGTATGAAAATGGCGCGAGCAGCTGATAGAAGTATACGCTTCCGATGGCTTTGTCTGACTTTGCGGTTTTTCTTTGCGGCTTTGCGTCCTAGCGTGGAACGGCCGGCTGCGAACTCGTCTCGCGCAAAGACGCCAAGACGCGCAAAGCCACAACAGCGAGTAATTAATCTCTTAATTGAATCTTTCTGCTTTTTTGTTGGCGACCGTCCTTTCCACATCTTTCCGCTCGCACTCTTCGGCTCAAATTTGCATAATCGGTTAGACATTATTAAGCGAGGCCTTCGGGCCTTTCTTTTTGCGAGCATGACCCGGAAATGAAGAGGGAAGCGCGACAATATCTGCTGCTGGTTTTAATCAGCCTGGCGTTCGGTGCGGGTGCCTGGGCGCTCCTCCGATTCACATCCCTGCGCCGTCACGAAAACAATTCGGTCTTCTTTTCCGACGCGGCCAGCCTGCGCAGCGCCGATCCTGATCTGTGGGCGCGCAGCATGGACAAACTAAAGGAGCCTCGAGCCGAGAGCGAGAACGTCGCGATTGAAATTCCCTCAGAGCTTCGTCACTACGAAGATCGTCATTGGTTCCTGGCGACGCAGGTTGCCGAGGTCAAGAAATTCAACGTGCAACCGGTGCAGGACTTTGTGGATCTCGCGGCGATGATTCAGCGCGGTGAAATGGTTCCGGTACAAGCGGTCACCGACAGCTACATTCTCTACGGTGTCGCCGCGCGAACGGACGGCAGCGCATTCACACGATATGTAGCTAATCAGAATGTCGACCTCAATGATGAAGCTGCGCTGCGCAATGCTTACTCACAGCTTGAATCTGCGCACGCGAAGCTGCAACAGGAAGTTTCAGGTTTGCAGACTCAGTTGGCCTCGAAAAAGGGCGCCGGGGCGAAACCAGACGAGCTGCAAAAAGAACTCGACGCGCGCCGGCGTGAGCTGAGATCAAACGAGGACAACAAAGCGCAGCTCGACAAATATTACGGACGATCATCCGGCTCGCCGGGAAACCAACCAACCCTCTTGCGCGATTATGATTCGCTGGAAACACTCGCAAAGGATTTTCGCGGGCGTTCATTCAATCTCAACGACTCAAACGATCGTCAGGCGCTGAAGATTTATTTGCTTAGCTCGCTAAGACCACCGGCGCTGAAGATTCTTGAAGAGATCGCCAAGGCTTATCACGACAAGTTCGATCGTCCACTGCCTGTCAGTTCTTTGATTCGGCCCGAGCAATACCAGCATGTGCTGCGTAGATACAACCGCTACGCCGTCCTGATTGACACGCCGCCGCACTCGACAGGTCTGGCGTTCGATATCGATTACCGCTTCATGAGCGGCGCCGAACAGAATTTTCTGATGAGTCTGCTGGCGCGCATGAAGGACGATGGCCGCATTGAAGTCCTCCGCGAACGCGGCGCGAACTATCACGTGTTCGCCTTTATCGACGGCGCGCGTCCGAGTGACGATCTGATTAAGGCCTCGCTGCAGGACGCGGGCGCGCCCGACAATGAAACGAGTTCCGATGAGAACGACTCGGAGAACAAGACGCCGGCGAAGGCCGAGACCAGATCGCGCTCGGTGAAGAACACCTCATCGAAAGCCAGGTTGAAAAAGCGTCGCTAAATGGAGTGCGGGCGAAAACGATCCACAGATTACAAATCTTCAAAGAAAAGCATTGCGACAATATCCTGCTGGGAAGCTGGGCATAAAAGGGAACTTCAGCCAGCCTCCTTCATTTGTGCTATGTCATTTTTCATCCAGGAACAAGACGAAGTTCTTCGAGCAGGAGCGTTATTACCCAACACCACGAGGCTCAATTGGATTGCGGTTTTTGGATTCACGATGTTGCTCGATTTCCATTGGCCAGCGAACGCCCCGCGGAGTATCATCAGGCAACATGATTGACGAAAAGTTGCTGAGACGAATTACTGCTAACCCGGAAATCTTTGGTGGTAAGCCGATCATTCGCGGGATGCGAATCTCAGTCGAGATGATTCTGAGTCTGCTTGCCCAGGGCGTGAAAGAGGAGACTATTCTTGCAGATTACCCGGATCTAGAACCGGACGATCTGCGCGCTTGTCTTGCTTACGCACACGCAGCCATCTCTCATGACAAGTTAGACTCACTGCACATTTCCGCCTGATGCGATTCCTCATCGATCGTTGCGCGGGGACATTGACCGCTGAATGGCTTCGCACCCAGGGACATGATGTAGTCGAATCGCGTGAGCTCGGACCTGATCCGGGCGACCGCGTATTACTGGAGTGGGCAGAGCAGGAATCAAGAATACTCATCACAATCGACACCGACTTTGGACAGCTGGTTTTTCTCGAAGGTCAGCCACACAGCGGCTTGATTCGTTTGCCCGTCGTGCCTTCCAGCGAACGAGTGGCAATCATTAAAGACCTGATTGAGCGCTTTCGGAAGGAGCTTCAATCTGGCGCAATCATCACAGTGCGAGGTGGCAAGATTAGGATTTCGGCATCATCACGGTGATCTATCTTATGTCCAAACTTCGTGTTCATTTCTCGATCACAATTGATGGTTACGGCGCGGGACCAGATCAGGATTTAGAGAACCCGCTCGGTGGCGGTGGCCTAAGAGTGTTTGACTGGTTCTTTCCGACGCGCACATTTCAAAGGATGCACGGCAAGACGGGTGGGGAGATCGGAATTGACGACGACGTTGCCGCGCGGGGTTTTGTGAATGTTGGCGCTTTCATTCTTGGGCGAAATATGTTTGGTCCGGTGCGCGGTGATTGGTCCAGTTGGGCGAATGAGTGGAAAGGATGGTGGGGCGACGAGCCGCCGTATCACACCGCGGTCTTCGTGCTGACGCATTACGCGCGCGCGCCACTCGAGATGGAAGGTGGCACCACATTTCATTTCATTACCGACGGCATTCACTCGGCGCTCGAGCAAGCAAAGCAGGCGGCGGGCGATAGAGACGTGCGTGTTGGCGGCGGCGTCTCGACGATTCGGCAGTATCTGAGCGAGTCGCTGATTGACGAGTTGCAGCTGTCGATCGTACCGGCGCTGCTCGGCAGAGGCGAGAACTTGTTCGCTGGTCTGAATCTGCTCGAGCTTGGATATGAATGCGCGGAACGGATCGAAGGCGCGCGCGCGACACACGTCACAATACGGAAGAAGTAATCCGCAGATTATTCGGATCGAGACTTGGGCGAACGAGTTTCGCAGCTGCTCGGCTAAATCACTTTGCTTGTTCGCTTTCGGTCGTCAATTCATTCTTCACATCAAACAATCCGGGCACGCCACGGGCGCGGATGTAAGCGAGATTCGCATCACCTCTTGAATCAACCACACCTTTCAACGTCGCGCGGCCGCCACTCACGATAATATGAATCGACGGAATCGCCTGCGTTGCGTAGCGAAACAGCGGCGAGTCCCATCCATAGATCGTTCGGTACAGAGCTACTCGCAGACGATCGTCTTGCGTCGAAACCGGCAGCACTTGGATTTGATTGACGACGTTGCGGACACCATCGATTTCTTTGACGCGCGCAGCGGCATCGGACCGTGTCGACGGGCGCGTGACCTGGCCCAGCAGCACGACCGTGTTATCAGGCCGTACCTCGAATTGCAGCCAATCGAAAACGCCGTAATACGGCAGTGTCACTAATTCGTGACGAACCTGACGGACGAGTCGCGCACTCACTTGCGCGTTTGTCCTGGGCGACACTCCCGCGGCCGGGGCCAACACGATCAAGGCAATTACACCCAATGCGAAACTGACAAATCTCCTTCGCATCACTACACCTCCAGACAATATTCCAATCCAGAGTTGTGCAAATCGTGTGCACGAGCCTGGTACGCACACTCATCTCCACAATCAAGCTGAATTAGCGTAGTTCCATCAGAAAGTTTCTTTTTTGATTAAGTGAATTGTGTCGCGTGCCTTTGCCAGGCTGTGTGGTTTTCTGACGATAAGACCGAATCGCATACACTGCAGCTTTGCTGCTATCTTCGACACTTCAGGGCATTTTACGTGAAAGTAGTTTTCATCCTTCTCCTACGCAAATTCACCGGAACTCAGGCCGTCGCGGAGCGTTGATCCAGCAGATCAATCCTGCGTCAATTAGTGTGTCATTATTAACGATAAGAAAGGACACCGCCGCTAATGCACGTTCACCAATTTTTTCGTGGAGACAGGTCAGCAAGAGCCTGCAAATATTTTCTTTGGGCTGTGTTTATTTGTGGTGTCATCGGCGTTCCCGCACACGCACAGGAAGCGGTTAAGGACCAAACACCACCGGCGCAAACGTCGCCAAAGGATGATGATATTGAGCAGCTCCGCAAAATGGTGCGCCAACTTAGCGCCGAAGTTGGGCGGCTCAAAGCTGAAGTCGCTAAACTCGAGAAGTATAAACAGATCGATTATCTGCGCGAGCAGTTGATGAAAGAGGAACAACGCGCGGAAGCTTTGCAGCGGGAACTGTCAGACATCGCTGCCAAGGAAACGTCTTTGCAGAAGCGGCTCGACGAGATCGAACCACAACTTCAGCCGGATAGAATCGAACAGTCGCTTGCCGGCGTTGGCTCGACGCGGCCCGAAGACAGCCGGGACGCCATACGAAATCAATTGTCGAATGAGAAGCGAAAAATCCAGGCGCAACTCGATCAGTTCCGTCAGAATCGGCCGCGATTACTAGCTTCGCTAAGCACCGCCGAAGCTTCGATTCCCAATCTTCGGCAGCGACTTAATGAAGCCATGCGTGATCGTCGCTAACGAGGTTGTTGACCGGTTAGTGATCGATCGTAGCCGGAAGCGTAATCAGGAGGCGCAATCTCGTTAGGTAAACGCGGATCGGGAATCGGATCATCGGCAACCATGCGCAATGGAATCACTCCCGCCCAAACCGGCATCGCGTAGTCTTCTTCATCATCCAGCGGCGGTCCGGTGCGAATCTTCGCTGAAGCCTCGGTGATCGGCAGAGAAAGAACCGTCGTCTGCTGCAGTTCAGTCTCGTTCGGTTCACGCACATCTTTCCAACGGTCGCGAATTACGTGTTCTGAAAGGGCGAGCAACGCGGCGATCTTCTCTTCACGATCTTCGACAATTGACGCATTGCCAAAAATTACCACGGACCGATAATTCATCGAATGATGAAACGCTGAGCGCGCCAGGACGAGTCCGTCGATCAGCGTAACGGTAACGCAAACGTTAATTCCCTTCCCGACATTGCGCAGCATCCGGCTCGCCTGCGAGCCGTGAATGATTAGTTTGTCTTCGACACGCGCATAACCGGTCGGGATCACAATCGGTTTACCCTCGGCCACAAAACCAACGTGACAAATGAATCCTTCGTCGAGAATCTGATTGATGATTTCGCGATCGTGACTGCCGCGTTTCGGCAGACGTTTGAGGGTTGTGCGTGGCGTTCGTTGCAGCTCGTCCATTTTCATCCTTTCGTGGAGCGACAGTTTAGACGCGAAAGACTCCAAATAAAAATATGCGCCGAAGCCGCGGGACTCCGGCGCAATGCTGGGGTGCTGGGCACTGCTGAACCAACAACATTCAGCAGCGCCCAGGGACACGGTAAGCTCGTCGTTAATCGCTCACACTGATTTGGTTGTCGACTGACTTCACGCCTTTCACATTCCGCACGGCGCGTTCAACCTGGTTCTTTTCCGCCTGACTGTGAACACTTCCCATCAGGGTAACTTTGCCGTTCAGCACGGTTGCGGTTATTCCGAGCGCCGAAAGATTCGGATCGTCGCTCAGCTTCTTATCGACCGCTGCCTGAACTGTCGAATCGTCAGGCCCGGTTGGCGCGCTGCTCGTAGCTCCACCAGACGTAGCCGGCGCGGGTTGTCCGTTGATTATGACGGGCGCAGGTTGAGCGGCCGGCGCCGGTTGCTGCACGATCACCGGTGGTTGTTGTGCCGGCTGTTGCACGATGGTCTGCGGCGGTTGTTGTTGCGCGGCGGCATTGTCATTGAGATTGTTCTGTTGTTGATTCATCACGAACAAAATAATGATCGCGGCCAATGCGATCACGCCGACAACAATTGCGGCCAGCGCGGCGCCCGACACGCCGCTGCGTTCGGGATAACGAACCGCTTCAGAATGAACCTCTTCGCGCCGTGCGGTCGGTGTCTCGACAACTACGCGACTATGTTCTGCTTGCCGTTCTTCATAAGCCATTCCAGTTTCTCCTTTGCCCAAGTTCGAAGTTTTCGATCCTATAAATTGCGCGGGAGATAAAAGCCGTGATGGTTGACTGCAAACATTATTCCCCGTCGCCGGAGAGGCTTTGGATTGCAAGAAGGATGTAAGAAAGACCGCGATATCGCAGCAGAATCGGACTCGCAAGCGACGTTCAGTGTGCAGTCTTCTCAGAGATCGTTTCGTATGGTTTCAGGTCTCAATTGCATTAGAGCGTTGCGCGCCGCGCTTGACCTGCGCGCGCAGAGAAGAGTAGCTTCCGCTGTGTTCTGGTGTCAGAAGCCCGAGCGTAAGCGAGGGCAACTGTCGTTACACGAAACCGAAAATTTGTCGGAATGAGCATTACTCAAGGACTTCTGAAAGGATTCGGCAGGAGCAAACTATGACTAGTGAAGAAAGACAACAATTAATCGCTGCTTACAACGACGGATACAACGAAGTCGCCGCTGCCCTCGAAGGTTTTCCTCAGGATTCATTAACCGCGCACCCAATCGCGGGCAAATGGAGCGCGGCGGAAATCGTGCATCATCTGGCCGACAGCGAAACCACCAGCGGCTTACGACTGCGCCGCTTGCTCGTCGAAGATCACCCGCTGATTCAAGGCTACGACCAGGATGCATACGCGGCCGCGTTGAATTACAACCGTCGCGAAATCGCGCCGTCGCTGGAAGCGTTTCGCGCCGCGCGCGCAACTGCGGCGCAGTTGTTTGAATTCATGAGCGACGATGATTGGCATCGCGAAGGCACCCATTCCGAAAGCGGTTCGTATGGCGCGGAAGATTGGCTGAAGATTTATGCAGCACACGCGCACAACCACGCGGCGCAGATTCAAAGGTTGAAAGATGCGCTTAGTTCGAGTACTGCGGCGAGTGCGTAAGAGAATTAGCCGCAGATGAACGCGGATTAGCGCAGATAAATAACTCATACGCTGAACCAAATGGCTGTCAGTTATATCTAATCCTATCCGTGTAAACTCGCGTTCATCCGCGGCAAGATTTTTCGCTTCACCGATCGATTGTGGTTTCGCAATCAAATCGATCGGTTTTATTTTGATCGTATTCTTGACAGCGCGCGAGCGAATGAGCAAGATGCAGCGTCACATAATTTTTCATATTTCGAGTTCGCGCAATGGCCTCTGTAGCTCCGGTAGTCCAAACTTCTTTCACTGATCTCAAACTCTTACGACGCGGCAAAGTTCGCGATGTTTATGAAGTCGATGCGGATCGACTTTTGATCGTCGCTACTGATCGCATCTCCGCATTTGATAGTGTTTCGCCGACCCCGATCGAGCGCAAAGGTGAAGTGCTGACCGCGCTTTCGCGTTTCTGGTTTGCGAAACTCGGACACATCGTTCCCAATCACTTGCTAACGACCGCCATCGATGAAATGCCCGAATCGGTTCGCGTGCATGCGGACGAACTTCGCGGCCGCTCGATGCTGGTTAAGCGCACCGACGTCTTCCCTGTTGAGTGCGTAGTTCGCGGGTATCTTTCAGGCTCAGGCTGGAAGGATTATCAACGCACCGGCGAAGTTTGCGGCCACAAGTTGCCCGCGGCTATGCGCGATTCAGAGAAGCTGGCTGAACCGATTTTCACGCCCGCGACCAAGGCTGATACCGGCCACGACGAAAACATCAGCGAAGCGCAAATGGCCGAAATCATTGGCGAAGACGTCATGAAGTACCTGCGCGGCGTATCGCTCAGCGTGTACAGCGAAGCCGCCGATTATGCGCGCGGCCGCGGGATCCTCATCGCCGATACAAAATTCGAATTCGGCCGCGACCAAGACGGACAGATCATTCTGATCGACGAAGTCCTGACGCCTGACTCGTCGCGTTTTTGGCCGATTGATAGCTACCAAGTCGGCAAGTCGCAACCTTCATTCGACAAGCAATACGTGCGGGATTATTTGGAGAGCATCAAGTGGGACAAGCAGCCGCCGTGTCCAGAGCTGCCGCCCGAAATAGCCCAGGCAACAACAGCCAGATATTTGGAAGCGTACGAATTAATAACCGGAGCGAAGCTGTAGCAAGTGTCAGAAGCCCGACCGTCAGGGAGGGCCAGACGCTCAATTTGACCACTATGACGAATCACAGTTGCCCTTGCTGACGCGCGGGCTTCTGACACGAAACTAATCAGGAATAATTTAAAATGCAGATCCGCCCTCGCTTGGAAGCAGTAATCGAAGACATGCTCGACGGTCACATTCTTCTCGATGAAGCGCTCGAAGAATTCGAGAAGCTCTACATCGAGAAAGCCTACACGCGAAACAAGAAGCGCATCTCTCACACCGCTACCGCGCTCGGCATTCACCGCAACACAATTTCCAAACGCGTCAATTCATATCGCGCCGAAGAACGCAAACATCAGCAGAACGGTGCTCGTCGTCGCGGGAATCGCCAAGCTCATTGACCGGGTTCATGCGGTCTTGTCAATCAAAGTCCTCGGCACATCTCGTTAGCTGACCAGGGCGTTGACATTGCGCGTTCATACGCCGCTTTGATCTCGTTCGCATTCCAACCTTTGCGCATCCAGCTTTTCCCGTCGCCAAACTCCACCCGGTTGATCACTACCTTTTCCTGAAACGGATTCGCGGATTTTGCGAGACTTGCGGCGCTGACCGCGCTGGGTGGGCCGGACAAACTAAAAGCCTGTAGCTCTTTGTCTTTGTCAGGTTTGATATTAACGCCGCAAACAAACTGTCGCCGCGTCAAGTTATCCGGACTGGCCGGATCGACGAATTGATATTCCCAGAAAACGATCTCGATGACCTGCTTGCCCGCGTTGTGGATCTTCGCCTGATAGGTAAACGCGTCGACGGTCTTGGACTGCTTCTCAGCGGATTGGACATTCTTCTCCAAAGCGGCGCTACGGCCATCGATCGTATCCTGATTCGGATCGCGAACACCGGCCGGATCGTTAACGCGGACATTGCGCTCGAAATTCTTGTTGTCTTGAATCATCGCGCGTGCCGGCGCAACTCTTTCAGAAGTAGATGAGTCGACCGTCTGCCGGGTCTTGGACCATTTGAAAGTTAGCACCGCAACCTGATCTCCGTCCGGCGTTGGCGTCTGAACGATGCGAGCTGGCGGAGCCAACATCGCGAGCAGTGGAAGTAACAGAAAGGTTTTCATTGCCTTAACTCCTTGTGTGGTTTTCGCGAGCGGCGGATTGTGCGTGCAGCATTGTCGCTTGTGGTGAGCTTTTCATCAAGTGATTTGACGGCGTGAGAGGGGATCAAAGGAATCGTCAACTTACTGAATCCCAAACCGCTTTCGCTATCTTCGCAATCACGCCTTCCCGGGTCGCTTCATTTGCCGCGGAGTCTGAAACGAAGACCGCAATCGCCACATGCTTTCCGTTCGGCAACGTGATGATGCCAATGTCGTTGGTTGCGGCGGTGATTCCCTTCTCTGTCCCCGATGTTCCGGTTTTGTGCGCGATGATTGAGTCCGCCGGCAGCAGGCCTTTCAGACGTTTTGCGCCTGGCGTCGATTCGATCATGTATTTCAAGAGCAATGTCTGACTGGATTCGGAGAGCCCACGCTTCTCACGCAACGCGCGGAGCAAAGCGATGGCCGCATCCGGCGTGCTGAAATTGCGATATTGGACCTGCCAGTCTTGTCCTATTTCCTTTTCCATATTGAGCACAATCATGTCGGTCACAGAGAGCTCGGCAAGATAAGCCTGCACGGCCTGCGGTCCACCCACGAGCTTCATCAATACATCCGACGCGGTGCCGTCGCTTTCCGAAATCGCAAACCGTAGCAGCTCGGCGACGGTTATCTCAGCCCCGTTTGGATTGCGGTCGCGAATCGGACTGTGCTGTCCGACTCTAACAAAATCACTTTTCGTGACGGCCACTTTCTGCTCCAGCTTTATCTTCCCGGCATCGACCTGCTTCATGACGGCCATACTAATCGGCAGCTTGTAGACACTCTGCATGGGAAAATGATCTTGAGCATTGAGCGAAGCGATCGTCTCGCCGGTTTCAAGCACGACAGCAGAAACACCGACGCGGCCTCTGGCGAGTGACGCAATTTGGGTGACATCAACGCTTGCTTTCTTTGGTGGCGATGGCGATTGATTTGCGTTCGCTACCAGCGAATTCGCAGGCACAGCGGGGCTGCGGGTGCAGGTGCTTGAGAAGAGAGCGCCGACAGCAAATGTGGCAACGCAAGCCTTAATGAACATATCGAGCGTTAGAGTTGATCGGACGCCGTCAAAGCGCAAGGGGAACGCCAGGCTCAGCTGTGAATCGTTTCATCCCGCAGTGCTTGAGCGGGCTTCAAGAGACCCGGTTGACAACCACTCAACGCTTAACTATATTTCCTAGCACTCATCTTTCCAGATTGCTAATACTGGGTAAGTGAAGTGAGCAAGTTCATTCGCAATGTTGTGTCTAAATTCATCAACTGAGAGGAGCATTACAGGAGTATGGCAGTAAACATTAGGCCGCTTCATGACCGCGTCATCGTGCGCCGCATTGAAGAAGGCGAACAAGTTCGCGGCGGGATCATCATTCCCGATACCGCTAAGGAAAAACCACAGGAAGGCGAAGTCGTGGCCGTCGGCGAAGGTAAGTATCGCGAAGATGGCACCCGCCAAGCCCTTGACGTCAAAGTCGGCGATCGAATTCTGTTCGGCAAGTACAGCGGATCAGAAGTCAAGATCGACAACGAAGAGCTTTTGATTATGCGCGAAGACGAGATTCTCGGAATCATTCAACGCGCCGCCGCCGGAAAGAAAGCCGGCAAGTAAGCGATCAGGATTCGAATCTAAGAGGAGAAGAAACAACGATGGCAAAGCAAGTAGTTCATGGCGAGGAGTCGCGCGCGGCAATTCTGCGCGGAATCAATCAGCTCGCCGATGCAGTCAAGATCACGCTCGGCCCCAAAGGTCGCAACGTGGTTATCGATAAGAAATTCGGTTCACCCACAATCACTAAAGACGGTGTGACCGTCGCGAAAGAGATCGAACTGAAAGACAATCTTGAGAACATGGGCGCGCAGATGGTCCGTGAAGTTGCGTCGAAGACTTCCGACGTGGCCGGCGACGGTACCACCACCGCGACCGTGCTGGCACAGGCAATCTTCCGCGAAGGCGTGAAAACGGTTGCCGCCGGCGCGAACCCGATGGCCCTCAAGCGCGGCATCGACAAGGCCGTCGAGCGCGCGACCGAAGAAATTCATCGCCTGTCAAAACCAGTTAAGGGCGAGATGATCGCTCAGGTGGGAACCGTTTCGGCCAACGGCGACGCAACCATCGGCGGCATCATCGCGAAGGCGATGGATCAGGTCGGCAAAGATGGCGTTATCACCGTCGAAGAATCGCGCACAATGGAAACTTCGCTGGAAGTTGTCGAAGGAATGCAGTTCGACCGCGGCTATCTCAGCCCTTACTTCGTGACTGACCCTGAGAGAATGGAAGCGTCTCTCGAGAACGCGCTGATTCTCATTCACGAGAAGAAGGTCAGTTCGATGAAAGACCTGCTCCCTTTACTCGAACAGATTGCCAAGATGGGCAAGCCGCTGCTGATCATTGCTGAAGATGTTGAAGGTGAAGCGCTGGCTACTCTCGTCGTCAACAAACTGCGCGGCACGCTCAACGTTGCGGCCGTGAAGGCGCCGGGCTTCGGCGACCGTCGTAAAGCGATGTTGGAAGACATCTCGATTCTGACGGGCGGCAAAGTGATCAGTGAAGACCTCGGTATCAAGCTTGAGAACGTTCAAGTGCAGGACCTCGGCAAAGCCAAGAAGATCACGATCGACAAGGACAATACGACGATCGTTGAAGGCGCCGGCAAACAGGCCGACATCGAAGGCCGGGTGAAGACGATTCGCGCACAGGTCGAAGAGACGACGTCTGACTATGATCGTGAGAAGCTGCAAGAGCGTCTGGCGAAACTAGTCGGTGGTGTTGCCGTCATTAAAGTGGGCGCGGCGACTGAGACCGAGATGAAGGAAAAGAAAGCTCGCGTCGAGGATGCCATGCACGCCACGCGCGCAGCAGTCGAAGAGGGGATCGTTCCAGGCGGCGGCGTAACTCTAGTGCGGGCCGCCAAGGCGCTGGAAGATGCCAAAGCGGTGGTTGGTAAGGGTGCTGATTCCGACGAGAGGATCGGCGTCGCGATTGTGCGCCGCGCGTTGGAAGAGCCTCTTCGCCAAATTGTTCAAAACGCCGGCAAGGAAGGCGCCGTCGTTGTTGAGCACGTTCGCAGCGACAAGAATGAAAACTATGGTTTCAACGCTGCTACTGAGCAGTACGAGGACCTGGTGAAAGCCGGTGTCATCGATCCGGCAAAGGTGACGCGCACAGCGTTGCAGAACGCAGCGTCGATCGCGGGCTTGATGCTCACCACTGAAGCGATGGTTTCGGAGATTCCTGAAGAGGATAAGGCTCCGATGCCGGGCGGCATGGGTGGTATGGGCGGCGGCATGGGCATGTAAGCCACGTCGCAAGTCAGTAATTTGCGTTACAAGAAAGCGGCTTCGAATTTCTTCGAAGCCGCTATTTTTTCCTGCAAAAACGCGTGCCAGCTCGAAGGTAGCGATCACGGGGGGCGCGATTCGGCGGCCGAGCTGGCACTGGCGGGTACTATCGATGTTCAAATGTCGAATGACTCTTACAACCGGCTGACTTTGGAATCAGCCCCACCCGACGGACGGAATTATACTCCTCGGACCAAGTCAGTCAACGGGTTTTTGAAAGCGCGTTCGCAGGGTGAGGTTTCGCAAGAAAATCAAAAGGTTTCATGCTTTAAAGCGCCGCCGCCGCGCTCACAACCATGCGGGGTTCGCATCTACTTAGCGAAGGATAAATCCGATCACTTCCATCTTGATGTTCGCCCGATCGTCGCTATCGCTAAAGCCATCTATCAAGATTGAGACTCGCATCGTCTTGTTCGGATCCAACTCGGGTTGGCGACCGGGAATTACGACCAACATTCGTTGCTTCACGGGCTTGTTATCGTGATCGACGACCGCCCCACGCACTTCCAGCCCGGTGATCGTGCGGCCGGTAAAATTCCTCACCGTCGTTTGCAGAGTCATCACCGTATCGCCCAGCGCACGTTTTGCTTCGTCGGCCTCGGGATCGTCGAGCGCGATCAGCTTGATGTATTTGTCCCAATCAGGGGAGCCGGGCCGAATCGCTCCTTGCAGAGTCTGTGGTGGACTGGACGCGACTGATTTACGCAGTAGCAGGTAAAAGAATCCACCGATAAGAACGGCCGCGATGACGGCAACGATGATGATTATTGTGCGTCTTGGCTTCTCTTCAGGAATGCTGTGTTCTGCCGGCATGATTCTTACCGAACGCGACCCCCCTCTCAATTTGTTCCTTTAGACAACATCTTACTGCACATGTTCCAGTTTGCGTTAGAGTTCACCAGAGCGCTGCAGTAAGAGCTAACAAAAACCTCGCAACTCCAGCGCGAAAAGGATGCAGCAATTCACACGCTTCCTGCTGAAATAATCTTCGGGTAGTGTCTGAAAGTTGTGTTGCCGGGGAATTAACCCGACCGTCAGGGAGGGCTAAGCATTAAATCCTTGCGAAATGAGCCTCCTTCACGGTCGGGCTAGTGCCCCGCTCTGTAGTAACACAACGTTCAGACACTACCAATCTGCGCGGTCGCTAGTCGACTCCCGCGTCAAACCTTTACAATCGCATCATGAACTGTCCCGTTTGCAAATCGAGTGAATTATCGCTGATCCAATTGGATCCAAATTTGTCGGCGCACGAGTGCCCCAACTGTCTCGGTCATTGGATTCGCGGCGCCGAATACTGGAACTGGGTCGAGCGACACGGCAGCGATCTCGCTGAACGCGTCCATGAAACTGAAATATTGTCGCTGGCCGAGCCGGGCTTGCCAATCGATTGTCCCGAGTGCCGCTTTCGCATGGTGAAATATCTCGCCGGACGTGGCCTGCCGTTTACAATCGATCATTGTCATGGTTGCAAAGGCATCTGGCTGGACGGTAATGAATGGGAGGCCCTGAAGAAACGCAACCTGCACGATGATTTGAATTTGATGTTCACGTCGTTCTGGCAGAATGAGGCGACGCGCGATGCTCGCAAGAAAAAGATGGAACAGATTTACACCGGAAGGTTTGGCGAAGACGATTACGCTGAGATCAAGCGAATACGTTATTGGCTGGAAACCAAGACCAATCGGGAAGAGTTGATCGCGTTCTTGATCGACAAAAATCCTTTCGACGTTTGATGAATACAGGTATGCCGGAATCGACTCAAAGTGAGCTGTGGTATCAAACCAACCTCGACATCTTTCTCAACCGCTGGTTTTCTAATTACGATGACGCGCGCAAAGATCTTGAAGAGCACAGCGGATTTCTCCTTCCTTACCGCCATCACTTCTACGTGTGCAAAGCTGAAGTGATAAGCGCGCTCGGCCTGGATCCCGACGATCCTGATTGGAAAGCGATTGGTTATGACTGCGCGCGGCCGAAAGACCAGGAGGCCTTTGCGCGCTTAAAGACAAGACGCGAGCGAATTGTCGGTAAGTCAGATGAAGGGTCAAGCTGATTGTCCGGCGATAACTTCCGCGTACACCTGCTCGGTCTTGGCCACCATCTGCTGAAGCGAGAAACGTCGGCGCGCAGTGTCCGCCGCATTTTGCGAGAGTCTTTGCCGCTCGCTGGCGTTGTTCAGCAAGGAAGTAATCGCCTTCGCCATCGCTTCAATATCACCAATCGGCGCCAGCATCCCTGTTTGGTTTGGTTCGATGATTTCGCGCGCGCCCTCGGATGTTGTGGCAATGACTGGAACGCCCGCCGCCATCGCTTCGACGATTGAAAGTCCGAAAGGTTCCGCGCGCGCCGAGGATACAAATAAATCGAAAGTTTGAAGGATGGCGGCGATGTCGTCGACCCATCCCGTTAGCTTCACGCGCTGATTCAGGTTCAGTTCATTGATCAAGGATTCGAGAGCGCGCCGATTCTCGCGTGCGTTGGATTTATCTTCACCGACAATAATGAATTCGACGTCATCGCGCCCACCGCAGACAATCGCCGCCGTGCGGATGAAATCATCGAAGCCTTTGATCGGAGCCAGATGGCCAATCGTTCCGACGCGAAGTTTGCCGGATTCCTGACGAGCCGATTCCCTTCTCTTCGCGAAGCGATCGACGTCAATGCCGTTTTGAATCACCACGATTTTCTTGTCGTCGAAAATCCGCTGCTCGCGCAGCGCATCAGCGACAGCTTGTGAGACCGCAATCACGCGCGCAGTGCGGCGCGACGTCAGCTTGTGAATCGGGTTCATCGGAAACAAGACATGTCGCGTTAAGACGAGCCGCGCCTTCGATCTTCCGGTGACGAGCGCAGCGAGCGGATAGTCGCGCGCTACGTGCGCGTGAACGATCTCGATTTTGTTGTCCCGCACGAATCGGGAGAGCTTCATCGCGGTGCTGAGATTCAATGCGTTACGCATCGGCAGCTCGATCACATTCGCAGAATTCAGCTCAAGCAATTCTGTGCGGAGAGGCGATCCCGGACTCAGCGCAGCGAACACTTCATGACCGTGCTTTGCGAGTTCGTTAGCGAGATCGGCGAGATGGCGCTCGCCGCCGCCGATCTCGCGCGCTGAACAAATTTGCAGGATGCGCATAGACCATCGTGTCAGAAGCCTGAGCGTAAGCGAGGGCAACTCGGTAAACATGCCCTCCCTAACGGTCGGGCTTCTGACACGCGAGAGAATCTAACACAAACTCCACATCGGTCAGGTACTCGCATCCACCTTGAGGTTCCATAACTCAATGTAGTACAACGTTCGCTCGCCTGATGACTTCAACAAACGTTACTGCCGAGAGTTGCATTCTCTGCCAACGCGCGCTTCAACTCATCGGTAAAGACTTCACGGGCAAGACAATCTACAAATGCGAATCGTGTGACTATCTAACCACCCCAATTGCGCCCGCGGAAGAGAACACTGCGCTGTACGACGACCCGGAATACTTTGATGGCTGGGGTTGTAATCTCGATTTCGACTACCAGCGTTTCGAACCTGCCGTTCATCAACAAGTCAGCGAGTACCTGGATTTCTTGAAGATCTACACGCGTGGCAAATCATTGCTTGATGTCGGCACGGGAAGCGGATTGTTGCCGCACCTGGCCCGGGCGGAAGGTTACGAGGTTGAAGGCACTGATCTTTCAAAGCACGTGAGCGAGACTTTACCGGCAAAGGCCGGCTTTCAAGTTCATCATGGCGCGATCGAAGACATTCAATTCAAGCGAAAGTACGACATCATCACGATGCTGCATGTGCTTGAACATACGACGAATCCGCTTTCAACTCTGAAGCGCGCCAGGGAACTCCTGAACGAGGGCGGATACATCATGGTCGTGGTGCCGAACTATCGCAGTCTGGATACGCGGCTTAAGGATTCACTTTCGAAATGGAATTTGAAGAGCCGGCCTTACAAACATTTGGCGCTAGGCCATCACAACTGGGTGTTTTCGATTAAGAGTCTGGAAATACTCGGCGAAAAGAGCGAGTTGCAAACAGTGCATCGCGAAACGCGGCAGCCGGCGTGGCGCGCGGGCGGCGCGCATCGCGTGTTGGAACGCTACGGGCTGGCAACCTGGGGTTGGATCGTCTATCGAAAGCAAAATGTGAATGATGGCTGAGGCAAAACGACGATCTCGCAAGCGAAAACTTCTGCTGTCGCTGTTCGGGATTATCCTGGGCCTGCTCATGACGGAAGTACTTTTGCGCGTGGTTGGATATTCCGCGCCGCTCTTTTACATGCCCGACTATTACCGCGGCGTCGCCTTGCGGCCAAACGTCTCCGGCACCTATCAGCGCGAAGGCCGCAACTCGATCAGCATCAACAGCGCAGGCTTGCGCGATCGCGAGCATTCGATCGCGAAGCCGGCAAACACGATCAGGATTGCATTGCTCGGCGATTCATACTGCGAAGCGTTGCAAGTGCCGATGGAGCAAACATTTTGGTGGCTGTTACAGCAGAGACTGGAATCGTGCAGTCAATTCGAGGGCAAGCACGTCGAGCTAATTAACTTTGGCGTGTCTGGTTTCGGCAGCGGACAGGAATTGATAACGCTACAGCAGAAGGTCTGGGACTACTCGCCGGATATCGTCATGTTGCTCGTGACGACGAATAATGACATCAGCGACAATATGCGTTCGCTGAAAAATACGAACGAGATTCCTTACTTCATCCGTCAAGGCGATCAGTTAGTCGTCGATAATTCCTTTCGCGATTCCGCTGCATTTCGCTGGCATTCGTCCGGACTCAATCGGGCAGGTGTCTGGTTTCGTGATAATTTACGAACCATTCAGCTCATCTATGAAATTCATCTGTTGATAAGGACCAAGCTGGATGAGCGACGCGCGCGCCAGCAAGCACCGCCGCAGATACCGGGGCCGTCAGACGAAAAGCGACAGGCGGCGCCAGAAATCACCGTCGAGAACATGATCTATCGAGAACCGCGCGATCCAACCTGGAATGAAGCGTGGCGCGTGACGGAGGATTTGATTAAAGAGATTCACAACGAGGTGAACCAAAAGGGCGCAAAATTTGTGCTTGTGATTGGCAGTAACCCGATTCAAGTGCATCCCGATCGCTCGGTCCGTGACAGGTTCAAGTCTTACCTCGGAGTTGACAGTCTTTTTTATCCGAACCAGAGACTCGCCCAATTCTCGGATCATGAACAGATCGACTTTCTGGATCTCGCCAAACCGATGCAGACCTATGCGGATCAGAACAAGGTTTTCTTACATGGCTTTGGAAAAGAGATCGGCAATGGACACTGGAACGCCGATGGACACCGCGTTGCGGCAGAGCTGATAGCTGCAAAAATGTGCAGCGGCCAGGCGACTACTTCAAAATGAGACGACCGCTTACTTCACAATTTCGAAGTCCATCCACTGTGTCGCAGTTCGATGTTTCTCATCAGCCAGCGCATCGGTGACGCTGATTTGAACCACGTAATCGCCGGGAGCCAGGTCTGTTCCAAGCAGAATTCGACCGCCGCCAATCAGCCGCTTCGGATCAGTTTGCGTCTTCACATCGTACGGATTTATGCGTCCCACGAACACCTCTTTGCCGTCGCGATACAGTCGCACCTGGGTGGTCAGTTGCGGATGATTTGTAGTTTTGTCGAGGCGCGCGTTGTAGATCATGAACCCGTAATCCATGGCCATGCCTCTCGTGAAGTGCCGCACGACGGGACTCGCGTCGGCGTTGCCCTCATCCGCAGCATCAGCGCTCTGCGCCACTTGCGCCGCCGCGTTATTGGCATTGGCCGGATCGGTCGCGGCCGGTTTTGATTGAGACGCGCGTTGATTCGGGAACGATCCAGCGATTGAAAGGCCGGACAAGGCGAGACGGTTCTTTTTCAAATCGGGAACTTCAACAAACTGACTTGCGGATCCAATTCGCTCGCTGCTTGAATCGCGCAAGGACATGCGCAGTTGATACGCGCCGGGTTTCTTGATCGGGACTGTCACGAAGTAGACCAAACCGTCGCGCTGGACCCGCTTGTACCAACCGTCATTCAACAGAAGTGTGAAGGTCTTGCCACTCTGATCGACAGGCACGCCGTTATCGCCGAACGTCATAGCCAACACGTCGAACACGCACTTGTGACGATTGTCCGGTGCGTCAGTAAACGTCAGATCGTGCGCGTCGATGTGCAACACCGATCGCATGAACGAACCCACCTTCACATCGTTCGCAAACAGTGAGGTCAGTTGCAAGTGAACTCCGGTCGAGTTGAACGGCGACGACAACGCGTGGACCAGCTGCTGCGCGAGGGTGGCCGGCCGCGGATTGCGTTCTTCATCGGTCACACCGAAAAAGCCGTTGCGCATGCGCACCGTGAATTTGCCCGGGCGCGTCACTTCCAATTTCAACTTATGAAATTTTCGGCGGCCGGTGCGCGGATCGAACGTTGATTGATCGGGCCGATAGCCGATCAAATAATATCCGCGCTGATCTTCAAGCACGCGCTTGATGCCGCCGCTCAAATCGTTTGTATTTCTGATCGGAATGCCGCCCGTCTGCTGGGCCAAGTAGTTCAGCCCGTTTTGAGATTCGAAGAAGTCTGCGCGCCGGTTGCTAAGCTGATCCTCGACCTGTTGGGCCGACATTCCGGAAACATTATCGGCGGCCGTCATACCCAGTGTCTGCAAGCCGCGCGCATCCATCGTGTAAATGACCACCGACGCGCGATTCGCCAGATCAGTCAGTCTTTGTAAGGCGTCGAGCACGCGATCGCTGCGGCCCGGATCGTCGCGGTTGAAGATCTTAATGCCGTCCGACAGCAACAGGATCGATTTGCGTCCGGGCAGCTCGCGCAGCCCACGGATTACATAATTCAACGCGCCTAACGTGCCGACGGCAAAGACATCTTCGCGAAATTGATCGAAATCCGCCTGTGCAGTATTCGCGGCATCCGCAACGTTCGGATCGTTGATTGTTGACGATTCGATGGGGGCAAAGGCGCCGATGCCTCCACGACCCATCGCGTTATACTTAACTCGATCTATGGCCGCGTACAGTTGCCGCTTGTCCGAACTGAATTGCTGCAACGCACCCATGCCGCCGCTGGTGCGGATGATGGCCACGAGATCGCCAGGCTGCATTTGCTGATCGACGAACTTCTTCAGCGCTTGCCGAACGTAGTGAGTGCTTTCAAACGACAAGCCGAGATCGTCAATCACCAACGCAATCGTGCGACGCACGTCTTCTGGTTTCAAAATCGTAGGCGGAGTAAACGGCGTGTCTTTATCGGGCTTGGTCGCGGCTTGCTTCTCATTAGTTGCAGTCGGAGTCGAATCGGCGACGTAGTATGAGAAGTTTGTGATTTTTTGTTTGTGCCCGTCTTCGTAGATTTCGACTTCATTCGGCTGCAGGTCGGTTACGATCTTGCCATTCTTGTCGGTTACGACTGCGTCAACCTGGACCAGGTTGGTCGTGATGCGAACGACATCGACGTCCTCCGCCTTTTGCGGGCTTGTTTGCTTTAATTGAGGCGCAGGGGTCGGTGATGATTGTGGCTGTTGCGAAAACGAAACCGACGCGGCCTGAATTAGTAGGACTGCAGCTAAGAGAGGATTAATTCTCACGGGAGGCCTCCGAGCCTTCTTAGTTTTACCAACCAATTAGACGGTCGGACCGCGCTCCTGGTTTCAAAATCATTAGCTGGAAGTTTGTTTCAGGATGCGCTCATAGAATTCGATGTATTGAGGGATGACTCGATCGGTGCTGTAGCGCTCGATTGCCGCCGCGCGTGCGTGCCGTCCGAATTCCTTCCTCAGCTTCGCATCCGTCAGCAGACGCGCCGCGTCCTCCGCCATCTTGTCGACGTCGCCCACCGGACTAAGAAATCCATTCTCGCCATCATCGACGACTTCCGGCAGGCCGCCCACGCGTGTGGCGATTACCGGAACCTGAACGGCCATCGCTTCCAATGCCGCGAGTCCAAACGATTCCTGCTCAGATGGCAGCAGCAGCAGATCTGACGCGCAAAGATAGTCGACGATATTCGGTTGCTTGCCGACAAAAACGCAGTAGTCAGACACGCCCAGGCACTTCGCGCGGTGAATACAGTTTGTGCGCTCGCTGCCATCGCCAACCATTACCAGATGCACCTTTGTTTTCTTGAGCACGCGAGCGAGAATCTCAATGCAGTCCACCGGACGCTTCACCGGGCGAAAGTTTGAAACATGGACCATCACCGGCAGGCCATCCGGCGAAAGCGATTCGCGCAACTCGCAGTTAATCTTCGGTTTGTATTCGCTCGGACAAACAAAGTTCGGAATGACTTCGATCCGATCAAAACCGAAATGTTCGATCGTCGCCTGCTTTAGATAATTCGAGATCGCAGTTACGCCGTCTGACTGCTCGAGCGCGTATTTCGTAATCGGCAGATAAGATCGGTCCGCGCCCACCAAAGTGATATCGGTTCCGTGCAACGTCGTGATCACCGGCAGGCGGCGATGCTTTTTGATTGACTCGCGCGCGAGGATCGCGCTGATTGAATGCGGAATCGCATAATGCACGTGTAGCAAATCGAGATTTTCGGTTTCGGCCACCATGGCCATCTTCGTCGCCAGCGCGAGGTCGTACGGCTGATGCTCGAACAACGGATAAGAGAGCATCTCGACTTCGTGAAAACGCACCCGCTCGTTCAACTCCGTCAGTCGCGTCGGCAGAGCAGACGCGATGAAGTGCACTGTGTGTCCGCGTTCAGCGAGTTCCTTGCCCAACTCGGAGCCGACGATGCCGCTGCCGCCATAGGTTGGATAGACTGTGATGCCAATGTTCATCTAAGCAGAAGTGAAACATCAGATGTTAGAGATCAGCCGACAAGCTTGCAACCGCTAACCTCAAATAATTTGACCTAAACAAAATAGAAGCGGGCGACCCTCGCAATCGCCCGCTTCGTCTCAACTTGTCTCACCTTCCTTGGGAAAGGGGTTCAAGTGAGGCCCGCGAGTATATGCGCCGCCGGATGTCCTTGCAAGTATTTTTGCAAGCGAATGTGATTCATCTCAAATAAACAGGAAGATTCGGCTTAACTTCGCAGAAAGGGATATAATGCAGACACAAGGAAACGGAACAAGTTAAAAGCAAGAAATCATGCCGAAAATCAGCGATATTCAGGAAACACCGAACCCAAACGCCGTCAAATTCATTCTGCGCGAGCCGGTTACCAGCGGCGTCGCGCGGCAATTCGGTTCGAGCGATCAGGCCCAAAGCGATGATCTGGCAAAGTCGCTCTTCGATGTGGGAAGCGTCGTCTCAGTCTTTTACATGGACAACATGGTCACGGTCGAGAAAGAGGACGCGGCCGACTGGGATGAGTTGCTGCCGACGTTAGCCGTGCCGATTCGGGCCGCTCAATCAGTCGCGGCGTCTGGAAATGGCGCATCCGCAATTGGTGGGGCAATCGCCGCAGTCACCAGCGACGACCCGCGACTACTGCGCATCAACGAAATTCTTGACGAGAAGGTGCGGCCATACCTGATGGGTGACGGTGGCTATCTCGAGATTCTCGATCTCTCGGATCACACTTTGAAGATTCGTTACCAGGGTGCATGCGGAAGCTGTCCCTCTTCTTTGACCGGCACGTTGATGGCGATTGAAGGAATGCTGAAGGAACAGGTCGATCCGGATCTCGAAGTCATCGTGGTGTAATAACACAAGCATTTGTCTAGAGGCGCTACCGCGCACAATTCCTTTAAGAGATCCGGGCGGGCAGTAGCCTCCAAACGTTGTCAAAGTTCGGGTGGTGTCCTATTTTCATTTCTCGGTGCCTCGGTGGATTCTTTGTGCCTCTGTGGTGAAGTTTTCGCTGAGACATTTTCACCACAGAGACACAGAGGACGCACAGAGACACGGAGAACAACTCAAATCAGGACACCGTCAAAGTTCCGGAACCGTTGACTCTCCTGGAGCGTTTGTCTAATACACCCACTTGTATCTGAATCTCTGGAGGTCGCCAATGAATCGCTCTTCCCTACTCGGTTTGGTTTGCTTGCTGGGCTTTTCTGCTTCAGTTGCCGCGCAACCAAACGACGCCAACAAAAGCGCGTCCAAGAACCCCGTCAGTAATTCAAAGACCGTAAAAGATCCCGAGGCCGAACGCCTCCTGAAAGAGCGACGCGACAACGCGCAGTCTTTGCTGATCAATCTTGCTTCGGACGCAGGACGATTCAGCGATCAGACTTTGCGCGCGCGCACGCAAGCGCGCATCGCGGACGTGCTTTGGTCGGCCGATCCAGACCGCGCGCGCGCGTTGTTTCGCAAGGCGTGGGACTCGGCAGAGATTGTCGATCAAGAGAGTCAGCGAAAGTTGCAGGAAGAGATCGCGCAACAAAAAGCGAAGAACGGCGGAAACGTGGCCGTTACTGGACCACGCGATATTCGGAGCGAAGTATTGCGACTCGCGGCTCGTCACGATCGCGCGCTTGGTGAAGAATTGCTCGCGAAGCTCAAAGTAGAAAAGCAACAGGAAGCAACGGATGCCGCGAATAAAGCGCCATCCAGTCCTTTCGATGCGCCCGAGGCGGCGCGGCAAAGATTGAATCTCGCACGTCAATTGCTCGATGCGGATGTTACGCGGGCCCTTCAGTTTGCGGATCCCGTGCTCGGCAACATCACCAGAGACGCTATCGATTTCCTTTCGTCTCTGCGCGAAAAAGATTCGGCTGCAGCCGATCAGAGGTACGCGGCCCTGCTGGCGATGGCCACAAACAATCTTCAATCGGATGCCAACACCGTATCGTTGCTGGGGTCGTACATCTTCACGCCGCACACGTTCGTAACTTTCGACAACAACGGATCTTCAGTAAGCAGCAGCGGAAGAAACAACCCGACATCCCCTATTCCGCCAGGTCTGCGCGACTCGTTTTTCAACACCGCCGCCGGAATTCTGCTGCGGCCGATGGCGCCTCCAGGCGAAGACCAGAGCACGAGCGGCATACAAGGTAAGTACCTTATGATGAAGCGCCTGTTGCCGCTCTTCGAACAGTATTCCTCAAGAGAGTTGACCGACGCGGTACGCACCCAAATGGACGCGATGAGCAACCTGGTTTCTGAAGACACACGCAAACAGGACGACAACGTTCTGCGCGAAGGCATCCTTCCGGCCATGAGCGTGACGGATCGTGAGAAGGCCCTGTTGGATCGAATCGATCGTGCCAAGACTCCAGACCAGCGTGATCAGCTTTATCTTCAGTTGGCGCGTATGTTCACCGACAGCGAGGACACCAAAGCGCGCGACTATGTCGAGAAGATAGAGGATACCGACTTGCGCAACCAGGCGCGCCCGTTTATCGATGCCAGCATGATGATGCGCGCAGTCGACAAGAAGAACGTAGACCGCGTGACCGAGTTGGTGCGGGCCGGCGAATTAACTCATTTTCAAAAGGCCTGGGCGCTTAGCCGCGCCGCTTCTTTTGTCGCTAAGACCAATCGCGAGAAATCTCTGGGGCTGATCGATGATGCGGCTACCGAAGCGCGCCGCATCGACGCCTCCGATCCCGATCGTCCGCGGGCGATGTTGGCGGTGGCCAACGTCATGCTGCTAATCGATCGCGCGAAGGCCTGGGAATTCGCAGGGGACATTACGAAAGCTGCGAATTCCGCTGAGGGTTTCACCGGTGAAGATGGCGCGATGCGACTGAGCCTAATTACCAAGGGCTCGTCCACGATCAGAAGTTCGTCAACCGGCGAGTTCGATGTGAGCGGTGTCTTTTCTGAGCTGGCCAAAGATGATTACAACCGCACAATCGAACTTGCGCGCGGTTTCGAGAAAGAAGGTCCGCGTGCGAGCGCTACGATTGCGATCGCAAAATCGGTGTTGGAAGAAAAGAAGAACTAAGCAGACATTCCGGCACGTGTTTTTAGGCGGGCACGGCCCGCCTTTTTGTTTCACGGGACGTACGCTCAATTGAAGACTTCCAGTCTCAATCGAGTTAAAATATCGCTCCCGACCGCGCGAGACTTTTCCTCTGGAGATGCTTTATGAACCGCTATCCCCTGCTCGCTTTAGGTTTCATCTTCCTTATTAGCGTTACTACTCTTGCGCAACCGAAAGATTCGAATAAGACCCCAAAGACATCAAACGCCAAATCGACTAAAGACGTCGAGGCCGAGCGGCTGCTGAGAGAGCGACGCGCCAACGCGCAATCGCTGCTGCTTAATCTGGCCGCCGATGCGCGCAATTTCAACGACGCAGCATTGCGCGCGCGGACACTTGCGCGGATCGCAGACGGGTTGTGGGAAACGGATCGCGAGCGAAGCCGCACGATGTTTCGCGCAGCCTTCGACGCGGCAGAGATCGCCGACAAAGAAGGTGAAGAGCGATTTCAGGCAGACATCCGGGCAAGTCGCGCCGCATCGGGTGGCGGCAGTTTCGCCGTCGCGTCGCAACCCGAGATCCGGCGAGAGGTCGTGCGGCTTGCTGCAAAACACGATCACGATTTGGGCGAGGAGTTAATTACCAGATTCAACGAGCAAAAAAAGGCGGACGCGGAAGGAAAGAGCGCGCGCTCAAATCCGTTTGGGACAAGTGATGAGGCAACGCGCCAAAGAATGTCGGTTGCGCGAGAACTGCTCGACGCCGACGACATCCATCGTGCCTTGCAATTTGCCGATCCTATGCTCGGAAACATTAGCGTGGCCACCATTGATTTTCTTTCTTATCTGCGCGAGAAGGACCAACTGGCTGCCGATCAGCGCTACGCAGCGATGCTTGGCATCGCGGCTTCAAATCCGCAGACCGACGCCAATAGTGTCTCGCTGCTTTCGTCTTACATCTTCACACCGCACGTCTTTGTCGCCTTTGTCGCTACCGGCACATACACGACCGCCGCCGGCGGCGCGCCACCGCCGGACGTTTCACCAGACCTGCGTTTAGCTTTTTTCCGCGCGGCTGCTGCTGTCCTCTTGCGCCCGCTTCCGCCGGCGGGACAGGATCAGACGTCGAGCGGCGCTGACGGCCAATATCTGGTTATCAAGCGCCTGTTGCCTTTATATGAACAATATGCGCCCGCGGAATTAACAGCCTCGCTGCGTGCACAAATGACTGCTTTGTCTTCTGCTGCCAGTGAAAGCACGCGCAGCCGCGACGACGACGAGTGGGTGCGAAAAGGAATCGGCCCGGACAAACCGAGCGATGATTGGGAGAAACGCCTGCTTGATCAGATCGATCACGCAAAGACCTCGGACGAGCGCGATCGACTTAACTTTCAGCTCGCCAGCCTTCTGTCCGGCAAAGATGATCTGCGCGCGCGCGATTACGTGGACAAGATCGACGAGAGTGAGCTTCGCAAGAGTGCTCGCGCTTACATCGATGCCTCTTTGGCGATACGCGCCGTCGAGAAGAAGGATCCGGACCGCGCGCTTCAAATGGCAAAGAACGGCGAATTATCGCATTTCGTTAGAGCCTGGCTGCTGTCGCAAGTCGCCAGCCAATTGGCGAAAACTGATCGCGAACAGGCTCTCAGCCTGCTGGAAGATTCTGCCGCGGAAGCTGGGCGCATTGAAACCTCCGATCCCGAGCGGCCGCGTGCGTTCTTTGCGATCGCGAATGTCGTCCTAAACCTCAATCGGCCAGCGGTCTGGGACACGATGTCTGACGCGATCAAGGCGGCGAACTCTGCGGATAAATTTACCGGCGAAGACGGTCAGATCACCTTTGGCCTAAACACCAAAGGGTCAAGTTCGATTAACCAACACTCTTTTCCAGATTTCGACGTGGCCGGAATCTTCGCAAAGCTGGCCGATGAAGACTACGACAAAGCGGTCCAGCTCGCGGGCGGCTTCCAGCGCGAAGCTCCGCGCGCAAATGCCGTGATTGCGATCGCCCTATCAGTGTTGGAAGAGAAGAAGAAATAGAATCGTCAGTTGTCCGTTGTCAGCCGTCAGTGGCAAGAGCAAATGCAACGGACAATTGACCACTGACAACGGACTGTTCTTTCACGAATAGATATTCATCGACCGCGTCAGCAGCGTGATCGGGTCATCGACGTTCAATGCCTCACGAACGTAGAACGGCTCGCCATCTTCGACTCCGATCAGCGAGCCGTAGTAACGCGCGCGATCCGCGATCTGCCGTAAGAAACCTTTTTGCGCGATGCGCGTCTCGGGTTCCTTTGAGTCGGCCAGATAGAACTGCGAGGCGTAGGCGCGAATCGCTTCCATTTTCTTCTCGGCAAAATCCGACACGTCGACTATGAACGAAGGTACGACTAGTCGCGAGTAGACCGCATGAGCGACGGCCGGCATTTTGACGGCATTCATTCCGTGATCTTTGTCGTATCGCTTCATGGTCGCGAGGCGCGCAGCCTCGCGCACAATGTGCGCGGTCGCGGCATGGTCCGGGTGCGGGTCGTCCCAATGAGAAGTGAAGACCACCTTGGGCTGGTACTTTCGCAAGACCCGCACAACCGCCAGCTTGCTGTCTTCGTTCAAGGCAAGATGGCCGTCAGGCAGCGCGAGATTCACCCGCGCGTCCAGTTTCATCACGCGCGCAGCATCCAGGGCTTCCTTCGCGCGAATCTCCGGCGTGCCGCGGGTTCCCATCTCGCCGCGCGTCATGTCCGCGATGCCCGTGCGGTAGCCGAGCGACTTCAGCTTGAGTAGCGTTCCGGCCATCGTCAGCTCAGCATCGTCCGGATGTGAGAAGACCGCCAGTACATCGAGAGCAAGTTGTTCTGTCATAGTTCAACCCGCGCGAGAAGCATCAAAAAGTGAAACTTGAGAATTAGAAATTGCGGATTTTCCGGTTGTTTAGCAATTCACAATTCTCATTTTTCAATTCTCAACTTGCAACGTTTTTCCGCCTACTGCTTGCTGCCTTCTGCCTTCTGCTTTATCTCGATCGTTCCATCGCCCACGGTAAAACTCAAAGTTGCGCCGCCACTGCCGGCGCGCGCGCGAACTGATTTTGAATTTATGTTACTTCCTTCTCGCGGTTGCAGCTCGGGATAGCTAATCTTGACTTCACCGAGGCGCAGCACATCAGCATTGATATCGCCGCTGAATCCCGGCATCAGCTCGACATTGAGATGCCCGCTTGCAAGTCTCACCTCAGAACCCAAACCATGCCAAGCTCTCGCGGGAATGCTCAAGTTAATTGTTCCGCTCTGGACCGTCACTGAGACCAGGCCGCCGGTCAACGAAAGATCTGTGTTGCTGCTAAGCGCATTCAAACGCAACGCGCCTTCAACTCCTGAAATCGTAATCGGCCCATTTCCAGCATCGATCTCCAAATCAGTGAGCGCCGGCATCTTGATTCGATAATCGACTTTCCACGGCAACCCGATCAAATTCTTCGGAAAGTTCTTGGCGACCCCCTTCATGAAAACGCGATCGTGTGTGCCCGAAGTAAGAATGCGAATGTGGTTTACGTCTACGTCGACGGTGAAATTATTCAGCGGTGCAATGCGATCGAGATCGGCTACGGTGGGCGCCTGTATCTCGATCGAGGCGGTGAGTTCGACTTCGTTGCGCTGCCAACCTTCGATGATGATCGAACCTGCCGGGGCGGCAGAGAGGGTCACGGTGCCCGCGAATCCTAAACGATAGGTTTCGTGGCGCGTCGTCGTGCGCGTCACCAGCGGCCCGGTGGTCTGCCTGGTTGTTTGCTTATCTTTCTGGGCTAGAGCCGGCGGCAGGAATAAAAGAAAAGTGAAGACAAAGACGACGGTTTTCACCATCAATGAAGTGATTTGTTTCACCTTGCGCTGATTGTGCGGGAGAAAGAAAGAGTTTGTCTAGCTCATGTAGCGCAAGCTGATGGCTCGCGCGCGGGCAAAGTTACTAGCGGCGGAGAAAATTGATCGTGCCTTGATAGTTGGTAACCGTAACTGACGCACGGCCGTCGCCGACGTCGCCGATGATCCGGCGGCCTTCGCTCATCTTCTTCATGCCGTCGTGCCAGAACGGACCCATCTTGATTTCTTTGGTCGGCGCGGTCGCTACCAATCGAAAGCCGCAATTCGCCGGCAGACGCAGCGTGATGTTTCCCTTCCCGGACTTGAATTCATAGGTGCCACCGGAAGAAAACTCGCCGTCGAAAAAGATGTCGCCGGTTGTGTTCGTCGCAAAAACGCGCGCGGCGCTGACGCCCGACAGCGTGATGTCGCCCGAGGTCCAAATGTGCGCGCGGACCAGTTCGCCCTGGATGTTACTGACGGTGATTTGACCGCTCCGAGTTTCAAGGTCGACGGAAGATCGCGCAGGCAATTCGATCTTGAAATTCATATCGCCGACATCGGTCTTGCCGCGATTGTCAGCGGCGATATCGATTACTATCCCGTTGTCTGTCTGGCGCGGATTGAAATTGACTTTGCGATTGTCCATCGTCGCGGTGACGCGAACCTCATCGCGCGCCCACGTTTCGACGGTGATAGTGCCGGCGATATTCTTTAGCTCAAGCCGAACATTTTTTCCAGCGGGGTAGTGGCGGGAAATCTTCTGCTGGGCCACCGCGAGATTCGCGGCGCCAATCGTGAGGGTGATAAAGAGAAAAACTGAAAAACTCTTAACCCAATTTCGCGTTGCGGACGAGAACAATTTCATCGGAGGTAATCGGGCCTTCAACTTATAAGTCAGCGAACTCTTTCAACAACGCAACTTTGTCGTTCAAGGCATCATTCAAAATATCTTCAGAGACTGAATCGTGCGGATTCTGGTTCAATTGCTTCATTGAATCATTCAAGGCCGTGTCAATCACAGTCATGTTGCGATCGAATGTGTCGCGCATTTCGGGACTCCAGCGCGCCTTATTCAATTCGACTCGGTCTTTCCAGTAAGCGATCGCCTGCTGCTGCTGACGGTAACGATCGTCGAGCGAGGCATTGTTCGTTGCAAAGTTGACCCCGGCAGTTCGCACACTCGAGCCGTCAGACGACAGTTGCCTCATGCCAACGACAGTCGCAATCGCGACCACCAAAACGATTCCGGTGACAGCTGCGGCGAGTTGCGGAAACGATAGGTGCCAACTTCGGTTCATGAGGCGAAACCAGGAACTCGCGCCGCTCGGCACATTCTCGGGCGATCGCGCGAGGTTTTCAGCCTCGATCGTATTACTAATTCGCAACCAAAGCGCGCGCTCGTTCGGCACGGCATCGTATTCGCCACGATGCTCGTGGCAATAACCGACGATCGCGACAAAGTCGTCGCGCACCTCGGCGCACGCCACACATCCACTCAAATGTAATTCGATCCGATTGCGGTCTTCGCTTGATACGACTCCATCAACCAGATCGCTCAACAACTCTTGGTACTGCTCGCAGTTCATTGTACTAACCTCAGCGTGCGCAACTTCTTTCCAGCTTTGGCGCAACTCTCGCGGTCTCAAAGCAACAAAGGGGAGACTGCGTCGTCTTGTTCGAAAATAGCGGCAAATTCGCGCGCTAGATGTCAAAGTGGCCCGCTCTGGGAGCACGGAACCCGGCCCATTTTTTGGGGCCGGTTCTTGGTTGCTACTTGGGCTTAATCTGTTGCCTGAGCAAGCCGCGTAATTTCATTCTGGCCTTGTGTAATTGCGATTTCGACGTTCCCACGGAGCATCCGAGCATGCGCGCAATCTCTTCGTGCTCATGACCTTCGATGTCGTGCAGCGTGAAAACCGTTCGATAGCCCGGCGGCAATTGCGCAATTGCCTTGTCCAGCGCGATGCGATCGACGACCGGCATCGCGTTCGGGTTTTCGGTTCCCTTTACGATTTGAATCGGCGCCTCGCCGTCTTCAGTCGTCTGCTCGAGCCGCACGCCGCGTTTGCGAAAGTGCATCAGAACCTGGTTCACCGTCAACCGATGCAGCCAGGTCGTGAATGCCGATTCACCGCGAAAGCTGCCAATCTTGCGAAAGAGCTGGATAAAAACTTCCTGCGCGAGGTCTTCCGCCTCAGTCACGTTTCCGGTCATGCGCAGGCACAGCGAATATACGCGCCGGTTGTGACGCTGGTAAAGCTCCTCGAAGGACTTCATGTCGCCTTCGGCAGCGCGTTGCGCCAGCTCAAAATCCGAACTGCGCGGTGTCTGGGTTTCGCTCGCAGCCACTGGTTTAGTCAGTACCACCTGCGTGAGCAGGTGGGATCAAGAAGTCATCCGCCGACGAAAAGAATACCCATCAGCTTACTAGGGGCTCAATAAACAACAAGCAAATCCCGGTAACGCAATCCCGATCCATCGGGATTGCGGCGCCTGTAGCGCAAGTTGGCGACTTGCGTCTTCGATTAATAACGCGCAATCCAAAATTGCCTGAGACGTGCTTGCCTGTTGAATCTAACCTAGCCGCTTTTTAGTATGCAGAGAAGAGGCGTGATGTGACAAGTTGGGGATGGGGCGCGGACGCAGCCGAGGAACTGTGATCCAAGTCACAACAGGAGAAGAGAAACGGTTGTCTTCTCTTGCAATTGGTAGTATCGTGCGCGCGTATTTGAAAGTAACGGCTAGCCCACGAGCCTGTGCGCTCGCAAACTCGCGCTTTAGCCTCCCAATCAACCGTCCAACTCAAGAGGCGGTGCTTCGTGCGATACATCCTCCATCGCGCTGAATCAATTCGACAGCGACAACTCAGAGTTCGTCTACTATTTACCCTTTTCATCTATGCGGTTGCGCTATTGGCGATCCTTACCATTGGCTCCCGCTATCTCCGCTCGTTCGTTTCGTCGGCAAATTCCGAAGCTGCGGTTCAATCAACCGCTGCGAATCATGCCATGTTTGCCTTCCCTAATTCGGCAGTTGTTCCATCTCGCAAATCAATCCCCGGTTTTCGTCTTTTGCAAGTGATGTCAGACGGCAAGCGAAACAATCCGGGCGCGCCTAACGCGTTTGGCCTGTATGCGCCGCCGATACCACAGAGCGGTAGTTCCAAGATTGTTTTCGCGAGCAATCGGGAAGGCTCGATGCAGATTTATGTGATGAATGGTGACGGCAGCGGCGTCGCGCGATTGACTAACTCAGGCGCGAACGATGACTTTCCTCGGTGGTCGCCGAACGGCGCAAAGATTCTCTTTCAGAGCGATCGCGACAATGCATTCAGCGGCAATTACGATATCTATGTAATGAGTGCTGACGGCAGTGGCGTCGCTCGCCTGACGAGCGATGCGAATGACGACAGCACGGCTTCATGGTCGCTGGATGGAACGAAGATTGTCTTCAGAGCATGCGTAACGGCGTTAACTATCAAGTGTATTCGATGAATGCTGATGGCTCGAATCAAGTTTGCCTCACGAACACTTTTTCGAACGACGGTGAACCATCTTGGTCTCCTGATGGAACGAAGATCGCTTTCGCCAGCGATCGCGATCATGCGGGTTACTACAGCGTGTATGTGATGAACGGCAATGGAGCCAGTCAACAGCGCCTTACCTTCAGCGCCAATGGCGTGGATGATAGACAACCGGCTTGGTCGCCGGACGGCACTAAGATCGCCTTTGTGAGCACCCGCGACAGCACTACTGAGACATGGCAGGAAACAGATGACGACGGCAATTACATTACCAAGTCAAAGTTGGACATCAATAAAGAAATCTATGTAATGAACGCCGACGGATCTGGTCAGACACGATTGACCACGGAGTTAGCCAACGATGATTCGCCCTCATGGTCGCCCGATGGTTCAACGATCATCTTTCGGAGCGATCGCGAACGCGATGGTGCTGATCCTTCGGCACAAGTTTGGTCGATGAATCCTGATGGTACGAGTCAGACGGATCTATCGGCAACCAACGATGGAGATTACAGCGCTAGCTCGGCCGCTGAAGGGTCGTCTAATAACGGCGCGAAGGATGGCGGGATCTCTACTGACGCAACAGCAAGTCTTGTGATAATAAACTTCGATAGCCTCCCGACTAACACGGCAGTGTCTAACCAGTATCAGCAGTATGCGACGTTCTCAAGCTACGCGGGCGGGACTGTTTCTACGGCGTACGACTGTAGCTATTTAGGTTCGTGTCCTAATGGGATCATCGCGACGTCCGGTTTCGGCTCTACCTATTGGCCTAATGCTGATCTTTATGTGAGTTTTACGATTCCCGTAAGTGGATTAACCTTTAGAATTCTCGGGGGACAATCCGGCGGTAGCGGCGGGCTGATCGATGTTTACGCGAACAATTCGTATTACACGACGCGGAGTTTCTTCACCCCGCTGGGGTTTCCTGGACAAGTTCTGCCTCCCCTGATTATTAATCTTAGCGACATACCGCACATCACACGCATAGCGATCCGGTTAGTTGATAATTGCTCCACTGACTGCATATTCCGCTATCCGCTGTATTACGATGATTTCGCCTTCACGCCAGAACTCACCGCAAACATAACGAGTCCGAGAGTGTCGGGTACCATCGACGGAATAACTCCTCAGAAGGCGCTGCTTGGCGCGAATATTGTTCTTCAGTCAACTGTGAGCCGACCCGGCGGTACGTATGCGTGGAGTTTCACAGGGGCTCCGTATTTGAAGACGGGCGGCTCGGAGAATAGTCCGACAATTACGATTCGGCCGCTCGACACAGGAACGCTTACTGCCAAGCTCACTTATACGCTGAACGGCGTCTCCGTATCGCCGACGGTCACCATAAACGTGACGGTGCCAACGCTCACTAGTTTCTGGGCTACCGAGAACGCAGATCAACTCAACAGAGATCTTCAATGTTCCCTTCAAAGTTTGGGGGTTACTTATACCTTAGGATGTTATCAAGGGGTTGCCGAAGAAGGAATCGTCTGGAGCGCGACCGCGCAAATTCCATCGGTCACCTATCTTTCCGATCCAGCCGAAAGCGGAATCAAATTCGTTCAGGCGGTCAGTGCGTACCGACAACGACTGAGAGACGGCAATATTCAGTGTTGGACGGCCCGCACTCCGCAATCCGCGGGATGGCAACTGGATACGACGGACCCGTATAACCATTCGGACCTTGGCCATCAGCCACTGTATTTTTCAGCCGGCAGTACGCTCGTGATGAGCGATTTTGATGCTCCGGGCACCTTACTTGAAGGAACGAATAACAACGTGTTCTTCTCCGACGATGCTAAGTTTATCGCCGATAACTTTGAAACCTACGTATACTACTTCACGACTGACCCAGTCCAGCATGATTCCGCTCATCCCATATTCCAGCGACCATTGAGCCTGCAAGGTTCAGGCTCTCCTTACGCTCGACTCGCATGGGGTTGGGGCGGGACAACGGTATTTAACTATTTTAGTACGCCCGCTAGTCTTCTCTACACGCTGCAGTCGAATACCACCGCCGGGCAAGTGAATGCCGGCGGCACAAACACCATTGTATCGATGGCGACCAACGCAAATACTCTCACTTGGAACACGTGTTCCGGCACGATGGCGACATCAAATCCCATTGACGGATCTCGCTTCTACACCGCCCAATTGTACTGGGATCTGCTTCGCCGCTCCCCGGATCAGTCAGGAGGGAATTTCTGGCGCAGCTACATCACGCGATGTGGCTTCGATCTATCCTGTATAGATGCGGAGCGCGTTCATGTCGCTCTCGCAACTTTTTATTCGCAAGAATTTATTGGCATGCATCCCGAAATTGGAGGTCAACGGGGAACTCACGGATATAACTCCGCGTTTGTATACTGGGTCTATCGCGGCATCTTGCAACGAGAGCCGAATGACCCGCCGGATAACAATTGGGACGGTTTTAATTTCTGGGTTAACGTGCTCGACGGTACAAATCCGGATGCGGGAGACTACAAATACAGCCAAGTCTTAAAGGGCTTTATAGTTTCGACGGAGTACCGAAGTCGTTTTGGCCCGCCGTAGCCTGCTGCAGCAACGTCTCCGAACCTAGATAGCCCTGAATCAGACGCTTGAACCTTATGAGGAGATTAAACATGCGACACGTGATAAGAATTCTTCTGTTGTTAAGTTTCTTTATGTTTGGAACACCGACAACGAACTTTTCCAATGCGCCGCAAAATTATCCAGAGCAAAGACTCGTAGTTATTATGATAGATATTCCGAAGAGGGAGTTACTCAGTAAACCGGGTGAGGAGCCTTACCGTGTGGGCAATAAGCTCTATGTCAAAGTACTGGTGAAGAATAATTCCGACCAACGAATTATGGTGAGGCTCGTCGATCCTTACTATCAAAACTGCCCGCAGTTAGTTCGGAATGGTTCATTAATACCTTATCGTAAGAAGATTGCTGAGTTGGTCAGTTCAAAAAATGCTGATCCGGAATTTGTAAGTCTGGGGCGGTTCGTTTCGGTTGCGCCTTATGCTTCGGCCGATTTAACGGAGCTTGATCTGAATGATTGGTTTGGCAATTTGGAGCCCGGATCCTATCGACTCGTCAATCGCTATCGTTTAGGCATCGATGGCCCGTGGACCGCCGACTCTGCGCCGCTTTTGTTTCAGGTGGTCGCGCGTTGACAAGTGCGAAGAGGAAAAGCTGCCATGAAAAATAAAACGAGTTTCGCGAGAACAATCCTTGTCGGTTGTATTCTCGGCATTTCTGTACTTGCTCAAACGCTTCCATCTAACGAACTCAAAGAGTTAGCTGCAAAGAATCTTATTACGATTAGTCTCGACATTCCTGAGTCCGAACTAGGTGAAGGGGCGCGCGAGAAACCTTACCGCCTAACAAATAAAGTCTATGTGAGAGTTGTTGTAAAAAATGATTCTGACCAAAACATAAGGATTAGGATTGTGGACCGATATTACCAGAACCGGCCGCAGCTATTCAGAAATGGAAAATTAGTGCCTTATCGTGCTGGGTTAGCGGAATCGCTTCAAAGACAAGAAGAGTATCCGGAATTCGTTAACGTGAAACAACGTGTTTCTGTTGGGCCATACTCATCATCAGATTTGAGAGATCTTCGTTTGAACGACTGGTACGGGGATCTGGAACCGGGCTCTTATCGTCTTATCAATAAATACCGTTTAGAAATAAAAGGTTCGTGGACGCCCGATTCGGAGCCATTGTTTTTCGAGGTCGTGGATAAACATTGATTGAGTACGCAACATCTTCTCGGGAGGTATGTAATGAAAAGAATTGGGATTGCGATTACTTTTTTTCTCTTAGTGTGCGCACTTGCGCAAGGACAAGCAGAGTCAGACAAATCTGCGAAGATACGGAAATCCGTACGAGAGAAAATAGGTAAAGAAATGCCTGGCTGGTCAAACCATTCAATCGAGCCGCTTGAGGGAAGTCAGGGCGTCATTATTGACCAGTGGGAGCTCGGAGACATCACCGTAAAGATAGCCGTTACGGAGTATCCCAACGAGGAACAGGCTGCGCGCGCTTTCAAAGAGTTTAAGTCTCATTTGAGAACGGAAGAACTAGCCACAACCAAAAACCGGGGAAAAGAATTGCACTTAATTAAAGAAGAGTTATCGACGTTGGGCGATGAAGGGTTCGTCGCTGATGTCAGAGGTTCTGAAGGTGTAGCCTTCAGAAAGGGTGAATTTATTGTGAACGTGAGCGTACCCAGGCCCGAAAATAATAAAGATGTCTTCTTCAGCAGAAAGTTCGCCGAACATGTAGCTAAAGCCTTGGAACCTCAATAGGCAATTAGGAGAATCGGCAATCGTTGGAAATGTTACAACCTCGGCATCGCAAAACTGAACTTCGACCAGCGGGCGACTTCCGATTCGACTGCGACCGAGCCGCCGTGCTGCTCGACGACTTCTTTTACAAAAGCCAAACCCAGGCCGGTTGATTCTTCGTCCTTCTCTTGTCCGTCGCGCGCGACGCGATAGAACTTTTCCCAGATGCGATCGATCGATTCGGCCGGCACGCCATAGCCGCGATCTTCGACGATCACTCGGACACATTCTGCCTCCAACACGGTCGAGACAGTCACTGTCGTGCGCTCCGGGCTGTAACGAATCGCGTTATCGAGCAGCTTCATCAGCGCTTGCGTAATCAAACTCTTGTCGGCGGCGACAGGTGGAATCGTTCCGGTAGCCTGATCGACCAGGCGAATGCGTTTCTTCTTCGCGACGGGCTGCATCGTGCTGATCGTCTCGCGCACCAATTCATCGAGCCGCACCGGAATCTGCACGACTTCCTTCTTGTCACTGCGCTCAAGCTGGGTCACCGACAGAAACGTGTCGATCATGCGGGACATGCGCTGCGATTCGTTTGAGATGATTTGCAGAAACTCGCGCGACTCTGCGGGAATACCTTCATCGATCGCCAGCAGCTCCGCGAAACCGTTGATGCTAGTCAGCGGCGTACGCAGCTCGTGCGACATAAGCGAAATCATGTCGCTCTTCATCTGATCGTATTCTTTGATCTTGGTCACGTCGCGCACTCGAATTGCGAAGCACAGTGGGCCGCTCGCACGGGAACCGTTGCCGTTACCATTGGTCGTTGCGGCATCGTGGCCGTTACCGTTTCCGTTCCTAGCAGTCGCTTCATTGGTCAGCGAGATTCTCAGCTCAAGTGTCTGATTGCGATCCGAAAATGCGAGTTCACGTTCATAAGGCTGGCCGGATTGCAGCACTCTCCGCACCGCTATCGCGGGCTCGTCGAACACGCCTGACTTGAATCGATCGAGCAATACAAAAAGGTCGACACTCTGTGCTTCGTCGCGGTCAAGTTTTGCTGCCGCCAGCATCGATTTGTTCAGGTAAGCGATGGTTCCGTCGAGATACGCGAGCGCATAAGCATCGGGAGCCTCAGCCAAAACCTGCGCGCCAAAACGCTGCTCGGTGATCACGCCGCTCAAGTAATCAAAAGCGTGCAGGCGATGTCCGGAGGTGCGAGCTGAGACGAAAGCCGGAAGATTTCCATCCAGCCTTTTCTTGCGCGCCTCTTCGCGCTGCAAGTTCCGCGCGATCTGTCCGCCGACCGCAGCCAGCAGACGCCGGTCGCTTTGATCAAACGGCTCGCGCAAACGCAGGAGCATCGCCCCAACGACGTGACTTTCGTGCTGCACAGGCATCGCAAGGGTTTCGAATGAATCGATCGCGCCGGCGGCTGACAAAACGATCTCGTTTGTCTGCACTGCTTGATCGCAGAGACTCACCAGCCGGCGCCAGACCTTGTTGTGGCCTGATTGGAGCGTTCCGTTCGGGCTTCTGCGCACCCGAGCGATGGGGACAAGCTTGCCGAAGTCGTTCGGCTGAAAGAGCACTGCTTCTTCAAGCGGCAAAATGGTCTGCAACAGTTTGAGGCCGCTGCCCAATCTGCTCTGCGACAGACCGGGCTCGACGATGTCGGTTCGCGCAGAAGTCTCGTTGACGCGATTCGTCAAAAGGCTATCGATCAACCACAGTCGATAAAGCTGAACGACTAAGACCGCGCTGATGCTGCCGATGGCCATGGGCGCGAATACAATGTCAACCTTCAAATAGCGCGAAGCTAGCAGGCTCGCTGCTGACGTCGACAGAAATCCCATGCCGAGAATCCAAAACGAGCTGCGCGCGCCGGCACGACTCACCAGAAAGCCACTGCTGACACTCACACCTACAATCAACAGCAGACCAATCCACGTTTGCGGCGTCTGCAGCGGCGCTTCGCCGTGCGCTACGTTTACAACGAAGCCGGCCTGCAGCGAATCGATCAGACCGGCGCGCCAAACGGTACACGTCGCCACGCCCGCCGCGAACGCAAGCAACAACGAGACAAACAAAGATTTCCAGGAGAATGTCTTCAAAGTTAAGAGATGACGTGAGGTAATGTCAGCGGCGAGGTTAACCGCTGCAATTTCGATTATACATGGCGAGCGCGCTGATTTGGAACAATAAAAAACCGGCGATTTTGCAGCGATTTTCGTGAAATTCAGCGTGCCGAGAGCGATTCAAGCGCTTGCTCGATCTGCGCTTCTTCGCTTTCGGATACTGTGCGCAAGTCGATTACCACACGGTCATCGAGGATTCTGACAATGATCGGCGGTCGCCGGTTGCGCAATGTCTTTTCGATTTGATTCGGAGTGCGCAAAGGATCAGTTACCCCAATGAGCATCGTCGGCAGAGGCGAGGTCGGGGCGGAGCCTCCACCGACAGCAGACTCTCCGGTGACCGTCGCCAGCTTGAGGCTGTCAGTTCGTTCGTTTACTCGGTTGATGAATTTCTTTGCGCGAGTTGCGAGTTCATCCGACGACATCGCGATCATTTTCTGCGTAAGAACTTGTTCATCGCGGCAATATGCATCGAGCGTTGCCTCAAGCGCCGCAATACGTAACTTGTCAGTACGCAACGCACGATACAGTGGATTGCCTCGCATTCGTTCGATTAATTCTTTTCGCCCGACTATGAGTCCCGACTGCGGTCCGCCCAAAAGTTTATCGCCACTGAAAGAAACAATGTCAGCGCCCGCTATGATAGATTCCCGAATTACAGGTTCACCCTCGATTCCGAATTCCTTGAAATCGACCAGCGCGCCTGATCCCGCGTCTTCATAAAGCAGCAATCCGTTTGCATGGGCCAGCTCTGCGAGTTCGGAAAGCGTCGGCATTTTCGTGAAACCCACGATCCGGTAATTCGAAGTGTGGACGCGCATCACGAGACGCGTGTCTGCAGAAATCGCCTTCTTATAATCCGACAAGCCTGTCCGGTTAGTCGTGCCGACTTCGATCATGCGAGTACCGGATTGGGCCATGACGTCGGGCACACGAAAGTCGCCGCCGATCTCGACCAACTCGCCGCGCGAAACGATCGTTTCACCATCACGCGCAAACGTGCCCAACACAAGTAACGCCGCCGCCGCGCAATTGTTGACTACCAATGCCGCCTCTGCGCCCGTCAGATCGACCAACAAATCTTCCACGCGTCCGCCACGTCGGCCACGCTCACCGCTAGCGATGTCGTATTCCAAAGTGCAGTAACCTGATGCAGCATCAATCGCCTCGCGTGCAGCCTGCGATAATGGGGCACGTCCAAGATTCGTGTGCAGAACGACGCCGGTGGCGTTGATCACACACTGCAAACCGGTTGCTTTTTGGCTGGAGTTAAGATCGACCAGCCGTCTTTCCGCCTCTTGCATCAGTTGCTCGCGCAAACCGTTCTCGTTGGTCGAACTCGACGCTGCCACAAACGATCTCGACTTCACTTCATCGCGTATTTCCGCCGTAACCTGGCGTGCAATCGACGCCAGTTTCTCTGCGCCTATCTCGCCTTTCAAACGACGCGCCGATTCGCTCTTGAGGAGCAAATCGATCGACGGAAGCGCCCGTAGCATCGAATTGTCTGTCTTTGATTTCGGCATCTGATTCCGCTAAACCGTTGAGAGCATAAGCCGTTTCTCTCGTTCGAGGCAATCACGAAAAAGATTATTGACACACGTCAAAGCGAACCAATACACTCGAATTAATGGGCGGCGACCCTGCTTGCGCCGCTTTTCAAGGAGACCCGCATTTGTCCAGACAGCAAAATAAATTAGCCAGGCTCGCGCAAGAACGCCGCGACCGCATGATCGCCAACGGTTTCGAAGTTGAGCCGACAGTTGAAGAACAACTCGTGCGCATTGAGGACGATATTCGCCGGCTTAAAGTCGAGTTCGACATCTATTTCAACGGTGGATCAAAGCGGCCGCCTTACGATACCAAGCTTCGCCTTGAATCGCACCTGAAACGTCTCGGTGACGACCGCACCTTGAATTTTGCACAGCGTTATCATTTCAATACGCTGACCACGCGATATGCTTCGTTCAGTCAACTCTGGCGTCGCACCTTGCAGGATCGCGAAGAGGGACGCGGAACTGGAGGCGGTGCGCGACAAACGGCGCGAGAACCAAACAAGCCATTCGAGCGATCGGAATTTTCCTGCACTGATGTAAAGCACGACGTGCGTACCGTGAAAGGCGTTTACGATGCTTTGGTTGAAGCCAAGAGAAATTGCGGCGAGTCCACACGTGATCTCTCTTTCGCGAAATTTCATCGCTTGGTCACGGAACGAACAGAGGCTTTAAAACAACAAGTCGGATGTGAACGCGTGCTGTTTTCTGTGGATGTTGACGGTGGACACGTGAGCTTCAAAGCGAAGGCCGATAAGTAACTCCCGACCGTTTAGCAGCGGGCTACCGCCCGCTGGTCGGGCAGTAGCCCGACTCTAAACCAAAGGTAAAGGAAAAAGGCGATCTCGAATTAACGAGATCGCCCTTTTTGTTTCGCGTCTTCCGGGCTCACGACCGGAAGGTGGTCAGTGGCTTTGCTCAAAAAGCAAGCCGGGGAGACCTACGCCTTTGTCACTTTTTCGGCCTGTGGTCCTTTCGGGCCTTGCGTCACTTCAAACTCGACTTCCTGACCCTCTTCGAGAGTCTTGAAGCCATCACCTTGAATGGCGCTATAGTGAACGAAGATGTCCGAAGAGCCTGGCTGCTCAATGAAGCCATAGCCCTTCGAGTTGTTAAACCACTTGACCTTACCGGTTATTCTAGACATACAAACGAATCCTCCTAACGATTCGGTGGAAAAGGAATCAGTAGCATAGGCTTTAGCCTGTGATGCTGGTCAGTCTCTGCTTAAGAAAATCACAGACTGAAGTCTATGCTACTTATCCAACAGGTTAATGCTGTGAGCCGGACGCGCTTACTTTTGGGGCGCAATACCGAAAACACACAACGAACAAGTGCCCAGCGAACCCGCGAGGCTGCGGATTGTCAGACACGTACTTCAACAAAAACTAAACTCACTCAGTTTTTCGCGCTTGCAAATCGAAATGCGAAGGCAGGTGTAAATCCAAACCCTGGCACTGATTGAAACGTCGGCGAATGCTAAACGATGGGCTTTTGGCCTGTCAAGAAAAAAGTCTGGACGACGGGCCAACAAGACACCGAGCCATAAAAACCGGCTTTATTACGCAACCCTCTATTGGATCTTCTTGATGCTATTGATGAACTGCACGGCTTCGTCAGCGTGTTTTTCAGCCACTCCAGGAGCGGCGAACGTCAAAATAATTACCACTTTTTTGGCTGAAAGCACGTCCACGCTCCACTCGATCGTAGTGCCGTCAACATCGCCGGTCCCGCCCGTGCTGAAATGCGGCATGCCGTTATGAGTGTCTGAACTACCCTTGTCTGTAATCTTGACGTTTTTGATTGTCTTGCTGATTTCTTTATCTACGTCCTTCACCGCCGCATCGAAAGTATTCTCATCCGGGACCCAGAAAACCATCTGGAGACTCTCATCCGCGGTTGCGACAGTAATAACTTCACCGTCAGGTTTTGCCTTCCAGCCTTTTGGCAATTCGAATTGAACGCCCGCCTCTTTATGGCTGTATACCCGGTCTTCTTGCGTCCGTGATACTGTCGCATTGCCAGAGTGCATCGCTGACACGGGAGCCAGGAGCAACGACATTGCTGCCAGCGCCAGGCACAAAATGAGTATTAGCTTCTTCAAGTTTCTTTGCCTCCAAATATATTGATTCTGACTTCCGCTATTCACGATCAAGCCGCCCGTCGCATGGCTGGAGCGTTCTTAATGTCCAGCTCTTTGAGTAAATAACCAGCGCCACCAAATTTATCCGCAATGAACAGCACGTAGCGGATGTCGACGGAAATCGTTCGGCCCTTCGCATCATTATAAAAGAAGTCGTTACCGAGTCCTTCGTAATTTCCGTCGAAGACAATTCCAACCTGCTCGCCGCGGCCGTTCATGATTGGCGAACCTGAATTCCCGCCGATGATATCGGTCGTAGAGAGAAAATCAACCGGAACATTCTGGCCATCCGGCGTGGCATACGGGCCGAAGTCGTGTGCGCGATAAAGCTGCTTCAGTTTCTCAGGTGCGTCGAATGGGTCGCGGCCGGTGTCTTTTTCAACCACTCCCGAGAGCGTGGTGAACGGCTGATAGATCGCGGCGTCCTTGGGTATGTAGCCTTTCACATCGCCGTACGTGAACCGCAACGTGCGGTTGGCATCGGGGTAAGGTATGCCACCGCGCATTTCGCTGATGCCTCGCATCAATAATGGCCGCAATCCCGCAACCAACATGTTGAAAGAGCGCGTGTGGTCCTGCACATCATCATTCAGCGCACCCATTTCTCCGGCAAAGTCGATCAAAGGCTCATGCAGCTCTCGCAACTGGGCCGAAGTCATATCGAACAGCGCCGCAAGCGATTCGGTCGTTGAAACTTTCTTGCTCTCGAGTACGGCACTCGCGAATTCTTCTTCCGCGCGAATGCGCGCAGCGCCCTGCAAAGCGCCAAAGCGTTTTTCGATCGGCGCGATCTTCTGTCCCGGCGGCAATTCCGCTGCTTTCCTCAGCAGAAAAGCGAGAATGCGGTGTTCGTATGTGGGTATGCGCTCCCCGAAGATTTCCGGTATTGCTGCGCGGGCGCGCGTGCCTAACATGGCGAGATTCGGATTGCGATCGGCCTGCGGCTTATCTTTATCCGCAGCGACCGCGCTGATAATTGCCGCGATCTGAAATACATCGCTGACTGCGTTAAGTTGTTGCACAATCGAATCGCGTGGCTGTGTCTTGTTCAACTCGTCGTAGGCTTTTTGCAGCGACGGCAGTACATCGCCGTATTTCTTTTGGCGGTCCGGATTTTGATTCACCCACTGGGTGAACGCTGCTTCCTCTTTCCGCCTCGTATCGACGACTCCCTCGCGGCGCATTGCCGTGACTGAACCTTCAAAATCTTTCAGCGTGTTCGCGATGTCGAAGATTCTACTTTGCAGCTTGATCTGAAGCTCGCGATTCGTTTTGCCGATTTCCTGCAAACCATCGATCTGCTCGTGGAACAAATCGATCAGAAACGGCATGAACACGTCCTGGTTGTACGCGACCGAATAGCTCTCGCGATAACGACGCGTCGAACCCGGATAGCCCATCACCATCACGAAGTCGTTCTCCTTGACGCCGCCCATCGAGATCGAAAGAAATTTTTTCGGCTTGTACGGCACATTGTTTGGCGAATACTCGGCGGGCTTCCCATCCGCACTGACGTATACGCGCATGAAAGTGAAGTCGCCGTCGTGGCGCGGCCACTCGAAATTGTCCGGGTCGCCCCCGTAGAAGCCGATGTTTTTCGGCGGTGCGTAAACAATCCGCACGTCGGGCAAAGTCAGATAAGTGAAAAGGTAATAAGACAAGCCTTCATTCAGCGCCTGGACTTGGGCGGTGATGCCCTCAGCGGGCTTTGCGTTCGCAGCCTGAATCGAGCGGGCTTTGCTCGCGATTGCGGCGCTGCGCTCCTGCGGAGACATCGCATCGGTCACGCCGCTGAGAACTTCAGAAGTCACGTCTTTCAAATCCTGAGTAATCTGAACGTTGTAACCCTGCGCCGGCAATTCTTCGCTTCGCGTCTTCGCAAGGTAGCCATTCGTCGCGTAATCCTTGGCCGCGCTCGAAGCCGAAACCAGCGCATCGAACGCGACGTGATGGTTGGTCAACAACAATCCCTCGTTCGAGAGAAATTCTCCGGTGCCTCCGTCGACGACGACGACCGCATCTTTAATGCTGGGCCGGTTCGGGTTGTAAATATCGGTAATGGGAATCTTTAAGCCGCGCTGCTGCAATTTCTTAATCGGCAATCCGTTGAGCGTGTCCGGCAGGAACATCCCCTCGTCGCCCAGCACGGAAACCGGAATTAAACTGATTGCGAACAGCAGAGAAAGAAAAAGCGCGGTCACGCGCGAGTACTTCGAAGTCATCAAGTTTTTCCCTTTTCAGTAATCAAGCGAAGTTGAGGGATGTTAACAGACGTGATTGGAATGCCAAAGGAAGAAGAAGATGATCTTGCAGGTGTCTTGAGTAGCAGGTTCAGCGATGGAGATGGATCAACTGAACCTGATACTCAAGCGAGCTATTGCTTTTCAGCGCCGGGAAGATACGGCTTCGGATCGACCGGTTGATTGTTGATGCGGACTTCGTAGTGCAGGTGTGGTCCTGTCGACCGCCCGGTCGAACCAACCAAGCCAATCCTTTGTCCCTGTGTTACGGCCTGACCAACCGTTACATCGATTTCTGACAAGTGACCATAGCGCGTCGATAAGCCGTTGCCGTGATCGACGTAGACTACGTTGCCATAACCTCTCAGCCATCCGGCGATGGTTACTTTTCCGCCCGCCGCGACTTGAACCGGAGTGCCGTAGGCGGCGTCAATGTCTTGTCCTTCGTGATATTCAAAACCACGGCCACCAAACGGATTGCGTCGGCCGCCAACTCCGCTCTCGAGTTTTCCGTAGACTGGCCAAATCGACGGCGTCGCGCTGCCGTGCCTGCGCAGGAAACCTTCGTACATGCGCAGCTGCCGCTCAACCTTCGCGGTCTTGGCGTCTAATGCGGCGAGCGCCGCCGCGCTGTCGACGGGGCGAGCAGGACCGCCTTGGCCTCGCGGCTGCGGTGCTTGATTCTCAACGCCAGAAGCCTCGACCAACTTTCGCGAAGTGTCCTCGACGGCATCGACGCGATTGTTCAGGTTTTGCAACTCCTGACGCTGTTTATCATTTTCCGCGCGCAGCCGTTGGTTCTCACGGTCAATCCGAAGATGTTCGGCTTGTTGAGTCAGGCCATAAAATCCGTAGAGCAATCCGCACAGCATTACAAAGAGGCCGACGGCCGAGGCTTTCAGCCAACGTTTATGTACGCAGATTCGACGAATATGGGCTCTGGATTTTGAAGTTCTAGCGACGATAAAGGCATAGAAACGGTCGTCTCGGGTCATCATTCTGCTCCTGCGATCGTCCATGCGCGGCTCTACAAATGGGGGCCGCATGGCGACCGGAAAGTAACAGACGCCGATCGATGGCGACTGAAAACTAACTTAGTATCGGGAGGTTACCAGCTAACCTGCTTGATAAGACCTGCTTGAAGTAAACAGCTGGATCATCGGAGAATCCCCGACATGGATTCAACCAGACTCCTTGGATTGCTGTTCGAGGGCGAAACCCTATCACACGAAGAAAGGTGAAGGCAAACGCAGAAAAGCGCCCGAAGTGATCCAAATCACCACACGAGAGAATTAGAAGTTTGGGGAAAGATTGGCTTAGGTGCTCTTGACGCCGTTCTTATCGCGCGACCAATCGCGGATCACCGCGACCGCGATCGAGATCAGCAGAATTAGGAAGGCGAGAACGATGGCGAACTTTACGATTGCGAATAGGAACCCGAACACGATGATCAGTCGCTTCAGCAGGGCGAACCCAAACAAAACTGTTGCCGCTATCGCGGTGCCGCGGCCGAGTCCTAATAAAAGTCCCATAAAATGTAACGCAAGTTGTTAACTCGCGGTCTTCCTTTCGAATCTCAATACGCAAGTTAGCAACTTGCGCTACTTCAACCTTGCAGAACGAAGCTGACGTCCGCCGACGTGCGTCGGAAAATCGCCGAAGCGCGCCGACTCAGTCGGCCAATTCGAAACCACCGATGGCGGTGGAACGCCGCTTTCAAAGCCCCGCAACTCTTCGCGACGCTTCCGGCGCTTCAAATAATCAAACAGCATGTAAGCGCCGAGAATCACCAGCGCAACCGGCAGAGTTCTCTTCACCGGAAATTGAAACCCCAGCAACGTGTGCATCAGAAAAACGATCCCAAGCGTGACCAGCGTGACTCCCCAAGCGATCGGATTCCCGTAGAGCTGCCGCGCGATGGCGTCTTCCTCGGCATCTGGCGCCAGGCCTGCGCGCATTAGTTGCGCCGTCCGGCACGCATCGACCGCTGCGAACAACCAGGTGCCTATAACACCCAACACAAAAAACGTGACCCCGTTCGTTACGACGGCCATCTGAAAGAAGCTCGCGAAAACCGCGAAATGCACAATAGCCTTGGATGTCTGCCCGTTGTAAGCCGCGCCTAATCCGGGCACAAAGAACGAAAGGAACGTCGCAATGAACGGGGAAGTCTGGCGTCGAATCGCGTGCGAATCCGGAGTGCGTGACTGTTGGTAACGCAGCATTTCGACTCCGGCAACGATGCAATCCTGACAGAAGGGAAAACCGCGAATACGGTGATCGCACGCCGGACACAGGGACCTCGCGCATTGGCTGCACTGTACGGTCGCGGCATTCTTTGTGTGATACGAGCAGTTCATCTAAATTCTCAAACTCAATTAAGCGATTTATCGATTCTTCGGTCTGGCGTCACCGTTCTTTGGCTTAGTCTGTTGATTCTGCGGCGCGTTGTTTTGATTCGTGGGACTCTGATTGTTGTTCGGATTCGACGGCTTATCGGCGTTCTCGTCGGTGCCCATCAAATCATTGACGCTGCCTTCAAACTTCTTCACGCCTTCCGGCAATGCCGGACTCTTGGTCGCGTTGTCGGCGGTCTGCTGCGCCAGATGCAAACTCGCGTGATAGATACCGCCAACCGAACCGTCAGTCGAAACAGTGTTCGTCAAGACGAATATCGACACGAGCAACATGGTCGCGACCGATGCCAGTTGCGGCGAGACGATTGGATCGAGTGCGCCGCGCAGCCATTCGACTAAGCGCGAAGTAAATGGAGCGCGAACTTGCTGCGGCAGAACGTTTCCTATCGTGCTCTGCAGAATTCGAGCTTCGAGCCCAGCCGGAACCGGCAGCTCGTCCTGCTTGTAGGTATAACAAGCGCCAATTGAACGAACTACGTCGCCGGGCAGTTCACTGCAGCTTTCGCACAACGCGGCGTGCCGTTCCCAGCGGTGATACAGCGGCGCCAGCAGGAATCCATCGAGATAACCGGTTAAGTGCTCTTCGAACTCGGCGCAGGTAATCGCGGTTTCGGGAATGGTTTTGAGTAAGATGCGAGCTTCCAGCCCGGTACTCGCCGGCGGAGCCTCCGACGCTGAGCAAGCCACGATCGTATTTTTTACCTCGCCGAGCAGATCGTGACAGACCGGGCAGCGCATCGCGTGCTCGGCAAACTGCTTGTGTGCCTCCACATCGAGCGCCCCGTCGAGGTAATCCGTCAATCGATCTTCAAATTCGTGACAAAGCATCTTTTTCTCAAATCTCAGAGACTACGCCTCCACTACACGCATACGACGCAAAATCTTCGCAAGTTCAATACGTCCCCGATTAATCCGCGATTTAACAGTTCCTTCAGGGATTTTCAACAAATCAACGATCTCCTGATAGCTCAACTCCTCAATATCGCGAAGGATTACGCAAGTTCGGAGGTCCGACGACAGCTTATCGATTCCGGCTTGCACCTGAATGCCAAGTTCGCGGCGCTCCATTTCACGTTGCACCGTTCCGCCCGCTGCACGCAGATGATACTGATGATCTTCCAGGTCTTCCGCGGCCGTGTCCTGCGGCGCGCGTTGTCGCTTTCGATAATCATCGATGATCAGATTGCGCGCGAGCCGCATCAGCCAATTTTGCAAATCTCCCTGCTTCGGATTGTATTGATCGAGAGACCGATAGACTCGGATGAAAACTTCCTGGGTCAGGTCTTCCGCGGCATCGGCCTTGGAGGTGAATCGGTAAGCGAGATTGTAAATGCGGCGGCTGTAGTTTTGGACGATCTCTTCCCAAGCCGCACCGTCGCCTGCGCGGCATCTTCTGACTAATTCAGCGCCTTCGTTGGTAGCCAAGAGTTTGGCGGCTCCCACTGTTTGCGTCTCCGATTCGTGCGGCGTTGCTAAGGGCGACAAGTTAACGCGCCCGACAGTCCGTCATTACGTCATCGCGCGGCGCAAAGTTCCGAATGCGCCAAGAAATGCCGGCAACCGAAAAGCCTTACCGCGAGAAGCGCATTCTTGCGTGCACCATTAAACTGTTGTAGCCTTGCTTCGCCACCCAATATCTTGTGGTTGAGAACTTCGTTAGTCAAGCTTCTGTCCGCGAAAATCCTTTGAGAAAGTACCGCAAGTATCTTGAATTCACCGCGCTGGTGCTGCTAGCGCTGCTGATCATTTGGTGGTTTGGCTCGGGGCTGGATTGGGCCGAGGTCAAACTCGCCATGCGGAAGTCGGATTGGCGTTTGATTCTGCTCGCCTGCGTGGTCGTCTTGATCGGCTATCTGTGGAGAGCAATGCGGTGGCAGGCCTTCCTGAAGCCGCTTACAAAGGCCAGGCTCAATGCGGTCTGGGTCGCAACCACAGTCGGATTCGGCGCCGTGCTGCTTGTCGGGCGAGCCGGCGAGGTCGTGCGGCCCGTTGTTCTGCCGATGCGAGATGAGCGCGTCAGGCCGGCAGCTGCGTTCGTCACGATTATGATCGAACGTCTGTACGACACGATGACCGTAATGCTCGTCTTTGCCGTGAATCTTCTCTGGCTGAAGCCAACTGCGGATTCGGCGACCCATCTCGGGCGCGCGCGGCTGATCGGCTTTGGCCTGGTCGGATTGCTGATCGTCGCCGTGGCGCTGCTGATTTGGTTCGAGAAGCGTTCGGCCTCAGCGATTGGTTGGATCGACGCGCGAATCAACGCACGTTCTGGCTTTATGATCAGGATCAAACATGCGCTGTTGAGCACGCTCGAGCAACTGGCCGCGGCGCTGAAAGTTTTATCAGATATTCGCTTGTTGACGATCAGTATTTTCTGGTCGCTGATGCTTTGGGGATCTGTGGCCCTCGCAAATCTGCTGGTGTGTCGAGCCTTTGGAATACCGTTCGGATTCTCGCAAATCTTGTTCGTGCTTGGATGGTCAATGATTGGCTCTGCCGTGCCGACACCCGGCGGCGCTGCCGGTGCGTTTCATGCGGCGACCGGGGCCGCGCTCGTCCTTCTTGGTGTCGGCCGCGATCAAGCCGCCGCCACCGCGATCATTCTCCACCTGGTCGACTTTGGGCCAGCAGCCCTGTTTGGTTTGTTCTATTTCTTGCGCGGCGACATCAACGTGACGCGACTGCGTGCTTTAATCTCAGTCAAAGCAGTTGAGCATGCAGTCGAAGATGAGCCTGTCACCGTCGCCGAGAGCGCGTAATGAAAAGTCCTTCTCAACTCGGAGGATAAAATATGAAATGTCCCTTTTGCGGTTTCCTCGAAGATAAAGTCGTCGACTCGCGCGAATCGCGCGAAGGTGATGCGATTCGGCGGCGGCGTGAATGTTTGAAATGCGAACGCCGGTTTACGTCTTACGAACGCATCGACGAAATTCCATATATGGTCGTCAAAAAAGACGGCCGCCGCGAGACCTTCGATCGCACCAAAGTCATGGCCGGACTCTTGCGAGCATGCGAGAAACGTCCGGTACCCTCGGCGAAGTTGGATAGTATCGTCAACGCCGTCGAGAAATATGTTCAGGAATCGTCCGAACGCGAACGGGCAACGAGTAAGATCGGTGAATTGATCATGCGACGTCTGAAGGAACTCGATAAAGTCGCTTATGTCCGTTTCGCGTCGGTTTATCTCGAGTTCGAAGACGTCTCAGAATTCATGAACGAGTTGAAGACGTTAGTTCGCGCGCGTGCCGGCAACGCGATGAAGAAAGGGTAAGCGCGATTAGACGAACGATGGTAAAAAGTGTCGGCGCGGCTGGTCTCGAGCGCATCGAGCTGAAGCGAGTGACTGAGCGGCTGGGCCAACTCTATTCGGTTCTGCTCGAAGCTGCGGAAACGGAAAGCGCGCCGCTCGCGGGCGCATGGACGCCTGCGGTCGACGTTTGCGAATCTCCCGATACTGTCTTTATTCGCATGGAACTTCCCGGAGTCAGCGCAAATCAAATTAAGATCGCGCTGAGCAACGACAAGATACGAATTTGCGGCGAAAAGAAGCGGCGCAAAGCTCGGCAACGAATCGTTTCACATCTATGCTCTGAACGAAGTTATGGCCGCTTTAACCGCGTCATGCCGCTTCGTTGGACGATTAGCATAAAAAACTCATCCGCCGAGTTGCGAGATGGGGTACTGTTAATTCGATTACCAAAGATTAAAGACCGACGCGGCTTAGAACACATAATCCCGATCGAGGAAATTGCTTCCGAAGATAAATCATAATTTCTGAAATGGCTGATATTGACGAACCAACTTCCGTAGCTCTCGAGTCCGCTGAACCCGATCCGCAACTGCAAATTCCGGGCGAGTTACCGCTACTACCGCTGCGCGACATCGTGATCTATCCCTTCATGATTGTGCCGCTGTTCGTTTCGCGCGAGAAGTCGATCCGCGCCGTGGACGAAGCGCTCGGCGAACATCGTATGATCCTCTTGACCTGTCAGAAGGATCTCGATAAGGAAGAACCGCAGCAGGATGATCTCTACAAAGTCGGCACCGTCGCCGTCATTATGCGCATGCTCAAGCTGCCCGACGGCCGCATCCGCATTTTGGTGCAAGGAGTTTCGCGAGCGCGCGTCGAATCGGTCAATTCCCAGGGCGATTGCCTGCACGCAAAGCTGGAGCCGATAGGGGAAGAGCCGGCGCCGGAACGATCCCTCGAAGTGGAAGCGTTGATGCGCAATGTGCGCGCTTCGATGGAAAAGGCCGCGAATCTCGGCAAGAACATCTCGCCGGAAGTCATGGCGATCATCGCGAACCTGGATGACGCAGGACGGCTGGCGGATCTCTCGGCTTCCAATCTCGAACTAAAAGTTGAAGACGCGCAATCCGTTTTGGAAGTCGCCGATACGACCGCGCGTCTGCGGCGCGTGAACGAGCTGCTGAACAAAGAGATCGAAGTCCTGACCGTTCAGCAGGAAATCAATACCCAGGCTCGGGCTGACATCGATCGCTCGCAGCGCGAGTTCTATCTGCGCCAGCAAATGAAAGCGATTCAGACTGAGCTCGGCGAAGGTAATGAACTGGCGGAAGAGGTCCAGCAGTTCCGCGAAAAAATCGAGACGGCGAAAATGCCGAAGGCCGCGGAAGACGAAGCGCTGCGCCAGCTGAAAAAACTCGAGCGCATGCATCCTGACGCGGCCGAAACAGCAACGCTGCGCAACTGGATGGAGATCATGACTGATCTTCCCTGGTCGAAATCTTCAAAAGATAATCTCGATCTGCTGAAGGCCGAGAAAATTCTCGACGAAGATCATTACGGTCTGGAAAAAGTTAAAGAACGAATCATCGAAGCGCTCGCCGTGCGTAAGCTGAAAGAAAAACCGAAAGGCCCGATCCTGTGCTTAGTCGGACCGCCGGGAGTCGGCAAAACAAGTCTCGGGCGATCGATCGCGCGCGCACTCGGTCGCAAATTTGTCCGCTTGAGTTTAGGCGGCGTACATGACGAGGCCGAAATTCGGGGCCATCGGCGGACATACGTCGGCGCGATGCCGGGCCGAATCGTTCAGGCGATTCAGCAGGCCGGAACAAACAATCCGCTGATCATGCTCGACGAGATCGACAAAGTCGGAGCAGATTTCCGCGGCGACCCGTCGTCAGCTTTGCTCGAAGTGCTCGACCCGGAACAGAACTTCAGTTTCCGCGATAACTATTTGGGTGTCACTTTTGATCTCTCGAACGTCATCTTCATGACGACTGCGAACATGCTGGACACAGTGCAGTCGGCGTTGCGCGATCGCATGGAGGTCATTCGTCTCGCCGGCTATACCGAAGAGGAGAAGCTGGAGATTGCACGTCGCCACCTGTTGCCAAAGCAGATGGAAGAGAACGGAATTACTCCGCGTGATGTGAGCATTTCGCGAACCGCGTTGTCGGCTCTGATCCTGCGCTATACGCAAGAAGCCGGGTTGCGACAACTCGAACGCGAACTCGGATCGATTTGCCGGAAAGTCGCGCGCCGCATGGGCGAAGGTCACAAGGGAATCATCCGAGTCTCGGCGAATAACCTGCATGAGTTTCTTGGTGCGCCGAAGATCATTCCTGAAGAAGTTTTGAAACGAGATCAAATTGGCGTGGCCACCGGCCTCGCCTGGACCGCGGTCGGCGGCGACGTATTATTCGTCGAAGCGCTGCGAATGAAAGGCAAAGGCAATCTCGTTTTGACCGGCCAACTCGGCGACGTGATGCGCGAGTCAGCACAGGCTGCTTATTCGTATGCGAAGTCGCGCGCGAAAGAGCTGCAAATCGATCCTGAAGACTTCAATACTTACGACATGCACATTCACATTCCCGAAGGCGCCATTCCGAAAGACGGCCCGTCGGCGGGAATAACACTGGCGACCGCGCTCGTCTCTGCCCTGTCTTTACGACCGGTGCGGAAAGACGTGGCCATGACTGGCGAGATAACCCTGCGCGGCAATGTGCTTCCGGTGGGCGGCGTCAAAGAAAAGGTTTTGGCGGCACGACGCGCGCGGGTCACAAAAATCATCCTCCCGACTCAAAACCGCCGTGATCTCGACGAAGTGCCAAAGGAATTATTCAAAGACATCACCTTTGTTTTCGTCGACAATATGAGACAGGTCTTTCGCGAAGCGCTTAAGGAAAGGATCGCCCCGGCCCTCTCGGGCCCGCGGCCTACTCGATTGCCGCAAGCCGCGAGCAGTCGAAATGTCTCGTAGCCCTTTCTTTTCGCAGGCAAACCTAACCTACTTGGCTGCATCTACTTTGAGGCACAAATCAGCGCCTTGAGCCCATTTTTGGCGGCTTCCATTCGATTGACACCCCCCGACTCGTATGATAACCTCGCGGCTCAAGTGGTTGATTTCAGGCCACTAAAATGCGGAACTTTTCCTGCTTCCGCAGTGTTTTACTAGTAGTGAATGCCGCAGGCGCGACTCGGTGGAAGTCGCAGTCGTGGATTCGCCCGACGCAATACCAGAGGAGAACAACGATTGATGACCCGTACCCGTATTGGTTTAGCTGTAAGCGCCTTTTTTGCAGCAACCATTTTCTTTCCCGGAATCATACAAGCCCAGGGCTCTTCCGCGCGCGAAATTCAAACTGAAATCCAGAAAGCAGAACCGCGCGTCGATCAGGTGATCGATCGCGCTGAAACCTACTTCAAACAAGGCAAGCTGAACCTCGAAGACAACAAGCGCGATGCCGCGCGTTCGGATTTTGACCGAGCTGTCGATGAGATTTTGATGTCGGGCCTCGATGTTCGAGCCAGCCAGAAGCTTCAGAAGTACTACCTGGAGTTGGTCGAGAGAATTTATCGCGAAGAGGTTCCAGTACTCCAAACCGCTCCGCAACCTCAGCAAAATACGACGCCCGTTGTCGCTCAGGATGCAGCGAATCCCAAAGTCGAGTCTGCCGAGGTTGCAAAGGTCGAACGTCCCAAGCAAGTTCAGATTGGTTTCCGCTCGCAAGGCTTCGATCCTTCACCGCTTGATCCGCTCAGCAAATTAGTTCTCACGGAAACCGAGAAGAAGGTTTCCGAAACAGATGTCGCCGAACTCGAACAAGCAAAGAACTCGCTCGACTTTAACTTCACGATCAATCCGCTGATTCAGCAGTACATCAACTACTATCAGGGTCGCGGTCGTTCCACTATGGAAGCCGGACTGCGCAGGTCGGGCCGCTTCATGAAGATCGCCCGCGAGACGTTTCGTCAGCAAGGCGTCCCGGAAGACATTACCTGGTTAGGTCAAGTCGAAAGTGCGTGGAGTCCGAAAGCTCGTTCATGGGCCGCGGCTTCGGGTTTGTGGCAATTCGTGCCGAGTTCAGGCGCCCAATACGGTCTCCGACAGACTGCCTGGGTCGACGAGCGTAATGGCATCGAAAAGCCAACTGCGGCGTCCGCAAGATACCTGAGAGATCTCGCGAAGAGATATAACGGCGATTGGCTGCTGGCGATGGCCGCTTACAACACCGGCGCGCTGAACGTCGACCGCGCCATCTCTCGCGCCGGCGAAGCCAACTACTGGAAGATTTACCCGTACATCGCGCAAGAGACGCGGAACTACGTTCCAAACATCCTGGCGGTGATCATGATTGCCAAGAATCCTGAGAAGTACGGATTCCACGGAATCAAACCTGAAGCGCCGATGTCTTTTGAAACTATTCCGGTCCAGTCAGCGACGAGCCTGCGCTTAGTTGCCGATGCGACCGACACCAGCGTCGAGTATTTGCAATCGCTGAATCCTGAGTTGCGTCGCGATACAACACCGCGTGGCGAGGCTTACAATCTGCGCGTTCCGGCTGGCAAGGGAAAACAGTTGGCATCTGTGCTGAAGCGCGTACCCGTTGATCGTCGCGACGACACGCGAATCATTTCGATCGCGCCGGGCGAAGATCTTCAGGCCGTAGCCAACCGCACGGGCGTGACAGTGGCCACGCTTCAAACGATGAATCCCGGAGTCGATGCGAACTCGACGAAGCTGATCGTTCCAAACAGCACCCTTCGTTTGACGACTTGGCGCCGGTCGGCTGCGACCACTGACGCAGCGAGTCCGAGTCTCAACACTGTGCGCGCACGAAAAGGCGATACGATCGCCAAGATTGCCGCCGCGCACAAACTGTCGGCTGATGAAGTTGCTCGGCTCAATGGCATCGCGCCAAATGCCGAGTTGCGGGCAGGTCAGGAAATTAAGTTGCCCGGCTCGACTGCTCCCGCGAGCAGCAGCCGTCGCAGGTAACATCATTCACAAAGCTCTCGCTTCAGCGTGAGCCCAGATAATTTCGCAAGCGCGCTTCATTCGAAGCGCGCTTGCTGGCTTTTTGGGGTCAAGAATCGCAAACAATTGAGGAACTTATCTTTCGTCTAGTTTGAGAATCATCTTACCCTCCCATGCTCTTTCGCACACAATCCGCCGCCGTCTACGGAATCGATGCCAATCTGGTCGATGTCGAAGTTGATCTAACGCCCATCCGGAACGAAACGGATACCGCTGCTCCGGTCACGATCGTTGGCCTGCCGGATTTGGCTGTGCGTGAATCCCGCGAACGCATCCGCGCCGCGATTAATAACAGCGCGTTCTTCTTTCCCTTTCAAAAAACGACGATCAACCTCGCGCCCGCAGACGTGCGCAAGGAAGGCGCGAGTTTCGATCTCCCGATCGCCCTCGGGATTCTCGGCGCGAATGGCGATCTCGGCGACGCCGAACATCTGACGGACATTCTCTCCGTCGGCGAACTTTCATTAGATGGACGCGTGCGCGCAATTCGCGGCGCGTTGCCGATCGCTTTGCGCGCGCGACAATCACAAGCGAAGCACTTGCTGCTGCCCGACGAGAATGCGAAAGAAGCGGCCGTCGTGTCCGATGTGAAGGTCTACGCGGTAACCGATCTGCGAAACGCGGTTGAGATGATCGCGGCGATTCGATCCGACAATCCACCCGAGCCGATCCATGTCGATCCCGCTGAGATTTTAGTTCACGACGATCACTACAGCGTCGACCTCAAAGAAGTGCGCGGCCAGCAGGCTGCCAAACGTGCACTCGAAGTTGCGACTGCCGGCAGTCACAACATCCTTTTGATTGGCCCGCCCGGATCGGGCAAGACGATGTTGACGAAACGTATGCCGACGATTCTACCGCCGCTGGAATTCGAAGCTGCGCTGGAGCTCACAAAGATTCATTCCGTCGCTGGATTAACCGGCCGCGCCGGCCTCGTTACGCAACGCCCGTTTCGCTCGCCGCACCACACGATCAGCGACGCGGGATTGATTGGCGGCGGCGCCGTGCCGCGGCCCGGCGAGGTTTCGCTCGCGCATCAAGGTGTTTTGTTTCTAGATGAATTGCCGGAGTTTGATCGCAGCGTGCTCGAAGTTCTGCGCCAGCCGCTCGAGGATCAGAAAGTAACGATCAGTCGCGCCGCGATGTCGCTGACGTTTCCCGCCTCATTGATGCTGGCGGCGGCAATGAATCCCTGAGGGTTCGTTGACTTTTTGCCATTAGTTCAGTGGAAGAAGGAAGGTAGCAGAGTTCGATCGTAACGTCGGAGTTTCCGATTACGATTTTGTCAGTAATGTTTTCTACGATTTGTCGTTTCTGTTCAAATTCTAATTGAGGCCAGTGACCGTATAAGTTTTGCGCCTCCACGATGATTTGGTCGCTCGAAAGGTATTGGATCTTTAGAAAATCAACTTCACCTTGAATTTGCGGGATCTGTTCATTGAGCTGATTGAGTTGTTCTTCCAGTGGCCGATGTTCTCGTGCGAATCCGTCGCTGCTGATCTTGTCTTCAAGGTACAGACGGAGCACCTTATCCATGTTGCTCGTGAGCTTTTTGTGTTGACGTTCAAGAGAACGAAGGAGGGTCTGCTTTTCCTTAATCGTCTTGTCTGCCTCTTGAAGATAACCAACGATATCAGACGAGGACAGAAAGAATCCCTTCAGTTGCTCCTGAAAGATGCCTTCTAGATCATCGGTTGGCAATTTGTTACGGCAGCCGTAGCAGACATACTTGGGCGTATTCGAAGGCACGTACATCTTCCGCCCGCACACGCAGTAGACGACACCCGCAAAGAGTTGTACTGCCTTCTTCGCTACTGGTTTACCGTTGTGACGTCGTGCCTCAAGAATCTGATTGCACTGCTCCCAGAGTTCTTCAGAGACGATTGGTGGTACTTCGCTAAGCACCCATTCATCCTTCGGCTTGAGTTTCCAATGCTTCTTGTCACCAAGACTCTTCGTGTAGTTCGCTCGGCGGAGTCCCTTGGCGATTGGATCTCTAAGAAGGCGATCGATCGTGGTATCGGAGAACTTTGACCCGTTGCGCGTTCGGTAGCCAGCCTCATTCAGCAGACGTGCGACGGTCTTCTTCCGCTTGTGCTCTAGAAAGAACTCATGTAGCAGCTTCCGAACGGGGGCTTCTTGAGGGTGAGGAACGAGCTTGCGATCTTGCCATTGATAACCAAATGGAGCCTGCCCTCCTAAGGGTTTTCCTAGTTTTGCTCTGATTGGGACTGAGGCCGCCACACGGTCTGCAATCTCTTCACGTTCCCACTGTGCCATGGCGGCAATGACCGTGTAGAAAAGACGTCCGGCTGGCGTCGAGGTGTCGATCGATTCGTGCAGGGAGATGAGGTCTGCATCATTGGCCTTGAAGATGTCAGCGAATTCGAGAAGCTCTTTTGTATTACGAGCGAGGCGTGCAAGCTTTGAGAAAATGAGCCCAGAAATGTGACCCACTTTTATGTCTTTGAGCATCCGCTGCGTTTCAGGCTGCGACATCACCGCCTTTCCACTCACCGCTTCGAGGTGATACACCTCACGAACGCGCCAGTCTTTTGATTCGGCGTAGTGTCGTGCGCGACGTTCGTGGTGCTCGGGACTATCGCCTCTTGCTTGATCCTCAGTTGAAACTCGGATCCAGATGCCGACCTGCTTTGTCGTATCGACTTTCATTTTCGCAGCCTGCCTGATTCGGCTGCTATTGTACCGTCACAATCGCGTCCAGGCGATACTGTAACCGGCTGGTAGTCTAGGTCTTTCCAAGCCTCCTGATGCTATAAGCGGATCGTTTCTGCGCTAAACGGTCGTGTGGGGGCTCCGTTTACCATAAGCTTGAGATAGATTTCGTAATTCGGGAGGGACATCAAATCTAGGGGCTCTACCTCAGGTGCGAATTCTTTCCCAATCGTGTGAGCGTCGGCTGCTCCGAGGCGAAACGTGATCATCGTCCCTGTATTGCCCAATACGGCATCGCGCACCTGCGGATCAAGCTGCGAGATGTACTGATGCGCCAAAACCATCCCAACACGGTACTTGCGAAGCTCAGAGAGCATCGACGCCGTGCTCAGTGTCGTAAACGTGTGGAACTCATCAGCGAAGATGAAAAAGTCCCGGCGGTCATCTTCTGGCACGTCCGCGCGACTCAAACCGGCGATACCGGCCTTGGTTATGAGCAACGCGCCCAGAAGCGCGGCAGAATCTTCCCCGATCTTTCCCTTTGCTAGGTTCACGAGCAGTATCTTTCCGCGATCCATAACTTCTCTCAAATCAAAGGAGCTCTTCTTCTGCGTCAATATCCGGCTCAAAATCGGGTCCGTTAGAAACGCCCCTACTTTGTTTTGAATTGGTGCCACAACGACAGCTCGGAACGCGGGAGAATAGTGTTCATACTCGCCCCACCAAAAAGCACGCACTTGGTCGTTCGTCGTTTCCGCAACGACCTTTTGTCGGAATTCTTTATCGTTAACGATACGGAGCACATCAGCGAGCGTCGTCTCTGGCTGGTCCATCAGTGCAAGAAACGCATTTCGCAACACATGTTCGAGGCGCGGACCCCAGAAGTCAGCCCATAATTTCTTGAACACTTCAAGAAGGTTAAGCGCCGTCAGTGACCTGTTGGATAACGGAGACAGCTCCATCGGATTGAAACCCAACGGTCGCGAAGTATCGGTAACGTTAAAGTAAATAAGGTCGCTCTTTCGGGTTTCGGGCAGAGTCGTCGCAACACATTCCACCATGTCTCCATGAGGGTCCAACAACATAAGGCCATTCCCGATCCGAATGTCTTGACGAACGAGGGTCTCAAGAAGCGTAGACTTACCAGTGCCGGTCTTGCCGAGAATGTACATGTGCGCATGCCGGTCAGCGTTCCGAATGCCGAAGATTTTTCTTTTGTCGTGAAAGTTAGTGCGGGCGAAGAACGTAACGCGATTTCCTTCGTCTCGTGACATTAGTTGCCATTATCGCGTTCTGCCTGCTGCCGCCAAGACTGCCTTATTAGCCGCGAGCGGCACCGTCATACCTTCTTGTAAGCGGTTCCTCCCGTCCTACGCTTAAGGAGTTGTTCGTTACCAATTCAACTCATAAAAGAAGGAAGTCTATGTACCTTTCAAGAAAGAAACTTTGTCCAGGCCCGCCGACGCTCGACAGTCTCGACAGCGTACTCCTGGGTGATTGCTGTGTCGCGATGCGACCGTTTCCTGCGGACTCAATCGATCTTGTCGTTACTGATCCGCCCTATCTCGTTAATTATCGGTCTCGTGACGGTCGCACCATCGCTGGCGATATCAGTGATACATGGTTACGGCCTGCCTTCGCAGAGGTGTACCGCGTGCTCAAATCAGACCGGTTTTGCATCAGCTTCTATGGTTGGAGCAGAGCGGAGAGCTATTTGAACGCATGGCGGGCCGCTGGTTTTCGTCCCGTCGGACATCTAGTCTGGGTCAAGTCATACGCGTCGGCTTCTGCCTTTCTTGAGTATCGACACGAGCAGGCATATCTTCTGGCGAAGGGGCGGCCTGAGCGTCCTCTCTCACCCATCAGCGATGTTCAGACTTGGAAACACACGGGCAATCGGTTACATCCAAACCAAAAGCCTGTCCTTGCGTTGCGACGACTGGTAAGGGCGTTCTCATTGCCGGGCGAGGTCGTGCTCGATCCCTTCTGCGGGAGCGGCAGTGTGCTACTTGCCGCTAAGCTGTTAGGCAGACGTTATATCGGTATCGAGTTACGGGCGGATTATCACGAGATCGCTCGACAGCGGCTGATGAACCGTTAAGTCCTTCAAGAACGAGAGCAGTCGAACCTACTGCTCTCTTTATTTACGTTGAAGAAGTTACCGAGGCGACAGTTTGTTGCGTCTAATTCTTCAACCGCCTAAGTGCTTGAACGACTGTATGCGCGATGGCTTCTTTTCGTGCTTTTTGATCGTCCCCAGATGTCACCCGGTATTTCACTTTGACTTTGTACCCGCGCACCGAAGTCACGTCATGGACTGCGTTCTTGTCCAAATCTTCTAAAAACGTCAAGAAGTCTTCGGGAGTGAATAGGCGAACCCGCTTCACACTTGCTTCGCCCAAAGCCTGCACCAATAGCGTCTTTGCAGTTTTGAGGAATCGCCGTTCAGGACTAATCAAGACAACGTGCGTGAACTCCGCTGCCAAACACTTCTCTATGTTGGTTATCTCATGGTCAACTGTCGTCGTCACAGATATTTCGCAGGCGACCGTTACTGTATCTCTCTCAAGTGCAACATCCACGCTGCCGAGTCCTCCGAGAATCGGCTTTTCGATCGTTACTCGATACCCCTTGTCTTCCGCCATCCGTTTCACTAGTTGCTGAAGATATTTATGCTGTCTTCCGCCCCGGCCCAAGACTGGCGAAGGTGTAGGTAGTGGTATCGCTTGAGTTGAATAAGACGCTGCCGGTGTCGGCTTCGGGTCACTGACCACTCGCGGGCGTTTCGAAGGAACACTCGGAGATCGTGGGGCGGCAGTGTTGAAATTGTCAGCGACAGGTATCGTAGACTCTGCAGGTTCGATTGTTGACCGGTCTGGACGGTGCATTCGATCAAGAAGCGCGTCAACCTCACGAACGGTGAGATATCTTGCGAGTTTTTGAGCAACATATCGCTCAACTGTCTCGCTGCCCAATCCATACTCTTCAACGAGTGGCGTAGTTACAAATTCCAACCTTTTTTCCGGTCTCCGCAACGTGAAATGCTGCCTTGAATGCATCACCGTGGCGTTGACGTCTTCCTTCGGTTCGGCAATAGGCGTGCTTGGCTTAGATCCGTAAAGCATCTCTTCGGCCTCACCTTTCGGTAAGCCGCCAAAGATACATCTCGTATGCGCATTCTTTATTGCGCCCTGCAAATCAGCATTCAACTGGCTCAGCCTCTGATGTAACAGAATCAGATGAAGACCATACTTCGCTCCTTCGTCGAGCATGGTCGACACGTCCGGCGTAGCAAAGTTCTGAAACTCGTCGATAATGACAAAAAAGTCTCGTGGTCTTTTTCCCCCACGCACCTTCCGCCTACGAACTACCTCCCATATCTCGTTCAATAAGAGTGTGCCAGTAATTCGCGCTACGTCTTCAGACAGCAGATCCGAAGGTTGTAGGTTGGCAATCAATGAATGTTTTCCGTTGGTCAGCGCCTCAATATCTATCGAGTTTGTACTAACACTCATCATTCGTCGGATCGTGGGGTGGGCTACGAATCGTTGAAGACGGTTGCCGACGCTCTCCAGTCTTCCCACGAATCCGTGTTTGGTTGAAGATGCAAGTAGGTTCATCCATTCTTCGCGAACAGCCGGAGAGCGAATCTGAGCAATTATGGAATCGCGAACGCTCTTGTGTTCGTAGCTTAGAAAAAATCGCGCGGCATCAATGGACAGGCCCTGCTCAAGAATTGTGAAGTAAAGAGTGCGGAGCCACCGCTCAAGGCGTGGTGTATTGTTGGCATCGGTTTGGCCCCACGCGAGTAGCGTTGCGGCGACCATTCGATCTACCTTTGTCGATAACTTCGCCTCGTCTGTCGGGTCTGCAATCGTAAAAGGATTAAACCCGACGATCCTCTTCTCATAAGAGGGGTTGAATAAAATGACATCATGCTTAGGTCGAACATAGGCAAGCCATTGCAGCAAGTTTCCGTAGAGCTCTCCATGCGGATCGATGAGACAGAATGCCTTTTGCGTCTTAACCAGTTGCCGGACAATGTATTCAGCTAACTTCGACTTACCTTTACGCGATGCTCCCAACGCATGCACGTGGGTTTGTAGGTCGTGAGAGCTCAGGAACACTCTCGTGCGGTCGTCGGTATTTCCTACGTGAATCATCGTGAAAGAATCTTCATGCGAGCGACTTCGATGAAGGAGTCGATCTCCGTTTCTAAATCTGGATGTGCCCGAATCATTTCTTTTTTCAACCGCTTTAAGTCCGCCAACGACAGTACTCCTGCTTTCGCTTCTTTGACGATCTTGATCACGTCCACCTGCCCAGCTTTCAGGTCTTGTATGTTCTGCTCGGCAAGTCTGCCAGCGGGACGGATCGAGTCAATGTTCACATCGATGATTTCAATGCCGTAAGCTTCGGGGTCAAAGCTATTCAACAGTAGGTCTCTCAGTTCTTCATACGCATCCAAGGCCTCTATCCAGTCCTGTGGTCCGTCATCTCGCGAAGCCGCCCAAGCCTGAATCTGATGCTCGACTATTCTTTTGAGAGTGGGATTCAAAGTATCGCGACTATCCGAGTCGGCGTAGGTCCATGCATTCAATAGATCAACCCGCCAACTGATGTGAGCTTTGATATATACCTCGCTCCCATCTGGCAGGATTACCTGTCGTTCCACTTCAAAACCATCGGGACGGGTATCGCACCGAGCTCCGCCAAATACAATTCTCCACAACGGCAAGAAGTGCGTACCCTGTCCTAAGATTATGTCGGTCCGCTGACTAAAGATTGTAAGTAAGATGAATTCGTTTGGTTCGTTGGAAACGCTCGCCAACATTACAAAGATGAACATAAAAAGAAACAAGAGGACCAACATGAGGATGAGCATAAAAACGGGGAGCCCTGGTCCGAAGCCCGCACGAGCTAGTACAGCAGTGAAGACCAACCACCCAAATCCACCCAATCCAGCAAGCACGAGAAAGACAAGGGCAGTGATCGAGACGCGGACGATGTTGAAGTAATCCGAAGAGCGGCTTGTAGATCGCGGGGCTTCGTTAATCATGCCAGCTTATCGGCCCGTCACGGGACGCTATTTCTGTGAACTGAAAACCTTCCGACGATACTTCTGCGTTTCGACAAAAGTCAACAAATTCAGGCTCTTGACGACCGCTCACAAGCTTGTTTTGATGATGTTAGCTCCCGATGTGTTCCGCTGGCAGTTGGAAGCGCCCGTAGCTGAGTTTGATTCAGTTAAGACGCTTCCAGACTGCTGAAAGGGACACATCAATGAGAACTACCTACCGTAGACCGTCTTCGATAGATTTCCGCGCTCTCAGCCAAAACCGTGACGAAGCCCACCGGATCGCCGGTTGGATTCTCAGCGGACTTGGCAATCGCCATGTCTTTGAACGTCACGGAGTGATTTTGCGTCGTTCCGTGTTCGTTGAGGGAGCCCGTGGCGCACCTCAGGCGTTTCGGGCGGCGCTAACCTTCAAAACGCCCATCCAATTGAGCTACAGCGCTAACGTGATCGGTTTTGCGTTGGTGGGGAAGTTTGGCAACCCATCGGACGTCGTAGCAGCCCTCCAGAACGAGTTTGAGCCACGTGCTTATCACACCGGATGGAAGGAGCACTTGCCATTGTCTGTGAATGACGAATTTCGGCGGGACCATTTAGCCATCGGAGTGATCGATGGGCTCACGCGAATCCTCGAAGTATCTGAGGTCGCGGTGCGGCTTGTACTCGCCGCCCACACTTCACAGCGCACTACAGCTCAAACCATTGCTGAAGGGTTGCTGGACACGTGAAGTAAGCCACCCTGATGGAGACCTACGACGCGCATACAGCGCGTCATTATTTTTGGGGTCGCGCCGCTTGGATTCACTGTGGGGCATCGAGCTTCTTGACTCTCCACCCATCATCGTATTTCAAGAGACGCGCGGTTAGCGCCTTTTCCTGAGTTTCTCCGATGACATTGCGAAGAAGTTGAGATGGCTTCCAAGTCCACATAAACTCAACGATGGCCTCGTTGGGATTCATGAACCGGATTCCTGTAATCCGTCGTAGTGAGAGTCTTGCCTGCACAAACTGATACTGACCCTTGCGTATCATGCGCGCCTCGTTGCTTCGGCCGCCTTCGAAGAGCTTCCGGCCAGCATCTGTGACCCCAATGAATGTTTTGGTTCCGTCTGCCTCGGGACGAAGGACAATCCAACCCATTTTCTCTGCAAGCCCGTAGCACAGGAAGGTAGAGCGGAGATCATCTGACGAAACATTAGCTGTCTCGTCCACGGGCATATTGAGTAGTTGCGGCTGCGTAGAGTCCAGATACTGCTGAACTAGCTTAGCCGCACTGACGCGATTGAGGGCGCTCGGATGAGCGTCCCTGGTTTGGCGTTGGCCAACAACAACCCCGCTCCAGAAGTTGCTGACTACCGCAACGCCAATACACAAGATGACTCGGTTGGTGATACTTCCGGCAAACTTTGCTATCTTCTCTTCCACGATGCCACCTATGCCGTCGGGCGGAGCAACCACTCCTTAAGTATGAGTGACGCCCGAGGGTCCCTTCTATACAGACTCTCGGCGCAACAACTGACGCGCCCCATCCTAGTAGTATCCACTACTAGAAAGCAAGGAGATCGTGACGATTTTCCATCAGGAGGTAACTTCTGATGGGAAGACGTGCGCTCCGCAAACCGAAACGGCTAGCAAGGAAACTTCTCCAGATTCGAAAGAAGCTGGGTTTGTCGCAGAATGAGTTGATCGATAGGATGGGACTTAATGGACAACTCCTCCGGGAAGAGATCTCAGACTTTGAACGAGGAAAGCGATTGCCACCGTTGGTAGTGCTGCTTGAATATGCACGAGCGGCCAACGTCTACGTGGATACACTCATCGACGACGAGGCGACATTACCCGAACAATTGCCAAGCAGACATCGATGACGGAGTTGGCACACGAGGTCAATCCGCGAATAACTGCGAGTCAAATGTGCGCTTTGCGTCTGCTGCCCAAAATGGACAGACCATCGCCCGCGTGATTAACTTCGCATGACTATGCAATGCGAAAACTGTGGCGCAGAATGCGCCGAACCAATCGAGGCTTCAGCACCTGATTTCAGAAAAAATCGTCTGGAAAGGCACGAAGGGGCTATTCAGATCTGCGGATTGTGTTCTGAGAGTTTCAATCGTCGAGAGGAAGCGGTCGCGAAAATTCTTGAATCGGCGCATGAGCGGAGGTTGATCGTTGCGGGGCCTGGAACCGGGAAGACGTACACGTTCCGCAAAGTGCTCGAAAATCTTCCAGAAGGTAGTCGGGCGGTCGTGTTCACCCTCATTAACAATCTGGCCGACGATTTAAGGGATTTGCAACTCATCGACGGTCGCGATGTCGGGACGTTCACGTTCCATGGTTTCTGTAAAAATCTCTTTTACCAGGCCCCTGGAGGTGAAGGAGACTTTGCGTACACTGGGGCATTGCAAGCTTTGATCGAGGACGACGCGCGAGCGCTCGGTATGGAGTTCGAGATCCCGTTCGAGCAGGCGTTTGCGGAGTTGCTTGAGGGCGAGGCATCGTTAGTTTTTTTCCTGCGTAGGGCTGATTACTACAACGCAGTTGGCTTTATTGACAGTGTCTACCGAACCTTCACCCGTTTCCGCGATCGGCCGGAGACCATTCCCGAGTACGCCCTCGTGATCGCGGACGAGTATCAGGACTTCAACAGGCTCGAGGCAGAGTTCATTAATCTCCTAGCGACGCGTAGTCCCGTGCTTCTTGCCGGCGACGACGACCAGGCCCTCTATGGTTTCCGATATGCGTCACACGAATTCATCCGTGGCATTTTCCGCGACGAAGACTACGAGACGTTCACGCTGCCTCTCTGCAGCCGGTGTCCACCCGCACTCACGGAAGCCACCGAGGGATTCATAGCAGCCGCAGTCGGTAGGGGCTGGTTAGAGGGCAGGATTCCGAAGGACTTCGCGTGCTACTGGCCGGACAAGTATAGGGAGCATGCCAAATACCCAACGGTGACTCACGTTCACTGCACGACACGGGATGCTGTCCATGCCTTGGTGGAGAACGAACTCAGACGACTATACGCTGAAGATCATGAGGAGATTGACGGAAGTACCGATATCCCATTCCTGATCGTTGGTCCAAATTCTCGCCACCAGTTGAAGGCTCTGCACAGTTACCTTCAGGAACATTTAGCGGAAGCTTTTGAACTGGACCTGTCTGAGAAAGCGAGTCTTGAGCTCGAAGAAGGCTACGCACGGCTGCGAAAAGACGAGCGCGATAACCTCGGATGGCGATTGATCCTGTTCCTAGATCGGCTCGATGACGACGAGCTTCAAGCCGTGCTTCGACGAACCTACGAGACCAATGAGCCACTGGTGGATCTATTGCCACAGGATTATAAAGAGCGCCACTTGGCGCAAATGGCGCAGGAGCAACCAAATCAGCAAGCCGAGGGCGAAGCCGGTGCTAAGCCCAAGGTCAAGTTCGTTACGTTCCTTGGATCGAAGGGCCTGTCGGCTCGACACGTTTTCGTGGTGGGCATGAACAACTATGAGATTCCCCGAAACCCAGCAGCGGTAACGGATGCAGAGGTCTGCGAGTTCATCGTGGCATTGACGCGAGCACGGCACTCCTGCACGCTAATCTCCAACGGCATATACGTTGCCAGGAAGGGAATCTTGCACCGACCATCACGCTTCATTCAGATGGTGCCGCGCAAGGTGCGCCGGTCCGTTAAGGTAGGTATGAGAAAAGGGAACCTCGTGAGGGTTTAGCCGCGCACAGACCTTAAACACTTCATTGATCGTGGCTGAAGTCCGCTACACTTTCTTTGAACGACAATTGCTTGACGGACGGTCTTTTTTCCACGTGCGGAAGCATTTCATCAATTGATGTGGCATCTACGTTGGCGAGTTCCCTGGGCTCTAGTTTGTGAAGCCCGCCACCGTAGACACGTCCTTCTCTCAGAAGCTGATCCGGCGTAAGCGCGTTAAGAGCCTTCCAGACTTTTCTTAGTAAAGTTGGATCGGACTCAAGTGCCGAGGCAAGCCGTCCTATCGGATACATCGCGAGGTAAGTATTAGCCACTGTCGCTCGCGAGTGATTAAGAATGAAACGAAACGGTCGCCCCCTCTTAGTATCGCTGCGCCCAATATATGTGCACATAATCGGCGGCGCCGGTCTCTGCTCTTGCGCATACCATGGAGCTCGATGTCGGCAAAGGTAGCGTTCATGTAAGTTTCGTTCTTTTCCCTCTTCAAGGTAGGCAAGAAGCGGGGGAAATTTCTCTGTGATTTCACGCTCCGTGAGATTGGTGTCTAAAAGGAAGAGTCGCCGTTCGATATCGGGGCTACCGTCAGACCGTGCCTTGACTTCATCATCGGGAACGTATCGCGGGCTTGGAAAGATTGGCTTAAAAGCTTCTATCGGAAGTTGGCGAGCAGTAATCTCTGCTTCGGGAAGAATAAAGTAACTATTGTCGCCAGTCGCGAGTCCCCTCTTGATTCTGAAAAAGTCCGACAGGGTTGAAGTAGCCAAATGTTCTAATACATCGCCAACCGGAAACCGCGTCCACTTTGCTGCCTTTGCTAACGTCCGAGATGAAATCGTTCGCGAGAGATGTGGATCGCGCAGTGTGCCACCGAAGGTAAATGTGACCACGTGATCGTTAGGCGGTGGCGCTTTCCGAAACCAAACAATAGCGGACGACACGAGCGCATCGGCAAACTGTACGTCGTTTGGATCGAAACGATGAATCCGAAGAAGGGTTACTTGCTCCAGTAGAAACCGCTTTATGGCCTGTCCATAATTGACATCCATAAACTCGCTCGGAATGAGCCACCCTGCGATGCCTCCGGGCATCATCCATGCATTGGAAAGACCGAGAAAATGGCAATACAAACCCGCCAGTCCGCTGAGTTGCATACCGCTCGCTCGTTGTGTGCACTGCTGTAATCGATCCTTATCTCCATTCTGCAAGTGATGATGCCGAACGTAGGGTGGATTGCAAATGATTAGATTAAACGTCGGTGACGCTTCGGCGCGGGTAAAATCTTCGAGCCTTATAGTGAGCCCCGATTGCTCCCAGAGGCGGGCCGCTGGCTCGCCATAGTGAGGGTCAATCTCGAATCCAACGCACTCACCGATTCTGTTCTTCGGCAAGGCCTTACGCAGCGCCGAATAGAACGCTCCTGTTCCAATCGCAGGATCGAGAAATCGGACTTCTTGGTCTGTAGGAAGAAGTGTGATCGCACAATCAAGAATGTCTTCAGCAAGGGCGCTCGGCGTCGCGAACTGGCCTAATCGATTTCGTTCAGCGGAAGTCTTCTGACTGTCGAGTTCAGCCTGAAGACTGATCCTTGTCTGCTCCATCACGTCGATGTTCTCCGCTTTGCTCATAGTCCAAATTGCGCCAAATCATCGATGCGATGTTCCCATACCCAATCGATACCATCAGCGGCCTCATACCCGAGATAGCCGCTATCAAAATAGCCGCACAGAAAAAGCGCGAAGCGAATTTCATTTCCATAACTCTGGCGAAGTTGACTCATCTTCTTGGCCTCTTCCTTGCGCCGTTTATTAACATTCGTGAAATCACCCGCAGATTTCGCTTCAATCAACAGCGGCAACTCACCGCGCTGAGCGGCTTTCGGCATAATTACGGTATCAACCGGAATGTTAACTCCAGGAACCTCGCCATCCGCCACTGGTCCACTCAACGTTGCCAGTAACTCGTCATCTTGTTCCCCAGAATCCTTGGCCAGTTCTTCGCCTTCTCTCAATCGCACAGGGACGTTCATTCTGAAGCTAAAAGTACCCGGCGGCATTTCGTCGAATGCTACCCTTCCTCCAGATTCGATCAATTTGTAGCCTCTTCCTTCTAACCACTCGCCAATTTTTGCAAGCTGACGTTGTTCCTGAGCGTTCCTGATAATTGGATCGGCGAAAGCGCCACACAAGCGATCGGCTACGACTGTCGAGGCCCGATCTACTTCTTCTCTGCTCGGTGGAGTCTGACGGCCTAACCATATGAAAATATCAGGATCGACCATCTTCATAATCAATGATGCAATCCGCTGAAGATGCTCCCGTCGTTTGGCAACCGGCATCTTCGGAGGTAGCCGGTGTTTTTTCTCCATGACATTAACTAAGTTCTTGGATACGCCAGCTAATCCAATCAAACGATCGCGCGCGAGCGGAGGACACGTTGACATCCGAAGCATCGACAAACTGTCCGGCCATTGTTCTAAGAGGTCAACGGTCAGATTCGACATGTTGCCGGTGCGCTGCATCGCCTCCTTAACTTGTTGAGCCGTGATTTTGCGCTGCTCTCGAAAGGTTACCGGAGCGAACCTAACAAACCACTCGTTATACATGTCTACCGAAGTGATAATGTCCTGCTTCCAAAGATGTGGTTTATCAAGATTAACGGGCATGTTTTCAGACGTTAACGTAAGGCTTCCCTAAAAGTATAGCACGCGCGATTCGGGAATTACTTCTTAATCGAAGGCGCAGGCATCAGAGCGATTTGACAAGGTCTCGCAGAGGCGTAGAATAAGTAAACGAATACGACACTGTGTATGACATAACTCTATGGGCCGAAAACGACGACATACGAAAGCAGAAGTCCTGGAGATTATTCAGAGGCTCTTCCTTAAACTCGGTATGCCGCCGACGGTGGAAGAGCTGCGTGCTGCGCTCAAGGTAGGTTCAACTCGAACGGTACAGCGCTATCTCGATTGGCTGGAGGAAGAGGGCGATATCGATCGATGGTCGGGCGCGCGAGGGCTTCGATTGCGACGCGGGCGAACAACCGATATAGCAACCATCCGAGTTCCCATTGTGGGGACCGCACCCGCCGGAGCCTTAATGATTGCGGAGCAGAACATCGAAGGATGGGTGCAATTCCAAAAGACCGGTCTGCGTTCGCCACACGCGACGCATTTTCTGCTACGTGTTGTTGGGAATTCAATGAATAAAGCTAAAGTCCAAGGCGGGACAATTGAGTCTGGGGATCTGGTGCTCGTGCGCCAGCAAGCCACAGCTGATCAGAACGAGGTCGTTGTTGTGCTCGTCGATGGACAGGCAACCATCAAACGCTTAACGCGCGGTTCTGGCTACTGGATTCTCAAACCTGAGTCGACCGATTCGAAAAACAAACCAATCGTGTTGGACCAAGAGTTTCAGATCCAAGGCGTCGTCACGCAGGTGCTCAAACAGGGATCAAAGCTAATCAAATGACATCATGAAGAAGAATATTCGCAAAGTCCCCACGACGATCCAAGCTCGTCTCAAATCCCTCAGGGGTCAGGATATTGTGGCTGGTTGCTCTCGTACTTATACGGCTGAAGTTCTTCATGCTGGAATACTCAAACATTTGGACGTCGCGCTTACTGAGACTGGCTTAGAACTGCCTGCGCCCAAAGTACCTCCGGCGGGATCTGGCAAGTTCAGCTATCGCAATGTATTTGGTTACGAAGTGGTCCGTAAGGACCTCCCTAAAGAGACGCATTACAACACTGTGGAGACCCCGAACTACGGCGATTCGTACTACGGCACACATACCGTCGATCTTCCCTACGAGAAGTACCCACGCGACTTCTATGGTCCGCAGATGAGCACGATCAAAATAAGTTCTCCTGAAACGGGCCCGGGAAAAGATCGTTATACCCTCGTTTTCGAGGTCGAGCGTGTTCTTAACAGTCAACGCAAAGGATTTGAAGCCGATTTGCTGGAGGCGCTGAACCTGCTACAAGAAAACGTTGGACATTGTGGTGTCCAGAAGAGCGGAGCGACGTTTGGAGACTATGTGAGCACTATGTCTGTAAGTTGGGAGGTGCTACCTCCCGGCACGCGGGAAGAGGCTGTCGCAAGAATCTTTCGTAATCGACAGCCCACATCAGAGGAAAAAGGCCGCGTAGAAGAGCGCTACGACTTTCTAATGTCTCTCACGCCACAGAAGCTCGTTTACGGTATGAGCGGCATACAGCGTTATTTCGGCGCACTATTAGATGAGAACTTGGTTGTTTTCGAAAATATTGAATACGGCAATGCCATCTACATCATGTTTGATGATTGGAAGGATTTGAGTAAACGCACTCGAACCGAACTTCTCTCGGGACGATTTGGAAAAAACTTCGAACGAATTCCTCACGCCTCTGGGTGGAAAGGAAAAACCAAGGCGGTTATCGCAACAGCACGGAAAGGTCGAAAATCAAAAGGAGTAAAACATGGCACTTCCTAAGTTCACACTAACACATGATGAAAGAAAGGATGATTGGGCTCTAAAGAATGACACCACTAATCGCACAGTAGCTCGCTGGGACACCAAAGAAGAAGCGACCGCACGTGGAGAGCTCAAGGAAGCAGTTGGTTCTGCGGGTGGCTCAGTGAAGATTCAAAAGGAAAACGGGCGGTATCAAGAAGAGCGCACTTATCCGAAAAGCAAGGACCCGAGAAAGAGTAAGGGTTGAATTGTAGGTCGGAAGCCAGTCGAAGTTGAATGGTCGATAGACAATGGAGGTATATCTATATGGCTGTCTATCTCGTCACATGGGATTTGAATAAGGAGAAGCCTAATTACGCGGAGGCGCGTAAACAATTCCTTGCTCACCTTGAGAGGCACGAGAATACAAAGGATCCCGGACTTGATTCGGTACGTTTTGTCTCCACAAATTTGAGCGCCGAACAGGTCTCGGATGATCTACGAAAAAAGCTAGATGATAATGATCGAATTGTTGTGACCAAACTCGTCTCGGGAAATCACCAAGGATGGCTAAATAAGACCGTTTGGGACTGGATAAACGCACGTCTCTAGTAGATCAACTCGACAACCTTCAATCACTCGTTTTTCGTAGTGGTGTTCCCGGTCTGGAAAATTAGGGCCGCTCCGAAAGCGGCCCTTTTTCGTCTGGGCCGCCGGTCTATAGTTCGCTTCGATTCGCGCGGGCCACGAAACCCTCCAACGTCAGTATCTCTACCCTATCGGTGTGGACAAGATGCTCTTTTAGGCCTCCGCTGGTGTAGAAATCTCTTAGCGTCCAACCCTCCCCACCGAGTACAAGGTACGCTTTATTGAATTGGCCTTGAAGTATAGCTTCGGCCAGGCTGATAACCTCAAACGGAACCTTTTGTTCTGCGGTGCCTCCAGTCTGCTGCCACTTAAGGGACACGAGGAGCCTCACTCCGTCTTTCTCGGCGATGGCATCAACAACATGTCGGCCACGTCCGAACCGCCTTCCAATCAACTGCTGCGTGGAATAAGTGTAGCCTCCACGGGTAAGGGCCGGTAAGATCATCGCTTCCAAAACGCCACCGGTCCGAGTGTCCCGTGGACTCATGGGATTAGATATTCTTCGTAGCTAGGACCTCGCGCGCGAGACTCCGATCGCCATTACAACTGATCATTCGAGGAGCCGCTAGAAATCGGAGTCTGAATCCGAGTTTTCTGTATAAGTTAATGATACGGGGCGTAGCCTGATTCGAGAGCACAACCGGACCGCGGTGCTGGGCCAACCATCGCGCCGTGCGAAGTTGATCTGCCCAAGTGAAGCCGTCCTTAGAATAAGAAGTAAACTCAACGTCGTAAGGCGGGTCGGCGTAGATGAAATCGTCGCTGTTAATGGACATTCGTTCAAAATCAGCTGAGACAAACGTCCAGTTCTTGAACGCATCCTTATATGGCGCGAAGTCACGCGCGTAGTTGATCTGTGGGTGCCGTCCAAATGGTACGTTGAATTCTCCATCGCGATTGAAGCGACAAAGTCCGTTGTAGCCAGTTCGATTCAGGTAGTAAAAAAGTTCGGCGGCTTCCTTGCTGGTGTGACGACCATTTCGCAGAAGGTCATTAAATCGATTTCGAGCTCGGACGTAGAATGTTCGCGAATTTCGCAACGACATATCAATTGTGAGACCGCGCTTTATCCAACGATAAAAGTTGACGACGTGTGGGTTAGCATCGTTAATCGTGGCGTATGTTGGTTGAAGCCCCAATGAAACAGCCAGTCCTCCAGCAAATGGCTCGACAAGCCGTCGGTGAGAATGCGGTTGCCAGAGCGACCTCAGATATGGGACCTGCCAACGCTTGCCACCGGCCCACTTTAGGGGCGGACGAAGAAGGCGATCATTCGGAACAAGGTTGACGATTGAGCTTAGTCGCTTTTCGTGAAGTGATAGCGAGGACATTGTTTAAATAATAGCATTTGGCTTTTTGTCCTATTGTGGATAGCTCGTGCTCTGATTCAGCATTTCCTAAGCTGCTAGCCTTGATTCAACAGCACTCTCACACCGCTCGATAATCAACTTCACGTTATGAAGGACCGCGCTGACTTCCTTATCTACGTATGAGCGGGTTCTAACGTCCTCTATGACTGTCAACAGGTCTGAACGGATAGCATTTTTCCTCCATCGCCGGAACGGTCTTTTCACGTCAATATTGAGTTTTCTGTCGAGTAGGGTAAGGTTCGAACCGACAGTTTGGACAATTAACCGCTTTGTCTGAAGATCGCCCTCAGCGAACCATTGAGCCGCTCTATTGTTGAAGTTTATGAAGTCCAGGCAGGGTTCGAACCAATTCGTCTCCTGATCGTGGTTGGCAAGACTTTGCCTTAGAGCAAGGTGCTCACGTTCGAGTTCGTGACGTTTTGCGACAAACTCACGGTCGGTTATGAGATCTCGAAGGCGAAGCCGCATAAGCGTGTCTTGCTCGTGTAGCACGGAGGCAGTCGCGCGCTTAAGCGCCGTCCTTTGCGTCTCGCGACTATCCTTCTGCTCTGACTTCGCACGCTCCGTAACTTGGATGGCCCACCGACATAGTGAGTCCGGTATCGTAATTTCGCTAAGGAATCCCGCAATCTGAGATTCGATTTTTGGGAGCGCAATGTATGGTTGCTGGCATAGATCTCCCAGTCGTCGTCTCGTACAGTGATAGTAAGTGTAATGAGAGCCGAAGCGGTTAACCTTCTCTTCGGCGGTGACGGAGAGACCACAGGCCCCGCAGCGTATTAGGCCGGTATAAGCGAACTCGTGTCGTTTCGATCGCGGTTGAGTGCTATGACCAAGAAGCTGTTGCACTCGATCGAACTCGCCGAGTGTCACCATCGCTTGATGGTTACCGGGTTGCATCTTTCCTTCCCACTGCATAACGCCTGCGTAGAAAGGGTTTGAGAAAAGTCGATACAGCGCGCTAAGCGCAACTGGTTTTCCTCCGCTCTTCTTCCGGCGTGGAGTGCGTAGCCCCCACTTGAAAGACGCAATCTCCTGGATTTTGCGAGGTGAGTAAGCACCTGTGAGCATCAGATCCCACATACGCCGGACAAGTGGAAATCGATCTGGGTCCGTGACTATTGTTCGCGTTTGCTTATCATTGAGATAACCGAGAGGGGCGAGGTTCGGCCACCATCCTTTTTCAACCTTAGTTCGATTTCCGCGTTTAATATTCTCACTCAGGCTGTCTACATAGTATTTCGAGTAGCCGAAAATGATCGACAGCATAAACTTCCCCTGAGGGTTATTCTCGAAGGTAAAGGTCGCAAATCTTAGGTTACGTAGCTTTTTCTGATCGAGGAGGTAAATAATGCGTCCGCCGTCCACTGAGTTCCTAGCGAGCCGATCGGGATGCCACGCTATGATCCCGTCTGCTTCACCTTGCTCAATTCGCCTGAGCATCTCTTCGAAGAGAGGGCGTCCTGGGGCTTTTGCGCTATAGGATTCCTCGTAAATGCCGACGACTGTGGTGTCCTCTCCTATTGGGAACGCCTTCTCCAACTCCCTTCTTTGGGATTCGATTGAAAGAATTTGACGATCTTCGTCTTCTGTGGACTTGCGACAGTAGAAAAAGTACTTCATGAGAGTAGGTATCCTTTACCCTATCCCTCCTTGGTCCTTCCTTCAAGAGTGAGAACTTGTTCGCTGGGAAGTGGCCGGATCAGCAATTCAAGACAGGAGAGCAGTCGGGAGGCTTGCTCGTATGCGCCGTCGAATGTGAGTACCTCCTGAAACTCCGCTTCATAGAGCCTAATAAACTCCTCAATTTCCTCAGGCAGAATCCTCAGCATCCCCTTACGGTAAGGATGCAAAGAGGCCGCACCAAGGCAGCAAGTGCTGCCGCCTGCGGCAACTTCTATCCCCTTTTCTATGGCCGGGAAAACCCCCAAGATTCAAGTCTTACGCATTGCAATGGATCACCTCCCAAGGAACTCTGGCAGAGCAACGAAGAGCCACCAATTTGTACCGGTTGTGTCCGCCGTAATGAGCGACGGTCGGCTCGTAGAAACTGTGTATAAACCCAAGGAAAACAAGTGCGAGTTTGTCGTCTGGAAAGATGATGCATACGAAATTGAACCAATTCTAAGAATTACCGAGTCGAAGCGATTAGTTCCGTACTCCCCAGATAATAATCTCATCAAGCATGGTGTTGTCCTCTTTCCTTCTGAACCATTGGAATACGGCAGCCAGCGGGAATTGATAAGTGACATTAGGAAGTTCATTCATCAGTATGTTGACTTGAGCCCGATGTTTGAAACGATAACGAGTTACTACGTGCTACTCAGTTGGGTTTACGATGGATTTAACGAGCTACCATATCTTCGCTTACGAGGTGACCCTGGATGTGGAAAAACTCGTTTTCTACTAACGGTAGGAGCGCTTTGCTACAAGCCAATCTTTGCAAGTGGCGCTTCCACCGTTTCGCCGATTTTTAGAATTCTTGATGCAGTTCAGGGCACACTCATCATTGATGAGGGCGACTTTCGGCAGAGCGACGAGCGCGCTGAGATAGTGAAGATACTCAATAATGGCAACGCAAAAGGGTTTCCTGTTCTACGAACGGAAGTCTCAATGAAAAAGGAGTTCAATCCAACTGCATACAAGGTTTTTGGTCCAAAGCTTGTTGCCACGCGAGGCTACTTCGCGGACCGAGCTCTGGAGAGCCGGTGCCTAACGGAAGCCATGGGCCAGTTTCGATTACGCTCAGACGTCCCAATTAATCTACCTTCAGAATACGAGGATGAGGCTCTCCAGCTCAGAAATAAGCTCCTGCTCTTTCGGTTTCGAAATCTGCATAACGTGAGAACGGATGATCGGCTGGTTGACCGCGCCATCGAGCCGCGCCTCAATCAAGTATTTGTGCCGTTGCTGAGCATTGTCAGCGACGAAAGTGTACGCGCCGAGATTCTCGATCTTGCCCGTCGCTACAACGCAGAAATGATCAGCGATCGGGGGCTGGATACTGAAGCTCAGGTGCTTGAGGCTATTAAAGAGATCATAGCCGCACAAGAGAAACCGTCAGTCAACGCGATTACGTCACTGTTCATCAATCGCCATGCAGATGATTACGAACGCAAAATCACCCCGAAGTGGATAGGTGGAATAATCCGCAAGCGGTTAAACCTCAGGACGCAGAAAAGTAACGGTGTCTTCATAATATCTCCTTCTGAAGGACCCAAGCTGGTGAGCTTATATGAGCGCTTCGGGATCGCCACCGCGACTGAGGCAGAGCGTGACCCAAGCAGCGGGGACGTTGGGGACGACGGGGATATTGCAGGGCAGACTCCGGCATGAAGCAGCCTAGAGAGGAAACCCTTTCCTTCCCACACCCGCAGATACGTTTAGTAATCGCGGATGTCCCTATTGTCCCCAAACTCCCCACTTAGAGACACTCTCATTTTGTCCTTCAGGAATCCTTTATGAATACTTTAACGCTACATCATGACGCTTGCGGCCAGAATACGCCGGGTTTATTGTGATTCTCCTCCGCAGACTTTGCCGGTTACGGCAAGTTTGTACTTCTTTTGCTTACCTCATTAGCTGATACGCTAGCCGGACAGGAATTCCCTCTGTACTGTGATGGCCCAGCGATTAGAGAACTATCTCCGAACTTTCCGCAAGCGAACAGGCCTCTCGCAACGAGAAGTTGCGCTGCTGCTCGGATGCTCTAATGGTGCGAAGGTTTCACGATACGAACGATTCGCCCGCCGGCCAACACTGGCAACGGCATTGGTCTGTGAAAAGCTCTTCGGCGTTCCTGTTGCTGAGATCTTTGCAGGCATTGAGGACGAGGCGTCTGAAGCTCTGCGCCAGCGTGTTTGCTTGCTTGCCGAGCAACTTGAGAAACAGCCGAGCAATGCCGTCGCGCGGAAGCGTCAATTTCTGGACGCGTTGCGGTCGAGAAATGCTCCTCACGCGACGAAATGAGGTTGATGGAAGACAATGGTCGCTACCTCGCAGTTCACCCGACGACCTATGGGCTGGGATTCGCTGTCTTAGAACGAGATCTCCGTTTGATTGATTGGGGAGCGTATAGGGCAAGGGCCGATAAAAACCAGACATCCTTACGCTTTCTTGAGCGACTTACCCGACGCTTCCAGCCTTGCGCGGTGCTGATCGAGACTCGCGAACGACGAGAACGACAGCGCAGCGTGCGCATCCAGCACTTCATAGATTCGGTACGAACCTCTGCTCGCCAACAGGGAATCGTCCTGAAGGGTATTTCGCACAGAAAGGTACGAAGGTTTTTCGAGGCTCAAGGCGCAATGACCAAACAGGAAATTGCACTGTGTATTGCGGAATTGCTTCCAGAACTTTTGCACTACTTGCCACCTAGACGTAAAGCGTGGATGCCCGAACATGGACACATGGGAACTTTTGATGCTATTGCGCTCGCTCTGACACACTTTAACGCCGATGAAAATATTTTCCACGACCGCATCCAACCTCGCCCATAAAGAAGTACGCTATTCGGCCTTTTAGTTTTTGCATGGTACGAGGATAATAGACAGCTCCATGTAAAAGACTTGGCATGCCTTTCAAGCATTCCAAAGGACGACATTGGTCACTAAACTTCTTTACCGTCTGATTCAGTCGTGATACATTGTTGCACTCATACTACACACCAATCGGAGGCAGGTGATGAAGGCTGATAGCTTCTGGACAAATACCTCAGCGCTGTCTCTCTCGGCTAGAGATCCCATCCAGGCCGTCGTTCAGAAAGCGCGAGATATTGTTTTGCGCTTTATGGAAGCTGGTAATAGTCCGCCTTTCGATGCACTTGAACTCGCGGACTTTGTTGGGATTACGGTTGTGCCCAGTGTCGAGGTAAGGGATGCGCGAACTGTATACGTAGCAGGCCGTCCCCATGTGGAATTTAATCCTAATCGGCCGAAGAACCGCCTTCGATATTCTATTTGCCACGAAATAATTCACACTCTATTCCCAGATTGGAAGGATGAGATCCGTTATCGATCCACTCACCAAGACATGAAGGGCGACGGATGGCAGTTGGAGATGCTGTGTAATATTGGCGCTGCTGAACTCTTAATGCCGATCGGGACCTTCTCTGAACTACAAACCCAAGACCTCGCCATAGACAATTTGCTGAAACTACGACTCTCGTATGAAGTGTCAGTTGAAGCGCTCCTGTTGCGTGTAATAAAACTAACGAAGGCTCAGGCGGCTTTGTTTAGCGCCTCGCGTATTCAGGACTCAAATCGATACCGAATAGACTACTGCGTCCCGTCGGCCACGTTTCCCACTGGTATTCCAAACGGGATGCGCCTGCCATCAAGCTCGATCATTGGAGATTGCACAGCGATCGGCTTTACAAGCAAAGGCGTTGAAACGTGGCAGGCGGGTCAATCTTCCTTAAAAATCGAGTGCGTAGGGATTCCTCCCTACCCGTATCAAACGTATCCGCGTGTGATTGGGGTCGCAACGCGAACTGAAAAGACATCGACAAAGCAAATCAATGAGCCAATCCGGGTCAAGGGAGACGCTACGGCTCCACGAAAGGGCGGTAACCGTATCGTTGCGTTTATTGTTAACGATAAAACACCACGGTGGGGTGCCGGGTTCGCGTTAGCTGCTCGTCGGAAGTGGCCGCACATTCAGGATGAATTTGTTAGGTGGACAGAGAAGAGTCCCACGCATCTCAGACTCGGCAACATTCACGCCATCGAGATCGAACCGACACTGATTGCGGTAATGTTGATCGCTCAACGCGGGTATGGTGATTCACCAAAACCACGTATACGGTACAACGCTTTGTATGAAGGATTAGAAAAACTCGCGAGCCTGGCGAAGGAGCGCGGTGCAAGCATTCACATGCCGCGATTAGGTAGCGGTCAGGCGAGAGGTCACTGGCCTATCATCGCTGAGATGATTGAACAGTCACTATCAAAACGCGACATTGAAGTTACGGTATATGATTTACCTAATGCTGAGCCGAAACAGGAGGCGCAAGGCCTTCTTAGTTTTTCAAATACGGCAGCTGTCTGAGTCTCTGAGCCTCACCTGAGGGGATACGCGTTGGTTAACCTCATTCTCATCCTTACTGGCCCCATAGCAGCGGGCAAATCGGAACTGACGGCCGCATTGGAACAGCGATTCGGTTTTCAGACCCTCAAAACGCATGAGCTATTGAAAGACATAGCTGCGAAGCAATCCGAACAAACAAGAGGATCGTTGCAAGCTTTCGGCGAAGATCTGGATAAGAAAACAAAGGGTGCGTGGGTTCGAGATGGCCTCATAAAGCTCGCGGATACATTGCCTCCGGAGTCGATGGTCGTAGTAGATTCCGTGAGGATTGCGGGTCAAATTGAGTTTATACGTGGAGCTTTCGGTTTGCGCGTTCTTCATGTCCACCTCACTGCCCCGCTAGACGTACTCGAACGACGTTTCAAGAAACCGCGCAAGAAGGGGTTCAGGGAGGCTCGGACATATGAGGAGGCAAAGAACGATTCCACTGAGCAGCAAGTTGAGACGCTCGCTCAGATTGCTGACATAGTAATTGATACAAAACGTTCATCCGCGAGCGATGTCGTCGTGCGTGTTGCATCGCACTTGGGTCTGTATGGCCGAGAGTACTCTCGTCTCGTCGATGTTCTCGTAGGCGGTGAGTACGGCAGCGAAGGCAAAGGCCATATCGCCTCTTATCTAGCGCGGGAGTATGACATCTTAATTCGGGTTGGCGGTCCAAACGCTGGCCACAAAGTTATTTCCCCACCTTACACATTTCATCAGCTGCCATCGGGAACGCGAGCCTCGGAAGCGAGTCTAATCATTGGGCCAGGGGCGGTTATTAGCGTCCCAAGTCTCATGAAAGAGATTGGAGACTGTCAGGTAGACACCAGCCGACTCGCTATCGATCCGCAGGCAATGATCATCGAGGACGGGGACAAGATCGGTGAAGGCGCGCTCATTGAGGAGATTGCTTCAACGGGCCAAGGAGTTGGCTACGCTACAGCCCGCAGAATTATCAGCAGAGGAAAGTACGCCGATACGACAAGTAAGAACGTTTCTAGAAGCCGCAGAATCGAAAAAATTCCTGTCAGACTCGCGAAGGATGTAAAAGAACTAAGGCCATTCATTCGTTCCACCTACGAAGAGCTTGAAAAAGCGTTTTCTGAACGAAAGAAGATATTTCTCGAGGGGACTCAGGGTACTGGTCTCAGTATTTACCATGGCTTTTACCCGCATGTAACCTCACGGGATACAACTGTCGCAGGGTGCCTAGCCGAGGCAGGGATTTCGCCAAGCCGAGTTCGAAAAGTGGTCATGGTTTGCCGAACATATCCGATCAGGGTCGGGAATGCTCCGGGAACCGGAAAGAGCTCTGGCCCAATGGCACAAGAGATAAGTTTGGCTGAAATTTCGCGACGCTCAGGAATTCCGTTGCGAAAACTTAGAAAGACGGAACGCACATCAACCACGAACCGGGAGCGACGGATTAGCGAATTTGATTGGTCTCTAATTCGTAAGGCGGCGTCGCTGAATGCGCCAACGGACATCGCATTATCATTTGTAGATTACATAGACGCGCAGAACGAGAATGCGCGGCGCTTTGACCAGTTAACGGAACAGACGATTCGTTTCATAGAGGAAGTCGAGCGGGTAACCGCCGCGCCGGTTTCATTGATATCCACTCGATTCCACCCTCGCAGCATCATAGATCGGAGGACTTGGTAGGAGTGGCTATCACCCCGGACCGGCTGTGCGAGTTATACCCGCGTGTCTATCACATGGCCGAGGAGGGCGCTTGGGATTCGATACGTCAACGCGGGCTTCTAAGCACTACGGCACTTCTAGACCTGTTCGAAATTCACGGCAATGATCGTATTCCAATTGAAAGCCAACATCGGCCACAGTCAGTCATACTGCGACATCCGGTTCATGGCCAGGTTGTTATCCGCGATCAAATACCCATGAGGGAAAGTTCGCTAAGGCAATGCTTAGTAAACATGACCCCTCGGCAATGGTATGAGTTCCTAAATCGGCGAACCTTTTTCTGGATGACTGAGGAACGGCTTTTGACGTTACTTGCAGCCAGAGCCTATCGGGATCGAACTCACTGCGTTTTAACCGTAGACACCACAAGATTGGTCGCCGCCCACGGAGATCGTATTCGCCTATCACCGATCAATTCAGGAAGTACGATTTATCGCGCTCAGCCGCGCGGTCGGCAGACTTTTCGCACACTGCCGGAGTATCCGTTTGAGGAGCGTAGAAGATTACGCGGCGTCAGAAGCGCCATTGCGGAGATGTGTGTGGACTATGGCGTACCGGATATAGCGAACTTCATTATAAGGGTCGCTCATATGCGCGGCCCTGCAGAAACAGAAGTCATTTTGGAGTGATTCTTTACCCGAAGTCGAGGAAATCGAGGATCGTCGCCACCATGCGTTCGGATGGCCTTACGCGTCCGTTTTCCCAGTAGCACACCGAATCCTCAGTGACGCCGAGTCGCAAGGCCACATCCTTCTGTCGGAGTCCGATGTCTAGCCTCTTCGCTCTCAGCCGGTCACCGATAGTCCTGATTTCTTTCGGATAGCGCGAATCCTTAGGTTTTTCGGCAGTAATCGCGAAGTGGCAAAAAGGCAACGCAGGGGTGCCCATGCGGTTTTTGGAATGACCCAACGCGCGAATGCCGCTGTACGCCACTTCAGATTCAGCGTTACGTCGGACGCATCTCCGGCCCGCTGCTCGATCGCATCGACATTCACATCGATGTTCCCGCCGTGCGCTTTCGTGAACTCACCGGCGACCCGCCGCTGGATGCGGAAGACTCAGCGGCAATTCGTCAGCGAGTTATCATGGCGCGCGAGCGACAGCGTCAACGATTTGTGGCCGAAGGAATCTACGCAAACTCGGCGATGACTCCGCGCCTGATACGAAAATATTGTCGAATCGATTCTGAGAGCGAGACGATGCTGGAACGCGCGATGGCGCGATTGGGATTATCGGCGCGCGCTTACGATCGCATCTTGAAGGTCAGCCGCACGATCGCCGATCTGGAAAACTCAGACGATATTCAATCCAGCCACGTCGCAGAAGCCGTCCATTATCGATCTCTCGACCGAACTTACTGGACCTAGACTCGGATTAGTTACGACTTACTCACGTCGATGAAATAGAGATCGGTGGCTACCGCAAATTCGTCCTTCTTGAGTGGCGTCTTCATTGTCTGCCAATTTACGGTTGGCCGAATAGTTTGCCAGCGCTCTTTTGTTCCGACGCGCACCGGCATGGCAAAGCCCGGCTCATCAACCTTCCAGCGATACGAAACCGAGCCCGCAGTTTCATCAAACTTCAACTCGAGCTTGGGAATTGCCGTGTGGCGCAGATATTGATCAAAGACCGGCGTCAGATTCATCTTCGTCTTCTGGTTGAACCAGGCCACGATGTCTTCGGTCATGATCGTTTGATACTTGAAATGCTGATAGAACTCTTTGAGCAACGCCCACCAGCGCGCATCGTCGTTGACCACGCTGCGCAGCGTGTTTAGAAACAGCGCCCCCTTGAAATACATATCCTGCGGCGGGGTGGCATTAATTCCTCGTGGCGCAATTATGGGTTGCTGATTGCGGACCTTTGATTTGTACCCGTTTGTGTATTTCAGCCCGTCATCCTTGCCATACATGTATTCGACATAGAGACATTCGAGATAAGTAGTCCAGCCTTCATGAATCCACATGTCGGAACGATCGGCCGCGGTAATGCTGTTTCCGAACCACTCGTGCCCGCTCTCATGAATTATGATGAAGTCAAAGCGCGGCGAAATACCTACGCCCGTCCAGTCGCGCTCGAGATAGCCGTTCGCGAAATGATTTCCATACGTCACCGCACTCTGATGTTCCATTCCTGAATAAGGCGCCTGGATCAATTTGTATCCGTCCTTCTTGAATGGATATTCACCGAAGTAATGCTGGTACGCCTCGATCATTCCTTTCGCCTGCGCGAACTGTTTCTTCGCTTTTTCCAAATCCTCAGGCAAGGCATAAAAATCCAACGGCACGTCGCCGACGTGATCTGAGAAGTGTGCGTACTTGCCGATATTCAGCGACACGTCGTAGTTGTTGATCGGATATTGGACCAGCCAGTTCCAGCGCGTGTAGCCGTCACCCAGATCCGTCTGGCCGATGAACTTTCCGTTCGACACGTCGGTCAGGCCGTTGGGAATGGCCACGCTGATTTCCATCGACTGCACTTCATCCTTCCACTGGTCTTTGTTGGGCCACCAGATGCTGGCGCCCTCGCCTTCACAGGCCGTGAAAATCCAATCGCGGCCGGCCGGATCTTTGCCAAAGGTAAAGCCGCCGAAACGGCCGATTGTCTGCGGCGTTCCGGAGTAATAAAAATCGATGGCGTAAGTCTGGCCGGCTCTCAAGGTCTCCGGAAAGTCGACGAATACCGCACCTGAATCGCGCGAATACGTGAGTTCCCGCGCGCTAATTCCCGAGATGGGACGGGACGCCGTATAAACAATCTTGTCGATCTTTAAGTTCTCGTAAAGGTCGAGCTGAATGCGCTTGTCGTCCTGCAGCATTTTGAAGCGAATGGTGTTCTTGCCGCTAATCAATTTCTTCTGCGGATCGACACGCACGTCGAGGTGATAGAAAAGCAGATCGTTGTTCGCGCGATAACGGCCGTACTCTCCGCGCAGGATGTTTGCGTGAGTGGGTGGCTGCTGCGCGGGAGGTGTCTGGGCCAGGGAAATAATCGTGACCGCTGCAAGCGAAACGAGCATCACGACGAATCGATAAATAACTTGTTGAAGCATGCGCACTACTCTAACCGATGACTTCGAGTCGTTTCTAATCCACGGACACTTCGCTTTCGGGAAATTCGACCCTCAGATTGGATTCGCGAAAATTAGACCTTATTGATGGTGCCGCGACAATTCTTCGCGCCACAGAAGCAACGCTTCGAATCAGGATGCAGGGTCTGCTCGTAATCGATAGAGATTTCTTCGCCCGCATGAATGTCGCGGAGAGCGAAGAACAGCACGTGGCCGTACACTGTCCGCATGAACGCATTGGGCTCGCAGCAATGGTTGATGTAATGCGTGCCGTTACCGCCGTAACTGCCGTCCAGGCTGAAGCGGCCATCGATGTCACAAATGCGAAGAAAGCGCCGCTTGCGCGCGCGCTTCCTTGCTTCTAAATCCGTGATTCGCTCTCCCGTGTATTCGGCAATCTTCCTTCCGCGTTTGAAATGAATCGTAGCGAAGCAGCCTTTGCCGTTGATGAGTGATTTCCGGATTGCGAGACCGGGAGCGATTTTTGTGGTCATCTTAGATTTCGATTTGCTCGAAATCTCATTGTAAGAGAGCCGGCGGGATCAATCGAGCTGCGCGAGACGTTCGGCCGACTGGTTTGGCGCAGGCCTCGTTGCGAGCGGAGCCTCAATCGCGTTTGGAGTGTCCGGGGTTCGGTTTCTGGTTAACTGGAAACTTTCCCATCACCACCTCCGAATTTCGATTCGGCCTTACCACAATTGCGCCCATCGTTCTCTCGGGAATGAAAGACGGGATGGTCGAGACTGATTCTTGAAAACCAATGCTGGCCAGGAATGCCAACCCGGCGGCGACGAGCGCCTTCGTCAAATAGGATACCCTGCGGCGAATCGCGCTAAGGCCAATCGGACAATCACTGGTAATGATCGAGCCATCAAATCGACGATAGAATCTAACGCAAAGCCTTCCTTCGTTTCGCGCGATCAGCGATTCGGCCTCGCTTCTGCTCATGCCGGACAGATTGTAAACGTTCAAATTGCATTGGCCGCAAAAACGCATCCGGTCTGAGCCGATCATCTGTTCCCAATCGGCCTTGCACGGCGCGGCAACCTGAACATGATCCAGCGGATTTCTAAATCGCGTCATCGACAATGTCCTCCGTTTGACGATCGAAGCCCGGACGTTCCCGAAACCTCGATCGTCAGAACGGGTTAATTGTTGGAAACTTGCGGCGCGACGTATCGAATCGATTTCATCTCAGCCAACGCTGCGAGCTTCTCAATCGGCAAACGTCCGATCACCATCTTCGCGGTCTTTGGATCGACCACGATTTCGAACCCAAGTTCTTTCAGCTTAGCCATGGCCTCATCTGATTTGTCGATAAACCAAATCTGAATTTCAGCTTTGCCGTTGTGAATGAATTTAGATTCATCGGCGGCCGCGGGTTTCTTTCCTTTCAATCGATCGATCACGGCGAGCACCGAGGGATGGAATCTCGACTGCAAATCAGCGCGCTTCTTTTCTTCCGGCGAGAGACGGCTTATCGTATCCGCCTCGCTCGCGCCATCGATCGCAAAATTGCCGCTTACCGTGGCTTGCTTCGGCGGAGGTGCAGCACTACCAACGCTCTGGCCACTGCCGGCCCCACCGCCACTGCCACCGCCGCCACCTGAGCGCGTGGCTTTGGTTTTTTCCGTCACCATCGGCCGCATGACCATAGGCTGACTAACGGCCATGGAAGTGATGAGCCTGCCATTCATCGGCATCTCCTCGTCCTTACCAAATACTGCGGTACGGTTCACACCTTCCGGCACTTCGATCGGAACATCGACGCGCCGCGGCTGGCCACCATCAGTCACGATCATTTCTTCAACGGCCACAAATGATGTGAACTGAGTCATCAAGCGATAGTCCAGACCCAGTTGAAGTATGTTCTGCTTCACGTCGTCTTTCATTGTGCCCCATTGAGCGCCCTTGAAATCCTGGCTCATGAGATCGTCGACACGTGTACGCGCCCACAACGTCGCCAGCACGTCGTGCTGAGACTGCGCAGAGAAATCGACCGGAATTTCGCGCACGAAATCGCGGCCCGACATTTTCCCTTTCAAGCGAATAATGCCTTTGCCGGCGCCCGTGTAACGACCAGTGAGAATGACCGGCTTAGCGCTGAAAAGATCTGGAATCATCTTCGGATAAACATCGGACACGGGTATTCCATTCCAGTCCACCGAGATGTCAGTTAACAACGGATTGCGCACGCGTTCATGCATGCGGCGCGCCGCTGCCGAGCCATCATCGTTCAACCCAACGTACTCAACTTCACCACGCCCATACTTCGCCATGCCGTCGAGCAGGAAGCGATTTACGCTGCTGCCGATACCAAAGGCAAAGACGCGAGCGTTCGGATGCTTCTGAACTTCGCCGATGATTTCCATGTCGTTACCGACATAGCCATCAGTCATGAAAACCACGATGCGGACGTGGTCTTGCGCGTCCGACGGATCCATCGAAGCCTTGATTGCCTTCATCATTTCGGTGCCGCCGCCGCCCTGCCGACTTTCGAGAAATGCCTGCGCTTTCGCGAGATTTTCTTTCGTTGCCGGCACCGGTTCCGGAAACAGAATGTGTTCGTCACCAGAGAAGGTAATCAGGTTGAACGTGTCATAAGAATAGAGACTGTCGAGCGCCAACTTCATCGTCTCTTTGGCTTTCTCAATGGGAAAACCTGACATCGATCCGGAAGTGTCGAGCACGAACACGAGTTCTTTCGGCGTCACGTCTTCAGCCGTTACGCGATCGGGCGGTTGCAGAATCAAAGTGAAAAACCCGCCTTTGTCAGACGAATGCGTCAACAGCGCGTCGGAAATTTTCTTACCCGCGACGTCGTAACGAAGGATGAAGTCTTTGTTGGGAATCGTCGCCTGATCTTTCAGTCGCACGACCGCGCGATGATCGTCTGGACGCTCGATATCGATGTCATGCGTCTTTGAAGTCAAACCATCGATCGGCACTCCTGCATCAACGGCTACTTCGATCGAAACGTCGTGACCCGCGCGCATGCCTTCGGGAGCAGGCCTCGGCGTGATGCGCGAAGCATCAGGAACTCGATCCGTATCAGGCGCGAAACCATTGCCCTGCGCGCCGGTTGGATTGCCCGGAACGTAGCGTGGTCCGACCACCATCGGAAAACTGAATTCGTACGCGCCATCTTCGTACTTCAAGGTCTCGACATAGCTGATCGTGATCTTGATCCCTTCGCCCGGAAGAATATTCGCCACCGACTGCGTAAAGATATTGGGTCGTTCCTGATTGAGCAGGCTGGCAGTTTGGCCGTTGTTCTTCGCGGCTTCGTAGACAGCCTCGGCTTCTTCGCGTCTGAGAATCTTTCCGCGCACGGTTCGATCGCCAACAATCATCGTCATGTCATCGACCGCTGCGTTTTGCGGCAACGGAAATGTGTAGACGGCTTCGATCTTTTCTTTGAAGGGATTTTCGAATTCCTGCGTAACTGTCGCACGCGCCAGGAATCCGCTGATTTCCCCTTTCACCTCGGTGTGCTTTAGAGGACAGATCGCCTTTGTGTTTCCGCTTGAATCGACAACCTGAAGCGAACCTTGCGTCGCGACATTCTGCGCCGAGGCGACAGAGCCCGCACTTCTTAGAAGTTCCAAGCCGAACAATGACGCTGAAGTTGCTACGATTAGTAAAAGGGATTTGAAAAGGAATTTGCGATGCATCGTTTTCTCCTTGAACACGTTAGCTGTCATCCGCCGCTGAGCCAACGGTTAAAAACGTTTGGTTAGAAACTCAGCTTCATCTTCTTGTGCCCTGGGGATAGAACGTCCGAGAGGCGAGACCTTGCACGGAATTTAACTCGCGACAATGAGAATTTGGAGTGCGCCGGCAGAGCGAAGCGGCGACGGCGCTGTGGATTCGCATCGATGTCGATCCAAAGCGGTGTCGCGCTACGCTTGCCACCGCGCTCCAAATTGTTCTCAATATAAGTTGAAGTTGTATTCCAACTGCATGTGCGTCGGGACGGTTTGGCCGTTGCGAACAGCCGGAACAAAGCGAATCTGTCGCGCCGCGGCGATCGCCCTTTCCGTCAAGCCACAACAGAGCGTCTGCACGGCGCGGATATTTGTGACCTCGCCAGTGCGCGAGAACACCACGCTCAAAATCACCGTGCCGGCGATTTGATTGCGCCTCGCTTCCTCGGTGTATTGCGGCTCAGGTTTCGAGAGCACACGAGCGCGGACATCAACTTCCGATTGACGAAAGACCCGCTCGATGTCGGTGTTTGGATTGTTACCTAGCGAACCGCCCTTGCCACCGCCGCCAGGTTTGTTTTCGTTGCCGCCAATGTTGCCCTTCGTGCCTGGACCAAATCCCGGCCCGTCGCCTTCGCCAATCCCTATGCCGTGGTTTGTTCCAACACCCCCACCATCGCCTGGACCATTCGAAGGCGTGGTGGACTTCGATCGCGGATCGCCGTAATTCGGAAACGGCAGATTCTTCCAGAGCACTGGATCGATATCGATTCCGGCTGCCGGCAAAGTCTGCGGAAGGGCGCGAGCATACGTAGTTGGTATCGGCGCCGGAATAGCCGAAGGTACCGGCGGCCGTCCCTGGGAAGGCGGCAATGGATCATTCATCCCGCCGCTGCCACCGCCATGCGATCGCGCCGCCTCAGCACGCGAGCCTTCGCCGCGGCCACGTTCGAAACCAACGCGGCCATTTTCGCCCGCGCCGACTCCTGTCTGTGCATCGCTTCGCCTTGTGTCGTTTAGATCGATCGTCATTGTGCGTACGAACTCCTCCGGTTCATCCGTCACCTGCGGAGTTCGATGGCGTCGCTCCAGAACGAGTACGCTGATAGCTACGGCGAGCACAATGCCCAAAGCCGTCAGCAATCCCGACGCGAGATGCGGCCAAGTCAGTCCAGCGCTCAGTTGGATTCGAGCGCGTTCGATCAGAATTTTGGTGAATGTGACCGGGTGGCGTTGAAAGCGAGGCCAGGCGCGGCGACCTCGCTCGATCAGAAATCGAAGCTCTGCGCTTAGTCGCAAAACCAACGGCTGATCGCTGATCAGTGTCGGAGAGTAGCCGTACCTCTCATGCGATTTGGCTTGACCAAGAGCACTTCCGTCAATCGGACAAAATCCAAAGTGATTCTCAAATTGTTCGGAACACGCTGGGCATGTTTTCATCACAAGCTCCTCGTTCTGGCGGACGTGGACTATGGTGGGGAGAACTCTTGCATCTGAAAAGCGCGCGAACGCGACACCTTGAAAGCAGGCGTGCGGAGTAATGACGAGCAGTCGCTCGCCGGCTAAATAGACCGCGTCAAAGACGGGGAGACTTAATGGATATTACGGGAGACGAGTGAAAAGTTACGGAAGAAAACTTGGTTAAAAAGTTCGGGCTTTAATTTGTCTGGGCAAATTCGATTGGCTATTTCAATCTCAGACTGCGCGCGATGAGATCCGTCTGATTGCGAATACGCAAGAGCTTGTCGCGCATGCCGGTAAACCTCAAGACATAAATGGTCGAGCTGTCACCCTGCAGATAATAGGTGCGGCCGGACATCGGCTTGCCGCGCTCTGTGAATTCATATGACAGCGTCATGCCTAACAATCGACCCGAGAATGGTTCTTCTTTGCCATCGACATAGCCCGGCAGATAGCGCGTCTTTTGATCCTGATCGCGACGCGCGAATTCTCTAACCGTCAGTCCCTGCTCCAGCGCTTCTTTACGAATGCGCAGGTAACCGTCGTTGCGATCGCCATAGATGAATTCCGTATGTTGATGAACTTCGTCCGGCTCGTCGGTTAATTTCCAGGTCGCCGACGGAAGATTGATGGTGTAATCAACCTTTGGACTTGTGTAGCTGTGTTCCTGAGCGCTGGCAGTCCGTGGAAACGCGATACCGCCCAATGCCAGAAGACCAACAATTCCGAGAAGACTAGTTATCGATCGCAATGACTTAACCTCCGTGAGTTTCCGTCGTGTTTGACCTGTATTCAGATGCCCGCTGAGCAAACCCTGTTGTCTAAAGTCTGCTGGGCAGAGGGTGTAGGGTGTAGTTCCAATCAATAATGACAACTCACAGGCTAACCATCAATCTTCTCGCGGCCGTTGATACACTCAACACCCTGCACCCAACGCCCTAAACTCAACACTCTACACCTCGTACCCTGTTTCGATCGCCTGTCGCTGTGCCAGAACAAGTTCCGCGATTCCCTTCCTGGCCAGGTCAAGCAGATTGTCCATCTGTTCGCGCGTGAAGGGCGACCCCTCCGCGGTTCCCTGCACCTCGATGAAGCGTCCATCGCCGGTGCAGACAACGTTCATATCAACTTCGGCGCGTGAGTCTTCGTCGTATTTCAAATCGAGGAGAGGTACGCCGTCAACTACGCCGACGCTGACTGCGGCTACCTCGCTGATGATCGGCGATTTCTTGATCTTGTTTTCTTTCATTAGCCGCTTACAGGCAATCGCAAACGCCACGTAGGCGCCGGTGATCGCCGCGGTGCGCGTGCCCCCGTCAGCTTGCAGCACGTCGCAATCCAGCGTGATGGTTCGCTCGCCGATCAACTTACGGTTTGCGATCGCCCGCATCGAACGGCCGATCAGTCTTTGAATTTCGTGCGTGCGTCCGGATGGACCACCGCGGCCAATCTCGCGCGAACTTCGCGTGTGCGTCGCGCGCGGCAACATGCCGTATTCGGCGGTGACCCAGCCTTCGGTTCGTTGATTACGAAGATGCGGCGGCAATTTATCTTCGACTGATGCGGCGCAAATCACTCGCGTGTTGCCCATTTCGATCAGCGCCGAGCCTTCGGCATTCGCCAGAAAGTTCGGTGTGATCCTGACGCTGCGCATTTGATCAAGTGCGCGGTTGTCTGTGCGAGTGAGTGTCATTCGATTTTATCCACAGATTACGCAGATTTCGCAGATAAGGACCAACAGTCACACGAGCAAAGCCACCGCAGAGCGCGCCATTCTTGCCATTGCCAATCTGTGTAATCTGCGTAATCTGTGGATTAAGTCCTTAGTTTGTCCTCTCCCCAAACCTCGACCGCTTCCAACCTCGACGGCTTTGCGCCAAGAAACCTTTCGGCAACCCGCGCGAATCTTTCGGCTGCATCTGTCACGTAAAAGTGATCCAAATCATCGCACAGGTGGCGTTCGAGCGCACCAGTTGGCATAGTCGCTCGCGCGAGTCCTTTTTCTTTTAGCAGAGACTTTACTTCCGCCGCTGTGGCTTCGCCCGAATCGATTAGCTTCACGTCATTACCGACTGATTTTTGAATTACTTCGCGCAGGATCGGGTAGTGAGTACAACCCAGAACCAGCGTGTCGATTTTCGATCGCAGATCACTCAAGTAGGTTTCCGCAATTGTCTGCGCCACATCGTTGTCCGCCCAGCCCTCCTCCGCCAGCGGCACAAACAAGGGACAAGCCCGCTCGATTACTTCGACCCTATCATCCACTTTCCTGATGGCTTGAGCGTAAGCTCCGCTGCCCACAGTCGATTCAGTGGCAATCACGCCGATGGAGCGCCCGCATCTTGCGGACGGTTCGCGCGCATCCTGCGCGCTCTTTGTTAGGTTCGCCTGTTCATTCTGCGACACCGCTGCCCTCGCGCCCGGCCCAATCACGCCGACGACATCGATCTTCAACGCTGAACGAATCGCCGGCAGCGCCAACGCCGACGCAGTGTTACACGCGACGACCAGCATCTTGATTCCATGCGACGCGAGGAAGCGCGCGTTTTCTACCGCGTATCGCTCGACCGTTGCCAGAGACTTTGTGCCATAAGGCACCCGGGCCGTGTCGCCGAGATAAACGAATCGTTCATTCGGCAGATGCTCATGCAGCGCGCGATAGACGGTCAGTCCGCCTACGCCGCTGTCGAAGATTCCAATTGGTAACGCAGTGTCCATTCGCAGATTACACGACGAAATAAGATCCGCAGATTACACAGATTACACAGAAACAGAAAGGCACAAGACTGCAAACTATAATTCTCTTTGTGCTTTCTTTTGCCCCTTTGTGGCTTGTTCTTAATCTGTGGAATCTGCGCAATCTGCGGATTGGTGGTTTTGTGCTTCCTGCTTACTGCTCACTGCTCACTGCCTACTGCTTACTGTTTCTGGTGGAGGCGCCGGGAATTGAACCCGGATCCAAAAGCCAACGCCGAAGGACTCTACATGCTTAGCTGCTTCTCTTTTTATGAGAGCCTTGCGGCCCTCACAAGTTTTGCCCAGTTCCAACTAAGTGAATCAGCAAGACGTTGGTACGGGCTAGTCCGGCTTTGGTCTCACCCATCGCCACGGACCGAAGCGATGGGCCAGCTCATCTAAGGTGACATCTCCATCCGCGCGCATGAGCAACTTGCGGCGGAGACGCTCACTGGCTAATTAGGCAGCGAGAGCTAACTCGTTAGAGTTCGCATTTGTGTTTCCCTGTTTTTTTTATAACGAGCTGTACAGAGCCAGCACGGCATGCATCGCGACGGACGTTACGGCCCCTGTCGAAGCCTGTCGCCCCCAATCGTGAAGCAGAATGATTATAGGGGATGGGAGGAGGGATGTCAGGTTTGGTTGGTCCCACGATTTCATTGAAAATATGCAGCCGAGTGACTCAAGACCTCCGATGTGGCGGTTCTTACTCGCCGCGCCACCCAAAATCTCGACGTAGCTGCTGAGTTCTCAACCAAATAACTTAAGTCGGGAGTAAGCAACTGCGAGTCAATCTCGACCTGAAGCTCAACGGCCTTTGCGGGATCTGTGCGAACCAGCATTGAATTGCCCCTTCGATCCATAGGTACAACCGGCGAAAGCGTGACTCTTTTCAATGCAACAGATTCGAATTGATTGACGAGATCGCGAAATGAATGAACATTCCCTCGGAGCCCCAACTCACCCTGCTCGAAGCTGTGCAACTCACCCTTCAGTTCAATGAGAATGCTCTTAGCGTTCGCCAAATCTCGACGGAGCTTATTGGTCTCGATTAGGGCTGCTGAAATGTTGCTCTCAAGCCTTTTGAACGTAGTGTACCCAAGCCATCCCGCCAATGAGCCAATCGCGGCCAGACCAATCGCTACCGATGCGTAGTCCGCCAAATACGCAGCGACAACTAAGATCAGGGTCATCCCGCCAACCCACAGGCTTGTCAGCATGAGTCTGCGCTTACCTTCGTTAAGTGTTTCTGCTTCCCGGTCAGCTTCGCGAATGTTTTTGGCCAAAGTGCTGCATTCCTCGTTCGTAACGTTAATAGTTTCCTGTATTTGATCCTTAATGTCGGGCGTGTATCCCTTCCTGCTGCCAAACTCGAAGACCACTGCGTCCTTCGCCAACTGCTTGGCGCAGCGCTGCAATATCTCCAAGCTTCTTCTTGCTGACAAACGGCCGTCGTGAACTAATCGAAGTATCGAGCGCGACTCGACTCTTTGCATATCAATCGCCGGTTCAGGCTGCGGCGACCCTATGAATTCGGAGTTCGACGGCTCAAGCACTCCGATGGAATAGTCCGAATCGCCGCTTTTAGAATCACTATGGTCAAGTTGCATTTCGAATGTTTTTATTCGTGATTCAACTCGACTGATCGCGTCAATTTCGTTAGTGACATTTTGACGCAGCCGGCCGCGAAAGTCATCAAAGTCTTTCCGTAAGCCGCGATACGCCGTATCGCTCTGTATCTGATTAATTGATTCCGGCCGCAGCCAGAAGGCCTCTTTCGCTCTTTCCAAGGCGGCGAGTCTGTCTCCTGCGAGTGCGAGTTGATGACCGTGCTCAACCTTCGCCAGCCAGTGATACGGCATTCCTTCATGAGCTGCTTCCGCATACTCCAAAGCTAGATCCATCTCGCCAAGCCTTTCGCTAGCCCGTGCTGCAAGAACATTACATGCCATTGTTTCAAGATCGAGTTCGGCTTCTTGCGCTGAGGCTACCCGAGCACACAGCAAAGCGACCTGACGCCCCTTCTTGCAATGTGCCCGCTGGCCGGTTGCAATTAAGAGCCGGGCCAACCAATAGCCCAGAACGATGTCGAGCGGCACTAACTCTGTCGCCTTGGTTAAGTGATGAATAGCGACCTGTGGAAGATGCAGTTTCAACGCGGCCAACGCCTCCTTCGCATGGTCCGCTGCGAGCATCTTTAACGGTTGATTGTTAGGTCTGTCGGTGGATCTACCTGGAGCATTTGCAAGTTCCTCAAGCTTAATCGGCGAGTCTTCCAAACGTCTTTCAACGTCGTCGCCAACATCCAATTCCCCCTCATCGACTTCGACGAAGAGCTCAATCAGGCGTGCCAGAACCTCATTGAAAATATCATTTGCTAAGTCATCGGTATCAGGCTCCAAATAACTCGGCGTGTGGTGAGCCCGGATCTCCGACACCCAGGCTGCGAGCTTGTGATCCTGGTAGTGTCGTGATTCGAATTGCTTACGATGCGAGCGCCCGATTAAGAAAGGTAGGATGGTCTTTGATTCTTCGAGGGCATGCTTGTATTCGAGATGAGTGTAACTCTCCTGGTGGTTCTCGGGACTGGTCCCATAGGTATCGCCAACCAACAACACGAACAACTCCGACTGATCAATCTCTTCGTAGCACCTACGCAATGGCGGAAAAGGATCCGCAGCATTGTCATTAAGATCAATCGCCACAACTGGTGGAATTTTCAACGCATTGATCTTCGCTCCGAGCTCAGCCCTGAGGAGTTGAAACTCGCCGAAACGACTAGCGAGGAAAACTTGCAGCTTGCGAATGGCCATCGATCTGTTGAGCGCCCTCCGGTTGTAAGGTCTTTCGTGAAGACGAAAGTGCGAGGTTGAACGCCCGCAGTATATTAGCTTTCTTCTCGAAAGCAAGAAATTCTGTTCGCTAACGTTGCTGCGGTAGAGGCTCCGGTCAGCTTTCTGCAACCAGCAGGACGCGGATTCTTTGCCAGCGTCTGCAATGCGACGATTATTCGATTGTGGAGCCTTGATGGAAGGTCTTTGAGGTCTTCCTCCGCAGCGCGTTCGAGGAAGACGCGATACATAATTATTTGCCGGTGCGTGCCGCAAGATATTCTTCAAGCGGACGGTAGCTCAGCTTCTTTTTTCGAGCGCGCTTCAGCCATGCAACATCCTCGGCATCTTCGGCCCGTTCCGAAAGCTCTTCATAATCTTTGATGGGAACAATGACAGCCACAGGTTTGCCATTGCGCGTGACGATCTCGGGTTCGCGGTTCGTACTCATGGCCAGTCATTATGCGCCAGCGCGAAAAACCCAGCAAGGATGTTAGCAAGTCCGCGCAGCGGACGAATGACAATAGCCCACCGATTCATCGGTGGGATCGCGTCGCGTTATGAATTCGCAGTCCGTGAAACGTACGGCTGAATCGTGTCAGTAACCCGAATGGAAGCGAGGTGGATCAAGCGCAGCTATTTGGAGTGCGCCGGCAGAGTCCCGACTTGTCGGGACGGCGACGGCGCTTTGGATGAAACCGTTGGTCGATCTGGACTGCGATCCAAAGCGGCGTCGCGCGATGCTTGCCGCCGCACTCCAAATCCAGTCGCTATCCCGACAAAGTCGGGACCCTCACCCTACCTCTCCCAAAGGGAGAGGAGAAAATCGCTCCCGGTACTGACACGGCGTCATCAAAGCGCCAACGGCGCGCGATGCAAAAGCCTGGGCCGACGGCCCAGGACAACACCAATTCAGAATATCGAGCGCTGAAGGCGCGGGATAAATTCATTGTCAGAAATTATTTTCGCCCTTTCAGGGCGAGGAGGTTCGTGGGGGACTTGATCCAGGGGCGTCGCCCCTGGCTATTACATCTCACGCCTTCAGCGTGAGGACTCGGTCTGACGCTCTGTCGCCCGCTAAAGCGGGCGCACAAATTATTTGGCTATCCGATCCAGGGGTGGCGCGCTTCGCGCTTACCCCTGGCTATTACATTTCACGCCTTCGGCGTGATGATTTGCCGCCGCTCCGCGGCTGGTCGAGGGTGGCAACCAAGAGTCGCGCGACTCATCAAGGTCTCACAAACTCCGGCGTTTCAACGTTGTCGGACTTCGATATCATTAAGTCATCGCCTTCAGCGATCTTCAGCCGGACATTCTTCATCGTCCAATCCCGCGCGTACTTGATCGTTCCGGCCATGCGGCCTTGCGCGGAAATGTTCAGCCACCTTACGTCGATGATTGGTTTCTCTCGGAGTCCTTCGGCCGAAAAGATTCTCCGCGCGCCGACGATGTTCACATTTTCGATGGTGATATTGCGAAACTCGCAGAGCCCGCGGTCAGCCGGCGTCACCGGCGTCGTCAAGACTATCCAGGAGGCCGGAACATTCTTCATGTCCTTCGGCAAAGACGTGTAGCTGTAGCTTGGATTCCAATTCAGGTTGAAGGTAAACGGCAGAAATACATTCTCCATGGTGAGATCGCGGATCAGCACGTCTTCCACAAAGCCACCGCGTGTCTTGGCTGATTTGAAGCGGATGCCTTCGAAGGTGTCGACGCCCCGGTTGTGATCGACAACTACTTTGCGAATGCCGCCGGAAGTTTCGCTGCCGAAGGTGACGAAGCCGGCGCCCGCGTGCGCAGTATTATTCCGGATCAGGACGTACTCAGTCGGACGGCTCACGCGCAATCCATCCGCGTCACGGCCCGCCTTCAAACAGATGTCGTCGTCATAAACGTCAATATCGCAGTTCTGCACCAGCACGTAGCTGGACGAGTCTATGTCAACGCCGTCGGTGCTGGGCCCGCCGTTGTCGCTGATTTTCAACCCATCCACCGTCACGTGATCGGAATAAACAACCTGTGTAGTCCAGAAGCCGGACCGCCGCAAACTTAGATTCTTTATGGCCACGTCGTCTGATTTCCAAATCACGATCAAACGCACTCGCTCACAATCGTAGTCCGCCGCCCAACGCAAGCCGCGAGGGTCATAATCGGTTCTGAGATCGCGGTACTTGTTCCACCATTTCTCTCCCTGGCCGTCGATCGTGCCGTCTCCTGAGACTTCGACATTGTGCTGGTCATTAATATTGATCAGCGCGGCGGGCCAATTCATTTCGATGCCGGCGACGCGGGTCCAAATCAGAGGGTAATCCGCATCATCCTGGCTACCGAGCAACGTAACGCCTGCATCGATTCGCAGATGCACATTACTCTTTAGAAAAAGTGCTCCGGTGACATACCTTCCGGGCTTGAAGGTTATTGTTCCGCCGCCGGCTTTCGCGCATGTCTCGATAGCTTTTTGGATCGCTCTGGTTGAATTCTGCTTTTCATCGGCGATCGCGCCGTACGAGTTGGCAGAGAAGATCCGCGCGACGTTCGGTGCGTTTCTGGCGCCGACTTCGGTGGTCCATGCCGGCAGACCATCAGCGGCTTTTGCTAAGGTGGCGTGCGCTCGGATAAGAGAACCAGCGGCAAGGCAAAGCAGTGCGCAAGTAACTCCAAACGAGATTCGCGTGCGTAGAGGGGCTTTTATCATGGCTTCGTTAGTTGCTTTCGGCTTGGGGTTAGTTGCGTGGTTACTAAACGTGAGGCGCGGCTAATTAACGACTGCAATCACTCTCCATCGACCGCATAAAAACGGGGTAGTGTCTTAGTTTGACTTTGCGCAGCTTTGCGCCTTGGCGTCTTTGCGTGAGATTAACCTCTTGATACTAGACGGTTCACGCAAAGGTGCAAAGCCGCAAAGAAAAACCGCAAAGCAGGACACTAGTAAAACAGAATCATACTTGGTGAAAATATCACTTCCTCGACTTAAGCATCGCGACACTTTGAGTGATGGTCAGATGGTCCTCGAACCGGCTCTTCGGATCGTCAACTGCTAATTTCTTGTCCGAGCTTACCATCAATGCTATAAACACGCAGACCTTGGTTCTTGTTCGTGATTCGTTTTCCAAACGCTCCGCATCCACAGGAGTTCTCATGACTAAGAGTTCCCGCCAGTTTGTCGCCTGCTGTCAGAGCATCATTCTCGTCTGCCTCATGGCTGCGCTACCTGTTCATGCGCAATCAAACCCCGTCCACTCGCAGGACGTTCTACCACATCCCGCCAACCTCGATTTCGAACAAGGCACGTTGGGCCAGGTGCCGGACGGATGGCGTTGTCCCACTCAAATAAATTTTGGCGCTGAGCTAACCGCGGAACAGCCGAAGTCAGGAAAACACGCGGCGGTACTTTATAGCAAAGAGAGCGCGGAGTCAGGCTCGAGTTTTGGAAACCTGATGCAGGCGATCGACGCCACGCCTTTCCGCGGCAGGCGCGTGCGCTTCCGAGCGTCGGTGCGAATGGAAGGTCAAATGGGGCGCGCTCAGCTCTGGATGCGCGTTGACCGCGCCGCAAACAAGACCGGTTTCTTTGACAACATGGGGAACCGCCCGATCACCTCGGGCCAGTGGCGCGAATACGAGATTGTCGGCGACATCGAAGACGATGCTGAAGTTCTGAACATCGGCATGCTCCTGCTCGGCAAAGGTAAAGCGTGGCTGGATGCCGTCTCGATTGAAGATCTGGGGAAGCTGGTGGTTCGGTCTGATCCACCCAAGCCTTTGGCTGCGCGAGGGCTCGACAATCTGATTGCGTTCACTCGCTTGTTTGGATACGTACGTCACTTCCATCCGAGTGATGAAGCGGCTGCTACCGACTGGGATGTATTTGCGGTTGAAGGAGTGCTGGCAGTTGAGAGTGCGAAGAACGTAGATGAATTAGCAGCGAGACTAAGCGAGATTTTTCGTCCCGTTGCTCCCACAGTCCGGGTATTTCGCACGGGCAAGCCGGGCGCGCTTCCTTCGGAGCTGACAGCTCCTGCAAATATCTCTGGTCTCGAGATTGTTTCGTGGCGACATCAGGGTTTTGGGCCGGACAAACCGCAAAATGCGACGTACCACAGCGAGCGTGTACGCACGCCGTTTGCTCGCACCACTTCGCAGACTTCAACTGATCCCGGCAAGCCTTTCACCGCCGATCTTGGTGGCGGCGTTTCATGTCTCGTGCCACTGGCTTTGTTCGCTGATGCGAAAGGCACTCTGCCGCACGCGTCGTCGCCTGTTCCTAAAACACAAAACGCGCTAGTCAAATATTCGGGCAACGATCGTGCGACGCGCTTAGCTGACGTAGTTCTCGCGTGGAATGTTCTGCAGCACTTCTATCCTTATTTTGATGTTGTAAAAACTGACTGGCCGCGCGCTCTGAAGGACGCGCTGACTTCCGCCGCAACGGACACCGATGAAAAAACCTTTGTCATTACTCTGAGGCGGATGGTGGCGCAACTTCATGACGGTCACGGCAACGTTTTCTATCCCGGCCAGTCCCTTGCATTCACCGTCCCCGTAATTTTCGCTTGGGTTGAAGGACGCATGGTGATCACAGACGTTGTAGCCGAAGGCGCGAACGGTTTGCGGCCCGGCGATATCGTTTTAGCAATCGACGGCAAACCAAGCGTTGAAGCTTTGGCTGAACGCGAAGCACTGATTTCCGGCGCGACGCCCCAGTGGCGCCGTTACTCGGCGATGTTTTGGTTGGCGATTGGCGCGAAGGATTCGGAATTAAGACTCGATGTGCAAGGCGAAGACGGCCAGACCCGACCGGTCGTTCTGCGGCGCACGGTAGAAACGCAGAATCTGAATGAAACGCGGCCGCCTAAAATAAGCGAACTGAAATCCGGAATCTTTTATGTCGCTCTTGATCGAATCAAGGATGAGGATTTCCAGGCAGCTCTGCCACAACTCGAAAAAGCGACGGGAATCATTTTTGATCTGCGCGGTTACCCGAGCGTCTCACCCATGGTGCTGTCGCATTTGATCGATGGTCCAGCAACGTCGGCGCGTTGGATGGTTCCCATTATTACGAGACCCGATCACCTGAACATAGTCGACTACGATACTCACGGACGTTGGGAACTTAAACCGATTGCGCCGCGGCTGAAGGCAAAAATCGCTTTTCTCACCGACGGCCGGGCCATCAGTTACGCCGAGTCTTACATGGGAATAGTCGAAGCTTACAAGCTGGCGGAAATCGTCGGCGAGCCCACCGCGGGAACGAACGGCAACGTCAACCCGTTGATGCTGCCCGGCAACTTCACCGTCGTCTGGACGGGGATGAAAGTGCTAAAGCATGATGGTTCGCAACACCACGGAATCGGGATTCAGCCGACCGTGCCGGTATCGCGAACGATTAAGGGCGTAAGAGAGAAACGCGACGAGCAACTCGAAAAGGCGATTGAGGTCGTAAGTCGATAGCCGTGGAAGATGCTAATACTCCGTTAGTGTGTTGCTCTTGTCCGCGAAAAAACAGCTTCCGGCAAACGGCCTTAGTCCCGTAGGGAAATGTTTATAGATAATGGCCCGAAACATGGATTGGGCAATCTCCGTAGGAGCGAAATATCGGGTGAATCACATTTCGCTCCTATGGAGCTAAGGTCCGTCAGGTCGGCTGCTGCTATAAACATCCGGCTCCTACAAAGCTAGACGGTCGCGATCGTTGTGCGGCGCTCTCTTCTTGCAACTTCGCAACAGGGTGATCTCAGCAACGCACGAACGGACAGGACGCACCTTAAGATTTCCTAATTCTGCAAGAGTTGAACGAACTGTTGCAGCTCCGCCAGGTTCAGATCCGAGATGGCCCACCACTCCATGCCTGAGTTGGTCCAGCGAATCAGATTGTATCCCTGACTCACCGAAGCTTGAGTCGTAGATTTAGAACTGCTTTTTGCCGGCCAGACAAAAACGTTGATGAGATGTTGCCGGCGCTGATAGACCAACGCCGCGACGGGCCGATTATCAATGTAATCGAGCCGCCCACCCTTCAATTCGAATCCCTGATCCTTTAGGTCTTTGACTGGTGGAGAAAAGTCGAGCTTGCCATCGAACCAGGGTTTGACTGTGTGCTGATCGGACGACACCACATCGGTGAGATGCTGGGCCATTAGCGAGCGGACGTGACTCGAGACGACTTCCTGCGCGACTAACGTGTCTGAAGATGGCCGATTTAGAATTACGACCGTTGCCCAAACCGCCAACAAGATGACCGCGAGCGAAGCGGCAGCCATCGACCAGCGCCACCGGGATCGCGTTGCCGGTTTCTCCTTTGCTTCGCGCCGAACTGCAGACCGCAGACGCTTTTCAAAACTTAAGGACGGCGTGAAGCGAAGCGACAAGTCTTTCATCGAAGACGACAAACGACGAATTTCTTCCTGAGCGTGCGCACAAGCCGGGCATTCTCGCAGATGCGCTTCCATCTCGAGGTTCTTGGTGAGATCCAATTCGCCGTCTGCGAATGCGTGAATCAACTGGCCTGATTCCTCACAAGTCATGGCGCGCCTTCTTTCGCTACTCGTCTTCTCATCTGAAATCCTCTGCGCGTTCGAAACCCGCGAAGCGGGTGGCAGCATAAAGCCTGGGGTGAAGCGAAGCGAAACCCCAGGAACACGTGGAATGAGAATCCTCGAGCCCGCGGAGCGCGCGGCAGCTTTGATCCTGGGGCTTGCGCCCCAGGCTTTATGCTGACGTGCGCTCCGCGCACTTGAGCAAAATGCTCTGCGGTCAATAACAATCGGAAAAACATTAACCGCAGAGAAGAACCGAGGTATCGCAGAGGATAAGCAGAGAATTGCAAATTAAGAGACTCCTTTCGTCTCAACTCCGATCCGAGTTGCCAACAACGTATGCAATCTTTTCCGGCCGCGCGCGAGTCGCGACATCACGGTTCCGATCGGCAGATCGGCAATGGTCGAGATCTCTTTGTATGAAAGCTCTTCCAGCTCGCGCATCACCATCACCTCGCGAAATTCAAGCGGCAATTCCGCCAGAGACTCGCGGACCATTTGCGAATTCACATCTTGCACCAGCTGCAATTCAGGATTCGCAAAATCGATCGTCGCATCCTCATGCGTGTCATCGATCGAGTCGGTCAGCTCACGACTGCGACTCCGTTGCAACCACGAGTAACAAGTGTTGCGCACTATCGTGAGCAGCCACGTCCGGCTGTCGCCGCCGCGATAGCCGCCGAAGAATTTGAAGGCCCGCAGGTAAGCTTCCTGCACGACATCTTCAGCATCCTGATCGTTGCGCACCAGCCAGCGCGCCAGATTGTATGCGGCGGGCAGATGCGGCAATGCCACATCTTCAAAGCGACTCGCGCTGCTCTGTTCCGGCAAAGTGCACCTCGCTCCTGAAACTAAAGACTTTTACTCACGCGATTTTATTCCCGAGAAATTGTTGGTCTGGGCGCAGGAATATTCACACAGCAACGTTGGTCTGTACAGGTGAAAGCAAGATTCGGTGGTGCTTCTTTGCGTCTCTGTGATTTCTCGGTGTCTCTGTGGTGAAAACTCTTTCGCAGTAAGTCTCACACAGAGACACAAAGGTTACACAGAGTCACAGAGAACAATTAAGACATGACAGCAAATTCGAAAGGTGAGTTAGAAATAATGAACAAACAAATTAATTGGCTGCTGCATCCGCCCGTGGATGGGCCACGAGCCACAATCATACTCAGGGTGATGGCGGGAACGGTGTTTCTTTGGGAAGGCATCATGAAGTTTGTGTTTGCGAACCAGGGCGTCGGGCGATTTACCAAGCTCGGATTTCCCGCGCCGCACTTTACCGCCACCGCTGATGCCTGGTTAGAAATTATCGGCGGCATCTTGATCATCTCAGGTTTGTTAACGCGCGCCATCGCAATTCCCTTCATCATCGAAATGTTGGTCGCGATGGCTTCGACAAAGATTCCAATGTACCTCGGCACGTCTCCGCTCCCGCTGCCGCCGGTGCCGCCCCAAGTCGGTTTCTGGGCCGTGTTGCATGAGATTCGCTCAGAGTACGCACAACTCGCTTGCTGCGCATTCCTGTTAGTGGACGGGCCGGGACGATGGTCGATCGATGCCATGTTCAAGCAAACTCGTAGAGCGAGCAGCGTCGAGGCAAGAGCGCGTGTGATCAAAGCTGCCTGAACATCGATCGCGATTCTGATCGCTGATGTTCCTTTTTCTTTCGTCTTGATATCATTCCAATATCAACTGAAAGAAGAAAAGGACGATGAATCTAAGAGAATTTTTACTCGCTGAACTGAACCGCGAAGTCGACCGTTCGCGACGCGCGCTCGCAGAAGTGCCGGAAGGCCAACAGAACTATAAGCCGCATGAGAAATCGATGGCTTTCGGATATCTCGCGAACATGGTCGCCACGATACCAATGTGGATCGCGATGCAGATCAATCAGGACGAACTTGATATCGCCCCAAAGGACGGCGGCAAGTTCGAAATGAAGCCGCTCAACACCAGTGCTGAATATATCGAAGCGCTCGACAAAGCTGCGGCCGGCGCGCGCGAAGCATTTGAGAAGACTTCAGACGAACACCTGAAGACAAACTGGCAGTTGAAAGCGGGCGGAAATGTCGTTGCCGAAGCGCCGCGCTACGAGATGATTCAGGACACGTTTGGCCACTGGGCCCATCATCGTGGACAGATGACGGTGTATCTGCGTCTTATGGGCGCGAAGGTCCCGGCCATCTATGGACCATCGGCGGACGACAAAGAGTTTCGGTAACACCTCGGCCAAGAGCTAATCTCTTGCGACCGGCCGCAGAAAGGTTCGCTCGTACTTAGTAAAGCACCGTGTCTCTCGGTAGTGCAGAGTTTCGGCGATGCATTCAGGATCTGTTGGAACGTCGCGTCTGTATTTCTCGTAAGCTGCCACCGTCGGGAAGCTGAAGAGAGCAACTGCGACTCCCGCAGGTCCCTCTTCACCAATATCGGAAAAGCTAAATGATGCAGCAGGCGGCGAATCGTGTGGCCGAAAATAGCCGTGATGAGTACCGCCGTACTTTTCAATGAGTTTCATCCAGACGCGCGCATATTGTTCAAAGTCAGCCACCTTGTTCTCGTCAATTGTGTAGCGAATGAAACAAGTAATCATAAAATAGCCTCTCAGGGAACTCATTGAACGATCAGGTTCGTGAACACGTACGCCTGCAGCATCACCAGAATCCCAACCAACGCCGCGAGCACCAGGCTATGGAAAAACACGTAACGCAGAATGTCGCCTTCGTGTCCATGCCAGCGTGTCGCGGTACTGGCGACGACGATTGATTGCGCGTCAATCATCTTGCCCATGACGCCGCCTGAGCTGTTTGCTGCGCCCATCAGGATCGGACTAAGGCCGAGTTGCGTGGCAGTGATCTTTTGCAAACTTCCAAACAAAACATTCGACGAAGTGTCTGACCCGGTCAGCGCCACGCCCAACCATCCCAGCATCGTTCCGAAGAATGGATAGAACCATCCGGTCTTTGCAAACGCCAAACCCAGCGTTGCATCCATCCCCGAATAGCGCGTCGAAAACCCAATCGCCATCATCACGGCAATAGTCAGCAGAGATAAGCTAACCAACTTCAGTGTCTTCCAATAGACGCGTAACAAGCCGAGTGGCGAGAATCCCATCACCAATCCGGCGATGATTGATGCCAGAAATATTCCGGTGCCGGCTGCAGATAAAAAGTTGAGATTGAAAACTGCACCCTCTGCCGTTGGCGTCACGACTACGGGTGGAACACGCGACACGAGTTTGTCCAAACCATAGACCGGAATCTTTGGCGCAGCGATACCGTCCAGAAAAGATTTAGTTTGCGGCAGGCCCCAGACGAAGACGACAAGGCTAAGAATGATCCAAGGCAGCCAGGGGCGGAGTGTGTCAGAAGCCCGACCGTGAGGGAGGGGCGGTTTGGCCGGAGGCCCGCAAGGATGCGGGCTATCCGCAGGCAAGGATGCCTGCGCTCCATCGCGCCAGATTCTCTTAGGCTTCCATACTTTCAGAAACATCGCCAGCCCGGCGATCGAAACGAGCGCTGCCACGACATCGACCAACCACGGCCCGTGAAAATTCGACACGATGAATTGCGGAATCGCGAAGCAAACTCCGGCGACCAAAATTGCCGGCCAAACTTCCAACATCCCGCGAAATCCTGCGAACGCCCAGATCAACCAGAACGGAACAATCAATGAAAAGAAAGGAAGCTGGCGGCCAACCATGGCGCTGAGTTTCCGTAGCTCTAAGCCGGTCACGCCTTGTAATCCGATCAGCGGCGCGCCTAAAGCTCCGAATGCGACGGGCGCGGTGTTGGCGATGAGCGAAAGCCCCGACGCCGATAGCGGCGAGAATCCCAAACCGATCAGAATCGCGCCCGTCACTGCGACTGGAGTTCCAAATCCGCAGGCGCCTTCGATGAATGCGCCGAAGCTGAACGCAACCAGCAACAACTGCAACCTTCGATCTTCGGTCAGGCCGGTGATGCTCTCTCGCAAGCGCGCGAACAGACCGCATTCATTCGTCAACTGATATAGAAAGATGACGTTGAGCACGATCCAACCGATCGGGAACAAGCCATACGCCGCCCCGAATAACGCGCTCGCGGAAATCATTCGTAGCGGCATGCGAAATACGAGCGTCGCAACGGCGAACGAAGTCAGCAGAGCCAGAAGCGCCGCGTAATGGGCGCGAATGCGAAAGATAGCGAGACCGCCGAGCAACACTGCAATGGGAAGCGCGGCGCACAGCGTCGACAGCAGGATATTTCCAAACGGATCGTAGACTTGTGACCAGCTCATGGGTTCAGGCAAAAAGTCCGGCGATATTTATCACGCGGGCCGAGTTGCGCCAAACAAAATTCGACATGCGTTACTGGTTCAATTTGAAGACGGACGGTGTGCGTAACTATGAGCCATCTTTAGATGGCTTGCCCGCAGGGTTCCTAGACCAGCGCTTTTAGCGCTGGGCCAGACGACTACACTCTTTACGAGCGCGCTTTAGCGCGCTTCAAGTGTGGTTGCTTTAGCAATCATTGGTAAGGCCGTTGAAACGGCCTTTGGATTCGTTCATACCTGGCCCCAGCCGTAAACGGCTGGTCTAAGAACCCTGCGGGCAAGCCACCTGAAGGCGGCTAAAGAACGCCGTTTTCTGGACCGTGCGTTACATTGATTGATAGCGCAGTGAATCAAACTGAACCAGTACCCGCCCAGCGTTGACCTTTTGGCTGAGGCGTCGGCGAACCGGGGAGGCGTTGAAGTCAGACCGTTACCTGTGCGCTGATGTGGATATCGAAACTTTCGAGTGAGGTCTCGATCTCGATGTTGGCGGACTCGCCCACGACAACGATGCGTTTTTGCGAATCTGAACCGAAGAATTCAACGGACGTGATCAGGCACTCAAACGGCGCGACAGTAAAGCGTTTCAATCCGCTGGCTTCGCGGCCCTGGCTGTTCAAGAGATCAGCATCGACGGCCAGCGCAGCGACATCATCGCGAGTGACGTCCTCGCCTTCCAAATCCTGAATCGCAACCCCCTGCGCCATAAGATTCATCTCGGCATTCACGTAAATCGTCCAGAGCAAGCCGACATCCAACAGAAAATGGGCCGCATCGCCAATCACCGCCCAGCCAAGGATCGTCGCTCCCAGCACATGCTTAATTACATGCTCCTGATACGTTGAAGTTTCTAGTTCAGTCCAATCCATGGTTTCAGGTTTCAAGTTTTAAGTTCTGAATTCGCACTCGGAATTGCCCAGACTTGTTGGTCGCTTACGCTCACCTCACTGCTCATACCGCCGTAGATTCTTTGCCCGCACGAAAGTGAGAATCGCCGCGACCAGACAAGCAGCACCACCGGTCACAACTGAAAGCGGCGCGCCAATCAAAGCCGCGACGGTCCCGGCCTCGACTTCGCCCAGTTGTGGGCCACCCATGAAGAAGATCATGTTGATTGAAGTCATACGACCGCGCATGTTGTTCGGAGTTACGAGTTGACGAATCGTCTGGCGCAGGATCGTGCTCACGGTGTCGGCGGCGCCCGTCGCCGCCAGCATCAACAGCGAAAACCAAAAGACACGCGACAGGCCAAACGCGACCGTCGCAGCGCCGTACAGACCGACAGAGACGATAACTGTGACGCCTTGTTTCTTGATCACACCGAGGCGCGCCATGATTAATCCGGCGACGATCGCTCCCACCGCCGGCGCCGCGGCGAGAAATCCATAGCCTCGCGCGCCAACTACCAAAATGTCTTTCGCGTAAATCGGAAGAAGCTGGTTTGCCGAGGCGAAAAACGTCGCCACAAAATCCAGCGTCATGGTCTGCACGATGATCGGCGTGCGCCAAACAAACCGAAGACCCTCAACCAGGGCATGGAAACTGATTCCTGGGGCCTCGCTCTCCGTTCGTTCCGGCTTACCACTCGAGCGCATCAGCGCCAGACCAACAATCACCGCAATGAATGACGCCGCATTGAACGCATAGACCAACGCCGGGCCGTGACTCGCAAGCAGAAATCCGGCGAGAGGCGGTCCTGTGATCAAGCCGACTTGAAAAACGAGCATGCTCAAGCTCACCGCGTTGGGAAAATCCTTGAGCGGCACCAGCATCGGCATCAAAGCTTGTCGTGACGGCGTATCGAAAGCCCAAGCCGCGGACGCGATTGCCGTCAACAAAAAGATCGGCCAGGCGCGCTGCGATCCTGAGAATGTCACCAACGCGAGAATCCCACTGCAAACCAACATGATGGTCTGTGTGGTCATCATTACGCGGCGTCGATCGACAACGTCGGCCAGCACGCCGCCCATCAACGAACATAAAATGATCGGAACCGCTCGACACGCGCCAACTAGACCCAAAGCCAAAGGCGAACCAGTGATGAGATAGATGTGCCAGTTGATCGCCGCGAGCTGCATCTGCGATCCAATTACCGAAACGATTTGGCCCATCCAAAGCAAGCGAAAGTCGCGATGGCGTAGCGATGCGAATGCGCTCTGACGATCGGTCGTTGCAATGTCTGGCGAGTCGGATGCGAGGTTCGTTTCAGGCATTGATGAACCAATTTATATCGCGCGGCGACTGAGAACAAAGCGCACTCCGGGCCGCAACAAAAAAGCGGCTCAAAACTCGAGCCGCTTAGAACTTCGTTTGGATCGTTCGCAACTACTGCATCTGCTTTGTGCCTTTGAGTTCCTTATACATATCTTCGACATTGGGCGTCGCGAAATTCTGAAAAGCAAAACTCTTGTATTTCTCCGGCAAGATCAACTGTTCCTTCGCTTGATCGATGGTGAGGCCACCGGCAATTCCCTGCTGCACACGCGCGCGCAAATCGTCGAGATAATCGCGGAAGTCTTTAATGTCCGCAGCCGTCGCTACGTTGCCATGGCCCGGGACAAATTTCGCGGTCGGATAACTTTTCAGGATTTGATCGAGCGTGGGAATCCAATCGTTGACGGTCGCATCAACCAAATTCGGCAGCGTCTTTGACCAACCGAGGTCGCCCGTGAACACCACCTTCGCATCCGGCACATAAGCGAAAACGTCGCCGCCGGTGTGGCCAGGCAGCGTCGCGAGGATCACTTCACGTTTGCCCAGCTTCAGGAGCATGACTCCTGAACTGAAGGTCTTCGTGGGATTCGTTAGCTTGATCGCCATCATCGCATCCAGCCGGCGAATTGTTCTCTCGAGCTGCATGCGTTTGTCTTTCTGATCTTCTGGAGTCTCGCGCAAGAGTTTGGCAGCATCTGACCTTCGCTTTTGCAGATCCTCGGGCGAGGGCAGAAAACGTTTGTTCTTTGTCGTCTGCCATTTCATCACGTTGTCGTGCGCGATGATCGGGACGCCGCGCGCGGCGAGAACTTGATTACCGCCGGTGTGATCGAGATGGTAGTGACTGTTGACGGCGTATTTGATCGGAAGCTTTGTCAACGTTTGGATTTCGCTGATCAACTCTTCGATCGCTGCCGGCGTGAAGAACGTGTCAAAGACCAGCACGCTGTCGTCGCCGATAACGAAACCCGCATTGCCCGAAGCCAATCCGCCGGGTTTAGCGATTGCCGCGTAGACGCCGTCGGTAACTTTGACCAATTGAAAATCATCGTTTGACTTTGATTGCGCGAACGCGGGAATAGCGCAAAGCACGACGGTAACGATAACCGCGGCAAGAGCGAATTTGGTTTTGATCATTGAAGATTAAAGTTTCGCGAGAATTGCTTTCCAACGAACCCACGCATCGTCACGCGCCTTCTTGTTCGCTTTGTACCCGGTCAAATCTTTGTTGTACTTGTCCATCGCTGCCTTGTCGGCATCAGCGTTTCCGGTGGTCGCTGGAGCGGTGGGCTCCGGTCCTTCACCCGCCCGCATGAAACCATGTCCGGCCCCAGCGTAAATCATAGGCTCGTAAGTCTTGTTCAACTCTTTCATTGCTTGCGTCGTCGCGTCGATCGTCGCATCAATGCGCATGTCATTCTCTGCATAGAAGCCGTAAACCGGCGCACCAATCTTCGTCAACGCAGCTTTATCAACAGCGTATGGTTGGCCCTGCGGATTGTTGCTCGGTGCGCTGCCGTAGAAGACAAACGCGGCTTTCAGCGATGGACGACGCGTAGCGAAAAAGAACGTACTGCTGCCTCCCCAACAGAACCCCCCCACGGCAACTTTGCCATTCGCCCCCGGTAGTTTTGAAACATAGTCAGCCACAGCATTCAGATCACCAGCGAGCTGATCCGGTGGCAATGCGCGAATCGCCTGGCCGACTGCAGTGCTTCCGGTAGCTGCAATTTCCGGCGTGCCGCCTCCGTTCGGACCCATCCCAGAAAGCAGGTCGGGAGCGATTGCGATGTATCCAGCTTCGGCGAGTTCGTCGCTCAACTCCTGCACCCAATCGCTCATGCCGAAGATTTCGTGAATGACCACGACCGCAGTGGCTTTCTTGTTGCTCTCCGGATAGACGACGAAACTGTTCACTTCGCGATTGCCGTTCTTCACCTTCACCCATTCGCGATGCCGCGGTGATTTCGCAAGACGATCCTTGGCCCAATCCTGCGTGATGGTTTCATCAGCCATCGTCATCGTCGGATCGGCCGTCATGTGATGATGCGAATCCATCTCTTGAGCTGCCGCAACGCCAACTGATGAAAGCAAAGCTGCAAGCGATGCGCACACGAACGCGAGTCTTCTGATTATTGTCTTCCGGCCAATGCCTTCTGCTTTTCCCATTCGCTCCTCCACCAACCTGAAATTAGGTTTTCTAATATCACAATCAGCGTTCGCTATGCGAGTCCGCGCGCTCGCTCAAAAACACAGCGATGCCGCCGAATCGTCTTCAGCGACATCGCTCGTGATGCGTCGGGTTGTTCGTGAGAACCGGTCTGTATTACCAGGGCCAACGATAGTTGCCACCGCGGCGCCGGTTGTTTCCTCCATACCGCTGGTAGCCTTGCTGATATCCTTGCAGGAAACCACTGCGATAGGCCTGCTGGAATTGATACGAGTTTCCGTATCGTCCATAGCCGCCATTATCGCCGTGCCCGTTGCGGTAAAAGTGCGACCGTTGCGGATTGTAGTTCTGGCGTCGCGCGCCGTCATTCTGTCCGGTGTACAGCCCATCCTGGTAACCCTGATTGAAAGCTACCTGACTGTAGTTGCCGTAGCCGCCGTTGCGATAACGGTCGTCGCGACGATAATCGCGGTCCCGATCACGACGATAGTCCTGGTCGCGGTTACGCCCATAGTACGGATCCTGATTATTCGGATAATACTGGGCGCTGGCCGTCGAAACCATGCCGACTCCGACAAGGAAAGACAATACCACCAAGATTCTCCCGAGTTTGTTTCTGAGAAAGTGTGATTTCATTTCCGAACCTCCGCTCGTGCCGATTGGCAACTGCCATGCCGATTTGATGAGCAAACGAGGACGATAAAACTTCCGCAGAAAAATTCGATCAACGTTCTCCGGCATTGACGATTTCGTGTGGGCTGAGTCGGAAATCCGTCGAGAGCTGGCCGCAAATCGTGCAACAACCGCGGCAAGAGTGGCAGAAATAATAATGCCGCGACCATTTCCGATCGCGGCATTATCTCAATCAGCAAGGGAGAGCCGTTCACGGCCGGGGATTAAAGCTCCCGCCGCTAAAATACCTCTGCCAGTTTCGGAAGCCTTCGTCGTAACCGCGCAGGAAGCCATCGCGATACGCCTGCTGGTACACATCACGTCTTCCGTAGATCGAGCTGTAGCCACGGTTGCCGCCCTTAAAAAAGTGTGACCGTTCCGGATCGTAGCTTTCTCCACGGCGTCCATCACTGGCGCCGGTGAAGAGCCCATCTTCGTAACCCTGATCGTAGGCGCTGCGAGAGTAGCCATAGCCTCCATAGTTCTGGTCGTCGTAAATCGTGGTGTAAAAATCGTAATCGGTTACGTCGTAAATCCGACGATAGCGGTACTCATGCCTCGCGTCTCGGCCATCTCGGCCGCGATCCCTGTCCCGGTCATGATGTTTGTCACGATCGCGGTCTCTGTCACGATCGCGGTCTTTGTCCCGATCACGGTCTCTGTCACGATCACGGTCTCTGTCACGATCGCGGTCTTTGTCACGATCACGGTCCTTGTCGCGATCCTTGTCACGGTCCTTATCACGATCCCCGCCCTTGTCCCCGTCCCGACCTCGGTCGCGATCACGATCGCGGTCTTTGTCGCGGTCCTTATCGCGATCCTTGTCACGGTCCTTATCACGATCCCCGCGCTTGTCCCCGTCGCGATCACGATCGCGGTCTTTGTCGCGGTCGCGATCTAAATTGCGAGTACTGCCATTGCCGGAAGAGTTATCGACAGGGGCACGATCGCGACGATTGTCGCTGCCGTCGCCATCACCACTGCGACGAACCGGTGCGGAACTATCGTTGTTGGATCTGCGGTCAGAGCCACTTCGATCGTTATCGCGGCCGCCGCGAGTCTCGCGCGCCGGATCATCGCGTCGATTGCCACTCCCGCTGTCGTTGTTGCGGCTGCCACCACGGTCATAGTTGCGGCTACCACCGCTGTCGTTGTTCCGGCTCGGTTCACTGGGCGCACTCGGCGCTGGTGAACTCGGTGCTGGTGAACTTGGTGCAGGTGCGCTTGGTGCAGGCGCGCTTGGTGGCGGCGAGCTGGGCGCAGATGATTCAGGTCGCTCAGGCTTGAGATCCTGGGCACTGAGACGCGGCGACGATGCCAGGAAAAATCCGAGCAGTGCAAAAGCTAGAAAACTGATCTTCAAGACGGGAACTCTTGTCCTCATGACTCTCCTCCTTGGGCGAAAGGACGGTTGGCAAACGGGAAGAGTGGCGTGCCGCCAATTATACTCCCGCTTCGCGAAAATCAACGACAAGTTGGAGGCCGAATGTTTGTCCTACTTTGCGGTTTTTTCTCTGCGGCTTTGCGCCTTTGCGTGAAACTGCGCCGCGAAAAATCCTAACTCACGCAAAGACGCGAAGGCGCCAAGACTCGCAAAGTCATATTAAGCCACGATCAAAGCGTCAGCCGGTTTCTCGGTTCCGCCAGGACTGATCGCGATCGAGAATATTTGTCGTCCGATCAGTAACGCTCGCAGGCGGCTCGCTCGCTGAAACAATCGTCAGTTCAGGATCGATGCGCGCATTGTCAGGAGTACGGGCGTCAATTCGTAACGGCGCTGCGTCAGGTGACTGAAATTCCTTCGCACGTTGCGGCTTAATGCTAAAGGCCGCAATGATGTGCCCTAATCCCGAAAGCATTGGAATCAATCCAATCAGCCAGAACACTCGCACTACCGGATCGATTGCGAATGGAATTGCCGCGACCACATCGGCAGGTAATCTGAGTTGCAGCGCGTGCGTCAAAAAATAAAGAAAGATCGACAGCCCGCCGCCGGTGAAGAACTTGACCGTCCCTCTCGTCAGGTGCCGCTCGCGGCGCTCTTCGGCAGTCTTCTGTCGTCGCCACGAGGATTTGCGCCGATGCTCGGCTGAACTGCGTGCGATTTCGGTATTTGCCTTCTCCACGGCCCGCGAGACCTGGTCGGCAACGTGCCCGATCTTCTCTTTTACCTTGGTCGGCACGCCATCAGACTTTGAAATCGCGTCAGTGAAGGTAACGACTTTGCCGATTACTTTGAGATTGGTGCCGCAGGAACGACAGTAGTGTTGCCCTTCCGGAGATTCACCGCCACATTGGGGACAGAACATGTGTTTGAAAGCCTCTCGTGCGAATTATCAACCGATCTCAGCTGGGAGCAAAGCTAAAACCTTTACGGTTTTCCCGGCCGCGCGGTTTCCAAAAAAGAGAAATGCCGCGAGTTTCCTCGCGGCATCTCCCGTAGATACGGCTCTTGCCATCCTGGCATCGAATCTTAAGCCCGGTAGCCATCAGCATACCCTCGCAGGAACCCGGATCGATAAACTTCGCCGAAGTTCCCGAAGCCGGCTTCCTGAAAGTAATGCGATCGTTGTGGATTGTAGGTCTTATGATCCTTATCGTCGTTGCGTCCCGTCTTCATTCCGTCCTGGTAACCTTGATCATATGCCCGGTCGGAACTGTCGAACACGTAGTGTCCGTATCGGCTGTAATAATCAAAGTACGGGTTATAACCCCACGGGCGATAACCCCATCCCCATGGACGGTAGACTCGATAATAAGGGCGACTGACGATGATCACTCGCCGCTGCGCTTGCGCCGTGCTGCTTGAAAGCAATGTCACGACGCCGGGGAGCAACAACACCGCGAGGATGAAACCGCCTAATCTACGTAGATATTTTCCTTTCATGATCTTCCCTCCTTGTTCTATTGCTTTAGACGCTGCGCACATAATCTTGGTTTGCAGGCGCGATGCCTAACTATGTCGCGAACCATGCGATCGAGTTGTAACCGCATTACGATTTTCGAGAAAGAAAATGCCGCGAGGATCGCCCCGCGGCATTGTTTAGATTTAGCAGGAACAGGAACCCGCACTGCGCTCACTGCCTACTGCCTACTGCCTACTGCCTACTACACTTTAGTATCGCCGATAGTGACGGTGGCGCTTCCTAATTTTGTAGGTGTACACTGCGCCGCTACCCGCGCCGACCAGCGAACCGATCGCTGCGCCTTTCTTGCCACCAGCGATGCCGCCGATTGCCGCACCGCCAAGCGTGCTTCCGGCAACAGTCAGTTTATCGCGATGCTTCTGCCAAAACGTCCGATGATAACGACGATGACGACGCACAGTTTGCGCCGACGTTATTGGCCCAACCGAAAATAGGAGAGTAAGAAATAGCAGCGTAAAAGCCAGCGCTTTTTTCAATTGTGGTTTCATGATCCCTCCGTTTGCCTGAATCCAAATTCGTTCTGATTTGCGGCAACTGTATGTTCGCATTCATAACAGCTATGTCACCGCGGCCCTTGTTTTGTTGGTAGTCAGCGTGAGAAGTGCATCTGTCGTGCCAAGGTTTGCTCCATTCGAAACTGAGATCGAGGGAACGTGTTACGATGCGCTCGCGCAGATGACAACGCTCGCCACAAAACCAGCCCACGCGAACGAAGACGCGTTACCTCCACCGCTGAAGTGGGCCGGAGGCAAACGCTGGCAACTGCCTTATCTGAGAGAGTATTGGGAGCCCGAGAGTCGTCGCCGTCTGGTGGAACCATTCTGCGGCGGACTGGCGGTCGTACTTGGCCTAATGCCTGAGCGAGCGCTGCTCAACGATGTGAATCCGCACGTCGTCAACTTTTATCGTCGGTTGAAACGCGGACTGAAAGTCGACATCGACATGCGCTACAGCCAGACACTCTTCTATAAACATCGACGTCGCTTCAACTTGCTCCTGCAAACCGGACAAGCAAACACCAAAGAGGCCGCGTCGCTTTTCTATTATTTGAATCGCACTGGCTACAACGGTCTCTGCCGGTTCAATCGCGCGGGAGAATTCAACGTGCCGTTTGGCAAGTACGTGACGGTCAATTACCGGCGCGACTTTTCTGAGTACGAAACGGTACTCGCGAATTGGGAGTTTTCAAACACCAGATTCGATCGGGTCAAGCTGCAGCCAGATGATTTCGTCTACGCGGATCCACCTTACGATGTCGAGTTCACGCATTATTCACAAGGCGGCTTCAGTTGGAATGATCAAGTTAAAACTGCCGAGTGGCTGGCCCAACATCCCGGTCCAGTTATTCTTTCGAATCAGGCGACGCCGCGGATTGTGAAACTATATCGCGAGCTGAGCTTTCGCATCGTCAAACTCGACGCGCCGCGACGAATTAGTTGCACCGGCGATCGCACTGCCGCGAAAGAAGTGCTGGCTCTGCGCAACCTCAATTGACTCCCGAATCCCCGTCCGAACGTTCGCGGTTTACCCTTCAACTGTCAGAGATTGACTGCACCAACCTTCTGTGTGAACGTGACCTCGATCACTCACAACTCGTCGTTTGTCGCGCGAAACTATCGATTGGAGCGCTGGCATCATCATTGCACTACAGCTTCGCTGAGGTGGGCTATTAAATCGCACATCAATCAAAATTAGTGATCGATCGGAGAATCATGAAGAAACTTGTCTATTTACTTTCCCTGTTGTTGCTGCTAACGCCTGTCACGCACGCTCTGGGCGGGCAGAAAACCGATAACACACTCGCCAAAACTGAACATGCTAAGAAGAGCGTGGCCAAGCTAGGCGTCGGATCGAAAGCGCGCGCGACAATCACGCGCAACGATGGCTCGAAAGTGAAGGGTTATGTTTACAGCGCCGGCGACGAGGATTTCGTCATCCGCGATCGCAAGACTGACGCCTCGACAACTGTGAAGTATGCAGACGTGAAGAGCGTCGATGACAATCGCGGACATTCCGTGGCGCGAAACGTTCTGATCATCGTCGGCATCGGAGCGGGCGTGACGATCGCGGCCGTGTTCGGCTCTATCCTGCGCAACGAACGGTAATTGCATTCCGCAATTCCTAATTCTGAGCTCTTGAACATCGCCGATCGGAAACTGGAATAGTCGAGCAGCGGAGGCGCGCCGACCTTCAGTCCTTCGGCGGTTTGCCGGGAATAGAATGCGGGGTGCAATAAGCCCCGGTCAGACCTGGTTTATTCTGACTCTTATAATATTCATGCCACCATCTGGCTGCCTGCCAGATGGCCTCCGGACAACTTGAACGACTCTCGAGTCCCGGCGTCAGGTCAACTCCAGTTGCTCCCATAACTATTTCCAACATCGCGGCGGATGGAATTCCCAATCCATCAAGCAAAGGATTCGGACTGCGCGCGACTCCCCATACGTACGCGAGCCAGTGCACGATCAAATCCACTCCATCCAGCACCGCGCGTTGTCTAGTGAACTTGTCGAGAGCCTCCTTGGCTTTTTTCAAGTTCACCTGCACGTGGATCAGCGCAATGTTTGGATACTCTGCCCCGTCTGCGTATTGGTTGAGCTTTCCAGTCTGTACACCGTTTGCCGTCGCCGGAAAACCAAATCCTTCGCGCGGCTCAAGCGATATCTCATGAATCCTGGTCGCACCGATGTTCTTTGAAACCTTGTCCAACATCATTACGTGCGACCAGTAACTCGGTAACAGATCACTGCGCACGTGCGATTGCGCGACGCGCAGCCGAAAAGAAGTAGGACTCATTCCTCCGACCATCACCAGCACGGTTTGATCAGGCGCTGCTGTAATGTTGTTCTTAATCCAGCCGAGATTATCCCAACCGGTTCGTTTGGCTTCAACGAATTTCTCACTCTGTGTATCAACACCCGAACTCAGTAGATTAATCAATGTCTTTTCCTCCTAAGCGTTGGTGAGATCGATCGCTTTCATTTCCACCGGGCGGCCGATTCTCGCATCCGGACTGATGGGCCAATACTTGATTAGCAATTCGACGCCTCCGGCGTGTTGTCGAAAGCTGAGCATGGCGACGTGATTGCCGCGCTGCGGATAGTCGCCCGAAGGCAATTTGCCGACCTGCTCACAATGGAAAGCCTTTCCGAGAACATTTGACGCCAAGAAATCCGGCGGTTTTTCCGGCGACGAATGGCGCGGCCAGTCATTCTTCTTTCCAAACAAACCGCCGATCACGTTGATTATTTTCTTTGCTTGATCGACGCCCACCGTTGACACGAGCGAAGCCGGCGAAGAGATAACTTCGGCGAAGGACATCCGGCTGGTGGCGACATTCTGAGCCGTGACGACTCGTCCCCAGTGAACGTCGCCGGTCAAACAGAGCACCGGCCGGCCGGCATCTGCAAGGCGTCTGAGGCTGGTCACTATCTCAGGGAAATCGCCATAGTCCGGTAATTCATAATCGCCGACCGCGTAATCACTTTCGACGCCGGCAAGAGGACGCGCCGGCGTGCGAAACAGCGATTGCCCCGAAAGGAATACGCCAAACTTTTTTTCGTCGATTACGCGCGTGACCCATCGGTCGAGCTGCTGTCGCTCAGCAAGGCTCATTGTAAATTTTCGATCGGGATCCTTGTCGGTGCGTGTGTCGGCGAGAAAAAATGCAAGCGGCTTCACATCGATTTCGATTGCCTCACCAACTTTTGCTGGATACGGAAGCTGGAATCCTTCAAACATGGCCGCCGCCGCAAGACGCCAATGTTCCCGGCTGCCCTCAGACCAACTATTCTGAACAATGGTGGAGGCATGCGGAAAGTTATTCCAGTACTCGTGATCGTCGGGAACGGATACGCTGGGAGCTGCTTTTAGCACTCCGGTGTAAGCGAGTGGCCCGGCCCAATTGAGCACGTAGTCTCGCTCAAACTTATCAGCCAGCCATCGCATGTCATCCGGAAAGTTCTGCAGCGTAGGGAGATCAAGATACACCTGATCGCCCGCGAGAAAAGTCAGATGAGGCTTAGTCATCGCGCTCATCTGCGAAACGATCGTGCTCGCAAGTCCGCCGCGATCCTCTGCCTGGTGAAAGCACGAGACCAGCAGAACATTGAACCAACGATCGAGATCGTCGGGAATCGCATCCGGCAGCGTGCGTGTCTCCAGCTTCTGAGTTTCGCCGTTTGCTGTGACGGTTATCTCATGCGGAGTGTCGGGCTGAAGGTCATCAAATTCATACACGCCAGTGAAAGCGCGACGCGTGGTGGCAGGATTAGCGCCGGCCGGTAGCATGTCGACCGGCCTCACACTCGAAATTTCTCGTAGAGCTTTCGGATTCGCCGGTGCTTGATCAAGTGTCCAGGTTAGCGCCGGCGGATCGGTAATTTGAAACGCGCCTATCCACACGCGCAGGCAATTGCTGGGAGCGGCCCGAGGATAAATGACAAGACTCATGAGAAGTTTCGCCGGACAGAATTTCGGAGACTATTGCGTTTGCAGGTCGCTGAGAAACGCGAGAGTACCGGGACGAAGCAACAGTCCAATTAACAGCGAGCGCACGATATTCAGATTCCACGGGAAAGTCAACGATTTGGAGCGCCGCCCGACACCAACCAGGAGTGCAGGGATCTTCGTCTGCGCTATGGATGAAAGCGGCCGCCGTAGAAATAGCTCTGATAGTTGCTATAGCCTTCTTCATAACCGCGCAGGAAACCATCGCGATAGGCCATGCTGTAGGAAGCGGCGTTGCCGAAGATTGAAAGAAAACCTCCCGCGCCATTGCGGTAAAAATGCGAGCGTTCCGGATCGTAGCCCTGGCCGCGCCGCGCATCGCTTGCACCGGTGAACAAGCCGTCCCGGTAACCCTGCTCGTAAGCGTTCGAGCTGTATCCATAAGAGCCGTAGTTCGAAGAGACATAGACCCGGCTTGGATATCGGTATCGGCCACGTTCATATTCTCTTCGACGCCATTCGTCGCGGTCGCGATTTCGATCAGAGCCTGCATTGTGCCGGTTGAGGTGCCGGTCGCGATCTCGATCGCGGTCACCATCTCTCTTTCGATCCCGATCGCGATCTCTGCGACGATTGGCCTCGCTATTCAAATCGCTTTCGCGGGTGGAGGTACGAACGACCGAGCTATCGCTCGATCGATCGCGCGGACGGTTCTCTGAGCGCGCGCCGTTGCCGGCGCTACGACTGGAACTGTTGTCGCGACTGCGGCTCTGACTATCGCCACGTCCCCAGCTGCGACCGCTTCCGCTGCCACTGTTACTGCTTCTGCTCGAACTGCCGCTGTTACTGCTCCGGCTGCTGGAGCTACTCGAGCTGCTGCTGCGGCTGCTCGAACTCGAACTGCTGCTGCGGCCCGAGCTGCTACTACTCGAGCTGCTGGAACTCCTCGACGAGCTGTTACCGCCACCGCCACGCCGGTCCTGTGCGCGTGCACTCGAGAAGTTGAGTCCGCTTATAACGAGAAGAGCAGAGGCAAACAGCAATGCGACTTGCCTCTCCGAAATCTTGATTTTCATAAGAGCCTCCTTCGTGGCCCCTGAGAAAAGCTAAAGGGTCGGTGCCTAATGCGGGAAGAGCCTATCGATGGAAGGAGTATACGCCCGTTTGATTAGACAAGCGATAGATGTTCAGCACGCGCAGTCTGAGGGGCTGCAAGAAAATAGCCGGTGGTCGAAGCGAAGCGTAAACCACCGGATCAAGATGGAAGAAATCTCCTAAAGGGGTGCCAGAACTTTCCGATCATTTCTCGCACTCCTTCAGAGCGCGGGATCGTCCCGGATCATTTACCGGAGGTCTTCGCTTCGCCACAACCTCCGGCTACTCTCTCGCAAACCCTTCGGGTTGCATAATGATTTACGCTGCCGCGCTCTTAACAAACTTCGCGTTCAACTTGATATCAACGCCCGCCAAAGCCTGTGAGACCGGACAATTCTTCTTCGCGCTTTCCGCCGCATCCAGGAACGTCTGCTCATCGATTCCCGGCACTTCGCCTTCAGTGTTGAGTTCGATGGTCGTGATCTTGAATCCTTCGCCAACCTTTTCGAGACTGACATTTGCGTTCGTGCTGATGCGTTTCGGATTGTGACCGGCCTTCGTCAATCCGGCGGCCAAAGCCATCGAGAAACATCCGGCATGCGCCGCGCCGATCAACTCTTCCGGATTCGTGCCCGTGCCTTCTTCAAATCGCGACGCGAAAGAATACTGACCTTCAAAAGCGCCACTGCCTAATTTGACCTTACCCTTCCCTTCTCTGAGCGTACCTTCCCAAACTGCGCTCGCTGTGCGTTTCGCCATGTTCGTTCTCCCTTTATTGATTTAGTTTTGATTGATTGTAGCGCGGTTGACTCAGAAGCTGTGAACGCCGACCAGCAATCGCGAGTTGCGCGCTCATCGTTGCCTTCCATTTTCTTAGAGCATTCTCCGCAAAACATTTTCAGTTTCGCAGCCGTAGAGAACGCGTGAAACGATTCTCTTCTTAAGGAAGGTGCTTATGATTCTCGCCGCGGCTCTGCTGTTCAGTTCTCTCTTCCACGGTCAAGCCTCGCAGACTGTTTCCGTTCCGCCGGATTCATCGCGCTGGCTGTTGGAAGGGCAAGCCAACGTAACGGATTACCAGGGACGTAAGTCTTTGCACCTCGACGGTGGCGCGGCAACCCTGAAAGACTTTGAATTGCGCGACGGCGCGATCGACGTCGATGTCGCCACGCCGGCCAAGCGCGGATTCTTTGGCATACAGTTTCGGATCACCGCCGACGGCCAGAACGCCGAGTGGGTTTATCTTCGTCAACATAGATCCGGCTACCCGGACGCGATGCAGTACACGCCGGTGCTCAACACGGGTCTAAATTGGCAGATCTACAATGGACCAGGCTTCACCGGGGCGGTCGATATCCCTAAAGAGGTCTGGTTTCACTTGCGTTTGGAAGTGTCCGGCGCGCAGGCCAAGTTATACGTCAAGGACATGGACAAGCCGGCGTTGGTTATGAACGACTTGAAGAGCGGCGTTGAGAAAGGACAAATCGCGCTCGCGGTTTTGACTGGCGAGACTTATTTTTCGAATTTCGAAGTGCGCGAAACGCTCGCGGCGCCCTGGAAGCGTAATTATCCGCCGATGCCGGCCGGTACTCTGACCAAATGGAGTTTGTCGCCAGCTCTTGACGCGCTCGCACGCAATCTCGAAGCGCCGCTCTCGCCGGCAGAAAGTGCGGCGATGAAGTGGGAGGAGGTTGAAGCAGAGCCGCCCGGCTTTGTCGTCATCAACCGTTATCGCGCCAGCCCGCATCCGCGAGTCACTTTTCAGAGTGATTTCTCGACGCGCCTGCAACCGCAACCTGGCATGAAGGTCGTCTACGCTAAGACGACAATCGCTTCAGATCGAGATCAGGTTAAGAAACTCGAGATCGGTTATAGCGACGATGTCAGCGTGTTTGTGAACGGCAAGATTCTCTACCGCGGCCGAAGCGCACAGAACTTCCGCGACCCTGCCTTTCTCGGCATCATGAATCCTGAGAACGACGCGGTCTACATTCCTCTAAAGAAGGGTTCGAATGATTTGATGCTGGCCGTGAGCGAACTCGGCGGCGGCTGGGGATTCATTTGCCGTCTGGCGGATGTGCAGCAGTAAACTAATTGTGATCGTCCGCGTCAGAGTGCAATGGCAATCCCGATGCGTCGGGAGACCCCACTTTGAATTCTCCGAATCGTTATCTCAAGACTAATCCAAAGCGCCGTCGAGGCCGGCTCACTCCAATAAGGATCCACTCTCCTCCATCATAAACAGTCACTCGTAGCTCATCACTGTTGCGCGCACTGAACGAACTCTCGCTGAGTCAATCACGCTCTACGAGTCTTATCGTGCTATACTCTTTTACAAGGGACTGCCAAGACATTATAGACATCAATTCAAAATCACAATCCGTTTTGACGCTCCTTTCGGGTACGAGACCAACGCCTATCAGGCGGAAAGCGAGCATCAATGGCCAATAACAAACCAAAGCCGTTCACCTACAAGCTTGTAAACGATGGACCGGATCTTTCGTTGGAATTAACTAACGCGACCAGGGACGTACTCAAACGCGTGGAAATTCTGACGGTGTTTCTGAAAAATGAAGAGGCAATGGGCATCGGTCCAGCGCAGGTTCATATCCGATTCGAGGCTGTCGAGCGGATCCTGCCGGCAGAGAAATCGATCGTGAGCCACTCAATTTGGATCAACGGGAAGCCGGCAGAAGCCGCGGGCGAACATCTGCAACGACTGCAGGCGATCGAAGGCAAAGCCAATCCTTACGTGTTGGATATTTCCTGGCAGAATGCGGAAGGCAGAACTCGCTTTCAACGCATCCCGGTCGGACATTGATCGCTGCAGCCTGAAGGCTCGTGTCAGGACCCCGACCATGAGGAAGGGCACGCAGCCTGAGAAGCTGCTCGATCGTAGCCGGTTGGAGCGAAGAGTAAACTACCGGATCGTGATGAGACCTTGATCCGGCACCCTGAAGGGGTGCAAGAGCATTTGGTTCCTTCAGCTTTCTGCCGCCCTGTTCAATGCGCCATCAATAAATTCATAATTACGTACGTCTTGACCGCGTTTCGATCTGTGGCTACTTTCGCGCAACCCTTCGGTTGCAATTCACTCTTCAAATCCTAAAACAAAAAAGCCCCCAGCGAATAAATTCGCCGGAGGCTTTGGTGAGAAGCGTTGAGCGCTAATTAATAGCGCGAGCCGCCGCCGAACCCACCACCACCGCGATTTTCGCGGGGCTTGGCTTCATTAACTTTCAGCGCACGTCCGCCAACTTCCTTGCCGTTAAACTGCGCGACAGCTGCCGCGCCTTCTTCCTTGGTTTGCATCTCAATGAAGCCGAAGCCGCGTGAGCGACCGGTTTCACGATCTTCAATCAACGAGACGCTTTCGACTGTGCCCGCCTGCGCGAACAGAGTTTGCAAATCGCCACTCGTCGTATCGAACGAGAGATTACCAACATAAAGTTTCATAGACATTTGATATTTACCTTTTCCCCTTTGGGACCAACAGAAGCTTCCAAAGCTTCCCAATTCTCCAAGGGTTCGCGATCCAACAGAGAGAAGCCTTGGCATTCTAACTGGGTTTGAGCTGTGGAATTCAGTTGGTCTGGAAAAAGTGACCAGAGAAGCTGAGAGCAGAGTAAGCTCGACTTTGTTCACAAAGACCGTACGCTAATGGGCGGTATATGTCAACAACGAGATATATTTTGCGGAGACGATATGCGTTCGGAACGCGGCATGACATATACCACGGGTAAACCACACATGGAGATTAGGAACCACTCCGCGAGCGAGATCGAGCCGTCCGGTTAGTGTCGATCAGATCTTCGGTGCGCCATTCATCGGGTTGGCCGTTCCAGCGCAGATGCCCATGCGGATCAGATTCGTATGCGTGGGCCCCGAAGAGATCCCAGTCCTCGGGCGTGTAGAAAACATAACCCCCTCGGAACACCGCATGCACGACGAACTCTCTGCCGTCAGACAGAGCATAGATGCCGCGCTCTCTTAGTTTCTGCATTATGTCCGGTTTCGCTGGAACAGGCCCGCCTTGAAGGAAAATCATCGGAACGGGTGAATCGCGGAAAGAGGGCGTCCGCGCCCGCTTTACCATCTGCAGGCGCTTACGCTGCATGAGCAGCCGCGATCTTGTGGAATGTCGAATTTGAAACATTGGCGGTCCCTACCGTCGGCGTTCCTACGACGACAGTCGCTAGAGATTTCATAACCTCGGCGTAACCGGTTTTGTGGTAAGCCTCCGCATCCGCCTTCGTCTCCCAAAAGCTGTTACCAACCGCCTCGGTGAGGTCCGGCGAGATAAAGGTAATTTCATCCAGGAACCCCTTCTGCTTGCGCAGCATCGGAATCACTTCCTTCTCAATCAGGCGAGTAAATTCCGGCGCGGCCTTCGCTTTCAGCTTCACTACTACATACCGTGTAAACATACCATTGCACCTTTGGTTATGAGCTATTTGAGTCAGATGATCTGGGTAATTCCAGAGGAGCCTGAGAAGGAGTGAGCTGGACTCGATTCGCAAGGACACTATGCTAATAGCGGCTATATGTCAACAACGAGATATATTTTGCGGGAACAATACACGTTCAGAACGTTGCGCGATCTTCGCCCATGCAACATAGACGGAGCGTCGGTGCAAGCAGGCCGGGGCACGGATCGCCCGCGACTTTCCAGCGGCATGCAGACATTCGACCGGTCTGCCCTTGATTCACGAGGCACTAATTGGCGCCAAACCTCTGTCGATATTCAGTGGAACTAATGAAAGCTTTTACCATCTCGGCATTAACAAAGTTCCCGTTGAAGGCATTCAGCTTGTTCAACCAGAAGTTATAGCCCGCGGCGTCGGGATCACGACGCAGATAACCGAAGTACTCCATCGCGACAAAAGTGCGATTGAACTCGACTGCCGCAAAGGCCGCATTTTGCGTTACCTGAAACAGCGCATTCGCCCGGGCGGTCTGGTCGGCGCTGGTGGATGCATTGAAAAAGAAGTTGATGAGGGTATTCCGTTGCGCTGTGGTAAAGCTGACGCCGGTGTTGGCGATGAGCGCATCCGCAAACTGCGCTGGTGTCAGCGTAATTGGAAACGCTACCTCGAACTGAGGTCGCGCCACGAAGTCTTTGAAGAAGCTCTCTCTGTTAGTTGCCAGCTTCAGATCAAAGTCTGCTTGTCCAAAGACGAGCCCCTGCTGAAGCGTCTCGGTATCATGTTCGAACTGTTGATACAAGACCGGCACGGGCGCCGGGCCGGGATTGTTCGAGCCCACCGCTGCCTTGTGCGTCAGATAAACCAGGCTGCCGGTTGTTTGGAATTCGATGGAAAGGAAGAACGAGGCGCTGACATTGATGCGCTTGACCTCGTTGCACTGCACGTCCGAGCCGCACGAAGTAATCTGGCTGGTCCAGAAGTTAAAGCCTGAGGTGTCCGGTTCGCGACTAAGAAAATCAAGGTAATGCTGGCGGACGAAGAAACTGGCTCCGTCAATTGGATTCGTCACCGCGGGCACGGCGTCGTTGTCGTTAATCGTGACAGTTGTGCTGGTGATGCCGGCAACCTGGAAGCCGCCGCGTGGATTACTCAAAGAGATAGTGAAGGTTTCCGGCGACTCCATAAAGCCATCGTCGGTGAGCAGCACATCGAAGGTCTTGCTGGCTTCACCGGGAGCAAAAAAGACCGTGCCGAAGCCGCTATGGTAATCGGAGGTCTGTACCGCGGTACCGTCGCGGGTGGCAAAGTCAGCGGAAGCTGCTCCCGAAAGATCTCCCGTGCGGTTCACAGTGATGGTGACCTTGCCGGCGCCTTCTGAGACGCTTGAGCTGGCCGTGGCAAATCCGATATTTCCATTCACTTTCACCGCCATGGCGCGGACCGCCTGGAAGAACGTTTGTCCGCCGATGAACGGCGCGTTTTGGAAGTTGTTCACCAAAGTGGCGCCGCCCGTCGTTAGATTAATCGTGTAAAGGAGCGAAAAAGGAGCGCCCTGCTGTGTCAGCACGGCAAGACCCGTGTCGCTCCCTGGGGCGATGTCAAAGCTGGTATTGGGTCCGGTATTAAAGCCGAGCGCGCCAAT